>Ga0307515_10000055_pt1 | contig 264365 bp, 221 predicted proteins | sample 17_EM_MG_FD_194513 | JGI IMG/M metagenome (GOLD analysis project Ga0307515, IMG submission 194513) | Populus trichocarpa ectomycorrhiza microbial communities from riparian zone in the Pacific Northwest, United States - 17_EM | ecosystem: Host-associated > Plants > Roots > Unclassified...
GGCGGGTGCCGTTCTCCGCCCCCCTCATGACTGACTGTCCGTCAAGGAACGGTATACGGCAGAGGACTTGGGGTTGTCACGGCAACGCCACACACCGTGCGGGCAGTAGTCGCTGATGGTCTGGTAGAGCGGGTGTTGGCCGGCCATCCAAGTGAGCATGCCGCGCATGTAGGTGGGGTTGTCGCCGTTGTCGAACAGGCCCCACTCGGGGTAGGCGATGGGTTTGTGGTGGGCGCGGGCGAAGTCGACCTGCGCCAACAGCCCGTACGGTTCGGTCAGTTGCTCGGAGAAGGACAGACCGCGCGGCGCGTCGTACGCATCCATGCCGATGACGTCGACGTAGTCGTCACCGGGGTAGCACTCGGTCCAGGGGATCGCGTCGCGGCCGCGGGTGGGGGTGAAGTCGAAGCGGAAGCGCTGCCCGGGGACGGATCGCATCGCGGTGACGATGCGCGTCCAGTAGCGCTTCCAGGAGGCGGGGTCGGGCGCGCAACGGTGGGTGTAGGTGGTGCCGTTCATCTCCCAGCCGAGGACGATCTCGGTGTCCGGAACGCCGAGTTGGACCAGCCGTCGGGCGAGTGCGCGGAAGTGGTCGTCGTAGCGCCCGGCCGCCCCGTCCGCCAACTCGGCGCGGACCACGTCGTCGGGGAGGTGCGCCTCGTTGCGGTCCAGCATCGGCACGTTGAGGACGAGAAGCCGGTCCTCCTCCTTCCGGCGCCAATCGGCCCACGGGGCAAGGTCGTTGGAGGCGCCCTCGATGTCGCTCCAGTTCTCCCCGGGCAGATACGCGTGCCCGACCCGGGGTTCGGGCCGCCCCAGCCAGGCCCCGAACTCCGCGACCCGGCGCACGGCGTCGGCACCGTAGCCGACGTAGGCGCCGTAGGCCGTGGGCGGGCCGGACGCCTGCGCCGGGGCGGTTCTCGCGGGCAGGGGCGGGGATTCGACACCGGGTACGCAGGCCGGCCAGGTCAGCAGCACGAGCGCGAGGGCGACGGCGAACAGGGCCGGCGGGGTGCGGCGCGTCCCGTGCGGGGCCACTCGGCTCTCCTTCTTCGGGGGATGTGTGGGGGCGTCGGATGCGGCGGGTGTGGGGGTGCTCCGGCGCCCGAGCAACGTATCAGCGCGGGGCGGAAGATGGTGACGTAACGCCCTATGGGCGACATGACCGCCGAACGTGAGGCACTATGTCGGCCGCCCGGGATTCCTGGCGACCTTCCGCCCGTACCGGGATCGCGCTCCCGCGAAAGGACTGCGCGCCGGCGCGAAAGACGGCACCCGGGTGACCTTGGAAGAGTCGGGTCCATGGATACGGAACTGGTCAAGAACGTCGTACTCGTCCACGGCGGGTTCGTGGACGGGTCCGGGTGGCGGGAGGTGTACCGGCTGCTGACGGACGACGGGTTCCGGGTGAGCGTCGTGCAGCATCCGACCCTGTCCCTCGCGGGCGATGTCGCGGTGACCGAGCGGGTGTTGGACACGTTGGACGGGCCCGCGATCCTGGTCGGGCACTCCTACGGCGGGGCCGTCATCACCGAGGCCGGCAACCACGAACGGGTCGCCGGGCTCGTCTACATCGCTGCGTTCGCGCCCGACAAGGGCGAGTCCGTCAACACCTTGATCGCCGACCCCGCGCCGGGCGCACCGGTGCCGCCGATCCTGCCGCCGGTCGACGGGTTCCTGTTTTTGGACCGGGACAAGTTCCACGCGTCCTTCGCGGCCGATCTACCGGTGGCCGAGGCCGAGTTCATGGCCGACTCGCAGGTGCCGTGGGGGCTCGACGCGCTCAGCGGCGCGATCGGTGAACCGGCCTGGCGGCACAAGCCGAGCTGGTACCTGGTGGCGACCGACGACCGGATGATCCCGCCGCCCGCGCAGCGGGCCATGGCCCGGCGGGCGGGCAGCACGGTCACCGGCACCGACGCCGGCCACGCCGTGTACGTGTCCCGGCCGGACGCCGTGGCCGACCTCGTCAGGCAGGCCGCGGCCGACGTCTGACGTCTGTCGCCTCCTGTGTCCCCCATCTGCTGCACCCCTGACGACTTCCCCTCCCCACACACATCTCAACTCCCCGCCCCTGAGCGCCCGTTCACCAGGTGTTCGCACCGGGCACGCACCGAAGGATCAACATGACGACCCCTCAAGCCCCAGACGCCCGTCCTGTCCCCCAAGTCCAGACCGTGCGCGGCCCGGTAGCCGTGAACGACCTCGGTTCCGTCCTGATGCACGAGCACGTCTTCGTCGTCAGTGAGGAACTCCGGCAGAGCCTCCCGGAGACCTGGGACGAGCAGGAACGCATCGCCGACGCCGTCTCCCGGCTGAAGGCCCTCGTCGCGACCGGTGTCTCCACGCTGGTCGATCCGACCGTCATCGGGCTCGGCCGCAATGTCGCCCGCGTCGCCCTGGTGAACGAGCAGGTCGACCTCAACATCGTTGCGGCGACCGGCATTTACACCCTCGCCGACATCCCCGACTTCTTCCGCTACCACGGCCCGGGCACCCTGCTCGGCGGCCCCGAGGGCATGACCGACCTGTTCGTCCGCGAACTCACCGAGGGCATCGCGGACACCGGCATCAGGGCCGCGTTCCTGAAGTGCGCGATCGAGAACGAACTCACCCCGGGTGTCGAGCGGGTGATGCGTGCGGTGGCCCAGGCCCATCTGCGTACCGGTGCTCCGATCACGGTGCACACAAGTGCCGCCGCCCGTACGGGACTTGTCGCGCAGGAGGTGCTGCGCAGCGAGGGTGTGGATCTGGGCGCGGTGGTCATCGGGCACAGCGGCGACAGCACCGACCTGGACTATCTGCACCAGCTCATCGACAACGGTTCGTACGTCGGCATGGACCGCTTCGGTCTCGACGCCCTGCTGCCCGAGGACCAGCGGGTGGCCACCGTGGCGGCGCTCGCGCGCGAGGGGTTCGCCGAGCGGATGGTCCTGTCGCACGACGCGTCCTGCCACATCGACTGGTTCCCGCCGGGCGTGCGAGAGCAGATCGCGCCGAACTGGCACCACACCCACCTGCACGACCAGGTGCTCCCGGCCCTGCGCGCCGCCGGTGTCACCGAGGCGCAGCTCACCACCATGCTGGTCGACAATCCGCGCCGGTACTTCACCCCGCCGGTCAACTCCTAGCGGCCGCCCCTCGCTTCGCGCGGAGTGATCCCGAACTCCGCGCGGAACGCGGTGGCGAAGGAGGCGTGGCTGCCGAAGCCGCTGGCGTGGGCGATCTCCGCGATCGAGTACGTGCTCCAACTGGCGCTCGCCAGACGGGTTCTGGCGACGTTCAGCCGTTCGCGGCGGACGAGGTCGCGTGCGGTGGTGCCGGCGGCCTGGAGCACCTGCTGGACGTAGCGCGCGGACCAGCCGAGCGCTCGCGCGATGGTGACGACGTCCAGGTCGCGGTCGCAGGCGTGCTCGCGGACGTAGCGCCGGATCGCGGCCTCGACGCTCGCCCGCTGGCCGGTGGGCGCCGAGTCGACGCCGCCCTCCACGGCCAGGCACACCAGGTCGAGGAGCCGGTCGCAGGCAATGTCGAAGGTGGTCTCGGAGAGGTGCTCGCGCTCCTCGTGCAAGGTGGTGATCAACTGCCGTATGACGCGGCCGAGTCCGCGGTCGCCGTGGAGCAACTGCGGTCCCCCGGCGGCGCGCGGGCTGCGCGCGGAGAGGTTCCGGCCGGTCATGATCAGGGAGATGCTGCGGAGGTCGGTGCCGTGCGCGAACGTCAGTGGCCGGTCGATGTCGCACAGTGCCATGGCGCCGGGCCCGATCTCGCCGGATTCCCCGGCCTGCTCCACCCAGGCCGACCCGGCGAGCGGGACGAGGAGTTCGTGCGTGCCGCGGGGATCGGCGCGGATGTGCCGGGTGTCCCGCTGGACCACCTCCTCTCCGCCCGAACACTGCGCGAGGCTGTAGGTCTTGGACCGCTGCCACTCCAGGTGCCCGGTCCAGGGGGCGCCGCGGTCCGGCACTTTGATGCGGCTCGCGCCGTGGAAGTCGGTGAAGACCTCGTCCCAGGCGCTCGCGGAGGAGAAGGTCAGCGCTTGGCTCCAGGAAGACACACCTCATCCTATCCACCCGAAACCGGCGATGCTCATGACAGCAGAACACCCCGCTTCCCCACTCCTGTGATCGAGTTCACGCCGCCGGGATCGAACTTTTGGACCGGTCCCGCCTCTTGTTCCCGTTGACAGCACTCCGTCCGAAAGCGAGCTCTCCCCCATGTCCGTGCCCCGTCGCTTTCTCGCCCCCGTGGTCCTCCCGGCCGACCCGTCCTGTTCCGTCCTGCGCGACGCCGTGGTCGACGTCGACGCGGACGGCCGCATCGCCTTCTGCGGTACGGCGGCCACCGCTCCCCCGCTGCCGGCCGGCGTCCCGGTCACCTCCCTGTCCGGCATCCTCGCTCCCGGCCTGGTCAACACCCACGCGCACTCCCCGATGACACTCCTGCGGGGACTCGGCGGCGACCTCCCGCTGCTGTCCTGGCTCCAGGACGCCATCTGGCCCGCCGAGTCCCGCATGAGCCCCCGGGACGCCCGCGCGGGCATGCTGCTGGGCTGCGTCGAGATGCTGCGCTACGGCGTGACGACCAGCGCCGAGATGTACGCGCACGCCGAGCAGGTGGCCGACGCGGCGCTGGAGGCCGGGAGCCGGGTGCTGATCGCGCCCGCCTACTTCGACCGGCCCGGCGACGACTGGCGTACCGCGCTCGCGGCCATCGGCAAGTGGATCGACACGGACGGACTGCGCTTCGGACCGGGTGAGCGCGTCGAGCTCTGCTACGGCCCGCACTCCGCCTACACCCTGCCGCCCGAGGCACTGCGCGCCACGGCGGAGGAGGCGGCGCAGCGCGGCGCCCTGGTGCACATCCATGTCGCGGAGACCCTCGCCGAGGACGTCGCCCAGCGTGAGTCGCACGGTTCGGTTCCTCAACTGCTCCAGGAGACCGGGCTGTTGGACGGTCGGCTGCTCGCGGCTCATGCGGTGCATCTCTCCGACGACGACATCCGGCTGCTCGCCGAATCGGGTGCCGGTGTCGCGCACTGCCCGGGCTCGAACGCCAAACTCGCCTCCGGCATCGCCCGCTTGCACGCCCTGCGCGCCGCGTCCGTCTCCGTCGGCCTGGGCACCGACGGGCCCGCGAGCAACGACGACCTCGACCTGTGGGAGGAGGCCCGCCTCGCGATGATGTTCTCCCGTCTCGCCACCGCCGACGCCATGGCCCTCACCGCCGCGGACGCCTTCCTCATGGCGACCTCGGCCGGAGCGGCGGCCCTGGGCCGGACCGACATCGGTACGCTCCGCCCGGGAAACTGGGCGGACATGATCCATCTCTCCGTGGACGGGCCGTACTTCGCCGCGGGCCTCGACGTCGAGGACGGCCGGCTGCTCGCCAACCTCATGTGGGCGGCCGGTTCGCGCGCGGTCCAGGACGTCTGGGTCGCGGGCGAGGCCGTCGTCGTGGACGGTGAGACGGTCAAGGCCGACCGTGTCGCCGTCCAGCACGCGGCCACGGAGGCGGCCACACGCATCGCGTGACATGGTCTCAGGCGTTTGGACCGTTCCTGTTCCCCGCTCGACCCCTACGGGAGGCGTCATGGCATCGGCATCCCTCACCTCGCCGAACCTCGTCGGACGGTCGGCCGAACTGGCCGTTCTCGACCGGCACTTCGACACCGCCCTCGCGCGGGGAGCCGCGCTGATACTGACCGGTGAGGCCGGGGTGGGCAAGACCGCGCTGCTGGACGCCGCGGCGGCGCGCACGTCCGAAGCGGGCTTCCGGGTGCTGCGGATCTTCGGCTGCCCCTACCAGAAGGGCATCGGTTTCTCGGTGTTGAACCAGCTGTTGCTGCGGCTGGCCGAGGGGATTCCCGCGCTGCCCGCGTGGCAGGCGGAGACCCTCCAGGCGGTCCGCGGACGGTCCGAGGAGCAGCCGGCCGAACTGCTCGCCATCACGAACGCCGTGCAGGCCCTGCTGACGCGGACCGCCACCGAGACCGGTCCGCTCGCGCTGATCGTCGACGACGCGGCGTGGGTGGACCGGTCCAGCGCCATGGTCCTGGGGACCCTGGGCCGCTCCCCGCACGCCGGGCCGATCGCCCTGCTGGGTGCGTCCAGGACCGGGGACGAGTCGTTGCTGAACAACATCGGGATACCCGAGTACGAGGTCCGGCCACTGGACGACGCGGCGGCGAACGAGCTGGTGGCGGACCGGTTCCCCGCGATGGCGGCCAGGGTCCGCCGGCGGCTGGTCGCGGAGGCCCGGGGCAATCCCCTGGCCCTGCTCGAACTCCCCGTCCCGCTCGACGACTTGCAGCAGACGGAGTGGGGCGCCCTGCCCGCCGTACTGCCGTTGACCGAGCGGCTCAAGAACGTCTTCTCCACCCGGGTCGCCGCGCTCCCGGCGGCGACCCGGAAGCTGCTGCTGCTCGCCGTGCTGGACGGTTCGGGTGAACTGCACATCCTGCAACGGGCGTCGGACGGACCGGACGGTCTCGGCGGGCTGTCCCCCGCCGAGCGCGCCGGGCTCGTGCAGGTCGACGGCGGCACGGGGCGGCTGGAGTTCCGGCATCCGCTGACCCGTTCCGCGGTGATGGACCTCTCGACCAGCGAGGAGCGCCGGTGGGCGCACGGGGCGCTCGCGGCGGAACTCCCCGAGGGCTCCGAGCACCGGGCCCGGCATCTCGCCGACGCGGCTGTCGGCCCCGACGACCGTGTGGCCGCCCTGCTGCACGAGGCGGCGTACAGCACCCTGCGCCGCGGTGACGCCGTCGCGGCCATCACCACCCTGCTGCGCGCCTCGGAGTTGAGCGCCACCGGCACGGACAAGGCGCGGCGGCTGGCGGAGGCGGCCTGCCTGGGCGCCAACATCACCGGCGATCTGCGCAACGTCCGCGCGCTGCTGGACAACGCCGGCCACGCCGACCCGTCCGGCGTCGGCTCCCTCGCCGCCGCCACCGCCGCGGCCAGTCGGCTGCTCAACGGCGAGGGCGATGTGGACACCGCGCACCGGCTGCTCATCGGCGCCATCGAGACCCATGAGTGGCCCGGGGACGGCGAGACGGTCGAGGACATCTTCCGCGAGGCCCTGAACACCCTTCTCCTGGTGTGCTTCTACGGCGGCCGACCGGAACTGTGGCACTCCTTCGAGGATGTCGCGAAGCGACGCCGTCCGCCTACGTCGGGCCGCCTGCTGCCGGTGATCCTGGGCGCCTTCGGCGATCCGGCACACCGCGCGCTGCCCGTCCTCGACCGGCTCGACCACCTCGTCCGCGGCCTGCACCAACAGACCGATCCCGTACGGGTCTTCGGCGTCGCGCTCTCCTCCACCTACGTCGACCGCCTCCCGGGGTGCCGCAGCGCGCTGCGCCGGGTCATCGACGACGGCCGCGACGGCGGGGCCATGGCCCTGGCGATCCAGGCGCAGTTCCTGCTGGCCGGCGACGCCTACTCCGGCGGCCAATGGGACGACGTGCTGGCGATGACCGAGGAGGGCCTCGGCTGGTGCGAGACGTACGACTACCGTCTGACGGCGTCAACGGGCCGCTTCCAGCGCGGACTTGTGGCCGCCGCGCGCGGTGACGGCGCCACCGCCCGGGAGATCGCGGACCGGCTCGTCTCCTGGGGCAACCCGCGCGGGCTCGGCGCGCTGCGCGTCTACGCCTCGCACATCCGGGCCCTCTCGGCGCTCGGCGACGCGGACTTCGACACCGCCCACCGCCTGCTGCGGGCCCTCGTCACGCCCGGCGAGGTGCCGCGGTTCATGCCGCACGCCCTGTGGCTGCTGCTGGACTTCACCGAGGCCGCGGCCCGCACCGACCACCACGAGGAGGCGGCCGCGCACGTGGCGGCGTTCCGCAGGGCCGACATCCCGTCGATCTCGCCCCGGCTGGCCATGCTGACGGATGCCGCCGAGGCGATGGCGACCGCGGACTTCATCGACCACGACCTGTTCGAGGCGGCCATCGCCACGCCCGGTGCCGAGCGCTGGCCGTTCGACTGGGCGCGGATCTGTCTGGCCTACGGCGAGCGACTGCGCCGCGCCAAGGCGGGCGGCGCGGCCCGGGTGCATCTCGACGCGGCGCTCGGCACGTTCGAGCGTCTCGGCGCGGCCCCGTGGAGTGCGCGGGCGGCGGGCGAGCTGCGGGCGAGCGGAATCCCCGTCAAGCCGTTGGAGCCGGTCGAGTCCGACGGGCGGGACCGGTACGCGCTGCTGACCCCGCAGGAGCGGGTGGCGGCCCAACTGGCCGCCACCGGGCTGACGAACAAGCAGATCGCGACACGGCTCTTCCTGTCCCCGCGTACGGTGGCGGCCCATCTCCGCAGTGTCTTCCGGAAGTTGAACGTCACCTCTCGGGGCGGCCTGCGTGACGCGCTGACCGCCCCGATGCCGTGACGTCTCCCGCTCAGCTCGCTTCGGGTTCCAAGTGCCAGGTCCAGTTGGGGCGTTCGTAGGCCACCTCGAAGCCGAGGCGGAGCATGTTGTGCAGGGAACTGTTGTGGGTGCCGGGCTCCTCGGCACCGGTCTCGGCGACGAGGACCCGGCACCCCAACTCCTGTGCCGTACGGGCCCGGGCGGCGAGCAGCGCGGTCTGCCCGCCGCGACCCCGGGCGTGGGGCAGTACGGCGCCGGCGAACATCTGCGCCGTGTCACCGCGCACGAGCATGGTGCCGGTGCCGACCAACTCGCCGTCCAGCCAAGCGCCGTAGGGATGCCAGCCCGGCCGGGTCACGGTCGCGGCGCCCATCTCGGCGTAGTGCTCGACCGGCGTTCCGAAGGCCCGCATCATCACCGTGCCCCATTCCAGGGCGTGTTGGGCCTCCAGCGGGGTGACGCTGATGCCGTCGGGGAGTACGTCCAGGGCGTCGGCGCGGGCGACGGCCCCCTCGGTCGTGCCGACGAGCTTCACCCAGGACGCGCCCTGGACGATGCCCTCCCGTGCGCAGATCTCCGGCCAGTCCTCGGGCAGGAACGCGGGCGCGATCTGGAAGACGGCCTGCGGGGTGCGTGCCGCGCGGTAGAAGTCGCAGACCTCTTCGACGAGTTGGGCGGTGACGGGGGCACTGACTCCGAAGCCGAGGGCCTTGCTCCAGAAGCGGGTGATGTCGTCGCGCATCGACAGCACCACCCCGCCGCCGAGCCTTGTGGCGGTCATGCCCAGCGCGGTACGGACGGCTTCGGGGGTCTCGGTCTGGAATCGGTAGAGGGCCTCCGCCTCGGACTGCTCGGCGACGGACGGCTGGACGGCGGTCGTCATGGGTTTCTGTTTCCCTTTCGGGTTCGTTGGCAAGCGACGCGGACAGCCCGCCTGTGAACAGGCGGGCTGAAGCGGGGAGTTGACATGTGGTCAGGGATGGGGCATCAGGCCTGGTGGGCCGCGGCCTTCTTGATCAGGTCCGCCACCGCGGCGGGCTGGGAGACGTAGATGGCGTGGCTGCCCGCGGCCTCGGTCACGGTCGATCCGGCGCGCTCGGCCATCTGGTGCTGAACGGGCGGCGGAATCATGTGGTCGTCGGTCGCGACGAGGTACCAGCTGGGCTTGGTCCGCCAGGCCGGCTCGGTGATCGGACCGCCCAGCGCCTCCAGGCCCCACGGAACCTGCGAGTCGGCCAGGAACGCGGCGTCCTCGGCCGGCAGGTCGCCCGCGAAGGACGCGGCGAACTTGTCACGGTCCAAAAAGAGGAAGCCGTCGACGGGCGGCAGGATCGGCGGCACGGGCGCGCCGGGCGCCGGGTCGGCGACCAGCGTGCCGACCGACTCGTCCTTGTCCGGCGCGAAGGCCGCGATGTAGACGAGCGCCGCGACACCCTCGTGGCGTCCGGCCTCGGTGATCACGGCGCCGCCGTAGGAGTGGCCGACGAGGACCGCCGGGCCGTCCAGGGCGTCGAGGGCCCGCCGGGTGACGGCCACGTCGTCGGCGAGGGACACGGTCGGGTTTTGCACGACGCTGACGTTGAAGCCGTCCTGGGTGAGCAGGCGGTGCACCGACTGCCAGCCGGAACCGTCGACGAATCCGCCATGCACGAGAACGATGTTCTTGACGGCACTCATGCCGTAGCTCCTTGGTTGTCTTGTCGGAAACCCTCTGGACGGGTCCAAACTAGGCCGGACCCGTCCGCCGGGGCTTCGACCAAATGACCTAGTTGCCGGCCGGGGCTTCCACGAAGGCCGTCACCGCCTTCGCGAAGGCCTCCGGTTCCTCCAGGTGCCCGAAGTGCCCGCTGTTCTCGAAGATCACCAGCTCCGAGCCCGGGATGAGCTCGTGCAGTTCCTCGGCCCAGCGCACTCCGCAGATGACGTCGTGGCGGCCGACGAGGACGAGCGTGGGCACGGTGAGCGAGCCGAGGGCGGCGCGGTCGTCGATGACGTCCGGGGTGAGGTCGTCGTCAAGACCGGAGATGTACGTGGCCGTCACCCCGGCCCGCGCGGGACCGAACTCGTCCTGCCGGCCCCAGAAGTCGGCGAAGTAGGCGGGGAAGATCCCCCGGGCGACGGCGGTCATCTGCGCGTCGTCGGAGATGGTGGGGATGCTTTGGAACGCTTCAATGACCTCGGGGAGGTCAGGGTTGTCGGCGTTTCGGGCGGCGAACTCCTGCACCAGGCGCATGGCCTCGGCGCCGTGCTCGGGACCGGTCACCGGAGCGCTGTCGTAGAGGATCACGCCGGCGATGCGGTCGGGGTGGTGCAGGGCGTGGTACTGGGCGACGAAACCGCCGTGCGAGTGCCCGAGGAGGTGCACCTCGGGGACGCCGAGGTGCTCGATCAGGGCGGCGAGGAAGCGGCTGTAACGGGCCCGGGTGTAGCCGTGCGGGTGGGCGGGCAGGCGGCCGGAGGCGCCGGTGCCGATGGGCTCCGGGTAGACGACCGTGAGGTGCTCCTCCAGCGCGGGCATGCGCAGGTACTCCCAGAAGATGCCCGGCCCGCCGGAGTGCGCGACGAGGACCGGTCCACTGCCGTGCACGTGGTAGCTCTGCGTGACCCCGTCGATCTCGACGGTGTGGGTTCCGGTCGCGAGCGGGTCGGTCGAGGGGGTGGTGCTCATGGGATCTCCCTGTTCGGCATACGGCGATGACACGGACAGGACGCGGGAGAAAGGCCGAAGTTCGAAACAGACGATGTGACGCCGGTCACACCATAAGGGGCTGGAGGGAGTGTGGGACGGGCACCGGCCTGGGGTGGACGAGGCGCAGCCGGTGCACCCGCCCGGCGCCGTCCAGACTCATCAGCCAGGCCACGGCGGGCGGGCAGTGTTCGGGGTCGTCGTCGGGGTTGCTGATGTCCATCTCCCAGACGACGAGCGACCGCCCGGCCACGGCGTGCGCGAGATGCTGCCGTACGCCGGCCTCCAGATCGCACTCCATCCCGCGCACCAACAGGCTTCTGCCGCCCACCGGTTGGTTCCCCCGGACCAGAGCGGCCTCGGGCGACCAGCGCTCGGTGAGCAGCTTGCCGAAGTGTCCGCTCGCGGCGGCGTCCAGCGTCTCGCGCGCCTCGATACGGCTGGCGCGGGTGCGGCGGGCCGCGTCGCCGTGCGGGGCGTCGGCCGTGGCGGCGAGGGCCAGCGCGAGCTTGGCCCGCCCCTGACTGAGCCGGCTGCGGACCGTTCCAACGGGCACCCCGCACGCCTCGGCGATCTGCTCGTACGACGTGACGCCGACGCTGAAATGACGCAGCACGAGCGGCAGCCGCAGCGCGGGCGACAGCTCCTCGACGGCCTCCCAGATCCAGTCCCGCATGGCGTGCTGCTCCAGCCACCGCTCCGGACCGGAGTCCGTGACGGGCACATGCAGATCGTCGAGCGGGCGAAAATCGACGGACGCCCGCAGCAGCGAACGGGCATGGTTCCGCACGATCATCCGCAACCAGGGCCCTACGGCCTCCGGGTCCCGTACGTCCCCCACGCGCCGCAGCGCGGTCAGTGCCGCGTCCTGGACCACGTCGTCGACATCGGGCCCCGGCCCCAGCACACTCACCGCGACGGCCCGCATCCCGGCCCGGTGCCGCTCCAGCAGCAGCCCCAGGGAGGCGACGTCCCCGGCCTGTGCGGCCAGGGTGAGCGCCGCGTCCTCGATACGCGTGATCTCACCCAGGTTCCGGCTGCGCATGCTGCCCCTCTTCCGGCGTCCGAGTCGTCCGTACGACCGTAATGGGCGCGTGGCGTGACGTCACATCGCACGGGCGTCCGGCGGGGCTGCGGCGACTGTTCAACGACTTGGACCGGTCCCTACGGCCGTTGCGGACGCGCCCTGTTGCCACACCTGCGCGGCCACGCGCCGGAAGTTGCCGCCCAGGATCGCGGCGACGGCGTCCTCGGGATATCCCCGGGCACGCAGGGCGCCCTCGACGGTCAGCAGGCCCTCCGGGGGCATGAAGTCGATCGGGCCCCAGCGGGTGTAGCAGTCGGGGTACAGCTCCGGGCTCTGTTCGAGCATCGCGTTGAAGTCCCCTTCGTCGAACGGGTAGTCGGTGGACACGCCGACGTGTTCCGGGCCGACCAGATCGACGGCGTGGTCGATGTGCCGGACGAGGGCCTCGACGGAGGCGTCGTTGGGGCCGAGGAAGATGCCGACCCCGGTGATGCCGACGACCCCGCCCGTGGCGGCGCACTCCTTGGCCTGGTCGTCGGTGATGTTGCGGGGGTGGTCCCAGACCGCGCGCATGCAGGAGTGGCTGTAGACGACGGGCAGTTGGGACACCTCGCACAGGTCGAGTCCGGTACGGGTGCCGCAGTGCGAGCCGTCCGCGACCATGCCGACGGCGTTCAACTGCCGTACCAGCGCCCGGCCGTAGGCGGTGAGTCCCTCGTCGACCTCGTCGAGGCAGCCCCCGCCGGCCGCATTACGGGTGTTGTAGCTCGGCAGCATCGTGCGGACGCCGAGGTCGTGGAAGAGACGCACCCGGTCCAACTCCCCTTCCAGGGGCCCGGAGTCCTCCAGGTCGAAGGCGACCGCCACCTCCCCCGCCCGCGCGGCGGCGTCGATGTCGTCGACGCTCGCGACGAGCCGCAGCCGGTCGTCGGCGGCGATCCTCTTCCGCCAGCTCGCGAGGAGACCGGTGACGTCGTCGGTGCCGTGGGGCGCGTAGCCCACGTTCACCGAGACGAAGCTGCCGCCCGGCCTTCGGTAGCGGGCGAGTTCACCGACGTCGGCGTGTTTCTCCAGCGCCAGGCAGCAGTGCTGTTCCCAGAGCAGGGGCGGGCGGCGCGTTTCCACGGTTTCGTTCGACACCGTATGGATCATGCCCGCGCCGGGACTACGACGTCGAGGGCGAGTCCGTGCTCCCCCGCACTTCCAGCCTCGGTTCCGACAACACCGTCTCCTCCGCCCGCCCCGGATCCTTCATCCGGTGGACGAGAAGCTGCGCGGCGCGGCGCCCGATGTCGTGGCTGCCGTTGTCGACGGTGGTGAGCCAGAGGTGTCGTAGGCGCGCGAGGTACGTGTTGTCGTAGCCGACGAGGGACAGGTCCCGGGGCACCTGGAGGCCCAGTTCCTCGGCCGCCGAGAGCGCGCCGACGCACGCGATGTCGTTGAAGGCGAAGACGGCCGTGGGGCGTTCCGGGGCGGTGAGCAGGCGGACCATCGCGCGGTAGCCGCCCTCCTCCGTGTGGTCGCCCTGTTCGACCGTCGCGAGGTCGGTCAGGCCGTGGTCGTCCATGACCATTTCGAAGGAGGTGCAGCGGAGTGCGCCGGCGACGCCCGGGCCGGCGATGTGGGCGATACGGCGGTGACCCAGGGAGATGAGGTGTTCGGTGGCCAGGATGGCGCCGTACGAGTCGTCGCCGGCCACGGCATCGACGTGGGGCAGGACCGGTTCAATGGCGCCCGCGATCACCGTGGGGATGTGCGTCGCGGCGGCGAGGAGTTCCTCGGAGCCGGGGAGGGTGCCCACCACGACCAGCCCGTCGACGCGGAGTTCGGTGAAGATGCGGGTGAGGTCCTCGCCGAGGTGACGGTTGAGGCGGCCGTCGGCCAGCATCATGTGCAGGCCCTGCTCGTGCAGGCGGGAGCCCAGGCCGTCGAGGAGTTCCACGAACCAGGGGTTGCGCAGGTCGTTCAGCAGGACGCCGACCGAGCGGGTGCGACGCTCGCTGAGGCTGCGGGCGGCTGCGTTCGGGCGGTAGCCGAGTTCCGCCACGGCGGCCAGCACGGCCTGCCGTTTCTCCGGCCGGACCTGCTCGGAGCCGCGCAGCACCAGGGAGACCAGGGATTTCGACACACCGGCCCGCTCGGCGACGTCACGGATGGTCGGAGCGCTCATGGCTGGACCGTTCCATGCGGTCGCGCCCCCTGTCAAAGGCCCGGACACTCGGTGTTGACGTGCATGTATTGACATCAGGATGAATGGGTTCCACTGTGGCGGAGACAGTTTATGGACCGGTCCAAAGAAGGGCAGTCATGGTGACCTCGCTCGGTGTTGCCGTCGTGGGCTTCGGATGGATGGGGCGGGTGCACACGCAGGCGTACGCCCGTGTCCCGCACCACTTTCCGCAGCTGACCGTGCGGCCGCAGCTCGTGACGGTCGCCGAGGAGGTGCCCGGGCGGGCGGAGCAGGCGGCCGAACAGTTCGGCTTCGCCTCCACGACCCGCGACTGGCGCGAGGTGGTCGACGACCCGCGGGTGCAGGCGGTGAGCATCACCGCGCCGAACTTCCTGCACCGCGAGATCGGCGTCGCGATGGCGGAGGCCGGCAAGCACATCTGGATCGAGAAGCCGGTGGGCCTCTCCACGGCGGACTCCTCCGCCGTGGCCGACGCGGTCAGCAAGGCCGGCGTCCAGGGCGCGGTCGGCTTCAACTACCGCAACGCACCCGCCGTCGAGGCGGCTCGCGACCTGATCGCCTCGGGCGAGCTGGGCACGGTGACCCACATCCGCGTCCGCCTCTTCAGCGACTACGCGGCCCACCCGGACGGCGCGCTGACCTGGCGCTACGAGTTGGAGCGCGGTGGCCACGGCGTCCTGGGCGACCTGGCCTCGCACGGCGCGGACCTGGCCCGGTACCTCCTCGGCGACATCACCTCCCTCGCCGCCGACACCGCGATCTTCCTGCCGCAGCGGGCCCGCCCCACCGGCGCGACCGCGGGCCACGCCCTGGCCACCGGCGGCGAGTTGGGCCCGGTAGAGAACGAGGACTACGTCAACTGCCTGCTGCGGTTCGCCTCCGGTGCCCGGGGCGTCCTGGAGGCATGCCGGGTCTCGGTCGGCGAGCAGAACAACTACGGCTTCGAGGTGCACGGCACCAAGGGCGCGGTGTTCTGGGACTTCCGCCGGATGAACGAGCTGGCCGTCAGCCGCGGTACGACGTACCAGGACCAGCCCGTCACCACGGTGTATGTCGGCCCGGGCGACGGCGAGTTCGGCGCCTTCCAGCCGGGCGCGGCGAACGCGATGGGCTACGACGACCTCAAGGTGATCGAGGCCTACCGCTTCCTGCGCTCCGTCGCCGAGGGCGTGCCGTACGGCGCGACGCTCGCGGACGCCGTACGCAGCGCGGCGGTTCTGGACGCCATGGTGCGCTCCGTCGAGACCGGCAGCTGGGCGAGCCCGGCGTGAACGGCGCGCGCGTCGCCTGATCGGCGCGCCGCCGGGCGCCCGCGCGATCTCGCGCCCACCCGCCGGACTCGACTACCGTTCACGCTCGGGAGTCACTCGCCTACGCTGTGGTGACCGGTTGGCGGACGGGTATGGGGGCGGCATGGGATACGGCTTCGGACAGCGGCGGGGCGGTCAACTCCCGGTGGAGTTGACCAGCTTCGTCGGACGCACCGAGGAACTCGGGATGCTGCACACCGAGTTGGCACGGTCCCGACTGGTCACGCTGGTCGGTCCGGGCGGGGTCGGCAAGAGCCGTACGGCACTGCGCGCGGCCCGCGCGGTCACCGACCGGTTCGCCGACGGGGTGCGGCTGGTGGAGCTGTCGGCCCTGCACGACCCGGAGTTGGTGCCGCCGACACTCGCGGGCGTCCTCGAACTGCCCGAGCAGTCCGGCATGACCCCGTTGGACGCCATCGTGGAACACCTGCGCGGGCGGCGGATGTTGATCGTCCTCGACACCTGCGAGCACCTGGTCGACGCGTGCGCGATGCTCTGCGACATCCTGCTGCGCGAGGCCCCCGGACTGAGCGTCCTCGCCACCAGCAGGCAGCCGCTCGACGTGCCCGGCGAGCGGTGTCTGCCGATCGCCCCGCTGGCCCGGGCCGACGCCGTCGACCTGTTCGTGCAGCGCGCCGCCGCCGTCACCGGCGGAACCGCCCTGAACGGCGCCGACCGGGAGAGCGCCCTCGCCCTCGTCGACCGCCTCGACGGCATCCCCCTCGCCCTCGAACTCGCCGCCGTACGCCTGCGGGCCGTCCCCCTCGCGGAGCTCGTCGCCCGCCTGGACCGCCACTGCGAGGTCCTCACCGGCGGCCGCCGCACGGCACTCACCCGTCACCAGACCCTGCGCGCGGCCATCGACTGGTCCTACGACCTGTGCACACCCCAGGAACAACTCCTGTGGGCCCGACTGTCGGTGTTCGCCGGTTCCTTCGAACTGTCCGCCGCCGAGCGGGTGTGCGCGGGCGACGACCCTGATGGAACGGTCCAACTCGACGGCGAGCAGGTCGTCGAGGCACTGATCGGGCTCGTCGACAAGTCGGTCGTCCAGCGCATCGGCGAGGACGGCGGCCGCTACCGGCTCCTGGACACCATCCGCGAGTACGGCACCGCGCGCCTCGCCTCCACGGAGGACGCGGAGGCCGTACGACAACGGCACTTCGCCCACTACGACGAACTCGTCGGCCGTTTTTGGAATGGTCTGATGGGCCGGGCCCAGGTCCAACTGCACCTTGCCGTACGCGCGGAGATCGCCGACGTACGGGCCGCCCTGGAGTACGGCTGCGCCACCGAGGGGCGGGCGAGCGACGCGCTGTGGCTGGCGACGCGGCTCGGGGCGTACTGGCGGGCGGCGGGGACGCTGTCGGAGGGCCGGTACTGGATCGACAAGGGGCTCGGCCTCGTCCCGCAGGACTCCGCGGAGCGGGCCTGGGGACTGTTCATGACCGGGGTGTTCGGGATCTGGACGGCCGATCTGGAGACGGCATTGGACCGGTTCCCACAGGCGCACGAGGTGGCGCACCGCGTCGGCGAGAGCCGCGTGGAGCTGTTCAGCGAGGGCTACTTGGGCGCCCTGACGCTGCTCGGCGGGGCCGTGGAGGAGGGGTCGGCGACTCTCGAGGCGGTCCGTGGACGGATGATCGCGGCGGACGACGCGCTGGGCATCGGCGTCGTCCACTACGAAGGGGCCCTGCTGTACGCGGCGTTGGGCTTCACGGACCGGGCGCTGGAGTGGTGCGAGACGGGCCTGGCGTATCTGGAGGGCCGCGGCGAGCGCCAGTTGTACGGTTCCACGCTCACGGTCCAGGGCGTCATCCTGTGGCTGGTCGGGCGGCCCGAGGAGAGCGCGACGGCGTTGCACCGGGGGCTGGAGGCGGCGAGCGAGATCGGCGAGGTGCTGGTCGCGGCGCTCGCGTCCCTGGGCCTGGCCTGGCACGCGGCCGGGCAGAAGCGGTACGTCAGGGCCTGCTGGCTGCTGGGTTACGCGGAGCACGCGCGACGGCTGGGCGGCGACCCGGTCGGCATGCTGCCCCGGCTGCTGGAGGAACAGGAGTCCCAACAGCGGGCGGTGCGGGCGGCGTTGGGCGCCGAACAGTACGAGCGGTGGCGGGAGGCGGGGGCCAGGATGTCGGGCCGCGAACTCCTGGACGCCGTACGCACGGACGCGGACGAACCGCCCGGCATCCCCGCGGCCCGCCACACCACCGCGGACACCCGCCCCGCCGATCCCCTCACCCGCCGCGAACGCGAGGTCGCCGCGCTCGTCACCCAGGGGCTGTCCAACCGGGAGATCGCCGAACGGCTCGTCATCTCCAAGCGCACGGTGGACGCCCATGTCGAGCACATCCTGGCCAAGTTGGGCATCACCTCGCGTACCGAGATCCTGGCCGCGGCACAGCCCGAGGGCACCAAGTCGGCATAGGTACCCGGTACCTACGTACTCCCGCCGAAGCCCCCGCCGACGACTACGTGCACCCATCTCCCCACCGATATCCCGGAGTTCAGGCCCCCGCACCCGCCCGACGCCCCAAGCTGGTCCTACCGCCAGGGGAACGGGACGTGTCGGGGCCGGCAGTGTTGGTCAACCCCACGGCTGTCATGGCAAGGCATCCGGCACCCCACCTCCCCTGGCGGTATTCGCGTAGGGCTGCCCCTGTCGGCGGGGGCAGCCCTCCTCAACGGGCCCTGAGATCAGCCGCGTTCGGCCCGCCCGTACATCGTCTTGGCCGTGGCGCCGAAGATCTCGCCGTACATCTTGGTCGGCGTGAAGCCGTCCAGCGAACTGTTGACCGAGACGAGGGTGCCCTGCCCGGTGGTCTCCTTGAAGTCGGCCAGCCACGGGCCGCCGCTGGAGCCGCCGGTCATGTCGCAGGGGATCATCCGCTGGCCGTCCTCCTTCTTCTCCGTGCCCACACAGCGCAGGAGTTCCTCGCCGAGCTGCGGGTGGGTGGCGGGGTAGCCGAAGGACGAGATCTTCCCGCCGACGGCCCGGTTGAACGCGATCGGCGTCCCACCCACGACGTCGGTGAGCCTACGACCGCTCCGGTCGGCGTCGACGACCATCGCGGCCACGTCGTTCGTGCCCTCCTCGGCGAAGGCGCGCGGCGTCAGGACGGTACGCACCGCAAAGGCGCCGTACGGCTGCTTGCCCTTGCTGTAGGCCGGGACGAACACCATCGACATGTTGGTGTTGACGGGCGAGGCGGACCGCCGGACACAGTGCCCCGCGGTCATCACCACGGACCGGTTGGCGCTCTTCACCGCGGTGGCCGTGCACCAGGTGTCGGCCCCCGCGGCGTTGACCATGAACATCCGCCCCACGGTCTTCAGCTGTGGACCGGTCCACGTCTTGGTCTTCGGCCCGGTCGGCCCCAGATCCACCGACTTTCCTACGGCCTTGATCCGGGCCGGGGTCCAGTAGGCGAGGGCGTCCTTGCGTTCCTGGGCGGTGAACGAGAAGGAGGACACCGGGTCCGGGGCAGCGGCGTTGGCGCGGTCGGCGCCGGAGACGGCCGTGGCCGAGACAGGGACGGCGAGTGTGAGGGCCGTACCGGCCACCGCGAGGGCCGTGACACGGCGGCTCAGGCGCCGGTCCGCCGGCGGGGAGCTGTCGAACATGGGGGAGGTCTCCTCGACTGGTTCGGGTGGGTATGCGGGTGGTTGGACCCGGCTACGCGCAATCCAAGAGAGGTAAATCCGGCGATCCGGGTTGCGTCGTCGAGTCGGATCCCGGTTGCGTCGCCGGGTCGGCGGACGTCTCGCGGAGGAAGGCGAGGAACTCCCCCACCGTGCAACTCCAGAGCCGGCGTTCCACCAACGCCGTGTGCCGGCGGGCGAGTTCGTGATCGTCGCCGTAGACGAACCTGACGACGAGCGGGCCCTCGTACGCGCGGATCTCGATTCCGCTCGGCTGTACCTCGTCCGCCGAGTGCAGGCCCACCGCGATGCCGATGATCTCCCAGGCCAGCACGCCCGCTCTCCTGAACGCGCCGTCGGACGAGGTGTGCCACACCACCTCGAAGTGCTCGTGCGCGGGCGCCCCGGGATCGGGCCGCCGGTTCACATTGTTCGATGCACTGGGCACACCTACGTCCTTTCTGTGCGGCAGGGAACTACGCGGCACCGGCTGCCTAGTTGAGGGCGTCCGAGGGGTTGGTCAGCCAGTAGGTGGTGGTCAGGGAGCTGTCGATGTACACGCCCTTGCTGGGCAGCGCGACCTTGACGCCCGAGCCGACGAAGTCGAGCGCGCGGTTCTGGAAGATCACCGAGAGCGTCTTCGCGGTGTAGCCGCCGGAGCCGCTGCCGTCGGCGGCGGAGAGGAGGGCGCCCGCATAGCCCGACTGTCCGGGGCTGAGCGTGGTGACCGCCTGCGGCTGCGTGTCCTCGTCGACCGGGGGCACGGACTGGGCGTCCTGGAAGTTCAGGGCCGGATAGCCGTACAGGTAGCAGGTCTTGGAGCCGGTGTTCTTGACGGTCAGCAGCAGGTGGTTCAGCGGACGCGACACGGTCTGCGCGGTGACCTTGGTGTTGGCGCCGGTGCAGGTGACGATGCTGGACGTCGACCTGGACCCGCTGGACGCCTTGGCCGTGGTGCTGCTGCCGCCCGACTTCGAGGTCACGGCCGCGTCCGTACCGGAGGCCTCGGCCTTGGTGTCCCCGGCGTCCGTCTTGGGCGTCGCGGTCGAGGAGACGCCGTTGTCGGCGGCGACGGTCGGGGTGTTCTTGGCCGCCGAGTCCTGGCTCGTTCCACAGGCGGTCAGCGCGAGCGAGGCGGCTGCGGCGAAGGTCGCGGTGAGGAGTGCCGTACGGCGGCGGAAGATGGTGTTGGACATGATCGGGTTCCCCCTGGGTGCGGTGCTGGAAGGCGAGCCACCGGGTGTTCGTGGTGGGTCTCGCTGCGAACAACCGCAGCTTGTGCGGCGATCCGTCCCAGCCGCCACAGCAGTCGGGGGAAACGGGAAGCTGGAACGCTCACACAGGGTTTGACCTGCGGGAACGTACCGTCCCTGGAACGCGGGGGTGGAACGGGCACCGGCCGTTGGAACGGTCCAGCCGATGCCCGTCCCGCACGATCAGCAGTAGAGGTTGGCCCCGGTGCTGGTCCCGAGGATCGAGGTGAACCGCGTGTAGGCGTCCACTCGGCTCTGCACCTGGGCGGGGTTCTTGCCGTCGCACTCGATCGAGCCGTTGATGCTGCGGATGGTCTGGCCGAAACCGGCGCCGTTGACCATCGCGTTGTGCGGGGTCATGCTGCCGGGGCCGGTCTGGGTGTTCCAGTACCAGAGCGCGGTCTTCCACGCCACGGCCGAGTCGTTCTGCACCAGCCACGGATTGTTGAGCAGGTCGATGCCCAACGCGTCACCGGCGGCCTTGTAGTTGAAGTTCCAGCTGAGCTGTATCGGGCCGCGCCCGTAGTAGGCGGCCTGGCCGGCCGGGCAGCCGTACGACTGGGACCAGTCGCAGTACGTCGGGTAGTTGGCGGTGTTCTGCTCGACGATGTACACCAACCCGCCCGTCTCATGGCTGACGTTGGCGAGGAAGGCTGCGGCCTCCTGCTTCTTCGTCGTGTCGCTGCCGGTGTTCGCGAACCCCGGGTAGGCGCTGAGGGCGGCGGTGAGACCGCTGTACGAGTAGAAGGAGTTCCGGCTCGGGAACATCTGGTTGAACTGCGCCTCGCTGACGACGAAGTTCCCGACCGGCGTACCGGAGCCGTCGCAGGCGTACGGCTCCCAGTACCAGGTGCTGATGACCGGGTCGTAGCCCGGGTTGTCGTGCTCGGCGATGTACGCCTTGCCGTCGGTGTAGCGGACGATGTTGCCGGTGACGTACGACTTGCCGGCCACCCAGTTCGGATAGCTCGAACAGGAGGCGGCGGACGCGCCGGCGGCGGGAAGGACCACGGGCGTAAGGCTACCGAGGACGAGTGCGGTCAGTACTGCGGCGATGCGGCGTCTCGACACAGGGTTCAACTCCTCTGTGGAGCACGGCCGTACCCCGCCAAGGGCAGGGCGAAGCGGAGCCTTTGTGCGCACGGGCCGGTTGGACCGGTCACGGCGTGGGGGGCGGCCGTGGTGGGGGATGACGCGACTCACTGAACCGCATTGGTATGTACCAGTCAAGGGTATAGACCAGTCAACCCCGCACCCGGCCCGCCGAGTTGCGACCGCCCGCGCTGCGTCGGCCTGCCTCACCTGCGCAGAGTCGTCACCTCCAGAGCCGGGTCGCCGGCAATCTCCGCCGGGGTGGACCGTTCCATGACCCACTGCTTGCGCGAGAAGAGACGGGTCTGGTCCGAGAAATGGGGCGAGGCCGGGTTCGCGGACTGGCCGTAGGTGAGCAGGGTGTGGGCGCGCGGGCCGTCCGGGGTCAGTTCGACGCTCATCAGGAAGGTGGTACCGAAGGCGCCGGCGGTCGGGGTGCCGGTGCCCGAGTCCGGGCTCGCCTCCACGACGTCGAAGCAGCCCGCGTCGCAGCCGGGCAGTGGGATGCCGTCCCACTTCTGTACGGCGCCGAGCTCGACGTCGACCGGGAGGTCACGGGCCGCGAACTCCTGCACGGCGTCGGCCAGGGCGCGTTGGACGCGCGAGTCCTCGCCGTTGAACCCCCTTGGGGTGGTGAGGGGTTGGGCGGGGTCGTAGGGGACGCGGCGCCAGGTGTCGGGCGGACCGCCGTCGAGGAGACGGTTGTAGAACGTGCTCCAGAGCACGATGCCCCGGCTGGTGGTGTCGGCGCGGGTGTCCCAGCGGGCGAGGGTCGTGCAGGCCTGTCGTACGTCGACCTGTGTGCCGTCCGTGGCCGTCAGGCTCGGGTGGGCGCGGCACATGCCGACGATGTCGTCGCGGCCCGTCTCGGCCGACCGGACGCGGTTGCCGAGCATCGAGTCGCGCAGGGTGCTTTCGGTGAAGCCCGGTGCGCCCAACCCGTCGGTGCCGTCCCGGCGTTGGGCGATCATGTCGAGGCCGATCTGAGCCCGCCCGTCGAGGTGGGGATCGGTGTCGTACACGCCCGGGAGGCCGGTGATCTGCGCCTCCGGATTGACGTACTGGGGGCCGTTGTTGGAGTTGGCGACGTAGTCGGTACGGCTCAACTTCGGCTGGCGGGAGGGCCCGTAGACGCCGGGCACGAGCGCGTCGGGGTCACTCCCCCAGGCGCAGGCCGACGTCGAACCGTCCAGCGCGGTCGGCCCCTCGTCGTTCGGGAGGGTGCAGTGGGCGAGTTGGGCGTCGGTGAGGTGCGGGACCGCCGAGGAGTCGGTGAAGTACGTGCCGCCAGTGGTGTCGGCCGCGAGGGTGTAGGTCCAGGGGACGCCCTGGAACTCGTCCTGGGCGGCGCGGAGTTGACCGAGGTTCTGCGCCTTGCCCATCGCCAGCCAGGTGTTCATGGAGCGCAGGTTGTCGGCGTTGGCGTCCCGGATCGCGTAGGCGGTCGTCGTGGTCCAGCCGGAGGACAGGACGGGGCCGAAGTACGAGGAGTACAGGGTTCGTTCGACGGTCTTCAGCTTGCCGTCGGCGCCGCGCACGGTGACCGGGACCGAACGGCGTTCCATCGGTACGGTCCTGCCGTCCAGTACGTAGCTGGTCGGGTCGCCGGGGGCGAGCTTGAGCGCGTAGACGGACGCGTGTTCGGCGTCGCTCGCGGTGTGCGTCCAGGCGAGGGTGCGGTTGTGGCCGATCTCGACCAACGGGGTGCCGTAGAGGCCGGCGCCGGAGACGTCGAGGATGCCGGGGATCGTCAACTGCACTTGGTACAAACGGAAGTAGCCGACGGCCCAGGGAAGGTGAGGGTTGGCCAGGACCATCGCGTTGCCGGTGCGGGTGGCATCGCTGCCGAGGGCCCAGCCGTTGCTGCCGATGTCGGTGGCGGTGGCAGTGGCGGTGGCGGTGGCGGTGGCGGTGGCGAGGGTCGCGGCTGCGCTGGAGGCCTCCGTTTCCTTGCCGTCGGCGGCAGTCGTCGTCGGAGGCTTCGCGTCGCCGATGTCCGGGACCAACGGCACTGTCGCGGTCACCCTGTTGACGTCGTAGACGACGCTCCACACGTCGAGTGCGGTGATCGGCCGCACCCAGGGCTTCCCCTTGCAGGTCGGGTCCGGGAGGTGGTCGACGCCGGTGTCGCGGAGGTAGCGGTTGTACCCGGTGGCGTATCCCTCGACCATGCGGCGCAGTTCGATCGTCGGCCCCAACGGGGCTTTCTTGGCGAGCAGTTGGCGGACGGTGCCCGCACGCAGCTGCCCGCTGTAGTAGGTGTCGCTCGCGAGGTTGGAGCCTTGGACTTCCCCTTCACCGGGCTCTCCGTCGGACCCGAAGAACCGGGACCGCTCGCCCCTCAACGTCACCACGTGGTCGGCGAGTTCACACACGTTGTCCTGCGCGAACGCGTACCCGTACCCATACCCGAGTCCGTCGAAGTCCCGGGCCAGGATGTGCGGGACGCCGTACTCGGTCCGGCTGATCCGGACCGTGTGACCGCCCTCGGCCACCGTCTTGCCGCCCGACGCCGGCCCCGTCACGGCGGACGAGGACGCGGGCAGCAGAGCGACAGTGGCCGAGGTGAGACACAGGACGGCCGCGACAGCCGCCAACCGGCTTGCTGAGGAACGTCTATGACGCTTCGTCAGTTCTCTGGGTTCACCCATGGCCGCCACCTTGCAGGCGGGACCGAGGGAGCGTCATCGGGCGCGCGGCGGATTTCCGGGCGGCTTGTCAGCCTCAGGATGTACGCCTTGAGGCTCCTCGGAGGCCTTGAGGCACTATCGGTCGGCTACGGCTTGTAGATCTGCCGCAGGGTTGCCACGGCCATCGCGAACTGACCGGACGCGTTGGGGTGCGCGGCGGCGGTGTTCGCGGCGGGGGTCAGCGACTCGATCCACCGTTCCTCGCGCGGTTGGCACATGTCGTGGCCCACCGTCGGCGAGTAGGTGTCCGCGTAGGACGCGTGGACCCCCTCGGCATTCGCCTGGCGTCGCAGCGCCGCGTTGGCCTGCTTCGTGGTGTCCCGCAGATAGGCGAAGTCGCCCTTGGCGAAGGGTACTTCGGCGCAGCCGACGCCGTTGTCGGGGAAGAGCGCGGGGTAGCCGACGACGATCACCTTGGCGGCGGGGCTGCGTCGCTTGATCTCGGCGAGCACATCGTGGACGCGCCCCTCCATGGTGGCGACGCGCTCGGCCAGTACGTCCTTGCCGCCCGCCGTGAAGTACTGCTTGCAGGGGGTACCGTCCCGGTCCGTCGCGGCGAAACGGGCGCAGGTGGCGAGCACGCTGCTGAAGCCGACGTCGTTGCCGCCCAGGGTCAGGGTGACGAGTCTCGTGCGGGGCGTGAGCGCGTCGACCTGGGGGGCGTCGGTGCCCTGCGGGTTCCAGAAGTTGTTCGTGGTGGCGCCGCTGCAGGTGACGTCGTCGAACGTGTGCTTGAGCCCCACCATCGAGGCGAACTCGGAGATCAAACCGGGGTAGTTGCCGGCCGTACGGTCGCACTCCTTGTCCTTCACCCCGGCCAGTCCGGCCCCGGAGGCGTAGGAGTCGCCGAGCGCCACATAGGCGGGGCCGACACCGGAGGTGACCGGCGCGCTCCGAGCCGCTGCGCTCGGCGCGCCGAGCGTGAGGACGACGGCCGAGGCGGCCAGGACTCCGGCGGCGGCGCGGCGGGTCTGTGACTGGCTGCCCGGGGAACGGTTCGATCCGAAAGGGGACACAACGCCTCTTCAATCCTAGGGGACTTGGTCAGGCGCCGGCCGGTGCCACGAGGAGGCTGACGCCCTCTCGATGTGATCGAGCCTAGGGTCGGGGCGGAGCGCGGTCCTCGGGCTACGGGACGACTGCCGCGTAGAACCAGGGTTGGAGAGCACCACGGACTCTCCGCCTCAGGAGCGCTCTCGCATACGCTGCGTCCCTACGACGAGACCCCCGGAGGCGATGGCCCTGATCACCCTGGATCTGCACCCCTACTTCCGCAGCGATCGCGATATCGACACGGCCCTGCGGCAGACCCTCTTCAAGGCCGCCGCCACCGGGGTCGACACCGTCCAGATCATCCCGGGCAAGGGAACGGGCCAACTGAAGAAGCGGGTGCTGGCCGTGTTGGCGCAGAAGCACATCAAGAAGCTCTACGCCCGCGTGGAGCAGGATCCGACCAACGCGGGCCGGATCCTGGTCCACCTTCGCTGACTAGCTGTCCCCTATTGGCTATTGGCTATTGGCCGAAGCCGTACGAGAACAGGTGGTCCGTGCCCGTCGAGCCCGTCACGGGCAGGGTGATCGACGCGACCTGCTTGGACGGGTCCAACGGGACCTTCGTGGCGAAGACGTAGGTCTTCACGCTGTCCCGGCCCCCGCTCCCGGTGTTCCGGTAGGCCGTCGTGGCCGCGGTCGTGTCACCCGGAATCGGCGTGCTGGAACCGCCGTTGAGGGTCCAGTCCGGGAAGGCGACCGTCCCCTGCGAGGTGGTGCCGTCGGTGTAGGTGACGGTCACCGTGCCCGAGACGCCGCTGCCGTCGGTCGGCGCGTTGGTCGCCGTACCGAGCAGACCCAGCGACGCACCCGATGTGCCGGCCGGCATCGAGATGGTCTGGCCGGCCATCTCCAGGTTGTCCAACTGACCCGAAGTCACCGTCGGCCAGGTGTAGTTGATGCCGTCGACCGTGAGGGGCGAGCCGCTCGTGACGCCCGCAGCCGCCAACGCGTTCTGCGAGAAGGCCCAACCACCGCCGTCGAAGCCGCCCGAGAAGGTGGCGCCGTCGGGATAGATGCCCTCGTTGGTGTTGTACGGCCACAGCGCACCGGCCTTTGCCACGGCCACCCGGAGGGTCGCACCGGCCAGCGCCGCACCGGAGTTGTGGTCGGTCAGCGCGAACGCGACCGGGAACAGCCCCTCGTCCGCACCCGCCGTGACGTGAACCTTCGCCTCGGCGCTGCCCGCGGCGGGCACCGTCAGCGAGCCGGACGCCGTGTCCAGGGTGACGCCTGAGGGAGCCGTCGCCTTCCAGTCGACCGTGACGGCCGCGCTGCCGAGATTGGTCAGGTCGAGCGTGCCGTCACCGGCCGAACCCGGCGTGAGTACAAGGCCGTTGGCGGGACCGGTCGCGGCCAGCACCCGGCCGCCGCCCGTGGTGTCCGACGGCGGCGCGGCCGAAGGTCCGGACGCCCAGGCCGTGTTGGGCTGTGTGCCGAGCGTGAAGTCGGCAGTGCCCGCACTCTGCAACTGCTGATACGTCAGCCAAGAGGTTTTCCACGCCTTGCCGTTGACGTCGAGCGACTGCACGTACGGCGCGTCGGACGCGGCCTGCGGTGCGTTGATCCGCACCGTCTTTCCGCTGCCGAAGGTCACCTTGGCCACCGGGAACGCCGGGCTGCCGAGCGCCAGCGTGTCCGTGCCCGGGGTCTCCGGATACATGCCGAGCTCGGACCAGACGTACCACGAACTCATCGCGCCGAGGTCGTCGTTGCCGAACGAGCCGACCGGTGCGTTGAAGTACAGCTTCTGCTGCGCCTCGCGGACGGCCGCCTGCGTCTTCCAGGGCTGGCCCGTGTAGTCGTACTCCCAGGGGATCTCGACGCTGGGCTCGTTGCTCAGGTCGGCGTCGGTGTTGCCGGGTGCGGTGATGTCGTCGAGCAGGCTGTCCAGGTAGGACGAGTACGCCTGGTTCCCGCCACGAGCCTGGATGAGCTGTTTCAGGTTGAACGGGACCATCGGCGTGTACTGCGCGGAGGTGCCCTCCACGAAGCCGTTGGAGGTGCCGGGGGTGAAGCCGCCCGCGAACTGGCCGTCCTTGTTCTTGGCCTGCATGTAGCCGGTCTGCGGGTTGAAGACGTTCATCCAGTCCTGGGCGCGGGTGGCGAACTTCTCGTAGACGGACGTCCTGCCCAGCGACTTCGCGAAGGAGGCGAGTGCGTAGTCGGCGGAGTCGTACTCGAGTTGGGTGGAGACGGGGCCGTAGAAGTTGCAGCAGTTGTAGTCGTTCTCGTCCAGCGGCAGGTAGCCCTTCGCGTCCCGGACCGACTCGCCGGGGCGGTCGTTGTTGGGGACGGTGGCCTCGTGCTGCAGGGCCGCGAGGGCCTTGTCGGTGTCGAAGCCGGTCGCGCCGAAGGCGTACGCGTCGGCGATGATGCCGGCGGCCGGGTCTCCGACCATGACGTAGCTCTCGCCGTTGTTCGAGGCCCACTTGGGCAACAGGCCTGTCTGGTCATAGCCGTTGAGCATCGAAGTGACGACGTCGGCGGTGACCTTGGGTTCGACCATCGCCATCAGCTGGGTCTGGGAACGGTAGGTGTCCCAGCCGGAGTAGTTGGCGTACTGGGCCTGTTGCCCCTTGGCCAGTGTGTGGACCTGGTTGTCCATGCCCATGTACTGGCCGTTGTCGTCGGAGAAGACGTTCGGGTGCAGCAGCGCGTGGTAGAGCGCGGTGTAGAACTGCGTCTGCTGGTCGGTGGATCCGCCGCCCACCTGGATCTTGTTCAGTACGGCGTTCCAGGCGTCGTGGTTGGCCTTCTCGACCGTGCCGAGGTTCCAGTTCTTGATCTCGGTGCTGAGGTTGTTCGCCGCGCCAGCGTCACTCGTGTACGAGATGCCGACCTTCGCGCTCACCGTGGGGTTCGCGGTGGTGTCGAAGGTGAGGTACATGCCGTTGGCGCCGGTCGTGGGAGGCTGGGCGGCTTTCGCTGTGGCTGTGGCTGTGGCTTTGGCTTTGGCTTTGGCTTTGGCTTTTGGACCGGTCCCATGGATCGTGGGGGCGGGCTTTGCCGGGACGGTGAAGTGTTTCTCCTTCAGCGGCGCCGACTTGGTTACCTGCGGGGCGAGTTGGACCTTGCCGGCCTTCAGCGATCGCGCGTCGGGGTTGATGGTGCTACCGACCCACGTACCGCTGGCGGTGAACGGCTGGTCGAACTTCACGTCGAAGTGCAGCGTGTACCTGTTGCTCGCGCCGCAGAAGTGACCGCTGTCGATCGCGCCGCTGATCTCCTTGTCGTTCACCACCTGGACGCGGGTCCCGTCCACCTGCGTGGCGCCGCCGCTCAACTTGAAGAGCAGGTTGGCCTGTTGACCTGCGGGGAAGGTGAAGGCGCCAAGACCGGCGCGGGTGGTGTCGGTGAGCTCGGTCTTGACGCCGTTCGCGTCGGTGACCTTGTAGCGCCCGATGCCGGCCTGCTCGTCGGTATGGCCGAAGCCGACGGACGTACTCCCGAGGTCACCCGACAGCGAACCGGTCACCGGCAGAATCGGCAGATCGCCCGCGACGGGACAGCCGGGTCCCGAGACATGGGTGAGGCTGAAGCCGGAGAGTTTGGTGTCGTCGTACTCGTAACCGCCGCCGTCAGGACGGTTCGGTGTCGTGTCGGGACCCCACTGCACCATCCCGGCCGGCATGTCGGGGCCGGGGAAGGTGTCCACCGCGCCAGAGGTGCCGATGAGGGGGTTGACGAGGGACGCGGGGTCCGTCACGAGGGCGGGCGTCGCGGCGCTCGCGGCATGGGCGATGTCGGCGCTGCCGATCGCCGTGAGCGGAAGGGCGGTCAGGCCCAACACGCAGGCCACGGCGAGGCGTTGACGGAATCTGTTGCGGTCACGTGGCACGGCTGAACGTCGGGGTCTCACCATCGGTCGCCTCCGCAGCGGTTCGTGCTTCGCAGATCAGGTGACGGCACACCGGAGAACACCGGCACGCCGGCGACAGGCAACGGTTCCTGGTCGCTCCCACGGCCTGACAACGTTGCCATGCACGAGTGTCGAGTGAACGCGCGTGCTGATGGTGTGTCAACGAGGTTGGCAGGAGTTTGGGGTGGAGTTGAGGGGTGGGTGGGATTGCGGTGAGCGCCGGGGGTGCGCGAGCGCGTATGACGCAGGGGACCAAAGTTCAAGTGCCCTGAGTAGATGGGGACGTACGGCATCAGCGACCGGGAGTTCAAGCGCCATGGAGCACCGGCACGTACGGCAGCGGCGGCCCAAGTTTCGAGACTGCGGGCGGGACTGACGCACGACCTCGGGGCTCGGCAGGTCCGGTAGGTCGATAGATCGATGGGTCGACAGGTCCCGCCCATCCGGCTGGCGACAGTCAGGCAGACAGGCGCGTGCCCCTACGCCCCCTCCCCTACCCGGCACCTCGACCGACACGCACCGGCGAAGTCCCGGCGCCGGTCACCCGGCCAGGGCAACAGGCGCACCCTCACACGACAGCCAACCAGGGGCGCGCACCCCCTACGCCCTTCCCCCCACCCGGAATTGACGCGACCCACCCCGAACGAACCGAGTTGGTCTAGTCCTCTTGACGGAGAACCCCGCGAGCTGTTTGGTATGTACCAATATCCAGCGCGCCCCACCCTCGCCCACACCCCCCACCCTCACCACTCCACCCCTCCCCCCCTCCGCCCCCGATGGGCACCCCCGAAAGGGGAACTGTCATGCGCCTGGCAAGATTCGCGGCGTCCGTCGCCGCCCTCGCGCTCTCGGTCACCGGCGTCACCGTCGCCCTGGCCCCCGCGAGCAGCGCCGCGGGAAGCAGCGTCTACTCCGTGGCTCCCTACGTCGACATGTCGAACAGTCAGGAAGGACTGCTCGACACCGCCATCACCGGACACAAGCTCAAGGCCTACACCGCGGCCTTCGTACTCGGCGTCGGCTGCAACCAGATCTGGGGCGACACGCTCCCCATCGGCAACGATTCCTACACTGACCCCTTGATCGCCAAGGCCAAGTCCGAAGGCGCGTCGGTCATCATCTCCTCCGGCGGAGCGAGCGGCGAGCCGCTGGCCTGGACGTGCTCCACCCAGAGCAGCATCGACGCCGGATACCAGGCCATCATCAACGACTACGGCGTCACCCAGCTCGACTTCGACATCGAGGGCGCCGCCATCGCGGACACCGCGGCGGCGGCCCGCCAGATGCAGGCGATGAAGGACCTGAAGGCGGCCAACCCGAACCTCCAGTTCTCCATGACCCTCCCGGTGCTGACGAGCGGGCTGACCGGCGACGGCGTCAACATCCTCAAGGCCGCCAAGAACGCGGGCATCAAGATCGACGTGGTCAACATCATGGCCATGGACTACTACGCCGGCACCGGCACCGAGATGGGCCAGGGCGCGATCTCCGCGGCGAAGGCCACGCTGGCGCAGATGCAGTCCGTCGACTCCGGTTACACCTACGCCAACCTCGGCATCACCCCGATGATCGGCAAGAACGACGACGGTTCCACCTTCACCCTCGCCGATGCCCAGACGGTGGAGACCTTCGCCGCGCAGAACAGCGTCGGGCGGCTCGCGTTCTGGGCGATCACCCGCGACCAGGCATGCAACGGCACCGCCAACTCGCTGCCCACATGCAGTGAGATCAGCCAGAACAGCCTCGCGTTCACCGACGCGTTCGTACCCTACGAGGGCAGCTCGGGCGGCGGCGGAGGCACCACCACCGACTTCTCCCTGTCCCTGTCACCGGGCTCCGCCTCGGTGACCCAGGGCGGTTCGGCGACCACGACCGTCGCTACGGCCGTCGCCTCCGGCAGCGCCGAGTCCGTCAGCCTCGCCGCCTCCGGCGCACCGTCCGGCGTCAGTGTCTCGTTCAGCCCCAACTCCGTTACCTCCGGCGGCAGTTCGACACTCACGGCGACGGTCGGCTCGTCCGTGGCCGCGGGCACCTACCCGATCACCGTCACCGGCACCGCGGCGAGCGGCAGTCACAGCGCGACCTACACACTCACGGTCACCACCACCGGCGGCGGAGGCGGCGGGGGCTCCCTGACCAACGCCGGCTTCGAGACCGGCAGCCTCAGCCCCTGGACCTGCACGGGCGGCAGCGCGGTGGTCTCCACCCCGGTCCACAGCGGCAGCCACAGCCTCCAGGTCACCCCGAGTTCCAGCGCAACCGGCGAGTGCGACCAGAGCGTCACCCTGTCCCCCAACACGAGCTACACGCTCAGCGCCTGGGTGCAGGGACCGTACGCCTATATCGGAGTCACCGGCGGAGCCTCCGCGAGCACCTGGTCGAACAGCACGACCTGGAACCAGCTCAAGGTCACCTTCACCACCGGCAGCAGCGGAACGGTCAGCGTCTTCGTCCACGGCTGGTACGGCCAGTCCGGCGTCACCGCCGACGACTTCACCCTCACCTGAGCAGACCGGCGCGAGCACGGAGAACCAGCGACACGACAAACGGATCGGACCGGACCGGGCGACGCGCCAACAGCCTTGTCCGGTCCGCCCGTTACAACACCTCGCCGCTACCGAACAGGCCGACTACCGGAGCGCCGGGACCAGCGCACGGCGACGAGGGCCAGAGCCGCCACCAGAACCGCGACGCCGATCACCAGCAGGTAGCTCAAGCCGTTCGCGGCCACCCCGACGATTCCCAGCACGAGGGCGATCAGGACGAGCAACAGAAAGAGAACCACCGCAGCACACCACCTTCAGACTTCGGACGCGAGACTTCGGACGTCGGACTTCAGAAGCGAGACTTCAGACTTCCGACTTCAGACGGAACAACAGCAGGTCAGCGGCGCGCGAGCTGCCTCTCCCCGCCTGCCCCGGGCCGGTATTCCATGCCGTAGTGCTGGAAGATCGCTTCCTCCCCCTCGGCCGGCAGGATGTCGTCCGTGCCGATCGACGGCGCCTTCTTCACCTGCGCCTTCGCGTAGCCGACCTTGACGTAGTCGGGTCCGAGGATCGCGTCGCCGAGGGGGACGAAGGCCAACCGTTGACGCGTGGGCAGTCCGATACGGACCGTGGCCATGGCCGACTCGTCGGTGGCGGTGTCCACGTAGACCGCTTCGAGCACGCCGATCTTGTGTCCCTCGAAGTCGACGACGTTGCGGTTGCGCCACTCACGGATATCGGCCGCGTGGATCGTTTTCATGTCCGGTCTCCTGAACGCTGGTACACAACGGGTTCCCCCGCGATCGCCCCTGACACCACAGCCGAGCCCTGCAGGTCACGGCGCCGGTTTTACCCGTGTGCGGTCGTGCATTTGGCCGGAAGTGCTCCTCCGCTCGGACGGAACAGGTCGGGGAGTGTGCGAATGGTGAAGGTAGGATCATGCACTTGGGCCGGAATCCCCGTCGCGCTGTCGTCCGTACTGTCGGAGGCGGGGGGAAGAAGCCGGTCCTGTCGAGCGCGGGACCAGGGGAGGCGATGGAGTGCGGCAGGCAGGTGTGCTCGACGTCGGGTGTCACAGTGCTCTGCTGACAGTGGTACGGCGGCGTCCGGGGGCGGTGCTGGAGCCGGTGTTCTCCCGCAAGGTGCGGCTGAGGCTGCACGAGACCCTCGATCACAAGGGGCGGCTGGAGAAGGCCGGCGTGCGAAGCGTCGAGCGGGCGGTGGCCGAGGCCGTCGCCGCGAACCCGCGTACGCGCGGACCGGAAGTCTTCGCGTTCGCCACCTCCGTCATACGGGACGCCCCCAACCGGGACGCGATCATCGCGAGTGTGGCCCGCGCCACGGGTACCCGTCTGCGCGTGCTGACCGGCGAGGAGGAGGCACGGCTGGCCTACGTGGCCGCCCGTGAGTGGGCGGGCCCGGCGGCCGGCCCCCTGCTGGTCCTGGACATCGGCGGCGGGACCCTGGAGATCGCCGCCGGCACCGGGGACCAGCCCGACTCCGTCCTCTCGCTGCCACTGGGCGCGCGCAGGATCACCCGGGACTGGCTGCCCGGCGGCACTGTACCGTCCGCACGCCGCCTGGCCGAGCTCCAGAAGTACCTGCACCAGTACCTGGAAGCCGTCCCCGACCTGCCGCGGGCCGAACCGGGCGGACGGGTGCTGGCCTGCTCCAAAACCTTCGAACAGCTCGCCCGCCTCGCCGCGGCCCGGGGCAAAGCGCCACGCGCCAGGCGGAAGTTGGCCCTGCCCCAACTGCGCGTCTCGATCGATCTGTTGGCCGGTTCGAAGCCGTCCCGCCGCGGCAAACTACCGGGCATCTCCCACCACCGCGCCGAACAGTCCCTGGCCGGCGCCATGATCGCTCAAGCCCTCATGAAAGCCTGCGGGGCCAAAACCGTCGAGATCTGCCCCTGGTCCACCCGGGAGGGCCTCCTCCTGGAACACCTCGGCGCACCCCAACCCCACACCGCGGACTCCCGCTCCCGCCAGGCCAGTTGAACCCCGACGCGCCACTCCCCGGCCGTCGGCTGCAGCCACGGCCCGGAAAACAGAAAAACCCCAGATCAACTGGGGTTACTGCTGCCGGGACTGCTGGTGTCCGAGGGGGGACTTGAACCCCCACGCCCGTTAAAGGGCACTAGCACCTCAAGCTAGCGCGTCTGCCATTCCGCCACCCGGACTAGGTGTCTGCCGCCCGACCGGGGGTGTTCCCCGCGGCGACATGGACAACAATACCAAGCTTTCGGAGCACCTTTCACCTGCATATCCACCCCTGCCGGAGCCGGCCGCAGACCGCCCCCCACCTGCGCGAACCCACCACCACGGGTGAACGATCAGCTACGGACACAGGCCCGGATTCCGCCACCCCGCCACCCCTCCACCACTCGCTCCCTCTCACTCCCTCTCAGTCCCGCTCAGTCCCGCTCAGTCCCGCTCAGTGAGCACCAGCGTCCGCAGCGCCCGTACGAGTGACGCCGCCGTCTCGTCGTCCAGCGGGGCGAGGAAACGGCGCTCCGCCGCACGGCGGGCCTTCTCCGCCTGGCGCAGGCAGTCCTGGCCCTCCGGCGTCAGTTCGACGATGTTCTTGCGGCGGTCGTGCGGACTGCGGCGCCGCTCCACCAGACCGTGGTCCTCCAGGCCGTCGATCAGCGACACCATCGTGGTGCGGTCGACCCCGAGCCGCCCGGCGGCCTCGACCTGCGACAACGGTTCCCCCGCCGAGAGCACCACCAGTACGGCCAACTCATGGCCGTCCACACCGTACGGCGCCAGCGCCTCGGCCGACGCCCTGGCCAGTCTGGCCTGGGCGTGCTTGAGGAGGTAACCGAGCCGGGACTCCAGGGGGGTGGGGTACTGATCGTTGGCCATTCGCCGACTGTATCCCGACTGAATCCCCATTCTGATCGTCAGCATGGCTGATGATTCGCTACTCTGACGGCCATGACAGCTATGACAGCTATGACGGACAAGGCAGAAGCACCGGCTGTGCGGTTCGGGATCAAGACCACCCCCATGCATGTGTCGTACGAGGACATCCGGCGGGTCTGGCTGGAGGCCGACACCGTGCCGGAGATCGCGGACGCCTGGCTGTGGGACCACCTGCTCCCGGTCGCCGGGCCGAAGGACGGGCAGGTGCACGAGGGCTGGACCCTGCTCAGCGCGCTCGCCGCGCAGACGGAACGGCTCCGGCTCGGACTCCTCGTCACCAGCAACCGCATCCGCCCGCCGGCCGTGCTCGGCAAGATGGCGTCCACGGTCGATGTGATCTCGGGCGGCCGTCTCACCCTCGGGCTGGGAGTCGGCGGCACGCATCAGCCGCCGGGGGCCGGGGGCATCGAGGGCGCCAATCCGGCGATCGCGGAGTACGAGGCGTACGGCCTCTCGCTCGTCCCACCCGGCGAGGGCCTCGCCCGACTCGCGGAGACCGTCACGATCCTGAAGGGGATGTGGACCCGGGACGTCTTCGACTTCGACGGCCGCTACTACCGCCTCCGGGGCAATCGGTGCGAGCCCAAGCCTGTGCAGCGGCCCGGTCCCCCGCTGCTCATCGGCGGCTGGGGTACCCGGTTGCTGCGACTGGTCGCCGAGCACGCCGACGTTTGGAACGTTCCAGGACCCCCGCACAACACCGTCGGCTACGTCGCCGAACGCGCCCGCGTCCTGGACGCGCACTGCGCCGAACTGGGCCGCGACCCGGGCACGATCACGCGCTCGGTCCAGGTGCTGGTGTCGTACGACGATCCGGCCACGACGAGGGAGACGGTCTGCCACCTCGTCGACGCCGGGATGAACCACATCGTGCTCAGTCTGCCGCGCCCCTATCCGCAGGGCGTGGCCCGCTGGCTGGCCGACGAGATCATCGCCGGGCGGCACTCGGTGCGCGCGCGTGCCGCCCGGCCGCCGATCACGGCGTGAGCCGGTATCGCCGGTCACAGCGCAGGCCGAACCTGCCGGTCAGGGCGTGAGCCCGCACCCGCCGGTTACGGCATGAGGTGGTACTCCGGGAAGTTGCCCGGCAACCGCTCCCCCACCGGCCCGTGTGTCACCGCGCGGATGAGAAGTTCGCCGCCGACGAAGGCGCCGCGCCAGGACGCGCCGAACCCGCCGAACAGTTCGTCGCGGTCGCCTCTCGACCGTGGTGTCCCGTGGCCGACCTTGAACGCGCGGATCTGCGGGGCCAGTCGGTCGTAGGTCACCCGGTCGTCGGTGGACAGGGTGGCGACGAGCGCGCCGTTGGACGCGTTCATCGCGGCCAGCAGCTCCGCTTCCGTGTCGACCAGGACGATGGTGTCGACCGGGCCGAACGGCTCCGCGTGGTGCAGCGGGGACGACGGGGGCGGGCTGAGGAGTGTGACGGGGCGGACGTACGCCGAAGTGTCCTGCCCGGGAAGGAAGTTGGCCTCGGACAGCTTGCCGCGGTGCAGCGGTACGGCGCCGCGGTCGATCGCCTCGGCCACCTGGTCGTGGAGCTCCTTGGCCTTGGCCGCGTTGATCACGGGTCCGAAGTCCAGTTCCGGATAAGGGTCTTGAGGGTGCTGGACCGCAAGAGGGTGGCCGACGCGGAGAGTTCGGACCGCCGGGAGGTAGGCGGCGAGGAACTCGTCGAACAACTCGCGCTGGACGACGAAGCGCGGATACGCCGTGCAACGCTGCTTGCCGTAGTCGAAGAGCTTGGGGATGACCGCGGTGAGCGTGGCCCAGTCCGTGTGGTTCCAGATGCCCCAGGTGTTGAGTCCCTCCTGTTCCAGGATGTGCCGTTTGCCGAGGTCGGCCACGGCCGTGGCCACCGCGGCTCCGGTGTCGCGCCCGCCGACGAAGGAGACGCAGCCGATCTCGGGCGCGCGGACCAGCGCCTCCGACAACTCGCCCCCGCTGCCGCTGACGAGAGTGACGGGGATTCCCTCACGTGCGGCGAGCGCTGCGGCCAGGGTGAGGCAGGCGACGCCGCCGTCGGTCGGGGTCTTGGCGATGACCGCATTGCCTGCCAGTGCCTGCACGAGCATGGCGTGGACGAGCACGCTCATCGGGTAGTTCCAGCTCGCGATGTTGGACACCGGGCCGTCCAGCGGGGTGCGGCCGGCAAGCATCGGCTCGATGCCGTCGACGTACCAGCGGACGCCGTCGATGGACCGGTCCACGTCCGCCTGCGCGAGCCGCCAGGGCTTGCCGATCTCCCAGACCAGCAGCAGCGCGAGGAGTTCGCGGTGCTCGGTGAGGGCGTCCAGCGTCGCGGCGACGCGGGCACGCCGTTCGTCGAGCGGGACGTGGCGCCAGGCGCGGTGCTGGTCGAGGGATGCGCGTACGGCCTGGTGGGCGGTGGACCGGTCCAAGCGGGGCGGGCCCGCGATGGGGCTGCCGTCGACGGGGCTGGTGGCGGACAGCGCCCGGCCGTCCCGCTGCCAGGCGGAGTTCCAGAGGTTGAGGACGCGGTCGTCCTGGAACGCCTCGGGCGCGACGGCGAGGCAACGCCGCCAGGCGTCGCTCCAGGACGTGCCCGCCTTGAGGATCGGGGGGTGAAGGGTGGGCGTGGGGGTGGGTGTCGGGGTGGAATCAGGCGTGAGGGTTGATGCCATGCTTCTGCTCCGCTCTCGGTGCACAGTCGGGGCGGGGTGAGGCAGGAACGGTCCAATGTACGAACTGTCGTACAGATGAAGCTAGTTGCGCTCGAAGGAGCACAACAGTCACGCCACCTCAACTATGAGTGACGTCACGTACCGCTTACGGGAGGTCCGGCGCCGCTCACCGGAGATTCAACCGGTCCAACACCAGCCGGGCGGTCTCCGTCGGCGTGCTTCCGACCTTCACTCCTACGGCCTCCAGCGCCTCCTTCTTCGCCGCCGCCGTACCGGAGGAGCCCGACACGATGGCGCCCGCGTGGCCCATCGTCTTGCCCTCGGGTGCGGTGAAGCCGGCGATGTAGCCGACGACGGGTTTGGTGACGTGGTCGCGGATGTACGCGGCAGCGCGTTCCTCGGCGTCGCCGCCGATCTCCCCGATGAGGACGATCAGTTCGGTGTCGGGGTCGTCCTGGAACGCGGCGAGACAGTCGATGTGGCTCGTGCCGACGACGGGGTCTCCGCCGATGCCGACGCAAGTGGAGAAGCCGATGTCCCTTAGTTCGTACATGAGTTGATAGGTGAGCGTGCCGGACTTGGAGACCAGGCCGATACGGCCCGGCTTGGTGATGTCGGCGGGGATGATGCCGGCGTTCGCCTGGCCGGGGGTGATCAGGCCGGGGCAGTTGGGCCCGATGATCCGGGTGCCCTTCGAGCGCGCGTAGGCGGTGAAGGCGACCGAGTCGTGGACCGGGATGCCCTCGGTGATGACGACGGCGAGGCCGATGCCGGCGTCGGCTGCCTCGATCACGGCCGCCTTCGCGAAGGCGGGCGGCACGAACACGACGCTGACATCGGCTCCCGTCGACCGCATACCGTCGACGACCGACCCGAAGACCGGCACGGCACGGTCGTCGAAATCGACGGTACGGCCCGCCTTGCGGGGGTTGACGCCGCCGACGATGTTCGTGCCGGCGGCGAGCATCCGGCGGGTGTGCTTCATGCCCTCACCGCCGGTCATGCCCTGGACGAGGACCTTGCTCTCCTTGGTGAGGTAGATCGCCATGTCCCGGCTCCTTAGCGTGCGTTGGCGAGGTCGGCGGCGCGGCGGGCGGCGCCGTCCATGGTGGTGGCCTGCTGGACCAGCGGATGCGCGTGGCCGTCGAGGATCGCCCGGCCCCGGGCCGCGTTGTTGCCGTCGAGCCGGACGACCAGCGGCTTGGTCAACTGCACGGATTCCAGGGCCCGTACGATGCCGTCGGCCACCGCGTCGCATGCGGTGATCCCGCCGAAGACGTTGACGAACACCGACTTCACGGCCGGGTCGGAGAGGATGACGGACAGCCCGTCGGCCATGATCTGGGCCGATGCTCCGCCGCCGATGTCGAGGAAGTTGGCGGGACGGGCGCCGCACCCTGCGACCACGTCGAGCGTCGACATGACCAGGCCCGCTCCGTTGCCGATGATGCCGACCTCGCCGTCGAGCTTGACGTAGTTGAGCCCCTTCGCGGCGGCCGCCGCCTCCAGCGGATCGTCGTGCGCCACACCCTCGGCACCCCAACGCGCCTGCCGGAAACGGGCGTTGTCATCGAGGGTCACCTTGCCGTCGAGGGCGAGAATCTGCCCCTGCTTCGTCCGCACGAGCGGGTTGACCTCGACGAGGACGGCGTCCTCGCGGACCAGCACCTCCCACAGTCGTACGAGGACGTCGACGGTCTGCGGCGGCAGGCCGGCCGCCTCGGCGATCTCACCCGCCCTGGCCGAGGTGACACCCTCGGCCGGGTCGATGTGTATACGGGCGACCGCATCCGGTCGACGGGCGGCGACCTCCTCGATCTCCATACCGCCCTCGGCGGACGCGATCGCGAGGAAACGGCCCGCCGCGCGGTCGAGGACGTAGGAGACGTAGAACTCGCTCTCGATGTCGACCGGTTGGGCCAGCATCACCTTGCCGACCGTGTGGCCCTTGATGTCCATGCCCAGGATCTGCCGGGCCGTGAGTTCGGCGGCGGCCGGGTCGGCGGCGAGTTTGACCCCGCCCGCCTTACCCCGTCCACCGGTCTTCACCTGGGCTTTCACCACCACTCGCCCACCCAGCCTGCGGGCGATCTCCCGCGCCTCCTTGGACGAGGCGGTGACCTCGGCCCGGGGCACCAAGATGCCGTGTTCCTCGAAGAGTTCCCTTGCCTGGTGCTCGTACAGATCCATCCGAGCTCCTCGCTGCTGTGTCTGTCCGGGGAGCGGCCCCTGTCCCCCGAAAAGTGCCGCACGCCCCCTGGACACCACCCACCGGATGCGGGATAACAAGTTTCATACAGTATTCGTCGACTGTATGCAATGTACCGCGAGAGCGTTCCAACCCCCTACGAAGGGACAGGACTTCGCCATGCCCGACGACACCCAGGACGTGATTTCCGGTGGTCATCTCGTCGCCAAAGCCCTGAAGGCCGAGGGGGTCGACCGCATTTACACCTTGTGCGGCGGCCACATCATCGACATCTACGACGGCTGCGTCGACGAGGGCATAGAAGTCGTCGACGTACGCCACGAGCAGGTGGCAGCCCACGCCGCCGACGGTTACGCACGGATCACCGGCAGGCCGGGATGCGCGGTGGTCACCGCCGGTCCCGGTACGACCGACGCCGTCACCGGTGTCGCCAACGCGTTCCGCGCCGAGTCCCCGATGCTGCTGATCGGTGGTCAAGGGGCCCTGACCCAACACAAGATGGGGTCCCTCCAGGACCTGCCGCACGTCGACATGATGACGCCGATCACCAAGTTCGCGGCGACCGTGCCGGACACGGCGCGCGCCGCCGACATGGTGTCGATGGCGTTCCGCGAGTGCTATCACGGCGCACCCGGCCCCTCCTTCCTGGAGATCCCGCGCGACGTCCTCGACGCCAAGGTGCCGGTGGGCAGGGCGCGGGTGCCACAGCCCGGTGCCTACCGTGCCTCGACCCGGTCGGCGGGCGACCCCGAGGCGATCGAGAAGCTCGCCGACCTGCTCGTCCACGCCGAGAAGCCGGCGGTTCTGTTGGGCAGCCAGGTGTGGACAACTCGGGGCACCGAGGCGGCCATTGACCTCGTCCGCACCCTCAACATCCCCGCCTACATGAACGGCGCGGGGCGCGGCACCCTCCCGCCCGGCGACCCGCACCACTTCCAACTCTCGCGCCGGTACGCCTTCTCCCACGCAGACGTCATCGTCATCGTCGGCACGCCCTTCGACTTCCGCATGGGCTACGGAAAACGGCTCTCCCCGGACGCGACCGTCGTGCAGATCGACCTCGATTACCGCACCGTCGGCAAGAACCGCGACATCGACCTCGGCATCGTCGGCGACGCGGGGCTCGTGCTGAAGTCGGTCAACGAGGCCGCCTCAGGACGCATCAACGGCGGTGCGTCCCGGCGCAAGGAGTGGCTCGACGAGCTGCGCGCCGCCGAACAGGCCGCGATCGAGAAGCGGTTGCCCAGTCTGAAGTCGGACGCGTCACCGATCCACCCCTACCGCCTGGTCAGCGAGATCAACGACTTCCTCACCGAGGACTCCATCTACATCGGCGACGGCGGCGACATCGTCACCTTCTCCGGGCAGGTCGTGCAGCCCAAGTCGCCCGGCCACTGGATGGATCCGGGCCCGCTGGGCACCCTCGGCGTCGGCATCCCCTTCGTCCTCGCGGCCAAGCAGGCACGCCCCGACAAGGAGGTCGTCGCGCTGTTCGGCGACGGCGCGTTCTCGCTCACCGGCTGGGACTTCGAGACCCTCGTCCGCTACGACCTCCCGTTCGTCGGCATCGTCGGCAACAACTCCTCGATGAACCAGATCCGTTACGGCCAGGCCGCCAAGTACGGCCTGGAGCGCGAGCGGGTCGGCAACACCCTCGGCGACGTCCACTACGACAAGTTCGCCCAGATGCTGGGCGGTTACGGCGAGGAGGTCCGCGACCCCGCCGACATCGGCCCCGCACTGCAACGCGCCCGTGAGTCGGGCAAGCCCTCGCTGATCAACGTCTGGGTCGACCCGGACGCGTACGCCCCCGGAACCATGAACCAGACGATGTACAAGTGAGGTGAACGGCCATGACCGCAAGGGCACTTGAGGGCATCCGCGTCCTCGACATGACGCACGTCCAGTCCGGCCCCTCCGCCACCCAACTCCTCGCCTGGCTCGGCGCCGACGTCGTCAAGCTGGAGGCGCCGACCGGCGACATCACGCGCAAGCAGCTGCGCGACCTCCCGGACGTCGACTCGCTCTACTTCACGATGCTCAACTGCAACAAGCGGAGCATCACCCTCAACACCAAGACCGAGCGCGGCAAGGAGATCCTCACCGAGCTGATCCGGCGCTCCGACGTCATGGTCGAGAACTTCGGGCCGGGCGCGGTCGACCGTATGGGGTTCACCTGGGATCGCATACAGGAGATCAATCCCCGCATTGTGTATGCGTCCATCAAGGGCTTCGGGGACGGCCCATACACCAACTTCAAGGCGTACGAGGTCGTCGCGCAGGCGATGGGCGGGTCGATGTCGACCACCGGCTTCGAGGGCGGGCCGCCGCTGGCGACGGGCGCTCAGATCGGTGACTCCGGCACAGGAGTGCATACAGTAGCCGGGATATTGGCGGCGCTGTTCCAGCGGGAGAGCACCGGGCGCGGGCAGCGAGTCAACGTGGCCATGCAGCACGCCGTGCTGAACCTGTGCCGGGTAAAGCTGCGCGACCAGCAACGCCTGGCGCACGGGCCGCTCGCCGAGTACCCGAACGACGACTTCGGCGACGAGGTGCCCCGCTCGGGCAACGCGTCCGGCGGCGGGCAGCCCGGCTGGGCGGTCAAATGCGCGCCGGGCGGCCCGAACGACTACGTGTACGTCATCGTGCAGCCCGTCGGCTGGAAGCCGCTCACCGAGCTGATCGGCCGGCCCGAGCTGGCCGAGGACCCGGAGTGGGCGACGCCGGAGGCCCGTTTGCCGCAGCTCTCCAAGATGTTCCAGCTGATCGAGGAGTGGTCCTCCACCCTGCCCAAGTGGGAGGTGCTGGAGCGGCTCAACGCCCACAACATCCCGTGCGGGCCGATCCTGTCGACCAGGGAGATCATCGAGGACGAGTCGCTGGTCGCCAACGAGATGGTCGTGACGGTCCCGCACCCAGAGCGCGGCGAGTTCGTCACCGTCGGCAGCCCGCTCAAGCTCTCCGACTCCCCCGTGGACGTGACCAGTTCACCGCTGCTCGGCGAGCACAACGAAGAGGTCTACATCGGCGAACTCGGTCTCGGCGACGAAGAGTTGCGCCTCCTCAAGTCGAACGGGGTGATCTGACGTGATGACAGAGGACCGAGTCCTGAAGGTGCGCGCGCTCCTCGACTCCGTGCGGGCCGAGGGACGGTTCGCGCTGACCGCACCCGAGGGCAAGGCGATCGCCGACGCGTATGGGATCGCCGTACCGGGTGAGGAGTTGGCGACGGACGTCGACGAGGCCGTGGCGTACGCGGCGCGGTTCGGCGGGCCCGTCGTGATGAAGATCGTCTCCCCCGACATCCTGCACAAGACCGACGCCGGTGGCGTGATCGTCGGGGTCGAGGGCGCGGCGGACGTACGGGCCGCGTTCCACAGGATCGTCGACAACGCGCGGGCCTACGACGCCGATGCCCGCATCAAGGGCGTCCAGGTGCAGGAGTTGCTGCCCCAGGGGCAGGAGGTGATCGTCGGCGCGGTGACCGACCCGACGTTCGGGAAGGTGGTCGCGTTCGGGCTCGGCGGAGTGCTCGTCGAGGTGCTCAAGGACGTGACGTTCCGGCTCGCGCCCGTCACCCCCGACGAGGCATTGTCCATGCTGGACTCGATCCGCGCGGCGGAGATCCTGCGCGGGGTGCGCGGCGCACCGGCAGTCGACCGGTGGGCGATCGCCGAGCAGATCCGCCGGGTGTCCCAACTGGTCGCGGACTTCCCGGAGATCGCCGAGGTGGATCTCAACCCGGTGATCGCGACCCCGGAGGGTGCGGTCGCGGCCGACATCCGCGTCATCCTCGCCGAATCGCAGCCGGTAGCCCGTCGACGGTATACACGCGACGAGATCCTGACGACCATGCGCCGCCTCATGGAGCCGAACTCCGTCGCCGTGATCGGTGCCTCCAACGAGCAGGGCAAGATCGGCAATTCGGTGATGCGCAACCTCGTCGACGGCGGCTTCGCCGGGGAGATCCATCCGGTGAACCCCAAGGCCGATGACATTCTGGGCCGCAAGGCGTACAAGAGTGTCACAGACGTTCCCGGTGAGGTGGATGTGGCCGTCTTCGCCATTCCCGCCAAGTTCGTGTCAGCGGCGCTGGAGGAGGTGGGACGCAAGAACATCCCCAACGCCGTCCTCATCCCCTCCGGGTTCGCCGAGACCGGCGAGGTCCAACTCCAGGAGGAGATAGTCGAGATCGCCGAGCGTCACGGCATCCGCCTCCTCGGACCGAACATCTACGGCTACTACTCGACCTGGCACGACCTGTGCGCCACGTTCTGCACGCCGTACGACGTGAAGGGCGGGGTGGCGCTGACCTCGCAGTCCGGTGGCATCGGAATGGCCATCCTCGGGTTCGCGCGGACCACGAAGACCGGGGTGTCGGCGATCGTCGGGCTCGGCAACAAGTCGGACCTCGACGAGGACGACCTGCTGACCTGGTTCGGCGAGGACCCGCACACCGAGTGCATCGCGATGCACCTGGAGGACCTCAAGGACGGCCGCGCCTTCGTCGAGGCGGCCCGAAAGACCGTACCCCTCAAACCAGTTGTAGTGCTGAAGGCTGGTCGTACGGCGGCGGGCGCCAAGGCCGCCGGTTCGCACACGGGCGCGCTGGCCGGCGACGACGCCGTGTACGGCGACATCCTGAAGCAGGCCGGTGTCATCCGCGCCCCGGGGCTCAACGACATGCTGGAGTACGCGCGCGGTCTGCCCGTGCTGCCAACTCCCCAGGGAGACAACGTCGTTATCATCACCGGCGCCGGCGGCAGCGGTGTGCTGCTCTCGGACGCGGTGACCGACAACGGCCTTTCCCTGATGGAGATTCCGCCCGATCTGGACGCGTCCTTCCGGGAGTTCATCCCGCCCTTCGGGGCCGCGGGCAACCCGGTCGACATCACCGGGGGCGAGCCGCCGTCGACGTACGAGGCGACGATCCGGCTGGGGCTTGAGGACCCGCGCATCCACGCGCTGGTGCTCGGCTACTGGCACACCATCGTCACTCCCCCGATGGTCTTCGCGGAGCTCACCGCGCGCGTGGTCGCCGAGTTCAAGGAACGCGGCATCGAGAAGCCGGTGGTGGCCTCGCTCGCGGGTGATGTCGAGGTCGAGGAGGCCTGCCAGTACCTGTACGAGCGCGGGGTCGTGGCGTACCCGTACACGACGGAGAAGCCGGTGGCGGTGCTGGGCGCGAAGTACCAATGGGCGCGTGCGGCAGGGCTGTTGGGCGGTGGTTCATGACGTGAGTCGACGCGGGGCCGGCCGACAGTGCGGTCGGCCGGCCCCCGGGGACCCGTGCGCACGCGAAAGGCATTGGACAGGGGGCGCTGGCCAGACTTTCGACGCAAGGGGCACTGAGCGATGGCAACAACGGACTTCCCGACGTCCGTCTCCTACAGGGAGGTGACGGACCGTCACGGCCGCGTGTACCGCATCGGTGAATCCGATGTCGACCTCATGGGCCGGGCGCGCAAGTGGATGGTCGTCCTGCCCTGGGTGGGCATGATGGGCATCAGTTCCGCCGAGTACGCGTTCACGTCGGCGGAGGAAACGCTCCACGACGCGCATCTGTGGAGCAGTGGACACATCTTCTGGCTGATGGGTGTCTGGGTGTTCTTCCAGGCGGCCGTGGCCTTCCCGGCCGGGCAGTTGCGGGAGAGCGGCAGACTCCCGGCCCGTACGGCCATGTTGATCGGCGCGCTCGGCACACTGCTGGGCTATCTGGCGCTCGCGTTCGCGCCGAACGTGCTCGTCGCCTACTTCGGCTTCGGTATGTGCAGCGGTATCGGCGCCGGTCTTGTGTATGCAACGTGCGTGAACATGGTCGGCAAGTGGTATCCGGAGCGCAAGGGCGGCAAGACGGGCTTCGTGAACGGCGGATTCGCCTACGGGTCGGTGCCGTTCGTGTTCCTCTTCACCTCCGTGCTCGACCTCGGCAACTACAAGGTGCTGCTGAGCCTGGTCGGCGTAGGCCTGTGTCTGGTGGTGGCCTCGGCGGGCTGGTTCTTCCGCGATCCGCCGAAGAACTGGTGGCCCGCGCACGTCGATCCGCTCACAGCGGCCCAAGACCCCAGGATCCGGCGGGCGTTGGAGAAGAACCCGCCGGCCATCAAGCAGTACACACCCAAGGAGGCCGCCCGTACCCCCGTGCTCTGGATGATGTGGTTCTGTCTGCTGTGCACGGCCGGCATCAACATCTTCGGCATCGCCTTCCAGGTGCCGTTCGGCAAGGACATGGGCTTCGCGGGCGGGATCGTGGCCACGGCGATGTCCCTGAAGGCGATCGTGAACGGCACCGGGCGCGGTGTCATCGGCTGGATCTCCGACCGTTTCGGCCGCCGTCACACGCTGATCATCGTGTGTCTGGTGCTGGGCACCGCGCAGTTCGGGGTGCTGGTCTCGGGCCAGATGGGCAGCATGCCGTTCTTCCTGTTCTGTTCCATGGTCTCGGGTTTCGGCGGCGGGGCGATCTTCCCGCTGTTCGCGGCCATGACGGCCGACTACTTCGGTGAGAACAACAACGCCAGCAACTACGGGATGGTCTACAGCTCGAAGCTGATCTCGGGGCTCGTCGGCTCCGGTCTGGGCGCGGTCGTCGTCGGTGAGTGGGACTACCACGGCGCGTTCGTCCTGGCCGGTTCCGTGGGCCTGGCCTCCGCGGTGCTGGCGCTCTTCCTCAAGGCTCCGGGCAGGCCCGACGCCCGGCGCATCGTGCCCAATCCGCACCCGCTCGGCGAGGAGATGGCGTGACATGACCGCAGATCCCATCACCACGAACGAATCCGGCGCCGCGAACCGTCCCTACCGTGAAGTGACCGACGCCCACGGCCGCGTCTACCGCGTCGGCGAGACCGACCGCGACATCCTCGGCCACTCACGCAAAATCATGATCTACCTGCCATGGATAGCCATGATGGCGATCAGTGTCTTCGAGTACGCGTACGGCTCCGCGGAGGACACCCTGTCCAGCGCGCACGGCTGGACGCAGAGCAACACCTTCTGGATCCTGAGCATTTGGGTCTTCTTCCAGGCCGGCATCGCCTTCCCGGCGGGCTGGATGCGGGAGAAGGGCATCCTGTCGGCCCGTAGGGCGATGTACATCGGCTCCGTGCTCTGCGTCATCGGATTCCTCGCCCTGTCCCACCTGGACAACGTGTGGCTGGCGATCATCGGCTTCGGCGTGATCGGCGGCGTCGGCGCCGGGCTGGTCTACGCGACCTGCATCAACATGGTCGGCAAGTGGTTCCCCGAACGGCGGGGCGCCCGCACCGGGTTCGTCAACGGCGGCTTCGCGTACGGCTCGCTGCCGTTCATCTTCATCTTCAACTACGCCTTCGACACCGGGAATTACCACCGGGTCCTGGATCTGATCGGCTGTTACATCCTGATCGTGGTGTTCGGGTGCGCGTTCTTCTTCAAGGACCCGCCGAAGAACTGGTGGCCCGCCGACATCGACCCGCTGACCTACGGCGGCAGCGGCAAGAGCGCGACGAGCCTGGCCAAGAACCCGCCTGCCGTACGGCAGTTCACGCCCAAGGAAGCCATCCGTACCGGCATGCTGCCGCTGATGTGGCTGTCCATCGTGCTGACCGCCGGGGTGTCGATCTTCGGGATCTCCTTCCAGGTCGACTTCGCGAAGGACGTCGGTTTCGGCCCGTTGGTGGCGGCCTCCTCGATGGGCATCATGGCTGTCATCAACGGCATCGGCCGCGCGGTCGTGGGCTGGCTGTCCGACCTGTGGGGCCGCAAACTCACCCTGGTCTTCGTCATCCTGGTCCTGGGCCTGGCCCAGTTCGGCGTGATCTGGGCCGGGCATCTGCGCAGCGAGTGGCTGTTCCTGTTCTTCGCCTTCCTCTCCGGCTTCGGCGGCGGCGCGTTCTACCCGATGTTCGCCGCGCTGACCCCGGACTACTTCGGCGAGAACTTCAACGCCACCAACTACGGCCTGGTGTACAGCGGCAAGCTCGTCAGCGGCCTGTTCGGCGGCGGCCTCGGCTCGATGGTGGTGGCGGCCTGGGGCTACAACGGCGCGTACGCGCTGGCGGGCGGCGTCTCGATGGTGGCGGCAGCGATCGCGTTGCTGCTACGTCAACCCGGGCGCGGGGACAGGGAGTTGACTCAGGTTCCCCAACCACAGCCTGCTGCCTAACAGTTCGGACGACGCGGTCGCAGACCTCGACACGCCTGATGGCCCTCCCCGGGACGGGAGGGCCATCGCCTTCGTGTCTGTCGGTGCGTCAGGAGGACTGTGCAGCTCAGGACTTGTCGCGCTCGTGATACGACCGCCGGGTGTGCTCGGTGTGTTCGCGCATCAGCAGGCCGGCGCGCAGCTCGTCGCGGGCGGCGATCGCGTCGATCAGGAGGCGGTGCTCGACCCAGGACGTCAGGCCGCGCTGACGGGCCACCGGCGTGTAGTACCAGCGGACCCGGCGGTCGACCTGCGCGGCGAGTTCGGCGAGGACGGCGTTACCGGCGAGCTCCATGATCTTCGCGTGGAAGCGGGCGTTCATGGCGACGGCGGCGTCCACGTCAGCGGCGTCGACGGCGCGCTCGCCCTCCGTGCACAGCTCCTCCAGGACGGCGATGCCCGCCTTGCCCGCGTGGACGGCGGCGAGCCGGGCGGCCTCGGCCTCCAACAGCGTGCGTACGGTGAGGAGTTGGTCGGCCTCGGCCTCCGTCGGCTCGTGCACGAACGCGCCCTGGGCGGGCCGTAGATCGACCCAGCCCTCGGTGTTGAGCCGCTGCAACGCCTCCCGCACCGGCTGGCGTGACACCCCCAGGTGCCCGGCAAGTTCGCTCTCGACGAGATGCTGGCCGGGCCGCAGGGCGCGCGTGGTGATGAGTTCCAGCAGCGCCTCGTAGACGCGGTCACGCAGCGGGCCCGGGCGTTCGAGCTTGGGCACCGCCCCCTGCGGCAGTCCTTGCGACAACATCGCGGTCCCCCTCCTGGGAATCACCGGCATTTTGTACACAGCGGACAGTAGACAGTAGTCAGTGGCCGTACGACCAAGTATCGATTGTCTTTCGTCTACAGTCTACGGCGCACAGTAGCCAGAGGGTGCGGGAGTCGACCTCGTCACATCCGGAGCGATATTCATGCGTGTGCGCAGGTCATGGGCACCGGACGACCTGGCCGGCGTAGGACAGATTGCCGCCGAAGCCGAACAGCAGGACGGGGTCGCCGGTGCGGACGGCACCTTGTTCGACGAGTTTCGAGAACGCGAGCGGGATGCTGGCGGCCGAGGTGTTGCCCGATTGGACGACATCGCGGGCGACGACCGCGTTGACGGCGCCGATCTTCTCGGCGAGGGGCTCGATGATGCGCAGGTTCGCCTGGTGGAGGACGACGCCGGCGAGGTCGGCGGGTGTCAGGCCGGCCTTCTCGCAGGCCTTGCGGGCGATGGGCGGGAGCTGGGTGGTGGCCCAGCGGTAGACGCTCTGGCCCTCCTGCGCGAACCGCGGGGGCGTGCCCTCGATCCGTACCGCGTGCCCCATCTCGGGCACGGAACCCCACAGCACCGGTCCGATGCCGGGTTCGTCGGAGGCCTCGACGACGGCGGCCCCCGCTCCGTCACCGACGAGGACGCAGGTCGTACGGTCGGTCCAGTCGGTGACCTCGGACATCTTGTCGGCGCCGATGACCAGGGCCCGGGTGGCCGCTCCCGCGCGGACGGTGTGGTCGGCGGTGGCCAGGGCGTGGGTGAAGCCGGCGCACACGACGTTGATGTCCATGGCCGCGGGCGACGGGATGCCGAGGCGGGCGGCGACGCGGGCGGCCATGTTCGGGGAGCGGTCGATGGCCGTAGAAGTGGCGACGAGGACCAGGTCGATGTCCCCGGGCGTCAGGCCCGCGGCAGCGAGGGCCTTGGCGGCGGCGTGCGCGGCCAGCTCGTCGACGGGTTCGTCGGGCCCGGCGATGTGGCGGGTCTTGATGCCCACGCGAGAGGTGATCCACTCGTGACTCGTGTCGACCATGCCCGCCAGGTCCTCGTTGGTGAGTACCTTGGCGGGCTGGTAGTGGCCGACGGCGGCGATCCGCGTGCCGTTCATGGGTGGTCCCCCTCGTTGCCTTGGGTAGCGGGATCCACCAGTCTTGCCAGTGACTCGCGGGTACGACGGCAGGTGATGCCACAGGAAACTACCGTCCGGGTTGTCGGCTTCTGTCATCCATCCTGTGATTGACGGTGTCGCCCGAACATTCAGCCGGTGAACAGCTGCTTCGCCTTGAGGACGAGTTCGTACAGGCCGTACACGAGTGGTGCGCCCACCCAGAGCCAGGCGAAGGCGATGAGCGGCCGTCGGTCAGGCGGACTCTGACTGCTGTCGTTCGACATCGGCGGCCTCCCTCGGGGCGGGGATGTGGTGGCGGGCGTTGACGGGGCGGACGAGTTCGTTGGCGACGAAGCCGATGACGAGCAGCCCGATCATGATGATGAAGGAGGTGTTGTAGAGGGAGGCGCCGTGTTTTCCGGCGTCCTTCTGGTGGTCGGCGATCCAGTTCACGATCAGCGGTCCGAGGACACCGGCCAGGGACCAGGCGGTGAGCAGCCGGCCGTGGATCGCGCCGACCTGGTAGGTCCCGAAGAGGTCCTTCAGGTAGGCGGGCACGGTCGCGAAGCCGCCGCCGTAGAAGGAGAGGATGACCAGCGCGCACAGGATGAACAGCGGTTTCGAGGAGTCGCCGAAGAGTGCGATGAGCGCGTACATGACCGCGCCGACGCCGAGGTAGACGCGGTAGATGTTCTTGCGTCCGATCAGGTCGGAGGTCGAGGACCAGCCGATACGGCCGGCCATGTTGGCCGCGGAGAGCAGCGCGACGAAGCCGGCGGCGGCCGACACCGTGACGGGGGTGGAGGTGTCCGCGAAGAAGTCCGTGATCATCGGGGCGGCCTTCTCCAGGATGCCGATGCCCGCGGTCACGTTCATGCACAGGACGACCCACAGGCACCAGAACTGGGGGGTGCGTACGGCGCTGTTCGCCGAGACCTGCACGCCGGAGAGGACGCTGGGCGCGTTCGCTGCGTCCTTGGCCTCGTCCTTGTCTTCGCCCTTGAGGTTCTCCGTGCGCGGCACCCGCACGAGCAGCACGCCGAGGGTCATGAAGACTGCATACGAAAGACCGAGTACAAGGAACGACTGGGCGATGCCGGTGTTGTCGGAGCCGAACGACTTCAGCATCTGGGCCGACCACGGGGAGGCGATGAGCGCGCCGCCGCCGAAGCCCATGATGGCGATGCCGGTGGCCATGCCGGGCCGGTCGGGGAACCACTTGATCAGGGTCGAGACCGGTGAGATGTAGCCGATGCCGAGGCCTATCCCGCCGACGAAGCCGTAGCCGAGGACGATCAGCCAGAACTGCTTCGTCTCCGCGCCCAGTGCGGAGATCAGGAAGCCGGAGGAGAAGCAGACGAGGGCGACGGTCATCGCCCAGCGCGGCCCGTTGCGTTCGACGAGGGTGCCGCCGAACGCGGCCGACAGGCCGAGCATGACGATGGCGAGCTGGAAGGGCAGCGCGCTCTGCGTGCCGCTGAGGTTGAGTGAGGATTCGAGCGGCGGCTTGAAGACGCTCCAGGCGTAGGCCTGGCCGATGGAGAGGTGCACCGAGAGAGCGGCGGGCGGAACCAGCCAGCGGCTCCACGCCGGGGGTGCGACTGGGGGACTCATGATCCCGGACGGTAGGGAGTGGCAAGGGAGTTGAGAAGGCGGCGCGTCGACCGTATGCGATGAGCGGTATGCAGAGTGCGCCGAACGGTCGCCGCGGAGGCGCTGTGCCTGTGGTCGTACGAGGGGCGGGCCTCAGCTCCGGACGGACTCCGCGATGCGCTGCGCGGTCTGGGCGGGGGTGAGGTGCGTGGTGTCGACGACCTCGGCTTCACGGCGCAGCCAGATGCGGGCCGCCTCGGCGTGCAGTCCATCAGCGTCACACCGAGCTGCTCGGCGTCGAACACCCGCGATTCCGGGAGCAGTTGCTGCACGAGCGGACCGGTGGTCGTCCTGCCCGCGCCGTGGGTGCCGTTGAGCCGTACGATCATGGGCTCGACGCCGGCGCCGTTCACCCGTCCGTCCACAGTCTGCTGTACACAGTCCTCCGCACTGTGTCGACGCTCGATGGGTGGTCCTACTGGCGCGGGGTGTTGGCGGCGAGCAGTTCCCGCAGGAGTTCGACGATGAGATCGGGCTGTCCCACGAACGGGGAGTGGCCCGTCTGCCACTGGCGCGCATCGGTGCATCGCGAGGCCATCTTCCGCTGCAGGACGGGGTCGATGGCTCGGTCCTGTGCGCAGACGACGTAGGTGGAGGGAGTGCGCTTCCAGCTGTGGCGCTCCGGGATGCCGCGCCCGCAACCGGGGGCCTGTGTACGCAGCAGGTCGACCGCCCAGGCGGCGAGAGGTTCGGGACAGTCGCCGTAGAGGGTGTCGGCGGCCCGGTCGGGGTGCAGGCTGGTCGAGCCGTCGGGCTCGGGGTTGATCGCCTCCTTGAGCTGCGGGGAGGCACCACCCAGACCGGCCGCGCTCTCGCCGGCATCCGGCACGAAGGCCGCCAGATAGACCAGGTGCCCCACACCCCGCAGCCCGGTGATCACTGACCCGCCGTAGGAGTGACCGAGCACAATCGGAGGCTCCGGCAGCGAGTCGATGGCGGCCTGGACCGCGGCCGTGTCAGCGGACAATGAGCCCTTGTGGAGCTCGGGAACGGCGACCTCAACTCCTGCGCTCCGCAAGCGTTCTGCCACCAGTGCGAAGTGTTCGGGACGGTGATACAGGCCATGGACGAGCACTACGGCGGCCACTGCGCACGTCTCCTCGGGTCGGTGTCGGACGAGTGGTCCAGGGCCGGTCAGCCGTATCGCCGCAGCAGTCCGTCCACGTACGCCTCCAGCCGTTCCGCCAGCACCTCGGACGTGAGATCGTCCCGGCCCAGGTCACGCCACGGTCCGGCCAGTTTCGCCGCGTCGGGGCAGTAGTGCAGGGCGTCGAGCAGCCGCCAGTACAAGTGGTCGGGGTCGTCGGCGAGTTGGCCGCCGCCGTGTGCCTCGTACCGCTCGCGGAAGTGCAGGCCGTGCTCCGGTCCGTGCAGCAGGGCGAGCGCGGTCGAGCAATGTGCCACGTCGAGATCGGCGGGGCCCCACGAGGTCTCGACCCAGTCCACGACACCGGTGATCCGCAACTCCGGCCCGGCTCCCGTGAAGAGCACGTTCCCGGGGTGGAAGTCCCGGTGCAGAAAGCGGCCTTCGTACGGCGGCGGGTCGCGGCGGATCACGTCCACGGCCCGCTCCCACAGGGCGCCGTCCGGGGTGCGGACCCGCTCCGCGGAGGTCCACGCCTGGTATGTGCGCGGTCTTTCGTCCGGTACGACGCCGTGGACGCGGACGAGTTGGGCCGCGAGCAGATCCAGGCGCCGGTCGAGGTCGTCGGCGTCCACGCGGACCCGGCCGGGCAGCGCGGACATCAACAGGGTGGGGTGGTCGCAGTGTTCGGCCGTGGCGTCCACGGCGACCAACTCGGGAGCGGGGATGCCTTCCTGCCCGGCGAGCAGCGCCAGGACGGATGCCTCGCGGGCCAGCAGCCCGGGCCCGTGGTGGCGGAAGAACGGCTTCACAAAGGTCCGTTGGACGAGGTCCGTGCCGTCGTCGAGCGACAGCCGGCGCATCTGGGAACTCCAACCACCGTACAGAGGGCGCATGTCGGCGACCGCGCGGCCGTCACCGAGCTGCTTGGCCACCCAGGTGCGCGTGGCCGTCCAGCCACGGTCGTCGAGGCCGGTCAGCGCCGCCTCCACGAACTCCCGCCGGTCGTCTCCGTGTTCGCGGAACCACATGCCCAACTGGTGCTGCGCGTCCGGAAGTTCGAAGCGGGTGTACTGGGCGCGTGCGGCCAGCGCGTCCTGGACGGACTCGGTCACCGCGGTCGGGATCACCGCGTCGGTGCCCGGCACGGCGAGCACCGCCCGGCCCTCGTACGCCCGCAGTACCTGAAGCGCGGGGGCCTCCCGCCAGCTGTCCGGTTGCCGGATGAGCTCACTGAACCGGCCGTTCCCGTCCTCGAAGGGCACGTCCCAGGCCTCGGCGGTGTAGACGGCTGGCGCGCACAGTCCCAGCGCCGCGACGCGGTCCCCGTAGTGCCGGACGAGATCGGCCACCGTCTGCCCGCTCATGCTGAATCCGACCAGGACCAGCGGCCCGTCCGCCGCCGCGTACGCGTCGATCACCGCCACGGCCTGTTCGAACCGTCGCCGCAGGCTCAACTCGGCGAGCTTTCCCGTGCTTTCGCCGTGCCCGGAGAAGTCGAAGGCGATCCCGCGACAGCCGCGGGCCACGAACTCCCGTACCAGCGGCAGCAGTCGCTCCGTGCTGCTGGTGCCCGCGCCGTGCAGCACCACAGCGGTGCCCCCGGAAGGATCACCGCCGTACACCCCGCTGAGCTGTTCACCTTCATGGTCGTGCGTGAAGTCGAAGAGCATTCCCCTATTCACTCACGCCGTGGCCTCCGTCTTTCAGGAAGGGGCCCGTTCCCGAAAGACGGGCACAGCCTCTGTCCGTACCCTTGCTGGCACACCTTCCATACTGTAGACAATATTTCGTCGACACTGTTCGGCATCCACCTCCGCGGTACTCCCTCGACCGAACGGAGAGTCTCCAGTGAGAGTCGCAGTCCTCGGCGCCGGTGCGATCGGTGCCTACGTCGGCGCCGCGCTGCACCGTGCGGGCGCCGATGTGCATCTCGTCGCCCGTGGACCGCATCTCGCGGCCATGAGGCAGCACGGCGTCCAAGTACTCAGCCCGCGCGGCGACTTCACCGCCCGCGCGCATGCCACCGACGACCCGGCCGAGATCGGCCCGGTCGACTTCGTCCTGCTCGGTCTGAAGGCCAACTCGTACGCGGCGTGCGGGCCGCTGATCGAGCCCCTGTTGCACGACACCACGGCGGTCGTGGCCGCCCAGAACGGCATCCCCTGGTGGTACTTCCACGCGCACGGCGGCCCCTACGACGGGCAGCGCGTCGAGAGTGTGGACCCGGACGGCGCGGTCAGTGCGGTGCTCGCGCCCGAACGGGCCGTCGGCTGTGTCGTCTACGCGGCAACCGAGCTGGCGGGACCGGGAGTTGTGCGCCATCTCGAAGGCACCCGGTTCTCGATCGGCGAGCCCGATCGCAGCATCTCGGCGCGCTGTCTGGCGCTGAGCGGGGCCATGCAGGCCGGCGGGCTGAAGTGCCCGGTGGAGCCGGATCTGCGCAACGACATCTGGCTCAAGCTGCTCGGCAACATCTCCTTCAACCCGATCAGCGCGCTCGCCCGCGCCACCATGCGGCAGATGTGCCTGCACGGCGGCACCCGCAAGGTCATCGAGATCATGATGACCGAGACACTCTCCGTCGCCGAGGCCCTGGGCTGCGAGGTCGGTGTCTCCATCGAACGGCGGCTCGCGGGCGCGGAACGCGTCGGCGACCACCGCACCTCGACACTCCAGGACCTGGAGCGCGGCAAGCCGCTCGAACTCGACGTACTCCTCGCCGCGGTGGTCGAGTTGGCGGAGATCACCGGCGTGGAGGTGCCCACCCTGCGCACCGTGCACGCCATCTCGGACCTGCTCGCGCTGCGGAGCGCCGCATGAGGAGACGGGGTGTTCGTGGAGTGTGCCTCGGCCTCACTCGGTATGTGCAGGACAATGGGGGCGTGGAGGTCACCTCGCCGCCCGACGGCCCGGTGGCCCACGGCACCCTCCGCAGCAAGGGCCGTTTCGGCCACCAGCACGTACAGAACCGGGGCTGATCAGGACATGGGACGAGTCACGGAACGACGCAAGGTGATCCGGATCCGGGACGGCGTGGTCTCCAGCCGCCCGGACACCCTCGTCGCCGAGGAACCCCTGGAGATCCGGCTCAACGGCAAGCCGCTCGCGATCACCATGCGCACCCCCGGCGACGACTTCGCACTCGCGGCCGGGTTCCTGGTCAGCGAAGGTGTACTGGCCAACGCATACGATCTGCAGAACATCGTGTACTGCGCGGGGGCGACCGTAGACGGCTCGAACTCGTACAACGTGGTGGACGTACGGACCGCACCGGACGTCGTGATGCCCGACATCACCTTGGAGCGGAACGTGTATACGACGTCCTCGTGCGGGCTGTGCGGCAAGGCGAGCCTGGACGCGGTCCGTACGACGGCTCGCTGGCCCATCGCCGACACTCCCCCGGTCCGTGTCGAACCCGCGCTCCTCGCGAGCCTCCCCGACCGGCTGCGCGCGGCCCAGCGGGTCTTCGACCGGACCGGGGGGCTGCACGCGGCGGCCCTGTTCAGCGAGGAGGGCGAGCTGCTGGACATCCGGGAGGACGTGGGCCGGCACAACGCGGTCGACAAGCTGGTCGGCCGCGCCCTGCAGAACGGTGACCTGCCGCTGTCCCGGGTCATCCTGCTGGTGTCGGGCCGAGCCTCCTTCGAGCTGGCACAGAAGGCGGTGATGGCGGGGATCCCGGTGCTGGCGGCGGTGTCGGCACCCTCGTCGCTCGCCGTGGACCTGGCGGCGGAGACGGGCCTGACCCTGGTGGGTTTCCTGCGGGGCAGCAACATGAACGTGTACGCGGGCGAGGACCGCATCGCCCTGCGGGCCGCGGCCGCCCAGGGCTGAAGATCCCCGCCCCGCGTCACGGCGGCGGGGCCCCGACCGGCGGGGAGCGCCCCCTGCGCCGCAGGGGCCCCGCCTCAGTCGGCAGCATGGTCGTGTACGGCGACACGGTCCCCGTCTGACCACTCCGCCCGCCCAGGTCAGCAGCCCCTCGTGAAGCGCACCTCGCAACCACCCGGCACGAAGCCCGCCTCAGCGACCCGCCTCACCGCCCGGCACGAAGCCCACCCCGGCCACCGGCCGTGACACGCGCGCTTCGGATGCGCCCTGCGTCCAACACACTTCAGCCACCCGGCGCCAGACCCACCTCACCCGCCCGCCCCGAACCGCACCTCCCCCGCCGTCACCACCGACCCCAGTCGCGGGAAGTCGAGCCTGACCGACGCCTGATGCTCGGCCGCGGTGAGCGCGCTCATGGCGTCCTCGACGAAGACGAGTTCGTGGCCGAGGTCCCCGGCGGCACGCGCGGTGGACTCCACACCGAGGTTGGTGGCGATCCCGCCGAACACCAGGGTGTCGACGCCCCGTTCACGCAGCCGCTCCTCAAGTCCCGTGCCCTGGAAGCCCCCGATCGTCCCCTTAACGATCTCCAGGTCCCCTTCCCGCAACAGCCCGTCGGCGAGTCCACTGCCGGCGGGCTGCTCGGCGATGCCGGGACGTTCGACCCGGATCAGCACGACGAGCGCACCGGCGGAACGGAAGACACCAGCCAACTCCTCGGCCACCGCGAGGACTTCGGGACCCTTGTACGGTTCGAGCGGCAACGCGACGACGCGGTCCATCAGGTCGACGAGGACCAGGGCGGTGCGCTCGGGGTCGAGGGACAGCCGGGGTTCGTGGGTCTGCGGTGGGGTCATGACGGAACGTTAGCCCCCGTCAGCCGTCCGTACCGGAAATCCGGATCAACAGGCCCATGAACTGGTCGCGTTCGGCCGCCGACAGCGGGGCGAGGAGTTCCTCGTTGGCCGCACGGGCCGCCTTCTCGCAGCGCTTCAGCAGCCGCGCACCCTCGGTCGTCAGCGACACCGCGTTCTTACGGCGGTCCTTCGCGTCCGGCTCGCGTACGACCAGGCCGGCGGACTGGAGGTCGTTCAGCACGCCGACCAGATCCTTGGGGTCGAGCCCGACACCACGACCGAGGTCGGCCTGGGCGACGGGCGCGAGGTCGCGGACGGCGGAGAGCACCACGTGATGCCACATCTTCAGCCCCTCGGCCGCCAGCGCGTCGGCGACAAGGGCCCGGCCGCGGGCGGCGGCTCGGCCGAGGAGCCAGCTGGGGAGCGAACGGATCTCAGGGAGAGGAGCGGTGCGGAGTGCGGGGCGGAGTGCTTCGGCCATGCGGGCAGCCTAGCGAAAAGTCGCTGGGCTTCCCAATGAAATCGTGAATATCATGGGGACTCCCAACGATTCCCCCTCCCAACATCACCGCTCCCTGGAGGTGCGATGCGTCGCGTCCGGTACGAGTCCACCGGCGGCCCGCTGTTCCTGGAGGAGACCCCCGTCCCCGCACCGGGCCCGGGTGAACTCCTCGTCCGTACCGAGGCGATCGGGGTCACCCTGCCCGTCGTCCGCAAGGTCACCGAGGCGGCCGAGCCGATCCCGCTCGGCGGCGAGATCGCGGGCGAGGTGACCGCCGTAGGGCAAGGCGTGACGCGTTTTCGGGCGGGTGAGCGGGTGACCGGGCTGTGCTTCGGGCACGGGTACGCCGACTTCGCCGTCCTCCACGAGGCCATGGCCTCCGCCGTCCCCGACACCGCCTCCGCCGTCGACGCGGTGGCGCTCGTCCGCAGCGGGCTGGTGGCCCTGGGTGCGCTGGACGCGGCCCGCCCTGAACCGGGTGAGGCCGCGCTGATCACGGCCGCGGCGAGCGGAGTCGGCCATCTCGCCGTGCAGTTGGCGAAGGCGCGGGGTGCCGGGCGGGTCGTGGGCGCGGTGTCCGATCCGACGAAGGGCGACTTCGTGCGGGCGCTGGGTGCCGACGAGGTGATCACATACGACCGGCTGGGCCGGCCGGAGTGGGGCGAGCCCGTCGACTACGTACTCGACGCGGTGGGCGGTGAGTTGCTCACCCCGGCCGTCGCGGCGCTCGTCCCGGGCGGGCGGCTCGTGGCGTACAGCTCGGGTGGCGGGACGATCCGGGCGTACGACCTTCTCGTGGGCGCCAAGTCCGTGATCGGGTTCCAGATGGCGCGGATCGCGCGCGGGAGGCCGGAGTTGTACGAGCGGTGGCGGCAGGAGCTGTGGCGGCGGTTCGCCGAGGGCGAGCTGAAACCGGCCGTGCACGGGGAGTTCGGGCTGGCGGAGGCGGCGAAGGCGCACGAGGTGATCGAGTCGCGGAGCAACCTCGGCAAGGTCGTGCTGCGCCCCTGAGGCGTCCAGCCCCACCTGACGATCACTCACCATCCATCGCACACCACGGAGTTGTGCGACGACGGGCGCTGCACGCTTCTTGTGAGGCACCGGAGGCTCCAACTAACGTCTGTGACGCGCCCGTTGGACGTGGGATGTCCGGATGTCCAGACGAAGGAAGGGCAGGTAGCACCATGCCGTCGAGTCTTCGCGCACGTCTGAGATCCACCCTCACCGCCGCACTCACCCTGGCCGCACTGCTCATGCTCCCGAGCCCCGCGCACGCCACCGCCGCCCAATCCACCGCCCCCACCCCCGAGTTCGACCAGCAGGTCCTCTTCAAAGCTCCCCAGGACGCGGGCTACGCCTGCTTCCGCATCCCCGCGATCGTGAAGACGAACGACGGCACGCTGCTCGCGTTCGCCGAGGGCCGGGTCCTCAACTGCGGTGACGCCGCCGATATCGACATCGTCGTCAAGCGCTCCACGGACGACGGCCGCACCTGGAGCCCGCTGGAGGTCGTCAACCACGGCGGCGGCGACACGCACGGCAACCCGGCCCCCATCGTGGACCGCCGCACGGGCCGCGTCCTGCTCGCCGAGACGTACAACACGGGCCGTACGGACAGCGCCAGTTGCTCGGTCCCCTGCGACCGCACCCCGCACCTGCAGTTCAGCGACGACGACGGCCTGACCTGGTCGCAGCCGCGTGACCTGAGCGACGAGATCCTGCCGCCGACCTGGAACTCCTGGTACGCCACCGGCCCCGTGCACGGCATCCAGCTCACCCGCGGCCGGCACAAGGGCCGGCTCGTGTTCGGCGTCAACACCGAGACCTGGGACGGCGAGCGAAGCGAGATGGGGGTCCCCCCGGCCGGAGGCTGGGGGAGGGTCACCGTGAACAACGCGGCGCTGATCGTGAGCGACGACGACGGCGACCACTGGAGGATCGGCGCCACCGACTCGTATCCGATCGCGGCCGACGGGACCTGGCGGCAGAAGCCGTCCGAGGTGACGCCGACCGAACGCACCGACGGTTCGATCCTGGTGAGCGGCCGTGAGCAGGACGGCACCGACCTCGGGCACCGCACCCAGGCGGTCAGCCGTGACGGCGGCGACAGCTTCACCGCGCCCTTCCGCGACCTGCCGGACCTGTACGCCCCGCAGGTCCAGTGCTCGACGCTCGGCGTCGGTTCCCGCATCCTGCTGTCCTGCGACGCGGACCCCGACCGCCGCCGGACGATGATGATCCGCTCCTCCTACGACGGTGGCCGCACCTGGGACAGCGTGGATCGCGGCACGGTCGTGACGAGGGACTGGTCGGGCTACTCCGACATGGCGCGCGTCGACGGCGACACAGTGGGCCTGCTGTACGAGGGCGGCGCTGTGAGCGCCACCGACGAGATCCGCTTCGCCCGCTTCAACGAGGCCTGGCTGCAACCGCGTAGAGGCCCGGACCCCACGACCGCCGACCTCGTCCCGCACGCCAAGCGAGCGGCCGTGCTCGGTGGCGCCCAGGAGACCGACGGCGTGTCCGGTGGCGCCCTGTCCTTCGACGGCGTCGACGACGCGGTGCGCCTGCCGTACAGCGACCGACTGCCCCTGGGGACAAAGGACTTCACGGTGTCCCTCTGGTTCCGGTACACCGCCACGACCGGTGATCAGCCGTTTCTGTGGATGGGCGGGGTCGGCACCACCCAGCCGCAGGTCTGGCTGCGCGGTGAGCCCGCGGGCAACCATGTCCGGGCACTGATCACCACCCGGGACGGCGCGACGGCCGTCCACACCACGTCCGTGGTCACCACCGGCGCCTACAACGACGGCCAGTGGCATCACGCCGTACTGCGGCGCGGCGGTGGGCAGTTGACGCTGTCCGTCGACGGTACGGCGGTGAGCACGGCGGACGTCGTGGGGTCCGTCAGCCGCAACTCGCCGTTCGGCGTGCACATCGGCCAACGCGTGGACAGCCTGCAGTACTTGACCGGGTCGATCGACGAAGTCCACGTCTGGGACCGGCTGTTGACCGACGACGAACTGGCCGCACCGCATCCCTCGACCGCCGGGACCGTCCTGTGGCTGCCCATGGACCATGTGAGCTCCAGCCACTAACGTCCCGGGCGTGCCCGAGGACCGACGAGCACGACAGCGGAGGGGAGCCGGGGTCGGCCTGCTGCTGACCCTGGTTCTCGCGGCCGTGCTGCTCACCGCCCTCCCCGAGGACCGCCACGGGGAGGGCGGCGGCGCGTGCACGGCCCGTACGGTGCGTTCCTGGTCGGCGGACGCGAAGCTCACCAACTCCTTTGCCGCGTACGGCGACGACGAGTCCCGCGCCGACGACTGGACCGGCGGCGACGGCACCCACTCGGTGCGGCTGCCGGACGGCCGGGTGCTGTGGCTGTTCTCCGACACCTACCTCGGCCAGGTGCACCGCCCGCCCAACCCGGTCGGCGAGTCGTACACCTGGCGGGACACCACCGCGCCGCTGGTCCGCAACTCGGCCGTGGTCATGAGTGACGGGCACCCCCAACTCACGCTCCCCGCCCCGCTGTTCCCCGATCCCGCCCCGAACGAGTGGCGTTGGCCGGTCGCGGCCCGCGTCGAGCCCCGCTCCCCCGGCTCGGCCGAGTCGGTCGTACGGGTGCTGCTGTGGACGCGGACGGCCGGAGCGTACCCGTGGATCTACGGTGTGCCGACCGCGACCGAGGTCGCCACGCTGTCGCTGCCGGACCTTCGGGTGGAGTCGATCGTGAAGGTCTTCGACCAGCAGCTCGTCCAAGACCCGTCCCGGCGTGTGCAGTTCGGGACGACGCTGGTCACGGCGGGCGGCTGGACGTACGTCTTCGGCGGGAACGACGCCCAGGCCGCGGCCCGGCCGACCTCCTCGGCGTATGTGGCCCGGGTGCCGGAGGGGCGGCTCGCGGAGCCGGGTGCCTGGGAGTACTGGGACGGCTCGGCGTGGACGGCCCGGGCCGGGCCGCGACCGGTGCTCGGAGGTGGTCAACACACCGGCGTGGGCAGTGCGTTCTCGGTGGTGCGGGACGGCGGGACGTACGTCCTGTTCACGATGGCCGCGGGCGCTCGGGGGCTCACCACCGTCACCTCGTACTGGGCCTGTTCGCCGACCGGGCCGTGGCACGGGCCGACCAGGAGTTTCAGCCCGCCGCTGCCGCAGGGACAGGTCGCCGCGTACAACCCGCAGATACACACGGAGTTGGGCGACGACGACCGACTCGTCCTCAGCTACGACGTCAACTGGCTGGACGCGACGGCCACTTCGGCCGCCTGGAACCTCAGCCGGAACGTGTCGCTGTACCGACCGCGGTTCGTGACGCTGCGGTTGGGGCCGCCGCCGTCCCGGTGACCTCGGGCAGCGGGTCGCGGGCGCGGCGCTTGGCGATGACCGCGCACACCATCAACTGCATCTGGTGGAAGAGCATCAGCGGCAGCACCGCGAGGGAGGCGTGGGCGCCGAACAGGACGCTGGCCATGGGGAGTCCGGAGGCGAGGGACTTCTTCGAGCCGGCGAACTGGATGGCGATCCGGTCCTCCCGGTCGAAGCGCAGCGCCTTGCCGCCGTACCAGGTCAGGGTGAGCATCACGGCGAGCACGACGGCCTCGACGGCGAGCAGTCCGGCGAGGCGGGCCGCGCTGACCTGGTGCCAGATGCCCTGGACCATGCCCTCGCTGAACGCCGTGTAGACGACGAGGAGGATCGAGGCGCGGTCGACGTAGCCGAGGAACTTCTTGTGCCGGGTGATGAAGCCGCCGATCCAGCGCCGCAGCACCTGCCCGGCCAGGAACGGCACCAGGAGTTGCAGCATGATCTTGACGAGTGAGTCGGCGGAGAAGCCACCGCCGCTGTTGCCGAGCAGCGCCGCCGCGAGCAGCGGGGTGATGACGATGCCGGCGAGCGAGGAGAAGGATCCGGCGCAGATCGCGGCGGGCACGTTGCCGCGCGCGATCGAGGTGAACGCGATCGACGACTGGACGGTCGACGGGACGAGGGTGAGGAAGAGCAGCCCCTGATAGAGGGGGTGCGTCAGGATCACCGGAACGAGGCCGCGGGCGGCCAGGCCGAGCAGCGGGAAGATGACGAAGGTGCAGGCCAGGACGGTGGTGTGCAGTCGCCAGTGCTTGAGGCCGTCGAGTGCCTCACGGGTCGACAGGCGGGCGCCGTAGAGGAAGAAGAGGAAGGCGATCGCGGCCGTGGAGGCGCCCGAGGCGACGTCGGCGCCCGTGCCTCTGGCGGGGAGGAGTGCGGCGAGGCCCACCGTCCCGAGCAGCAGCAGGATGTAGGGGTCGATCGGCATCCGACTCGGCCATCGCAGGCGTTTCACTGTGCTCCACTGTCTCGCGCGTCTCGCTGTATGTCCGCTCCGTCCTCCGGCACGGACTCGTGCCCTCCCCATCCTCCTCTCCGGACTCTTGATCGGGAATCCGTCATACCGCTCTGACTGTCATCACGTTTCGCGATAGCCGGATACCGTGTATGCCATGGTGTATGCCATGTACGACCTCTCCCACCTGCGTACCTTCCTCGCGGTGTCCCAGACGCTGAGTTTCACGCAGGCCGCCCGGCGGCTCGGGCTGCGCCAGTCCACGGTGAGCCAGCATGTGCGGCGGCTGGAGGACGCGACGGGACGGCAGCTGTTCACCCGGGACACCCACTCCGTGGAGCTGACGGAGGACGGCGAGGCGATGCTGGGCTTCGCGCGCCGGATCCTGGAGGTGCAGGAACAGGCGTCGGCGTTCTTCACCGGCACGCGGCTGCGCGGCCGGCTCCGCTTCGGCGCGTCCGAGGACTTCGTCCTCACCCGGCTCCCCGAGATCCTGGAAAGCTTCCGCTCCGACCATCCCGAGGTCGACCTGGAGCTGACGGTCGAGCTGTCCGGCACGCTGCACGAGCAGCTCACCGCCGGGAAGCTGGACCTGGTGCTGGCGAAGCGCCGCGCCGAGGACCCGCGGGGCGAACTGGTCTGGCACGACAAGCTGGTGTGGATCGGCGCGGAGCGGCTCCGCCTGGACGCGGATCGTCCGGTGCCGCTGATCGTCTATCCGCCGCCGGGCATCACGCGGGCGCTCGCGCTGGAGGCGTTGGAGCGGCAGGGGCGGGCGTGGCGGATCGCGTGCACGAGCGGGAGCCTGAACGGGCTGATCGCGGCGGCCCGGGCGGGGCTCGGGGTGATGGCCCATTCGCGGGGGCTGGTGCCGCCGGGCTTGGTGCGGGTGCCGGAGCGGGCGGGGCTGCCGGAGTTGGGGGAGGTCGATTTCGTGCTGGTGCACGGGCGGCGACGGGTCTCGGCGCAGGGGGCGGCGGATGCGTTGGCGGCGGCGATTCTGGCGGGCGGGGACCGGTTGCATCGGCGCGGCCCGTAATTTCGGTTTTTTTATCGCCGGTCGATATCGGAATTCACTTCAGCGAGGGCGCGAGAAAATGCCGGGCGGCACCTCGGCGTCGACAAAAAACACTGAGGGACTCGAGCCCCTCGGCCGACCGCGCGGGAATTCCCGGCAGCGGGCGGCGCTGCAATCAGCAGCGCCGCCCATTATGTCGCCGGCGGGCGGTTCAGGAGAACGAGAACTCTCCTCCGTAGTCGGTGTCGTGGTCGCGGTAGACGGTGCTGTAGTTGAGCCGGCTGGTGTCGACCACGCCGTCCTTGACGGAGAACTCGATCCAGACTCCGGGTCCGTCGATGCGGACGTAGTCGCCCGCGGTGTCCAGCGCGGTGGTGCCGGAGTAGGAGATGTAGGTGTCGTCGAGCTCCGACTTGTAGGTGCTCAGGGTGGACGCGGCGGTCGTGTCGTCCGCGGCCTCGACCCACGGCGTGATGGCGTCGAGCACCAACTGCTGCTGCTCGTCGGTCAGTTCGCTGACCGCGAGGCCCTCCTTGGTGTCGGGGAAGTCGCCGTCCTCGTCCGGGCCGAGCACCACGTCGGTGGTGGAGTCGGAGAGCTCCGCCTCCGACAGCTCGTCGTCGCTGAGGCCTTCGAGCATCGCCTCCACCCCGTCGTGCATCCCGGCCAGGGGTGCGTAGGTGGTGCCGTCGTCGGTCCAGCTGGTGGGTTCGACCCCGGCGAAGTACGGGGTGGAGCCCACGACCTCGCCGTCCTTGTAGGTGAGGTTCAGGGCCAACTGGTCGCCGCCGAAGTGGAGTTGCCAGGTGCCGGAGGTGCTCGGGGTGCCCAGGAAGGCGAGGTAGTAGTTGCCGCTGCCGTAGCTGCTGTCGGTCTCGCCGAGGACGTCGTCGGCCGCCAGGATCTGGGAGATCTGATCGTAGCCGCTGTCGGTGCCGGTGCCCGTGGCCGCTTCAAGTACCGCCTTGGCGGCGGTGAGTTGCTTGTCGCTGAGGGTGCTCAGTTCGATGCCGACCCGGCAGGTCGCGCCGCATGCCTCGTTCGACCAGGCGGTGGCGTTGGCCTGGGTGAAGTCGAGGAGTACGGCGGCCTGTTGGTCGTCGTCCAGGGTGTCCAGGAACGCGTTGGCGGCGTCGACCACGTCCGAGACGGACGAGCCCGTGCCGGCCGTGCCCGTGGGCTCGGGGGCGGACGCGGAGGTGGACGGGTGGGACGAGGAGGTCGATCCGGGGTCGGTCGGGGAGGTGGAGCCGGGGGTGGACGGGGACGCGGAATCGGGGGCCGACGCGGAGGCGGACGGGTCGGTCTCCACGGACGCGGCGTTGGCGTTGGCGTACAGCGCGCCGCCGAGAAGGGTCGTCGCCGCCGCTAAGGCCACGACCACCTTCCTGTGGCGTCCCAGTGACCGGCGATGAGTGTTTTTGGTCTTCAACTCAATATTCCCTTCGAGAGCTCGCCGGAAGGACTTCCGAAGATTATTTCGAAAAGATCTTTTGGGAAATCCCTGCGGCTTCGGTTTGGACGAGCCACATTCGATCGCCGAACACTGTGATTCCCATCTCCGGGTGCTTGGGTTTGTGCATGATTTATCTTGAACTTACTTTGAGGCAGGGGAAGTTGAGGACGAGTTGCACGGAAGCGTCCGGTACGTCGGCGGCTTCGACGCGCCCGCCGCGCGGAGACCGGCCGGGGAGGAGACGGCGTCACACCGGTGACGTGGAGCGATCGGGACGCCAGGGGTAAGCGGGTCGTACAGATTCAGTGGAGATTACGGGCCCGAAACCTACGGAACCGTAAGGATTTCTGTCCGACCCTTCCCCTTGTGCGGGCATTTTCCGCCGCTGACCAGTGCGGACGTACGGGCCTCTCGTTTTCCGACCCCCTCCCGCCCTTCCGCCCGGTGGGGTAGCTTTCACGGCGCTGTAGGGGAGTGCCAACAGGAGCGGGGAGCGGGGTTTGCGCGAGTACAACAACCCTCCGTTGGCGTTGGCACCGCCGGTGGGCGGTCTGGCCGACGTCGTCTTCCAGCGTGCCCAGGACGCCCCCCTGCATGTCTCCCTCGGCCGCAAGGACGAGCAGGACAGGTGGCGGGACGTGACCGCCGCCGAGTTCCGCGACGAGGTCCTCGCCCTCGCCAAGGGCCTGCTCGCGCAGGGCGTCCGCTTCGGCGACCGGGTCGCGATCATGTCCCGTACCCGCTACGAGTGGACGCTGTTCGACTTCGCGCTGTGGACGATCGGCGCCCAGGTGGTGCCGATCTACCCGACGTCGTCCGCCGAGCAGTGCTTCTGGATGCTGCACGACGCGCAGGTCTCGGCGGCGATGGTCGAGCACGAGGACCACGCGATGACGATCGCCACCGTCATCGACCGCCTCCCCGCGCTGCACCAGCTGTGGCAGCTCGACACGGGCGCCGTGCAGGAGCTGTACGACGCCGGCGCGCACATCGAGGACGAGGTGGTCCACCGGCACCGCCAGGCCGTCACCCCGGACTCGACCGCGACGATCATCTACACCTCGGGCACCACGGGAAGACCCAAGGGCTGTGTCATCTCGCACGGCAACTTCATGTACGAGGCGGACACGGTCATCGACACCTGGGAGTCCGTCTTCCACTCGAAGAAGGGCGACGAGGCGGCGACCCTGCTGTTCCTGCCGCTGGCGCACGTCTTCGGGCGGATGGTGGAGGTCGCGGCGATCCGCGGCGGGGTCCGCTTCGGCCACCAGCCGCAGCTCAACGCGGCCGTCCTGCTGCCCGACCTGGTCGCCTTCAAGCCGACGTTCATTCTCGCCGTGCCGTACATCTTCGAGAAGGTGTTCAACGCGGCCCGCCGCAAGGCCGAGAAGGACGGCAAGGCCGGCCCGTTCGAGAAGGCCGTCGACATCGCGGTGCGGTACGCGGACGCGATCGAGGAGAAGGCCTGGGGCATCGGCCCGGGCCCGTCCGCCGGGCTGCGCATGCAGCACCAGCTCTTCGACAAACTCGTCTACTCCAAGGTGCGGGCCGCCATGGGCGGCCGTATCCGCAACGCCATGTCCGGCGGGTCGGCCATGGACCGTCGCCTCGGACTGTTCTTCGCGGGCGCGGGCGTGCAGATCTACGAGGGCTACGGCCTCACCGAGTCGACGGCCGCCGCGACCGCCAACCCGCCCGACCGCACCCGCTACGGCACGGTCGGCCAGGCCATCCCCGGGGTCACCGTGCACATCGCGGACGACGGCGAGATCTGGCTCAACGGCCCCAACGTCTTCCAGGGCTACCTCAACAACCAGAAGGCCACCGACGAGACCCTGCACGACGGCTGGCTCGCCACCGGTGACCTGGGCTCCCTCGACGAGGACGGCTATCTCACCATCACCGGGCGCAAGAAGGAGATCCTGGTCACCTCCGGCGGCAAGAGCGTCGCGCCGGGTCTCCTTGAGGAGCGGGTACGGGACCACCCCCTGGTCTCGCAGTGCATCGTCGTCGGCAACGACCGCCCCTACATCGCCGCCCTGGTCACCCTCGACCACGAGGCCGTCGAGCACTGGCTCACCATGCGCGGCAAGCCGCAGCTGTCCCCGGCCCAGCTGGTGCGGGACGCCGACCTGGAGACCGAGGTGCGGCGCGCGGTGGTCGCCGCGAACACCCTGGTCTCGCAGGCCGAGTCGATCCGCACCTTCCGGATACTGGCCCAGCCCTTCACCGAGGAGCACGGTCTGCTGACCCCGTCCCTGAAACTGAAGCGCAAGGCCATCGAGAACACGTACTCGAACGAGGTCGAGGCGCTGTACCGGGCCTGAGCGGGTAGACCCTCCGGGAGCGGACACGGCCCAGGCCGGATCTCGCGGTCAGGAATGCGGTACGGCCCGTGATCGTTGACGATGTGAGTACCAACCGACGACTGAAGGATCGAGAGCTCGTGAGCAGCAAGGTCCCCCCGATCATCCTCAACAACGGTGTCGAGATGCCCCAGCTGGGCTTCGGCGTCTGGCAGGTGCCGGACGACGAGGCGGAGCGGGCGGTGGCCACGGCGCTGGAGGCCGGATACCGCAGCATCGACACCGCTGCGATCTACGGCAACGAAGAGGGCACCGGAAAGGCCATCGCCGCGTCCGACGTCCCGCGCGAGGACCTCTTCGTCACCACCAAGCTCTGGAACGCGGACCAGGGGTACGACGAGACCCTGCGCGCGTTCGACGTGTCGCTGGAGAAGCTCGGCCTGGAGTACCTGGATCTGTATCTGATCCACTGGCCCACCCCGGCCCGGGACAAGTACGTCGACAGCTACAAGGCGTTCGAGAAGCTGTACGCGGACGGCCGCGTGCGTGCCATCGGCGTCTCCAACTTCGAGCCCGACCACCTGGCCCGGCTGATCGCGGAGACCTCGGTCATCCCGGCGGTCGACCAGATCGAGCTGCACCCGCAGCTCCAGCAGCGCGCCGGGCGTGAGTACCAGGCGGAGCAGGGCATCGCGACCGAGGCCTGGTCGCCGCTCGGCTCGGGCAAGGGCCTCCTGGAGGTCCCGGCGATCGTCGCCATCGCCCAGAAGCACGGCCGCACCCCGGCCCAGGTCGTGCTGCGCTGGCACATCCAGCTCGGCAACGTGGTGATCCCCAAGTCCGTGACGCCGTCGCGGATCAAGGAGAACATCGAGGTCTTCGACTTCAGCCTGGACACCGAGGACCTCGCGGCGATCAGCGCGCTGAACGAGGACCGGCGCCTCGGTCCCGACCCGTCGACGTTCAACGCGGCCTGAAATCAAGGCACATGGCCTGAACCGCAGGCAGTGCGAGCGCCCCGGAGCCTTCTGACTCCGGGGCGCATCGCTTTTCCGTGCCGCTTTCCGTGCCGCTTTCCGTGCGGCTTTCCGTCCCGTCGGCCCACTTGGTTCGTACCAGGGTCTTGACGCGGGCATGATGACGGGGCACCTTGTTGCGCACCTGGTAAGGAAACTTTCCTAACAGAAGGGTCCCCCACAGTGCGCATGCGAACACTGACCCTCGCCGCGGCCTCGGGCGCCGCCCTGCTCGCCGCCGGAGTGCTCCCCGCGAGCGCCTCCGGCGCCACCCCCAAGTCGGCCCAGGAGGGCTCGGTCAGCGCGGCCGACCTGCTCTCCAAGGTGACGTCCTGCTCCCAGATATCGAACGGCAAGTACCGCACCGACGACGAGACTTCGGCCACCATCCCGGTCTGCGGCAAGAACGGCGCCGTGTTCTGGAAGGCCGACATGGACATCGACTGCGACGGCCAGCGCACCTCGAACTGCAACGAGAACGCCGACCCCTGGTACCAGGACGACACGGCGTTCCACCAGTCCAACGGCGAGCCCCTGAAGGCGGATTCACTGCCGTACATCGTGGTGCCCAGCTCCAGCAGCATCTGGAAGTACTCCAGCTACGGCATCAAGGGCGGCGGCGTGGTCGCCGTGATCTACAACAACAAGGTCGAGTACGCGGTCGTCGGCGACACCGGCCCCACCAACATCATCGGCGAGGCCTCGTACGCCACGGCCGGCGCCCTCGGCATCGACCCCGACCCGGCGACCGGCGGCGCCGAATCCGGCGTGACGTACATCCTGTTCAAGAACTCGACGGTCTCCCCCATCGAGAGCCACAGTGCGGCGGTCTCGCTGGGCGACCAGCTGGCGAAGCAGTTCCTGGCGAACAACTGAGCCCAGCAGGGCATGAGTTGGCCCGTTGTCGCGACAGTCTCGACTGTTCGCGGCAACGGGCCTTTCCCGTGGGCGAGTTGGGTCGGCTACGTCAGTTGGGCTGCCCGATCGGTCGTACGACGACGGTGTTGATGTCGACGCCGGCGGGCTGGCGGATCGCCCACAGGATCGAGTCGGCGATCTGGTCGGCGGTGAGGAGATGGCCGGACGGCAGGCTGCCGTTGCCGTCCCAGAACGGGGTCTCCACCCGGCCCGGGGCGACCAGCGTCACCCCGATGCCGAACTCCGTGACCTCGCGCCGGGTGTTCTCGGCGAGGCCTGTCATCGCCCACTTGGTCGCGCCGTAGATGTTGCCGGGGGTGTGCACGAACCCGGCGACGCTGCCGATCAGCACGATCCGGCCGTGCGTCTGCTTCAGCGCGTCGACGGACGCCCGGATCAGCAGGGCGGGACCGAGGACGTTGGTCAGCACCATCTCGGTCCACCCGGTCGGGTCGCCCTCGGCGACCGAGTCGTGCGTGGCGACCCCGGCGTTGGCGACGACCGCGTCGAGCCGCCCGAACCGTTTGAGTGTCGTCTCGACGGCGGTCTGCACCTCGTCGTACTCGGCGGCACTGCCGGGGATCGTCAACAGGCCCTCGGGGTGCCCCAGTTGAGCGGAGAAGTCGAGCAGCCGCTGCTCGCTGCGGCCGGTGACGGCCACCCGGCCCCCGGCGCTGAGGAGTTGACGGGCGACGGCGGCCCCGATACCGCTGCCGCCGCCGGTTATGAGCGCGACGTGAGAGTTGTCGTTCATGGTGGTCGTACCCCCGTGGGTCGGTGAACTCCGTGCAGTCTGAGGGGCAGTTCATCACCTTGAGCACTCTCGAAGTCAAGCCGCCGAGATCACGGACCTTTTCAGCCGGTCCGCACTGCCGTGTGCACGGTGTGCGCGGCGAGCACGAACACATCGGCGCGCTGATGCACACCCGCCGGGTCCTCGGGGTCGACGAGCCGGTCGAGGGTGGCCCGGTCGTCGGCGTCCATCGCCTCGCCGTAGGTGTCACGCACCCGGGTCAGCCAGGTCGCGGCGTAGGCGCGGACGCGGTCGGGCGCCGGGGCGGGCAGGTCGAGCAGGAAGCTGCGGCTGCCGGTGTGCTTGAGACCGACCGAGGTCAGGAGGGCGGGCCAGTCCTCGGTCTCGGTGACGGCGCCGGGGAGGTCGGCGCGCATCTGCGCGAACCACTCGGCCTCGATCGCGTCGATCCGCGCCTCCAAGCCCGGGCGGCCGATGCCGAAGTCGCGGGGCAGGAACCGGGAGGGCAGGCCGCCCTCCATGATCGCGAGGGTGCCACCGGGCGCGAGCCGCTCCGCGAACGCGGCGAGACCGCCACGCTGGTCACCGAGGTGATGCAGGCTGCGGCTGGCCCACAGCAGGTCGGCCGGGTACTCCAACTGCCCCAGAACCTCGGGCAGTTCACCGGTCAGCGTGCTGAAACGATCACCGAAGCCCTGCCGGTCCGCACGGGCGCGGGCCCGCTCCAGGAGCGGTTCGGAACCGTCCACCGCGACGACCCGGGCACCCGGGAACGTCTCCGCGAACAGACACGCGACCACACCGGGCCCGCTGCCCACGTCGACGATCAGCCCCGGATCGGTCCGCTCCTTCGCGAGCCACGCCATCGCCCGCTCGTACAACGGCGCGAACAGCTCCGCCTGGGTCTCCAGCAGGGGGCCCATGACGGCCCAGTCGAGGTCGGTGTGGTCGTGGTGGTGGCGGCCCTTGCCGGGCTTGTGGTCGTGCTCCTGCCCCTGCGTGTGGTCGTGCTTGTGCTCGTGATCGTGCTCGTGCGCCATGGTGGTCACCCTCTCGTCCGCGTGCCGCCAGCCTGCGCCGACGCACCGTTCGACGGCCAGTTCCGTTGCCGAAGCGGCAAAAAATGAGGTGCGGAACAGGTCGTCCGTCGCCGAGCATGCCCGTATGGACGACACGGACGACGTGATGGTCGAACGGTTCCTCGAAGACGGGTTCGTGAAGATCGAGGGGGCCTTCCCACCGCGGGTCGCCGAGCACTGCGCTCGGCTGCTGTGGCGGGAGACGGGCTACGACGCGGAGGACCCCGGCACCTGGAAGGACCCCGTGGTGTGGGTGGGCGACATGGCCCAGGGACCGTTCGCCGCCTCGGTCAACTCCCCTGTCCTGCATGAGGCGTTCGACCTCCTGGTGGGCGCGGGCCGGTGGCAGTCCCGATACTCGGTGGGCAGTTTTCCGCTGCGCTTCCCGCACCCGGCAGAACCGGACGACGCCGGCTGGCACATCGAGGGCAGCTATACGGCGGAGGGCGCGGAGAACGAGTGGCCGTGCACGAACCTGCGCTCGCGCGGCCGGGCCCTGCTGATGCTGATGCTCTACACCGAGGTCACCGAGGAGAACGCGCCGACGCGCATCCGGGTCGGCTCCCACCTCGACGTCCCACGCGTCCTCGAACCGTACGGCGAGAAGGGCGCCTCCTCCCTGACCCTCGGCCCGAAGGTGGCCGAGGCATCCGCCGGACGCCCCCTCACCTACGCCACCGGCAAGCCCGGTGACGTCTACCTCTGCCACCCTTTCCTGGTCCACGCGGCCCAACCGCATCACGGCGACCGCCCCCGCTTCATGGGCCAGCCGCCACTGATGCCGGCGGCGCCGTACGAGTTGGAACGGTCCAACGGCGACTATTCGGTGGTGGAGCAAGCAATCCGCCGGGGCCTGTCGAGTGAGGGCTGACCCCACGCCCCTGAAAGAGGCGCGGGGCAGTGTCGATGTGCGGCTCCGCCGCGTGGGCGCGACCAGCCACATACGGCCCGCAGCTCAGAGCCGGCCTACAGAGGCGGGTACGCGTTCGCCATCAGCTGCTGGAACTGCGCAGAGAACCAGTGCCCCGACAGCGGAGCGTTCGCCAGCGCACCCGACATGTTGTTCCCGTTACGCGCATTCCCCGTGTACGTCGGATCGCACATCCGGTCGAACCCCTTGCCCTCGTCGTTGGCGATGGCCGTGCTGGACCCGTCCGACTCCCCCGGCGGCTTCATCCACACATACGCGTCGATCCCGGTGGCAGGAGCAGCCTGCGGCCGCTCGCCCAGACCCGCACCGGACTGGTTGCACCAGTTCCCGACCTGGATCCGCCGGTCGTAGCGCCCGCCGTCAACGTACGTGTCCACACTGGTAGTTGCTCCCGGTCCGGTGGGCCGAGCAGAGCCACCCCACCCGTTCCTCGACGTGTCGATCAGCATGCCGATACCGGAGTTGAAGCCCACCGACACCAACTGGTTGCGGAACGCCTGGGCGTACGACTGCTCGTCCACGTACCGGTTCCAGTCGACCCACTTGGACTGGCGCACGGAGACACCGTTGACGCTGTCGTTGATGGTGAAGTTGTTCTCCTTCAGGGCGCTGTAGTTGGCCGTGTTGGTGATGAAGCCGGCCACGTCGTTCACGGTCGCGCCCTCGGCGTTGGCGGCCTGGTAGAAGAGGTTCGCGGAGGGGGCGAAGTTGTCGTCCCAGCCGAGCCAGCCGTGGTGTCCGGCGTCGATGTAGTTGTAGACGTTGGGGATCGCGCCGAGCTTGTTCAGCGCGTAGCCGACGCCCTTCACGTAGTTGCCGTTGGCGAGCATCGTGTCGCACTGCGGGGTGGCGGTGGCCTTGCTGCCCGTGTTGGTCACGAGGTTGGGCAGCGAGTCGATCTCGATCGTGGTGACGATCCGCAGCGAGGCGTACTTGCTGTCGGCGAGGATCGCGGCGATCGGGTCGATGAACTCGCTTTCGTAGCGGCCGATTTCGGTCGGGCCGAGTTCACCGTTCGAGGCGAGGGCAGCGCAGTCGCGCCCGGGCAGGTCGTAGACGACGAGTTGGACGACCTCTTCGCCGGTGCCCTTCTGGGCGAGCGCCGCGTCGAGGTGGGCGCGCAGGCCCATCCCGCCGCTGACACCGTTGATCGCGGCGATGCGGTCGAGCCAGACGCCGGTGGGCTGGCTGGAGACCCGGCTGCCCCCGGTCTCGGCGGCGGCCTTCGCGGACCACTCCGGGTTCACGTACACCTTGGCGCCCGCGTACGGGTTGTCGACCCGCCCGCTGGGATCGGTGCCGCCACCCCCTCCCCCGCCGCTGCCGTCGTCGACGTTGCAGGTCACGCCGTCGAGGGTGAAGGTCGTCGGCAGCGCGTTGGTGCCGCTGTAGGAGGCGTTGAAACCGAAGCTGACCGAACTCCCGGTCCCCAGGCTCCCGTTGTAGGTCTCGTTGGCCGCCGTGACGGCGGTCCCGCTCTGGCTGATCTTCGCGTTCCAGCCGCTGGTGACCTTCTGGTTACCGGCGTAGGACCATTTCGCGGCCCAACTCGACTTGACGGCCCCGTTGTTGGTGATGGTGACGGCGGCGGTGAAGCCGGTGTCCCACTGGTTCTGCACCTTGTAGTCGACGCTGCACGGGATCGCGGCGATGCCGGTGTCCGCCGAGGGAGCGGCGGCGACCGCCGTCCCCGAGGCCCCGGCGACGAGCACCAAGGCAGCGAGCAACGCTGTTCTGGTACGGCTCATGAGTGCGGGTTTCCTTGTCTGTGAAGGAAGTTGGTTGCGGGTGCTGTTGGGTTGACTGGGGGCGCCTATCCGTTGAGGGCGCGCAGATGGTCGCGCAGCCCGATGCCGTACGCGGTGGGCGTACCGGCGTAGTCGGAGATCAGGGACGGACCCGCGGAACAGTCCCAGGTGTTCCAGGTCCAGCCGAGATACGAGAGCCCGCGGTCGTCGAACCACTTCATGACCTGGTCGACGAAGGCGTGCGAGCAGGTGTTCTCGCCGATCTCCCCTGCCACCAGCGGTACTTGGGCCGCGACGGGGGCGAGCGTGGAGTTCCAGCAGCTCTCGGTCGCGCAGGTGTTGAAGTTGTACACGTGGTACGCGGCGACGAGATTGCCGGTCGGATCGGTGGGCTTGTACGTCAGCCACTGGCTCAGGTCGTTCGAGTACGCGAGCCCGCCGGCCATGATGACGTTCGTGGCGCCGGTGGACCGTACGGCGTCGACGAGATCCTGCATACCGGCGACTTCGTACCCGATGCCGGGGCAGGTGCCGCCGTCCCGCCAGCACTGCCACGCCTGGGTGGTCGTGGAGGTCGCACGGTCCGGGTAGGGCTCGTTGAACAGGTCGAACGCGACGGCCTGGTCGCCCTTGAAGGTGCTGGCGACCGAGGACCAGAACGACGGTGTGTACTGCGCGTCCGGCATCGGCTTCTGGCAGGTGGCGTGCACGTCGGAGCAGCCCGCCGAGTTGCCGGTGTACTGGCCGTAGGTCCAGTGCAGTTCGACGATCGGCGTCATGCCGTGCGCCTCGACCTTCGCCACCAAGTCCTTCACGGCGGCGATGTAGTTGGCGCCCGCGTACTCGGGCTTGATGTTCGAAAGGCCCAGCCAGCACTCCTCGTTGAGGGGAATGCGGACCGTGTTCGCCTTCCAGTCGGCGATCGCCGCGACGGCCGCGTCGTCCGCCGGGCCGTCCCAAATGCCGTAGCCCTGCACGCACATGAACTCGCCGCCGGACCGATTGACGCCGAGCAGACGGCGGTTGGTGCCGTCGGCGTCCACGAGCTTGTTCCCGGAGACGTGCAGTGCGGGTGCGGTGCCGCTGGTCGGTGGTGAGGTCGGAGGCGGCGACGTGGGTGGTGTCGGCTCCGCATCGACGTTGCAGGTCGTCCCGTTGAGCTTGAACGCGGACGGTACGGCGTTGCTCCCCGACCAGTTCGCGAGGAACCCGGCGCTGACGCTCGCGCCGGTGCCGAGCGAGCCGTTCCAGCTCTCGTTGGCCGCGGTGACCGTCGTACCGGACTGGGACCACTTGGCGTTCCAGCCCTGGGTGACCTTCTGGCCGCCGGCGAAGTCGAAGCTCAGGCTCCAACTGCTCACCGGTGCCATGTTGTTGGTGATCTGCACTGCACCTTGGAAGCCGGTGTCCCACTGGCTGGTGACCGAGTACTCCACCGTGCACGCGGGAGTGGCGCCGGACGCCGTGACCACCGGAACGACCATTGCCCCGAGGAGGGCGGTCGCGCCGGCGACGGCTAAAAGTACTGAACGCGGGGGGTGTCGCATGAGCGAGTCCTTGCAGCTCGGACGCGTCGCACGGACGCGTCGACTGACTGATTCGCTCCCACTGGTGTCCAGGAAGGTAGCGCCAAGTGACAGCAAAGAACAGGGGAGTTGCTTGACTTTCCCGCAACCTCGTTCGTCGAATTTTTTCGACTCCGTAAGCACCTTGACCGCTCACACCCCCGTCCCCACTATGGGAGCGCTCCCACTGGTTCAAGGCTTGTTGCTGCTCCGCCCCCACTTCTCCGAGCCGCAAGGAGGAACCAGCACATGCACCCCAGAAGGAGACGCCGCGTGACGCGGAGACTCTGGACCGCTGTCGTGGCGGCCCTCGCACTTCCGGTCTCGATGCTGGCGACCGGCACAACTCCCGCCCAGGCGGCGACAGTTCAGTGCAGCGTGGACTACAAGACCAACGACTGGGGCTCCGGCTTCACCGCGGATCTGACCCTCACCAACCGGGGTACGGACGCGATCAACGGCTGGACTCTCACGTACAGCTACGCGGGCAACCAGAAGCTCAGCAACGGCTGGAACGGCACCTGGTCCCAGTCCGGCAGCGCGGTCTCGGTGACGAACGCGTCTTACAACGGGACGATCGCCGCGGGCGCGGCCGTCTCGACCGGCGCGCAGTTCAGTTACAGCGGCACCAACACCGCGCCCACCTCGTTCGCGGTCAACGGCACCACCTGCGCCGGCGCGCACCAGCCGCCGATCACCGTGCTGACCAGCCCGAGCGCGGGCGCGATCTACACGCAGGGAGTGGCGATCCCGCTCGCGGCGACCGCGGCGGCGGCCGACAACGCGACGATCAGCAAGGTGGAGTTCTACGACGACACGACGCTGCTCGGCACGGACACGAGCTCGCCGTACTCTCTTTCGACCTCCGGATTGACCGTGGGCAGTCACTCACTGGTGGCGAAGGCCTACGACAGCCTGGGCGCGTCCGGGGAGTCGACGCCGGTGGGTATCACGGTCGCGTCGGGACCCGCGGTGGTGGCGACGCCGACCCAACTCGGCGTGCAGCAGGGGAAGTCGGGCACTTACGCGGTGTCGCTGTCGACGCAGCCGGCGTCGAACGTGACGGTCACGACAGCCCGCGCGAGCGGCAACTCGGGACTGTCGGTCACCGGCGGCGGGTCGCTCACGTTCACGCCGTCGAACTGGAACACCGCGCAGACGGTGACCCTCACGGCCGACGCGTCGGGCACCGGTACGGCGTCCTTCGAGTCGACGGCGACGGGGTTCACCAAGGCGACGGTCACGGTGACGGAGCTGGCGGCGGCGAACACGTACGACGCCCGCTTCCTGGACCTCTACGGCAAGATCACCAACCCTGCGAACGGCTACTTCTCGCCCCAGGGCATCCCCTACCACTCGGTGGAGACCCTGATCGTCGAGGCGCCGGACCAGGGGCACGAGACCACGTCGGAGGCGTACAGCTATCTGCTGTGGCTGCAGGCGATGTACGGCAAGGTGACGGGCGACTGGTCGAAGTTCAACGGCGCCTGGGCTCTCATGGAGAAGTACATGATCCCGACGCATGCCGACCAGCCGACGAACTCGTTCTACAACGCCTCGAAGCCGGCTACGTACGCGCCCGAGCTGGACACCCCGAACGAGTATCCGGCGAAGCTCGACACCTCGGTGCCGGTGGGATCGGATCCGATCGCCGGTGAACTGAAGACCGCATACGGTTCGGACGATGTCTACGGTATGCACTGGCTGGAGGACGTCGACAACACCTACGGCTACGGCGACACGCCGGGCGGCGGGTGCGAGGCGGGGCCGACGGCGAGCGGGCCGTCGTACATCAACACCTTCCAGCGCGGAGCGCAGGAGTCCGTGTGGGAGACGGTGCCGCAGCCGACCTGCGACGCCTTCAAGTACGGCGGTACGAACGGGTACTTGGACCTCTACACCGGTGACTCCTCGTACGCCAAGCAGTGGAAGTACACCGACGCGCCGGACGCCGACGCGCGGGCCGTGCAGGCCGCGTACTGGGCCGACGTGTGGGCCAAGGAGCAGGGCAAGGGCACTGACGTCTCCACGACCGTCGGCAAGGCGGCGAAGATGGGCGACTATCTGCGCTACGCCATGTACGACAAGTACTTCAAGAAAATCGGCAACTGCGTCGGACCGTCCACGTGCCCGGCCGGGACCGGCAAGGATGCCTCGGACTATCTGCTGTCCTGGTACTACGCGTGGGGCGGCGCCAATGACACCAGTGCGGGTTGGACCTGGCGCATCGGGTCGAGTCATGTGCACGGGGGTTATCAAAACCCGTTGGCCGCCTATGCGTTGAGTTCGTATGCCGATCTGAAGCCCAAGTCCACTACGGGCGCGGCGGATTGGGGTACCTCGCTGTCGCGGCAGCTGGAGTTCTACCGCTGGCTGCAGTCGAGTGAGGGTGCCATCGCCGGTGGGGCGACGAACAGTTGGCAGGGGCGGTACGCGAGTCCGCCGGCCGGGACGTCGACGTTCTACGGCATGTACTACGACCAGCAGCCCGTCTATCACGACCCGCCGTCCAACCAGTGGTTCGGGTTCCAGGCGTGGTCGATGGAGCGGGTCGCCGAGTACTACCAACAGACGGGGAACGCGAGCGCGAAGGCGGTTCTCGACAAGTGGGTGGCTTGGGCGTTGTCCAAGACCACGATCAATCCGGACGGGACGTATCTGATTCCCTCGACGTTGCAGTGGTCGGGGCAGCCGGATACGTGGAACGCGTCAAGTCCCGGTTCCAATGCGGGACTTCATGTCACCGTTGCCGACTACACGAATGACGTGGGGGTGGCTGCCGCGTATGCCAAGACGCTGACGTACTACGGCGCGAAGTCCGGTTCCACGGCGGCGAAGACGACCGCGAAGGCACTGCTGGACGGGATGTGGGGCAACTACCAGGACAGTCTGGGTGTCGCCGTTCCGGAGACTCGGGCGGACTACAACCGGTTCGACGACAGTGTGTATGTGCCGAGTGGGTGGAGCGGGACGATGCCGAACGGGGACGCGGTCAACTCCACTTCTACGTTTGCCTCGTTGAGGTCCTTCTACAAGAACGACCCGGCGTGGTCGAAGATCCAGAGCTATCTGGCGGGTGGGGCCGCGCCTGTCTTCACGTATCACCGGTTCTGGGCTCAGGCGGATGTCGCCTTGGCCATGGGGTCGTATGCGGAGCTTCTTGAATAGTCCCCCGCGAGGCGCTCCGCGGGTTGGGCGGTTTGGAACAGTGCCGGTCCGTTGTGGCTGGTCGCGCAGTTCCCCGCGCCCCTAAAAACAGGGGTGTTGGACCTGCCCGTCTCTCGGAGAGTGCCTCGGAGTTCCGTGTGCGTGGTCCCGTCATCTGACGGCGGGGCCTACCGGCCGGGCGGCCCCCACCCGCACTGGGGGTCGCCCGGCGTTCGTGTCTCAATCCCTCTTCACGAGAGGACCCCCTCCGTGCGAAGAACTCGAATTCTCACCGCCGTACTGGCCCTCGCCGCAGGCTTGTTGGTGGGCAGTCCGTCCGCCCTTGCCGCGAACGTGGACGCGCCGAATGTGGCGGTCGCGGCTGACACGTACACATGGCACAACGCCCGGATCGACGGTGGGGGTTTCGTGCCCGGCATCGTCTTCAACCGGAGCGAGAAGAATCTCGCCTACGCCCGTACCGACATCGGCGGGGCCTATCGATGGCAGGAGGCTACGAAGACCTGGACGCCGTTGCTCGACTCGGTCGGGTGGGACGAGTGGGGGCATACCGGGGTGGTGAGTCTCGCTTCCGACTCAGTCAATCCGGACAAGGTGTACGCGGCTGTCGGTACGTATACGAACAGTTGGGATCCTACGAACGGGGCCGTGCTCAGGTCGGCGGATCGGGGTGGGAGTTGGGAGAAGGCCGATCTGCCGTTCAAGCTCGGTGGGAACATGCCGGGGCGCGGTATGGGTGAGCGGTTGGCCGTCGATCCCCACAAGGACAGCGTGCTGTATCTGGGGGCGCCGAGCGGTAAGGGGTTGTGGCGGTCCACCGACTCCGGGGTCACCTGGTCGCAGGTGGCGAACTTCCCCAACGTCGGGAACTACGTGCAGGATCCGACCGACACGAGCGGCTACGCCAGCGACAACCAGGGCATCGTGTGGGTCACCTTCGACGAGTCGACGGGTACGGCCGGCAGCGCGACCAGGACGATCTATGTCGGGGTCGCCGACCAGGCCAACGCCGTGTACCGGTCGACGGACGCGGGGGCGACCTGGAGCCGGGTGACCGGGCAGCCCACCGGGTATCTGGCGCACAAGGGTGTACTGGATGCGGTCAACGGTTATCTGTACATCGCATACAGCGACAAGGGTGGGCCGTACGACGGCGGCAAGGGGCAGGTGTGGCGGTATGCGACCGCTACCGGTACCTGGACCAACATCAGCCCGGTCGCGGACGCCGACACCTACTACGGGTTCAGCGGACTGACCGTGGACCGGCAACATCCCGGGACCGTGATGGCGACGGCGTACAGCTCCTGGTGGCCGGACACGCAGATCTTCCGGTCCACGGACAGCGGCGGCACCTGGACGAAGGCGTGGGACTACACGTCGTATCCCAACCGTGCGAACCGCTACACCATGGACGTGTCGTCCTCGCCGTGGCTGACCTTCGGCGCGAATCCCTCGCCGCCCGAACAGGCCCCGAAACTCGGGTGGATGACCGAGTCGCTGGAGATCGACCCGTTCGACTCGAACCGGATGATGTACGGGACAGGGGCGACGCTCTACGGCACGGAGAACCTGACGAACTGGGACAGCGGCGGCCAGTTCACCGTGAAGCCGATGGTGCAGGGGCTGGAGGAGACGGCCGTGAACGACCTCGCCGCTCCCCCGTCCGGCGGGGCCCAACTCCTCAGCGCGCTGGGCGACATCGGCGGGTTCCGGCACACGGATCCGACCAAGGTCCCCTCGATGATGTTCACTTCGCCTTCCTTCACGACGACCACGAGTCTCGACTTCGCCGAGGCCAACCCCAACACCGTTGTACGCGTGGGCAATGTGGACTCGGGAGCGCACATCGCGTTCTCGACGGACAACGGCGCCAACTGGTTCGCGGGGACCGATCCTTCGGGTGTCAGCGGGGGCGGGACCGTCGCCGCGGCGGCCGACGGGAGTCGGTTCGTGTGGAGTCCGGCGGGTGCGGGGGTGCAGTACGCGACGGGCTTCGGCTCGTCCTGGGCCGCGGCCGGCGGTATCCCGGCGGGTGCGATCGTGGAGTCGGACCGGGTGGATGCGAAAACCTTCTACGGCTTCAAGTCCGGGCATTTCTACGTCAGTTCGGACGGCGGGGCGACCTTCACCGCGTCGGCGGCGACCGGTCTGCCCGGCGGTGACAGCGTGCGCTTCAAGGCGCTGCCCGGCACGAAGGGGGACGTCTGGCTGGCGGGCGGGGCGAGCGACGGGGCGTACGGGCTGTGGCACTCCACGGACGGCGGCGCCACCTTCGCCAAGCTCGCGAACGTCGACCAGGCCGACACCATCGGCTTCGGCAAGGCGGCGACCGGTGCCTCGTACCAGACGCTCTATGCGAGCGCGAAGATCGGCGGCGTACGCGGCATCTTCCGCTCGACCGACAAGGGCGTGACCTGGACGCGGATCAACGACGATGCGCATCAATGGGGTTGGACGGGTGCGGCGATCACCGGTGATCCGCGGGTGTACGGCCGCGTGTATGTGTCGACGAACGGCCGCGGGGTCGTCTACGGCGACTCGTCCGACGCCGGCGACGGAGGCAGCGGGGGTGGCGGCGGTACCGATCCGACGCCCACGGGTGCCTGCACGGTGACGTACACGATCACGAACCAGTGGACAGGTGGCTTCCAGGCCGACGTACAGCTGACGAACACCGGCTCAACCGCCTGGAGCGGTTGGGCACTTGGCTGGTCCTTCGCGGACGGGCAGCAGATCGGCCAGCTGTGGAACGCCGACTACAGCCAGTCGGGCGCGGCGGTGACGGCGAAGAACGTGAGCTGGAACGGGACGGTGGCCGCGGGGTCGTCGGTGGGGTTCGGGTTCACGGGGAGTTGGTCGGGGGTGAACACGAAACCGAGCGCGTTCAAGGTGGGCGATCAGAGCTGCACGGTGGCCTGACCAGGAGGGTGCGCGCCTCAGGGGTGCGCACCCTCCACTCCGACGTCACAAATCGGTTACCTCTCCTTCACGCGTCTCACGCCACCCTTATATCGGGCGTTAAGTTCAACCCCCAACTAATCGCCAGGGGGACCCCATGTCGTACCAGCCGCCACCACCCATGCCACCCCCGTACGTCCCCGCCCCGCCACCGCCAGGCCCCAAATGGGCCCGCAAGCATGTGGCCATCCCCGGTGCGATCGCCCTCTTCACGCTGGGCGCGCTGATCGGCGTCGCGGGCAACGGCAGTGGCGGCAGCGAGAAGACGAGTGCCGAGCCCGCCGCGACCAGAACGGTCACCGCCACCAGGACAGTCACCGCCGCGCCCAAGGCGGCCAAGGTCGAGAAGGCCGAGCCCGGACCCACGGTCACCGTCACCAAGACCGTGAAGGCCAAGGCGACGAAGGCCGCGACGACCAGTGACGACGCGCCGTCCGGCAAGGCCCTCATCAAGGTGTGGGGCAGCGCGCCCTCCGGCGTCGACATCACCTACGGCAGCGACGGCACCAACCTCCAGGGCAAGGGCCTGCCCATGTCGAAGACCATCACCGTGAACAGTGACGCCCTGTACTACCAGGTCACCGCACAGCTCCAGGGCGGCGGCAACATCCACTGCTCCATCACCATCGACGGCAGGACCAAGTCCGGTCAGGCGCAAGGTGGTTACAACATCTGCTCGGCCCAGCTGAACTCCGACTTCAGTGGCGGGTTCAGCTGAGCCGAGCGGTTCCGATCGGTTCTCCGGCGTGTGTTCGGCTTCTACGGCGTGTACACCGTCGGCCGAGGTGCCGTCGTCATCCCGTCGCCGATGTAGAAGCTCGGGTGGGGCGGTTGGTTGTATGCGGTGTTCTGCCAGGCCAGGGCCGTGCGGTACTGGGTGTCGTGGAGCAGGGTCGTGATCCTGGTGGTCGTCTCGTACGGGGTCGAGTAGATCCGTAGCGCCGTGTTGTCCGTGGTGGGCCAGACAACCTCCTCGCGCCAGTCGCCGAGGAGGTCACCGGACAGCGACGGGGTCGCCTTGGTGCTGTTGTTGGAGTGGACGCCGGAGGCGGTCAACAGGCGGGTGTCGGCGGTCGTGCCGTACTTGTCGATGTGGGTGGCGTCGAGGAGTTCGCGCACCGGGTCGCCGTCCCACCAGGACAGGAAGTTGGTGCTGGAGGGCTTGCGGCTCGACACCACCGTGCCCTTGGGGTCGCGGACGCCGCTCGCCGACGCCGACCAGGACTCGGCGCCCGCGCTGCCCGCCCAGATGTCCCCGGAGACACCCCGGCCGTTGTCGCCGTTGGCCGGCGTGGACCAGATGATCGCGCCGGTCTTCGCGTCCGCCATCCACGAGGACGGTTTCGAGGAGTCCTCGTCGACCTTGAACTCCTCCAGGCCCGGGCGGGAGGGGTCCAAGTCGCCTACGTGCAGGGCGTCTCCGTGGCCGTTCTTCGTGGTCCACAGGCCGGAGCCGTTGTCGTCGACGGCCATCGAGCCGTAGACGATCTCGTCCTTGCCGTCCCCGTCGACGTCCGCGACCGCCAACTGGTGGTTGCCCTGGGCGTCGTAGCCCTTGCCGGTGTTGGTCGAGGAGTTGGTGTCGAAGGTCCAGCGGCGGGTGAAAGCTCCGTTCCGCCAGTCCCAGGCGGCGATCACCGTGCGCGTGTAGTAACCGCGCGCCATGATCAGGGAGGGACGGCTGCCGTCCAAGTAGGCGGTACCGGCGAGGAATCGGTCGACCCGGTTGCCGTACGAGTCGCCCCAGGAGGAGACCGTGCCGCGGGCCGGGACGTAGTCGACGGTGCTCATCGCCTTGCCGGTCTGGCCGTTGAACATGGTCAGGTACTCGGGTCCGGACAGCACATAGCCGCTCGAATTGCGGTAGTCCGCCGCCGAGTTGCCGATGACCGTGCCCGCTCCGTCCACCGTGGCGTCGGCCGTCTTCGTGGCGATCTCGGCCTTGCCGTCGCCGTCGTAGTCGTACACCTGGAACTGTGTGTAGTGCGCGCCGGAGCGGATGTTGCGGCCCAGGTCGATGCGCCACAGGCGGGTGCCGTCGAGGGTGATCCCGTCGAGGATCGTGTTCCCGGTGTAGCCGGACTGGGAGTTGTCCTTGGCGTTCGTGGGCTGCCACTTGAGGACGAAGTCGAGTCGGCCGTCGCCGTCGAGATCGCCGACGGAGGCGTCGTTGGCCTCGTAGGTGTACGCGACTCCGTCGGGGGTCGTGCCGCCTGCGGGCGGGGTGATCGGGACGTCCTTGTAGCCGGTGCGGAACTGGATCGCGTGGACCGAGTCGGCCTGTTCCACACCGCCGACGATCGCACGGACCGTGTAGTCGGCCTGGGCGGGCGCACCGGCGTGGAAATAGTTCGTGGAGCCGCTGATCGGGGCGGAGTTGACCTTCGTACCGGCGCGGTAGACGTTGAAGGAGACGTCGTCGGGGTCGGTGCCGAGCCAGCGCCAGCTGATCAGGTTGCCGGTGTCCGTGTGGACGCTGACGACGCCCCGGTCGAGGGCCTCGACCTGGCGGGCGGTGGCGGCCTGGGCGGTCCCGCCGGTGGTGAGTCCGGCGAGGACCAGGGCAGCCGCTGCGGTCAGGGCGGAGAGTACGGCCCTTCGTCTGCGGGGGTGGTGGGGTGGGTGGACATGTGGGTGCACGTGCGGGTGCGGGTGGCTCACGTGGCGTACCTCCTGGGAGGACGGACGGGTTGCGTACCCTCAGTTGCCGCTGCCCGTGAGCAAGTTGCCGTATCTCTTGGTCAGTTCGGCCACCGTGTGAGCGATGCGGTCACGCAGTTCGGGCGGTGAGAGGACCTCGATGTTCGTGCCCAGCCGCAGGAATTCGCCGTGCGCGAGCTCGACGGACTCGATCGGGACCGCCATCAGGGTCCAACCGTCCCGCTCCGTCTGCCCGTTCACCGGAACCGCACGGGCGAGTGTCACCCCCGGCGCCAGCCGGACCACCGCCTCGCTGCGGTACAGGCGGTCGTGGAAGTCCTGTTGGTGGGCCGTCCAGTAGGCGGCCAGGTCGAAGCCCTCCGGGCGGGTGAACTCTTCGCCGGAGGCGGAGGGGGTGAGTTCGAGGATCTGGTCGACACGGAAGGTACGCGGTCCGGGGCCGGCGACGACGTACCAGCGGCCCGCCTTCAGCACGAGGCCGTACGGCTCCAGCCTGCGCTCCACGTCGGTGGGCTCGCGCCAGCGGCGGTATATGGCATACAGCACACGGTTGTTCCATACGGCGTCGGCGACTGCATGCAGGAACGGTGTCTCGTCGGCCTCCGCATACCAGCCCGGCGCGTCCAGGTGGAACCGGCCGCTGATCCGGTCGGCGTGCTCGCGCAGTTCGGCCGGGAGGGCCGCGCGTACCTTCAGCTGGGCGGCGGCCAGGACCGGTCCAAGGCCCAGTTCGGCGGCCGGTCCCGGCGCTCCGGCGAGGAACAGGGCTTCGGCCTCGTCCGTGGTGAGGCCGGTCAGGCGGGTGCGGTAGCCGTCGAGGAGGCGGTAGCCGCCGGCGTGGCCCGCGTCGCCGTACAGCGGGACGCCCGCCGCACTCAGTGCCTCGACGTCCCGATAGACCGTGCGGACCGAGACCTCCAGGGCCTCGGCGAGCTGAGCGGCGGTCATCCGGCCCCGGGTCTGGAGCAGCAGGAGGATCGAGACAAGTCGGCTGGACTTCACTGACACAGGATGTCAGTGAAGTCGTCCTAGCGTCCTGTCATGCCCTTCACGGAGAAACTGCTGACCGTGCCACCGCCGATCGAGGTGGCCGGGCGGCACATCAAGCGCTACCACGTCACCGCCGACCCCGCGGGGATCGCACCCGAGGTGGAGAAGGCGGCGTACGCGATCCTGCCGGAGCTGCTGCCCGAGCCGGACGGCACTCCCCCGGCGACGTTCGTCGTGCTGCATCGAGGCGGTGACGACGGCGCCTATCTGAACGCGTACAGCTGGGTGTGGGACAACGTCCTGCACTTCCGAGGCGCGTCGGCGGGGCAGCCGGTGCTGGGTTGCCCCGACCTCGACCCGACCCACTTCGTCACTCCCGACCTGCCGTGGATCGGCTGCGTCTGGGAGCTGCCGCCGATCCTGCACGAACGGGACGCCTGGGTACGGCACTTGCTCATGCCCGAAGTCCCGGACCTCGACGCCTACTTGGCCGACGCCCTGCCCGCCGGAACCACTGGAGACCGCACATGAGCAGCCCGCACGACTTCGACTTCTTCCACGGCGAGTGGGAGGTCGCGAACCGTCGACTCACCGATTTCCTCCAACCCGCCAGCGGCTGGGAGGAGTTCGCGGGCGCGAGTCGCTGTCTGCCGTTCTTCGACGGGGCCGCCAACGTCGACGAGATCGACATGCCGTACCTGGGATCGAAGGGGCTGACCCTGCGGCTCTTCGACCGGGAGGCCGAACAGTGGTCCCTGAACTGGTCGTCGAGCGGCACCGGGAAGCTGTTCCCGCCGGTGACCGGGCGGTTCGAGGACGGCCGGGGCGAGTTCTACGGCGACGACACGCACGACGGGAAGGAGGTGCGGGTGCGGTTCGTGTGGTCGGGGGTCTCCGCGAGCGGCGCGCGCTGGGAGCAGGCGTTCTCGGTGGACGACGGGGCGAGCTGGGTGACCAACTGGACGATGGACTTCACCCGGCCGAAGGCTTCCTGAAGGCCAGGATCGTGAACTCGGGGTCCGCGCGCGGCCGTTCCTGGTCCGGGAGCGACTCGAGCTCGGCGACGAACCCCTCGGTCAGCGGTTCGCCGGGCGGCAGCTGGGTGAACCAGCCACGTCGCAGGTCCGCGGCCGTACTGCGGGGGCTACGGCCCTGACCGTGGCCCAGGAAGCGGGCCGCACCGGCCGGGTGGAGGCCGAACTCGGCGGCGTACGCCCGGACTTGGTCGGCGTCGTCCTGGGCGGGGCGGCGTGGGCGGGGTGCAAGGACGGCGTCGATGTCGCTGCCGACGTCGTGGGCGAGGGCCTTGTCCACCGTGGTGATGTACACGCCGCCCGGGCGTAGGACCCGCGCGCACTCCGCGATGATCGTCCTGGCGTCCTGTGGGCCGTCCACCAGGTGCAGCAGCCATACGGTGGTCACCGCGTCGAACACCCCGTCGGGGAAAGGGAGTTGACGGCTGTCCGCGAGGAGTACGGAGCCCGGTATCCTCGCTGCCGCTCTGCGGATCATGGCCGGTGCGGCGTCGAGGCCCGTCACCCGGAGGGCGGGGCGGGCCGCGGCCAGGCGGCGGGTGACGATGCCGGTGCCGCAGGCCACGTCCAGGAGGCTTGGGGCGTTCCGCGGGACGAAGCCCAGTACCGCCTCGGCGGCCGCCGCGGCGCGGGGCTCACCGCCACGCGTCGCGTCGTACGCGTCGGCTTCCTTGTCGTAGTCGAGCACGCGCTTCTGTCCCGCCTCTCCCCGTCGCTCCCCGCCTCTCCTCTTCGGCTCTGTTCAGCCCGCGCCGTGGCCCGGGGCCAAGTCCTCGACCCTGCGGGCCAGTTGGAAGTCCAGCTCGGTGATCGCGCCGCCCACGCTGTGGGTGTTCACGGTGAGGGTGACGGTGTTGTAGCCGAGGGTCAGGTCGGAGTGGTGGTCGAGTTCCTCCTGGACCTGGGCGATGTGGACGACCATCGCGGTGGCCGCGAAGTGGGAGGCGAGGCGATAGACGCGGGTGAGCCGGTCGGCGTCGACGGACCAGCCCGGCAGTTCCGCGAGGCGGTCCTCGATCTCTTTTTGCGACAGCGGTGCGACGGGCATGGCCGCGCTCCTTCCTCGGGGTCGGGTTCCTCTTCAGCGTGCCACAGGAGGGTGGCTGCGCACCTGGTCAGAAGGGTGCCCGGCGGTCAGCCCTGTACGCACTCGGCCGCGAGATCGTCGGCGAGGGCGGCGATCGCGGCACGGCCCTCGACCTGCTGGACCCAGCTGTGCGGCAGGCCGTGGTCGCCGTAGCGGGCGCCCAGGAGGTTGCCGCAGATGGAGCCGGTGGAGTCGCTGTCGCCGGAGTGGTTCACGGCCAGCAGCAGCGCGGCTTTCACGTCCCTCGCCGCGAGCGCGCTGTAGACGCCGATCGCGAGGGCCTCCTCCGCGACCCAGCCCGCGCCGAGCGACTCGACCTTCTCCGCGGTGGGCGAGCCCTCGGCGGCCAGGTCGAGGGCTGCGCGGAGGGCGGCCGAGGTCTCCTCGTGAGCGGGGTGGCGCTCCAGGAGTCGTAGCGCGCGCAGGACCGAACCCTCCAGGGAGTCCCCGGCGACCAGGTGCGCGACGATCGCGGCGAGGGCGCCCGCCGCGTAGTAGCCGGTGGGGTGGCCGTGGGTGATCTGGGCGCCGCGGGCGGCCATCTCGAAGGCACCGTCGGCCGTGTTGACCAGGCCGAAGGGGGCCGAGCGCATCACCGTGCCGCAGCCCTTGGAGTCGGGGTTGACGCGGCCGGGCTTGCCGTCGAGAGGGAGCCACGGGTCGGGCGCGTAGCTCTGGGCGACCCCGGACAGGCAGGCGTTGCCCGGGGCGCGGCGGGAGTACAGCCAGGGCTCGGCGAGCAGACCGGACGTGGCGCTGTCGCCCGGTGCGGGCTTGGACTGGGTCTCCAGCCAGCGCTCGTACGCCTCGCGCAGCAGGACGGACCAGGCGCCGCCGATGCCCTTCTCCCGTTCCCGCGCGTGGGCCGTGATGAGCGCCTCGACGGTGAACAGGGTCATCTGGGTGTCGTCGCTGATCAGGCCCAGGGTGCCGTGGGCGCCGGGCACGTATCCCGTCACCCCGTGCCGTCCGTGGGTCGCGCGGATGCGGTCGAGGGAGGTGAACTCGATCGCGTACCCGAGGGCGTCGCCGACCGCGCCGCCGAGGAGGCAGCCGCGGACTCTGGCCCGGTACATCGCCGTGGCCCCCATGGAGTTCCCGGCGGCCTGCCCGGACGGGCTCCTCGACTCGTTCACGTGCGCTCTCCTTCGACTACGGTCGTGCGTATGACCATTGTCCCCACCGGCACTGACATCGCTGCCGCCGCCCCGGCAGGCAAGGGCGTCGGCCCCTTGTTGCGGGCCTGGCGGGAGCGGCGGCGGGTCAGTCAGCTGGAGCTGGCGTTGCGGGCCGACTCCTCGGCGCGGCACATCAGCTTCGTCGAGACGGGACGGTCCCGGCCGAGCGAGGAGATGGTCCTACGGCTCGCCGAGCACCTGGATGTCCCGGTACGCGAGCGCAACTCCCTTCTCCTGGCGGCCGGTTACGCCCCGCACTATCCGGAAACCCCGCTGGACGACCCGGCGTTGGACGCGCTGCGCGAGGGTCTGGAGCGGCTGATCCAGGGCTACGAGCCGTATCCGGCGCTGGTGGTCGACGCCGGCTACGACGTGGTCGCGGCGAACCGGGGCATCACCATGCTCCTGGACGGCGTGCCGGAGTCCCTCCTCCAACCCCCGCTCAACGCCATGCGGTTGACGCTCCACCCGCAGGGGATGGCACCGCGCATCCGCAATCTGGGTGAGTGGCGCGGACACCTCCTCGCGCAGATGGAACGGCAGATCGCCCTGCACCGCTCCGAGCCGCTGCGGGCGCTGTACGAGGAGGTCGCCGCGTATCCGGCGCCCGAGACGGCCGACGGCGGAGACGACGGAGACTCCCTAGACGAACCCTCCCCGGCCGTCCCGTACTTCGCGCTCCCGATGCGGATCGAGCACGACGGCCGGGTGCTGTCCTTCGTCTCCTCGATCTCCACGTTCAACACCCCGATGGACGTGACGGTCTCGGAGCTGGCGATCGAGACGTTCCTCCCGGCCGACCCGGCGACCGCCAAGTACCTGCACGCGCTGGGAGACTGACGAATGATCACCTCCGAACCGCTGAGACGGTGGCCGGAACATGGCACACTGCCCCCAGACTTCGGCGCGTGGGGAGGCGTGGCGTGAGTGAACGACGGCCCGCGCCCACAGTGGGCCAAGTGGTGCTGGGCAGAAGGCTGCAGGAGTTGCGTGAGGCGGCCGGCATCAAGCGCGAGGAGGCCGCGCAGGTCCTGCGGGTGGCCCCGGCGACCGTACGGCGGATGGAGATGGCCGAGGTCGCGCTGAAAGTGCCGTACGTCCAGGTGCTGTTGACGACGTACGGGGTGCCGGAGGAGGAGACGGCCGCGTTCGTCGCGCTCACCGAGGAGGCGAACCAGCCGGGTTGGTGGCAGCGGTTCCACGATGTGCTGCCGGAGTGGTTCAGCCTGTACGTGAGCCTGGAGGGTGCCGCCGGGCTGATCCGCTCCTACGAACCGCACTTCGTGCCGGGCCTGTTGCAGACCGAGGCCTACGCGCGTGCCGTGATGGACGCCGGGACGATCGGGCAGACCGGTCCGGAGACCATCGAGCGGCATGTGTCGCTGCGGATGGCGCGGCAGGGGCTGTTGGAACGGGACAATCCGCCGCACCTGTGGGTGATCATGGACGAGACCGTGCTGCGGCGTCCGGTGAGCATCCACGGCGAGGTGATGCGCGAACAGCTGGACAAACTCCTGGAGTTCGGCGAGCGCGACCGGGTCACGCTCCAGGTCGCCGAGTTCGAGAACGGCCCGCACCCGGGGACGTACGCGCCCTTCTCGCTGTTCCGTTTCACCGAGCCGGAGCTGCCCGACATGGTGTTCACCGAGTATCTGACCGGCGCCCTGTATCTGGACTCCCGTACGGAGGTCTCCGCGCATCTGGAGGTCCTCGACCACATGACGGCGCACGCCGCGTCCGCACAGCGCACCAAGAAGATCCTGCGGGACTACCGCGAGACCTTCTGAGCACGGTCCCGGCACCAAGAAGACCTGGACTCCCGTAGTTCGGAACTCCCGAGGAGACGACACCGCATGACCGGATCCGAAGCCGCGCCCACCCGTATCGACACCAGCCGGCCGCACCCGGCGCGGGTGTACGACTGGTGGCTCGGCGGCAAGGACAACTACCCGGTGGACGAGGAACTGGCCCGCCGGATCCTCGCCGTCGACGCCACCGCGCTGCGCGGCGCGCGGGCCAACCGCCGGTTCATGCACCGGGCGACACGGACCACCGCCGAGGCCGGGATACGCCAGTTCCTGGACATCGGCACCGGCATCCCCACCGAGCCGAACCTGCACCAGGTGGCGCAGGGTGTCGCCCCGGACGCCAAGGTCGTGTACGCGGACAACGACCCGATCGTGCTGCGGCACGCGGAGGCACTGCTGCACGGCTCGGCCGAGGGCAGCACCGAGTACGTCCACGCCGACGTCCGCGACCCGGACACGATCCTGCGGCTGGCCGGCGAGACCCTGGACTTCACCCAGCCGGTCGCGCTGTCACTGGTCGCGCTCACCCACTACCTGGGCGACGCCACCGACGGCGACGACGTGTACGGCCTGATCAAGCGGTACGTCGATGTGCTCGCCCCGGGCAGCTACCTGGTGATGTCGCAGGTCACCCCCGACCTCAACCCGGAGGCCATCGCGAAGGCGGCCGAGCACTTCCGCCGCAGCGGCACCCCGTTCTATCCGCGCTCCCTGGCCGAGTTCTCCCGGTTCTTCGACGGTCTGGAGCTGCTCGGCCCGGGCGTCATCTCGGTCTACGGCTGGCGGCCGGACCCGGTGGACGTGGCGGCCCAGGCGGAGGGCATCGTGCCCCTGTACGGCGGGGTCGCCCGCAAGGCCTGATACCTACGCGGCGCCGCCCTTCGTGTCGCGTTCGTCGTCGACGATCTCCGCGTCGACGACACCTTCCTCCTCCTCGTGCTGCCGCGCGGCGTCAGGCTCCTCGGTGTGCTCCGCCTGTTCCGTGGGTGACTGCTGGGCCGCCTGCGCGTACATCGCCTGGCCCATCCGCTGGCTGACGGTGGCGAGTTTCTCCACGCCGGTGCGCAACTCGGCGGTGTCGGCGTTGTGTTCCAGGAGGGACTTCAGTTCCGTGGCCGCCGTTTCGACCTCGGTCCTGATGTCGGCCGGGACGCGCTCCTCGTTCTCGTGGATGAACTTCTCGGTCTGGTAGACGAGTTGCTCTGCCTGGTTGCGGGTCTCGGCGGCCTCGCGGCGCTTGCGGTCCTCGTCCGCGTACTGCTCGGCCTCCCGCATCATCCGGTCGATGTCGTCCTTGGCCAGGGCCGAGCCGCCGGTGACGGTCATCTTCTGCTCGCGGCCGGTCGCCAGGTCCTTCGCCGAGACATGCATGATCCCGTTCGCGTCGATGTCGAAGGCGACCTCGATCTGCGGGACCCCGCGCGGCGCGGGCGGCAGGCCTGTGAGGTCGAAGACGCCCAACTTCTTGTTGTACGCGGCGATTTCACGCTCGCCCTGGTAGACCTGGATGCCGACCGAGGGCTGGTTGTCGGTGGCGGTGGTGAAGATCTCCGAACGCCGGGTCGGGATGGTCGTGTTGCGTTCGATGAGCTTCGTCATGATGCCGCCCTTGGTCTCGATGCCCAGGGACAGCGGGGTGACGTCGAGGAGCAGGACGTCCTTCACATCGCCGCGGATGACCCCGGCCTGGAGGGCGGCGCCGAGGGCCACGACCTCGTCGGGGTTGACGCCCTTGTGCGGGTCGTTGCCGGTGAGTTCCTTGACGAGGTCGGTGACGGCGGGCATCCGGGTCGAGCCGCCGACGAGGATGACGTGGTCGACCGCGGAGAGCTTGATGCCCGCGTCCTTGACCGCCTGGTGGAAGGGGTTCTTGCAGCGGTCGAGGAGGTCGGCGGTGAGTTCCTGGAACCCGGCGCGGGTCAGCTTCTCGTCGAGGTGCAGCGGGCCGTCGGCGGAGGCCGTGATGTAGGGCAGGTTGATCGTCGTCTCGGAGGACGAGGACAGCTCGATCTTCGCCTTCTCGGCGCCCTCGCGCAGGCGTTGGAGCGCCATCTTGTCCTTGCCGAGGTCGATGCCGTACTGCCCCTGGAACTTCTTGACCAGGAAGTCGACGACCCGTTGGTCCCAGTCGTCGCCGCCGAGATGGGTGTCGCCGTTGGTCGCCTTCACCTCGATGACGCCGTCGCCGATCTCCAACAACGACACGTCGAAGGTGCCGCCGCCGAGGTCGAAGACCAGCACGGTCTGCTCCTCGCCCCGGTCCAGGCCGTAGGCGAGCGCGGCGGCGGTCGGTTCGTTGATGATCCGCAGAACCTTGAGGCCCGCGATCTCGCCGGCCTCCTTGGTGGCCTGGCGCTGGGAGTCGTCGAAGTAGGCGGGGACGGTGATCACGGCGTCGGTGACATCCTCGCCGAGATAGGCCTCCGCGTCCCGCTTCAGTTTCTGCAGCACGCGCGCGGACAACTCCTGGGCGCGGTACCGCGTTCCGTCGATGGCGCCCGTGTCCGGGAAGCGCCAACTCGTGTCGCCCATATGCCGTTTCACCGAGCGCGCGGTGCGCTCGATGTTCGTCACGGCCTGCCGTTTGGCGACCTCGCCGACGAGCACCTCGCCGTTCTTGGCGAAGGCCACGACCGAGGGTGTGGTCCTCGCCCCCTCGGCGTTGGCCACCACCGTGGCCTCGCCGCCCTCCAGCACCGCGACCACCGAGTTCGTGGTCCCCAGATCGATCCCGACCGCACGTCCCATCGCCGTCCCCTTCCGCCAGGCGCTGCCCGATCTCCAGCTGAGAACTTGAGTGCGGGAATGTCAATGCCGCACCCGTTTTTCCGGGCGCGGCATCGAGACGGGAGGGGAAGCGGGGGTCAGGCGGATTCCACCGTCAGCGTGATCGTCGTACCCGCGAGAGCCTGGCTGACCGGGCAGTTCTTCTTGGCGTCCTCGGCGGCGGCGGCGAAACCGGCCGCGTCCAGGCCGGGGACCTCGCCGCGGACGGTGAGGTGGATCCCGGTGATGCCCTCGCCGGGCTGGAAGGTGACGTCGGCCTTGGTCTCCAGGCGGGTGGGCGGGGTGCCCGCGCCGGTCAGGCCGTGGGAGAGCGCCATGGAGAAGCAGCTGGAGTGGGCGGCGGCGATCAGTTCCTCGGGGCTGGTCTTGCCGTTGGCGTCCTCGGCGCGCGAGGCCCACGTCACCGGCTGCACACCGATGCCTGACGAGTCGAAGGTGACCTCGCCGCTGCCCTTGATGAGTTCGCCTTCCCAGACGGTGTGTGCGGTGCGCGTGGTTGCCACGATGTTTCCTTTCGACGCGGATGTCGTTCGAACCCATCCGATCACATTCCGCTTCAGCGCACCCGGAAGACCGGCCCACGGGCGGTGAACGGCAGGCGAGCATTCTGCGGTATCAGATAGGCGTGTTCGCGCCGTACCCGCAGCACGTCGCACCAGCCGTCCGTGATGATCAGGATCGGCGCGCCCCGCGGGAAGTCGTCCGCGCGGTGCAGCAGGTCGATCCCGGGCTGCAGGACCGTACCGCCGCGCCCGTGCACCCGGACCCGGCCCGCGATGTCGGTGACCGACACATAGCCCGCGTCGTGCGGGGCCGCGTCGCAGAACACGACCCGGGCGGCCGGTACGTCACGGGCCTCGGCGTACGACGCGATCGCGCCCAGCGCCTTGCCGAGGAGGCCCCGGTCCATGGAGCCGGAGGTGTCGAGGACGACGCCGAAGGTGCAGCGGGCGATCTCCTCGGGCGGGAAATAGTGGCCCGCGCGCGGGATGTCGGGCGTGGAGGACTGGCGGCGCGAGGGGCGGGCGTACGACCGGACGGGCTCGGGGCGTGGTACGAACTCGTCGAACCAGCGGGCGAGTTGGGCGTCCCACGGCAGCGGCGGGTGGCTGAGCGCGCGGATCTCCTCGACCAACCCGCCGGGCAGGAAGCCGCGTTCATACTGCTGGTGCAGGTCGAGGCCGTGGGCGAGGCCGCGCCGGTAGAACTCGTCGAGGTCGACGTAGTCGCGCGGGCTGCCGAGCGGGCCGCCGAGGATGTCGCCGACGCCCTTGCCGCGCAGGGTGGCCAGGCGGCGCATCCGGCGCAGGTCGCCGGCGATCCGGTCGTAGACCTCCTCGGCGGAGAGGTCCTTCAACTCCGGGTCGTACAGCAGGCCTTCGGGCATCCGGCCGACGTCCATCTCGCACAGCCAGCCGTTGATGACGTAGTCGGCGGCGATGTTGAAGAGGAAGGGGTCGCGGACCCCGCAGCGGTCGCTGTGGCGCAGGGCGGCGTGCAGCATCTCGTGGGCGAGGACGAACCGCCATTCCTCGTCGTCGAGTTGGCGCAGCGGGTTGACGTAGATCTCGGCCACCTCGGTGTCGACGGCGGCGACGGAGATGCCGTGCGCGCGGGCGAGTTCGGCGTCGGCGACGAGGGTGATGCCGGCCGCGATGCCGCCGAGGAGCGGGTAGGAGGAGACGAACCAGCTCAACGCCCGTTCCCAGGGCTGGAGTCGGGTGGGTCCACCGCGCATCGAGGCACGCCGGCCGCCCGCCACGTCCATCGCCATGGCCACCGTGCGAGTGAGGGCGTTGGCGAAGTTCAGCTGCCAGTCGGGGGCCTTGCCGCCCTGCCAGGTGTCCCACGGCACGAGCAGCTGGTCCGGTTCGCCGCCCGCCGTACCGCAGCGCTCGTAGAGGGGCGGGACGCCGTCGCGGCGCCAGCGGGCGGCGAGTTGGTCCTCGTCGCCGCCCAGGTAGGCGGCGGGCAGGTCCTCGGGGGTGATCCCGATGGGGAAGCCGAGCAGGAAGCGGTTGACGACGGCACAACGCGCCGCGAGGGCGGGGCCGTCGGGCTGGTCCCGCAGCTTCGACGCGGCCGGGACATGGCCGAAGCCCAGGTGGATGATGCAGTGCGCGATGGCCCAGGCCCACTCGGCGGGTTCGGCGCGGCGGGTGGGGTGGACGTGCAGCACACCGTTGGAATCGACGCGTACCAGACCGGAGTTGGGCGTGTGGTGGCAGTCGTCCCGGCGGCAGGTGCTGAAGCCGATGGCGGCGAGCGCGCGGTTGGCCCGCACGAGGCGCAGCCCCTCCTCGAAGGCCTCGGCTGCGAGGTCCTTCTTCTTCGGCTTCCCCTTGCTCCCTTTGCTCCCTTGCGTGCGGCTCACTGGCGGGCCTCGACCAGCCGGGGCATGTCACGGGCCGCCTCGACCAGGAACCAGGCGGGCAGCAGCGGATTGCCGTCGGGGTCCGGGGCGATGACGCTCTGCGCGACCTCCACCGAGATCTCGGCGAGCTGCACGAGCAACGACTTGGCGCGGTAGGCGGTCTGCAGCCCGTTCGCCGACAAGTGCTCCTTGCTGACCGGGAGTTCCTTGACCAGTCGGCCCCGGAAGGACTCGGCGAGGTAGTACAGCAGGTCGCGGTCCTCGGGGCGGTGCGGCCAGCCGGCGTCGCCCTTGATGATCGCCTCGATGCCGAACCGGCTGCGCACGATCTTGACGTACCCGCAGAACGCGACCGCGTGGGCGGGCGTCAGCGTGCCGTGCGCGATGACCTTCAAGGTGTCCTCGTCGAGGTCGGGCCCGAAGGAGCCCAGCGCGTCGGAGAGCATGTGCCAGGAACGGGGCGTGGAGAAGGCCTCCTCGGTCTTCGGCGGCTTGGACCACAGGTGGTCGGGCCGGTCGGTGAGGTGGTCCAGGATCCACGGGTGAATCCCGTTGGCGGCGGCCCAGTTGAGCCAGTCCTTGGGCGACGCCTCCAGGTGGACATGGGTGAGCCGGTTGATCAGCGCGGACGCGATCGGCCGGGCCAGCGCGTTGTCGGTCGCCCGGTTCCCGGCGCCGATCACGATGGAACCCTTGGGCAGTTCGTAATTCCCGATACGGCGGTCCAGGATCAGCGAGTAGAACGCCTTCTGCACATCCGGTGTGGCCGCGTTGAGTTCGTCGAGGAACAGGCAGTACGGCTCGTCCCGCGCGATCGCCTCCGGCGGACAGAACACCGACCGCCCGTCGCGGATCTGCGGCACCCCGATCAGGTCCTCGGGCGCGAGCTGCGTACCGAGCAGACTCACGCACTCCAGACCCAGCGACTCGGCGAACTCCCGTACCAGGGACGACTTTCCGATGCCGGGCGCACCCCAGATGAACACGGGCCGGACGGTCGCGAGGCCGAGCAGCAGTTCGGGGATACGGGCGGGCGTGACAGTGACGGCAGCCTGCAAAGCAGCAGCTCCTGAAGGAGGTTCGAGGTGGGGAGACTCCACCAGTGTGTGCTTACGGCCGTCCCGGCGCAGCCGATTTTCAGGCGGCCCGCTCCGACTGCTCGTCCGTCAGCGGCACTTGGGGTCCGTTGCACTCGCGCAGCCAGCGGCGCAGGACCTGGTGGACGTGCTCGGCGCCGACGAGGTCCTCACCGTCGTCGACCGGTGCGGAGAAGGCGTGCGGCGACAGCAGGAACGGCTTGCCCTGGGCACCGCCGAGGCCGCCGTGCGAGCCGATCTGCTCCTCGAAGGCGAGGACTTCGCCCTCGGCGGGGTCGTACCAGGAGTTGACCATGATGTCGGCGGTGTGCGGGAAGGAGTGGGTGCGCCGGACGGCGTCCGCGACACCGGGGCCGAAGTCCGCCAACGGGCCCTGTTTGTCGTCGAGTTCGGCCACCGGGAGTTCCGCACCGTGCGCCCCCAGCACGACCCCTCCGTGCTCCTCGCTGCGGACGAGGACGAAGCCGACGCCGGGGTGGTTGGCGAGGGTCGTCAGCAGCGCCGGATGCCGGGCGTCGATCTCCTCCTTGGTCATGCGGTGCGGCACGTCCGGGAAGGAGACAAGGCCGAGGTTGCCGGAGGCCAGCACGACCGGCTCCGAGTGACGGCTCGGGTGGCGGTGCTGCCCGTCCTTCTCCTCCACCGGTCGGCGCAGCGCGGCGCGGACGGCCGCGCGGGCCTCGGCGCCGCTGTGGGTGCGCCGGGCCCGGCGCGACACGGGCAGCCCACAGCCCGCGCGGACCAGGTCGCCGAGAGTGAGGCCGTAGCGGCCCTGGAAGGTCTCGCCCGGGCTCTGGCCGTGGTCGGAGAGGACGACGATGCGGTACGGGCGCGGGGCGTGCTCGGCGACGTTCTCGATCAACGCGATGGAACGGTCCAAGCGTTGGAGCACCTTGGCGGCGTCGCGGCTGCGCGGGCCGGAGTGGTGGGCGACCTCGTCGTAGGCCACGAGGTCGGCGTAGACGGCGGTGCGGCCCGCGAGCATGTCGCCCATGACGGCGGCGACGACGACATCCCTCTCCACGACGGTCGCGAAGGCGCGGACGAGGGGGTAGAGGCCGCCGCGTTTGATCCGGGGGCGCTGCTTGGTGAGGCGGGAGCGGGTCGACTGACCGATCTCGCGGCCGACCTCGGCGACGAAGGACATCGCGGTGCGGACGGCGTTGGCCGGGTCGGAGAAATAGGCGAAGTAGCCCGCGCGGGAACGGTTCTCGCGGCCCCGGCGGCGAATGGCGATGGACAGGACCAGGGCCTGTTCGTCGGCGCCGCCACTGAACAGGTTGCCGCGGCTGGCGCCGTCGAGCGTGAGGAGACCGCCGTCGCCGGTGAACTCGACGGCGCGGCGCTGGAGTTCGGCGGCGCTGGTCGGGCGGTTGCAGACCATCACCTCGCCGGTGTCCTTCTCGTACCAGCGGAACGCGGGAATGTCGTAGTTGGAGCCGTGCAGGATGCCGAGCTGGCTGGCGCCGGTCTGGCTGGACCAGTCGGTGCGCCAGGGGGTGAGGCGGTGGGTGGGGCGATCGCCGCCGAGGAGCTTCGCGACGGTCGGCATCAGCCCCTTGGCCACGGCTGCGAGCAGCACGTCGTGGCCGACGCCGTCCAGCTGGAGGAAGACGGTGCCGGGGCTGGACGGGCCCGGCGGCATGGCTCTGCGGCGACGGTCGGCGAGGCGGTAGAGGCGACGGCGGTAGGCGTCGTCGTCGCGCACGGCGAGGGCACCGCCGGTCGCGGAGGCAACGGCGGACATCACGGCGGCCACGACCACGGCGGTCTCGGGGGCGACCTGGCCGCGCAGCCCGCCGTCCGGATTGATCCGCAGGGCGATCAGCAGCAGCGACCCGTTGAGCACGAACACGAGAAGGCCGAGGACGAGCGCGGGCACCAGCAGCAACAACCGCACCAGCAACGGCCAGACAAGGGCCGACAGCAGACCGAAGGCACCGGCGCCGAACGCGGCCGTGACACCGATCCGGGTCGCGCTGTCGCCGTCCGCCGACTGGAGCTTGAAGTCCGGCAGGATCCCGGCGAGCACCAGCATGGTGACCGTGGAGATCGCCCACACCGCGACACTGCGCCCGATCTGACTGGCGAGCCGCCGCCAACGCGCTCCACCCACGCCCCGTACACCTCACGTCCCTGGCCCGACGACCTGGCGGGCCTGTCCCCAGCCTGTCATACGGGACGCGGGGACCCTGGAGCGATGAGCGGGGCCCTGGAACCAAGCGAGAAGCGGGGCCCCGGAACTAACGGCCGTCGTAGCCGGCCGTCGGCATGGACAGCCGTCGGTGCACGCTGGCCTTCATCTGGGCGTCGTAGCAGGGTTCCGCGCGGCCGACCGTCTCGATCCGCACCCCGCGTCGCGCGCACTCGTCGGTGAACTCGTCGACGGACGACAGCGCGCTCTCCAGGACCCGGCGGCTGGGGGCGACGAACAGGTCGAGGCCGGGCCGGACACCGTCCCACAGGGCGCTGTGGTCGGGGCGCAGCCCGCGCACCAGAAGCTCGCGGGCGATCACATAGCCGTGGTCGGTGGCCCAGCGGGCGCACATCGCGTGCTGGCTGCGGGAGTCGACCAGGAAGGGGTCGTCGTCCAGCTCCTCCAGCGGCGTCAGGCTGGCGATCGCCGTGACCCGCAGCCGCGAGCGCATACCCGAGGCACCGCGTACCTGTCCCATGGCGTCCCCCTCACCTCCGGGTTTCGCCGCCGACCCTACTCCTGCCCGTAGGCTTCGGGGGAGTCGCGCGAAGGAGGCAAAGAAGGTGCCGGTGGAGATCACCTGGTGGGGTCACGCCACCTGCACGATCGAGGACTCGGACACGCGCGTCCTCACCGACCCCCTGTTCGCGCGCCGCCTCGCACATCTACGACGCCGTCGGGGCGCGGTGCCGCCGCCCGAGGCCCATCGCGCGGACCTGGCGCTCGTCTCCCACCTCCACGCCGACCACCTGCACCTGCCCTCGCTCGGCGCCCTGGCCCCGGGCACGCGCCTGCTCGTGCCCCGGGGCGCACTCCGCGCGGTGCCCGGACTGCGCCGGCTCCGGCAGCTACGGATCGACGAGGTGTCCCCCGGCGACCAGACGATGGTCGGTGACCTGGTCGTACGGGCCGTCCCCGCACGGCACGACGGACGCCGACTGCCGGTCGGCCCGCACCGCTCCCCCGCACTGGGCTACGTCGTCGAGGGCGAGGCGCGCACCTACTTCGCCGGGGACACCGGGCTCTTCGACGACATGGCCAAGGAGGTCGGGCCGGTCGACGTGGCGCTGCTGCCGGTGGGCGGCTGGGGGCCGTATCTCGGCGAGGGGCATCTGGACGCGGGCCGCGCGGCCCAGGCCCTCGCGCGACTCTCGCCGCGCAGTGCGGTTCCGGTGCACTACGGCACGTACTGGCCGATCGGGATGGACGCGGTGCGCCCGCACGAATTCCACACGCCGGGCGACGAGTTCGTGCGGATCGCCGCCCAACTCGCGCCCTCCGTCGCGGTGCACCGGCTCGGGCACGGGGAGAGCGTGCGGCCGGAGGTCGCCCGGTGAGCTGGATCGCGGCCGCTACGGCCACGACGTCGCCCGAATCCGCTCAACAGGCCATCGGTTACCCGACGTTGTTCCTGCTGGTGCTGTTCGGGGCGCTGGTGCCGGTGATTCCGACGGGGGCGCTGGTCAGTTCGGCGGCCGTGGTCGCCTTTCACCAGACGGCGCCGTTCGCGATGGCGCTGGTGTTCGTCACGGCGTCACTGGCTGCCTTCCTCGGGGACGTCGCGCTCTACTGGCTGGGGCGGCGGGGGATGGGGTCGAAGAACGGGTCACGGTGGTTGGAGGCGATTCGGGCGCGGGCGCCGGAGGAGCGGCTTGCGCAGGCGCAGGCGAAGTTGGCCGACCATGGGGTCGCCGTGTTGGTGCTGTCCCGGTTGGTGCCGGCCGGTCGTATTCCGGTGATGTTGGCTTGTCTCATGGCTGAGTGGCCGATCCGCCGGTTTGCCCGGGGTAATGCGCCTGCTTGTCTGGCGTGGGCGGTGACGTACCAGCTGATCGGCATCCTCGGTGGGTCGCTGTTTCCCGAGCCTTGGGAGGGCGTGGTGGCGGCGGTTGTGTTGACCGTGGTGATCAGTGTGGCGCCTAGTTTGTGGAAGCGGGTTCGGGCTGCCAGTTGAGGGCTCGTCGCGGGGTGCGGGCGCGTTGTGGCTGGTCGCGCAGTTCCCCGCGCCCCTAAAAGAAGGGCATTTAGTCCAGCACCCTTGAGGCTCCCACCGGTAGATCCCACAGGTTCTCGCGCGCCAGCTCGGCCTTCTCCCAAGCCGCCCTGACCCGCGTCAGGGGTTCAAGGACCGGTTCCGCCGACAGGACGAATGTGCCCCAGTGCATCGGAGCCATCCGTCGCGCACCCAGGTCCTGTACGGCCTGGACCGCCTCCTCCGGATCGCAGTGGACATCGCTCAGCCACCAGCGTGGGTCGTACGCGCCGATGGGCAGCAGGGCGAGGTCAATTCCCGGATAGCGGCGGCCAATACGCGAGAACCAGTGGCCGTAGCCCGTGTCGCCGGCGAAGTAGACGCGTTGGCCGTCCGGTGCTGTCATCACCCAGCCGCCCCACAGGGAGTGGCAGGTGTCGATGAGGCTGCGCTTGGACCAGTGGTGGGCCGGTACGAAGTCGAGGCGGACGCCGTCCAGTTGGGCCGCCTCCCACCAGTCCAGCTCGGTGACGTGGGTGAATCTGCGGCGTCTGAACCAGGTGCCGAGGCCTGCCGGTGCGAACACCGGGGTGTGGCGCGGGAGTCGGCGCAGGGTGGGGGCGTCGAGGTGGTCGTAGTGGTTGTGGCTGATGACGACGGCGTCGATGGGTGGAAGTGCTTCCCAGGCGACGCCTACGGGGGTGATCCGGGCCGGGGTGCCGAGGATGCGGCGGGACCAGACCGGGTCGGTGAGGATGGTCAGGCCGCCGATCCGCACCACCCAACTGGCGTGGCCCGCCCAGGTGACGGCGACGGTCAGGGCGTCCACCTGGGGCAACGGCTCGGGCGCGAACGGGAGTTGGGGGATGTCGGCGAGGCCCTCCGTGCGGGGTCGCACAGAACCCTCGCGGGCGAAGCGGGCGTAGGCGTTGAGGCCGGGGAGCGGGGCGGTGAGCCGGTCGTGGAAGGTGCGGGGCCACACACGTCGCTCGCCGAGGGGGCGGGGTTCGGCGAGCGGCGGGGACGAGGGGGCGAACGGGGACGTCGGGACGGCCGCTTCCCGCATGGCCGTACTGTTGTCGGTGGTCGACTCGGACTGCTGCGTCATCGAGGAGGCTCCCATCGCTGAGCGTCGTCGCGGAGATCGTCGAAGATCGACCTCAAGGACATCAACGCGCGTTGCACGTGTGGCAGTTCCAACGGCAAGGGTGACGTGAGACATTCCGCGCGTTCCGCATCGGTTCGGCCCAGCAGCGCCCCGGTGGACAGCCGGACCCGCAGCGCGCCCAGGTCGTCGCCGAACCGGTGGCCGCCCGGCGCGGGCATGCCGAGCCGGGCGGTGAGGAACTCCTCCAGGTCCTGCGCGTCGCCCACTCCTTGCGGTGTGAGCGCGTGGCGCAACGGCCCGAGATCGACGTACAGATGACGTCCCGCCTGCGGCGGCCGGGAGAAGGCGCCCGCCCCGGTGACGGCGGCGTGCGCGGCGGCGGCCACGCGCGCGTGAAGGCGTACGGCGGTGTCGCGGCGGGCGAGGACGGGCGGGGGTTCGCCGAGGGCGTGGCCGGCCGCGGCGGCGACCGGTGCGGCGACGCGGGCGCCGAGTGCGGTGAGAACGTCGAGCACGCGCGCGCGTAGGGCCTGTCCGGCACGACCTTCGGGGAAGCGGGCGACGGCGGCCGGCCAGCCGGACGGGAGGAGCGCGCCGGCCAGGTCGGTGACGACAGTGACCTTGTCGGGCAGCATCTCGGCGGGGCTGAGCAGCATGGTGCCCCGGGGTGTGTGCAGGGTGTCGCGCCAGGTCTCGTCGCTGACCAGGTGCAGCCCCTCGCCCGCGGCGGCCTCGACGGTCTCGTGCATGACCTCGGGCGGCGCCACGGTCGCGGTCGGGTCGTCGGCCACCGAAAGGACGAGCAGCCGCGGGTCACCGCCCTCGTCCCGGACCCGGCGCACGGTCTCCAGCAGGGCGTACGGATCGGGCACCCCACCGCACTCGGCCGGGGTGCCCACATGGAACACGGATCGGCCCAACAGGCGCGCGTACGGCGCCCACCAGGCGGCGCAGGGTCTGGGGACGAGTACGTCACCGCCGAGCGCGGCGGTCAGCGCGACCAGCAGCGCGGGGGCACCCGGGGCGGCGGCCACGCGGGCGGGGTCGGCGGGCAGCCCCCGGCGGTCGAAGTAACCGCTCGCGGCGTCGAGGAGTACGGGGGCGCCGCCGACGGGCTGTTCCTCGGTCCGGGACGCGGCGGCGGCGAGGACGGCGGCCAGTTCCGGCAGTACGGGCAGTCCGTCGTCGGGAAACACCGGCCCGTACCGCACAGGCCCCTGCCCTACCGCGTCCGCCTGCCGCATGGTGCCTCCGCGCAGTCCCTCGTGCAGTGCCGTGCCGTGTCCCGCTCGCCCGCTCAGTGTCCCGGCGTCCGCCTGCGCAGCCGGTACACGGCACCGCCGAGGGCACCCGCGATCAGTACACCACCGGCGACCAGAGCCGGAACGGAGTCGGTGAAGGTACCGCCCTCCCCCGCCTGCACCCCCCGCTGAATCGCGGCAGGCACACCACCACAGGCATCCCCCCGGGGCTCCTGACACGGAGGCTGCCCGCCGCCCCCGCGCTCGATGCTGAAGGTCGCGCTCCAGGGCCTGCCCTGTCCGCCGGGCGGCGCGGGACAGGTCCCGTCGACGGTCCACGCGGAGTCCCGCCCGCCCCCTTCGCCGTCGGAGATCCGCGCGGTCCCCCGATAGGCGGCCCCGGCAGCCCGGTCGTCGTTGCCGGGCACGCGTTGCAGCTGAACGGTCCCGTCGTCGAACCCCTGGGACGTGGCGTCGATGGTCTCGGCCACGGTCCCCCCGATCGCCTCGCAGGTGACGGAAACGGTGACGTTCCCACCCGCCCGCACGGTGCTCGGACTGACCTCGGCACCCGGATCAGCGGCCACAGCGGGCCCGGCGACGCCGACAAGGGCGACGACGGACAGAGCAAGGGCGGTGCGACGCATGAGCGGGTCTCCTTAGACCGAGGACGACGGCACCACCATCGAAGCCCGGTCCGGGCGGCGCCGCGCGCGGCCAAGCCCCATTGGGGTTAAGGAGACCGGCCGAGCGAGTGAAACACGGGCTGGCTGCAGCTTTCAGGGGCGCGGGGCTGTATCAATTTGCGGCTCCGCCGCGTCGGCGCGGCATAGCTCTCGAACGCGTTCCCGCGCTCGGGGTCGTACCGGTCGACGGACAAACGCACACCATGTCAAGGCACAGACACCCACCGTTCAGTCCCGCTCGCGTGCCCCCTGCCGGGTCCGGCCGGGGGCCACGAGGCGACGCGGGTGGCGGCGCAGGTACTCGCCCTCCAGCCCGGCCATCCGGTCGTTGTGCGCGCGCAGCGCGTCGTTCGAGCCGTACAGCAGGGTGTCGTGGCGCGTGCGGTGGATGGTCTCCAGCTCCTTCATGAGCTGAGCATCGTCCAGGCGCGCAGGGTCGACTCCGGTCATGGTGTGCCCCGCTCGTCGAGTCTCAGGGTCCTGAGTCCACTCTACGAACATTCCGGCATTCCGGCCCCGCGGCCTCTGTACCAAGGTGACCGCCGCGCCCCGCGCGGAAGGGCTACCGCGCCCGCTCCACCCGCCGCTCGTCCCACACCGGCTCGGTCGTCTCACGCACTTTGCCGTCGCTGCCGAAGACCAGATACCGGTCGAAGGACCGGGCGAACCACCGGTCGTGCGTGACGGACAGAACCGTGCCGTCGAACGCTTCCAGTCCCTCCTGCAGAGCCTCGGCGGACTCCAGGTCGAGGTTGTCCGTCGGCTCGTCGAGGAGGAGGGCCGTCACACCCTGGAGTTCCAGCAGCAGGATCTGGAAACGTGCCTGCTGTCCCCCGGAGAGCCGGTCGAAGCTCTGCTCGGCCTGGCCGGTCAGCTCGTAGCGCCGCAGTCGGGACATCGCGGGACCCTGGGCCTGCGCGTGTTCCTTCCACAGGATGTCGAGGAGGGTGCGGCCTTGAAGTTCGGGGTGGGCGTGGGTCTGAGCGAAGTGCCCGGGCACAACACGTGCCCCGAGCTTCCACTCCCCCGTGTGCTTCACTTCCTCGCCGGCGAGGAGCCGCAGGAAGTGCGACTTGCCCGAGCCGTTGGAGCCGAGGACGGCGACGCGTTCGCCGTAGAAGACCTCCAGGTCGAAGGGCTTCATCAGCCCCGTCAGTTCAAGTCCCTTGCAGGTGACGGCCCTTACGCCCGTGCGGCCGCCCTTGATGCGCATGGTGATGTCCTGCTCGCGGGGCGGCTCAGGGGGCGGTCCGGCCTCCTCGAACTTGCGCAGGCGGGTCTGGGCCGCGGCGTAGCGGGACGCCAACTCGTGGCTGATGGAGGCGGCCTGACGGAGGTTCAGGACGAGTTTCTTCAGCTGGGCGTGCTTCTCGTCCCAGCGGCGGCGCAACTCCTCGAAGCGGGCGAAGCGTTCACGCCGGGCCTCGTGGTAGGTGGCGAAGCCGGCGCCGTGCACCCAGGCGTCGGCGCCGGTCGGCGAGGGTTCCACGGAGACGATCTTCTCGGCGGCGCGGGCGAGGAGTTCGCGGTCGTGGGAGACGAAGAGAACCGTCTTGCGGGTCTCCTTGAGCCGCTCCTCGAGCCAGCGCTTGCCGGGCACGTCAAGGTAGTTGTCCGGCTCGTCCAGGAGCAGCACCTCTTCGCTGCCCCGCAGCAGCGCCTCCAGCACGAGCCGCTTCTGCTCACCACCGGAGAGGGTGCTGACCTGCCGGAACTGCGCCTTGTCGTACGGCACTCCGAGCGCGGCCATGGTGCACATGTCCCACAGGGTCTCGAACTCGTAGCCGTGCACCTCGGCCCAGTCCGACAGGGCCTGCGCGTAGGCGAGTTGGGCCGCCTCGTCGTCGACGGTCATGATGCCGTGCTCGGCCTTGTCGACCTCGGCCGCGACCTCGCGGATGCGCGGCGGTGCGACCGACACGAGCAGATCCCGTACGGTCGTCTCGTCGCGTACGGAGCCCACGAACTGGCGCATCACGCCCAGGCCGCCGCTCACGGTGACCGTGCCGCCGTGCGGTTTCAGTTCGCCGGAGATCAGCCGCAGCAGGGTCGTCTTGCCGGCGCCGTTGGGCCCGACCAGGGCGACCACGGCGCCTTCGCCGACCCGGAAGGACACATCGCCGAGCAGCGGCCTCCCGTCGGGGAGGTAGTACTCGAGGTGTGCGGCTTCCAGATGTCCCATGACCACGCATTCTGTGGGGCGGCCTCGCGGACCGGCAAACCCTTATTGTGCCCGCCAAAACCGCACCGAGGTTTCGCTAGGGCTTCTGGTCCTCGTCGAGCGGCTGTCCGGTCGGGCCGCCGTCCGTGTCCGGTGCGGCCGTCTCCACGACGGCGCCCTCCCAGGACAGTGCCTTCCAGCCGTCGGCCGGGGAGCCGTCCAGGATCACGATGCCGGTGTTGTCGAGGGGGCGGGCGGCGGCGAAGTCCACGTCGATGTTGTCGGCGCGGGCGGACGTCCACATCCGGATCGCGGCGCCGTGGCTGATCATGGCGACGGTGCGGGCGCCGCTGTCCGCGGCCTCCGCGATCACGCTGTCGTAGCGGGCGAGGGCCTCGGCGCCACTCTCGCCGCCGGGCATCCGCAGCTCCGTGTCACCGGCCGCCCACGCGAACACGATCCGCATGTACTCGTGGCCGGGCTCCGTGTCGCCGGGCAGCATCTCCAGGTCACCGGCGGTCAGCTCGCGGATGCCGTCGCGGACGCGTACGTCGAGGCCGCGGGCGGCGGCCAGCGGGGCCGCGGTGTGCTGGGTGCGGATCAGGGTGGAGGCGTAGAGGGCCTCGATGTCCTCGTCGGCGAGGGCCTCCGGGAGGGCGACGGCCTGGCGGCGGCCCAGGTCGGTCAGCTCCGCGCCGGGGACGGCCGTGTCGAGGAGGTAGGCCACGTTGGCCGTCGTCTGGCCGTGGCGTATGAGGAGCAGGCGCATGCGGGGGTCCTCCGATGGAACGGTCCATCCACGGTCCGGACGGAACGGGCCGCCGACGGTGGATGTCGCTGGAACGGGCCGCCGACGGTGGATGTCGCTGGAACGGGCCGCCGACGGTGGATGACGTTGGAACGGTCCACCGACGGTCCGCCGGGCAGCAAACGGCCATTTCAGGGTACCCGGCAGGGCATGAGCCCTGACGTCGACCTCACGGTCCCCCTCCCCGGCCGCCACGCCCTGCGCGAGTGGCTGCTCTCCCTCGACTCGCGCCTCTTCGAGGTGGCCGCCGACCGGAACTGGCCCGCCGGCGAGCCCGTGCTGCCGCGGCTGAGCCGGAGTGCCAATCACGGCGTGCTGTGGTTCGCCACGGCCGCCGCGGTGGCCGCGAGCCGCACTCCGCGGGCCCGCCGGGCCGCCGCCCGGGGCATCGCCTCCCTGTCCTTGGCCTCCCTCGCGATCAACACGATCGGCAAGCGGACCGTGCGCCGCCCCCGTCCCGTCCTGGACGCCGTCCCGCTGGGCCGGCAGCTGAAGCGGCAGCCGATCACCACCTCGTTCCCGTCCGGGCACGCGGCGTCGGCGGCGGCCTTCGCGACCGGTGTGGCCCTGGAGTCCCCCGCCTGGGGCGCGGTGGTGGCGCCGATCGCGTTCTCGGTCGCCGCCTCCCGCGTCTACACCGGTGTCCACTTCCCGAGCGACGTGCTGGCGGGCGTCGCCCTCGGCGCGTGCGCGGCGTTCGCGGTGCGGGGCATGGTGCCGACGCGTGGGCAGATCGTGCCGCCGGCCCGTGCCCGCGCCGAGGTCCCGGCGCTGGAGGACGGCGAGGGCCTGGTCATGGTGGTCAACTCGGCGTCGGGCAGCGCGGACCGGGCGGACGCGCTGACGGACTTCCTGCCCGGCGCGGAGGTCGTGGCTTGCCAACCGGCGGACATACAGACCGAGTTGGAGAAGGCGGCGGCCCGCGCCCGGGTGCTCGGGGTGTGCGGCGGCGACGGCACGGTGAACGCGGCGGCGCAGGTCGCCCTGCGCCACGGCCTGCCCCTCGCGGTCCTCCCGGGCGGCACGCTCAACCACTTCGCCTACGACCTCGGCATGGAGGGCCCGCGCGATCTGAGCAAGGCGATCAAGCAGGGCGCCGCCGTACGCGTGGACGTCGGCCGGTTCAGGTCCGGCGCCACCCGGGGCATCTTCCTCAACACCCTGAGCCTGGGCGTCTATCCGGAGCTGGTGCGCGAGCGGGAGCGCTGGGCGCCCCGGATCGGCGGCTGGCCGGCGGGCGTCCTCGCGGCGCTGTGGGTGCTGCGCGCGGACCGGCATCCGCTGGAGGCCGAACTCAACGGCCGTACCCGCCCGTTGTGGCTGCTGTTCGCCGGCAACGGCACCTATCACCGGATGGGGATCGCCTCCGGCCGCCGCGTCGACCTGGCGGACGGGCGTCTCGACATCCGGCTCGTGCACGGCGGCAGGAGGCCCGCACTGCGTCTGCTCGCGGCGGCCCTCGCGGGCCCGTTCACCCGCTCCCCCGCCCACGCGGCGGCCCAGGTGCACCGCCTGCGCCTGAGCGGTCTGGCGCCGGGCACGCTGCTCGCCTACGACGGCGAAGTCACGGATGTGGCAGGCGAGTTGACGTTGGAGGAGCAGCCCGAGGCACTGACCGTGTACCGCCCGCTGACAGAGCCCCTGATCACCCATCAGTCCACATTGTAAAACGCAGGTCTCATCATGCGACATGCGCGCGTACCGTTCTGCCTACGCCGAAGAAGACGCGAAGGGGTAGGTAGAGCCATGCCGAAGCCGCAGGAGACCGCCGTCTACACGCACGGGCACCACGAGTCCGTACTGCGTTCGCACACCCAGCGAACCGCCGCCAACTCCGCGGCCTACCTGCTCGGTTCGCTCAAGCCGCACATGAAGATCCTGGACATCGGCTGCGGTCCGGGCACGATCACCGCGGACCTGGCGGCGCTGGTACCCGACGGGCACGTCACCGGTGTCGACCGCGAGCCGGGCATCCTGGACCAGGCCCGGGCCACCGCCGCCCAACGCGGCCTGACGAACGTCGACTTCGCGGTCGCCGACGTGCACGCGCTGGACTATCCGGACAACACGTTCTGTGTGGTCCACGCCCATCAGGTGCTCCAGCACGTGGGCGATCCGGTGCAGGCGCTGCGCGAGATGATCCGAGTGACCAAGCCGACCGGGTTCATCGCCGTCCGCGACGCGGACTACGCGGTGATGACCTGGTATCCGCTGGTGCCGGGACTGGACGACTGGCTGGACCTGTACCGCCGGGTGGCCCGCGCCAACGGGGGCGAGCCGGATGCCGGACGGCGTCTCAAATCGTGGACGCTGCAGGCGGGGCTGACGGACGTCACGGCCACCTCCAGCACCTGGACGTTCCACACTCCGGACGAGCGGGCCTGGTGGAGCGGCCTGTGGGCGGACCGTACCGTCGCCTCCTCGTACGCGGGGGTCGCGACCGAGGGCGGCCACGCGACCCCCGAGGAACTGACCGCCGTATCGGAGGCGTGGCGGGAGTGGGGGAAGCAGGAGGACGGCTGGTTCGCCGTGCTGCACGGGGAGATCCTTGCCCGTAAGGACGCCTGATCCGCCGGTTCGGGGGCACTCGGGCGGTCAGGAGGTTACACACATGGTTCCGATCCTGATCGTCCTACTGCTGGCGCTGGTCCTGTTCGGTGCCGGCTTCGCACTGAAGATCCTCTGGTGGGTGGCGCTCATCGTGCTCGCCGTGTGGCTGCTCGGGTTCCTGGTGCGCGGCACCTCGGCGAGCGGCGGCAGGGGACGCTGGTACCGCTGGTAGCGGGCCGTCCTCCCCACCCCACAGACATCGGGCCCGTGCCCGCCGGGAGACCGGCGGGCACGGGCCCCTGGCGTTGCGCGCGTTCAGCGCACGATCGCCGTCTCCACCAGCAGCCGCCCGGCCGCCGCGATCGACTCCGCGTCGATGCCGGCCGCGTGCAACTGCTCGGCCGGGCTCGCCGAGCCGGGCATGGTGCGTACCGCGAGCCGGACCAGGCGCGGCACCGGCCGGCCGTCGAGGAAGGCGTCGAGGACCGCGTCCCCGATACCGCCCTCGGGGTGGTGGTCCTCGACGGTGAGCAGACAGCCCGTGTCCTCGGCGGCCTGGCGCAGGGTCTCCCGGTCGACGGGCTTGACCGAGTACAGGTCGATCACCCGCACCTGGATGCCCTCGCGGTCGAGCGCGTCGGCTGCGGCCAGCGCCTCGTGGACGGTCACCCCGGCGGCCACGACCGTCAGCCGGTCCCGGCTGGAGAACCGCAGCACCTTGCTGCCGCCGACCGGGAACTCCTCGTCGGGGCCGTACACGACCGGCCCGGCGCCCCGCGAGGTCCGCAGATAGCGCACGCCGTCCAGGCCGGCCGTCGTGGCGACGAGCCGGGCGGTCTGGTTGGCGTCGCACGGGTACAGCACGGTCGAGCCGTGCACCGCGCGCATCATCGCCAGGTCTTCGAGCCCCATCTGCGAGGGCCCGTCCTGCCCGATGGACACACCCGCGTGCGAGCCGACCAGGTTGATTCCCGCGCCACTGACGGCGGCCATCCGGATGAAGTCGTACGCACGCGTGAAGAACGCCGCGAACGTGGAGGCGTACGGCACCCAGCCCCGCGCCGCCAACCCGACGGCCGCGCCGACCAGTTGCTGCTCGGCGATGTAGCACTCGAAGTAGCGGTCGGGGTGCTCCTTGGCGAAGAACTCGGCGCGCGTGGAGTCCCCGACCTCGCCATCGAGCGCTACGACATCCCCGCGCGCGGAACCGAGCGCGGCGAGGGCCCGCCCGAAGGCATCACGGGTGGGGACGTCGTCGCCCCGGTCGTAGCGCGGGAGTTCCAGGTGGTCGGCGCGTACGGAGTGCAGCGCGCGGGCGGCGACGGGTTCGCGCACCTGGACGCGGAGGTCGCGCGGGCCGCCGAGTTCGGCGATCGCCGCCTCCGCGTCCGGCAGCGGCTTGCCGTGCAGGCCCTCGCGGTCCTGGACGGATGCGACGCCCTTGCCCTTGAGGGTGCGGGCGAGGATCACGGTCGGCTGCCCGCTGGTGGACGCGGCCTCGCTGTAGGAACGGTCCAAGGCGTCCACGTCATGTCCGTCGACCTCGACCGTGTGCCAGCCGAAGGCCCGGAACCGGCGCGCGTACGCGTCGAGATCGTGTCCGTGCCGAGTCGGTCCGCGCTGCCCGAGCCGGTTGACGTCGACGATCAGGGTGAGGTTGTCGAGGTGTTCGTACGCCGCGTGCTCGGCGGCCTCCCACACCGAGCCCTCGGCCAGCTCGCTGTCCCCGCACAGCACCCACACGCGGTACCCGGTGCGCTCAAGCCGCTTGCCGGACAGGGCGATGCCGACGCCGACGGGCAGTCCCTGGCCGAGCGAGCCGGTGGCGGTCTCGACCCACGGGAGCCGCTGCGGGGTGGGATGCCCTTCGAGACGGCTGTCCAGCATGCGGAACGTGAGCAGTTCGGCGTCGTCGATAGCGCCGGCGGCCTTGTAGGCGGAATAGAGCAGGGGTGAGGCGTGTCCCTTGGAGAGGACGAAGCGGTCGTTGCCGGGGTGGGCGGGGCGGTCGAAGTCGTAGCGGAGGTGGTGGGCGAGCAGGACGGCCATCAGGTCCGCGGCGGACATGGCGGACGTCGGGTGTCCGGAGCCCGCCGCGTCGGCGGCCCGCACACTGTCCACGCGCAGTTGCTGTCCGAGTTCGACGAGTTCGGCGGTGTCCATGGGTCTCCTTAGGGGGTGGCCGTGCGAGGCATTCCGCGTCCCCCTGAGCAGGCCGCCCAAACACGTGCCGAACGCTCACCGGGATCGCCCGAAAGGATCACCACGGCCCGCCCGCCCCAACTAGGCTCGTCCGTATGGAGATTCTGGGAGCCACGCTGCGTATCTGCGTCGACGACCTGGAGACCGCCGTCCCCTTCTACGAACGGCTCGCGGGTGGCACCGCGCTCCGCTTCGAGCGAGGTGGCGTGTCGGTGGCCGCGGTCGGCTGTTTCCTGCTGATGAGCGGGCCGCCGGCGGAACTGGAAGTGCTGCGCAAGGTCGCCGCCACCATCGCCGTCAAGGACGTCGACGAGACCCACGCGGTCCTGACCGAACTGGGCGCCCGCATCGTCGCGGGCCCCATCGCCTCACCGGCGGGCCGCAACCTTATCGCGATGCATCCGGACGGGATGGTCTACGAGTACGTGGACCGACGGGCCTGATCCGCGCCCGCCGGTCCACGGTCCGTCGTCTCAGGGCGTGTCCGGCCGCATCCTGAAGTCGTAGCGCGACGGCAGGGGTTCGTCGGTGAGACGGGCCCAGAGCCGACCGATCGACTCCGCGCCCTCGCGCAGGTCGGCGACCTCGAAGCCGTCGGCGAAGACCGCCCACGCGTCGTCGCGCCGCCCTTCCGCGAGCAGCAACTCGGCCTGGAGCAGCAGGAATCGGCCGCGTTCCCGGGTGCCGGGGTGCAGCATCTCCCACACCGCCCGGGCATCCGCCGTCCGCCGCACCCGCAGCAGCGCCTCGACGGCCTCCCGCCCGAGCGCGGCCGTCGCGGCGGTCCACCGCTCCCCCGCGTCCCGCCGCTCATGACACAGATCGGCGAAGGCCTCGTTGTACCGGTCCGCGGCCCGCTCGTGGTTCCCCGCCTCCTGATCGGCTACGGCGAGGCAGCGCAGCAACGGCCAGAGGGACGGGGCGAGTTCGAGGGCCCGCTCCCAACTCCGCACCGCCTGCGCCCGATCACCGGCGTGCCACTGCGCGACGCCGAGGTGGTACTCGGTGAGCGGGGTCGCGGGCGCGGTCTCCAGCATGTCCCGCCAGTGCGAGGCGACCAGCGTCTCGCCGGGCGGCCGGACCCGGCGCGGCTCGGGCAGGACACCGCTGCGCAGGAGTTCCGCCCAGGGCGCCTGGGCCTCGCCGAGCATGGACTCCTCGAAGGGCGTGCCGGGCAACTTCCAGTCGGTGCGCAGGACTTCGAGGGTGCCCCAGCCGGAGCCGGTCGCGAGGATCTCACCGGGTTCGGTGTCGGCATACGGCTTCCAGGCGGTATAGGCGGCGTCCAAGTCGGCGCGGGGCAGGGCGGTTTCGAGCCGCGCCTCGGCACCGTCCACGACGGCGGACCACTCCCCCGCCGCCTCGGCGTCGAGCGGCCCGTACGCCTCCAGCCAGGACACCTCGCTCTCCGGGTCCAGCCGTACATGCTCCAACTGCGTGCGGGCCAGGCCTGCTTGGATCTCGCAGTAGCCGCCGGTCCCGGGCTCGGTGAGCCACTCCTGCCAGCGCCGGCCGCCGCTGCCGGTGCCCCACACGAACAGCTTTCGCCCCCGCAGCGCATCGGTGGACGTCTGCACCAGCCCGTGCCCGTCCGCGTCGAGCGCGGCGATCCAGCGCCGCCGCCCGTCCGGCATCTCGTAGAAGTAGTCGGCGGCGAAAGGGCTGTTGAGTGGGTAGGACCGGTCCAATCCGTCGTACGACGGCACGGGCACCCGGCGCAGCCGCCGCTCGTATCCGAAGTGCCAGGCCTCCTCCGCCGGTGCGAGGACCCGGTGTTCCTCCGGTACCGCGATGTTGGACCACCAGTAGGTGGGCGCGGGCCGCTCGTGCGGGTTGCGGATGCGGACGCCGACGTAGAGGAAGTCGGAGCCGTCCGGGAGCCAGAGGTCGACCTGGAAGGGGAGGTCGCGGAGGCGTTCCCACTCCCAGAGGCGGAGCATCTCGCCGCCGTCGGGGGCGGGGACGCGGGCCGCGTGCAGGGGTGCGCAGGAGAGGGTGGTGTGGCCGGTGGCGCCGATGTTCCACTCGATGCCGCCGGAGAACCAGGCACCGTTGAGGGCGAAGTTGGCGGGCTGCAACACCGGGTTGCGGTACAGGAGTTCACGGTCGGTGGGCTTGTGGACGAGGGAGGCGATCCGGCCGCCGAGGGCGGGCAGCACGGTGGCGCGGAGCCGGTCGTTCTCGATCACGAGGGCGTCGATGCGGCGGGGTGTGCGGTCTCTGTCGTAGCCGTCCCGGACGCGGGTCGGCAGCAGGCTGCGGAGGGGTTCGTAGCCGACCTGCCGGGCCATGTCGCGCGGCAGGTCCTCGCGGTCCCGGTCGTCGACACGGTGTGTCTCGTCGAGCGGACGCAGTGGGGGCAGCGGGTTGTCCGGACCCAACTCGGCGGTGGGCAGGGTCAGTACCTCACGTCGGATCGTCGTCACGATCACTATGGAACCCGGCAACGGGTGCGGTGGCCAGGGGCATTGCCAGTCAGGATTCCGCAAAGACGGGGGCCCGCGGGGAGCGGGCGGAAAAATCCGCGTGCGGTCGCCGCTCGCCGACGTACAGTCGGGCCGTTCGACGACAGGGACCGAGGAGTGGAACAGCGGATGGGCGAGCAGCACACGTACCGGGTGATCGTCCGGGGCACCTGGGACGCGCTGACGGACGAGGCGCGGCAGCGGCTGCTGGGCGAGGCGGCGGAGCACGGGATGCTGAGCATGCGGTTCACCGAGGAGGGCTCGCTCAGTTACGAACCGGCGCCGCTCAAGCACTTCTCGTGGCGGTATGTGGTGGTGTCGGACGCGGCGGACGGCCCGGAGATGGCGGCGGCGCTCGCGGAGGACCGCGCGGAGACCGCGCTCAAGGGCCTCGGCTACGGCTTCCGTGACCTGAAGTCGACGGTGACGGACCTGGACACGATGAAGGTCAACCGGAAGTCCGCATCTCGGCGGTGATCGCCCAGCGCTCGTGGTCCCGCCACGCGCCGTCGATGTAGATCATGTCCGGCGAGAAGCCTTCGAGCCGGAACCCGCAGCTGCGGGCGAGGGCGATCGACGGGAGGTTGGTGGGCTGCACGTTGATTTCGAGCCGGTGCAGCCGCATCGGTCCGAAGGCGTGCCCCACCACGAGGTTCATCCCCTCGCGCATCAGCCCGCGCCCGGCCGCGTGCGCGAAGGCGCCGTAGCCGAGCGCACCGCACTGGAAGCCGCCCTCGACGATGTTGTTGATGTTGATGAACCCGGCGATGCCCCCGCCGTCCACCTCGCACACGAGAAACCCGGCCTTGGCCGGATCCTGGATCAGCCGCCGCGCGTAGGCGGTGTACGCGTCCCCGCTCGCCGGCGGGAACAGCCACGGCTGGTGCAGATCCTTGCTCTCCCGGGCACGCGCGGTGAACTCGGCACCGTCCTCGTAGCTGAAGTGACGAATCCCCACGCGGGGGCCCTCGGCGAGATAGCGGGAAGCGGTGTGCGGCATCCCGCCACCATAATCCGGGCTAGCGACGGCGTCGCATGAAATACCACCCGCACAGGGCGCCGATGATCGCCGTGCCCAGCAGCGCCATCCACAGCGGCATGGTGACCTCGGGGATCAGCAGGCGGATCTTGGTGGCGCGGGTGTTCTCGAAGATGAAGATCAGGGCCAGGACGGCGAGCAGCAGAACCGTGATCCGGGCGGGCGTCAGCACGCGTTCCCGCTGGCCGGTCCTACCGCCGCTCTCGGTGGTCTTCGGGCTCATGCCTCCAGGGTGAGCCCGAATCGCCCATCACGCACGGTGAGACTCAGTCCGCGAGGACCGGCAGCTCCAGCACCCCGGTGTCCTGCGGCGAGCTGACCACCGTGACCGGCTTGATCCCCCGGTTCCCGGTGTACGCGTCGTCGCTCGCCGCGATCACGAACCGCAGCCGGTGCCCCTTCGCGTACCGGTGCACGATCCCCGGCAGGGTGACCGTGAAGCTCTTCGTGACGTCCGGCACGCGGACGGGGGCGACCAACCGGTGGACAAGGGTCTGGGTGCCGTCGGGGGCGAGATCGTAGAGCTTGGCGAAGAGGACCAGGTTGTCGGCGGCGTCGCCGGAGTTCTGGGTGCGCCGCGCCTCCGGGGAGACGACCTTGAGCGTCGCCTTCGGGGCGCCGACGACGTCCGTGGTACGGGCCAGGGGTGGACCGGTCCAACCCAGGTACGTGCCCGCCATGTCATACGGCGCCGGGTCCGGCAGGCCGATCGTCCCGGCCAACGAGCTCTCCGAATGGCTCGTGGGGACAAGCCGGTTGGCGTACTTACCGCTGCCACGCGCCACCTTCGCCCGGTCGTCCACCAGCTTGCCGTCGCCGGAGAGGTACAACTTCTCGTCGAGCGCAGGGAGTTGGTTCGCGGTGGCGTAGGTGTCGGCGGGGTCCGTGATCCAGTCGCGGTAGTAGGCGAACGCCGGTCCGGTGTCCGTGTCCGTCCGCCGGAGCAGATAGCGGTCGAACCAGGCCGCGATGCGCCTGCCGACATAGCTCGACTCCAAGTCGCCCTGACTCAGGTCGAGTTCACCGGCGACCGGCGCTGCCGTCCCGCTGCTGTGCCCCAGCGACTGCCAGATCATCTTCGCGGTCGTCCCGTGCGCCTTCAGCGTCTTGTACGTCGCCGTCGCCTCGTTGAGGTTGAACAGGCTGTCGGCCTGCCCCTGGACGAGCAGCGTCGGTGCCTTCACCCGGTTCAGATACGACACCGGCGAGACGCTGCGCATGTAGGCGAGCAGGTCGGCCGTCGCCCTGGTCGGGTAGCTCCCGGAGTTCAGGGTGCGGAACATGGCGCAGGCCCTGGTGACGAAGTGCAGACAGGTGAGGGAGTTGATCCGGGTCGGGTCGAGGCTCGGTACGGTCAGGGGCTGGGTCTCGCCGGTGAGGTAGAAGCTGTTGGCCCACTGCCACTTGAAGGCGCCTGGAACGGTCCAACCGCCTTCGCCGACCGTGTTGTCGGGAGCGAGGGAGTTGGGGTCGAGGGAGTACGCCAGGTCGTTCCAGGTGATCAGCGGGACGAGCGCGTCGACCCGGTGGTCCACGGCCGCCGTCGCCAGCTGGACCGCGCCCCCGTACGAGCCGCCGATCATCCCGACGCGCGGATCGCCCTTCGCGTCGAGCGTCACGAAGTCGGCCCTGGTCCCGTCGACGGCGGCCCGCGTCCCCGCCAGGAAGTCGATCAGCCCCGAGGCGGCCGCCCCGTCGATGCGTGGATCGTCGAGCGAGATGAGACACCCCGACCTTCCGAAGCCCAGCCCCGAGTAGACGAGCCCGACATAGCCGCGCCGTGCGAAGACCTTGCCGATGGCGTCCGTCGAACCGTCCGACTTGCTGCCCCCGAAGCCGTTGGTCGCCAGCACGGCGGGCGCCGGGTTGGAACGGTCCACGCCCGCGGGCCGGTACAGATCGGCGTCGACCGTGCAGTCCCGGCCGCCCGCGGGGACGGTGAACTTCAGCGCGGTGACGGTGTATTGGTCGGCGGCGGTGGCGGGACCGCCGAGGGCGAGGGGTGCGGTGAGGGTGAGCGGTGCGGTGAGCGTGAGAGCCAGCGCGGCGCGGATTCCAGGCACACGACGGGACACAGGGACCTCCACACTGAGGACAACCCGACTGAGGACGAAGAAAGACTGAGGGCAGACGAAGAGGGGCTGAGGGCAACCGAATGGGGAGCAAGGCGACTGACGACAGGGCGACTTGGTGAAGATTCGAGAAGCGGGCGGCTACCGCAGTGCGGGCTCGTCCAGCGTCAACGTGCCCGTGTCCGCGTCGAGTTCGGCCGCCACGCCGAGGGGTATCGTCAGCGCCCCCTCGCCGTGCCCGAACCCGAACTCCTCCACCACGGGCACACCGAGTCCGCCGAGCCGGTCGACGAACACGGGGCGCAGTCTCTCGTACGGTCCGCATCCGGCCCAGGAGCCGAGCGCGATCCCGGCGACGCCGTCCAGCCAGCCGCTGCGCAGGAGTTGGGTCAGCATCCGGTCGACGCGGTACGCCAGTTCGCCGATGTCCTCGATCATCAGCAGCCCGCCGCGCGCACCGGCGGGCGCGTGCGGGGTGCCGAGGTCGGAGGTGAGCAGGCTCAGACAGCCGCCGAGGGTGACGCCCCGAGCCCGCCCCGGCACCAGTACGCCGCCGGTCGGGGCGGCATGGATGGTCCGCACGGACTCCGGGTCGAAGAGGGTCGCCCTCAAGTGCTCCTGCGTGCGGGCGTTCTTGATGAAGTCGGCGCCGGCCGCGGCGGGCCCGTACAGGGTGACCAGGCCCAGCCGGGCGGCGAACGCCTGGTGCAGCACGGTGGGGTCGCTGAAGCCGACGAACACCTTCGGCCCGGCGGCCCGCATCGCCTCCCAGTCGAGGAGATCGACGATGCGCTGCACGCCGTAGCCGCCGCGGGCGCACAGCACGGCGGCCACGGACGGGTCGCACCAGGCGTTCTGCAGATCGGCCGCGCGGTCGGTGTCCGTGCCCGCCAGGTAGCCCAACTCGCCGTGCCGGTCCCGCACATGGGGTGCCACGACCGGATCGAGGTCCCAGCCGCGCAGGATGTCGAGGCCCGCCTCCAGCCGTTCCTCGGCCACCGGCCCGCTGGGCGCGACGACGGCGACGCGGGCGCCGGGGGCGAGTCGGTACGGCCGGACGAGCGCGGTCACTTGGTGAGCTCCAGGGTCGGGACGCCGGGCGGGTCGATGCCGAAGACCTGGGCGTACAGGGAGAGTTCGGCCTCCAGGGCGCGGATCATGGTGTCGGCGCGGCGGAAGCCGTGGCCCTCGCCCTCGAACGCGAGGTAGGCGTGCGGGACTTGGCGTCCGCGCATCCGCTCCAGGAAGCGTTCGCACTGGACTGGCGGGCAGATCACGTCGGCCAGGCCCTGCATCAGCAGGAAGGGCGCGGTGACCCGGTCGGCGTGCTCGACGGGTGAGCGCTCGGCGTACCGGGCGGGCACCTCGGCGAGCGGTCCGACCAGGGTCTCCAGGTAGCGGGACTCGAAGTCGTGGGTCTCCCCCGAGGCCCAGTTGGCCAGGTCGAGGACGGGATAGATGATGGTGCCGCAGGCGTAGACGTCGGTCGTGACGAGGGACGCGGCGCTGGTCCAGCCGCCGGCGCTGCCGCCCCTGATCGCGAGCCGGGCGCGGTCGGCGGTGCCCTCGTCGGCGAGGGCGAGCGCGACGGCGGCGCAGTCCTCGACGTCGACGACACCCCACTGCTCGCGCAGCCGGTTGCGGTACTCGCGGCCGTGCCCGGTCGAGCCGCCGTAGTTGACCTCGGCGACGCCGATGCCGCGCGAGGTGAAGTAGGCGATCTCCAGGTCGAGGACGAGCGGCGCCCGGCTGGTGGGTCCGCCGTGCGCCCAGATGACGTACGGCGGCAGTTGGTCGCCGGGTGCGGCCCAACTCGGGTTGTGCGGTGGGTAGATGTGGGCGTGGATCTCGCGTCCGGCGGGGCCGTCGAAGGTGCGGATCTGCGGTTCGGGATAGTGGGCGGGGTCGACGGGGTCGTCGTGGGCGGCGCCGATGACCCGGGCTCTGCCGGTGCGGGTGTCGAGTTCGACGACCTCGTAGGCGCTGCGCGGGCTGGCTCCGACGCCGACGATCCGCTCGCCGTGCACCGCGAGGGTGGAGGCGAACTCGGTCCAGGGTCCGGCCGCGTCGACGACCTCGCCGGTCTCCGGGTCCAGGACGCCGAGCAGGGTGGCGCCCCGGCCGTGCACGACGGCGATCGGGCCGCTCTCCAGGGGTGCGAACCAGCGCTGGCCGAGCTTCCACAGGGGCCCGCCGAACTCCTCCTCGCGGGCGCACAGCGGCTGGTGGTCGCGGTAGAGGTTCCACCAGCCGGTGCGGTCGCTCGCGTACAGCAGCGAGCCGTCGAACCCCCAGTCGACCTGCGCGATCGACTCCTCGGGCCCACCGGCGACGAGCCGCGGCTCCCCGAACGTGCCGTCGTCGGCCACCTCGGCGAGCACCAACTCCGTGCCGTCCCAAGGCATCCGAGGATGATCCCAGCCGAGCCAGGCCGCCTTCCGCCCGTCGGGCGAGACCCGGGGCCCGGACACGAACCGGTGCTGTTCGCCGGCGAGTTCACGTACGGCGTGCCGGTCCTCGGCGGCGGACCGGTCCAACGGTACGGCGGCCAGGACGCGCCGCACATCACCGGGGCCCTCGCCGGTGAACTCCTCAAGAACGCACCACACTTCACCCAGGTCCGGGCGCACCTGCGGTTCCGCCCAGCGGAGTCCGCCGCCCACGGGAGAGACCGGCGTCAGAGGCTCCGGTTCGCTCCCCGGCTGGTAAAGGTAGAGCCGCTGGTCGGTGAAGTTCACGAAGACCACGAGAGGTTGGCCGTTTTGGACCGTTCCAGCCCAGGGCAGTCCGCCGTACTCCATGACCCGGCTGCGGACGTTCCACGGCGCGGGCAGCACCGGCTCCTCGGTGCCGTCCGCGAGGCGCCGTACCAGGGTGCGGCGGCCGCCCTCGGTGGGCCGTGGTTCGGTCCACCAGACCTCGTCGCCGACGAAACCGACCCACTCGGGATGTCCGTCGTGCGCGGCGGCGAGCGCCGCGTCGATGGGCGAGGGCCACGAGCCGTACGCCAACGTCCGCATGCTTTCCCTCACTTGCTAGGCGTTCCGCAGGAAGCGGTCGAGGACGTGGACGCCGAAGTGCAGTGCCTCGACGGGGACACGCTCGTCGACTCCGTGGAACAGCGCCTGGTAGTCGAAGCCCTCGGGGAGCTTCAGTGGTGCGAAGCCGTAGCCGGTGATGCCGAGGCGTGAGAACTGTTTGGCGTCCGTGCCGCCGGACATGCAGTACGGGACCACATGCCCCTCGGGTGCGAACTCCTCGACGGCGGACCGCATCTGAGCGTACGTCAGGGAATCGACCGGCGCCTGGAGGGCCACCTCGCGGTGGTGGAACTCCCAGTCGACGTCCGGTCCGGTGAGCCGGTCCAGGGTGATGCGGAACTCGTCCTCGCCGCCCGGCAGATAACGTCCGTCGACGTAGGCCACGGCCTCGCCCGGGATCACGTTGACCTTGTAACCGGCGTCCAGCATGGTCGGGTTGGCACTGTTGCGGACCGTGGGCTCGACGAGCTTGCCCGCCGGGCCGAGCTTGGTCAGGAGCCCGTCGACATCGTCAAGGTCGGCGTCGATGCCGTACAGGGCGGCGAGTTCGGTGAGGGAGGCACGGACGGTCGGGGTGAGCCGTAGCGGCCATTCGTGCTCGCCGATGCGGGTGATCGCGGCGGCGAGACGGGTGACCGCGTTCTCGTGGTTGACCTTGGAGCCGTGGCCCGCCCGGCCGCGCGCGGTCAACTTCAGCCAGCCGGTGCCGCGTTCGCCGGCCGCGATGGGGTAGATCTCCCGGCCACCGCCGTCGTGGAAGGTGAACGCCCCTGATTCGCTGATGCCTTCGGTGCAACCCTCGAAGAGCCCGGCATGCTGGTCGGCGAGGAATCCGGAGCCGTCCTCGGCGCTCGCCTCCTCGTCGGCGGTGAACGCGATCACGAGGTCACGGCGGGGCCGTAGGCCCTGTCTGGCCCAGGCGCGGACGACGGCGAGGATCATCGCGTCCATGTTCTTCATGTCGACCGCGCCGCGCCCCCAGACGACGCCGTCGCGGATCTCCCCGGAGAACGGGTGCACGCTCCACTCGTCGGCCTGCGCCGGTACGACGTCCAGGTGACCGTGCACGAGCAGCGCGTCCGCCGAGGGGTCGGTGCCCTCGATGCGGGCGACGACGTTGGTGCGGCCCTTGGAGCGTTCCAAGAGGGTGGGTTCGAGCCCCGCGCCCGCCAGTTGCCCGGCGGCGTACTCGGCGGCGGGCCGCTCCTGGCAGTCGCCGCCGCCCCGGTTGGTGGTGTCGATGCGGATGAGGTCGGAGGTGAACGTCACGACCTCGTCCAGCGCCCGCTCGTCGATGTCAGCCATACTGCTCCTCCACCGCGGCCGAGACGATCGTGGTGACCGCCTTGAAGGTCCGGATCCCCTCATACATGGTGTCGCTGGTGTACGCGACCTTCCGCTCCCCGACCCGCCCGACACCCGGCACGACGGTCGCGGCCATCGCGAGGTGCTCGGCGTCGAATTCCAGGGCTACGGTGAACGGCCCACCCCTGACCGGTTCCTGACGGACCGCCAGCTTCGCCGCCTCCTTCGCCGCCGCGCGGATGTCGGCGGCCGTCCTGGCCGGTGTCCGGCACACGGCCGCGTACCGCGACACATGGTCCTTGACGGCCACCTTCAGCGCCTCGGGCGCGTACCCGAGGGCGTCCTCGCAGGCCACGTCGTCACCCGTGACAAGGACCACCGGTACCCCGTACTCGGCGACGACATGCGCGTTGAGCAGTCCCTCGCTCGCGCGGACGTCGTTCAGCCACACGCCGGTGATCGAGTTCGCGAGGTAGGTGTGGGCGAGGACGCCCTCCATGCCGGCGCCCGCGTGATAGCCGACGAACGCGATGCCGTCGACGTCGCCGTGCTGCACGCCCTCCACCATGGAGAGGGACTTGTGCCGGCCGGTGAGCATCTCGGTGCGCTCGTCGAGCCGCTCCAGCAGCAGGTTGCGCATCGTCCAGTGGGCCTCGTTGACGAGCACCTCGTCGGCGCCGCCGTCGTAGAAACCGAGGACGGCCGCGTTCACGTCCGAGGTGAACAGCGAGCGGCACCGCTCCCACTGCGGTGTCCCCGGCAGCACGTCGGCCGGCCAGGTGACGCCGGTGGCACCCTCCATGTCGGCGCTGATGAGGATCTTCATGAAGCGTCACGTTACGCGTCCGTGAGGCAACTTCCTACGGCGCGGCGCGGGCACGCCGTGGATCACCGAGCGGTCCGGTCGCGCTGATCACGTACTCGTCCGCGCCGAGCGGGATGTCGTCCCAGGTGCGGGCATACAGGTCCAGTACGCGCTCGGCCTTGGGCCGGAAGTCCGGGTCGGTGAGGAAGATCCACGAGCGGTGCTGCCAGGGCTCGAGCGCGTCCTGGTCGAGCCGGCGGCACACGGTGGACGCCGAGAGGAAGGGCGCGATGCCACGCTCGACGGCCTCGCGGGCCGGCTCCGGGCACGACCAACGCGACAGCGGCGGGCCGCCCCTGGCGCTCGCGGTCGGTCAGTCCCGGCAGGCCCAGGTCGGCCAACCGGCCCCGCCACGTGCGCACGGTGTCCACGTGCACTCCCACCTCAACGGCGATCCGCGCGTTGGACCTGCCCCGAGCCGCCCGGAACACGATCTGCGCCCGCACTCTGGCCCCGGTACTCGGTCTTGTGGCCACAGGCCGCCTTCTTCAACCGGTGCCGCTGGGCGGCGGTCAGGACTGTCGGGCGCGCGGCAGCAACAGGCAAGGCAGGCAAGGCGATCAGAGGGTACGCCGACACCAGGCGGCTCAGGAGAGTTCGTGTCGAGTTCCGTCGGCGACTGCATGGAGCTTGTCGGGATTGGCCACGTTGTGGATGGTCGAGATGCGGCCTTCCAGATCGAAGTCGAAGGTCAGCGTGGCGATCACGCGGTCCGGGCCGCGGAAGACCACGCCCGGGCCGCCGTTGATCCAGGTGAGTTCTGCCCGCATCTGCCCGGGCTCGATGCCCTGGTAGGTCGTGGTGCCGAGCGCGGCGAACCAACGGGCCACGGTCTCCAGGCCGATGACCGGCTTGAGGGCCTGGCGGACCTTGCCGCCGCCATCGGTCCACAGGGTCACGTCCGGGGAGAGCAACTCCATGAGGGTGTTGATGTCGCCGCCCGCCGTCGCCGCGAAGAAGCGCTCGGCGACGTCGCGTTGGCGGGCGCGGTCCGCGGTGAAACGGGGCCGACGGGCCTGGACGTGCTCGCGGGCACGGTGCGCGGCCTGCCGGACCGCCGCGTCCGAGCGTTCCACCGCCTCCGCGATCTCCGCATAGCTGAAGGCGAAGACCTCCTTCAGTACGAAGACCGCGCGCTCCAAGGGACTCAGCGTCTCCAGCACAACCAGCAGGGCCATGGAGACCGAGTCCGTCGTGGCGACGCCGTCAGCTGTGTCCGGGCCGGTGAGGATCGGCTCGGGGAGCCATGGCCCGACGTAGGTCTCGCGCTGGTGGCGAGTCGAACGAAGCCGCTCCATCGCCAGGTTGGAGACGATCCGGGTCAGGTAGGCCTTGGGGTCGGCGACCTCGGAACGGTCGGCCGCCGACCACTTGAGCCACGCGTCCTGGACCACGTCCTCGGCGTCGGCGGCGGAGCCGAGGACGCGGTAGGCGACGGAGAAGAGCAGGGTGCGGTACTGCTGGAAGGCAAGCTGGTCGGGGCCGGCCTGCTGCGGCTGGGTCACTTGGCGCTCCGAATCCGGGTGTAGCGGCCGCCGTGCGGCCAGAACGCGCCCGAGACGGGCATCTTCTTCATGCGGGCGAAGGTCGGCCACGGCACGGCGGTGACCGTCTCCTTGTACTGTGCGGCTCGCTTGCCGGTCAGCACGATCCGGCGCGGGCTGTCGTCGGGGTGGGTGAACTGCACGACGGCGTCGTTCCGACCCAGACTGACAGGTGTGTGGTAGTAGCCGAAACGGAAGGGCTTGGGCTCCTTGCCGGCCAGCACCCGCAGGATCGAGAGGGCCGCGTGCACGCCGGTGGGCATACCCCCCTGACAGGTCCCGTGCATCACGCCGTAGCCCTGGCGGATCGCCGCCGCGTCGCCCACGGCATAGACGTCCGGCTGGGAGACCGAGCGCAGCGCGCTGTCGGTGACCACCCGGCCGCGCTCGTCGACGGTCAGACCCGCGGCGGCCGCCAGCGGCGAGACACGGGTGCCGCTGGTCCACAGCACTGCGCCCGCCGGGATGCTGGAGCCGTCCGCGAACTCGACGCTGTCCGGCAGCACCTTGGCCACCTCGACGCCGCTGCGCACCCGCACGCCGAGCCGGGCGAGCGCCTCGTCCAAGTAGGCCTTGGCCTTCGGGTGCATGCTCGCGCCCGGCTCCTGCCGACCCAGCAGCACCACCTGGAGCTCCGGGTACCGCTCGGCGATCTCCGCGGCGGCCTCGACGCCGGTGAGGCCGCTGCCGCCGACCACGACGGTCCCACCGTCGAGCCGGGTCAGCCGGTCGGCGAGGAGGGCGGCGTCCTGCGGGCCGTTGAGGGTGTAGGCGTGGTCGTCCACGCCGGGGACGGCAACGGTGTTCGCGATGCCGCCCAGGCCGTAGACCAGGGTGTCGTAGCGCAGGACCCGGTCGTCGTCGATCCGGACGGTCTTCGTCTCGGCGTCCACGGCGGTGACCCAGCCACGGACGAAGCCGGCGCCGGTGCCGTCCAGCAGCTCCGGGATGTTCATCTCGGTCGTCTCCTGACCGGTGGCGGTCATGTGCAGTCGGAGCCGCTCGGTGAAGGTGTCGTAGGGGTTGACCAGCGCCACTCGCAGGTCTCCGCGTTTCCTGGTGCGGGCCGCGAGCTGGATCGCGGCGGAGAGCCCGGCGTAGCCGGCGCCCAGGACCAGGACCTCGTGCTGCTGCGCTGCTGTCGCGTTCATCGCTCTGCTGTCTCTTTCGTCTCGGTCGTTCCCGCTGTGCGGACGACCACCAGACGCAAGCTGCCCTTCGGTTCGTGACAAGGGGGCGATATGACCCGCGTCACATCGAGAGCAGAGAGCGTGCGCGACATCAGCGCTCCGAGCACCGCGACGCGCTGCATGCAATCATGATCGACTGGCTTCGCACGGGAACTGACGGAACAACAGGATCCGCAGGTCAGCGGCAGGGCCTGGCGCTTCCACGCGGCCCGCGAGCACGACCGCGGGCTTCTGGAGCCGACCACTCGGCCCTCCGCCGCACACACGCAGCGGTCGACTCCACGCCCCACCCTGGATTCGCCTCTCACAACGCACGGATCGCGCAAGAACTTGCACATCTTGCGTCCACTTGCGGTCCCGGAACGCAAGCCCGCGACTACCGCCGAGTCGCAGACCGAACCCCGCGAGCCCCTCAAGCCTGCCCTGGCACCCGCCAGTTGATCGCTCCACCGGCCCGGAAGGGGCACCCGAGCCCCCGCCACTCCGGAGTGATGAGTGCTTCTGGTGAAAATTGCGCTGTTCAAGTTGTAGACCCGCCCACCCAGCTCTGCAATATTTCGATGAAAGAACGCAAATTCCTGCCTCACACTCTGTGCTGATCACTCGTCACCGATCACCCGCACCTTTCTGCTCCTGCACCACTCCGCCAGGAACGAGCCGCCCTCGCCGCCCCACCGGCGCGCGAGCCTCCGCAGGAAGTGACCCGTATGACTCGACCGACTCGACACAAGCAGAGATCCCCCAGGCGGCGCGCGGCGATCGCCGCGCTCGCCTCCGCCGTGATGGTGCTGGGCCTGCCCGCCGTCGGCGCGCACGCGGCCGGCGGTCCCAACGTCGCCGCGGACGCGAAGACCACCGCGGGCAGCACCCGCGGCGCGCACAAGGCCACCAACATCACCGACGGCGACACCGATACCTACTGGCAGGCCGGGAAGAAGTCGGCCCAGTGGGTGCAGACCGACCTCGGGAAGAGCGAGCGCGTCCGACAGGTCGTGCTGCGGCTGCCCGAGGGCTGGCAGACCCGCAAGCAGACGCTGGCGCTCCAGGGCAGCGACGACGGCAAGAGCTTCGCGACGCTCAAGTCATCGGCGCAGTACGTCTTCAGCCCCGGTGACGACAACACCGTGAAGATCTCGGTGCCTTCGACCCTCGCTCGGTACGTGCGGGCCGACTTCAGCGCCAACTCGGTAGCCGGTACGGCCCAGTTGGCCGAGATGCAGGTCCTCACGGCCACCGCCCAGACCCCCAACCTCGCCCAGGGCAAGCCCTTCAGCGAGAGCGGGCACGCCGATGTCTACGGCGCGGCCAACGCCGGTGACGGCAACCGCGACACCTACTGGGAGAGCACGAACAACGCGTTCCCGCAGTGGCTCCAGGTCGACCTCGGCTCGTCGGTCAGGGTCAACCAGGTGACGTTGCGGCTGCCGAGCAGCTGGCCGAGCCGCAGCCAGACGCTCAAGATCCAGGGCTCGACCGACAACCAGAACTTCACCGACCTGACGGCCTCGAAGGCGTACACCTTCGAAAGCTCCACCGACCAGTCGACGACCATCGCCTTCGACGCGACGACCACGCGGTACGTGCGCGTGCTGATCACGGCGAACACCGGCTGGCCCGCCGGGCAGGTGTCCGAGCTGGAGGTCTACGGACCGGCGACCGGTGACACGCAGGCGCCCACCGCACCGGGCAACCTGAGCTACACCGAACCGGCCACCGGGCAGATCGAGTTGAACTGGACCGCGGCCACCGACGACACGGCCGTGACCGGCTACGACATCTACGCCAACGGGCAGTTGAGGTCGAGCGTCGCCGGGAACGTGCTGACGTACACCGACACGCAGCCGGCCGGCAGCGACATCACGTACTTCGTGCGGGCCAAGGACGCGGCGGGCAATGTCTCCGCCAACAGCAACAGCGTCACCCGCAAGGGCTCGACCGGCGACACCCAGGCCCCGACCGCGCCGGGCAATCTCGCCTACACGCAGTCGGGCAGCGACGTGAAGCTGACCTGGCAGGCGTCGAGCGACAACGTCCAGGTCACCGGGTACGACGTGTACGCCAACGATCAGCTCCTCAAGTCCCTTGCCGGTGACGTGACTTCGTACACCGACACCCCTTCGGCGACGGCCACGGTCACCTACTACGTGAAGGCCAAGGACGCCGCCGGGAACGTGTCGGTGGCGAGCAACAGCGTCACCCGGGCCGGTAACGGTGCCGGGTCCAACCTCGCGCAGGGCAAGCCCATCGAGGCCTCGTCGTACACCTTCACCTATGTCGCCGCGAACGCCAACGACGGCCAGATCGCGACGTATTGGGAGGGCGGGGGCGGTGCCTACCCGGCCACCCTCACCACCAAGCTGGGTGCCAACGCCGACCTCAGTCAGGTCGTCGTCAAGCTGAACCCGGACGCCGCGTGGTCGACGCGTACGCAGAACATCCAGGTGCTGGGCCGGGACCAGGACGCGACCGCGTTCACGAGTCTCGTCGCGGCGAAGGACTACGTCTTCAACCCGGCGAGCGGCAACACGGTGACCATCCCGGTGTCCGGCTCCGCCGCCGACATCCAGCTCAAGTTCGCCTCCAACACCGGTGCCCCGGGCGCCCAGGTCGCCGAGTTCCAGGTGATCGGCACCCCGGCCGCCAACCCTGACCTCAAGGTCACCGGCATCACCCACACGCCCGCGGCCCCGGTCGAGTCGGACGCCATCAGCCTGACGGCGACGGTCACCAACAGCGGCAGCAAGGCGTCCAAGGCCACCGACCTGAACTTCACGCTCGGCGGCACGAAGGCCGCCACGGCGGACGTCCCGGCCCTCGCGGCGGGCGCGTCGACGACGGTCACGGCGAGCATCGGCACCCGGGACGCGGGGAGTTACCCGCTCGGCGCCGAGGTGGACCCGTCCAACAAGGTCATCGAGCAGAACGAGGGCAACAACGTCTACACCGCCCCCGACGCCCTCGTCGTCAAGCCGGTCTCCAGCTCCGACCTGGTCGCCGCACCGGTCGCCTGGACCCCGTCCAGCCCCTCGGCGGGCGACAACGTCACGTTCACCGTGGCGATCAAGAACCAGGGTTCGATCGGCTCGGCCGCCGGCGCGCACGGCGTCACGCTGACGCTCCTGGACGCCAACGGCGCCACCGTCAAGACGCTCACCGGCTCCTACAGCGGCACGATCGCCGCCGGCCAGACGACCGCACCCGTCAGCCTCGGCTCCTGGACGGCCGCCAACGGCAAGTTCACCGTCAAGACGGTCATCGCCGACGACACCAACGAACTCCCGGTCAAGCGGACCAACAACACCACCACGCAGAACCTGTTCGTCGGCCGCGGCGCCGACATGCCGTACGACATGTACGAAGCCGAGGACGGCACAGTGGGCGGCGGCGCCCAGGTCGTCGGACCGAACCGCACCATCGGCGACATCGCGGGCGAGGCGAGCGGCCGCAAGGCGGTGACCCTCAACTCGACCGGCCAGTACGTCGAATGGACCACCCGCGCGTCCACCAACACCCTGGTCACCCGCTTCTCCATCCCCGACGGCACCAACACCACGCTCGACGTCTACGTCGACGGCCAGTTCCTCAAGGTCATCGACCTCACCTCCAAGTACGCCTGGCTGTACGGCGCCGAGACCGCGCCCGGCAACTCGCCGAGCGCCGGTACCCAACGCCACATCTACGACGAGGCGAATCTCCTGCTGGGCAAGACAGTTCCGGCCGGTTCCAAGATCCGCCTCCAGAAGGACGCGGCCAACACCTCCACGTACGCGATCGACTTCATCAACACCGAGCAGGCGACGGCGACTCCGAACCCGGACCCGGCCGCGTACGTGGTCCCGGCCGGCTTCGCGCAGCAGGACGTGCAGAACGCGCTCGACACGGTCCGCATGGACACCACGGGCAAGCTCGTCGGCGTCTACCTGCCCGCCGGTGACTACGAGACCTCCAGCAAGCTCCAGGTCTACGGCAAGGCGGTCAAGGTCGTCGGAGCCGGGTCGTGGTTCACCCGCTTCCACGCCCCCTCCTCGCAGGAGAACACCGACGTCGGCATCCGGGCCGAGGCCACCGCGAACGGCTCGTCGTTCACCGGCTTCGCCTACTTCGGGAACTACACGTCCCGAATCGACGGACCAGGAAAGGTCTTTGACTTCTCCAACGTCTCCAACATCACCATCGACGACATCTGGGTCGAGCACATGGTGTGCATGTACTGGGGCGCCAACACCGACAACATGACCATCAAGAACTCCCGCATCCGTGACACGTTCGCCGACGGCATCAACATGACGAACGGCTCCACGGACAACCACGTCGTCAACAACGACGCCCGCGCCACGGGTGACGACAGCTTCGCGCTCTTCTCGGCGATCGACGCGGGCGGCGCCGACGAGAAGAACAACCTCTACGAGAACCTGACGTCGACGCTCACCTGGCGTGCGGCCGGTATCGCCGTCTACGGCGGCTTCAACAACACCTTCCGCAACATCCGGGTCGCCGACACCCTGGTCTACTCCGGCATCACGATCTCCTCGCTGGACTTCGGCTACCCGATGAACGGCTTCGGGACCGATCCGACGACGATCGAGAACGTCTCCCTGGACCGAACGGGCGGCCACTTCTGGGGCTCCCAGGTCTTCCCCGCCATCTGGGCGTTCTCGGCCTCGAAGGTCTTCCAGGGCATCCGGGTCAACGACGTCGACATCGACGACTCCACGTACGGAGGCGTGATGTTCCAGACCAACTACGTAGGAGGACAGCCCCAGTTCCCGGTGAAGGACACGATCTTCACCGACATCTCCATCACCAACTCCAAGAAGAGCGGAGACGCGTTCGACGCCAAGTCCGGATGGGGCATCTGGGCCAACGAGTTGCCCGAACCCGGTCAGGGACCCGCCGTGGGTTCGGCGACCTTCGTCAACCTGCGGATGAGCGGCAACGCGCAGGACATCCGCAACACCACGTCCACCTTCACGATCAACGTCCAGTAACTCCCGCCGCTACAAACTGAAGCGGGGCCGCCCTTCCTGACGAGGGCGGCCCCGTTTCGCGCTGTGTCCGTAGTGCCTACCAGCCGACGGCGACCAGGAGCCACTGCGGGTCGGCGTGCGAGATGAACGAGGACTGGCCCGCGACATCGTCGTAAGGGAAGCCGTAGGCAAGCTGGTTGATGGCGTTGTCGTGCCAGAACTTGGCGTAGTAGTTCGCGGGCGCCGCCTTGTAGAACTGCGCCGGGTCGGACTGCTGCGACGCCGGCAGGGTCGCCACATGGCGGTTGAGGGCGGCGCACATGTTGGGATCGGCGGCCAGCGAGCCCGCACACCCGAAGATGTCGGAGGTGGCCGCGTTCACGCCGACCGACTGGGCGTACGACGTGAAGTAGCCGGCGTTGGCGCCGCCCGCGCGGAAGCTCGGGTCGCTGCCGGGCGCGATGATCCGGTACGGCGCCTGGGTCTGGGCCAGCACCTTGAACTGGGTCGGCACCGCGTCCGTGAACCGCTGGAAGGTGGTCGCGCGGTCCTCGGCGAAGGTGGCCCGGTTCTCGCCGACCTCGGTGTCGTAACCGTCCTTGCTGTGCAGGCGCATGGCGAGTTTGAGGCCGAAGGCGTCGACGCGGGTGGTGTTGCCGTTGAAGACGTTGCCGCCGACCGTGAACTCGATGAAGTCGTAGTAGGAGCTGGTGGGTGAGCCCAGGTAGAAGTACATGCGGCCCGCGGAGTTGGCGGGCATGTCGAGGTAGGGCTGTTCGGCGATGGAGTGCGTCTGCCCGTTGAAGCTCCAATACACCTGGCTGTCGGGGTACTTGCCGTTGGTGCGGTTGAGGATCTTCACCTCCACGGCGTTGTTGGCCGCGGGGATGTCACTGGTGCTGCCCCAGAAGTCGTCGGGCGGGGTGGTGCTTCCGGGGCCGTAGACCTGGAACTCCCAGAGGGAGTAGCCCCATTGGGTGGCGCGGGCGGTGCCGTAGAGGCGGACGTAGCGGCCGCTGCCGGTGACGGTGAGGTTCTGGGTGCCGCCGGTGGCGGTCGTGGTGGAGTAGACCGTGGTCCAGGTGGTCGCGTCGGTGGAGGTCTGGATCTGGTAGCCGGTGGCGTACGCGGCCTCCCAGTTGAGCGAGACGCGGGTGATCTGCTGGACCGTTCCAAGGTCCACCTGAAGCCACTGCGGGTCGGCGAAGGCGGAGGACCAGCGGGTGCCGGTGTTCCCGTCGACGGCCGCGCTGGCGGGGAAGGAAGCGCTCTCGGTCGAGGACGCGGTGGCGGGCCGTCCTTGGGACAGCAACTGGTCGGCGGCGCGGGCGGGTGAGGGGCTCAGGGCGGCGAAGAAGGCGACGATCAGGACGACGGCCAGACCGAGAGCCGTACGGGAGCGCAGGGCTCCGGTCGGCGGTCTGGCGGATGTACCGGCGGACGTCTGCATGGGGGGTCTCCTCAGCGGGGTTGGGAGCGCTCTCCCCGGGTTGTAGTCCCGCCCTTGCCAGCCGTCAACAACTGAAGCCGAATGAACGGCAGTTCGTCGATGCAGGCGCTCACAGCGGGACTTCTGTTCAGGATCCGACTGCGGACCTCGCTCCGACCCGCCCCTTTCCTCCATCACTTGACGCGTCCGGTATGGACCTTTCCGCAGGTGGCAGAGTGGTCACCGCAACATCGCACGCACGGCGAGAACAGTCTTGGGAGAGAAGTCCGTTGAACTCCGGTACCCCGGCCCCCGACAGCTACTACGAGCGCATCGACGAGCACCGTTACAAGCCCACCGCCCACGCGGGCGGCGCCTGGGACCCGGCCGAGCTGCACTTCAGCCCGCTCGGCGGGCTCGTCGTCCACGCCATCGAGCGTCAGTTGGCGCAGCGGCCGGGCGGCGACGGGCTCGTGATAGCGCGGATCAGTTACGACATCCTGGGCCGGCTCGCCCTCGACGAGTGCGAGATCCGGGTGGAGGTCGTCCGCCCCGGCCGCACGATCGAGCTGGTCGAGGCGGTGGTGCTGGTCGCCGACCGGCCGGTGGTGCGGGCCCGGGCCTGGTTCCTCGCCGCGATCGACACCTCCGCCGTGGCGGGCGGCCCCGACGAACGGCTCACGCCTCCCGGTGAGTTGGCCCCCTGGGAGATGAGCGCGCTGTGGCCCGGCGGCTACATCGCCTCCGTGGACGTACGGCCGCTCGCGCCACCCCGGCCGGGCCGTACGACCGCCTGGATCTCCACCCGGCACGCCCTCGTCGCCGGTGAGCCCGGCAGCCCGCTCGCGTCCTACCTCGCGCTCGTCGACACCGCGAACGGCATCGCCGTACGCCAGCCGCCGACCGCCTGGATCTACCCGAACGTCGACCTGACCGTCCACCTGCACCGCCAACCCGTGGGCGACTGGACGGGGTTGGACACGACGGTCACCTTCGGGCCCACCGGACAGGGCCTGACCAGCACGGTGCTGCACGACGTCAACGGCCCGGTGGGGCACGCGTTGCAGATGCTCACCGTGCGGCCCGCGTCGGAGCAGTGAGCGTGGTTCCTTTGTCGTGCTGAAGCGGGAGGCGTCTCAGCTCGCCGCGGAGACCGCTTCCCACGCCGCTTCGGGGTCGAGGCGCAGCGCGGGCCGGGTCCGCTTGAACTCGGCGGCCAGCGCCTCGACGTCCGGGAGTCCGTCGACGGACACGGCGAAACCGCGGAACAGGGTCGCGCAGTACTCGGCGGACAGGAGCGTGGCGTCCCAACGGCCCTCCGGCCACACCCACTGGTAGGTCGGGTGGTGCAGATTGACGAACTGCAGGGTGGCCAGGTCCAGTTCGACCACGCGGAAGGTCCCTTCCTCGACGGCCTCCGCGAGCAGGCCGGTGATCAGCCGCTCGAAGTCGGCGCGTTGCCGCAGCACCCGCTCCAACTCCCGGTCTCTGAGGCTGCGGTAGTCGTGCTCGTAGACCCAGATGTGGTCGAGTCTGCGGAAGATGATCGTCAGCAACGACTCGGACAGCAGCCGCAGTCGCAGCAGTGGCGGCTCGTCGAGGTCCGCGATCTGCTGGGCACGGGCCAGCAGCGGGTCGAGGACCCGCGACTGGATCTCGATGAGGAGGTTCTCCTTGGAGCCGATGTAGTAGTACAGGGCGCCCTTGGCGAGTCCGACCGCGCGGCCGAGGTCGTTGATGGAGGTCGCCGCGTAGCCCTGTCGCGCGAACAGGGCCGCCGCGATGTCGATGATCTTCTCGCGTCTGACTTCGAAACCCGGCCCGTGACCCGGCGGTCCTGGCATGTCCGCTCCCCCTTGCTGTGCCGCGTCCGGCGCCCTGCCCGCGCCCGCTCCCGCCGCCTCAGACCGTACGCCCCACGATCAGCCACTTCGACGGCAGCTCGATGCGCGCGCCGTCCGCCGTGAACTCGGTGGTGATCAACGGCAGTTCGCCGCGCGCGACGACGGTGAGGCCGGCTGCCCGCAGGAGTTCCGGCACCTCGTCGTCGGACACCTCGCCGGGGACGATGCCGTGGCGCAGGACCGGGGCGAGTTTCGCGGGCGGTCCTGCCGGGTCCTGGGCCAGTTCGCCCAGGATCGGGCCGGCGGCTTCGGCGAGTTCGACGAGGAAGGCGTGGCCGCGCTCCCCGATCAGCGCGGCGATGCCGTCGACCAGCGGCTGCCGGTCGTCGGGCTCGACCTGGTGCAGTACGCCCCTCATGTAGACGTTGGCGTCGCCGAGTTCGGCGTGCAGGGTCTCGACCTCGGTCTTGTCGGCGGCGTCCAGCAGCCGGTAGGTCGCCTGCCCCGCCGGGTCCGCGTGCCGGGCGTGGTCGAGGGCGGCGGCGGACAGGTCGACGCCGACGACATGGGTGAACCGGTCGGCGAGGAACCGGGTCTGCGTGCCGTTGCCGCAGCCGAGGTCCACCATCTGGAGGCCGGGATCACGCAACTTCGGTTCGAACAGGGCGAGATGGAGCCCGACCGTCTGGGCTGCCGCCGCGTCCCAGAAGACGGCTCCTTGTCCGTCGGGCGCCTCGCGCCAGAAACCTTCCCAGGCCTCCCGGTACCGACTGGTCACGCTCATGCCCAACTCCCCAGGATGCGAGGCCGTTCCGCCATAAGTGACGGGCCAGTACGGTCTATCGCGCCCCGGTCCTGCTCACAAGCACACGGCGCATTCCTTCACCGCTCATTCGACCGGTGTACGCCGTTGTGCGCCCCTTGTGCCCCGCCCGTCGCGCCCGCTTCAGCGGCGGGGCAGGGTGAGTTCGAACCAGACGGTCTTGCCCGTGGTCGTACGGCTGGCGCCCCATTCGCGGGCGAGAACGCCGACCAGGCGCAGGCCGCGGCCGAACTCGGCGTCGGGGCCCGCGCCGAGCAGGGACGGCAGGGTGGGGTCGTCGTCGTCCACCTCGCACAGCAGCGTGTCGCCACGCACCAGGCGCAGTGCGACGCGGCGGCCGTGGGAGTGCCGTACGGCGTTGGTGACCAGCTCGCCCGCCAACAGGGCGGCGTTGTCGGCGAGTTTGGCCAGGCCCCACTCGTGGAGCTGTTCGCGGACCACCGCGCGGGCCCGGCCGGCCTCGACCGGGTCGAGGGTGAGCCGCCATTCGGCGACGTCGTCGGGCTCGATGCCGTTCAGGCGGGCCATCAGCAGTGCGACGTCGTCCTTGCGGCCACCGCGGGTGTTCAGGGTGCGGATGATGGTGTCGCACGCGTCGTCCATGGACGCGGCCGGATGCGCGGCCGACTCGCTCAGGGCCGCGAGTCCTACGCCGATGTCCTCGCCGCGCACCTCGACGAGACCGTCGGTGCACATCACGAGCCGGTCGCCGGGCGCCACGCGCACGCGTACCGCCTCGAAGGGCACCCCGCCGACGCCGATGGGCGCACCGGTGGGCAGGTCGAGCAGCTCGCTGCGGCCGTCGTCGGCGCGCACGATCACCGGCGGGATGTGACCCGCGTTGGCGATGTGGAGTTCGCTCGCGATCGGGTCGTAGATAACGTACAGGCAGGTCGCGAGGTACGAGTCGCCGAGGCGCTGGGCCAAGTCGTCGAGGTTGCGCAGGAGTTGGGCGGGCGGGAGGTCCATGGCGGCCATGGTCTGCACGGCGGTGCGCAACTGGCCCATCATCGCGGCCGAGTTGAGGCCGTGGCCCATGACGTCGCCGACGACGAGCGCGGTGCGGGCGCCGGGCAGTTTCACCGCGTCGAACCAGTCGCCGCCGACCCGTCCGAGCAGCGTGCCCGGCAGATAGCGGGTGGCGATGTCGCAGCCCGCCATGCGCGCCGGTATGTGCGGCAGCATGCTGTCCTGGAGGGTCTCGGCGACGGACTCCTGGTAGGTGTACATGCGCGCGTTGTCGAGCACCAGGCCCGCGCGGGCGGCGAGTTCGGCGCCGGTGACGCGGTCCATGTCGTTGAACTCGACGCGCTCCGGGTGGCGCAGCAGGATCATGAAGCCGAGGACGACATTGCGTGCCTTGAGCGGCACGACGAGCATGGAGCGGCCGGTGATCAGCGGCCTGATGTCGCGCTTCTCGAACTGCGAGGCGATCATGTGCCCCATCTGCTCGCTGATGCGCGGCACGAGGACGGGTTCGCCGGTGGTCATGCACTGGAAGAACGGGGTGTGCGCCGGGAACGGCATGGCCTCGCCGACCGGTACGACGTCGTCCCAGCGGCCGGGTTCGTCGGTGTGCTCCAGGGCGACCCGGTGCCACATGGTGGTCGTGTCCGGCACACCGTCCGGGAACCCCTCACCGGCGACGACCTGTTCGCGGAGGTAGGTGCCGGCGACGTCCGTGAACTTGGGTACGACGGCCTTGCTGACCTCGATGATGGTCTGGGCGAGGTCGAGCGAGGTGCCGATGCGGCCGCTGACCTCGTTCAGGAACTCCAACCGCTCGCGTACGGCGACGTATTCGAGGTCCTCGCCCTCGTCCGCGACCTCCTGCGGCACCGGAAGTCCTTCGGCGACCGCGAGGGCGACCCGCTCGCGGCGCGCCTTGCGCTCGGCGCGGCGGGCGACGCCCCAGTCGGGGGTCACCGGCACCCGCTCGTTCTGGCTGAACTCCAGGACGGGGTAGCCCAGTTCGAGGACCTGCGCGACGATGCGGGCGCTCTCGTCGACGCTCATGCTGGGCAGGATCTCGGGGAGCCTGCGGGCGAGTTCGTCGGCGCCGGGGAAGTCGGTGTGATGCGCGAAGCCGGGCGCTATGCGCTCGAAGGCACCGTCCCCTTCGGGGAGGTCCTGGCGCAGTCCGCCCGCGTCGGCGGCGAGCACCAGCAGCCGTTCCTGTCCGGGGCCGACGAGCGGGTAGGCCCACCACAGGACGTCCACGCGGTCGCTCCCCCAGCCTTCGGCCGGGCGGATCCCCATCTCGCTTCGCTCGGGGACGGTGAGGCGGGCGCGGCCCGCGGCCGGGTAGGAGAGCCGTCCGTCGAGGGAGGACTCCAGGTCGGGGCCCAGTCCGTCGTAGGCGGCGAACGCGCCGTAGGGACCGGTCTCGTCTTCGTCGGGCAGGGCGCCGGAGACGGGGAGCAGGTCGAGGGCGGGCTGGCCGATGGCCTCTTCCCTGGTGGCGCCGAAGAGGCGTCGGGCGCCGCGGCTCCAGTGGGAGACGAGGCCGTCGCGGTCGATCAGGATCACGGCCAGCGGGACGCGACCCGCCGCGGTGTGCTCCGTCACCACGTCGTCCCCGGCCCCGCGGCCGGGAGCTGCCTCCCGCTCGGTGCCACGGTCCATGACCCAGGCCCTCTCTCCCCACGGCTCCGCAAGATCTGTGCCGCCACTCACCACGCTACGGGGGCGGCCGGTGGCGATGTGTGGCATTCCTGGAATTGGTTCCACTCCATCGCACCGGCGTGCGCCTCCGCGCTCTGTGGGGCAGGAGTCAGTCCTCGTGGCCGAGTTGGAGATCGCGCTCGGTGCGTCCCCCGCCCGCCACTTGGAGCACGGTGGCCACGGGCGGGTACCCGGCGGCGATCACCGTGTACTCGCCGGAGGACAGGTCGATGAACCGGAACGTTCCGTCGGGCCCCGTGGTGAGGGTGTCCACGACGTTGCCCGCCGCGTCCAGCAGCGTCACGCGCGCGTCCTCGACGGGCTGTCCGCCGCTCGCCCTGACCGTGCCGCGCAGCACGGCGCCGCCGGCGAGTTCGACGTCCTGGCGGGTCTCGCGGGAGGCCTGGACGCTGACGGGGAGCGCGGCCGGGCGGAACGCGGGCGCGCTGGCCGCGAGGGTGTACTCGCCGGCCACCAACTCGCTGATCACATAGGTGCCTTCGCGCCCGCTGCGAGTGCTGGCGACAACCTCGCCGTGCACGTTGGTGAGCGTTACGGCGGCCTCCCGCACCGGGGTGCCGTCCGCGGTCAGCACGCTCCCGGCGAGGCGTCCGGCGCCGCCGAGGACGACGTCCAACTCGACCGGCCGCTCGCCGACGGTCACGGACACCGCCTGCGGCTGGTGCCCACCGGCCGCCGCGATCAGGACGTACGACCCGGAGCCGGGCGTCGACAGCGCGTACCGCCCGTCCGGGCCGCTGGCGCCGCGCCCGATCTGCTGTCCGGAGACGTCGATGAGGGTGAGCGCGGCCCGGGGTACGACGGTCCCGTCGGGGTGCTGCACCGTGCCGCAGACGGGGATTCCGGCCGCGTACGCCGAACGGGCCTGCGGGATCGGGGAGTTGAGGGGCGCGGCCTCGGACGTCTCGGCGGGGGCGTTGTGGGACACCAGGGGTTTCTCCTTGAGGAAGAAGGCGATGAGCAGGCCGAGGGCGACCACCGGCACCAGGTAGAGGAAGATCCGCGGCATGGCGTCGGCGTACGCCTGGATGTAGCCGTCGCGCAGCGCCGGGGGCAGCGTGTGGACGAGCTGCGGGGTGATGGACTCGGGGTCGGGGAGGCCGGCGCCCGCGCGCGCGGGGATCCGGTCGCGGAGGGCGTCGGTGAGCCGGTTGGCAAAGAGGGTGCCGAAGATGGCGGCGCCGACGCTGCCGCCGATCTGCCGGAAGTAGTTGTTGGCGCTGGTGGCGGTGCCGAGGTCGGCGGGCCGTACGGAGTTCTGCACGGCGAGGACGAGGACGGGCATCACCATGCCGATGCCGGCGCCGAGGACGGCCATCCAGACGCTGTACTGCAGCCGGGAGGTGTCGACTTCGAGGCGGGACAGCAGCCACATGCCGAGGGTGGCCAGCGCGCTGCCGAGGAGGGGGTAGATCTTGTAGCGGCCGGTGTGGCTGATGAGTTGGCCGGAGATGATCGACGCGCCGACGATGCCGCCCATCATGGGCAGCATCAGCAGTCCCGACTCGGTGGCGCTCGCCCCGTCGACCATCTGCAGGAAGGTCGGCAGATAGCTGGCGGCCCCGAACAGCGCGACCCCGATCACCAGGCCCACGAGAGCGGTGACGTTGAAGACGGCGTCCTTGAACAGCCGTAGCGGGATGAGGGGTTCGGGCGCGAGGCGCTCGGCGACGAGGAAGAGGACCGCGGCGGCCACGGCTCCGGCGCCGAGCCCGAGGATGACGTGCGAGCCCCAGGCGTACTCGGTCCCGCCCCAACTGGTCAGCAGCACCAGGCACGTTGAGGCGGCGGCGAGCAGCAGTGCGCCGAGGAGGTCGAGGCGCGCCTTGACGGTGGGCTTCGGCAGCTTCAGTACGACGGTGACGACGGCGAACGTCACCACGCCGAACGGCACGTTGATGTAGAAGCACCAGCGCCAGGAGAGGTGGTCGGTGAAGTAGCCGCCGAGCAACGGCCCTGCCACGGAGGCGAGTCCGAAGGTGGCGCCGATCAGGCCCATGAACCGGCCGCGCTCCCGGGGCGGCACGATGTCCGCGATGATCGCCTGCACGCCGATCATGAGGCCGCCGGCGCCGATGCCCTGCACCGCGCGGAAGGCGATGAGTTGGTCCATGGACTGGGCGCGGCCCGAGAGTGCGGAGCCGATGACGAAGACGCCGATCGCGAACTGGAACACGCTCTTGCGGCCGAGGAGGTCGCCGAGTTTGCCGTAGACCGGCAGGCCGACCGTGGAGGTGAGGAGGTAGGCGGTGATCGCCCAGGACATCTTCTCCAGGCCGTGCAGTTCGCCGACGATCTTCGGGAGCGCGGTGGCGACGATCATCTGGTCGAGGGCCGCGAGGAGCAGCGCGAGCATCAGGCCGAGGAACACCAACCGCACGCGGCGGGGGCTCAGTTCGGCCTTGTCGACGGGTGCGGGGACCGGTGTCTCCGGGGGCGCCGGGGCCTGTTCGTCCTGCACCAGAGTCGTCCCGCCCACGTACCGCTCCCCTCGTCGCGCCTGCCGCACAATTCCCGCTTTAGGCGACAACTGTGAGCAAGCGTGACGAGTTACGGCGTACGCCCGGCTCGCACGGAGATCCACTCGAACCGGTGAGGGACGCGGCCGGAGCGTCAACGCGCCCTGGCGGCTTGGCCCTTGGGGCCTACTTCTCGACCTCGGCGGCGAGCCTGTCGAGGACCAGGTCGTAGATGCGGGCGAGGCCCTTGGGGGCGAAGGTGCGCTCGAAGAAGCCGCCGATGCCGGTGGCACCGTTCCACGTGCTGGTCACGACGACGCGGGACTTGCCCTCGCCGGCCGGGGTGACCCGCCAGGTGGTGACCATGGTGGAGTTGCGGTCCTTCTCGACCAGTTCGCCGTCGGTGGGCTCGCCGACCTCCAGGAGGCAGTCGCGGACGCGCTTGCTGGTGGCCTGGAGCTTCCAGTGGACGAGAGTGCCCTCGCCGTCGCCGCCCTCGCGCACCTCGTACTCGCTGAACTGCTCGGGCAGCACCTTCGCGCGCGTGCCGCTGTAGTCGGCGAGGGCGTCGAAGACAGCCTCCGCGTCGGCTGCGACGACCCGCTCGGTAGTCGCCTCGACCTGCGCCATCGGTTTCCTCCAGGACATGAGTCAGGACATCGGTTCTCGGGGTCGGGGCAAGCCAACCACCCCCGCCCACGGCCACCCAAATCGGGGTGCCTCAAGGCGTCGGAAGCGATCGGGAATGACACTTGCACAGTAATTCGAACAAGTGTTTCACTCGGAGGGCAGGCCTACTTAGGAGGCGTCATGCGCTGGGAGAACCTCACCGTCGAGTCCGGCGGTCACAGCCGGGCGGCCGACGCCGCACTGTTCGGCGCGGACGCCGTGGTCAGCCGTACCTTCGACACACCAGAGTTCCGCGGGATCACCTTCCACGAGGTGCGGGCCCGCTCGATCATCAACCGGGTGCCGGGGGCCTCCCGCATGCCCTTCGAGTGGACGGTCAACCCGTACCGGGGCTGCTCGCACGCGTGCGTGTACTGCTTCGCCCGCAAGTCGCACAGCTACCTGGACCTCGACACCGGCCTCGGCTTCGACTCACAGATCGTGGTCAAGGTGAACGCGCCGGACCTGCTGCGCCGCCAGCTCGGCTCCCGGCGCTGGCTGGGCGAGCACATAGCGATGGGCACGAACGTCGACTGCTACCAGCGCGCGGAGGGCCGCTACCGGCTGATGCCGGGCATCCTCGGCGCCCTGCGCGACCACGCGAACCCCTTCTCGATCCTGACGAAGGGCACGCTGATCCTGCGCGACCTGGACCTCCTGGTGCAGGCCTCCGAGGTCACCGACGTCGGCATCTCGGTCTCCGTCGGCTTCACCGACCCGGCGCTGTGGCGCACTGTGGAGCCCGGCACGCCCTCCCCGGAGCGGCGCCTGGACGCCGTACGGACCCTGACCGAGCACGGCATCGACGTCGGGGTGCTGATGGCCCCGGTGATCCCCTTCCTGAGCGACCACCCGGCCCAACTGCGCGCCACCGTAAGGGCGATAGCGGCCTCCGGAGCCAGCTCGGTGACTCCCCTGGTGCTGCATCTGCGGCCCGGCGCCCGCGAGTGGTTCATGGCCTGGCTCGGGCAGCACCACCCGCATCTGGTCCGCCGTTACGAGCGGCTGTACGCGGAAGGCGCGTACGCCCCGAAGTGGTACCAGCGCCGGATCACCCGTCAGGTCCACGACCTGGCGCAGGAGTACGGCATCGGTCCCGCGCGCGCGGGGATGCCGCGCCGGATTCCCGAGCCGCCGGACCCAGCGGACGAGCCGGTGTCCGAGCCGACGCAGCTCACTCTGATCTGAGGGCGTCGGTCTGCGGGCGTTTCTCGGCGATCCGAGGGCGTTCGAGCGCATCCGGCGGCCCAATTGGGTCAAGTATCGGCCGAACAGGTTCTTCCGCCCCGAGTATTCGGGACTATGCGGCGAGGACCGACCGCGAGAAGCCGCGGTCCGCTGCCTCTCCGCCCTGGGAGGACTCATGAGAAAACGCGTAGCCGTACTGTGCGGTGCCGCCGTCGTCGTGGCCGGGACGGTCACCGCGCTCCCCGCCGACGCGAGCACCGCGCACCCCACGACCACCGTCCGGACGGCGAAGCTCAGCTGGAAGAGCTGCGCCACGACCGACTACCCGACGCTCCAGTGCTCGAGCGTCAAGGTGCCGCTGGACCACGCGAACCCGCACGGCAGGCAGATCTCGCTCGCCCTGTCCCGCGTCCCGCACACCGCGAAGACCTACCAGGGCCCGCTGCTGGTCAACCCCGGCGGCCCCGGCGGCAGTGGGCTGACCCTCGCGGGCTTCGTCGCGTCCTCGCTGCCCAAGGCGGTGGCGTCCCAGTACGACGTCATCGGCTTCGACCCGCGCGGCGTCGGCAAGAGTACCCCCGCCCTCGACTGCAAGCCCGGCTACTTCAACCCGGTCCGCCCCGACTCGGTGCCGAGCACCCCGGCGCTGGAAAAGGCCAACCTCACGCGCGTGAAGGCGTACGCGGCGGCCTGCGGCAAGAAGTACGCGAGCGTGCTGCCGTACATCGACACGATCAGCGCCGTGCAGGACATGGACTCGATCCGAGCAGCACTCGGCGCGAAGAAGATCAACTACTTCGGTTACTCGTACGGCACCTACCTGGGCGCGGTGTACGCGAAGCTCTTCCCGGAGCGCGTACGTCGCCTGGTCCTGGACTCCATCGTCGATCCCACGGGCGTCTGGTACGACGACAACCTCGGCCAGGACTACGCCTTCAACGACCGCCAGCAGGCGCTCATGGCGTGGATCGCGAAGTACGACTCGACGTACAAGCTCGGTACCGACCCGGCCAAGATCGAGGCCAAGTGGTACGCGATGCGGAAGGCGCTGGCCAAGAAGCCGGCCGGCGGGAAGGTGGGGGCCTCCGAGCTGGAGGACACCTACATCCCCGGCGGGTACTACAACGGCTACTGGCCTTATCTCGCCGAGGCGTTCGCGGCCTACGTGAACGACAAGAACGCCGATCCGCTGGTCGAGGCATACGACAACTTCGCCGCGATCGACGCCTCCGGAGACACCGGGTACAGCGTCTACACGTCGGTGCAGTGCCGTGACGCGTCCTGGCCGCGCGACTGGAACCAGTGGCGCAAGGACAACTGGGCGGCCTACGACAAGGCGCCGTTCATGGCGTGGAACAACGCCTGGTACAACGCGCCGTGCGCGTTCTGGCCGACGCGGACGAAGCAGCCGATCAACATCGCCAACGGCAAGCTGCCGCCGGTGCTGCTGTTCCAGGCGACGAACGACGCGGCCACTCCGTACGAGGGCGGCGCCACGGTCCACCAACTCCTGGCCGACTCCAGCTTCGTGGTCGAGCAGGGTGGCGGTAACCACGGCATCACGCTGAGCGGGAACGCCTGCCTGGACAAGTACCTGGCGACGTATCTGACCAACGGCAAGGTGCCGCGCAGTGGCGGCGAGGTCGACGCGGTGTGCCAGAAGACGCCGGACCCGAAGCCACTGACCACGGCGAAGTCGGCGACGAGCACGGCACATGGCTCGACGCTGCACGGCTTGTTGGGCTTCCGCGGCTGAGCACGACCGAGCAGGGCTGAGTACTGCCCACCGTCCCCGTCGGTCCGTCGGGGACGGTGGGCATCCTCGTTGTCAGACCCATCGTCCACCATGGACGCATGAGTGAGCTGACGAGGATTCCCGCCCCCGAAGGCGTCGCCCCCGCGACGGCCTACACGCACGTCGTCATGGGCACCGGCCGCTTCGTCGCGGTCTCTGGCCAACTCGCCCTGGACGAGGACGGCAAGCTCGTCGGCGAGGGCGACGCGGCGGCCCAGGCCCGCCAGGTCTTCGAGAACCTCCGCCGCTGCCTCGCCTCAGCGGACGCCACCTTCGACGACGTGGTCAAACTGACCTACTTCGTCACGGACATGGCCCACATGCCGACGATCCGCGAGGCCCGCGCGGCACACATACCCGACGCCCGGCTCCCCGCCGCCTCGGCCGTACAGGTCGCCGCGCTGGTGCGCCCGGAGTTCCTGATGGAGATCGAGGCGTTCGCGGTGGTGGGCGGATACAACGCGTAGGGGACGGGGCGAACTGCTCACCGCTGCCGAGGAATCCGCCCCAGCGCATGCACCGCCGCCTCCGCCAGCGCCGGGTGGGCCAGCGCGTCGTTCAGTACCGGTCTGGCGCGCGGGTCGGCCAGTTCGCCGAGGCCCTCCACGCAGGCGAGGGCCACGCGGCGGTACGGGTCGTGCGGGCGGAGGCGGCGTTGCAGCGTGGTGATGAGGGCGGGGACGGATTCGGGGGCGTGGAGGTCGGCCAGGAGGCGGACGGGGTGCAGCGCGTAGGCGACGCGGAGTTCGTTGGTGGCGAGGGCGGCGGCCGCGCGGGCGGTGCGGGGGTCGTCGAGGCGGGCCAGGGCGTACGCGGCGGAGGCGCAGCGGGGTGGGTCGCGGTGGTTGAGGAACAGGACGAGGGACTCGAAGGCACGCCGGTCGCCCGCGAGGCCGAGGCGGAACGCGGCCAACTCCCGGGCCCAGAGTGGTTGCCCGACGGCCGTGAGCACATCCGCCAGCTCGTCGAGGTCGCCGGTCGCCGCCAGATGCTCGTACGGCACCGTCCCTCCCGACTCCTGCCGTAAGCGCTCCGTGAGTGATCGCAACTCTTCGTCCATGAAGCCGAGCCTAGGCGGGTCGTGAGAGGGGCGGGACGTACATCACAAACTCCGGGGGCTGGCGCGCTCGTTACTCACCGGTTAAGCTCAGGTGAGCGAGTTACCCACTCGCGGATCTCCTTACGGTGGCCTGGTGACGCAGCCGCCGTGAGTGCAGTCGGTTCGGTGCCTCGTGTACCGCGGTACGACCAGGCCTGGGACAGGGCCGGTCGGAACTCTCTCTTCTCGCCGGGCGTGTGCGCTCGTTGCCCGGCATCACCCGCACTCCTTCTCGCACTCCGTGCGCCCCTCGGCGTACGGGTGCGCTCCCAGTCGTCACCCTCATTCCAGGAGTCCCGCGATGGCAACTCCCCTGCCCGACGCCCCCCTGTCCCCGTTCAAGACCATTGCCGTGGTCGGTCTCGGCACGATGGGCACCGGTATCACCGAGGTCCTCGCCCGGGCCGGCCGCGAGGTCATCGGTATCGACGTCAGCGAGGCCGCGACCGCCCATGCCGTCGCCGCCCTGGAGAACGCGACCGCCCACGCCGTGCGGCGCGGCCGGCTGACCGAGCAGGAGCGCACCGACGCCCTGGCCCGCGTCCGCACCTCCACCGACCTGGGCGCCGCGGCCGACGCCGACCTGGTCATCGAGGTGGCCCCGGAGTCGTACGAGATCAAGCACCAGATCTTCCGCGAGCTGGACGACATCGTGCGCCCCGACACCATCCTCGCGACCGGCACGAACGCCCTCTCCGTGACCCGGCTGGCGGCCGATTCGGCGCGCCCCGAGCGGGTGCTCGGGCTGCACTTCTTCAACCCGGCGCCCGCGATGAAGCTGGTCGAGGTCGTGTCCTCGGTGCTGACCGCGCCCACCGCCGTCGCCGCCGTCACCGACCTCGCGATCGAGCTGGGCAAGGAGCCCGTCGCGGTCGGCGACCGGCCCGGGTTCGTCGCGGACGGGCTGCTGTTCGGCTACCTCAACCAGGCGGCCGCGATGTACGAGGCGAAGTACGCCTCCCGCGAGGACATCGACGCGGCGATGCGGCTCGGCTGCGGGCTCCCCATGGGCCCGCTCGCGCTCCTGGACCTCATCGGCATCGACACCGCGCGCACGGTCCTGGAGGCCATGTACTCCGAGTCCCACGACCGTCTGCACGCCCCCGCGCCGATCCTGAAACAGCTCAGCGAGGCGGGCCTGACCGGCCGTAAGACGGGTCGCGGCTTCTACTCCTACGAGACTCCGGGCAGCGCGACCGTCGTGCGGGACGCGCTGACCCCGCCGGAGGGCGCGCGGCTCACCCCCGGCCGTACCGTGCGCTCGGTCGGGGTCGCCGGTTCCGGGACCATGGCGTCCGGTATCGCCGAGGTCTTCGCCAAGGCCGGGTACGACGTGGTGCTCGCCGCCCGTAGTGAAGAGAAGGCGCAGGTCGCCAAGTCCCGTATCGGCAAGTCGCTTTCGCGCTCCGTCGACAAGGGCCGGATGACCGCCGAGGCCGCCGCCGAGACCCTGGACCGGATCACCGCGGCGGGCTCCTACGACTCCTTCGCCGACGTCGACCTGGCCGTCGAGGCGGTCGCCGAGGACCTTGAGATCAAGCAGCAGCTGTTCGCGACGCTGGACAAGGTCTGCAAGCCGGGCGCGATCCTGGCCACCACGACCTCGTCGCTCCCGGTCGTCGCGTGCGCCCGCGCCACCTCGCGTCCGCAGGACGTGATCGGCATGCACTTCTTCAACCCCGCACCGGCCATGAAGTTGGTCGAGGTCGTCCGTACAGTCTTGACGGATGTTGACGTCCAATCAACAGTGCACGAGGTCTGCGTCAAGATCAAGAAGCACGCGGTTGACTGTGGTGACCGAGCTGGATTCATCGTCAATGCACTGCTTTTCCCCTACCTCAACAACGCGATCAAGATGGTGCAGGAGCACTATGCGTCTCTTGACGACATTGATGCCGCGATGAAGCTGGGCGGCGGCTACCCGATGGGCCCCTTCGAGCTGTTGGACGTCGTCGGGCTCGATGTCTCCCTCGCGATCGAGAAGGTCCTGCACCGCGAGTTCCGCGACCCGGGCCTGGCTCCGGCACCGCTTCTGGAGCACCTGGTGGCCGCGGGCTGCCTCGGCCGCAAGACGGGCCGCGGCTTCCGCGAATATGCCCGCCGCTGAGGATCCCGGCGACCGGTTCGCGGCCGACGGCGACTGGGGCGGGCTGCTCGATCCCACCGGAGAACCCCTGCCCACAGCGGGCGGGGGAAACCCCGGACGTGCACGCCAAGCTGCGCACATGCAGTACGTTCGGGTCATGCCCCAGCCCGCCAAGCCCTCCCGTACACCTGCCACGCCCGACGCACCGGAGAGTGCCGCGGGCAGTCGCGCCGCCGCCCAGCGCCTCAAGATGCGGCGCGAGTTGGCGGCGGCCGCGATGGAGCTGTTCGCGACCAAGGGGTACGAGGCGACCACGGTCGACGAGATCGCGGCGGCGGCCGGGGTCGCGCGCCGGACGTTCTTCCGCCACTTCCGCTCCAAGGAAGAGGCGATCTTTCCCGACCATGACGACACCTTGATTCGGGCCGAGGCGGTACTCAATGCCGCCCCCGCGCACGAGCACCCGCTCGACACGGTGTGCCGGGGCATCAAGGAAGTCATGCGCATGTACGCGGCCCAGCCGGAGATCTCGGTCGCCCGCTACAAGCTGACGCGCGAGGTACCCACCCTGCGCGAGGCCGAGATCGCGTCGGTGGCCCGCTACGAGCGACTGTTCACGCGCTATCTCCTGGGCCACTTCGACGAGCACGCGCACGACGACGACGCCAACGACGACCCGCTGCTCGCCGAGGTCGCCGCCTCGGCCGTGGTCACCGCCCACAACCACGTGCTCCGGCGCTGGCTGCGGGCCGGCGGCCAGGGCGACGTCGAGGCACAGCTCGACCACGCCTTCGGGATCGTACGGAAGACGTTCGGGAGCGGCATCGGCGCCGGCCGCACCGCGACCCCCAAGCCGACCCCCGCGGCGGTGCACCAGAACGGCGAGGTCCTGGTGACGGTCGCCCGCACCGACGCCCCGCTGGACGAGGTCATGCGGACCATCGAAGAGGCACTGAGGGACCGCTGAGGACCCTGGGGCCCCTACGGGCTCTGTGATGACGGCCACCCCACGGGGTGGCCGTTTTGGCATGTCAGAGCAGGTTTTCAGGCATCTTTCAGACCCCGTTCGATCGATCATCGCTCATTTGTTACGTAAAGATTTCACCTGAGAGCGATTCATGGCACTCGGTGCCTTGCGGGGTGACACGCAGTGTCATACGTTGAAGGTGTCCGGGCGGCCGGCGTGCAGAGATCTTCCGTACGTCGGCTGTCCCCGCAACCCACCACTGGGCTGCGCGCCCGGACGCCTGCGTCACAGGCAACCTCCCGCGCCACAAAGCGCTGCCGAAGCACCATCCGCCGAACCGACGGCACCTCAGCACCTACCCTCAGCAGCAGCACCGACGTAACCATCGGCGCCCCTCCCTCAGGGCGCACTTCGCCGGAGGCAATACCGTGACCGTGAAGGACATCCTCGAAGCGATCCAGTCGCCGGACTCGACTCCGGCCGACTTCGCCACCCTGCCGCTCCCCGAGTCGTACCGCGCGATCACCGTGCACAAGGACGAGACGGACATGTTCGCGGGCCTCACCACCCGCGACAAGGACCCCCGCAAGTCGATCCACCTGGACGACGTCCCGGTGCCCGAACTCGGCCCGGGCGAGGCCCTGGTGGCCGTGATGGCCTCCTCGGTCAACTACAACTCCGTGTGGACCTCGATCTTCGAGCCGCTGTCGACGTTCGGCTTCCTGGAGCGCTACGGCAAGCTCAGCGAGCTGACCAAGCGGCACGACCTGCCGTACCACATCATCGGCTCCGACCTCGCGGGCGTCGTCCTGCGCACCGGCCCCGGCGTCAACGCCTGGAAGCCCGGTGACGAGGTCGTCGCGCACTGCCTGAGCGTGGAGCTGGAGTCGAGCGACGGGCACAACGACACGATGCTCGACCCCGAGCAGCGGATCTGGGGCTTCGAGACGAACTTCGGCGGGCTCGCCGAGATCGCGCTCGTCAAGTCCAACCAGCTGATGCCCAAGCCGGGCCACCTGTCGTGGGAGGAGGCCGCCGCCCCGGGCCTGGTGAACTCCACCGCCTACCGGCAGCTGGTCTCCCGCAACGGCGCCGGCATGAAGCAGGGCGACAACGTCCTCATCTGGGGCGCGAGCGGCGGACTCGGCTCGTACGCCACGCAGTTCGCGCTCGCGGGCGGCGCCAACCCCATCTGTGTCGTCTCCAGCGAGCAGAAGGCGGACATCTGCCGGGCGATGGGCGCCGAGGCGATCATCGACCGCACCGCCGAGGACTACAAGTTCTGGGCCGACGAGCACAACCAGGACCCGCGCGAGTGGAAGCGGTTCGGCAAGCGCATCCGTGAACTCACGAGCGGCGAGGACGTGGACATCGTCTTCGAGCACCCGGGCCGCGAGACCTTCGGCGCAAGCGTTTACGTCACCCGCAAGGGCGGCACGATCGTCACCTGCGCCTCGACCTCCGGGTACAACCACGAGTACGACAACCGCTACCTGTGGATGTCCCTGAAGAAGATCATCGGCTCGCACTTCGCCAACTACCGCGAGGCCTGGGAGGCCAACCGGCTGGTCGCCAAGGGCAAGATCCACCCCACGCTCTCCAAGGTGTACTCCCTGGAGGAGACCGGGCAGGCCGCCTACGACGTCCACCGCAACCTCCACCAGGGCAAGGTCGGGGTCCTGTGCCTCGCCCCCGAGGAAGGCCTCGGCGTGCGCGACGAGGAGAAGCGCGCCCAGCACATCGACGCCATCAACCGCTTCCGGAACATCTGAGGGCTGAGGTCCAGTACATGACTGAGCGCCAGAAAGACCGGCCGTGGCTGATGCGCACGTACGCCGGTCACTCCACGGCAGAGGCGTCCAACGAGCTGTACCGGCGCAACCTCGCCAAGGGCCAGACCGGTCTGTCGGTCGCGTTCGACCTGCCGACGCAGACCGGCTACGACTCCGACCACATCCTCGCCCGCGGCGAGGTCGGCCGGGTCGGCGTGCCGATCGCGCACCTCGGGGACATGCGCCGGCTGTTCCAGGACATTCCCCTGGACCAGATGAACACCTCGATGACGATCAACGCCACCGCCATGTGGATGTTGGCGCTCTATCAGGTCGTCGCGGAGGAGCAGGGCGTCGACATCACCCTGCTCCAGGGGACGACCCAGAACGACATCGTCAAGGAGTACCTGTCGCGGGGCACACACGTGTTCCCGCCGGTTCCCTCGCTCCGGCTGACGACCGACATGATCTGCTACACGGTCAACCACATCCCCAAGTGGAACCCGATCAACATCTGCAGCTACCACCTCCAGGAGGCCGGGGCCACCCCGGTCCAGGAGATCGCGTACGCCATGTCCACCGCGATCGCCGTCCTGGACGCGGTGTTCGCGTCCGGCCAGATCCCCGAGGACCGCAAGGGCGATGTCGTCGCCCGCATCTCCTTCTTCGTGAACGCGGGCGTCCGCTTCATCGAGGAGATGTGCAAGATGCGCGCCTTCGGCCGCATCTGGGACGAGATCACCCGCGAGCGCTACGGCATCGAGAACCCGAAGCAGCGCCGGTTCCGCTACGGCGTCCAGGTCAACTCCCTGGGCCTGACGGAAGCGCAGCCGGAGAACAACGTCCAGCGGATCGTCCTGGAGATGCTGGCCGTGACACTGTCGAAGGACGCACGCGCGCGTGCCGTGCAACTCCCGGCGTGGAACGAGGCGTTGGGGCTCCCCCGGCCCTGGGACCAGCAGTGGTCGCTGCGCATGCAACAGGTGCTGGCCTACGAGAGCGACCTGTTGGAGTACGCGGACATCTTCGAGGGCTCGCACGTCATCGAGGCGAAGGTGGCCTCCCTGGTCGAGGAGTCCCTCGCGGAGATGGACCGCATCGAGGAGATGGGCGGCGCGATGGCCGCCGTCGAGTCGGGCTATCTCAAGTCGCAGCTCGTCTCCTCGCACGCCGAGCGTCGGGCCCGTATTGAGTCCGGTCAAGAGAAGATCGTCGGCGTCAACATCTTCAACACGACCGAGCCCAATCCACTCACCGCCGACCTCGATACAGCTATCCAGACGGTCGACCCGGCCGTCGAGGCCCGTGTCATCGAGTCGTTGCAGCACTGGCGGGACACGCGCTACCAGCCGCCGTTCAACCACCCGCGCCCGTGCAAGGCACTGGAGCGGCTGAAGGAGGCCGCCAAGGGCAGCGGCAACCTCATGGAGGCCACCCTGGAGTGCGCCCGCGCCGGTGTCACGACCGGCGAGTGGGCCGGGGCCCTGCGCGAGGTGTTCGGCGAGTTCCGGGCGCCCACGGGCGTCTCGTCGGCGCCGGTCGCGGTCCCCGCCGAGGAGGGCTCGGCGATGGCCGAGGTGCGCCGCAAGGTGGATGTGACGGCGCGCGAGATGGGCGCCGGGAAGCTGCGGTTCCTGGTCGGCAAGCCGGGCCTGGACGGGCACTCCAACGGCGCCGAGCAGATCGCCGTACGCGCGCGTGACGCCGGCTTCGAGGTGGTCTACCAGGGCATCCGGCTGACCCCGGAGCAGATCGTGGACGCGGCCCTCGCCGAGGACGTGCACGCGGTCGGTCTGTCCATCCTGTCCGGCTCGCACGCCCAGTTGGTGCCGGACGTGCTGGACCGGCTGCGCGAGGCCGGCGCGGCCGACATCCCGGTGATCGCGGGCGGGATCATCCCGAACGCCGACGCCGAGCTGCTCAGGGCCGCGGGAGTGGCCGCGGTCTTCACCCCGAAGGACTTCGACATCACGGGAATCATCGGCCGTATCGTCGACGAGATCCGGAAAGCGAACAAGCTCGACCCCCTGCTCGACCCCTTGGAGGTCCCCGCATGACCACGCCCGCCCCCGTCAACCGGCTTCGCCCGCGGCGCTCCTGTCTCGCGGTCCCCGGGAGCAATCCGCGCTTCCTGGAGAAGGCACAGGGCCTCCCGGCCGACCAGGTGTTCCTGGACCTGGAGGACGCGTGCGCGCCGCTCGCCAAGCCCGAGGCGCGGCACACCATCGTCAAGTTCCTCAACGAGGGCGACTGGACGGGCAAGACGCGGGTCGTGCGCGTCAACGACTGGACGACCGAGTGGACGTACCGCGATGTCGTCACGGTCGTCGAGGGCGCGGGCCAGAACCTCGACTGCATCATGCTGCCGAAGGTGCAGACGGCCCAGCAGGTCGTCGCCCTGGACCTGCTGCTGACGCAGATCGAGAAGACGATGGGCTTCGAGGTCGGCAAGATCGGCATCGAGGCGCAGATCGAGAACGCGCAGGGCCTCAACAACGTCAACGAGATCGCGACGGCCTCCCAGCGCGTCGAGACGATCATCTTCGGCCCGGCCGACTTCATGGCGTCGATCAACATGAAGTCGTTGGTCGTGGGCGAGCAGCCGCCCGGTTACCCGGCGGACGCCTACCACTACATCCTGATGAAGATCCTGATGGCCGCCCGCGCCAACAACCTCCAGGCGATCGACGGCCCTTACCTCCAGATCCGCAACATCGACGGCTATCGCGCGGTCGCGCAGCGGGCCGCCGCGCTCGGCTTCGACGGCAAGTGGGTGCTGCACCCGGGCCAGGTCGAGGCGTCCAACGAGATCTTCTCGCCCTCTCAAGAGGACTTCGACCACGCCGAGTTGATCCTGGACGCGTACGACTACTACACGTCCGAGGCGGGCGGCAAGAAGGGCTCCGCGATGCTCGGCGACGAGATGATCGACGAGGCCAGCCGCAAGATGGCGCTCGTCATCTCGGGCAAGGGCCGGGCCGCCGGTATGGAGCGCACGTCCAAGTTCGAAGCCCCGGAGGCCTGAGCACCATGCAATTCGGACGCACCTACGAGGAGTTCGAGGTCGGCGCGGTCTACAAGCACTGGCCCGGGAAGACCGTCACGGAGTACGACGACCACCTCTTCTGTCTCCTGACGATGAACCACCACCCGCTCCACATGGACGCCAACTACGCCGAGAACACAACGGACTTCGGCAAGAACGTGGTGGTCGGGAACTACATCTACTCGCTGCTGCTCGGCATGTCGGTGCCGGACGTGTCGGGCAAGGCGATCGCCAACCTGGAGGTCGAGTCGCTGAAGCACGTGGCTCCGACCTTCCACGGGGACACGATCTACGGCGAGACGACGGTCCTCGACAAGACGCCCTCCAGGTCGAAGAACGACCGCGGGATCGTGTACGTCGAGACCAAGGGCTACAAGCAGGACGGCACGCTGGTCTGCGTGTTCCGCCGCAAGGTGATGGTGCCGACCGAGACGTACATCAAGGAGCGCGGCGGCGAGCAGCCCGGCCGCCCCCAGCTCAAGGAGCAGGAGAAGTAGCCATGGCGCGACTCGCCCAGACCGCCGGTCTCACCGACATCCAGCGGGAAATCCTGTCCACCGTCCGCGACTTCGTGGACAAGGAGATCCTCCCGGTCGCCACCGAGCTGGAGCACCGCGACGAGTATCCGCAGCAAATCGTCGACGGGCTCAAGGAGTTGGGCCTGTTCGGCCTGATGATCCCGGAGGAGTACGGCGGCCTGGGCGAGTCCCTGTTGACGTACGCCCTGTGCGTGGAGGAGATCGCGCGCGGGTGGATGTCGGTGTCCGGCATCATCAACACCCATTTCATCGTGGCCTACATGCTCAAGCAGCACGGGACGCAGGAGCAGAAGGACCACTTCCTGCCGCGCATGGCGGCCGGCGACATCCGGGGCGCGTTCTCCATGTCGGAACCGGCGTTGGGGTCCGACGTCTCGGCGATCACGTCGAAGGCGGTCAAGGACGGCGACGAATACGTCCTGAACGGCCAGAAGATGTGGCTGACGAACGGCGGAACGTCGTCCCTCGTCGCCGTACTCGTGCGAAGTGACGAAGGACACCCGGAGGGCACCGCGCCCCACAAGTCGATGACGACCTTCCTGATCGAGAAGGAGCCCGGTTTCGGAGAGGTCCGGCCCGGTCTCACGATCCCCGGGAAGATCGACAAGATGGGCTACAAGGGCGTCGACACCACCGAGTTGATCATGGACGGCCTGCGGATTCCGGCCGACCGCGTGCTCGGCGGCGAGACCGGCCGAGGTTTTTACCAAATGATGGACGGAGTCGAGGTCGGCCGCGTCAATGTGGCGGCGCGTGGCTGCGGTGTCGCTCAGCGTGCCTTCGAACTGGGCGTCTCGTACGCGCAGCAGCGTCACACCTTCGGGAAGCCCATCGCCCAGCACCAGGCGATCCAGTTCAAGCTCGCGGAGATGGCTACCAAGGTCGAGGCCGCCCATGCGATGATGGTCAATGCGGCACGCAAAAAGGACTCCGGGGAACGAAACGACCTTGAGGCAGGGATGGCGAAGTACCTCGCCTCCGAGTACTGCAAGGAGGTCGTCGAGGACGCCTTCCGGATCCACGGCGGGTACGGCTTCTCCAAGGAGTACGAGATCGAACGCCTTTACCGCGAGGCGCCGATGCTGCTGATCGGCGAAGGTACCGCCGAAATCCAGAAAATGATCATCGGGCGCAGGTTGCTCGAAGAGTATCGATTCCAGGGCTGATTGTCCGTTTCGGGGTGTTTTCATCGAGAAGAAGATCACACCCCGTCAACGCGCCTCAGCCGCCGACTCGGCTTCCTGGCTTGCCCAGTTGTGGCCCGCGACCGGTACGATCCCGGGAAAGCCGCCGTCCCCCGTTACAGCGCGGCATCATCCGCTACGAAGGTCATCCATGCCCCACAGCCAAACCTCTGCACCACGCGACAGCCTGGCAGGCGTACGCCTCGCGCGCGGAGCATCGCCGTGGCTCCTGCCGACCGTCGCCACCGCAGCCCTCAGCCTGGTACGTGCGCGCAAGTCCGGCGCCGCCAAGGTCGTGGCCGTACCCGCCACCGCGCTCGCGGCGGGCATGCTGTGGTTCTTCCGCGACCCCGAGCGCGAGATCACCCAGGGCCGGGTCATCTCGCCCGCCGACGGTGTGGTGCAGAGCATCATGCCGTGGAAGGACGGTCGCACCCGCGTCGCCATCTTCATGAGCCCGCTGAACGTCCACGTCAACCGCGCGCCGCTCTCCGGCACGGTGACGTCGGTCGAGCACATCCCGGGTGGTTTCGTTCCCGCGTTCAACAAGGAGAGCGAGAACAACGAGCGGGTCGTCTGGCACTTCGACACCGAGCTCGGTGACATCGAGATGATCCAGATCGCCGGCGCCGTCGCCCGCCGCGTCGTCCCCTACGTTCCGCAGGGCACGAAGGTCGAGCAGGGCGAGCGCATCGGACTGATCCGCTTCGGTTCACGCGTCGACATCTACCTCCCCGAGGGTGTCGAGGTGGACGTGGAGGTCGGCCAGAAGACCATGGCTGGGGTGACTCGCATTGACCGTGGTTGATCCGGAGACACAGGCGGGCTGGGTGCCCGAGGCCGATGAGGTGGACGACGAGGAGGAGATGCCTCTTTCTCTCCGCCTCTCAATAGCGGACACCCTCACCCTCGGCAACGCCACCTGCGGCTTCATGGCGGTGTACTTCACCACCACCGGCATCCTGATCCCGCACCTGACGGGCAACGACGAGTCGACCGGCATGGCCCGCCACAGCGCGGCCACCGCGGTCATCCTGATGCTGTGCGCGGCGGTCTTCGACCTCTTCGACGGCCTCGTCGCCCGCAAGCTGCGCTCCTCCCCCATGGGCGCGGAGCTGGACAACCTGTCGGACCTGATCAGCTTCGGCCTCGCGCCGGCGTATTTCGTCCTCGTCTACGGCATGGTCGCCGACGACGCGCACCAGAGAGTGGCCGCGGTCGGGGCGATCGTGGTGCTGCTGGCCGTGGTGCTGAGACTGGCCCGGTTCTCGTGCGTGACGCCACCGAACGGCATGTTCCAGGGCATGCCCTCCCCGTTCGGTGCGCTGACGGTGGTCTCGATCGTGCTGCTCGAACTGCCCTTCGTGGCAACGCTGCTCGCGATCCTGGGCACCGCCTGGCTGATGGTGAGCCGGGTCGAGTACCCGAAGCCGCGCGGTCGCCTCGCGGTCGCGATGCTCGCCTGGATCGTCCTGTCGATGGGCCTGCTGGCATCCTGGGCGTTCGACGCCCCGGGCGGCCAGCTGCTCCTGCAGACGGGCTGCGCGCTCCAGCTGGTCATGGGCGCGGTGATTCCCCTGTTCGCGACGGCTCGCCGGGTGAACAACTTCCGCGGCAACAGGCGTGAGGCGCGAGCCGCACAGCTGCCGTAGCGGTCGTAGCAGACAGAACGAAGGGCCCCGAGCCGCTTGGCTCGGGGCCCTTCGACGTTCTGCCGACCGGGCAGAGCTGGGGTTCAGACCAGGAAGTCCCGCGCGATGTTCTCCGCCACCCGCTCCAGGATCGGGCCCGCCTCCGCGATGCACTTCACGACGTCCGGCTCGATCGACGTGAGGGGATACGCGCGGCGGATACCGGCGTGGCCCAGGGACTGCGGGGGCAGGGCGAGGCGACCGCAGACCGCGACGACCTCCTTGCCCTCCGCGCGCGCCGCCGCGGCGACGCCTGCCGGGGCCTTGCCGTGGAGGGTCTGTTCGTCGAGGGAGCCCTCGCCGGTGATGACCAGGGTGGCGCCCTCCAGGGCTGCGGCGAAGCCGAGGACGTCGAGCATGACCTCGATGCCGGGGCGGAAGCGGGCGCCGAGGAGGAGGGCGCCGTAGCCGATGCCGCCGGCGGCGCCCGCGCCGGGTGCGGAGGCGGACTCGGCGGCCTTGGGGCCGATCGCCTCCTCCAGGACCTTCGCGTAGTGCCCGAGGGCCGCGTCGAGGGCGTCCACGTCGTCCGGCGCTGCGCCCTTCTGGGGGCCGTAGACCGCGGGGGCGCCCTTGGGGCCGGTGAGCGGGTTGTCGACGTCGCTGGCGAGGATGAGGTCGACGGTGGCGAGGCGTGGGTCGAGGCCGGTGAGGTCGGCCGAGGCGAGGTCGGTCAGGCCGCCGCCGCCCGGGGGCACCGGTTCGCCCTCCGCGTCCAGGAAGCGGGCGCCGAGCGCGGAGAGCATGCCCGCGCCGCCGTCCGTCGTGGCGCTGCCGCCGACGCCGAACACGATCGTCCGCGCGCCCGCGTCGAGCGCGGCCCGCAGCAGTTCGCCGGAGCCGTACGTCGAGGAGGTGAGCGGGGCGAAGACTCCCTTGGGCAGCCGTTGCAACCCGCTTGCCTCGGCCATCTCCACCACGGCCGTGTCGCCGCGGACCGCGAAGGCCGCGGTGACCTCGTCGCCGAGGGGCCCGGCGACCCGTGTCTCGCGTCGCTCGAAGCCCGCCGCGACGGCCGCGTCCACCGTGCCGTCGCCGCCGTCGGCCACCGGCATCGCCGCGACCTCCAGATCGGGTACGACCCGGCGCAGCCCGGCGGTCACCCGCTCGGCGACCTGCACGGCCGTCAGCGACCCCTTGAACTTGTCCGCGGCGATGAGCACCCTGTGGGTGCCCCTCTGTGCAGCGTTCGCCACCTTGCGATCCCCTTGCTCTACGGGCCCCCGCGAATTCCGGGGCCAGTCGCGCCGCTGCGACCTTAACCGGCGGACGCCCGCGCCGTCATGCTCCGACCGAACCCTGGGACCGGCCTACGAGTGCCCTGTGCGGACCGGTCCAACCCCGCGCGGTCACTCCCCGGATCGGGTAGACCGGTCCTATGACCCCTGTGCGCAGTGAGCCAGAGCTCGCGGACCGCATCCTCGGGGGCTGGCTGGGCCGGATCGCGGGCAACATGCTCGGCAAGCCGGTCGAGCAGGGCGACCTGTGGACGCGCGACCGCATCGACCGCTATCTCCGGCGAGCCGGCGCTCTGCCGCTCACCGACTACCTGCCCGAGCCCGCCGGCGAGAACGACGGCGTCGCACTGCGCCCCGAGTGGCAGCGGTGCGTGCGCGGCCGGATCCACGGCAGCTGCCGTGACGACGACATCGACTACGCCATCCTCGGCCTCGACCTGCTGGAGACCCACGGCTTCGGCTTCAGCACCGAGCAGGTCGGCGAACTGTGGCTGCGGAGACTGCCGTACCTCCAGACGTTCACGGCCGAGCGCGCCGCTTACCGCAACCTCGCCAACGGCCTCAAGCCACCGCTGACGGCGACGCACGACAACCCGTACCAGGAGTGGATCGGCGCTCTGATCCGCGCCGACATCTACGGTTGGACCGGTCCAGGCGCCCCGCGCCGCGCGGCCCAACTGGCGCGCAGAGACGCGGTGTTGTCCCACTCGGGGAACGGTGTCTACGGCGCCATGTGGGCCGCCGCCCTGATCTCGGCGGCGTTCACCGCGCCGACCGTGCGGCACGCGCTGGACACGGCGCTGACCGTGATCCCGCCGGGCTGCCGCCTGGCGCGGACCGTGCGCCGGGTGCTCACGCTCCACGAGACCCGGATGACCTGGGAGGACACGCTCACCACGCTGTCCGAGGAGACCGCCGGGCTCGGCTGGATCCACACGATCCCTAATGCGGCCGTCCTCACCGCCGGACTCCTGTACGGCGACGGCGACTTCACCCGCACCATCACGCTCACCGTGCGCGGCGGCCTGGACACCGACTCGAACGGCGCGACCGCCGGTTCGGTCGCCGGGGTGCTGACCGGCGCGGACGCGATCCCGGGGCAGTGGAAGGACCCGTTGGAGGACACCGTGCGCAGTGCGGTGTTCGGCTTCGACGGGGCACGGATCAGCGAACTGGCAGCGCGGACAGTGCAGTTGGCGGAGACCGCCGACGTCTAGACGGCACCCTGCGCGATGAGGCTCCGGGCGCAGTCGAGGACGGCTTCCCTGGCCGGGCGCGGTTCCCAGCCGAGGACACGGCGGGCCTTCTCGGTGCTGTGGCGGTTGCGGCGGCCGAGCGCGGGGGTGATCTCGCGCAGCGACGGGTCCCGGAAGCGGGCGGCGAGGCGGACGGCGAAGTCCGGGAGGCGGCGCGTGGAGACGGTACGACCGTGCTCGCCGAGGCCGTCGCGCAGGGTGTGGGCGATGTCCTCCATCCACACGAACTCCCCGGTGGCCAGGAAGCGTTGGCCCGCGGCGTCGGGTGACACCATCGCCCGGATGTGGACGTCGACCAGGTCGCGGACGTCGACGACTTCGAGGCCGATGCGGGGAACGCCGGGCATCTTCCCGCTCACCATGCGCGCGATGATGCCGACGGAGCCGAGGTTCGCGGTGGTGAGGACCGGTCCAAAGACGGCGCCGGGGAGCACGGTGGTCAGCTCGGTCGGACCGACGTAGTCGCGCATGAAGTCCCAGGCGGCGCGCTCGGCGAGGGTCTTGGAGCGGCGGTACGGGATCAGGGTCGGGTCGTCTGGATCGGTCCAAAGCGACTCGTCGGTGACGCCTTCCGAGGCGTAAGACGAGGGGCTCGCGGCGTTCGCCGCCGAGGTCATCACGACGCGTCGTACGCCCGCCTCCGTGGCCGCGCGCAGGACGCGCAACGCTCCGCCACGGGCCGCGGCGATCAGGGCGTCGGGGTCGTCCGAGGCGGCGCCGAGCGGGGAGGCGACGTGCAGGACGAAGTCGACGCCCTTGAGCGCGGCGTCCCAGCCCTCGTCGGCGGTGAGGTCGGCGACGGCGAAGCTCAGCCGTCCGGCGGGGTCGACGACGGTCGCGACGGCGTCGGTGACCGCGCGCTCCTTGCCCGGGGCGCGGACGGTCGTACGGACGTCGTAGCCGCGGCGGAGCAGTTCGGCGATGCACCAGCCGGCGATGTAGCCGCTGCCTCCGGTGACGAGGACGAGTTCGGGCATGACGTGCTCCCTGCGGTGTCGGGTGGGGGTGTGCCAGAATGGAGAGCGAAGCGGAGGCCCCTCCGGTACATTCACCAACGTACCGGAGGACCCTCCGCTTAGCAATCCGACACCCGACGGACGGCCCGCACCCGTGAACCCCAAACCGACCCGCCGCGACGCCCTCGACAACCGGGAACGCATCCTGACCGTCGCCCGCGAGGCGATAGCCGCGTCGAGCGGTGCGTCACACGGCGTGTCCCTCACCGCGATCGCCAAGGAGGCGGGCGTCGGCATCGGGACGCTGTACCGGCACTTCCCCACCCGGGAGGCGCTGATCCTGGAGCTGTACCGCCACGACATACAGCACCTGATCGACCGCGCACCCGTGCTGCTCGCGGACCATCCCCCGCTCGTGGCCCTACGCCTCTGGTTTGACGAGGTCGCCCACTACGGGAGGCTCAAGTACGGCGTCGCCGAGGTCATCCATGCGGCGACCGACGGCGGCGCGGACGACGAGTACTTCGCGCCCTTCGTGGCCGCAATTGCCCTACTCCTGAAGGCGGGTGCCGCCGACGGGTCGCTCAAGTCCGGGCTCGATCCGGAGGATGTGCTGCTTCAGCTGAGCGTGCTGTGGCGGCTCGATCCGGCGCGGGACGGGGAGGCGCGGGCCGGGCGGATCCTCGACCTCATCGTGGACGGGCTGCGGACGGCTCCTTGAGGGGTGTGCGGTCGAACGCCTCGGCCGTCACCCCGAGGGCCGCCGTGGCGAAGATGGGGGTGTCCATGGCGCCGGGTTCGACGAGGGTGACCTGACGCCCTGGTGGCGGAGTTCCGCGCGCAGGGAGTGTGTGAGGGCGGCGAGGGCCGCCTTGGAGGCGGCGATCGGGCCGAAGAACGGTGGCGGGACGCGGGCCGAGACGGCGCCGACGATCCGGCCGCCACCCTCTCGCGGGTGACATCGAGGTGTCGTCGGTACGGCTCGCGGTGCGGGAGGCGCCCTGGTTGAGCCTGGTGTGTCACCTCCCGGTGCCGGGCAGCGAGTCGGAGAGGCGGCTGCGCGGGCTGGTTACCCTTCCTGAATGACCACTACGCAAGACTTCGCCACGTACCTCGCGGGTCTCCCCCGCATCCTCGCCGGGGCCGCCGCCCTCTTCCGTGACACCGAGGGCCAGGTCCTGCTCGTCGAGCCCAACTACCGTGAGGGCTGGGCCCTTCCGGGCGGCACGATCGAGTCCGACGACGGCGAGACACCCCGCCAGGGCGCGCGCCGCGAGACGCTGGAGGAGATCGGCCTCGACGTCGAACTCGGCCAACTGCTCGCCGTCGACTGGGTCTACCACGGGCCGAGCTACCCGCCGCTGGTGGCCTACCTGTACGACGGCGGAGTCCTCACGGCGAACGAACTCAAGTCGATCCAACTCCAGGAGGAGGAGCTGTTGTCGTGGCGACTCGTCCCGCGCGAGGAACTCACGGAGTATCTGCCGGGGTCGCTGGGGCTACGCGTCCTGGTCGCGCTCGATGTGCTGGAAGAAGGGGCGGGGACCGCGGAGTTGGAGAACGGGACGCGGGTGGGCTGACGGAGGGGAGCCGGGGGTGGATCGGCTGACGTGGGTCGGAGCGCCAGGGCCTGTCGGCTCACGTCGGGCAGAAGGCCAGGGCGGATGCGATGGCTGACGTCGGGGCGAAAGGCTGGGCGACCGGGCGCGGTGGCTGACGCCGAGCGGAGGACCCCGGGGAGCGGACACCGTGGACAACGTCGAGGCCGGCCGGGCAAGTTGACGGCATCGGCCGCCGGGCGTGCGTCGGCTCAGCAGCGGCCAGCAGGCCGGGGGCGTGCGCAGTGGACAACGCTGGGCGCGTGCGTGGCTGACGCCCGGGCGGAACGCTGAGCGGGTGGGCACGGTGGCTGACGCCGCGCCGAGCCGTCCCGGGCAGCGGACGCCATGGACAACACCCGCGACCGGCAGGCAAGTTGGCCGGCGCCGACCGCCCGAGGATGTCAGCCCACGCCGGGCAGAAGGCCGAGCGCGGGCCGAATGGATGACGCTGGGCGACCGGGCCGGGAGCAGGTGAGGTCGACAACGCCGTGGATGACCAGACGAGTTGGCCCGCATCAGCCTCCCGGCCTCGCGGGGTTCAGCCCTCGACGTCCCGGGGTTTCACGTCCACCTCGCGCAGCGCGTCGTCGCGAGCCTCGGCCCTGGCCTCCGTGCGGTGGCCGCGCTCGATGTAGTCGCGGACGACGAGTTCGACGGCGTCCTGCGGGTTGCCCACGCCCGCCAGCACCATGACTTCCACGACGAGCGCTGCGTCGAGCGAGACGGTCACCTTGGCCATGCGCGGACGCTAGCACCCGGTAGCGGGCCCCGAACATCCGGACGGGACCAGGAACAACTCCCTGCTGATGACGAACCCTTCCCACGTGGACGACGACGGCGCCGTGGTTCAAGGACGTGGAATGGCGAGCCGGGCCGCCCTTCCGTTCTCGCCGACGGCCCAACAGCCCGCATGGCGTGCGCAGTTGATCCCGAGGAGGAGGCTTCGGTCGAAGCGGGACCAGGTTCGTCCGCCGTCGGCCGTGACGTCGCTTCCGTCCGGGCCGACGGTGATCGCGGTGTCCCTGAGGTCAGGTATCCAGCTGACGCCGTTCCTGAAGCCGGCGGGTGTACCACCGGGCGACCATGAGGCACCGCCGTCGGACGTACGGGCGACCGCACCGAGGTCGATGTTCTCGGACGCGTTGAAATTGCCGCCCACCGCCAGGCCGTCCTCGGGGCTCCGGAAGGACAGGGAGGCGATGTTCCCTGTCGTACCCGGTATCGGCGTGGTTGTCACGGTCCAGGTCCTGCCGCCGTTCCGGGTGTGAAACACCTGCGGGTTGTGGCCGCTCCCGCTGACGCCGGTCGTCCCGAACCAGGCGTCGTGACGGCCCTTGGTGACCAGACAGGTGCCGGTCGCCAGGGCACCCTCGTCGGGAAAGGTGTCGGGCAGCCCGGCGGTGGGCGCGGGGTGCCAGCTGCGACCACCGTCGATGGTTTCCAGCAGGGGGAACCTCGTGCCGACCGCGTCACCCACGGCGAGACCGTGACGGCGGTCGAAGAAGGCCATGCAGTCGAAGAACGTGTGCGGGTCCGCGGCGCGGAACACCTGCTGCCAGCTGGCTCCGCCGTCGGCCGTCCGGTAGATGCGCGCGGGTACTCCGGCTGCCTCATCGCTCAGCGCGAGCACGAGCGCGTGGTCACGGTCCAATGCCTCGACGTCCCGGAACGCGTCGACCGCTCCTCCCGGAGGAGTGACGTCCTGCCAGGAACGGCCCCCGTCCACGGTCCGCACCACCGCACCGCCGACCACACTCTGGAATCCACCTCCGGCCGCCCAGACCGTGGAACGGTCCACAACGTCGACCGCGATCAAGGTGTTGCTCGTGGCGGTGTGCACGAAGCGCCACGAGGGCAGTGTCGCCGGGTGCCCCGCTCTTGACTCCGTTGACGCCGTTGACGCCACGGCCGGGTCACTCAGGGCCAGGACAAGTCCGACCACAGCACTCACACGCAGAATCGTCCGCAGTAGCGCAACTCCCATCCCAGGGAGGCTAATTGCGAAAGGGCGGGAGGAACATGCGTAAAAAGTACGACTGTCGAAGGCTTGAACCGGCCGCCTCAGTCACCTGAGGCGACATCGAACATGGCCCCACTTGTGGCGGCTCAGGTGTGCGCACACCTCCGCGACGGAACATGATCGCCGACATTGACCTTGTACTCGTGGCATGCACACAATCTGCGCGCCCGCGACGGGCGTTGGGGACAGGGGGGAACACCATGTATGGGGATCGAGCTCATCGCGAGACCCTTGCCGCGATCGCGCGAAATCCCGCGGCGCCGACCGAGGTCCTGATCAGACTGCTGAGCGTGGAAGCCATAGCGGCCTGGGACGCGATCGCCTGGCGCGCTCTGCCGGACGAGGTGGTGAACGCCATCGTCAGGCATCCCGACCGCAGGCTGCGAACGGTGTTCGGCTCAAACCTCGGAGTGACGCCGGAACAACGCGCTCGGCTCCTGGACGATCCCGATCCACGTGTCCGCGGCGCTCTGGCCGACGGACCCGACTGGTTCCGCGTCCCCGTGGAGCCTCTGCCGCTGTCCGTGCAACAGCGCCTGCTCGCCGATCCGGAACCGCAGGTCCGCCGGAGCGCGGCCCGCTGCCGCCACACAGCCCCACACCTGATCGCAGGGCTCGCCGACCACCAGGACGCGGACCTTCGCCGTGCGGCCTGCAACCAGTGGACGCTGCTGGCCGAGGACACGCGAAGCCGTCTGCTCCGCGACGCCGATGACGAAGTACGTCAGGCAGCCATGATGCGGGCCTGCCGTGATGAAGCGGGCTGTACGGAACTTCTTCTCGGCGCAGGACTGGGCCGCTTCGCCAGGCAGGAGGTGATCAGGCACGGCGCCATGAGCGCGGCGACCGCCGAACACCTCGCGGCAAGCACGGAAGAGGCGGACCGGCGGGAGCTGGCGGCCAACCTCAGCGTTCCCCTCGACATCGTCAGGATGTTGGCGAACGACGACGCACACAGCGTCCGGCTGGAGGTGTCGGTACGGCCCGAACTGACGGAGACCGAACGCAGCGCCATCGACATCACCATCAAGCCGTCCGACCGGTTGTATCCCGTCGAATGGGTTCGCCTCTGCGTCGATCCCGACGTCTTGCGCCAGTGCGCCAAGTCGTCCAACACCCTGCTTCGGCGCAGCGCCGCCTACAGCCGGCAGCTGCCCGCCGACGCGGTGGATCTGCTGTCCAAGGACGACGACTACCCCACACGGCTCCTGCTCTGCGAGAACCAGCCCACCGTCGACGGCGAGGTGGTGTTGCAGACGTATCTGGACTGCGAGGTCATCACCAAGGGAGCTCTTCTGGCCCACCCGAACTTCCCGCGCGTGGGCAACGGGCGACGCTTCACCGATGACCCGGACCCGAGCAAGCGGTGGCTGGTGGGACTCGACGCCGAAGCGCCCGTCGACGCGGTGGTCCGGTTGCTCGCCGACGCCGACGAGCGAGTTCGGGCCATGGCGGCCGAGCACCCCGCACTGCCAGTACCCCTCATCCTCCAGAGCTGCCGAAACCCGGAAACCGCCGCCCGCGCCCTCAGCAATCCGAGCCTTCCCACGGAGACCATGCACGAGTACCTGGACAGTGCGGGTGTCCCTCGCTCCAGTACAAGCGGACGGTAAGGAGCACGCTCGGATATCCGTTCGCTCCGAGTGGACGGGCGTCCTACCCTCGGCCCATGACCAGGCCTCTCGTAGCGATCCTCAGTGGCGCAGGCATCTCCACCGACTCCGGCATCCCCGACTACCGCGGCCCCAACGGCCTGTGGCGGAAGGACCCCGAGGCCGAGAAGCTCGTGACGTACGAGTACTACATGGGTGACCCGGAGATCCGCCGGCAGTCCTGGCAGATGCGGCGCCAGAACCGCACCCTCCAGGCCGAGCCGAACGCCGCGCACCGGGCCGTCGTCGACCTGGAGAAGTCCGGCGTACCCGTGCGGGTCATCACGCAGAACATCGACGGGCTGCACCAGCTCGCCGGACTGCCCGCCCGCAAGGTGCTCGAACTGCACGGCACCGCGCGGGAGTTCAGGTGCACGAAGTGCCATGCGCGCGGGCCGATGCGGGACGCGATCGCCCGCGTCGAGGCCGGTGAGGACGATCCCGCCTGCCTGGAGTGCGGCGGGATCCTGAAGTCCGCGACCGTCTTCTTCGGTGAGCGGCTCGACCCCGTCGTCCTCGGCGAGGCCGTCGCCATCACGAAGGCCTGCCAGGTGTTCATCGCCGTCGGGAGCAGCCTCCAGGTCCAGCCCGCCGCCGGGCTCGCCGGTGTCGCCGCCGATCACGGGGCACGGCTGGTCATCGTCAACGCCGAGGCGACCCCGTACGACGACCGCGCCGACGAGGTCGTACGGGAGCCGATCGGGACGGCGCTGCCCCGGCTGCTGCACGAGCTCAGCGGGTGACGCGGAGCTTCGACTGGCCGTGCGGGAGTTGTTCCCAGTCGTCCATGAAGTGGGCGTTCAGACCGTGTTGGGCCGCCAGCGCGACCAACGTCTCGGTGCGGTAGTAGAAGTCCTCGCGCAGGACGTGGTGTTCCTCGCCCTCCGTGCGGTCGAAGGTGAAGTCGAACCAGCCGCCCGGTGCCAGCACGCGGCCGACGTGGGCGAGGCACTCCTCGATGACCGGGAGCGGGGAGTGCGAGAACACGCTGTGCGCGTGGACGACGTCGAAGTGCGCGTCGGGCAGGAAGCGCAGGGTCAGGTCGTGTACGGGGGTGAGGGTGGGGAGCCGTTTCTGGAGGCCCATTTCTACGACCGTGTCCTGCGCTGCGGCCAGGATGTCCGGGGAGATGTCGATGCCGTAGTAGTGACCGGGGTCGAGGTGGCGGACGAAGCGCCAGCCGCCGCGCAGGTTTCCGCAGCCGATCTCCAGCATGCGGTGCTCGGGGCGCAGACCGTGGCCCAGGAGGTAGTCGAACTGCATCGCGCCCAGCGCCAGCCAGCGTTCACGGCTCGCGCTGCCGACCGCCGCGTCCGGGTCGGCCCTGGTGTCGGAGCGCATCACGGCGCGGTAGTAGGAGACGTGGTCGGGGTGTCGGTGGCGCAGCCAGGCGTCCCGGGTGGCCCGGGCCAGGTGGCGGGGTACGCGGTCGGGGTGGCGCAGGGCGTAGGCGATGCGGTGGCCGAGGGCGGCGCGGTTGACGGTGAGGTTCTTGGTGGGCACGGGGTCGTCGCCTTCCGAATTCCGAGGTGGGTGGCGGGTGTTGATGCCAGCCTCGGTGCGGTGGCCGGGTGTCCGGCTCGGTCAAGGGGCGGTGATCCGGGGGCGGTTCGGGTGATCCGGATGTCAGCCGATCGGTTGATGCGCCGTCCCGTCGATCGCGTTAGACACGGAGGATGGGAGACACGGGACCACCGAGGACGGGGCACGCGGAGCAACAGAGGACGGGGCACATCGGGCCGGAAGAGCGTCTGTTGCCCGTGGTGGTGCACGCCGCGTTCTTTCTGCTGCTCGGCTCGTCGTTCGTGCGCTTCCTGACCCGCGACCAGGGCGGGGCGCGTACCGGCTGGGTGCTCGCGCTGTACGCCGTCTTCTGTCTGCTGTACGTCATCGGGCAGTTCCTGGCGCCGGCGCCGCGCCCGGGTTCCGCGCCCACCGTGCGTCATCTGGCCTGGCTGGGTTCGGTGTCCGCCGTCTGGACCGTGCTGCTCGCCCTCGCGCCGAGCGCCACCTGGTGCGCGATGCCCCTGCTGTTCGCCGGCCTGTACGCGCTGCCCCCGCGGTTCGCGGTGCCGCTGGCCGCCGTACTCACCGGGCTCGTCGTGGCGTCCGAGATACGGGTGGCGGACGGCACGCTCAACCCCAACATGGTCGTCGCCCCGCCGGCCCTCGCGGCGGTCGCCACCGCCGTGCTGGTGCAGTTGCAGCGGCAGGCGGCCCGGCAGCGCGTCCTGATCGACGATCTGGTCCACACCCGCCGCGACCTCGCGGCCACCGAACGGCGGGCCGGTGTGCTGGCGGAACGGCAGCGGCTGGCCGCGGAGATCCACGACACCGTCGCGCAGGGCCTGTCCAGCCAGCAGATGCTGTTGCAGGCCGCCGAGCGGTTGTGGCGGACGGACCCCGACGCGGCCCACGCGCACGTCCTCAAGGCCGCCGAGATCACCTCCCGCGGTCTCGCCGAGGCGCGCAGGTTCGTCCATGACCTGGCACCGGCCGACCTCGTCGAGCACTCCCTGCCGGCGGCGCTGGGTGCGCTCGCCGAGCGGGAGAGCGGTCCGGGCCTGACGGTGGAGTTCCGGCTCGACGGCGATCCGGGCCCGCTGCCCGAACGGACCGCGGCGGCGCTGTTGCGCATCGCCCAGGGCGCGTTGGCCAACGTACGCGAGCACGCGGCCGCCACGCGGGCCGCGTTGACCCTGACCTGCCTCGACGACCTGATCTCCCTCGACGTCGCCGACAACGGCCGTGGTTTCGACGCCAGTTCTCCCCCGGTGTCCGCGCCCGGCCGGGCGCGCGGCCACGGGCTGCCCGCGATGCGGATCCGGGCACAGCAGTCGGGTGGCACGCTGAGCGTGGAGTCGACCCCCGGCGAGGGCACGGTCGTAACGGTCGCCGTACCTGTCGCACCTGTCGTCCCTGTCGACCCCGGCGTCCGTGATTCCCGTGAGGAGCTCGTCCCGTGAGCACACCCGTACCCGTACGCCTGCTGCTGTGCGACGACCACGCCGTCGTACGGGCCGGACTGCGCGCGTTGCTGTCCAGCGCCGACGGCATCGAGGTGGTCGGTGAGGCGGGCAGCGGCGAGGAGGCCCTCGCCCTGGCCGCCCGGATCCGTCCCGACGTGGTGCTGATGGACCTCCAACTCGGCGACGGCATGGACGGAGTGACGGCCACCAGGAAACTGACCGCCGGTGACGGCCCCCGTGTCCTCGTCCTCACCATGTTCGACACCGACGCCGACATCACCCGCGCCGTCGAGGCGGGCGCCACGGGCTACCTCCTCAAGGCCGAACGCCCCGAGGAACTGTTCACCGCGATCCACAGCGCGGCGTCCGGCCGTACGGCGCTCTCGGCCCCGGTCGCCGACCGGCTCATGGCGCGGATGCGCAGCCCGCACCCCACCCTGTCCGAGCGCGAGCGCGAGATCCTCGGCCAGCTGGCCCGCGGCCTGGGCAACCGGGAGATCGCCCGGGCCCTCTTCATCAGCGAGGCGACGGTCAAGACCCATCTCGGGCGGATCTACGGCAAGTTGGGGGTGGAGACGCGGTCCGGTGCGGTGGCCGTCGCCAAGGAGCGGCGGCTGCTGTCATGACACCCCGCCGGCACCGGAATCGCCGAGGGCACTAGAAAAGCGCCGCCCCGCTCTCGAAGTCCAGCAGCCGCTGCTTGCGGTCGAGGCCGCCGCCGTAACCCGTGAGGCTGCCGTTCGCGCCTACGACGCGGTGGCAGGGGACGATGATCCCGATGGGGTTCTTGCCGTTGGCGAGGCCCACCGCGCGGGAGGCGCCGGGGTTGCCGAGGGCGTCGGCGAGGTCGCCGTAGGAGCGGGTCTCGCCGTAGGGGATGCGGCGGAGCTGGTCCCAGACAGTTTGCTGGAACGGGGTGCCGTGCAGGCGGAGTTGGAGGGTGAACTCCTTCAACTCGCCCACGAAATACGCCTGTAGTTGGGCTGTTGCCTCGACGAAGGGTGTGTCGTCGGGGGTGCCGAAGTTCTCCTCCGGGGGGCGGTGGCGTTGGTCGACCATGTAGAGGCCGCAGAGGGCGCCGTCCTCGTCGGCGACCAGGGTCAGGGGGCCGTAGGGGCTGTCGATCACCGTGTGGTGCTTCATCGCTTCTGATTTCCCTTACACAGGCAGGAAGTTGATCGGGTGGCTGTCCGTCGCCCACAGGTACTGGACCGCGTACGCCCGCCACGGTCGCCAGGCCGCCGCGCGTGCGGTGATGGCGGCCGGGGTCGACGGGAGGCCCAACTCCTGGGCGGCGCGGCGGATTCCGAGGTCGGTGGGGAGGAAGGCGTCGGGGTCGCCGAGGGCGCGCATGGCGATGACGTCGGCCGTCCAAGGGCCGAAGCCGGGGAGGGAGAGGAGTTGGGCGCGGGTTTCCGTCCAGTCGCTCTCCACTCCCAAGTGGAGTGTGCCGTCGGCCAGTTGGCCCACCAGTGTGGTGAACGTCGTGCGGCGGGTGCGGGGCATCGCCAGTGATTCCGGGTCCACCGCCGCCAAGGCCTCGGGGGACGGGAAGAGGTGGGTCAGGCCGCCCTCGGGGTCGTCCACCGGTTCACCGTGCGCGGTGACCAGGCGGGCCGCGTGGGTGCGGGCCGCCGCCGTGGAGACCTGTTGGCCGAGGACGGCTCGTACGGCGAACTCCGCCTCGTCGACCGTGCGCGGGACGCGGCGGCCCGGCGCCTTGTCCACCAGCGGTGCCAGTACCGGGTCGGTCCTCAACTGGTCGTCCACCGCGACCGGATCGGCGTCCAGGTCGAGCATGCGGCGGCAGCGGCTGATCGCCACCGGCAGATCGCGCAGGTCGCTGAGAGTGAGGCGGCAGGCGATGTGGTCGGACTTGGGGGTGAGCGACGCGATGCCGTGGCCGTAGGGGAGCCGGAGGGTCCGGCGGTACGCACCGGCTCGCCACTCCTCCACGCCCGGTACGGCCGTCGCCGCGAGGTGGCCGAAGAGGTTGTCGGGGTTGAGGGGCGCGCGGAACGGCAGGCGGAGTGTGAGCGTGCCGGGGGTCAACACGGTCGTCTTCGGGCGCCTGTTGCGCAGCTCGCTCGGGGAGAGGGCGAAGACGTGGCGCACGGTGTCGTTGAACGTGCGGATCGAGGAGAAGCCGGCGGCGAAGGCGATCTCCGCCATCGGGAGCGCGGTCGTCTCGATCAACAGCCTTGCCGTCTGGGCGCGTTGGGCGCGGGCCAACGCGAGGGGGCCGGCGCCGAGTTCGGCGAGGAGTTGGCGTTCGATCTGCCGGGTGCTGTAGCCGAGGCGGGCGGCGAGGCCGGGGACGCCCTCGCGGTCCACCGTCCCGTCGGCGATCAGGCGCATCGCGCGGGCCACCAGGTCGGCGCGCTGGTTCCACTCCGGGGAGCCGGGGCTGGTGTCCGGGCGGCAGCGCTTGCAGGCCCGGAAACCCGCCTGCTGGCAGGCCGCCGCGCTCGGGTAGAACGTCATGTTCTCCGGCTTGGGCGGGACGACCGGGCAGCTGGGCCGGCAGTAGATGCGGGTGGTCAGGACGGCCGTGAAGAACCAGCCGTCGAAACGCGCGTCCTTGGACTGGACCGCGCGCACGCAACGCTCCGTGTCGGTGTGCATCCCGTTCTGCATACGTCCAGCATCCGACACCGCACGGGTCGGGGCTGGCGGGAATCCGACATCAGCCTTGTGTGGCCTGGTCAGGCACGGATCACCGTACTTCCGTGGACGGGGTGACGGGGGCGTGTAAGGGGCGAGGTCGGTTATGGGTTTGTGGTGCGACCCCCGGCTTTGTAGCGTCGACCTCCGTGACCCCTCCCGCACCTGCGCACAGCGCCGACTCCCTCCCGGCCCGCCTCGACACGGCCCGGAGCGACTACGAAGCCCTCCTCGCGAAGAAGCTGTCGCTCGACCTGACCCGCGGCAAGCCGTCCGCCCGCCAGCTCGACCTGTCCGCCGAACTGCTCTCGCTGCCCGGCGACCGTTACACCTCCGCCGACGGCACGGACTGCCGCAACTACGGTGGCGCGGACGGGCTGTTGGAGCTCCGGCAGATCTTCGCCGGGTTCCTCCAGGTACCGGTCGGGCAGCTGCTCGCCGTCGGCAACTCCAGCCTGGAGCTGATGCACGACTGCCTCGTGCACGCGCTGCTCGGCACGCTGCCCGGGGCCGCACGCCGCTGGGCGGACGAGGAGCGGGTCGCGTTCCTGTGCCCGGTGCCCGGCTACGACCGGCACTTCGCGCTGTGCGAGCGTTTCGGCATCGAGATGATCCCGGTGCCGATGACCGCAGACGGTCCCGACATGGATGTGGTGGAGCGGCTGGTCGCCGAGGACCCCGCCGTCAAGGGCATCTGGTGCGTGCCCAAGTACAGCAACCCGGACGGGACTTGTTACAGCGACGAGACCGTACGGCGGCTCGCCGCCATGCCGACGGCCGCGCCCGACTTCCGGGTCTTCTGGGACAACGCCTATGCCGTGCACCACCTCACCGACGAGGAGGTGGAGATCGCCGACGTGCTGGGCGCCTGTGCCGACAGCGGGCATCCCGACCGGGTCTTCGTCTTCGGGTCCACCTCGAAGATCACGCTGGCCGGTGCGGGCGTGGCGTTCTTCGGCTCGTCCCCGGCCAACGTGGCCTGGCTGCGCGGGTCCAGCGCCAAGCGTTCCATCGGCCCCGACAAGGTCAACCAGCTGCGGCACGCCATGTTCCTGCGCGACGCCGACGGGGTGCGCGATCACATGCGCAAGCACCGTGAGCTGCTGCGGCCCAAGTTCGACACCGTGCTGCGCATCCTCGCCGAGCGGCTGGGCGACACCGGTCTCGCCAGTTGGTCCACTCCCCGGGGCGGTTACTTCATCACCCTCGACGTGCCCGACGGGTGCGCCCGCGAGGTGGTGCGCCGCGCGGCGGACGCCGGTCTCGCCCTGACTCCGGCGGGCGCCACACATCCGTACCGCGACGACCCGAGGGACCGGACGATCCGGATCGCCCCCTCCTTCCCGGACGCCTCGGAGATCGAGGAGATCATCGAGGGGGTGGCCACCTGCGTACGGCTGGTGGGCTACGAAAAGCTGGTGGCTGAGGCGAGTTGACCCGACGGAGGATTCATGGGTCCGGTCAGGTCCGGACCGGACCGGACCGGTCAGGCCCTGACCGCAGGCTTCCTACGGCCGGGGCATGACGGCCAAGGCGGTTTCGGCGATCGAGCGCAGCGAGTCGGGGCTGCTTCCGCCTTTGCCCAGCGCCTCGATCCCGCGCAGCACAGCCAGTAGGAGTCCGGCCAGTCGAGCGGGGTCCTCGTCCTGCTTGATGTCGCCCGCCCGCTGGGCTCCCGCGACGCAGGAAGTGAGCAGTTCCTCGATGGCGGCGAAGGTCCGGCGGGCCGTCGCCTCGACGGCCGGATCCTGCCCGGAGAGCTCGGCGGTGCCCTTGGCGAGCAGGCAGCCGCGCCGAGAGGCGTCCGAGGCGGTGGCGTCCGCCACTGCCAGCACATGCGCGCGCAGCCGTTCAAGGGCACCGGCGTCCGGGCCGTCGAGCGCCCGTCGTACGGCGTCGACCAGTTCGGCACAGTGGTCGTCGAAGGTGCGCAGGAACAGTTGGCGCTTGTCGCCGAAGGCACCGTAGAGACTGCCTTTGCCCAGGCCGGTGGCCGCGGCGATGTCGTCCACTCTCGCGGCTGCGTAACCGATCGACCAGAACTGGTCCCTGGCGGCGCGCAGCACCTCGCCTTCGTCGAAGCTTCGGGGTCTTGCCATGGCTCCACGATATCCATTCTTGACTGCCTCGTCCAGAACGGGCTATGTTCTGGACGAGGCAGTCAAGAACGACCGGCCGCCTGCCATGTCGTGCCACGACCACGAGCAGCGTGCACGACACAGTGCTCTCGAAAGGATGGGTGCCATGCGCCCCATGGACGGAAAGACAGCCCTGGTCACCGGTGCCTCCAGCGGTATCGGTCGGGCGATCGCGCAGCGCTTCGCCGATGACGGCGCCCGCGTCTACCTGACCGGCCGGCGCAAGGACGAACTCGAAGCCGCGGCCGAGGAGATCGGCCCCGACGCCGTCGCCGTACCGTGCGATGTCTCGCGGGCGGCCGACCTCGACCGGGTCATGGACGTCGTCCGCGGCGACGGACGACGGCTCGACGCCGTCGTGGCCAACGCCGGCCTGGGTGACGGGGCTCTGCTCACGGACGTCACGGAGGAGCAGTTCGACTACGTCTTCGGCGTGAACACCAAGGGCAGCCTGCTGACCGTGCAGAAGTCCCTGCCCCTGCTCGCCCGGCCCGCGTCGGTGATCCTCCTCGGATCCACCACCATCCACCAAGGCGTCGACAGAATGGGCGTCTACGCCGCGTCCAAGGCGGCCGTACGCAGCCTGGGCCGGACCTGGGCCGCGGAACTCGCCCCGCGCGGTGTGCGCGTCAACGTCATCACGCCCGGCCCCATCGCCACACCCGCGATCGACGGCCTGGCCGACAAGTTCGGCCAGAGCACCGAGGACCTCCACAGCGCGCTGGCCTCGCAGCTGCCGCTGCAGCGCATGGGTCGCCCCGAGGAGGTCGCGGCGCTGGCCGCTTTCCTTGCCGGGTCGGAGAGTTCGTTCATCACCGGTGCCGAGCACTTCGTGGACGGCGGGCAGATCCAGGTCTGACCGAACGTCCGATACCCACGCACACCTCCCTCCCTGCGGATGTGCGGTACCTCACGCCCCGGTTACAAATCGCTCAACCTCTGGTTGCGAAGCGGTGAGCGGTACACGATGGGGACATGACCCTGGCCGAGCGAGCCATGCAGCAACTGGAAGGCTGGCGCGACCTCAGCGCGGTCCCGGCCAGTTGTGGCACGGGGCGGGCGCTGCGGTCCACCCACAGCGAGATCGTGCACTTCCACTCCGACCACGATGTGGACCTGCATCTCACCGTCGGGGCCATCCTCCGGTTCCATCACGACCTCAGCGAGTCGACCGCGATCCGGATCATCCCGGGCTCCCGCTGGGTGACAGTCCACCTGGACTGCGAGACGGACGTGGACCTGCTGCTCAGCCTGGTCAGCGTCGCCCTCAAGGCACACGCGGGCGGGCCCCCGTCCGGGAGCCCGCCCGCGACCGGCTGCAACTTCCACCGGGTGACCCTCGTGCCGCGCGACGGCGACTAGAAGATCGCCGCCGTGTCGTCCTCGCCCTCCTCAAGGAGGTTGGCGGCGGCGCCGACGATGCGCGGATCGGGGCTGCCGACGACCTCCTCGTCCTTGTCGGCGTAGTCGAAGCGGGCCAGCACGCTGCGCATGGCCTCGACGCGGGCCCGCTTCTTGTCGTTGCTCTTCACCACGGTCCAGGGCGCGTGCTCGGTGTCGGTCTCCCGGAACATGGCGACCTTGGCGGCGGTGTAGTCGTCCCAGCGGTCCAGCGAGGCCAGATCCATCGGGCTGAGCTTCCACTGCCGTACGGGATCCACCTGGCGGATCGTGAAACGGGTGCGCTGTTCACCTTGTGAGACGGAGAACCAGAACTTGATCAGGTCGACGCCGTCGTCCGCCAGCATCCGCTCGAACAGCGGGGCCTGGCGCATGAAACGGCGGTACTCGTCGTCCGAGCAGAACCCCATCACGCGCTCCACGCCCGCCCGGTTGTACCAGGACCGGTCGAACAGCACGATCTCGCCGGCGGTCGGCAGATGCTGGACGTAGCGCTGGAAGTACCACTGACCGCTCTCGCGCTCGCTCGGCTTCTCCAGCGCGACCACGCGGGCGCCGCGCGGGTTCAGGTGCTCGGTGAACCGTTTGATCGTGCCGCCCTTGCCGGCCGCGTCGCGCCCCTCGCAGACGATGACGAGCCGGCGTCCGGTCTCCTTGATCCAGCGTTGCAGCTTCAGCAGTTCTATCTGCTGGAGCCGCTTGTGCCAGTCGTACTCCTTGCGCTCCATGCGCTGTTCGTACGGGTAGTTCTCCCGCCAGGTGTCCACCGTGCTGCCGTCGGGCCGCACCAGCACCGGGTCGTCGGCGTCGGTGTAGTCGACCCGCAGCCCACTCAGCAGTTCGGTCATCCCGGCCTCCTCTCAAGGGGGTTCAGTGGCTCAGAGGTGATCCGTGGTGATCCGTCGTGCTCAGTGGAACTGCGGCACGATCAGATAGATGCCGTATGCCACGACAGCCGCACACGCGAGAAAGCACAACCCCGCCTGCGTCAGCCCGAGGGCATGCGTGCCGCCGTCCACTTCGCGGGCGGCCTCGACCCGGGCGAGGCCCAGGATGCCCAGCGCGAAGACGACGACCACGCCGACGGTCACTCCGACACTCACCGCGAAGACCTCGCCGAGCGAGTTCCAGTCCACACTCATTGCTCAACTCCCTTGGCTCAGGCGGCCGTACGGACGTCCGAGGACGCCTCGCTGCGGATGGTGACCTCGTGGGTCTCGTTCACGTTGTCCGCGTGGACGGGGTTGCGGCGCGAGGCGATCACGATGAACAGGGCCACGGCGGCGGCGATCAGCGCGATCAGGGCCGTACCGAGGTTGCCGCCGTGCTTGACGACGGTCGCGGACAGGCCGCCGACCGCGGCGGCCGCCGGGAGGGTGACCAGCCAGGCGATGACCATGCGGCCGGCCGTGCCCCAGCGCACCTCGGCCAGCCGTCGGCCGAGGCCGGCGCCCAGGATGCCGCCGGAGCAGACCTGGGTGGTGGACAGCGCGAAGCCCAGGTGGGCGGAGGTGAGGATGACGGTCGTGGAGGCGGCCTCGGCCGCGAAGCCCTGCGGGGACTGGATGTCGGTGAGGCCCTTGCCCATCGTGCGGATGATGCGCCAGCCGCCGATGTAGGTGCCCAGGCCGATCGCGAGTCCCGCCGCGGTGATGACCCACACCGGCGGACCGGCGTCGTGGCCGAGCGCGCCCACCGAGATCAGGGTCAGGGTGATGACGCCCATCGTCTTCTGGGCGTCGTTCGTGCCGTGCGCGAGGGAGACCAGGGAGGCCGAGGCGATCTGGCCGAGCCGGAAGCCCTTGGTGACCGAGTCCTTGCGGGCCCGGGCGGTGATCTTGTAGGCGAGGTAGGTGGCGAGGAGAGCGGCGATTCCGGCCACGAGCGGGGAGGCCACCGCGGGGATCAGGATCTTCTCGACGACCTTGTCGAAGTGGACGCCGTTGGCGCCCGCGCCGACCCAGACGGCGCCGATCAGGCCACCGAACAGGGCGTGCGAGGAACTGGACGGCAGTCCCAGCAGCCAGGTCAGGAGATTCCAGAGGATCGCCCCGACGAGCCCCGCGAAGATCATCCCTGGTGTGACCAGGGTGTCGTCGACGATGCCGCCGGAGATCGTCTTGGCGACCTCCGTGGACAGGAAGGCGCCGACGAGGTTGAGAGCTCCACTGATCAGAACCGCCGTTTTGGGCTTCAGCGCCCCGGTGGCGATGGACGTCGCCATCGCGTTGGCGGTGTCATGGAATCCGTTGGTGAAGTCGAAGGCCAAGGCCGTGACGATGACGACCGCCACGAGGAACGTGATGTGGTCCATCGTTCGATGGAAGCAATCGAAGGCGTACATCCGGCCAACCGGGGCCAAATCCAGGCATGGCCGGTGCAACGCCGCCGTGCACACGCCCCTCTCCGGCCCTCGTACACCCCTTCCTCCATCGCACGCACACACTTCCCTCTCCTTATGGCATGGCCCGGTCAAATCTGCGAAGCTTCCCCCGCGATCACGCAACAGCTACGCGCGTTCCCACGGCCGCCCACCGGAACACCCAGTCCGGCCCGGCGGCCACCGAGCAGGCCGGAATCCCGGCCGCCGTATAAGGAGTTCCGTGTGAGATCGACCCCCCACAAGGCTCTCGCCGCCGGCGTCTTCGCCGTCGCGGCGGTGGCCGCGCTCTCGCTCCCCGTCACCCCGGCCGCCGCGGCACCGTCTGCGGCTCCCGTGGCCGCCGCCTGCACTCCTGCGCAGGTGGTCACCAACGGCGGCTTCGAGAGCGGCACTTCGTCCTGGACCCAGTCCTCGACGACCGTCATCACCAGCCGCACCGGCCAGAGTGCCCATGCCGGTTCCAGCTTCGCCTGGCTGGACGGCACCGGCGGCACGCACACCGACAGCCTGAGCCAGAGCGTCACGATCCCGTCGGGCTGCGCCAGTGCCACGCTCACCTTCTGGCTGCACATCGACACCGCCGAGACGACCTCGTCCACCGCGTACGACAAGCTCACGGCGAAGATCGGCAGCACGACGCTGGCGACGTACTCGAACCTGAACAAGGCCACCGGCTACGTCCAGAAGTCGTTCGACGTGTCGTCGTTCACGGGCCAGACCGTGAGCCTCGCCTTCAGCGGCGTCGAGGACTCCAGTCTCCAGACGAGCTTCGTCGTGGACGACATCGCCCTCAACACCTCGGGCGACACCGCCCCGCCGGCCGACTCGACGCGCACGCCGGCCGCCCCGGCGTACACCGTGAGTCTGAGCAGCAACACCGCCGGCACGGTCTGGACCGGCCACGAGAGCACGACCTTCACCAACGCCTCGGCCACCCCGCTGACCGAGGTGTACCTGCGGCTGTGGGACAACTACCACGGCACCTGCTCCGCGATGCCGATCGCGGTCAGCAACGTCACCGGCGGTACGGCGGGCGCCCTCTCGGTCGGCTGCACGGCCCTCCAGATCGCGCTCCCGACTCCCCTCGCACAGGGTCAATCGACCACGATCGGCTTCGACTTGGGGATCACCGTCCCGAGCGGCGCCGACCGGTTCGGCTACGACGGCGCGTTCAGCATGATCGGCAACGCGCTGCCGGTCCTCGCGATCAAGGACGGCTCGGGCTGGCACCTGGACCCGTACACGAACAACGGCGAGTCCTTCTACTCCCTCGCCGCCGACTTCAAGGTGACCCTGGACCACCCGACCACCCTGCTGGTCCCGGCCACCGGCGCCTCGGTCGACACCCCCGGCACCAGCGGCCGTACGGTGACCACGGCCACCGCGTCCAAGGTCCGTGACTTCGCGTGGGCGGCGGGCCCGTTCACCAAGATCTCGGGTACGTCGACGGCGGGCACCCCGATCAACATCTACTCGGTGACCGGCATCAGTTCGGCCAACGCCCAGTCGATGCTCACCACCGCCAAGTCCGCAGTTGACGCCCACGCTGGACGCTTCGGCGCCTACCCGTACGGCGAGTTGGACGCCGTCATCGACAACAACTTCTGGTTCGGCGGCATGGAGTACCCCGGCTTCGTCCTCGACCTGGTCAGCACCACGGCCCTCACCCACGAGATCGGCCACCAGTGGTTCTACGGCATCGTCGGCGACGACGAGTACAACAGCCCCTGGCTGGACGAGGCGTTCACGGACTACGCCACCGACCTGGCCCAGGGCCTGACCGGCACCAACTGCTGGAACAACGTCTCCTGGGCCTCGACGGCGGAGAACATCACCAACTCGATGGCCTACTGGGACACCCACTCGTCCCGCTACTCCACCGTCGTCTACGGCTACGGCAAGTGCGCCCTGCACGACCTGCGCCGCACCCTCGGTGACACCGCGATGACCAAACTCCTGAAGGACTACGCCACTTCGCACTGGTACGGCGTCTCGACCACGGCCGAGTTCAAGGCGGCCGCCCAGGCCGCGACGACCACGGACCTGACGTCCTTCTGGGCGACCCACCGCATCATCGGCTGACGGAAGGGGAGTTGGCGGTGCGGTCGGGGATCGCACCGCCAACTCCCTTTGCGGTCAGACCCGTCGCGTAGGCGCCGCCGCGGTCGGCGGCACGGCGATCCCGCCGGCCTCGGTCCGCCAGGCGTCGGCGAGTTCGGCGGGGAAGCGCCGGCCGCTGCGGGTGAGGACGACACCGGGGGCGAGTTCGACCTCGTCACCGGGGCGGAAGGAACGGTCGGAACCCGGCGGCAGCGTCTCCCAGGGACCTGGCGCGCCTCTACGGCCGGCTCTGCGCATCCGCGTCCCGTACGTGCTGACGTCACGGACCAGCACCGTCCCGCCCCGCGCGGAGAGAGCCACATGCCGACGGCTGACCTGCGCGGCGACCTCCGGCGACAGCAGACTGTGCAGGGCGATGCCCTCCGGTCCCGGCAGCCGTCCGACATGCGCCTCGGAGCCCTCGTCGAGGGTGTAACGGGCCACACAGGTACGGTCGATGACCACCTTGAGCTGTGCTGCGGCGGGCCTCGGTCCCTCGTCGGTCAGCGAAGTGCCGTGCAACTCGCAGGTGGGGACCCCGCGCCGCATCCGGGGCAACAGGACGCGGTCGCCCCGGTGGACGTCGTAGAGCGTGCAACGGGGTTCCGGGCAGCGCCAGTTGCGCATGATGACCTCGGTCAGCGGGGTGCGGGCCGGGCCGAGCAGGCCCTGCTTCTTGAGGGCCGCGAGTTCCATGCGGTAGGAGATCTCGGCCTCCGTGCGCACGCCCATGTCCATGGGGACGACGGCGACCGAGCCGTCGGGGCGGGGTTCGGGTCTGAGGAACTGCCAGGTGTTCCCCTGGATCCACGGGTGTTCGACGCGATGGTCGACGTACTGGTCGCCGGTGACGACCCGGGTGCCGGTCATCCGGGCCAGGTCCAGGATGCGTTCGTCGGCGTCGTCGACCTCCTCGACCAGCCCGTCGGCGACCCACCCGCGCAGCCTGCGGACCTCGGCCGGATCGCCGAACTCCCGGTGCCCGCCCAGCAGACTGGTGTCGGCGACCAGGTAGACGGAGACGTCGGAGTCACCGGTGAGTTCCGTCAACGCCCGCAGGACGAGCGCCAGTCGGTGCAGCGAGCGCGGTCCCCTGGGGCCGATGGAGGTCTGGCGACGACGTTGGAGAGTTCCACCAGGTAGTCGGCGCCCTCCGCCGAGGGGACCAGATGCTGTTCCACACACGCCTCCCAGTCCGACAGGACCCGTCAACTGCCTTGATTCTCCTGGACCTTCGCCGTTTTTCCTTGATCTCCTCGGATACTTCCGGATGACCGGGTTGCGCCGGTACGATCACTCGCCTGGCGAGGGGGGACGAACATCTTGAACAATGCTGAAAACGGTGGCCACTTGAGACCGCTGGGCCCCGACGACCCACGGGACGTGGCAGGTTACCGGCTGCTCGCCCGGATCGGCGAGGGCGGCATGGGTTCCGTCTACCTCTCGCGCACGCGCGGCAACCAGCCGGTCGCCCTGAAGGTGATCCGCCGGGAGTACGCCCAGGACGAGGAGTTCCGCCGCCGCTTCGAGCAGGAGGCGACCTCCGCCCGCCGGGTGCAGGGCTACCACATCGTCCCGGTCGTCGACCACGACACCAGCGGCCCACAGCCCTGGCTCGCCACCGTCTACGTCCCCGGCCTCGCCCTGGACCGGGTGCTCGCCCTGCACGGGCCGCTCCCGCTGCCCACGGTGCTCCAGCTGACGGGCTGCGCGGCGGAAGCACTGCACGCCGTGCACAAGGCCGGGGTGATCCACCGCGACCTGAAGCCGAGCAACATCCTCATCGGCTCGGACGGCCCCTGGATCATCGACTTCGGCATCGCACGGGCCGCCGACGCCACCCAACTCACGCGCAGCGGCGGGCTGATCGGCACCCCGCAGTTCATGTCGCCGGAGCACGCCAACGGCCAGGAGCAGACCCCGGCCGCCGATGTCTTCTCCCTCGGCCTGATCGCCGCCGTGGCCGCGACCGGCCGCCATCCCTACGGCGACTCCGGGGCCATCACGCTGGCCACGAAGATCGCCAACACCGAGTTCCGGCCGCCGGACCTGACGTCGTACCCCGAGCCGCTGCGCGCGGTCCTGGAACGCACGCTGGCGGCCGACCCCGCCGCCCGGCCCTCTCCTTCCGAACTGGCCGTCCTGTGCGAGGAGTTGGCCGAGCGGCCGTTGCGGGACTTCACCGGCTGGCTGCCGGCGCCCGTCGCGGCGGACATCGCCCGGCAGGAGCAACTCGCGGGCGAGCAGGGGGCATTGGCGGGTGGAGGGGAACTCGCGGATGCCTCTGCGGAGGCAGACGTGTATCCGGGTTCGGGTGACTCCGCAGGAGCGGCGGGCGCGACGACCGTGCCGCCCGGCAGCGGGTCTCTCGGTGCCGAGCCGCCCGGCGGTGGGTCTCGCGGTGCCGTGCCGCCCGGCAGCGGGTCTCGCGGTGCCGTGCCGCTCAACTCCCCGTCGCCCGGCGGATATACGCCCACCTACACGCCGGGGTCCGACCAGCCGACGCAGCACGCCCCGACGCGCCCGCCGCAGCCTGTCTCCGGCCCGGCGCCCTCGTTCCCGCCCGGCGCACCGCCCTCCGCCACGGCACCGGCCCGCCGCCGGACCCCGCTGGCGGTCGGCGCCGCCGCGCTGGCGGTGGTGGTCGTAGCAGGAGCGGCCTGGGTCTTCACCCGTGACGACGACAAGGACACCGGCGCGAAGGGCGGCACCGGGCAGACAGCCTCGGCAACGCCCACCGGCACCACCGCGTCACCCTCCACGAGTTCGACGGCCGGCGGCTACACCGTGGTCTTCAAGGACAAGCCGCTCACCCTGCGCGCCCAGTTCACGACCGGCCGCAGCTCCTACACCAACGTCGACCTGGACGCACCCCAGATCGACACCCACGCGTCCAGCTCGACGACCGGGGCCGAGCTGCAGTACGCGGAGTGGGGCACCACCCACACCCTGAACCTCGTGACGACCACGGGAAAGAGCGCGGGCCCCACCCCCGAGCAGTGCGCCGAGGGCGCGGCGGCGAACGCGCTGCCTTCTCAACTCGCCGGTACCGACCAGGGCAAGGAGCTGACCAAGGGCACGCTGCTGTGCACCGTCACCGACGACAAGAACCTCGCCATGCTCAAGATCACGGACGTCGTCCTCCAGAAGGACTCGTCCGGCTACACGGCACGCGACTACGTCACCGAGCTGACCCTCTGGAAGACGGCCTGACCGACGAGCTGGAAGATTGCCTGACCGGCGAGCCGGAAGACGGCCTCACCGTCGCTTCGGGCAGCGGCTCACCGCGCTCGCGGGCGGTGCCCTCCGCTCGATTACCCTTCGGCCATGACCAGCAGCGGAAGCCGCCCACGTGATCACTCGGTGCAGTCCGTCGACCGTGCGGTGTCGATCCTCCAGGTGCTGGCCACGCGGGGGCCCAGCGGGGTGACCGAGATCGCCGAGGAACTGGGCATCCACAAGTCGACCGTGTTCCGGCTGCTGGCGACCCTGGAGTCACGGGGCCTGGTCGAGCAGGACACCGAGCGCGGGCGGTACCGCATCGGGTACACGATGGTCGAACTCGCCGCCGGGGCGAGCAAGGTGAACGACCTGTCCCTGCTGAGCCGTCCCGTCTGCCAGGAACTGGCCGCGGCCGTGGGCGACACCGTGAACGTGGCGATCCACGACGGGCACGACGTGATCACCGTCGACCAGGCGATCGGCGCGGCGGTGATCGCGAGCATCGACTGGGTCGGCCGGCGCGCCCCGCTGCACGCCACCGCGGCGGGCAAGCTCTTCATGGCGCACATGACCCCGGAGCAGGTCGCGGAGATCTTCGCCGAGGGGGCGGAGAAGTACACCCCGCACACGATCGTCGACCCGACGACCCTCGCGGCGGCGCTGGAGACGATCCGCGAGCGCGGCTACGCCACCACCAGCGAGGAGCACGAGATCGGGCTGGCCGCCATCGCCGCCCCGGTCCGCGCCCTGGACGGCAAGGTCATCGCGGCCGTGACCCTGTCGGGACCCACCTTCCGCCTCACCGAGGACACCGTGCCCGGTCTCGCGGCACAGCTGCTGGCGGCCGCCGCGAAGATCTCCTGGCGCCGGGGCTTCGTGAAACGCGGATGAGCGCTGCGCGCACGGCGAGTTAACACGGCGAACTCTTGACGGCCGGGGATTCCCAGCTCCACCATTTGTTTCGTATGGCGATGCTGTTTTGCATCGCGAAACAGACGCGCCACAGCATCCTTCGAGGAGCAGCCGTGCCCTCAGTCATCCTGGACCCCCTGCTCCAGCCCTTCCGGCTCAAACACCTCACCCTGCGCAACCGTGTGGTCAGCACCTCCCACGAACCGGCGTTCGGCGAGGACGGCATGCCCAAGGACCGCTACCGGGCCTACCACGTGGAGAAGGCGCGGGGCGGGGTCGGTCTCACGATGATCGGCGGCTCGGCGGTCGTCTCGCCCGACAGCCCGCCGGCGTTCGGCAACCTGCTCCTGTACCGCGACGACATCGTCCCGTGGCTGCGCCGGCTCGCCGACGACGTGCACGAGGCCGGGGCCGCCGTCATGTGCCAGGTCACCCATCTCGGCCGCCGCACCAGCAACTTCACCGGCGACTGGCTTCCGGTGGTGTCCGCCTCACCGCTGCGCGAACCCGCGCACCGCGCCTTCCCGAAGGCCGCCGAGTCCTGGGACCTGGACCGGATCGTCGCCGACTACGCCTCCGCGGCGGTCCGTTGCAAGGAGGGCGGCCTCGACGGCATCGAACTGGAGGCGTACGGCCACCTGTTGGACAGCTTCCTCTCCCCCGCGACCAATCATCGCGAGGACAAGTGGGGCGGCGGCCTGGAGAGCCGCATGGCGTTTCCGCGCCGGGTGATCCGCGCGGTGCGCGAAGCCGTCGGCCCGGACTTCATCGTGGGCATCCGGATGTCGCTGGACGAGGCCCAACCGGGCGGCCTCACCTTCGACGAGGCACTCACGGCCGCCCAGCGGTACGCCGCCGACGGCATCGACTTCATCAGCACCATCCACGGCTCCATCGAGCGTGACGCGTCCCTGGCGAAGGCCATCCCGTCCATCGGCACCCCGCTCGGCCCGTACCTGGACTTCACCGGTGAGATCAAGCGCCGCCTCACCATCCCGGTGATGCACGCGGCCCGCATCGCCGACGTCGCCACCGCGCGGCACGCCCTGCGCGAAGGACTGCTCGACCTGGTCGGCATGACCCGTGCGCAGATCGCCGACCCGCACCTGGTCGCCAAGGTGAAGGCCGGCCAGGAGGACCGCATCCGGCCCTGCGTCGGGGCGAGTTACTGCCTCGACGCGATCTACGACTCCGGCGACACCAAGTGCGTCCACAACCCGTCCGTCGGCCGGGAACTCCACCTGCCCCACCTCGTCCCCCGCACAACAGGCCGCCGTAGGAAGGCAGTTGTCGTCGGAGCGGGACCGGCAGGCCTGGAAGCGGCGCGGGTGCTGGGCGAACGCGGCCACGACGTCGTCCTGTTCGAGGCGAGCGACCAGCCCGGCGGGCAGATCAGGCTCGCCGCGTCGAACCCGCGCCGGGCCGACCTGATCCAGATCGTCGACTGGCGCCTCGCCGAGTGCAAGATCCTCGGCGTCGACCTGCGCCTGGGCACATACGCCGAGCCCGACGACATCCTCGCCGAACACCCCGACCTCGTGATCGTCGCCACCGGCGGCACACCCAACCGCAGCTTCCTCACCACCGGCGAGGGCCTGGTCTCCGACACCTGGGACGTGATGACGGGCTCGCTGCGCCGACCGCGCGGCGAGATCCTGGTCTACGACGACCACGGCGGCTACCCGGCCATGGACGCCGTGGAGGTCCTCACCGGGTCGCCCGACCTCCGGATCGAGTACGTCACCCCGGAGCGCGCCCTCGCCCCCGACGTCGGCAGCATGAACTCCCCTGCCTATCTACGGGCGTTCACCGCGCACGGTGTCACCATCACGCTCGCCCGGCGGCTGCGCTCCGTGCGCCGCACCGGGGACGGACGGCTGGCCGCGACCCTCTACAGCGAGTACACCGAGGCCGAGACCGAGCGGATCGTGGACCACGTGGTCGTGGAGCACGGGACCCTGCCGACGGACGAGCTGTACGTCGAACTCCTCCTCGGTTCGACCAACTTCGGCGAGGTCGACCACCGCGCCCTGCTGGCGCACGAGCAGCAGGACGTGGTCCGCAACGAGGCGGGCCGCTACCAGCTCTTCCGCATCGGCGACGCCGTCGCCTCCCGCAACATCCACGCCGCGATCCACGACGCGCTGCGGTTGTGCCTGCCGGTCTGAGCGCCCCCGTCCGCACGTCAACTCCCCAGTCGTACCGGAGAGATGAGATGAAGCAAGCGACCTCCGACGTCGGCGACCTCGTTGCCCGCCGTCCCGCCGGGCAGAGCCTCGAAGCCCCCTTCTACGTCGGCGAGGAGTTCTTCGACCTCGACATCGAGGCCGTCTTCGCCCGGAGTTGGCTGTTCGTGGCCGCCGAGGCGGAGCTTCCCGAGCCCGGCGACTATGTGACGGTCGACCTCGGGTCGTACTCGATCATCGTCGTGCGCGACGACGACGAGGACGTCCGGGCCTTCCACAACGTCTGCCGCCACCGCGGGGCGCGGATCCTCAACGAGGAGCGCGGTTCGGTGGGCAACATCGTCTGCGGGTACCACCGTTGGACATACGGCGTGGACGGCAAGCTGCTGTACGCCGAGTCCCAGGCGCCCGGTTTCGACCCGTCCTGCTTCGGGCTGCGGTCCGTGCACGCGCGCACGGTGGCCGGGCTGGTCTTCATCTGCCTCGCCCAGGAGCCGCCGGAGGACTTCGACGAGGTCGCCGCCCGTATCGCGCCGTACCTCGCACCGCACCGGCTGGCCGAGGCGAAGGTAGCCACGCAGATCGACCTGGTCGAGAACGGCAACTGGAAGCTGACCATGGAGAACAACCGGGAGTGCTACCACTGCGTGGGCCATCCCGAGCTCCAGGCCTGCTACTTCCCCATCTACGGCTACCAGGAGAAGGACATCCCGCCCGCGCTGCGGCCCGCCTACGAGCGCTTCCTGCTGGCCGACGCCGAGGCCCGAAAAACCTACGACTCGCTGGGCCTGCCCTACGCCGAGATCGAGGAACTGGACACCCGGCCCACCGGTTTCCGCATCCAGCGCGAGCCCCTCGACCTGGCCGGGGAGTCCTACACCCCGGACGGCACGGCCGCGTGCACCCGCCTGCTGGCGGACTTCCCCACGGCCCGCCTGGGCCGGCTGTCCATGCACATCCAGCCCAACTCCTGGTTCCACTTCATGGCCGACCACGCGATCACGTTCTCCGTGATCCCGCTCGGCCCGGATCGCACCCTCGTCCGCACCACCTGGCTCGTGCACGCCGACGCCGTCGAGGGGATCGACTACGACCTCGACACGATGACGAAGGTGTGGAAGGCCACGAACGACCAGGACGCGGTGCTCGTCGCCCGCGCCCACCAGGGCATCAGCAGCCCGGCCTACCTGCCGGGCCCGTACGGCCCGACGGAGGAACAGGTCGAGGCGTTCGTCAACTGGTACGTGACCCGGCTCAAGGCACACCTGGAGCTCCAGCCATGAGCGAGACCGAAGAGCTGCTGGTCTGCCGTCAGGTGCACCCGCTCACGCACGACGTGTCCACGTTCGTGTTCGAGTACGCCGAACCCCGGCTGTTCCGGCACGACCCGGGCCAGTTCCTGACCCTGGCCCTCGACATCGACGGCCGGCCGGTCCAGCGCTGCTACACCATCTCCTCGTCGCCCACCCGCCCCTTCCTGCTCTCGATCACCGTGAAGCGCATACCGGGCGGCCTCGTGTCGAACTGGCTGCACGACCACCTCGAACCCGGCGACACCGTGCTGGCCCACGGACCGCTCGGCGAGTTCTCCACGGCCCGGCATCCGGCACCCAAGTACCTGTTCCTGTCCGGGGGCGTCGGAGTGACCCCGTCCATGTCCATGACCAGGACGCTGTACGACCTCGCGGACCCCGCCGACGTGGTCTTCGTGCACAGCGCGCGCACCCCGGCGGACATCGTCTTCCGCCACGAACTCGACCTCATCGCCGCGACCGCGCCCAACATCCGCATCGTCCACATCTGCGAGGAGGACCGCCCGTACGCCCCCTGGGGCGGACACCGCGGCCGGCTGACGATCGAGACGCTCCGACAGATCGCGCCGGACTTCCTCGAACGGGAGGTCTTCACCTGCGGCCCCGCCCCCTACATGGCCGCCGTACGGCGGATGCTGTCGGACGCGGGCCTCGACATGGACCACTACCACGAGGAGAGCTTCGCATTCGGGACACCGACCGGGCAGGCCGACACCTCGCCCGCTGTCGCTACGGACTCCGGTTTCAAGGTCGAGTTCACGCGCAGTGGACGCACCATCGAGTGCGACACCGACACCTCGCTCCTCGCCGCCGCGTCCCGAGCGGGCCTCAGCCTGCCGGCCTCGTGCGCGCAGGGCATGTGCGGCACCTGCAAGACGACCCTGCTCTCCGGCTCCGTGGACATGCAGCACAACGGGGGCATCCGGCCACGCGAGATCACCCAGAACAAGATCCTGCTGTGCTGTTCAAAACCGCTGGAGGACGTCGTGATCGACGCGTGAGGACCGTCCCAGCAGCAGATGGGCCACGACCGCCGGTCAGCGGGCCTGCCGACCGAACGCCTCGAACGCCGCTTCGTCGAAGAGCACGAAGGTGACCTCGTCGACCGAGGTCTCCGCGGCCCGCACGGTTTCTACGGCGATCCGCGCGGCGTCGTCCATCGGCCAGCCGTAGATACCGGCGGACACGGCGGGGAACGCGACCGTACGGGCATCCAGCTCGTCCGCGACCCGCAGCGACTCCCGGTAGCAGGAGGCGAGTTGCTCCGAGCGGTCCTCCTCGCGGGAGTACACGGGACCGACCGTGTGGATCACCCACTGGGCGTCCAGTTCGCCCGCCGTCGTCGCGACCGCCTGGCCGGTACGCAGCCCCTTGCCGTAGTGCGAGGCACGGAGCTTGCGGCAGTCCGCCAGGATCGCCGGGCCGCCCCGGCGGTGGATCGCACCGTCGACGCCTCCGCCGCCCAGGAGGGAGGAGTTGGCCGCGTTGACGATCGCGTCGGCGGTCTGCCGGGTTATGTCCCCCCGGACGAGGGTGATGGTGACGGTGGTCATGACTGCCTCAGTCGTCGCCAGACGGCCTTCGCCGCGTTGTGTCCCGACATGCCGTGCACACCGGGGCCGGGCGGGGTGGCCGAGGAGCAGATGAAGACGGCCGGGTGCGGGGTGCCGTACGGGGAGAGGGAAAGCTTGGGCCGCAGCAGGATCTGGAGTCCGGAGACCGCGCCGGTGCCGATGTCGCCGCCCACGTAGTTGGCGTTGCGGACGGCGAGTTCCGGCGGGCCCGCGGTCGCCCGGGCCAGGACGCGGTCGCGGAAACCCGGGGCGAAGCGCTCCAGTTGGCGTTCCAGGGCGTCGGTGAGGTCGCCGGTCCAGCCGCTGGGGACATGGCCGTAGGCCCAGAAGACCTGCTTGCCGGCCGGGGCCCGGGTGGGGTCGACGATGCTGGGCTGCACGGTGATCATGAACGGCCGCTCGGGGGCGCGGTTCTCGCGGGACGCGGCGCGCAGGGCGGTGCCGATCTCCGCGCTGTCGGCGCCGATCTGTACGGTGCCGGCGGTGCGGGCCTCCTTGGCGGTCCAGGGCACCGGCCCGTCCAGGGCGTAGTCGACCTTGAACACGCCTGCGCCGTAACGGTAGTTCGCGTAGTAGTCGCCGAAACCCGCGATCTTCGCCAGGGCCGTGGGCGAGGTGTCGAAGACGTAGGCGCGGGCCGGCGGCAAGTCGTCGAGGCGCTTGACCTCGTAGTCGGTGTGGATCTCGCCGCCGAGGTCCTTCAGGTAGGCGGCGAGCGCGTCCGAGATGGACTGGGAGCCGCCGCGGGCCACCGGCCAGCCACGCGCGTGTGCCGCGAGGGCGAAGACCAGGCCGATCGCGCCGGTGGCGAAGCCGCTGAGCGGTGCCATGACATGGCCGACCAGTCCGGCGAACAGGGTCTTGGCGCGTTCGTCCCGGAAGCGGCTGGTCAGCCAGGTGGACGGGGGCAGCCCGGTCAGGCCGAAGCGGGCAAGGGTGACCGGGTCGCGCGGCAGGGCGGTGCGCGGCAGGGACATGAAGTCGCGGACCAGGGTGTCCCACTTGGGGAGGAAGGGCTCGACCAGCCTGCGGTACGTCCCCGCGTCACGCGGCCCGAACGAGGCGGCCGTCTCGGCGACCGACCGCGACAGCACGGCCGCGCTGCCGTCGGTGAAGGGATGCGCCATGGGCAGCTCGGCGTGCAGCCACTCCAGGCCGTAGCGCTCCAGCGGCAGGGCGCGGAACGCCGGGGAGTTGATACCGAGCGGGTGCGCCGCCGCGCAGGGGTCGTGCCGGAAGCCGGGGAGGGTGAGCTCCTCGGTGCGGGCGCCCCCGCCCACGGTGTCCCGTGCCTCGAACACGGCCACGGAGAAGCCGCGCCGGGCCAGCTCGACGGCGGCCGTCAGTCCGTTCGGCCCCGCACCCACCACGACCGCGTCCAGCATCGACGGCACCTTGGGACCCCTTCGTCAGCCGATGGCAACCAGGACGTCAGGATATGCCGCGGGACCGACAACCCCGGGGCCAGCCCGTCCAGTGTGCGGAACCCGTGACCCTACGACGCCCTCAGCAGCTCCATCACGCGCTGTGCGGTCGCCGCGTCGCGGGCCGCCGTGAAGGGCAGCGCGTTGCCGCCGGTGATGCGGAACGGCTCTCCCGTGAGCGTGAGGTGCGCGCCGCCCGCCTCCTGGACGAGGAGCAGGCCCGCCGCGTGGTCCCAGGCGGCCTCCCAGGAGAACGCCGTGGCGTCCAACTCGCCCCGGGCGACGGCGAGATACTCCAGGCCGGCCGAGCCGCACGGGCGCGTGTGCACACCGTCCGCCCACAGGCCGAGCAGGGCACGCTTCTGGGCGTCCGTCGTGTAGTCCGGGTGGGAGGTGGCCACTTCCAGGTCCCGGGCGGGGTCCGGGGCACCGGAGCGCAGCCGTACGCCGTCGAGGAAGGCGCCGCCGCCCTTGACGGCCGTGGCCATCTGGTCGCGGGCCGCCGCGTAGGTCCAGGAGGCGAGCAGCTCCCCGTGCCGGACCAGGGCGACCAGGGTGCAGAAGCCGGTCTCGCCGCGCACGAACTGGCGTGTCCCGTCGACCGGGTCGACGATCCAGACCGGGGCGTCGCCCTGTATCGCCTCGTACGTCTCCGGGTCTGCGTGCACCGCTTCCTCGCCGACGACCACGGAGCCGGGCAGGAGGGCGCCGAGCACCTTCGTCAGATACCGCTCGGCGTCGCGGTCGGCGTCCGTGACCAGGTCGTGCGGGCCGCTCTTCTGGTCGACCTCGTGCGCGGCGAGCTGCCGGAAGCGGGGCATGATCTCGGTGGCCGCCGCCCTGCGGATGGCTTCTTCGACGTCGGCCGTGTGCTGTGCGAGAAACTCGTCGATGGTTTCGGTGTCTTCGATCATGCCTCCATGAGAGCACGCGTCACTGACAATCCTCACCCGCCCGGTGCACTCCGGGTGGAATCACCATGAACACCCGGGTTCGGGATCACCGTCCCACGGCGTATCCCTGCATGCCCCGGGGATTCGCCGCCGCCGACAGGATCCCGGCCGCCGGATCCCGGGCGACCGCGCACAGCCGCCCCTCCGACCAGGCGTCGGTGACGGTCACGTCATGGCCGCGTCGGCGCAGCTCCTCCACCACGGCCGCGTCCGTGCGGGCCTCGACGGTGACGCTCCCGGGCCGCATGCCGCGCGGGTAGAAGGAACTCGGGAAGCTGTCGTTGTGCCAGTTCGGGGCGTCGATCGCGCCCTGGAGGTCGAGGCCGCCGCGTGCCTTCGCGCGCGTGGCGACCGCCAGGAAGAAGTGCAGCTGCCACTGGTCCTGCTGGTCCCCGCCGGGCGTGCCGAACGCCAGGACCGGCACTCCGTCGCGCAGGGCGATCGACGGGGTGAGTGTGGTGCGCGGACGGCGGCCCGGGGCAAGGGAGTTGGGCAGGCCGGGCTCCAGCCAGGCCATCTGGAGCCGGGTGCCGAGCGGGAAGCCCAGCTCGGGCACCACCGGATTGGACTGCAGCCAGCCGCCACTGGGCGTGGCCGCGATCATGTTCCCCCAGCGGTCGACGACATCGAGATGGCAGGTGTCGCCACGCGTACCGCCGTCGGCGCTCACCCGCGCGACGGTCGGCTCCCCCGCCCCCATCGGATCGAACCCGGACTCCTTGGGCGCCACCACGCGCGCGTGCCCGCACAACCGCGGGGCACGCCCTCCAGGGCTGCCGGGCCGCAGCTCGTACGACGCCTTCTCCCCGATCAGCTCCCGCCGCGCCGCGTTGTAGTCCGCCGACAGCAACTCCCCCAGCGGTACGGCGTCCTCGCCCGCGTCCCCGTACCAGGCCTCCCGGTCGGCCATCGCGAGCTTGCAGCCCTCGATCAGCAGATGGACGTAGTCGGCGGAACCGTAGGCAGGCAACTCGGCCGGGAGCAGCGCCAGTTGCTGGAGGAACGCGGGGCCCTGGCTCCAGGGGCCGGCCTTGCAGAGCGTCCAGCCGTTCCAGTCGTACGTCGCCGGTGCCTCGTAGGACGCGGACCAGGAGGCCAGATCGGCAGCCGTGAGCGTGCCGGTTTGGCGCTCGCCGCTGGTGTCCATGGTGGGCCGCTGCGCCTGCCGTACGAGGGCCTCGGCGATGAACCCGGACCGCCACACCTCACGCGCCGCCTCGATCTGGGCCTCCCGGTCCCCCGCCCCGGCGACCTCGGCGAGGAGCCGCTTCCAGGTGGCGGCGAGGGCGGGGTTGCGGAACAGCTCGCCGGGCCGGGGCGCCTTCCCGCCGGGCAGGTACACGTCCGCCGACGAGGTCCACTCCGTCTCGAACAGCTCCCGTACGGCCTCGACGGTCGCCCCGACGTTCTCCACGCACGCGTGGCCGTCCTCGGCGTACCCGATGGCGTACTTCAGGACGTCGGCCAGGGACTTCGTGCCGTGGTCCCGGAGGAGAAGCATCCAGGCGTCGAAGGCGCCGGGGACGGCCGCCGCGAGGGGTCCCGTACCGGGTACGAGATCCAGACCGAGTCCCCTGTAGTGGTCGATCGTCGCGCCCGCGGGTGCCGCACCCTGTCCGCACAGCACCCGCACCTCTCCGCCCGCCGGGGCCAGCAGGATGGGCACCTCACCGGCGGGTCCGTTGAGGTGCGGTTCCACGACGTGCAGCACGAAGGCCCCGGCGACGGCGGCGTCGTACGCGTTGCCGCCGTCCTCCAGGACGGCCATCGCCGACTGCGAGGCCAGCCAGTGGGTGGAGGACACCATGCCGAAGGTGCCCTGGAGCGTGGGTCGGGTCGTGAACACAGGGGAACTCCTCACTGCGCGACGGGCGGCCCGATGATCGTACGCAGCGCGGTGTGCGTGCCTAGGTCCGGCGCCTGCCCGCGGTGAGCAGATGCCCGCTGGTGCCGAGCAGCGTGGGCTCCGACTCGATCCGGCGGGTGGCCGCCAGGACGGCCTCGCGGCGGTCGGGGTCGTCCAGCCAGTCCTCGATGCCGCCCATCAGCCAGGCGGCGCCTTCGAGGCCGTACTGGCCCTCGACGGTGAGTGCCGCGTCCGTGAACTCCTCGGGGGCTTCGTGGGGTTGGGCGAAGTAGGCGGTCGTGAAGAGGCCGCCGTCCTGGTAGTCGTGGCGTCCCTCCTCCGTCTCCCGGTCGACCCGCGCGCGGTGCGGGGCGGTGAAGTACAGCTCGTGCTTGAGCAGGTCGTGCAGGCCCGCGAACCGGTTGATCGTCGCCGCGACCACCAGACCGCCCGGCCGCACCACCCGCCGCGCCTCGCTCAACGCCCGTACCCGGTCCGCCCGTTCGGGCAGGTGGTACAGCGGACCGAGCAGCAACACCACGTCGTACGAGGCGTCTTCGGCGGGCAGTTCCCTGGCGTCCCCGGCCCGGGCGTCGACCCCGGGCAGTCGGCCCGCCTGTTCCACGTGCAGCGGTACGGGGTCGATGAGTTGGACCTCGTAGCCGTCCCGCGCGAGCCACTCGGCGTGAATGCCGCTGCCTCCGCCGACGTCCAGCAGCTTCGCGGGAGCCGTCGGCAGCAGGCGCCGCAGCACGTCCTGGGTGCGCCAGAACTCCAGCCGCTCGGAACCCTGTCTGAGGCGGCCGTCCTCCTTGCCCTGGGCGTAGTAGGCGAGGATCTCCTCGCGAACACCGACGGCGGGGTCTTGCGCGCGTGTGGTCTCGGTCATCGCCCAAGGTTGCGATCCGGCGGGTCCGGCTCGCAACGGGATTCCGGCGTGCGGGCCGTCACCAGCCCCGACTCGTAGGCGAACACGACGAGTTGGGCCCGGTCCCGTGCGCCGAGTTTCGTCATCGCGCGGCTGATGTGGGTCTTCGCCGTGAACGGGCTGATGACCATGTGGGCGGCGATCTCCTCGTTGGTGAGACCGCGCGCGGCGAGCGCGGTGACTTCGCGTTCGCGGCGGGTGAGGTGTTCCAGGCCGGAGGGGGTGGAGCGGTCCGGAGGGCGGGAGACGAACTCGCCGATGAGGGTGCGGGTGACGGCCGGGGAGAGGAGGGCCTCGCCGCCGGCGACGATCTCGATCGCCTGGAGCAGGTCCGCCGGGTCGGTGTCCTTGAGGAGGAAGCCGCTGGCGCCCGCGCGCAGCGCCTCGAAGACATATTCGTCCAGGCCGTAGTTGGTGAGGATGACGACGCGGACGGCGGAGAGGTCGGGGTCCGCCGCGATCCGGCGGGTCGCCTCGATGCCCGTCATCACCGGCATCTGTACGTCGATCAGCGCGATGTCGGGGAGCTGCGCGCGGACGAGGGCCACGCCCTGTTCGCCGTTGGCCGCCTCGCCGACGACCTCGATGCCCTCCTCGGCGTCCAGGAGGGCGCGGAAGCCCGCGCGCATCAGCGCCTGGTCGTCGACGACCGCGACCCGGATCATCCCGCTTCCCCCAGCGGCAGTTCGGCCCGTACCGAGAAGCCGCCCTCCGCGCGCGGGGCGGTGTGCAGCGTGCCGCCGAGGGCCGCGACGCGTTCGCGCATGCCGGTGAGGCCGATGCCCGGCTTCGGCGGGCAGTCGGGGTCGGCCGCTCCGTCGTCCTCCACCCGTATCGTCAAGTCCTCGTCCCCGTAGTCGAGTTGGACGTTGACCCTTGCCGGGCCGGCGTGCCGGGCCGCGTTGGTGAGGGCCTCCTGGACGATGCGGTACACCGCGCGGTCGACCGTCGCGGCGAGGGGGCGTTCCTCGCCGGTCACCGCGAGTTCGACGGCGAGACCCGCCGCGCAGGCCCGCTCGACGAGCAGCGCGGGGGTGCCGGTGGGCTCCTCGGCGGTGCGCAGGATCTCCAGGGTGGCCCGGAGTTCGCGCATCGCCTCGCCGCCCGCCTCCTGAATGGCGAGCAGCGCGGGCGGCACCTCCTCGCCGCGCTTGCGGGCGAGATGGACGGCAACTCCGGCCTGGAGCTTGACGATCGAGATGCTGTGGGTGAGGGAGTCGTGCAACTCCCTTGCTATGCGCAGGCGTTCCTCACCCGCGCGCCGCAACGCGGCTTCCTCGCGGGTGCGTTCGGCCTCCAGGGCGCGCTGTTCGGTCTGGCGCAGATACGCCTGCCAGTTGCGGTCGGCGAGGCCGGTGACCACCGCGCACAGGAACCAGCCGGCGATGAGCGCGGTCCGCTCCAGCACCTGCTGGGTCGTCGGCCCTGTCGCGAAGTACGCCGCCAGGAACAACGCGCCCGCCCCGGCCGCCCAACCGCGGTGTCCCGCGCGAGCCGCCGTGTGCATCGCGGCGAGGACGGGCAGACCGGCGACCGGCCCCGGATGGGCGTGCAGGACGTAGGCCGCCTCCGCCACCGTGGCCACGGCGAGGACCGCTCTCGGAGCCGTCTGGTAGAACGCCAGGGCCGCCGAGGCGAGGGCGGCGAGCACGAAGTCGACGGCGGTCGTGTCCGCGTCGAAGGCGGCGACGGTCACGACGAGGCCACCGATCACGACCGCGAGGGACGCGTCGGCGAGCCGTCTGCGTGGGGTCACATCGACCGGATACCCGCTCATGTCCGCACACTAGACCGCCGCGCCGACACGGGCGTCAGCCCTGTGGACAACTCCTGGACTACTCCCCACGCAGTAGTGCGCGCCGCCCCGGACCTCCCCGTCGTAGCCCCAACTGCCTTCGCCCGTACGACGACCCGACCCGCCCCCGCCGCGCACGCTGCTGCCATGCCCACACCCTTCCGGCACACTCGGCCGCCGTCGCCGAAGTCCGCCACCGGCCGCACCGCCGAGGTCTTCGAGCAGATCGCCGTCGACTTCGGGATCGAACGGCCCCCGACCTTCGTGGTCCTGTCCTCCGCGCCCGAACTCCTCGCGCCCGCCTGGGCGTTGATGCGGGAGTCGCTGATCGCGGGCGACGGCAGCCGCACCGGCAAGGAGCTGGCCGCGCTCGGTGTCTCGCTCGCCAACAAGTGCCCGTTCTGCGCGGACGCGCACACCGTCCTGTTGCACGCCACCGGCGACCACGCCCTCGCCGAGCACCTGGCCCGGGGCGGCACACCGGAGAACGCGGAGCACGCGCGCGTGCTCGACTGGGGCCGCCGGACGCGTGTCCCGGGTGCGCACCTCACGCCGTACCCGTTCCCGCGCGAGCAGGCACCCGCCTACCTGGGCACCGCCCTCGCCTTCCACTTCATCAACCGCGTCGTGTCGGCCCTGCTGACCGAGCAGCTCCTGCCGGGCAACGCCCAGCGGTTCCGGGCCGTACGGAGCCTCGCGGGCCGGACCGTCGCCCGCACCGTGCGCCGAACTGCCGTACCAGGAGCGGCACTTCCCCTGCTCGACAACCCTGGACCCGGCCCGGACTGGGCGGCCGGAACGCCGGTGGGCCCGGCCTACGACGCCCTGCGCACGGCGGCACTCGTGGGCGCAGACCTTCTCGACACCGACGACCGGACGCTCGTACGGGAGACGCTGTGGGCCTGGGACGGGTCGCATCCGCCGGTCGTCCTGCGCGGCTTTCCGAACCGGCGGGAGCGGCCCGCCGCGCGTCTGGCGGTGCTGGCCGCGCTCGCCCCGTACCGGATCACGGAGGAGGATGTCGCCGCCTGGCGACGGCCGGGACGCGGCGATGCGGGTCTGGTGCGGCTGATCGCGTACGGGGCGTTCGCGGCCGTCGAACGGATCGAGACGACGATGCGGGTGCGTGCCGCGCGGGCGTGAGGTGCGGACAAGGGGCGGACATTTGGGGACACACGGCCCGTCGACAGTGAGGCACTGTCACCGCACAGGCACGGAGCGAGTTCATGCTTTCGCCTCACAGGCTGTCATGTGACACTGGCGTCCCCGTCCGCAGTGCGGACCCGCTCCGCACCATCCCCCACGAGAAGTGCGATTTGCGTTCTCTTCCTCTGCCGCTCGCTCTCACCGCGCGTCTGTCGCCGGTCGTCGTGCTCGCCGCGATGGGCTGGGCCCTGACGTCCGGACCGTTCGCCGCGACGACGACCGCCGACCACAAGTCGACGCCCGACGCCGCCGCCTCGTCCGGGACCTCGGCCCCGTCGACGGCGCCCGTGGCCAAGGCGTACGCCACCTCCCCCGCCCCGTGCGGAAGTGTGGCGGCGGCGACGATCAAGTCGCTCGTGCCGGGCGCGAAGACGGCCGGCAAGGAGATCCCGTCGACGGACACGAAGGTGCGCCGCACCTGCTCGTGGAACGCGCTCAAGGGGTACGACTACCGCTGGCTCGACGTGTCGTACGAGATCACGGATTCGGACAAGGCGGCACAGAAGTCGTACACCGAGACGACTACGGAGAAGAGCGGCGGCGGGGCCGTTCCCGGGCTCGGCGACCAGGCCTACTCCATCGTGAACCTCACCACAGAGGACAAGCAGCAGACCCGTGAGGGCACGGTCGTCGTCCGCGCGGGCAACGCGCTGGTGACCATCACGTACAACGGCAGCGACTTCGAGAACAAGAAGGCGCCGAGTACGGACGTCATCAACAAGGGTGCGATCAAGGCCGCCAAGGAGGCGGTGACCGCGCTGGAGGGCGGCAAGGCCAGCTAGCCCTACCGCCCCACCAACAGGTCCTACGCCTCGACGGGCGTCGGCTTCTTTCCGGTCAGCAGCGTGAACGCGACGTAGAGCACCATCGACGTGCCCAGGCCCACGGCCCAGCCGTAGTCGGCGAGCGAGGACAGGGCCGGGATGGGCCGGCCGTCGATCAGCGGGTGGAAGTCGGCGCCGCCCACGGCGAGTACGCCACCCACCACGAAAGCGACGACGGCCCGCCAGTTCCAGCCACCGTCGTACCAGTAGCGGCCGCCCGCGCGGTACAGGTCGGCGAGGTAGAGCTTGCCGCGGCGCAGGATCCAGTAGTCGGCGATGAGGATGCCGGCGACCGTGCCGAGCAGACCGCCGACCAGACCGAGCCAGGTGAAGATGTAGCCCTGCGGGTCGGAGTACAGCTTCCACGGGAAGATCAGCACACCGAGGACGCTGGTCACGAGGGCGCCGGTGCGGAAACTGATCTTCCGGGGCGCGATGTTGGAGAAGTCGAAGGCGGGCGAGACCAGGTTGGCCGCGATGTTCACGGACAGGGTCGCCACCAGCACGGTCACCAACGCGTACAGCAGGCCCACGACGTTATCCGTCTTCGCCGCGAGCTGCACCGGGTCCCAGATCGCCGTGCCGTAGACGGCCTGCGAGCCGGAGGTGACCATCACGGACAGGAACGCGAACAGGGTCATCGTGGTCGGCAGTCCGAGCGCCTGGCCCCACGTCTGGGCCTTCTGGCTCTTGCCGTAGCGGGTGAAGTCCGGGATGTTCAGGGACAGCGTGGACCAGAAGCCGATCATGCCCATGAGCGAGGGCCAGAACAGCTTCCAGAAGCTGCCACCCCAACCGAGCTTGGACGGCTGGTCGAGCAGCGGGCCGAAGCCGCCGGCCTTGCTGCTCATCCACCACAGCATCACGAACGCGCCGACGAGCACGAAGGGCGCCGCCCAGTTCTCGAAGCGGCGGATCGTCTCCATCCCCCGGTAGATGATGGCGACTTGGAGCACCCAGAACAGCGCGAACGACAGCCACATCGTCCAGGCGTACCCGCCGATGTGCGAGGCGTTGGCCCAACTGTCCCCGATCAGCTTGCCGGCGAGGAAGAAGATCGCCTCACCGCCGATCCAGGTCTGGATACCGAACCAGCCGCAGGCCACCAACGCCCGTACTACGGCAGGGAGGTTGGCGCCACGCACACCGAACGAGGCACGCGCGAAGACCGGGAAGGGGATGCCGTACTTCGGTCCCGCGTGCCCGGTGAGCAGCATCGGCACGAGCACGATCAGGTTGGCCAGGGCGATGGTGAACACCGCCTGCTTCCAGTCCATGCCGACGGCGATGAGACCTGAAGCAAGCGTCCAGGAAGCCGTGTTGTGGGCCATGCCGACCCACAGCGCGGAGAAGTTGTACGTGGTCCAGGTGCGCTTCTCGACGGGAACCGGCAGCAGGTCGTCGTTGGCGTACGGCCCGCTGGGCAGCGGGGACCCCGGGGCGATCTCCACCCGCCCGTCGGCGAGGGTGACTTGAGCGGTCGGGGGTACGGCCGTGGGAGCTATGTCGGTCATGGGCAGGCCAATCGATGAGGTGGGTCCGGAGAGGCCGTGCGGGGCTCCGGCCCCCCTCCCCGGAACGGCGGGGAGGGGGAGAACTGGAGTGGGGGGACAGGGAGTTGAGCGGTGGTGCGGGTGTGCGTCAGCCGTTGACGGCCGGGATCACCTTCGACCCGTAGGCGTCGATCGTGGCTTCCTGCGCGTCGTGCATGTCGTAGACGGCGAACTGGTCGACGCCCAACTCCTTCAAGGCGTTGAGCTTTTCGATCTGCTTCTCGGCCGATCCGATGATGCAGAACCGGTCGACGATCTCGTCGGGCACGAAGGCCGTGTCGGGGTTGTCGGAGCGACCGTGATGCGAATAGTCGTACCCCTCACGGGCCTTGATGTAGTCCGTGAGTTCCTCGGGTACGGCGGCGGAGTGCGCGCCGTACTTGGAGACGAGGTCGGCGACGTGGTTGCCGACCATGCCGCCGAACCAGCGGCACTGGTCGCGCGCGTGGGCGAGCGCCTCGGGCGAGTCGTCCTCGGTGACGTAAGCCGGGGCGGCGACGCAGATCTTGACCTCGGACGGGTCGCGCCCGGCGGCGACGGCCGCGTCCTTGACCGCCTTCACCATGTACTCGGTGAGGTAGAGGTCCGAGAGCTGGAGGATGAAGCCGTCGGCCTCCTCGCCGGTCATCTTCAGGGCCTTGGGGCCGTACGCGGCCATCCAGACCGGGAGTTGGGCGTCCTCCTTGGCCCAGGGGAACTTGATGACCGTGCCGCCGAGGTCCGCCTCCTGGCCGGAGCCGAGCGCCCTGATGACCTTCATGGCCTCGCTGATCCGGGCCAGAGTGTTGGGAGTTCGGCCCGCCACGCGCATCGCGGAGTCGCCTCGGCCGATGCCGCAGACCGTGCGGTTGCCGAACATGTCGTTCAGGGTGGCGAAGGTGGAGGCGGTGACCTCCCAGGTGCGGGTGCCCGGGTTGGTGACCATCGGGCCGACCGTCAACTTCGTGGTGTTGGCCAGGATCTGGCTGTAGATCACGAACGGCTCCTGCCACAGCACGGCGGAGTCGAAGGTCCAGCCGTAGGTGAAGCCGTTGCGCTCGGCGCGCTTCATCAGGCTGATGACCCGCGAGGCCGGCGGGTCGGTCTGCAGGACGAGTCCGAAGTCCATGTGCGCCACTCCTAGTTGAGGTACTGACTGGTGGAGCGCGGGGTGTAGACGCCGTGGCCCGCGTGCCCGGTGTACTCCCGCTCGGTGATGACGAGTTCGCCGCGCGAGAGGACGGTCTCGACGCGGCCGGTGAGCCGCTTGCCCTCGTACGCCGAGTAGTCGACGTTCATGTGGTGCGTCTCGGCGGAGACGGTCTGCTCGGCGTGCGGGTCGTAGATGACGACGTCGGCGTCGGCGCCCGGGGCGATGGTGCCCTTCTTCGGGTAGAGGCCGAACATCCGCGCCGGGGAGGCACAGGCGATCTCGATCCAGCGGCGGCGGCTGATGTGGCCGTCGACGACGCCCTGGTGGAGCAGGTCCATGCGGTTCTCGACGCCCGGCATGCCGTTGGGGATCTTCGAGAAGTCCCCGCGTCCCAGCTCCTTCTGGCCCACGAAGCAGAAGGGGCAGTGGTCGGTGGAGACCACCTGAAGGTCGTTGGTGCGCAGGCCCTGCCACAGCTTGGCCTGGTGCTCCTTCGGCCGGAGCGGCGTGCTGCACACGTACTTCGCGCCCTCGAAGTCGGGCTCGGCGAGGTTGTCCGTCGACAGGAACAGGTACTGCGGACAGGTCTCGCCGAAGACGGGGAGCCCTTCGTCGCGCGCCTTGGCCAGCTCGGCGACCGCTTCCATCGCGGAGACGTGCACGACGTAGAGGGGTGCTCCGGCGACCTGCGCCAGCTTGATGGCGCGGTGGGTGGCCTCGGCTTCGAGGAGGGCCTTGCGGACCTCGCCGTGGTAGCGGGGGTCCCGCTCGCCGCGGGCCAGCGCCTGCTCGACGAGGACGTCGATCGCGATGCCGTTCTCGGCGTGCATCATGATCAACCCGCCGTTGTCGGCGGCGCGTTGCATGGCGCGCAGGATCTGGCCGTCGTCGCTGTAGAAGACGCCCGGGTAGGCCATGAACTGCTTGAAGGAGGTGACGCCCTCCTGCACCAGCAGGTCCATCTCCTTGAGGGTGTCCTCGTTGACGTCGGAGACGATCATGTGGAAGCCGTAGTCGATGGCGCAGTTGCCCTCGGCCTTGGCGTGCCAGGCGTCGAGGCCCTCGCGGAGGGCTCCGCCGACGCTCTGGATGGCGAAGTCGACGATGGTCGTCGTACCGCCCCAGGCGGCGGCCCGGGTGCCGGTCTCGAAGGTGTCGGCCGCCTTCGTTCCGCCGAACGGCATCTCCATGTGGGTGTGGGCGTCCACACCGCCCGGGATGACGTACTTGCCGGTGGCGTCGATGACCTTCTCGGCGGTCCAGCCGTCGGCGACGGTTGTGCCGGAGGTTGCCAGGGCGGCGATTCGGCCGTCTTCGATCAGGACGTCGGCGTGGAGTTCGTCGGACGCGGTGATGACTAGGCCGCCGCGGATTACGGTACGGGTGCTCATTTTGACTCCGCTGGGTTGTCGTCGGGTGCGGGTCGTTTGGATTGTCGGGTGCGGGTCTGTGGGGGCTGGTCGCGCAGTTCCCCGCGCCCCTTTTGGGAAGGGCTGCGCCCTCCCAAAAGGGGCGCGGAAACAGCCCGAGTTACGGAGCAGTCAGCGGGCCGTACGCGTCCGGGCGGCGGTCGCGGTAGAACTGCCAGCGGTCTCGGACTTCGCGCAGCTTGGCCAAGTCCAAGTCCCGGACGACCAGTTCGGGCTCCTTGTCGCTGGCCACCTCGCCGACGAACTGGGCCTCCGGGTCGACGAAGTACGTCGTGCCGTAGAAGTCGTTGTCGCCCAGGTCCTCGACGCCGACCCGGTTGATGGCGCCGACGAAGTACTCGTTGGCGGCGGCAGCAGCAGGCTGCTCCAGCTGCCACAGGTAGGCGGAGAGGCCGCGCGAGGTCGCCGACGGGTTGAAGACGATCTCCGCACCCGCGAGGCCCAGCGCACGCCAGCCCTCCGGGAAGTGCCGGTCGTAGCAGATGTAGACGCCGATCTTGCCGACCTTGGTGTCGAAGATGGGCCAGCCGCTGTTGCCCGGGCGGAAGTAGAACTTCTCCCAGAATCCGGGGACTTGGGGGATGTGGTGCTTGCGGTACTTGCCGAGGTAGGAGCCGTCCGCGTCGATCACGGCCGCCGTGTTGTAGAGGACGCCCGGCTGCTCCTCCTCGTACATCGGCAGGACCAGGACGATGCCGTGCTCCTTGGCGAGCGCCTGGAAGCGCTTGACGATCGGGCCGTCCGGGATCGCCTCGGCGTACTCGTAGAACGCCTTGTCCTGGACCTGGCAGAAGTACGGTCCGTAGAACAGCTCCTGGAAGCACAGGACTTGAGCACCCTGCGCGGCCGCGTCGCGGACCGCCTGCTCGTGTACCTGGATCATGGACTCCTTGTCGCCCGTCCAGGCTGTCTGGAAGAGAGCGGCACGAATCACTGTGCTCATCGGGACCTCCGGTCGCTAGGTGTGCGAGGAGCTTAGGAAGCCCTGAAGTCGGGTTTGAGTTGCACGGTGTCACGTCTGCGGGCGCGCGGCGTTCCACGGTGTCACCCTGTCGTGGGCGCATGTTTCACCGCCGTTTTCCCAGGTAGTCCCATGTTTCACCCCTGTTGCGCGTCATGCGCGAGGAGCGCGATGTGCACCGACGCGGCCTGCTCGAAGTCGTCGAGGTCCACCCCGAGCCGCCCCTCTATCGCCTCCAGCCGGCGGTACAGCGCGGGCCGCGACACATGGTGGAGCTGCGCGGTGCGCGACTTGTTGCGGCCGGTGGCCAGATACGTCCGCAGTACGGCGAGCAGGTCCTCGTCGGCCGCGCACAGCAGCCCGTCCAACTCCCGCTCGGCGAAGGACTGCACCTGCGGGTCGTCCCGCAACAGCCGGATCAGGCCGCGCAGATGAACGTCCTTGAGGCGTACGACGGCGGGGAGTTCGAGGGCGTCGCTGGAGTCGGCCACGGCGTCGGCGACGTGCTGTGCCTCGCGCAGACCGGCGGGCACGTCGTCCCAGACCGTGCGCTGACCGGCGGCGGCCACCACCGCCTTCAACGCCCCCGACTCGGTGCGCAGTCGGCTCGCGAAGTGCGCGGCGAGGGCGTCCGCGTCCTGGTCGCGGGGCAGGCTGAGCAGGACGGCGGTAACTCCGTCGGCCAGTTCGGCGACGAGTCCGGGTAGCCCCAACAGCCGTAGCACCCGGTCGAGTTGGGCCGTGTCGCCGTCGCGTACGACCATCGGGACGAAGGTGCGCCGGTTGACGGGGAGTCCGGCCGCGCGGGCGCGGGGCAGGAGTTGGCGGGCCGGTACGACACCGCTCGCGAGGTCGGTCATCAGGCTCTGGGCGGACTGTTCCTCCCAGGTGTGGGCGGAACCCCCGAGCATGCGGTGCAGGACGAGGGCCTCGGCGGCGCGGTCGGCGAGGAGGCGTCCGGTGGCGGTGTCGCCGCGGTAGCCGCAGAGCATGATCTGGCCCCAGCGCTCGCCGCGTCCGCCCAGTTCGGCGCGGATCCAGCCGTCACCCTCGCTGCCGCCGGCCTGCCGGGAGATGCGCTCCCAGTCGCGCAGCACGTCGTCCACGGCCGACCGTTCCCCCGCCGTGGCGAGGACGCGGTGCGCGAGGTTGGTGACGACGACGGGGCAGGCGCTGTGCGCGGCGACCTCGTCGAGCAGGCTCTGCAGCGGGGCGCCGCCGGTGATGAGTCCGGTGAGCGCGGTCCGTACGGCCTCGGAGAGGCTCACGGCGGCGAACTTCCGCTGTACCAGCCGGGATTGGACCTCTTCCGTCAACTCCGCGAAGGGGAAGGGCCGGTGGAGCACCACCATGGGCAGCCCGCACCGCTCGGCCGCACGGCGCATCACGTCCGGCGGGGCGGGAAAGGCCCGTCCCAGGCCGAGTACGACGGCCGAGGCCTCCGCGCGGTGCAGGGACTGGATGTACTCGGCCTGCGCGGCCTCGTCGCCGGCGAGAAGGACCCCCGTCGTGAGGACCATCTCGCCGCCGGTGAGCATCACGCCGACGTCGGCGGCCTCGGCGACATGCACCCACCGCACGAGCCGGTCGAGTTGGCTCGCGCCGGCCACCACCTCGGGTTCCCCGGCGAGGACCCGTTCCAGCCCGAGGACCTGGCGCACCGACAGGGCGGGTTCCAGGGCGTCCAGGGTTCGCGGAGTTCCCAAGGAGGTGGTCATGACGGTCTTCCCTTGTTCAGCTCGTGCTCTACTGCGTGCTCCTCAGAGCCCGTTCGAGGATCGCGGCGCCCTCCTCGGCCTCCGCGACGGTCAGGGACAACGGTGGGGCGATGCGCAGGGCGCTGGTGTTGTGTCCGCCGCCCTTGCCGATCAACAGGCCGCCCTCGCGGGCCGCTTCGAGTACGGCGGACGCGGTGTCCGGGTCGGCCTCGTCGGTGCCGGGCTTCACCAGCTCGACGCCGATCATCAGCCCGCGCCCGCGCACCTCCCGTACGCCGGGATGCTGTGCCGCGACTGCCCGCAGCCGCTCGATGAGGAGGCCACCGACGCGCCGGGAGTTGCCCTGGAGGTCGTGCTCCAGCAGATAGGTGAGGTTGGCGAGGCCCGCCGCCATGGTGATCTGGGTGCCGCCGAAGGTCGAAATGCTGTTGGAGTCCAGGCAGTTCATGATCTCGGCGCGGGCGACGACACCGCCGATGGACATGCCGTTGCCGATGCCCTTGGCGAAGGTGAGGATGTCCGGCGGCCCGTTCTCCGCGTGCGCCTGCCAGCCCCAGAAGTGGTCGCCGGTACGGCCCCAGCCGGTCTGCACCTCGTCGGCGATCCACAACACCCCGCGCTCGGCGAGGACTTCACGGAACGCGGCGTAGAGACCGTCGGGCGGGGAGGTGAACCCGCCGACGCCCTGCACCGGTTCGGCGATCAGCGCGGCGGGCGGTCGGACGTGACCGAGCAGATCCTTCAGGTCCTCGACGCAGGCCGCGATGAACTCGGCGTCGTTCAGGTCGGCGTAGGGTCCGCGCGTCCGAACACCCCCGTGGACATACAGCGTCTGGAGCGGGGACAGGGAGGTCGGGGACCAGCCGCGGTTGCCGGTGATGCCGACCGTGCTGAAGGAGCGGCCGTGGTAGCTGTTGCGCATGGCCAGGATCTGGTTGCTGCGCCGGTACGTCGTGGCCAGCATCAGGGCGGTGTCGTTGGCCTCGGTGCCCGAGGTGGTGAAGAAGACGCGGGCGTCCGGGATACCGGACAACTGGGCGACGCGCTCGGCGAGTTCGACCATCGGACGGTTGAGGTAGAGCGTGGACGAGTGGTTGATCCGCCCGGCCTGCTCGCTCACCGCCTTGGTGACCTCGGGGAGCGCGTGCGCGGTCATCGTGGTGAGGATGCCGCCGAAGAAGTCGAGGTACTTGTTGCCCTCGGCGTCCCAGACGTGCCGGCCCTCGCCGTGCGTGATCTCCAACGGGTCTTGGTAGTACAGGGCGAGCCAGTCGGGGAGTACGTCCCGGTGGCGTCCCAGCAGGTCCTTGGTCACGGCTGCACCAACCCTTCGTAGGCGTCGGGACGCCGGTCGCGGTAGAACGCCCACTGCTGGCGAACTTCCTCGATCAACCCGAAGTCCAGGTCGCGCACGACGAGTTCCTCGTCCTTGTCGCCGGCGACATCGCCGACGAACTGGCCTCGCGGGTTGACGAAGTACGACGTCCCGTAAAAGTCGTTGTCCCCGTACTCCTCCTGTCCCACACGGTTGATCGCGGCGATGAAGTATTCGTTGGCGACCGCTGCGGCCGGTTGCTCCAGCTGCCAGAGGTAGGCGGAGAGGCCGCGCGAGGTGGCGGACGGGTTGTAGACCAACTGGGCGCCGTTGAGCCCGAGTTGGCGCCAGCCCTCGGGGAAGTGGCGGTCGTAGCAGATGTAGACGCCGACCTTGCCGACCGCGGTGTCGAAGACGGGCCAGCCCGCGTTGCCCGGCCTGAAGTAGTACTTCTCCCAGAAGCCCTTGACCTGCGGGATGTGGTGCTTGCGGTACTTGCCGAGGAAGGTGCCGTCGGCGTCGATCACGGCCGCGGTGTTGTAGTAGAAGCCGTCCTGCTCGATCTCGAAGACCGGAACGACGATCACCATGCCGGTCTCGCGCGCGAGCTGTTGCATACGACGCACAGTTGGCCCGTCGGGCACCGGCTCGGCCCAGCTGTAGTGCTCGGGTTCCTGGACCTGACAGAAGTAGGGAGCGTTGAACACCTCCTGGAACCCGATGATCTGGGCGCCCTGGCGGGCCGCCTCGCGGGCGTGTTCCTCGTGTTTCGCCACCATGGACTCGGTGTCGCCGGTCCAGGTGGCCTGGACCAGAGCGGCGCGTACGACGTTGGCCATGAGCTGCTCCTTCGACGGGACGCCAGAGCCTCTACGCCCGTAGACAAGGCCGTAGAGGGATGAACGTAAGCCTCCGAAGGAGCCTTGCCAAGACCATCGCCGTTAACCCGCGGAGTCGATCGCGTTTCACCCTCCGGTGGGTGAGCCGCTGCGCCGGGTAGCCGGGTCCGGCGCCCCGTAAGGGGCACGGGGCTGTATCGATATGCGGCTCCGCCGCGTGGGCGCGCCCAGCCTCCACCGACGCGCGGCCGAAAAACCACGTACCCAACCGCTTACCCAGCGGAGCGCTCACGCACTGAAGCCCGCCACCCGCAGGGCGTGGACCAGGTCCCAGTGGCATTCGTCGGAGGCGCCCTTGGCGGCCTCCAGCAGCAGCGGAACCAGCTGCTGCGGGTCGGCGGCCACACTGCGGGCCGCCTCCTCCGGGGTGCGGACCCGGACGTAGGCGTCGAGAAGCGCGCGGATCTCCCGGCGGCGCCCCTCCGCGACCAGCGCGAGCACGGCCTCGCCTATCTCCTCGGCGGGGCGGGCCACGCCCTGCCGCAGGATCTGCTCGCCGTCCGCCGTACGGCCCGCCGCGACCAACGCGTCCGCAGCGCCGACCAGCCGGTCGGCGGGCAGCGAGGCGGCCTCCCACAGGAGTGTCGCCCAGTCCGCGCCGAGCCCGGCGCGCTGCAGCTCGGCCGCGAGCAGCGGGAACCGCGCGGCGGGCCAGTACGCGGCCTCGGCGAGCAGCGCGTGCGCCTCGCCGCTACGGCCTTCGCGCCGCAGCCCCACGAGCCGCTGCACGGCCTCCACGGTGACCTGCCGCGCCTCGTCGTCCAACGCCTCCCGCTTCGGCTGCGCCCGCTCGACCGGCCGCGCGGCCCCGGCGAAACGGGCTCCGCGCGGAGTACGGCGGGTGGCGGGCGCGGGTGCGGGGGCTTCCGGTACGGCGGCTGCGGGGTCCGGTGCCGGGGCGGCGGTGTCGTCCTCGGCGAGGCCGGCGAAGCGGGCGCTGCCTCGGCGGCGCTTGCGTTGCTTGGGGGCGGGGGCATGGTCGGCGGCGGCCCGGTCGGCGGCGGCCTGGTCGGGGGTCTCGGTCGCACCCGTCGTGAGGTCCGGTTCCGGGTTGCCGTAGTCGGGGTTCGCGCGCTCGAACTCCTCGTAGCCGCGCCGCGCGTCGGGGGCCTGGCCGTCCCCGTACGTCCCCTCGTAGCCGGCGTGCTCGCGGCTCGTGGTGTCCGGCTGCCAGTAGTCGGAGTCCGCGGCGCGTCCGGCGCCGTCGTATCCGCCCTGCGGTCCGGTGACGGGTATCTGCTCGGTGTCGCGCTGGCGGGGCAGTCGGTGCGGGGCGGAGTTCTGGTCGTAGGCGGTGTTCTGGGCGTAGGCGTTGTTCTGGTCGTCGAACGTGTCGTCCACCCGGAACACGTTGCCGTGCCGGTCGCGGTGGATGGCCCGAGTGCCCTGGATGTGGACGTAGTTGTCCAACTGCTCGATGCGGGCGCGGAGTTCGGCGCAGCGGGCGGTGGCGCGCTCGTGGTCGTCGTGGGCCCAGGCGAGGTCGAGGCGGAGGGCGTCGGCCCCTTCCCGGGTGCCGGCAGAGTTGAGCAACCGCCCCAGTTCCGACTGCCGTTCGGCCGCGTACTTCTGCTCACGGAGCATCACGTCAAGGCGGTCGCTGAGGGCGTCACGGCTGCCGGGGCGGGCGTCGAACGCGGCGAGCGCGGCGGCGTGCAGGGCGTGGGCCCGCTCCTTCTCCTGGGTCGCGACACCGTGGCCGTACTCCGCGGCGAGGTCCTGCAGCAGCGCCTCCACCACGTCCCAGGGCGGCACTTCACGCCCGCTCAGACAGGCTTGCATGCCATCGGGATCGCGCTGCCAGAACACCCCGCACCAGCCGCCGCCCTGGTCAAGGCGCGCCAGAAGTCCGTCGAGGTAGTTCGCGAACTCCCGCACCTGTCCGGGGAGTTGATCCACAGCCATGCCCCAACTCCCGCCAGACCGGAATGCTCCGATCCGTAGAAAACACCATTTGTGTTACGACGCGGCTACGGAAGCTTTTCGAGCCGGGCGCAGAGATCTGGGAGCCTACGCCTCCCGACTATGAGCCCGCCGGGTTCACGCCGGATCCGACGCACGTCTCCCGTCAAGGTGCGGTAAACACTCTCGGATTCAGGCCGCCAACGGCGCGCACCTGACCACGAGTTCGTCCATGGACAGCCCGAGCGCCTCGGCGAGGGCGGACACGGTGAAGAAGGCCGGCGTCGGTGCCCGGCCCGTCTCAATCTTGCGGAGGGTCTCCGCCGAGATGCCCGCGTGCGCCGCCACGTCCGTCATGCTCCGGCCACCACGGGCCTCACGGAGCAGCCGGCCGAGCCGTTCGCCGCGTTCGCGCTCTTCGGGGGTGAGAGGGGTGCGTACCATGCCGTCATTCTAATACCGGTATAGTAATTGGCATGGTGGAACTCAAGACGGACACGTCTATCGATGCGATGTACGAGGCGGGCCAGGTCGTGGCCCGCGCCCTCACGGCCGTTCGGGAGGCCGCCGACGTGGGCGTTTCCCTGCTGGAACTGGACGAGGTGGCGCACGACGTGCTGCGCGCGGCCGGCGCGGGTTCCCCCTTCCTCGGCTACCGCCCCGCCTTCGCGCCCACCGCGTTCCCCGCGGTCATCTGCGCCTCCGTGAACGACGCGATCGTGCACGGCATCCCGGACGGCTACCGGCTGCGCGACGCCGACCTGGTCTCGATCGACTTCGGCGCCAAGCTGGGCGGCTGGGCCGGCGACTCGGCGATCAGCTTCATCGTCGGCGAGCCGCGCCCCGCCGACGTCCGCCTGATCGACACCGCCGAGCGCGCGCTCGCGGCGGGCATCGACGCGGCCGTCGTCGGCAACCGCATCGGCGACATCGCCCACGCGATCGGCACGGTGTGCCGCACGGCCGGCTACGGCATCATGGAGGACTTCGGCGGCCACGGCATCGGCCGCCAGATGCACGAGGACCCCGGAGTCCCGAACGAGGGCCGCCCCGGCCGCGGCCTCCCCCTCCGCCACGGCATGGTCATCGCGATCGAGCCCATGCTGATCGCGAGCGGCCGCGACGACTACCACGCGGCAAAGGACGGCTGGACCCTCAAGACAAACGACGGCTCAAGAGCGGCCCACGTGGAACACACGGTGGCGATCACGGAGGACGGTCCCAGGATTCTTACGGCACGCTGAGTGCTTTCAGGGGCGCGGGGAACTGCGCGACCAGCCACAACGCACCCGCAGACAAAAACCATCTGCAATCCCCCCAAACCTGCACATGCCCCACGCAGTGGCCCGTGCCATGGTGGATTGATGACCAGCGGCTACACAGACCCGGAAAACGACCCGTTCGGCGAGTTCCTGGCCCGCTTCTTCGACGGAGCCGCCCGCCCTGGCCCACGGGACGTGGACATAGGCCGCCTACTCAGCCAGCCGGCCAGAGACCTCGTTCGCGGCGCCGCCCAGTACGCGGCAGAACACGGCAGCCACGACCTGGACACCCAGCACCTACTCCGCGCCGCCCTGTCCGCAGAGCCAACCCGTGACCTCCTCACCCGGGCAGGCGCAGACCCCGACTCCCTAGCCGCAGAGATCGACGAGCGCTCAGGACCCGCCCAACCCCCGGACGGTACGTCGCTCGCCCTCACCCCGGCCGTCAAACGCGCCCTCCTGGACGCCCACGATCTGGCCAGGGCGGGCGGCACCGGATACATCGGCCCCGAGCACGTCCTGGGCGCACTCGCCGCGAACCCGGACTCGGCGGCCGGTCACATCCTGAACGCGGCCCGCTACGCCCCCACGGGCCTGCCGCCCGAGGCCATGGACGGCACACAGCCCCGCACGGACCAGCCCCGCCCCACCGCCACCCCCACCCTCGACAAGTACAGCCGCGATCTCACCGACCTGGCCCGCCACGGCCGTATCGACCCGGTGATCGGTCGCGACGAGGAGATCGAGCAGACCATCGAGGTACTGTCCCGGCGCGGCAAGAACAACCCGGTGCTGATCGGCGACGCGGGGGTGGGCAAGACCGCGATCGTGGAAGGCCTCGCGCAGCGCATCATCGACGGCGATGTACCGGACGTACTGGTGGGGCGGCGAGTCGTCGCACTCGACCTCACCGGCGTCGTCGCGGGCACCCGCTTCCGGGGCGACTTCGAGGAGCGGCTGACGAACATCGTCGGCGAGATCCGCGCCCACTCGGACGAACTGATCGTGTTCATCGACGAGTTGCACACCGTGGTCGGCGCGGGCGGTGGCGGCGAGGGCGGCTCCATGGACGCCGGCAACATCCTCAAACCGGCCCTGGCACGCGGCGAGTTGCACATCGTGGGTGCTACGACCCTTGAGGAGTACCGCCGGATCGAGAAGGACGCGGCGCTGGCCCGCAGGTTCCAGCCGATCCTCGTACCCGAACCGACCGTCCCGGACGCGATCGAGATCCTGCGCGGACTGCGCGACCGCTACGAGGCGCACCACCAAGTCCGGTACACCGACGAGGCGTTGATGGCGGCCGTAGAACTCTCGGACCGCTATCTCACCGACCGCAGACTGCCCGACAAGGCGATCGACCTGATCGACCAGGCGGGCGCGCGGGTACGGCTGCGGGCGCGCACGAAGGGCACGGACGTACGGGCGCTGGAACGCGAGGTGGAGCAGCTCTCCCGCGACAAGGACCAGGCGGCGGCCGACGAGGACTACGAGAAGGCGACGCAACTACGGGACCGTATCGCCGAGTTGAAGGTGCGACTGGCCGCCGCCGGTGGCGAGGACCAGGGCGACGAAGGCCAGAACCTGGAGGTCACCGGAGAGGCGATCGCCGAGGTCGTGTCACGGCAGACCGGTATCCCGGTGAGCAGTCTCACGGCGGAGGAGAAGGACCGGCTGCTCGGTCTTGAGGAGCACCTGCATCGGCGGGTCGTCGGGCAGGAGGAGGCAGTGCGGGTCGTGTCGGACGCGGTGCTGCGCTCCCGCGCCGGGCTGGCGAGCCCGGACCGCCCGATCGGCAGCTTCCTCTTCCTGGGCCCAACAGGCGTCGGCAAGACGGAACTTGCCCGCGCGCTCGCCGAGGCGCTGTTCGGCAGCGAGGACCGGATGGTCCGCCTGGACATGAGCGAGTACCAGGAACGGCACACCGTCAGCCGCCTGGTCGGCGCCCCGCCCGGCTACGTCGGCCACGAGGAGGCCGGTCAGCTCACCGAGGTCGTGCGCCGGCACCCGTACTCGCTGCTCCTCCTCGACGAGGTCGAGAAGGCACACCCGGACGTGTTCAACATCCTGCTCCAGGTCCTGGACGACGGCCGGTTGACCGACGCGCAGGGCCGCACGGTCGACTTCACCAACACGGTGATCGTGATGACCAGCAACCTCGGCTCCGAGGCGATCACCCGGCGCGGCGCCGGTATCGGCTTCGGCCCGGGCGGCGCCGACGCGGACGAGGAGGCCCGGCGCGAGCAGATCCTGCGCCCGCTGCGCGAGCACTTCCGCCCCGAGTTCCTCAACCGCATCGACGAGATCGTCGTCTTCCGCCGGCTCAGCGCCGAGCAACTCCGCCTGATCACCGAGCTGTTGCTGGAACACACCCGCCGACTCCTGCACGCGCAGGGCATCACGGTCGCGTTCACGGACCCGGCCATCGACTGGCTCTCCCGCCAGGGCTATCAACCCGAGTACGGCGCCCGCCCGTTGCGCCGCACGATCCAGCGCGAGGTGGACAACCAGCTCTCCCGGCTGCTGTTGGACGGCCGCATCTCGGAGGGCGGCCAGGTGACGGTGGACGTGGAGGACGGGCGGCTCGCGTTCCGGACGGAAGCGCCGCCGCCCGCCCCCGACGGACTTGCTACGGCGCCGGGTTGACGACTGCCGCCGACCCGCCGCCCCGCCGTACCTTCTCGGCGGCGGCCAACCACTCCCCGTTCGGGAGCCGTTGCACACCGGTCGCCGCGCCGATCTCCGGGTTGAGAGTGAACGAATGCCCGATGGCCTGCAGCTGGGTCTTCAAGTCGCTGTTGTACAGCGCGGGTTCGAGTTCCGTGTTGGCCGCGTTGCGCTGGCTGGCACGAGGCGCCGCGATCGCGTCCACCAGCGGGAGCCCCCGGTCGAGGAACTCGGTGAGTGTCTGGAGCACAGTGGTGATGATGGTCGCGCCACCGGGTGAACCGAGCGCCACGACCGGCTTGTTGTGCTTGTCGAGGACGATCGTCGGCGAGATCGACGAGCGCGGGCGCTTGCCCGGGCCCGGCAGGTTCGGGTCGTGGACGGCCGGGTTGGCCGGGGTGAAGGAGAAGTCGGTCAGCTCGTTGTTGAGCAGGAACCCGCGGCCGGGCACGGTCATCGCGCTGCCGCCGGTCTGCTCGATGGTGAGCGTGTAGGAGACGACGTTGCCCCATTTGTCGGCGACGGTGAGGTGCGTGGTGTTCTCGCCCTCGTAGGTCGTCGGGGCAGCCGTGCCCGCGGCGGTGCAGGCCGTCGGGTTGCGCGGATCGGCGGGCGCCAGCGGGCTGGTGAGCACCGCGTCGTCCTTGATGAGGCAGGCACGCGAGTCGGCGAACTTCTGCGAGAGGAGTTCCTTCGTCGGTACGTCCTCGAACGCGGGGTCGCCGACCCAGCGCCCCCGGTCCGCGAACGCGATCCGGCTGGCCTCGATGTAGTGGTGCAGGTACTGGACCTCGCTCGCCTTCGAAAGGTCCGTCTTCTCAAGGATGTTGAGCGCCTCGCCGACGGTCGTGCCACCGGAGGAGGAGGGCGCGATGGAGTAGACGCCGAGTCCCCGGTACGAGGTCTTCGTGGGCGCCTGGAGCTTGGCGCGGTAGGCGGCGAGGTCCTTGGCGGACAGCTTGCCGGGGCGGGCGTTCCAGCCGGAACTGGCGTCCACCTTGGGGTTGTTCACCGTGGCGAGGATGTCCTTGCCGAGGTCGCCGTGGTAGATCGCACCGACCCCCTTCTTCCCCAACTCCTGGTAGGTCTTGGCGAGTTCGGGGTTCTTGAAGGTGGAGCCGACGACCGGGAGCGAGCCGCCCGGCAGGAACAGCTTGGCGGTGTCGGGGAAGTAGCGGAAGCGGGTCTCGTTGGCCGCGGTCTGGCTGCGGAAGGTGTCGTCGACCGTGAAGCCGTCGCTGGCGATCCGCTCAGCGGGCTTGAGCACCGCGCCGAGCTTCCTGCTGCCCCACTGGTCGAGTGCCGTCTGCCAGGTGGCGGGCGAGCCCGGGGTGCCGACGCTGAGGCCGCTGCTGACGGCGTCGGCGAAGGCGAGAGCCTTGCCGTTCTCCACGAAGAGGTTGGAGTCGGCGGTCAGCGGCGCGGTCTCACGGCCGTCGATGGTGTGCACGGTACGGGACTTGGCGTCGTAGTAGACGAAATAGCCGCCTCCGCCGATGCCGGAGGAGTAGGGCTCGGTGACGCCGAGCGCGGCGGCGGTGGCGACGGCCGCGTCCACCGCGTTGCCGCCCTTCTTCAGGACCTCGATACCGGCGGCGGTGGCGTCCGCGTCGACGCTCGCCACGGCACCGCCGTAGCCGACGGCGACCGGAACCTTCGTCGGTGTGCTGCTCGTTGCCGCCGGTGGGGCCGCTGCCCCGACCGACACGACGGCGGCCGAGACCGCCAGGACCGACAGTTTCCGTGCCACAGGGCGACGCATCCGTACCTCCAGTCAGGACCGTCCGCGCAGCGTAGCCACATTGCCATGACCCCAACAGACCACCTCGCGCCACTGTCACACGAGTGCCATACGTCGAACACCGGTACGTACCAGCCATGCTGGGCCGCTAACATGCGCGCCCATGAATGACGACGTGCGCAACATCGTTCTGGGCGTGGCCGCCGCCGGCATCAGCGCCGCGCTCGGCTGGCTCGCCCGCACCTATCTGTGGCGGCGCAAACTCCGGCGCAAGCAGGCGTTCTTCGGGCTGCCCGACAACTCCGAGTCGCTGCTCGTGGTGAACCGCGAGGCGGGCGGCCCCGAGCTCACGGTGATGCGGCACGACGTGTTCGCGCTCCTCGAACTCGCCGCCCTGATCAAGGACTGCAACGCGCACGCCCAGGTCGTCGCGCACGACGCGGCCCAGCAGGGCTTCGGCGAGCGCACCGAGTTCTGTGTGGGCGGCCCGGCCTCCAACCGCCGGATGGCCGCGCATCTGGCGTCCCTGCTGCCCGGCATCCGCGTCAACATCGACGCCGAGCCCGGGCCGGACCGAGGCGCGTTCCAAATAGGCAGCGAGCGCTACCGACTTGAGCCCGGCAAGGGCGAGTACGTCCTCCTCGCCCGCCTCACCGCCGGCCAACTGGGCGGCGCACGGCCGGTGTTCCTCTTCTGCGGCCAGCGCGCGATCACCAACCAGGCGGCGTCCCGCTATCTCGCCCGCAACCATGAGAAGTTGGCCCGCAAACACGGCGGCAACACCTTCGTCCTGCTGCTGAAGGTGGTCAACTCGCAGGCGTACGGCCCGGATGTGGTGGAGCTGGTCGCGGACGTCACACGGGCCGCGGAGACCCCGCTGCCTGCACCGGCTCCACGCAGTTCACACCGCGCCACCTGAGTTCGCACACACGTCAACAATCTTTACTGGCACGTAACTTACTGGCGGGTTACCCAAGGTAGGGAATCCCGGTTACCGTCGGGTCACTTTGCATTGACACGTGTGAGGAGTGACCCGTGCGAAACCGTCGCCAGGCCCTGCGTACGACCGCCGTGGGCGCCGTCTCCGCGACCCTGATCGCCGGAGGCGTCCTCGGGCTCGCTCCCGCGGCCCAGGCCGCCACGAACGGCGTCCGCTTCGTCGACATCACCGGCGACAGCGGTACGAAGCTCGCGGCGAACGTCGTCACGCCCGCGGGCGCGGACGGCTCGCACAGCTACCCGCTGCTCGTCATGCCCACGGCCTGGGGATTCCCCCAGGTCCAGTACCTGGCCCAGGCCGAGAAGCTCGCGAACTCCGGCTATGTCGTGGTGAGTTACAACGTCCGCGGCTTCTGGCAGTCCGGCGGCGGGATAGAGGTGGCGGGCCCGAAGGACGTGGCCGACGCCTCCAAGGTGATCGACTGGGCGCTCGCCAACACCCCGTCCGACGTACGGCACATCGGCATGGCGGGCGTGTCGTACGGCGCCGGAATCAGCCTGCTCGCGGCCGCACACGACAAGCGGATCAAGGCAGTTGCCTCGCTGAGCGGCTGGGCGGACCTGATCGACTCGATCTACTCGGGCCGTACCGAACACTCCCAGGCGACCGCCCTGCTGGACGGCGTCGGCCTCGTCACCGGCCGCCCGAGCGCGGAGACGAGCCAGGTCTTCAAGGACTTCTTCGCCTCCGACCTGTCCAAGGAACAGGAGATGATCAACTGGGGGAAGGTGCGTTCGGCTTCGACCTATGTCGACCAGATCAACAAGAACGGCGCGGCGATCATGCTCGCCAACGCCTGGGGCGACACGATCTTCCCGCCCAACCAAATCGCCGACTTCTACGGCAAGTTGAGCGGTCCCAAGCGGCTCGAACTCCGCCCCGGCGACCACGCCACCGCCGAGCTGACCGGACTGTTGGGGCTGCCCAACGACGTGTGGACGGACACCGAGCGCTGGTTCGACCACTACCTCAAGGGCACGGACAACGGGATCAACCACGAGCAGCCCGTGGAGCTCAAGTCCCGTTCCACGGGCGGCTACGAGGGCTATCCGGACTGGAAATCGGTCGGCGCGACGCGCAAGAAGATCGACCTCGCGGGCACGACCACCATCCACACCAACGTCGACTCGGGCGCGGACGGCGGGATCGTCTTCCTGTCCAGCATCCTCGACCAGGTCGCGCAGGTGCCCCCGGTCGCGTCGATCCCGCTGCTGCCGCGCCGCTGGGCCGCCGTATGGCAGTCGGGGAAGTACGCGAGTGCCCAACAGGTGCGCGGGACGGTGAAGTTGCACACCACGGTCACGGACACCAAGGAGAGCGGCACCCTCGTCGCGTACCTCTACGACGTGGGCCCGCTCGGCCTCGGCAAGCTGGTCAGCAACGCGCCGTACACCTGGCACGGGCAGCAGCCCGGCCAGCCGTTCGGTGTGGACCTGGAGTTGTTCTCCACGGCCTACGACGTCCCGGCAGGGCATCATCTCGCCCTGGTCGTCGACACGGTCGACCCGCTCTACATCGAGCACAACCCGTCCGGCGCGCAGCTGACCTTCTCCTCGCCGGCGAACGACCCGTCGTACGTGTCGATCCCGCTCCGCGAGCAGTGATCTCCGGCTGCTGCCGGCCGGGCAAGTGCCCTCTCGACTACTGCACCCGCGGCAGCAGCGTCCCTGGTTCCGCCGGGGCCACATCCACGGCCCCGGTCTTGGGACTGCGCTGCTCCCGGTGGGACACCCATCCGGCGAACCACGAGAGCAGCATGCACATCCCGATGTAGATCGGCGAGATCACCATCACCACGGGGATGAACGGCAAATCGTAGTCGAGGTTCGACGCGATCAGCTTCCCGGCATGGAGAAACTCCTCATAGGTGATCAGATAGCCCAGCGAGGTGTCCTTCAGCGCGACCACCAACTGGCTGATGATCGCGGGCAACATGGCGCGTACGGCCTGCGGCACGAGGACATACGACATGACGTGGACCTTGCGCATGCCGAGCGCGAACGCGGCCTCCCGCTGGCCGCGTTCGACGCTGTTGACGCCGGAGCGGAACACCTCGGCGAGCACCGAGCCGTTGTAGAGGGTCAGGCCCGCGACGAGTGCGGGCAGCGGCTGCACCTTGAGCGCCACGAAGATGAAGAAGATCATCACGAGGACGGGCATGGCGCGGAAGAACTCCACGACGACCGTGGACAGCCAGCGCACGGGACGGTGGTCCGAGAGGCGTCCCACGGCGAGCAGGGTGCCAAGTGCCAGTGACAGTACGGCTGCCAGCCCGAAGGCCTTGAGCGTGTTGCCGAGGCCGCGCAGCAGCAGTTCCTGAATTCCCTTGTATTCGAAGGGCATCCACTTCGTGTACGTGAACTGGTCGGTGTCGAACAGGAGATAGAGGATCCAGCCGAGCAGCGCGAGGATGACGACCGTGGACGCGATGCCGTAAAGGCGGTGCCGTTTACGGGTCTTGGGGCCGGGGACGTCGTAGAGGGCGTTGGCGGTGGTCATCGGGCGACTCCCCACTTCCGCTCCAGCGCGTTGAACAGCGCGCTGATGGCGAGGGTGATGATCAGGTAGCCGACGGCGATCCAGACGAACGTCCAGACGATGTTGTAGCCGAGTTCGCTCAACGTCCGGTAGGTGCCGAGGAGTTCGGTGACGCTGAACGCGCCGGCGATCGCCGAGTTCTTTGCGAGGGCGATGAGGGTGGAGCCGACCGGTGGGATCACCGAGCGGAACGCTTGGGGCAGCACGACGAGGCCGAGGCTCTGCCCGAAGGACATGCCGAGGCTGCGGGCCGCCTCCCCCTGTCCCCTGGGCACGGTGTTGATGCCGGCGCGCAGCGCCTCGCAGATGAACGCCGAGGTGTAGCAGCCGAGCGCGAGGACCGCGAACACCTTGAAGGGCAGCACGAGTCCGAACCGCGGCAGGCCGAGCAGTACCGCGAAGAACAGCAGGGTGAGCGGGGTGTTGCGCAGCACGGTCACCCACACCGTGCCGAAAACCCGCAGCGAGCCGACCGGGGCGACCCGGAAGGAGGCCATGAGGAAGCCGAGGACGAGCGCCAACACCGAGGCGTAGACGGTGAGTTCGACGGTGCCGAGGAAGCCGTCGCCGAAGGTCGAGAAGTTGTCTGTCAGTACGTTCACGTCTGCCTCCCTCAGCTCGCCGGGTAGCGGTCGATCGCGGGCGGGGTGGGCGCGGGCACTCCGGACAGGCCGAGCGTCGCCTCGTACGCCTTCTTCCAGTCGCCGTTCTTCTCACGGGCCTCCAACGCGTCGTCGAGGGCGAACCGCAGGGCGTTGTCGCCGTGCGGGACTCCGATGCCGTACGGCTCCTCCGAGAAGGGCTTGCCGACGACCTTGAGCTGGTCGGGGACCTTCGCCGCGTAGCCGATGAGGATCGCGTCGTCGGTGGTGACGGCGTCGACCTGATAGGTGAGCAGGTTGTCGACGCAGACCGAGTACGTGTCGTAGGCGACGAGTTGGGCCTTCGGATAGTCGTCCTTGATGCGCTGGTACGGCGTGGAGCCGGCCGCCGAGCAGACGCGTTTGCCGGCGAGGTCCTGCGGGCCGTGGATGTCGTTCTCGTCGGTGCGGACGAGGAGCGACTGACCGGCCATGTAGTAGGGACCGGCGAAGCCGACGAGCTTCTTGCGCATGTCGTTGATGGTGTAGGTGCCGACGTAGTAGTCGATCTGGCCGTTCTGCAGGGCGGTTTCGCGGTTGGCGGAGGCGATCGTCCTGAAGCGGACGGTCTTCGGGGCGAAGCCGAGGGAGGCCGACATCATCTTGGCGATCTCGATGTCGAAGCCGGAGTAGGTGCCCGTCGCCGGGTCCTTCTCGCCGAGGTAGGGCTGGTCCTCCTTGGCGCCGACGGTGAAGTGGCCGCGCTTCCTGGCCCGTTCCCAGGTCTTGGAGTCGGGGAGCTGAAAGCCTTGCGCGACTTGGTAGTTGGGGAGTTTCTCGGCGGCCGGGCCCTTGACGGGCGGGCTGCCCTCCTTGCCGCAGGCGCTCGCGAGCAGCACGGCGAGCGTGACGACGGCGAACGACACACGGGTGGTACGGGACATGGATCGCACTCCCCCGCTCAGTGCTTGAGGATCTTGGACAGGAAGTCCTTGGCCCGGTCGGTGCGCGGGTTGGTGAAGAACTCCTCGGGGGTGCGGTCCTCGATGATGCGGCCGTCGGCCATGAACACGACGCGGTTGGCGGCGGAGCGGGCGAAGCCCATCTCGTGGGTGACGACGACCATCGTCATGCCGTCGTGGGCGAGTTGGCGCATGACCTCGAGGACCTCGTTGATCATCTCCGGGTCGAGGGCCGAGGTCGGCTCGTCGAAGAGGAGCGCCTTGGGTTCCATGGCGAGGGCGCGGGCGATGGCCACGCGCTGCTGCTGGCCGCCGGAGAGCTGCGCGGGGAACTTGGGCGCCTGGGAGGCGAGTCCCACGCGGTCCAGGAGCTCCAGCGACCGCTTGTCGGCGTCCTCGCGCTTGCGCTTGCGGACTTTGACCTGGGCCAGCGAGACGTTCTGGAGGACCGTCTTGTGGGCGAACAGGTTGAAGGACTGGAAGACCATGCCGACTTCGGCACGGAGCTTCGCGAGGGCCTTGCCCTCCTCGGGCAGCGGCTGCCCGTCGAGTTCGATCGTCCCGGACTCGATGGTCTCCAGCCGGTTGATCGCCCGGCACAGCGTCGACTTTCCCGACCCCGAAGGGCCGATGACCACGACCACCTCCCCCTTGCCGACGGTGAGGTTGATGTCCTGGAGGACATGCAGCTCCCCGTAGTACTTGTTGACGTCACGCAGTTCGATCAACGGATCGACGGCCATGCCCAGCCCTACTCACTCTCAGCTGTGTCGTGGTCGCCGCAAACTATCGACACAAGAGTGGAGTTAACGCACGACACGCACTTTTCGGGCATTAGCCGTATTTAAGCCATTCTTATTCTTCGGCGACCTCGGCGTACACCTGCGAGAGCTCGGGCACACCGCTGGCTGCCCACTCATGACCGGAGGCCACGACGTCGAACTCGCGCCCGGAGTCGAGCCGTACGACAGGCTGGCCGCTCTCCCAGATCTCCCAGGCGGCACCCGGCACGGTGCGCACGATCACGGTCCCCAGATACAAACCGGCGTCGTTGCCGAGCCAGGACAGGGTCTCCTCGTCGTCCCGCCAGCGCGGCACCAGTTGGTCGAGCGCCTCCAACGAGCTTACGGAGTCGTCGAGTTGGATGCCTTCCTGAGCCGCGAGGGCGCGGAGCAGTTGGCACTCGGACAGCAGCTCGGCGATGCCCTCGGGGTCGTGAGTACGGTGCTTCTCGCCCCGGTCGCCCAGGAAAGGGATGTTCATCCGTCTAGCGTGTCATTCGCACCGCCGTACGCACCACAGGGCGTCGCCGGTGGCGTGTCAGCACTCGGTCGTGGGAGGGGGAAAGTCCTTCTGCCGAGGGCGGGTTGGCCGGACGGTGACCGCCGAGTCGAGGGGCGACGAGGACGGGGCGTGGGCTCGGGCGGCAGTTGGGGCGGGACGAGCTGGACGGGCGGGCCCGAACCGGCGCCGTGGTGCGGTGGTTCGCGTCCCCGCGCTGTGCGGCGGGCGGGGTTCGTCGGGTCAGACGTCCAGGTCCACGACCACCGGCGCGTGGTCCGAGGCGCCCTTGCCCTTGCGCTCCTCGCGGTCGACGTAGGAGTCGGTGACGGCCTTCGCGAACGGCTCGTTGCCGTAGACCAGGTCGATGCGCATGCCGCGGTTCTTCGGGAAGGCGAGCTGGCGGTAGTCCCAGTACGTGTACGGGTGGTCGTACTTGAGGGGGCGCGGGACCACGTCGGACAGGCCCGCGTCGCGCAGGGCGGCCAGGGCGGCGCGCTCGGCCGGGGTGACGTGGGTGAGGCCCTCGAAGGCGGCGACGTCGAAGACGTCGTCGTCCGTCGGCGCCACGTTGTAGTCGCCGAGCACCGCGAACGGGCGGCTGCCCTGCGCGTCGTCCGCGACGGCCGCCTTGAGTGCCTCGAACCACTGGAGCTTGTACGCGTAGTGGGGGTGGTCCACCTCGCGGCCGTTCGGCACGTACACCGACCAGACGCGGACCGGGCCGCAGGTCGCCGCGACGGCGCGGGGCTCCTGGACGCCGTCGTAACCAGGGTCTCCGGGGAAGCCCTTGACCACGTCGTCAAGTCCGACCCGGGAGAGCACCGCCACCCCGTTCCACCGCCCGGTCGCGTTGACCGCCGCCTCGTAGCCCGCCTCGCGCAACTCGTCGAACGGGAACTGCGCCTCGGCCAGCTTGGCCTCCTGGAGGCACAGCACGTCGGTGCCGCTGCTCTCCAGCCAGGCCAGGAGCCTCGGCAGACGGGCGGTGATCGAGTTCACGTTCCAGGTCGCGATGCGCATGCCTCACAACTTACCGGGCGGGTCTGACACTCACAGGTCCGCCGCCTCACCGGGCGCCAGCCGCAGGTGCTCCGCGCCGCCGAGCGCGCCGATCTGCATGTCGTAGATCGGGCGGGCGAGGTCGGTGAGCAGGGCGTCGTGGATGTCGTAGGCGCGCTGCGGCTTGAGCTCGCGGACGTAGTCGATGACCTCGGAGATCTTGCTCCAGGGGGCCATGACCGGGAGCATCAGCGTCTCTACGGTGTGATCGGGGACGGTGAGTGCGTCGCCCGGGTGGAAGACACGGCCGTCGTCGACGAGGAAGCCGATGTTGGTGATGCGCGGGATGTCCGGGTGGATCACGGCGTGCAGTTCGCCGTGCACCTGGACGTCGAAGCCCGCCGCCGTGAAGGTGTCGCCGTGGCCGACGGTGTGCACGCGGCCCGGGAACGCGGCGGAGAGCTGGTCCGCGACCGACTTCAGGGTCCAGATCTCGGCGGCCGGGTTGGCCTCCAGGCCGGCCCGCAGCCGGTCCTCGTTGAAGTGGTCGAGGTGCTCGTGGGTGACCAGGATCGCGTCCGCGCCGACCGCGGCGTCCTCCTCGTTGAAGGTGCCCGGGTCGATGACGAGCGACCGGCCGTCCTTTTCCAGACGGATGCAGGCGTGCGCATTCTTGGTGAGCTTCATGGGTCCATCCTGCCGCTGCCCGGCTGTGAGCGGGCAGCTGAGACTGGTGCTTTCGGTACCGGCCTGAAGATCGCTCCGTGCCGGTCCGGAGATCACTCCGTGGGGGTCGTCTCCTCGCGGATGACCTGTTGGGCCACCTTGAAGGCGCTGTTCGCCGCCGGTACTCCGCAGTACACGGCCGCCTGGAGGAGGACCTCCTTGATCTCGACCGGGGTGAGGCCGTTGCGCAGCGCCGCGCGGGTGTGGAAGGCCAGCTCACCCAGGTGGCCGCCCGCGACCAGCGCGGTGAGGGTGACACAGCTGCGCGAACGCCGGTCGAGGCCGGGGCGGTCCCAGATCTCGCCCCACGCGTACCGGGTGATGAACTCCTGGAAGTCCCCGGAGAACTCGTCGGCCTGCGCCAGCGCCCGGTCGACATGCGCGTCGCCGAGCACCTCGCGGCGGACCTTGATCCCGGCGTCGTAGGGGTCCGGACGGCCCATGCCCTGCGGCGGTGCGGCGGGCGGCGGCGCGATCTCGGCGATCGGCGTGAGCTGCGGCGGCGGGGCGAGGACCGGTTTGACCGGGGTCGCCGCGATGGCGAACTGCCCGGTGGAGTGCTCGTAGGCGGGCTGCCAGGCGGTGGAGAAGTGCCGGACGAGGAGGTCGGTCACGGCTGCGGGCTGCTCGACCGGGACCAGGTGCGAGGCGCCGGGTACGACCGCGAGGCGGGCGTCGGGGATGCCGGCGACCAGGGTGCGGGCCTCGGCCGGGCCGGTGACCTGGTCGTCCGAGCCGACGAGGACCAGGGTCGGCACGCCGATCCGGCCGAGTTCGGACCGTACGTCGAAGGCGGCCAGCGCCTCGCACGCGGCGATGTAGCAGCCGGGGTCGGTGGTGCGCACCATCTGCACGGCCCACTCGGTGATCGCGGGCTGCGACGCGGCGAACCCGCTGGTGAACCAGCGCTCGGGCGAGGTCCGGGCGATGGGGTCGAGGCCGTTCGTACGCACGATCACGCCGCGCTGGCGGAACTCGTCCGCCGTGCCGAAGCGGGGCGAGGCCGCGATCAGCGCGAGGGAGGCCACACGCTCCGGATGGCGCAGGACCAGTTCGAGACCGACCGCGCCGCCGAGCGCGCAGCCCGCGTAGCCGAAGCGCTGCACGCCGAGGGCGTCCAGCGTGGCCAGCAGCCGGTCGGCCAGGTCGGAGACCGAGCCGGTCGGGTGCGCGGGCGAGCCGCCGTGGCCCGGCAGGTCGTACCGGAAGACCCGCCACTGCTTCGCCAGCTCGGGCACCTGGCGATCGAACATGTGCCAGGTCGTCCCGAGGGACGGGCCCAGGATGAGAACGGGCGCATCTTCGGGGCCGTCGAAGCGGTACTGGAGGGGAGGGGTCTTCATGTCGCTCACCGACCCAACGTAACCGCCGTTTCTTACGACCCGGCTGTGGGGCCCCCGGTCTCCCCACCTGGCTCCCACACATCAGTGGGGAACCCTCACATCGCCTTCACGGGACAGGGGCGGGACCGGGGAAGTTGTGGACGGGTGCGACCGGTGCCCCCGGTGGGGCTGTGTCGAAGGCCACTCCGGGGTGCTCGGCGGCTCAGAGCTCGCTCGGCGCGCCCAGACCCGTGAGGGCGCCGACCGGGTCCAGGTCGGGGGTGCCTCTGGGCCACCAGTCCTCGTCGCCCGGTTCCGATTCGTAGGCGTACCACAAGCCGTCGCGGCCCAGGCGGAGTTGGACGTGGCCGTGGGGGTGGGTGAGGTGGTTGTGCCAGGGGCGGAAGACCGGGAGGTCGGCGGCGAGGAGGAGCGGGCGGGCGCGGTCGAAGCGGCCGGCCGGTGGGTCCCAGGGCTCTTCGAGCACCGCGAGCCCCTCGATGCCGCCCTGCCGCCAGGCGGCGACCGCGCGGGCCAGCTCGGGCGTGCCGCGTCCGGTGGCCTTGGCGAGGGAGGCGTAGAGGGAGCGGGTGGTGACGGTCAGCCCCGAACCGGGGCGGGCCGCGGCGAGCCGTACCGCGTCCTGCCACAGCGTCAGGCCCCCCACCGGGTCCCGGCCGGTGCTGAGCAGCGCGTGCGCGCGGGCGGCGGCGTCGGTCGCCAACTGGTCGAGCGCGAAGGGGTCCGGGCCGCCGGGCACCGCCGGGTACGCGGGAGGCTGCTCGGGGTGCGCGGGCATGGGCAACGGGGGTGGGAGCGGGGGAAGTCGGCGCTCCCGCTGGTTCACGAGGACGTCCGTGGCTCTTATGCCGGGGAGGGGAGCCGGTTCCCGCTCCTGGGCGGCGCGGGCCGCGCGGGCCGCGTTACGGCGGGACAGGGCGTCGAGCAGCGGGCGTTCGCCCCGGCCGCGGAGCAGGAGCAGGACGAAGGGGTCGGCGTCGAGGAGGCGGGCGGTCTGGTAGCAGAGGGCGGCGGCGTGCTTGCAGGGGTGACCGGAGTCGGGGCAACTGCACTGCGGAGCGAGGTCGCCGGGGCCCGGCAGCAACGGAACCCCGCTCTCCGCAAGGGACTTGGGCATCTCCTTGTCGAGCAGCGCGGCGATGTCCCCGGGCCGGTCGGCGGCGGCGTCCAGGAACCGCTCCCAGTCGGCGTCGTCCAGCGTCCGCAACCGCACCTGCACGCGGTACGGGCGCGGGCGGCTGCCCTGCACGTACCCGAGTACGAGCCCCGGCGTCACGGTGATCGCGTCGACGTGCCCCTTCTCCGCGTAACTCCGGCCCCGCAGCAGCCGCTTGGCATCCAGGGCGCCTTCTTCCAACGCGGTGACCCAGGCGTTGCCCCACCAGGTGTCGGCGAAGTGGGGGGCGCCCTCTCCGTTGTCGTTGCCGTCGCCCTCTCTGTCCGAGGGGCGGGGTGAGAAGGCGGGGAAGGTGCGGCGGAGGTCGCTGTCTCGGGAGGGGGAGGCCATGGAGGTGGGGGTTCGAGGGAGTGCGGGGACGATGTCGAGGTCAGTGGCGAGGAACGGGAGCACGGTCGGATCGACGGGGGCCGGCTCGGGTGGGGTGGCCGACGGTTGTGACGGGTGTTCGGTGGGGTCGGGTGTGCGGGCGGGTGTGCGAGGGGGCGCCGGGGTGAACGCCTCGGAGTGTGAACTCCCCGGTGTCGAGCGGTCGTTGTCCGGTGCGGTCTCCTCGGCGGGCGCTGTCTCATCGGCCGGCAGCAGCACATCGGCCGGCAGCCGAAAGGCTCCCGCGAGGAAGTCCCGTAGGTCACGGGCCCCGACCTCACCGGTACGCCCACGCACACCGCTTCCTCCCCCGGCCCCGGAACCGCCACTCGCACGAGACCCCGCCCGAGGTACCGACTCCGCTCCCCCGGCCCCGACATCGTCCCGAGCCTTCCGCGCCGCACCACGAGCCGCCCGCAACGCCTCACGCGCGGCGTCGGCGGGCCGTGCCGAACCGCCGTCGGCGACGGTCGCCGGTTCCTGAGCAGTCTCCGGTTCCTGAACGGTCGCCGGTTCCTGAAGGGTGGCCGACCCGTCCCCCGTTGCATCCCCGGACCACCCTGCGTCACCGACTTCACCGACTCCGGCGGCCGGAACGGCCGCCCCGAACCGCACCGGGTCTCGCGGCGGGTCCGCTGTTCCTGCTCCGGCGCCGCCTCCCGGGCTGATCGCTGCCGCCGCGTCCTTGGCGGAGCCGTCTCCCGGTGTCAGGGCGTCTTCCCCGGAAGCGCCGGCGGCGCGCCGCTCGGCGACGGCTTGGTGGAGCGCCGCCCGTGCCGCGTCACCTGGCCGGGACTGAGGCTCCGCGGCCTTGTCAACTGCCGCGCGGTCCACGCCCGGTGGGCGAGAAGACCCCGGTGCGCGAGAAGACTCCGAGGACCCGGCGACTTCCGCGTCAGCGCCTTGACTCCCACGCTTTCGCGCCGCCTGCAACGCCCGCCGCACCGCGTCCGCGGGGCGCTCCTCCAGCGGCGGGCGTTGCGCCTCCGGCGTCTCGTCCACTGGGCTCTGCGAGGCCTCCACCGCTGGGGGTCGCTGCGCACCCGCCGTTTCCTCCGCCGGGTCCTGCGACGCCGTCATCGCAGGGTGCGGCTGTGCCTCCGGCGTTTCGTCCGCCGAGCCCCACAGCCCTTCGACCCCCAAGTACCGCTCCGCCTCCGCCACTTCTGCCGCCGGCGCTTCGGACGCCTGACCCCGCGCCCCCTTCACCGCCAGCTCCCGCAGCACCTCAGCCATGTCCTCCGCCAGGCCCCGCGGTACCTCCCCCACCAAGTGCCCCTGCACCTCCGGCGTTTCATCCGCCGAGCCCTGGGACGCCTCCCCCGCCGGGCGCCGCTGCACCTCCGCCGCGCCACCCACCGATCCCCGCGACACCTCCGCCCCTTCACCGGCCGACGCCACGTCCACTCCCTGCTCGTCCTCCACCGGCGCCGGCGCCGTCACCTCAGCTCCCTCGGCGGCCGCAGCCCCCCGACGACCCCCCTTGGCACCCCGCCCCGCACCCCCGGTCACTCCGGCCTCCGCAGCGACACCAGGTCGGACAGATCCCGGTCCGACAGCTCGGTCAACGACGACTCGCCGGAGCCGAGGATCGCGTCCGCCAACGCCCGCTTGGATTCGAGCATTTCGGCGATGCGGTCCTCGACCGTGCCCTCGGTGATGAGGCGGTGGACCTGGACGGGCTGGGTCTGGCCGATGCGGTACGCGCGGTCGGTGGCCTGTTCCTCGACGGCCGGGTTCCACCAGCGGTCGAAGTGGACGACGTGGCCCGCGCGGGTGAGGTTCAGGCCGGTGCCCGCCGCCTTCAGGGAGAGGACCAGGACCGGGGTCGCGCCCGCCTGGAAGCGGTCCACCATGCGCTCCCGTTCCGGGACCGGTGTGCCGCCGTGGAGCAGCTCCACCGGGACCGCGCGGGCGGACAGGTGGGCGGTGATCAGGCGGGCCATGCCGACGTACTGCGTGAAGACGATCGCGGAACCGTCCTCGGACAGCAGCGTGTCCAACAGCTCGTCCAGCAGGGCGAGTTTGCCGGAGCGGGCAGCGAGGCGGTCTCCGGTCGCCTGTGCTGCCGCGTGGTCCTCCTTCAGGTACAGCGCCGGGTGGTCACAGATCTGTTTGAGGGAGGTGAGGAGCTTCAGGACCAGACCCCGGCGGGCGATGCCCTCCGTCGTCTCGATCGCGAGCATCGACTCCCGCACCACCGCCTCGTACAGCGAGGCCTGCTCGCGGGTGAGCGGGACCGGGTGGTCCGTCTCCGTCTTGGGCGGCAGTTCGGGGACGATGCCCGGGTCGGACTTCTTGCGGCGCAGCAGGAACGGGCGGACCAGGCGGGCGAGTCGGGTCACCGCCTCCTCGTCCTCGCCGTTCTCCACCGCGCGCGCGTGCCGGGCGCGGAAGGACTTCAGGGGGCCGAGGAGTCCGGGGGTCGTCCAGTCCAGCAGGGCCCAGAGTTCGGAGAGGTTGTTCTCCACCGGGGTGCCGGTCAGCGCCACGCGCGCGGGGGTCGGGATCGTGCGCAGTGCCTTCGCCGTCGCCGAGTACGGGTTCTTGACGTGCTGTGCCTCGTCCGCGACGACCATGCCCCACGGCTGCTGGGCGAGGGTGGGTGCCGCCGAGCGCATCGTGCCGTACGTCGTGAGGACGAAGCCGCCGGTCAGGTCCTCCAGGGTGCGGTCCGTGCCGTGGAAGCGGCGGACGGGGACGCCGGGGGCGAAGCGGGTGATCTCCCGCTGCCAGTTGCCCAGGAGGGAGGCGGGGCAGACCACGAGGGTGGGGGCGCGGTGGGCTCGGCGCAGGTGCAGGGCGATGAGGGTGATCGTCTTGCCGAGGCCCATGTCGTCGGCGAGGCAGCCGCCCAGGCCGAGGGAGGTCATGAGGTCGAGCCAGGCCAGGCCCCGGAGTTGGTAGTCCCGGAGGGTGGCGTCCAGGCCCTGAGGTGGCTCGGCGGGGTGGATGCCAGCCGTCAAGCGGTCGCGCAGGGTCGCCAACGCGCCCACCGGGACCGCCTCCACCCGCTCGCCGTCGACCTCCGCCGTGCCGGTGAGCGCGACGGAGAGCGCGTCGACCGGGTCGAGCAGGCCCAGTTCGCGCTTGCGGGCCTTGCGGACGAGGGCCGGGTCGACCAGCACCCACTGGTCCCGCAGGCGTACGACCGGGCGGTGGGCCTCGGCCAGCATGTCCATCTCGGCCTCGGTGAGCGGGTCGCCGCCGAGCGCCAACTGCCAGCGGAATTGGAGCAGTTCCTCGCTCTCGAAGAAGCCGGTGCCATCGGTCGCCGAACCCGGCGCCGACCGGACCACGGCGGACACCGTCAGGTCCTGTGCCAGGTCCCGGGGCCAGTGGACGGCGACCCCGGCCGCCGCGAGCCGCGTGGCCGCCATGCCGAGCAGGTCGCCCAACTCCTCCTCGGACAGGGCGAGTACGTCGGGCACGTCCAGCTCGGAGAGACGGTCCAGCGGGGGCCAGACGCGCGCGGCCCGCCGTACCGCCAATGCGGCGTCCACGCGTGCGCGGGGGCCGAAGGCGGTGTCCGCCGTGCCCGCCCACAGGGCCGCCGCGTCGACCACGAGGGTCGGGTCGGCGAGGCTGTGCACCTGGACGATCGCCGCGCCCGCGCTGCGCACCCGTCCACCGTCGTCGAACAGGTCGTAGGCCGACAGGTCCAGCCGGAGCGAGATCCGCACGCCCGCGTCCATGCCGGCGGCGACCTCCGCGGCCCAGTCCTGGGCGTCGCGCAGCCGCTGCGGCTTGCGGGCCGCGAAGGGCATCCCGGAGGTGTACGGCGCGGCCGGGGTGCGGGGCAGGGTGTCCGCGACCGCGTCCAGGAAGGAGCGCATCAGCGCTTCCGGCTCGGGCAGCCGCAGCGGGCCCGGGCCGGGCAGCGGGACCGCGTGGCCCTCGTACGGAAGGGCGGCCGCCACCGCGCGGACGTGTGCGATGTCCTCCGGCTCCAGGGGGCCCGCGCGCCAGGCGTCGTGGCCTGCCGCCGTGAGCCCGGGGAGCAGTCGGCCGCGGGCCGCGAGCCGTAGCGCGTGCAGGGCGGCGGCGCCCCAGCAGGCCGTGGCGGGATGGGCGGCGGGGTCACGGCGAGCGCGCACGAGCAGGGGCAGGGCCGCTTCGATCGGCAGGGTCAGTGCGGGGGCGGACCTGCGGCGGACTGCGGTGCCCTGTCGTCGTACGACGGTCAACTCGGTCTGTTCCACGCCCACTTCCGCTTCAGGGAGTGCGCGCTCGCCGTCGGGGTCCCAGAAGGCGAGGCGGCCCTCGCGCGGGACGACGGCGGACGGCAGGAAGACCGCGGCCAGTCGTACGGAGATCTGCTCCGTCAATGCCGTGTCCGTCATACGTCCTGTCACCTCCCACCCGTCAGTCGTGTCAGCTGTCTTCGACTCTACGGGCGGGGTCTGACAATCGGCCCCGGCGACCGGCCGGGGCCACCCGCTAGGGGACCGTGCGGGAGACGACGTAGACCATGGGGAGCTTGGGGTCGGACAGGTTCACCACGATGTCCTGGGTGGGGGCCGGGTCCTTCTGCTTGTTGACGACGCCCCACCAGGGGCCGGGGCGGGTGAACTTCCAGCCGGTGATCTTCTGGTCGCGGGCGCTGATGGTGATGTCGTTCTTCTTCAGCGTGTTCCGGTCGACGTCTATGCCGGCGAGGAAGGTGTCCAGGCCCGCGTCGCTGGTCTGGAACTGGACGTAGAGGCGGCTGGTCTTCCAGTTGTTGGTCTCGTAGAAGGCGACCTCTTCGGCCGGGTGCGGGACCGGAACCTGGTAGAGGCGCCGCTGCACCTTCGAGGGCCAGCCCACGGTGAGCCCGGTCGCAGAGTACTTGTCCTCTTTGTCCTTGCCGCTGTTGCGGCTCTGGTTGGCGGAGATCGCCAGATAGACAGCCGGTACGCCGATGAGCAGCACGATGATGAGCAGGGTGATCGCTCGGCGGCGGGCCTTGTGGCGGGGGTCCTCGGGTGGTCGGGGCGACTCGTCCCGGGGTACGGCCTGGCGGGGCAGCGATGCGGTCATGCCGTGTCCTGGCTGCCGCGCCGGAACTCCGCGAACCGCTCGTAGCGCTCGTAGCGCTCGACCCGGCGGCGCTTGGCGCGCCGGAAGCGGCGGGCGACCAGCCGGGCGAGGTCGGCGGCGCCGACCATGCCGGCCTCGGGGCCGAGCTGGGCGCGCACTATGCGGGCCTCGGGGCGGTAGCCGCGGCCGGTGAGCTGGCGCTTGAACGCGTCCCGCGCGGGGCCGATCAGCAGGTCGTCGGCGGCCGAGACACCGCCGCCGATCACGAAGCAGGACGGGTCGAGGGCGGCGGCCAGGTTGGCGATGCCGACGCCGAGCCACTGGCCGATGTCCTGGAGCAGCTCGATGCACATCGCGTCGCCCTCGCGGGCCAGCTCGGTGATCATCGGCCCGGTGATCTCGCCGATGTTGCCCTTGACGTGCTCGATGATCCCGTACGCCACCGGGGAGTCCGCCGCAGCAAGCTCCCGCGCCTCCCTGACCAGGGCGTTGCCCGAGCTGTACTGCTCCCAGCAGCCGCGGTTGCCGCACGCGCAGCGGTGGCCGCCGGGCACGACCTGCATATGGCCGAACTCGCCGGCGACGCCCCACTTGCCGCGCTTGACCTGGCCGTCCTCCAGGATCGCGCCGCCGATGCCGGTGCCGAGCGTGATCATGACGAGGTGGTCCTCGCCGCGGCCGGCGCCGAAGCGCCACTCGGCCCAGGCGGCGGTGTTCGCGTCGTTGTCCACCAGGACCGGCACGGAGAGCCTGCTCGTGATGCGGTCCCTGAGGGGCTCGTTCCGCCACGACAGGTGGGGGGCGAACAGGACCCGGTTGCGCTCGGCGTCGACCCAGCCGGCCGCGCCGATGCCGACCGCGTGCACGTCGTGGCGGTCGGAGAGGTCCAGGACCAGTTCGACGATGGTGTCCTCGACGACCTTGGGGCTCTTGGACTTGTCCGGGGTCTCCGTGCGGAGCTTCTCCAGGATGTTGCCGTCGGCGTCCACGACGCCCGCCATGACCTTGGTGCCGCCGATGTCGATGCCGACGGTGGGCACGCGGGGGGCCGTGAGGTGCGACCTCCGCTCGCGGGTGCCGACCGTCCTCAGTGCGGGGGCACGCCGGGAGCCTATAGGGGCGCTGAAGTTGCCGTAGGTGCTCATCGGGCCCGATTCTGCCTCACCGTGACACTAGGTGCTGTGCGGGGGCTTGAAGGGGGGTGCGGATCGTTGTGCGGTGCGGGTGCATCGTGGCTGGTCGCGCAGTTCCCCGCGCCCCTAGCCTCGTTGCGCTCCACGGCGTAAATCGTCCAGCGCATTTCGACCAGGAAGAACAACCCAGCCCAGTTGTCCGGACATTATGACAAATATCGCGGACGGGGGTGCGCTCAGGGACGTACCAGAAGCTGGAACTCGAACGAATAGCGCGTCGGCCGATAGGTATGGCTGCCGAACTCCACCGCGCGCCCCGTGTCGTCGAACGTCGTGCGCTGCATGGTGAGGAGTGGGGCGCCCTCGATCTCGGCGAGGCGTTCGGCCTCCTCGGCGGTGGCTCCGCGCGCGCCGATGGACTGGCGGGCGCTGTGCAGGGTGATTCCGGCGGTGCGCATCATCCGGTACAGGCCGGTGGCCTCCAGCTGTGCGCTGTCCAGGTTGAGGAGGCCGAGCGGCAGGTGGTTGCTCAGGTACGCCATCGGCTCACCGTGCGCGAGGCGCAACCGGTCGATGCGGTGTACGTCGCTGTCCTCGGCCACGCCGAGTGCCGCCGCCACCTCGGCGGACGCCGGGACGATGCTGTTGACGAGGACCTTCGTGGCGGGGCGCTGTCCGGCCGCCTCCAGGTCGTCGAAGAGGCTGCTGAGTTCGAGCGGGCGTTTGACCTGGCTGTGCACGACCTGGGTGCCGACGCCCCGGCGGCGCACCAGGAGGCCCTTGTCGACCAGTGACTGGATGGCCTGGCGGACCGTGGGCCGGGACAGGCCGAGCCGGGCCGCCAGTTCGATCTCGTTGCCCAGCAGGCTGCCGGGGGTGAGCGAGCCGTGTTCGATCGCGGCCTCCAGCTGTTGGGACAGCTGGAAGTACAACGGCACCGGGCTGCTCCGGTCCACGCTGAGCTCGAGCGGCACTGTCGGGTCCACATCTGGTTTCGGCACGGGGCCGAGCGTAGCTGTGTGAATGGTTGACGGGAAGTGATGTAGTTCGATTGTCCGGACATACGCATTGACAGCGTGCCTGGTCGGCCCTCAGTTTGTTCCCATGCGCATCGGAGTCATCGGTACGGGCCGCATCGGGACCATCCATGCCAGGACGCTCAGCCGTCATCGCGAGGTCGGTTCGCTGATCCTCACGGACGTGGACCCGGTTCGGGCCCAGGAGCTGGCGAACCGGCTGGGGGAAACGGCGGCACCGAGCACGGAGGAGATCTTCAAGTGGGGCGTGGACGCCGTCGTGATCACCACGGCGACCTCGGCGCACGCCGAATTAATCGGCAGGGCGGCGCGCTCCGGGCTCCCGGTGTTCTGCGAGAAGCCCATCGCCCTTGACCTGCCGGGCTCGTTGCAGGCGATCGCCGAGGTCGAGACGGCGGGAACGATCCTTCAGATGGGCTTCCAGCGCCGGTTCGACGCGGGCTACACGGGCGCCCGGGAAGCGGTGCGTTCGGGGCGGCTGGGACGGCTGCACACGGTCCGCGCGATGACCTCCGACCAGACGCCTCCCCCGGCCGCCTATCTGCCGATCTCCGGCGGGCTGTACCGCGACACCCTGATCCACGACTTCGACATGCTGCGCTGGGTGACCGGGCACGAGGTCGTCGACGTGTACGCGACCGGTTCGGACGCCGGGCCCGCGATGTTCCGCGAGGCCGGTGACATCGACACGGCCGCGGCGGTCCTCACGCTGGACGACGGCACGCTGGCCACGACGACGGCCGCGCGCCTGAACGGGGCGGGCTACGACGTCCGCATGGAGCTCGCCGGCGAGCTGGACCAGGTCGTCGTCGGCCTGGACGACCGCACGCCGATCGCGTCCACCGAGCCGAGCGGTCCACCGGCCGCGACCAAGCCGTGGACCGGCTTCCTGGAGCGCTTCGCGCCCGCCTACGAGGCCGAGTTGATCGCCTTCGTCGAGGTCGTCGTCGGCCAGCGCACCAACCCGTGCGACGGGCGCGAGGCCCTTCAGGCGCTGCGTATCGCCGAGGCCTGCGAAGTCTCCAGACGCGAACACAGACCGGTCCGCCTGGCGGAGATCGCGGGCGCCCTCCCCTACAGCTGAGCAGTCGTGTCGTAGACGGGATCCCTCCTCAGGCGTCAGGGCGCTTCAGGGGCGCTCAGGACGTACGGACCGGCAGCACCGTGCCCTGGCGGATGTACTGGATGGTCAGGTCGAACTCGGCGAACTCGGCGATGCGGTCACGAGGGCGAGCCCCCTCGGGTCTCCTTGGGCCTCCTACGGGTCCAGCCGTTCTACCAGCGCACCGGCAAGGCCCGCATCCCGCGCATCAGCATGCCCGGGAGCCAGTCGCCGGGCGGGCCGGCCAGGGTGAGGGCGGGGGCGCGCTCCAGCAGGGTGCGTATCGCCGTGCGTGCTTCGAGGCGGGCCAAGGGGGCGCCGACGCAGTAGTGGATGCCGTGGCCGAAGGCGAGGTGGCCGCGGGTGTCGCGGCGGATGTCGAAGCGGTCCGGAGCGGGAAAGCGGCCCGCGTCGTGGTCGGCGGCGTTCAGGCAGACCCTGACCGACTCGCCCTTCTCGATGAAGGTGCCGGCGACGTCCAGGGGCTCCGCGGCGAACCGGAACGTCGCGTTCTCCACCGATCCCTCGTAGCGCAGCATCTCCTCGATCGCGCCGTCGAGCAGGGTCATGTCGGCGCGCAGGGCGGCGAGTTGGTCGGGGTGGGTGAGCAGAGCGTGGACGCCACTGGTGAGGAGGTTGACGGTCGTCTCGTGGCCGGCGATGAGCAGGATGAAGGCCATGCCCCGTAACTCCTGCGGGGAGAGTCGGTCGCCGTCCTCGGCGGTGGTGCGGATCAGGTCACTGAGGAGATCACCGCTGTGACCGGCGCAGCGCTTGTCCTCGATCAGATCGCGGAGGTACTGGGCGAGCCGCACGATCGCGTCGTACCCGCTGTCCGCACCGGTGGGTGCGACCGCCTCCATGGACAGCTCGCGGAATTCCGTGCGGTCCATCTCGGGCACGCCGAGCAGCTCGCAGATCACTGTGATCGGCAGCGGGTAGGAGAACGACTCGACCAGGTCGGCGCGGCCGGCCGGCAGCATCGCGTCGAGCAGGTCGTCGGTGATCTGCTGGACGCGCGGCCGCAGTTCCTCGACCCGGCGTGCGGTGAACGAGCGGCTGATCAGGCCGCGTAGCCGGGTGTGCTGCGGTGGGTCGGTGGACAGCAGGTGTTTGCCGATCAGCTCCTCGTCGAGGAACGTCACCCCGATCCTGTTGCCGTCCTTGGCCAGCCGCGGGTCGGTGAGCGCCGAGCGTGCCTCCTCGTACCCCACGATCAGCCAGGTCTCGTGGCCCTGGTCCGACGCCGGCATCCGCACGCGGTGCACCGGGCCCCGCTCCCGCAGCATGGCGTACACCGGATACGGGTCCCGCCGGAACTCCTCGCCGAACTCCCCCAGATCGACCACTTCGGTCATGCCTGCCCCTCCCGGACGATTCCCGAGGTCTCCCAGTTCAGTGAGAACGCGCGGCGCCGACGGCTAGTGCCCACCCTCCCCGTCCTCTTCGAGCAGACCCGCGTCGTACGCCAACAAGGCGATCTGCACACGGTTGTTGAGGTCCAGCTTGGCCAGGATGCGGGAGACGTGGGTCTTGACGGTGGCCACGCTCATGAAGAGGCCGGTGGCGATCTCGGCGTTGGCGAGTCCCTGGCCGACGGCCACCGCGACCTCGCGTTCACGGTCCCCCAGGGCGGCGATGCGCTCACGCGCGCGTGCCCGACGGGTGTCGGTGGCGGTGCCCGCCGCGTGCTCCATCAACTGGCGGGTGACCGCGGGCGAGAGGACGGGATCCCCGGCCGCGACCTTGCGTACGGCGTCGAGGATCTCGGCGGGCGGGGTGTCCTTGAGGACGAAGCCGGCGGCGCCCGCGCGGAGGGCCCGTAGCACCTGTTCGTCGGCGTGGAAGGTGGTGAGGACGACGATCTGGGGCGCGTCACCGCGGGCGCGCAGCCGCTCCGTGGCGGTGAGTCCGTCCACCGACGGCATGCGGATGTCCATCAGGACGACGTCCGGGTGGACCCGGTCGACGAGCTCCTCGACCTCGCTGCCGTCGGCGGCCTCGCCGACGATCTCGATGTCGGCGGCGCCGCCCAACATGAAGGACAGCCCGGCCCGCACCAGCGGGTCGTCGTCGACGAGGAGCAGTCTGATCGCAGTCATGGGGCTACGTAACCACGGCGACGCGGCGGGTGGTGGCGTGGTCCTCGGTGCCGGGCGGGGCACCCGAGGAGTCGTACGCGCATCCTCGCTGCCGACGCCGAGGCGGGCGGCCGTGCCGTCGACACCGCGAGCGGGTTGATCCTCGGGGAGCGGCTCCGGGGCGGCGGGGCAGCAGCGCGATCGGTGCTCCACGAAAGCGCCCCGGACACCCGGCCCCGGCTGCTGTCCCGTGCCAACACCTCAGCGGAGTCAGCGAGTTGGCCGGAGTCCACGTGGGCGGCGCCGGACCGGACAGGGCCGCGCGGCGCGCACTCCCTCACCACACTCCCGCACCGCGCTCCCTGAGCGAGCTCCATCCCCCTTGCCCAGAACGGGAGTTACCCGTGGCGCCGAACGAGCCTCACCCCCACGGCAGCCAGGCCCGCACCCGGAACCCCCCGCCCGCCTCCGGCCCGTGCTCCAACCGTCCCCCCGCCAACGTCGCCCGCTCGGTCAGCCCGATCAACCCCTGGCCGGAGCCGGGGACATGGGGCACCTCCCCCTCCGGGGGCGGGTTGCGTACGACGATCACCAGGCCCTCGCCCGGGGTGCCGGTGACCGTCACCGTGACCTCCGTACCGGGGGCGTGTTTGCGGGCGTTGGTGAGGGCCTCCTGGGCGATGCGGTAGGCGGTGCGGCCGACCGAGGCGGGGACGGTGGCGGGGTCGGTGACGCGGTTGGCGAGGGTGACCTTCATGCCGGCCTCGCGGGACTCGGTGACCAGCGCGTCCAGGGCGCCGAGCGTGGGCTGCGGGCGGCCCGTGTCGTCGGGCTCGCCCGCGCGCAGGACGCCGATGATCTCCCGCAGGTCCTGGAGGGCCTCGTGGGCGCTCTCGCGGATGACACCGGCCGCCCGCGCGACCTCCTCGCGGGGCGCGTCGGGCCGGAACTCCAGCGCGCCCGCGTGCACGCTCAGCAGGGTCAGCCGGTGCGCGAGCACGTCGTGCATCTCGCGGGCGATGGCCTCGCGGGCGAGCCGCTGGGCCTGCTCGGCCCGCAGTTCCGCCTCCGTCTCGGCGCGCCGGGCACGGTCGCGCAGGCTCAGCATGAGCTGCCGCTTGGAGCGGACGAACATGCCCCAGCCGATGACGGTGAGGGTGAGCAGTTCGGTGAACACGACCGCGGCGGCGTACGACAGATCGGGGTCCGGTCGCAGCCAGAAGAACAGCGGGGCCAGGACCAGTTGGGCACCCCCGACCCAGGCGACGTAGCGGAAGGGGCGGTGCACGGCGAGGGTGAAGACGGCGACCATGGCGGCGCCGCCGGCCGTGTTCGACACGAAGCCGACGGGGATCATCGCGACCGCGAGCCCGACCGGCCAGCGGCGGCGCAGCCACACCGCGCCGCAGGCGAGGACCCCGAACAGCTGGTCCACGACGGCGAGGGAGTGCGGGGTAGCGGTGTCGCCGTCGAGGGACTGCGCGGCCGCGAGCCCGATGGCCACGGCCAGCAGGAAGCAGCAGACGTCGACGACCCAGTCGCGTGCGGTACGGCGGGGCCGTCCGCGCCGTTCGACGTCGGGGTCGAGTTCGTCGGCCACGGCGGACGGCAGCAGCCATCGGCGCCCCGCGAACACCTGCGGCACCTTCGCGGTCCTGTCTCCGGTCACGGTCGACAAATCTATGTGGCGCCGGGCCCGGTCACCCACCCCGTGCGGGGGAACGGCGACCAAAGTCGCGCGATCACAGACTTTCGGCGGACACGCCTCGCCCCGCACCCTTCGGACGGGCGGTTCAGGGACAAGGCCCCCTGCCCGTGCGCAGACCGTGTGGAGACGGCGCGCGCCAGGTTAACTCCCTGAAAACTCATCGGACTTGGCGGGAAAATCTCCGCTGTTGTCATTGACATGCCACTATCTACGCGCGTCATCATGAGGGCATGAGATTCCCCCCACGGATCACCGGCATCGGCGCGGCAGCCGCCGTCCTGTCCACTCTCCTCATCGGCGGCACCGTCGCCACCGCGACTCCGGCCGCCGCCGCGGTCGGCAGCATCTGTTACAGCGCCCTGCCTTCCCAGGCGTACGACACGCTCGACCTGATCGCCACGAACGGCCCCTTCCCCTACTCGCAGGACGGCGTCGTCTTCCGCAACCAGGAAGGCGTCCTCCCCAGCCAGGCGTCCGGCTACTACCACGAGTACACGGTCAAGACTCCTGGCTCGTCCACGCGAGGAGCGCGCCGCATCGTCACCGGCGAGAAGACCCAGGAGGACTACTACACCTCGGACCACTACGTCACCTTCAACCTGATCAACTTCGGCTGCTGAGCCGATCGTTCAGGTTCGGCGCCTGAAGGAACGACGTGCCCGGGCGTAGGTCCGGCCCGTAACCACCCGGGCGTCCGGCCCCCACCGGCTGCACCATCGCTCACCCCTCGCCCCGCGGCTCCCCCCACGTTCATGGGTCGCGGGGCGAGGCACGTCCCGCCGCCCGGGGACTCTCAGGTCTGCCGCTCGGGTGCGTACGCCTCGGCGTCCAGGCCGAAGGTCCAGGCCACCCCCGCTCGGGCCGTGCGCGTCGACGGGGGGACCCGTAGCCAGTACGTGCGGTGGGTGCCGTCGGGTTCCGGGGTGGAGTTGAGGACCTCCACCATGACCACGGGCTCGTCGGCGGCCAGGTCGATCCGCCACAGGGTGCCCGCCTCGTCCCGGTGCAGGGGGCGGGCGCCCGAATCGGTGAGGTACCGGTCGTAGCCGTAGTACTCCAGCATCACGCGGCGCAGCTCGGCGTTCTCCTCGGCGCGGATGCGTTCCGGGGTCAGCGTGGGCAGTTCGGCCAGGAAGGCGGCCGGAACCGGCATGCCGCGCCAGGCGTGCAGGGCGAAGCCGTCCGGGTAGGCGAGCGCCGGGCCGTCCCCGTGGTCCAGTCGTCCGGCCTCGTCGCGGTGGAGGGCCGAGGGGCGCTCCGACAGCACGGCGACCCGCGCGAACGGCCACCACCAGCCGGCGCCGCGGCACACCGCGGACAGCGCGTCGATCGGGCCGTCGTCGGCGGGGAACGCCGCGAGCCACGGCGCGTCGTGCTGCCCGAGCACGGCGTCCAGCAGGATCAGCCGGACCTCCGCGGCCTCCTTTCCGGTGTCGTCTCCGGCCAGTTCCTCGATCACGCCCGTACGGATCCGGTCGACCAGGGCCTGCGTCGACGGCCACAGCCGTCCGCCGGTCGCCGCCCAGTGCGCCGACCACCCCGCGGGCCCCAACTCGGCGTGCAGCCGCCGTCTCGCCGCCGCCCACGGCGCACTGCGCACCGCGTCCCGGACGCTCGGGCCCCGGTCCGCCTGCTCCCGGAGGAGAGCGACCGCCGCGCGGGGCGAACCCACCCACACCAGGCGCTCCGGTTCCGCGAGTCCCGCCAGCCGGTAGGCCCGCCGGACGCCCTCCTCGGCGCGCGCCCGGTCCGCCGGACCCGTCGCCGAGGCCCACGCCCGCCACTCCGCGAGGTCACCGGAGGGCCCGGTCACCTCGTTCCCCGCCGCCAAGTCCGTTGTGCCGCCCGGCTTCAGGTCCGTCATCCTGTCCACCCCTGTGTCCGTCCCGCTCACGTGCGCTTCCTCCGTGCCCCGCCCAGTTCTGTCGTGCTGCCGGTGCGTCCCGGTCGCTCAGTCGGCCACGATCCGTACGGACCCGGGCACGTACTCCCGCTGTCTGACGACCCGGAACCACCCTTTGGGCAGCACGATCACCGCGTGCTCCTCGTGCACCACCCGCCCGCCCTGGGGCAGATGGAGCAGCAACGGCCCGTACGGACCAGGCTCGCGCACCAACTCCCCCGGCCCGACGACCGCGTGGGCATGCCCCGTCACCTCTCCCAGCGCCAGCACGAGCCGCCCGCGTCCGTCGCGCCGCTCCCTCGGGGCGTGTGCCGCGTGAGCGGGCACCGCGTCCTGCGCGACCGGCACGATCAGCACGTCTCCCTGTCGGTACATGGCTGTCCCCTCACCGCCGGGTGCGCCGCGCACCGGCTTCATGACCACGACGTTAGGGGCCACCACTGACAACGCCCCCTGGCCCGCCCCGCCGACGGGCACTGTCAGTGGCGGTTGGTAGAAATGCGGCACCACAGACCACGCACACTTCCTTCTCAGGAGCGGCCGCATGACCATCGGTGAGCACCTCGACGCGCTGCACGGGCTGCCGTCGTTCACCTTTCCCGGGCCGGGCGCCCCGACCGACCGGCTGCCCGAGCCGGACTCGGTCGCCTGGCGCCTGAACAGCGACGTGTACGACGCCGACGAGGCGTGGGCCGACACTTTCGCCCGCTTCCGCGCCGCCGTCGACACGAACCGGGTCCGGGCGCTGATCATCGGCGCCTGGGGAGATGCCTACGACAGCGCGCCCACCGAGATCTTCGAGGCGCTGGTGGAGGCCCGGGACGCCTTCCCCGCACTGCGCGCAGTGTTCGTCGGCGACCTGGTGATGGAGGAGTGCGAGATCTCCTGGATCCACCAGACCGATGTCACCCCGCTGCTCAATGCCTACCCGGCGCTGGAGGAGTTCGGTGTGCGCGGCGGCACCGGGCTGGAGTTCACCGCGCTGCGGCACGGTGCGCTGCGCCGGCTGGTGGCGGAGACGGGCGGGCTGCCCGTCGGGGTGGTGCGCGGCATCGGCGCCAGTGACCTGCCCGCCCTGGAGCACCTCGACCTGTGGCTGGGCACGCCGGACTACGGCGGTGACAGCGAGGCCGCCGACCTGGAGCCGATCCTGTCCGGTGCGCGGCTGCCGCGCCTGCGTCATCTGGCCCTGCGCAACAGCGAGATGCAGGACGCGGTGGCCGCCGCGGTCGCCGCCGCCCCGGTGGTGGAACGCCTGGAGGTGCTGGACCTGTCGATGGGCGTGCTGACCGACGATGGCGCCGTAGCGCTGCTGAGCGGGCAGCCGCTGACGCACCTCAAGAAGCTGGACCTGCACCACAACTACCTCAGCGAGGCCGTCGCGGAGCGGATACGGCAGACGTTGGTGGCGGCGGGTGTGGAGGTCGACCTGGACCGTGACGACGCCGACGAGGACACGGAGGACGACGGCACGGTCTGGCGCTACGTCGCCGTCGGGGAGTGACCGCGTCCGCAGCGGCTCGGCCGGCCGCCACCGCGTCGTCCGCCCGCACCGGCCCCCGGTTCGCGGTGGTCGGCAACCCTGAGAACCGCAGGGTGTCCCTCTTCACGGAGGCCGTGCGCGCGGCCGGGCTGCCCGCACCCCGCGTCGTCGCCTGGGCTGACGTCCTGCGCGCGCGGGGAGCGGACTTCGGCGCCGACGAGTTCGTCCGGGTCGACTCCCCCGGCGAGAACCCCGAGGTCGACCGGCTGCTGCGGGGCGCCACTGACCCCACCCGGGTGGAGGGTTCGGCGCGCTGGTACACAGGGTTCACCGCCGCGCTGCGCACGCTGCGCGGCGGCATCCCCCTCGCCGACCCGGACGACCTGGCGGCGCTGTTCGACAAACGGGCGTGTCACGCCGTACTGGACTCGGCCGGTGTGCCCGTCCCGGACTCGCCCACGTCGGGTCCGCACGGCGCGCGCGTGCACGGCTGGGACGACGTACGGGCGCTGATGCGCGAACACCGGATGCCCCGGCTGTTCGTCAAGCCCGCGCACGGTTCGTCGGCGTCAGGTGTCCTCGCGGTCGAGACGGCGGGCGGCGGGCGGATCCGGGCGACCACATCCGTCGAGACCGGTCCGGACGGCGCACTGCACAACTCCCTTCGGGTGCGGCGGTATCACGACGAGCGGGACGTCGCCCGCATCGTGGACGCGCTGGCCCCGGACGGGCTGCATCTCGAACGCTGGGTACCGAAGGCCTCCCAGGCGGGCCGGGCCGCGGATCTCCGGGTGGTCGTCGTGGCCGGCCGGGCCACCCACGCGGTGGTGCGCACCAGTCGCGGGCCGCTGACCAATCTGCATCTGGGCGGCAGCCGCGGCGACCTCGACGGCGTCCGGCGGGCCGTCACCGCCGCGGGCGCCCGGTGGTCCGACGTCCTGGACGTGTGCGAGCGCGCCGCGTCCTGCTTCCCGCGCACGCTGTGCGTCGGGGTCGACCTGCTGCCGGCCATGGACTGGCGCCGCAGCTTCGTCGGCGAGGTCAACGCCTTCGGCGACCTGCTGCCCCGGCTCACCGGACTGCCCGGCAGTGGCGCCGAGGGTCTGGACACCTACGGCGCGCAGGTGGCGGCCGTCCTGCGCGCACCGGCCGGAAGCGGCCCGCGGCACCCGTACAGAACAGGAACAGCCCATGCCTGAGCCCGACATGAACGCGATCGTCGGCGACCACGACATCCTGCTGGTCACCCTCGACACGCTGCGGCACGACGTGGCCGTCGAGTTGGCGGCCGAGGGGCGCATCCCGCAGCTCGCCCGCCAACTGCCCGGCGGACGCTGGGAGAAGAGGCACGCCCCGGGCAGTTTCACCTACGCCTCGCACCAGGCGATCTTCGCCGGGTTCCTGCCCACTCCGGCCCAACCCGGCCCGCATCCACGGCTGTTCGCGGCGAGCTTCGCCGGCAGCGAGACCACCGCCGAGGGCACCTTCGTCTACGACACCCCCGACCTGGTGTCCGGACTGGCGGCGGCCGGCTACCGCACCGTCTGCGTCGGGGGCGTGGGCTTCTTCAACCGGCGCGGTCCGCTGGGCTCCGTACTGCCCGGCCTGTTCCAAGAAGCGCACTGGGAGGAGGAGTTCGGCGTCACCTCGCCGCACTCCTTCGAGAACCAGATCGACCGCGTGGAACAGGTGGTGGACCAACTGCCCGCCGAACAGCGCCTGTTCCTCTTCGTGAACGTGTCGGCACTGCACCAGCCCAACTGGTTCCACCTGCCGGGCGCGACCCGCGAGGCGGGAGACACCCGGGAGACGCACGCCGCCGCGCTGGAGTACGTCGACCGGCACATCGGGCGGCTGTTCGCCGCGGCGAGTTCCCGACGCCCCTGCTTCGTCATCGTGTGTTCCGACCACGGCACCGCCTACGGCGACGACGGCTACACCGGCCACCGTCTGGGCCACGAGTCCGTGTGGACCGTGCCGTACGCCCACTTCCTCCTCGACCCCGCCGAGGCCGTCCGATGACCACCGTCCAGCAGACCAGTCCCTATCAGCACTACGTGTACGCGTATCCGCACAAGACGGCGTACCGCCGCCTCCAAGACCGGCCCGCGCTGCGGGAGTTGTGGGCGGCGCAGGACCGAAGCGCCCTCTCGCTGTATGTGCACATACCGTTCTGCGAGGTCCGGTGCGGCTTCTGCAACCTCTTCACCCGCATCGGTGCCCCGGACGACCTGACCGGCGCCTATCTGGACGCCCTGGAACGGCAGGCGGACGCCGTCCGGGCGGCACTCGGCGACGCGGAGCCGGTGCGGTTCGCCACCGCGGCGTTCGGCGGCGGCACCCCGACCTTCCTCACCGCGTCCGAGCTGGAGCGCCTGTGCGACCTCGCCGAGCGGCGCATGGGCGCCGACCTGCGCGCGGTCCCGCTCTCCGTGGAGGCCTCGCCCGCCACGGCCACCGCGGACCGGCTCGCCGTCCTCGCGGAGCGCGGCGCGACCCGCCTCAGCCTGGGCGTCCAGAGCTTCGTCGACTCCGAGGCCAGGGCCGCCGTACGCCCGCAGCGCCGTGCCGACGTGGAGGCCGCGCTCGGCCGGATCCGGGACACCACCATCCCGGTGCTCAACATCGACCTCATCTACGGCATCGACGGCCAGACCGAGCGGACCTGGCTCGCCTCGCTGGACGCGGCCCTGGCCTGGCGGCCCGAGGAGCTGTACCTGTACCCGCTCTACGTCCGCCCGTTGACCGGCCTCGGCCGGCACCAGGGGGACGCCGGAACCGACCCGGAGTGGGACGCGCAGCGGCTGCGCCTGTACCGCGCGGGACGTGACCACCTCCTCGCTCGCGGCTACGTCCAGCAGTCGATGCGGATGTTCCGCCGGGCCGACGCCCCGCCCCAGGGCGCCGACGACTACGCCTGCCAGACGGACGGCATGATCGGGCTCGGCTGCGGAGCCCGCTCGTACACGTCGACGCTGCACTACTCCTTCGACTACGCGGTCGGCATGCAGAAGATCCGCGGCATCATCGACGACTACGTCACGACGACCGACTTCGCGCACGCGGAGGTCGGCTACGACGTTGACGGACACGAGGCGCGTCGCCGTCATCTCCTCCAGTCCCTCCTCCAGGCCGAGGGGCTGTCCGTCGCCGACTACCGCGCCCGCTTCGGGAGTTCACCCGACGACGACTTCGGGACAGAGCTCGACCGGCTGGCCGGGCGCGGCTGGCTGACCGACGCGGCGGGCGAGTCGCTCGTGCTGACCCCGGAGGGCCTGGCCCATTCCGACGCCGTGGGCCCGGAGTTGTTCTCCCCCGAGGTGCGGTCCGCGATGGCCGCCTACGAACGGAAGTGACGGACCGTCATGGATCTCACCGTCCTGTACCGGGGGCCGCTCGCGTCCTGCGACTACGACTGCCCCTACTGCCCGTTCGCCAAGCGCCGCGACTCGACCGCCCAACTCCGCGCGGACCGGGCGGCGTTGGAGCGCTTCGCGCGGTGGGCGACGGACAGCGAGGACGACCTGTCGCTCCTGTTCACACCGTGGGGCGAGGGGTTGGTCCGCTCCTGGTACCGGCGCACCCTCACCGAGCTGTCCCGGCTGCCGCACGTGCGCCGGGTCGCCATCCAGACCAACCTGAGCTGCCGCACCGGCTGGCTCGCCGAGGCCGACCTGGACACGCTCGCCCTGTGGTGCACGTACCACCCGGGCCAGACCCCGTACGACCGTTTCCTCGCCAAGTGCCGTGAACTGGCCGACCGCGGGGTGCGCTTCAGTGTCGGCGTGGTGGGCCTGCCCGCCCATCTGGCGGCGGCCCGCCGACTCCGCGACGACCTGCCCCCGCACGTCTACCTCTGGATCAACGCCGCCGAGGGACACACCTACGACGACGCCGAGGCCAACGACTGGACCGCGCTCGACCCCCTGTTCCCGTACAGCCGGCACCCGCACCGCAGCGCCGGACTTCCGTGCCGTACCGGCGAGTCCGTGATCTCGGTCGACGGCGCGGGCACGGTCCGCCGCTGCCACTTCGTCCGCGACGAGCTGGGGAACCTGTACGACGGCTCCTACCGGGCGGCGTTGCGACCGCGCGCGTGTCCGCTGGCCGTGTGCGACTGCCACATCGGCTACGTCCACCTGGAGTCCCTGCCCTTGTACGACGTCTTCGCGGGCGGTGTCCTGGAGCGGGTCCCGTCCGCCCTCCCCGGGCCGGGCACCGCACGCGCCCTGCCGCTCACAGCGCGTCGGTGAGCGTCGTAATGTCAAGATCGTGTCCTCAGTGATGCCATCCCTTCTCAGGCGTGTCTCAGGAGTGTCATCGGCTGAGGGATCGCCACAGGGGCCCCGTGATGGAGGGAGAACGACCGCGGGCCAGCCGCGGATCGGCCATCACGGGGAGAACGAGACACATGAAGTTCAAGCGATTCGGGACCATCGCCGCGACGGCGCTCACCGGCACTCTGCTCCTGACCGCCTGCAACGGCGCGGACGGTGCGGCCGACGCCACCGTGTCGCATCCGGCGGCGGGGGCGACGCAGGCGGCGGGGGCAATCGGCCGCTACTCCGAGAACGCGCCGGGGGCGCGGTACTTCACCTCGATCCTGACCGGTGACAACGAGGTGCCCGTCAAGGGCAAGCCGGCGGTGGGTGACAAGGACGGCAGCGCGGTGGCCCTCATGCGGGTCCAGGGCGACGAGGTGTCCTTCGCGTTCGCGTGGACCGGTATCGGTACCCCGACCATGGCCCATCTCCACCAGGGTGCGCGGGGCACCAACGGTGACGTGAAGATCCCGTTCTTCATGGAGAAGCTCAAGGGCGGCACGCCGTTCGTGTTCGGCACGGTGAAGGTCAAGGACGCGGACCTGCTGCGGAGCATCAAGGCGCATCCCGACCAGTTCTACTTCAACCTGCACACCGCCGAGTTCCCGGGCGGCGCGGTCCGCGGACAGGCCGTCGCGCTGCCGGGCGCCGTCTCGCTGCCCGCCGCCATCCGGCACTCGTCCCTGGCCGGCGTCGTCAAGGGGGCCCAGATCTACGCCTGCACCAAGCAGGACGACGGCTCCTACGCCTTCACCCAGGACAACGTCGACGCCACCCTCCAGGGCGGCATCCAGCACAGCTTCGCCCAGCACGGCCCCGCCGGCCCGCCGCAGTGGATCGCTCCCGACGGCTCCTCGGTGACCGGCACCGTCCTCAACAGGTTCGACAACGGCAAGGGCAACATCCCCCAACTCCTGCTCCGCGCGCGGCAGACCGGCAAGAGTGAAGGACTCCTGTCCAGGACCACATCGGTGCTCCGACTCAACACCGCCGGCGGCGTCGCCCCGGCCGGCACCTGCGACCCGGCCGAGCAGCCCACCGCCCGCGTCCCCTACACGGCCGACTACCTGTTCCTCGCCACCAAGTAGCACCGACGTACGGCACCGACCGAACCGACGGAGCCGTACACAGCCAGGCGATGCGAGTCCCGCGCGGACTCGCATCGCCGTGTGTTCCCGCTCAGGAGAGGTCGATCTTCACGGATGCCCCGGGCTTGCGGGAGATCTTCCTGCGCACCTTTCCGGCGCGGAGCTCGGTCTCCGTCCCCCCGACGCTCCGCCCACCGAAGGCGGCGAGGCCGCCACCGGCGACACCGGTCCGGGCTATTTGTCGGATGACTGGCCGATACCGTTGAGTCTTCCGGGAGTCACCGTGCTGCCCCGCGCCCCCATGCCGTCCCCACAAGTACGAGCACACCGCCTGCCAGCCCGAACGCCCCGAGCCGCTCCCCGCCGAGCGCGATACCGGCCGCGGCGGCCCACAGGGGCTCGGTGCCGAGCAGCAGGCTGACCCGGGAGGGCGAGGTCCGGCGTACGGCCCACATCTGCACGAAGAAGGCGAACAGGGTGCAGAACGCGGACAGGAACAGCAGCCCGGCCCACTCACGTGGCCCGAAGTCGGCGGCCGTCGCCCACGGTGTGGTGTCGGCGCCGGTCGACAGGATCGCGAACACCGCGACAGCGGTGGCGAGTTGGACGGTGGTCAGGGGCAGTGCGTCGGCGTCCTGGACCGACTTGGTGCGGGACATGGCCAGGACGTGCAGGGTGCGGGCGAGGGCGGCGAGCAGCATGAGGAGGTCGCCGAGGGAGGGGCGGGAGAATCCCGCGCCCTGGGTCAGCAGCAGTACGCCGAGCACGGAGAGGGCTGCCGCGCCTAGGAAGGCCCGGGGTGGCCGGGTGCGGGTCACGGCGGCCTCGGCGAGCGGCGTGAAGATCATGGTGAGGCTGATGATGAGGCCCGCGTTGGTCGCCGAGGTGTGGACGACGCCGTAGGTCTCCAGGAGGAAGATCCCGGCGAGGATCAGCCCGAGCAGGGCCGCACCGCGCCATTGGACGACCGTCAGGGCGCGCAGCGCGCGGTGGCCCACGACCGCGAGGACGGGCAGGACGAGGGCGAAGCGCAGGACCAGGACGGCGAGGACCGTGCGGGCGGTGGTGATGTCCTTGGCGGCGAGATAACTGGCGCCCCAGACCACCGCGACCAGCAGGACGGGCAGGTCGGTGAGCCAGGCGCGGCGGGGCAGGGCGGTGCGCGGTACGGCGATCGAGGACATGGGGGCGGCTCTCCCGGTCTCCGGTGAAGGGGTGGAGACCTCGGTGGCTGCCACACGGAACGATCACCGTACCGGCGCGGATCCCCGCTGACTAGGCGTTTCCCGCATCCTCGTCCGCGTACGAACCGTAGGTCGGGCGGCCCGCCAGGTCGTACGACTGGATGGAGACGCCGGTGCTGGTGACGCGCCCTCCCGTATGCCGGAAGGCCATGGGCGCGGTGCCCTCGGGGAACAGGCGCAGGCCGCTGCCGAGCACGACCGGGAAGGTCACCAGGTGGAGCGTGTCGACAAGGCCGAGCGCGAGGAGGGACCGGACGAGGGCGCCGCTGCCGTGCACCTGGAGTTCGCCCTCGGTGCGCTCCTTGAGGTCGCCGACCTCCTTGGCGAGGTCGCCGCTGAGCACGGTGGTGCCGGCCCAGGAGGGGTCGCTGAGGGTGGCGGAGGGGACGTACTTCGGCAGGGCGTTCAGCTTGGCGGCGATCGGGTCGGCGGGGTCGGTCTTGTGCGGCCAGTACCCGGCGAAGATGTCGTACGTACGGCGGCCGAGCAGGTAGGCGCCGGAGCGGTCGAAGACCTCGACCACGAACCGGCCGAAGTCGTCGTCGCCGTAGACGAAACTCCAGCCGCCGTGCTCGAAGCCGCCGCGGGTGTCCTCTTCGGGGCCGCCGGGAGCTTGGTAGACGCCGTCGAGGGTGATGAAGAGAGTGGAGACGAGCTTGCCCATGTCGGGTGCCTGCTTCCTGGTACGGGAGCGGATGGTGTCATCAGCTCAGACCCCGCGGGCCCCCGCAACTCATCGGTCTTCTCATCAGTCTTCGCTACGGCGTCTCAACCGGCGTGGGTCGAGAACATGCCGCCCGTCGGGCCCTGCTTGTCGCCGCCCTGGGCCTTCTTCAGGGCGTTGGCGAGGCTCTCGATGGTGAGGGACTGGAGGATGACGCGGCCGTTGCCCTCCAGGGTGGCCAGGGACAGGCCCTCGCCGCCGAACACGGCGTTCATCAGGCCTTGGCGGTTGAGGCCGCCGATGCGCTGGACGCCGTACTGGACGCCCTCCTCGAAGGCGACGAGGCAGCCGGTGTCGACCTCGATGCGACCGCCGAAGTCGGCCGGGTTCAGGTCGATGAAGTTGCCCGCGCCGGCGATGATCACCGTGCCGTGGCCGGTGAACTTCTCCAGGACGAAGCCCTCGCCGCCGCTCATGCCGCTGCGGCCGCCCTGGAAGGCGATGCCGAACTGGACGGTGGACTCGGCGGCCACGAAGGCGTCCTTCTCCGCGAACCACGCGCGCGTGCCGTCCAGTTCCAGAGCGCGCATCTCCCCGGGGAGCACGCCCGCGAAGCCGACGGTGCCCTCGCCGCCCTGGGAGGTGAAGTACTGGAACGCCAGCGACTCACCGGCGAGCGCGCGCTGGCCGACCTGCATGGCCGTGCCCATGGCTTGCCGGAGCATGCCGCCCATGCCGCCGCCCGCGCCACCGGCGCCCTGTTGCTGGCCGCCGCCGCTCGACGGGCCGCCGAGGCGGGTCTCCATGGTCACGTTCGTCGTCTTGAAGAGGAACTTTCCGGCCTCGCAGTACACGGTCTGGCCGGGGTTCAGGTTGACGACCGCCATCTGCATGGCGTTGCCGACGATCTCTTGCTGAAGGGTCACGAAGGAAGAACGTAGCGGGTGGCCGTCTCGGTTCCGAGTGCGGGTGGCTTGTGGCGGCCTGCGTTGGAGAGGCGCCGGACGGGCTGAAGATCAGGCCCTCCGGCATGTGGCAGCGTGCGTCAGCCGCCCAGCTCCTGATGCCTCGCCGCCAACCCCGCCGCACCCTGCTCCGTCAGCGAGCCGAACAACCGCAACCGCGAGATCCCGCCATCGGGATAGATGTCCACGCGTGCGTGCGTCCCGATCGCCGGAGTGGGAAGCACGAAGCGGTGGTTCGTGTCGGGCTGGAGGCGGGTGCGCGGGAGGATCTCGGTCCAGTCGCCGGTCTCGCCGTCCCGTACCGACACCGACGCCCAGCCCGCGCTGTTGCCCTTCAGGTACGCCGTGTCGATCTCCACGGCGCGGATCTGGGACTGGGCCGCCAGGCGGTAACGGATCCAGTCGTTGCCCTGGTCGCGGCGGCGGCGGGTTTCCCAGCCGTCGTCCATCTTGCGGGAGCGGCCGGGCTGGATGGTGTTGCTCGCGGGCGAGTAGAAGAGGTTGGACGCGTCCTCGGCGCCGCCGCCGTTCTCCAGGGCGACCACGTCGAAAGTACCCAGCGCCGCCAGCCAGTTGGGGTCGGGGACGACCTCGCCGTAGACCCGCAGGCGCGCGATGCCGCCGTCGGGGTGCTGGTTGACGCGGAGGTGGGTGAAGCGTTGTTCGGTCGAGATGGAGAAGCCGTTCGCCGCGTGGCCTCCCACCGGCGTGCGCGGCACCAAGGGCGTCCACTTCACGTCGCCCGAAAGGAGGTCCTCGGGGGACGGAGAACCCGGTACCGACGTGCCCTCCACCGACACCGCCTGCGGGTAGTTGCCCCGGAAGTGGGCCGTGTCCACCACGATGCCCCGGATGACGCCGGGGGCCCCGAGGCGGACCAGTGCCCAGTCGTGGTCCTCCGCCGTCGGCCAGGGGTGGTCCGCCGAGGCGCCTCGGCGGCGGCGGGTCTCCCAGCCGTCCATGATCTTGCCCTTGTGGCCGAAGTGCTCGGGGTCGAACTCGGCGGGCCCGGGTACGAGGAGGTTCTCTCGCTGGGCGAAGAACTCGTCGTTGGCGGCGATGACACCGGCGCCCAACTGCCGGTCGGCGAGGTTGGCGTACTGGGTGAAGGGGAAGTCGGCCGTGCGGTAGTCCGCGTACGGGTCACCGCCTCCGTAAGGATTCGCGTCGCCGGTGAAACTCGGAATCGCCGTCACTGCTGTGTCTGCCTTTCGGAAGTGGGCCGCTGCGGGTGCGGGAGGGGTGAATCAGGGGGTACGGGTCAGGAGTTGGCCCTTCGGGTCGGTGAACTCGCCGTCCAGCACGATGCGTTCGCCGCGCAGCCAGGTCGACTTCACGACGCCGCTGAGGGTCTTGCCGGCGTACGCCGTGACGCGGTTGCGGTGTTGGAGGGCGGCCGGGTCGACAGTGAACGTCTCGTCGGGCGCGAGGACCGCGAAGTCGGCGTCACGGCCCACCTCGATGGCGCCCTTCTGCTCAAGTCCCGCCAGCTGTGCGGTCCTTGACGACATCCAGCGGACCACGTCCGCCAGGTCGTGGCCGCGCTTGCGGGCCTCCGTCCACACCGCCGCGAGGCTCAACTGGAGGCCGGAGATGCCGCCCCACGCGGTGGCGAAGTCGTCGGTCTTCAGGTCGGCCGTCGATGGCGAGTGGTCCGTCACCACGCAGTCGATCGTGCCGTCGGCCAGCGCCTGCCACAGCAGGTCCTGGTTGGCGGACTCGCGGATCGGCGGGCAGCACTTGAACTCGCTTGCGCCGTCCGGGACTTCCTCCGCCGTGAGGGTCAGGTAGTGGGGGCACGTCTCCACCGTGATGCGGACGCCTTCGGCCTTGGCGGCGGCGATGAGTGGGAGCGCGTCCGACGAGGACAGGTGCAGAACGTGCACGCGCGCGTTGAGGCGCTTCGCCTGCGCGATCAGCCCCGCGATGGCCGTGTCCTCGGCGTCGCGCGGGCGGCTGGCCAAGAAGTCGGCGTACTTGGGGCCGCCCTGCTGCGGGGCCGCTTCGAGGTGGTGCGGGTCCTCCGCGTGGACGATGAGCAGGCCGTCGAAACCGGCGATCTCGGCCAGGGACAGGGCGAGTTGGTCCTGGTCCAGGTGCGGGAACTCGTCCACGCCGGACGGGGACAGGAACGCCTTGAAGCCGAAGACACCGGCGTCGTGCAGCGGGCGCAGGTCCTTGACGTTGTCGGGCAGGGCGCCGCCCCAGAAGCCGACGTCCATGTGGGCCTTCTCCGCGGCGACTTGCTGCTTCGTACGGAGGTTGTCGACCGTCGTCGTCGGCGGGAGGGAGTTGAGCGGCATGTCGATGAGCGTGGTGATGCCGCCGGCCGCCGCCGCGCGCGTGGCGGTCCAGAAGCCCTCCCAGTGGGTGCGGCCGGGGTCGTTCACATGCACATGGGTGTCGACCAGGCCGGGCAGCAGGACGTCGTCGCCGAAGTCCTCGAACCGTGCCCCGGACGGGACTTGGGCGTCGTACGGGAGGACGGCCGTGATCTTTCCCCCGGCGACCGCGACCGCCGCCGCGCGTGTCCCCTCGGGAGTGATGACACGTGTGGAGCGCACCACCAGTTCAGCGTCGGACACCCGGACCCCTCTCTCTGCCGCCGTCGTCACTTCCGTTACTTCCGGGAAACGGGATTTACTTCCACGTAACGGAATTCAACGTTCTGTTGAAGGAGTCTTCACTCCCGCTCCCGTACCGTCAAGGGCACACATCTCCACGATGCGCCACACGCGCACACTCTGGACGTTTCCACAAAGCGGAATTAAACTTCCGGCAAGCAGAACGTAGCTACGCACAGGCGGGGAGTCAACCGACCCCCGGGTAGGCTTCAGCCCTTCCCGCCCGTGCCGAAAGGAACGCGCCGTGCCGCCGTCCAGCGTGAGCAGCACCGACTCCACCAAGTCCACCACGGGCGGTGTCCAGTCCCTGGAGCGCGCCTTCGACCTGCTGGAGCGGATGGCCGACGCGGGCGGTGAGGTCGGCCTGAGCGAGCTCTCCGCGAGCAGCGGACTGCCGCTCCCCACCATCCACCGCCTGATGCGCACGCTCGTGGTCTGCGGTTACGTCCGTCAGCAGGCGAACCGCCGGTACGCCCTCGGCCCGCGCCTGATCCGCCTCGGCGAGTCCGCGTCCCGGCTGCTCGGCACCTGGGCCCGCCCCTACCTCGCCCGGCTGGTCGAGGAGACCGGCGAGACGGCGAACATGGCGCTGCTCGACGGCGACGAGATCGTGTACGTCGCGCAGGTGCCGTCCAAGCACTCGATGCGCATGTTCACCGAGGTCGGCCGGCGCGTCCTGCCGCACTCCACCGGCGTCGGCAAGGCTCTGCTCGCCAACACCCCGGACCACGAGGTGCGCGCACTGCTCGCCCGGACCGGCATGCCCGCGGCGACCGAGAAGACGATCACCACGGCGGACGGTTTCCTCGCGGCGCTGGAGGACGTGCGCCGCCTCGGCTACGCGATCGACGACAACGAGCAGGAGATCGGCGTCCGCTGCCTCGCCGTGTCCGTGCCCAACTCCCCCACGGCGGCGGCGATTTCGATCTCGGGTCCGGCGGGCCGGGTCACCGAGGCGGCGACCGACAAGATCGTGCCGGTGCTCCAGCAGGTGGCCGGCGAGCTGTCGGAGGCACTGGCCAGCCAGAACCCCGCGTGAGCGCCGTGCAGTTCTGGCCGGGCCGGTACACCGACCGGCACGGCAACGAGGCCGTCGTCTTCGAGTCGGACGGCCGGGAGTCGATCCGCACGACGATCCGGGGTGTCCGCTTCGAGGGCGACAGCATGGACGACCTCGGCGCGCTCGGCGGCGAGCCACCGGAGGCCCCGTTCACCTTCTTCGACGGGGCGCTGTGCGCCTGCCTCCTGGAGTGGGAGGTGCCGATGCCCGTCACGGTCGAGGGGCAGGGCGTACGGACGGCCGCCCTGGACTGCGCGCTGTGGCTCGGGGCGCCGGCCGGACCGGGCAAGGGCCTGGAATACGAGAGGCTGTTCACCATCCTGCGCCTGGACGGGCAGGAGCACCTGACCACGGAAGACCATGGCACCTTCGAGGAGGCCCTGAACGACCTCCAGCGCTGGCTCCTCCCCGCAGGCGTACGGCTCCGGGCCTGCGTCGCGTGCGCCTGGTCCGACTACAGCCCGGCGGGCAACGGGCTCATGGCGGGGCTCGCCTGTTTCCGTGACGCCAAGGACCGCTACCGCCAGGTCGACGGCAAGCACGGCCCGACGGGCATCTTCGCCGTCTGGCAGGAACTCACCGAGTTCGTCCAAGAGACCTGGCTGTGCGGGGAGTTCGAGCACCGGGCCGGGGACACGGGCTACCGGGGATCGTTCCCGGCGCGCCCCTTGTCGTGAACTAGCCCTGCCCGCCCCGGGGTTGACCGAACATGTCCACGGCGTTGCGTACGTCCGTCAGACCCCTCGCGAGTGCGCTCACCGAGCCGATCGCGCCGGCGATCAGGAGCAACGAGCGGCGCAGGCGCGGGATTTCGGGGGTGCCGTCGATGGTCATCGCGGCCAGCGCCGCGAGTTCGTCCTCGGCGATGACACGGTCGGGGAACTCGGCCGGATGCGCGGCCAGTTCGCGGCGCAACCGGGACACCGCGGTCCGCAGTTCCGCCACCCTCGGATCCTCGTCGCTGCCGGTCAATGACCTCTGCCCCAAGCTCCGCAACACAGCTCTCCCCCCTCGCACGTCGTCGTGCGCAAGAACTTTGTGATCCCGCCGCGCGCACCCCGCAACACTGGTCGGGCGCCGAGGGACGCGGGCCAGTAAACGCCACCCGGTACGGGGTGCGCCACTCCACGGACCGAAATTAAGTCTGAGGATTCCCTGCGGTCGCCGCCCGGTCAGGTATGCAGGAGACATGACGCGAAACGAAGACCAGGTCGCGGGGCTGCTGCTCGCCGCGGGCGGCGGCCGGCGGCTCGGCGGGCGACCCAAGGCGCTGCTACGACACCGGGGGCGGCCCCTTGTGGAGCACGCGGTCGGGATCCTGCGCGCGGCCGGCCTGACCCGCGTCCACGTGGTCCTGGGGGCGCAGGCCGACGCCGTACGGAAGCGGGCGGAGCTGGCCGGGTGTGTGCTCGTGGAGAACCCGGAGTGGGAGCAGGGGATGGGGTCCTCGCTGCAGGCGGGGCTCGACTCGCTCGCGGGTACGGGGGCGCGGGCGGCGCTCGTGTCGCTCGTCGACCAGCCCGGGATCGGCGCGGAGGCGGTGGCGCGGGTGCTGGCCGGGTTCACGGACCAGGACTCGCTCGTCTCGGCCGCCTACGACGGGGTACGCGGACATCCGGTGCTGTTCGGGGCCGCGCACTGGGCAGGTGTCGCCGAGAGCGCGACCGGGGACCGGGGGGCGCGGGCGTACCTCAAGGCGCACGCGGACGCGGTGGCGCTCGTCGAGTGCGGGGATGCGGCGGAGCCGTACGACATCGACACTGAGGCGGACCTCGTCCACCTTGAGTGAGCGGAGTGGCACTGAGCGCCACTTTGGCTTGATCCGGAGAATCTCGACGTCAACAAACCATTGAACTTCCACGATGAGGAAACTAGTATCCACTGTTCAGAAGCGCCCGACGGCCCCTCGGGTGCTCCCCGTCCTACCCGGGTCACCTGGCACCCGGTGCCTCGCTCGCTGAAGGAAGTGACAGTTCATGTCCGCACCAGCGCCGTCCTCGCCGGTCGTCGTCGACGCCGAACCCCTGCCCCGGCAGGACGAGGTCCTCACTCCCGGGGCCCTCGCCTTCGTGGCCGAGCTGCACCGCCGGTTCACGCCCCGCCGGGCCGGACTCCTCGCCCGCCGGGCCGAGCGCCGTGCGGAAATCGCCCGCACCTCCACCCTCGACTTCCTCCCGGAGACCGCCGCGATCCGCGCCGACGACTCCTGGAAGGTGGCCCCCTCCCCCGCCGCCCTGAACGACCGGCGCGTGGAGATCACCGGCCCCACCGACCGCAAGATGACGATCAACGCCCTCAACTCGGGCGCCAAGATCTGGCTCGCGGACTTCGAGGACGCCTCCGCGCCCACCTGGGAGAACGTCGTCACGGGCCAGCTCAACCTGATCGACGCCTACACCCGCGCGATCGACTTCACCGACCCCAACTCCGGTAAGTCGTACGCCTTGAAGGCCGAGGACGAGCTGGCGACCGTGGTGATGCGGCCGCGCGGCTGGCACCTCAACGAGCGGCACCTCCTGGTCGACGGCGAGCAAGTCCCGGGCGCCTTCGTGGACTTCGGGCTCTACTTCTTCCACAACGCGCAGCGACTGCTGGACCTCGGCAAGGGGCCGTACTTCTACCTCCCGAAGACCGAGTCGCACCTCGAAGCCCGGCTGTGGAACGACGTGTTCGTCTTCGCGCAGGACTACGTCGGCGTCCCGCAGGGCAGCGTCCGCGCGACCGTGCTGATCGAGACGATCACCGCCGCGTACGAGATGGAGGAGATCCTCTATGAACTCCGCGACCACGCCTCGGGGTTGAACGCGGGGCGCTGGGACTACCTGTTCTCCATCGTGAAGAACTTCCGTGACGGCGGGCCCAAGTTCGTCCTCCCGGACCGCAACGCGGTGACGATGACGGCCCCGTTCATGCGGGCGTACACCGAACTCCTCGTGCGTACCTGCCACAAGCGCGGGGCGCACGCGATCGGCGGCATGGCGGCGTTCATCCCGTCGCGCCGTGACGAGGCGGTCAACAAGGTCGCGTTCGAGAAGGTCAAGGCGGACAAGGACCGTGAGGCCGGGGACGGTTTCGACGGCTCCTGGGTGGCCCACCCGGACCTGGTGCCGATCGCCATGGCCTCCTTCGACGCGGTGCTCGGCGACAAGCCGAACCAGAAGGACCGGCTGCGCGAGGACGTCGACGTCAAGGCCGCCGACCTGATCGCCGTCGACTCGCTGCACGCCAAGCCGACGTACCCGGGGCTCGTCAACGCCGTTCAGGTGGGCATCCGTTACATCGAGGCGTGGCTGCGCGGGCTCGGCGCGGTCGCCATCTTCAACCTCATGGAGGACGCGGCCACCGCCGAGATCTCGCGCTCGCAGATCTGGCAGTGGATCAACGCGGGCGTCGAGTTCGAGAACGGCGAGAAGGCAACTCCCGAGCTGGCGCGGAAGGTTGCCGCCGAGGAGCTGGAGAACATCCGCGCCGAGATCGGTGCGGACGCCTTCGCCGCGGGCCACTGGCAGCAGGCCCACGACCTGCTCCTGGAGGTCGCGCTCGACGACGACTACGCGGACTTCCTGACCCTGCCGGCGTACGAGCAGCTCAAGGGCTGAGGATCAACTTCCGCAAGGAGAAGCTCATTTGTCCGAGTGGCCCAGGGACTTGTCCGGGGCCACTCGGTCGCGTACGAGCTGCTTCACGGCCGTCGGCTCCGGGAAGCCCTGTACGCGGCGGTCCCACACGATCTCGTCGTTGACGCGGACGACGAAGACACCGCCGGTGCCGGGCTTCAGGGACAGTTCCGTCAACTCGGTCTCGAAGGTGGTCAACAGCTCCTGCGCCAGCCAGGCGGCGCGGGGCAGCCAGCGGCACTGGGTGCAGTATTCGATCTGAACTCGTTGGGTCATCCGAGTCGTCTTCCCGTCATCATCCGAGGTGTACCGACCAATCCTGTTCCGCCGCCGGTCTGCCGTGCAGGTCGGGGACCCGCTTGAGCCAACTCGGGCGGCCCTGCTGTGTCTTCGCCGCGCGGAGGGCATCCTCGGCGGCGCGTTCCTCCCGGCTGGGGAAGTCGGTCGGGAGCCAGACCGCGGACGCCTCCACGCGCGCGTGGAGGTAGGCGACGTACGCCTCCCGTACGGCCTCGGGTGTGGCGAAGCCCGGTTCGCCGGCCAGCCAGGCGTCCGGCACCTCGGCCGCGATGCGGCGCAGCAGTTCCTCGGTCACCCTGGGGGCCAACTCGGCGTCGGCGGCCCGGGTTTCGGGGCTGTAGTGGCCGAGGGCGTGGTGGCGGAAGTCGTAGGCCTTCGTGGGGTCGGCGGCGTCCCAGCGGTGGTGGAAGACGAGGGCGGCGCCGTGGTCGATGAGCCACAGGCGCGGGGGTGCGATGCCGAGCGTGGGCCAGATCATCAGGTTCGAACTGTGCACCGTGCGGTCGACGTTGACGGTCAGCGCGTCGAGCCAGACGATCTTCCCGGCCTCCAGCGGGTCGACCGTACAGCGCGCGGCGACCTCCGGGGTGAAGTCCTGGGCGCCCGGCAGAAAGTCCATGCCGAGGTTCAGGCCGGCGCTCGCGCCGTGCAGGTCCCGTACTTCCTGGTGGGGCTCCTCGTCGGCGATCTCCGGGTCGAAGTCCACGAGCACCAGCTCGGGGAAGCGCAGCCCCAGGGCACGGGCCAGCTCCCCGACGATCACCTCGGCGACCAGTGCTTTGCGGCCCTGCGCGGAGCCGGTGAACTTCACGACGTACGTACCGAGGTCGTCGGCCTCGACGACTCCGGGGACGGAACCGCCGGAGCGCAGGGGGGCGACGTAGCGGGTTGCCGTGACCTCTCTCAGCATGTCCTCGGGCCACCTCACTCTTCAGCCCTTCCGGCCCTTCGGCTCGAAGTGAGCATAGTAAGCGAGGGTGATCACCGGCGAGGAGTGCCCCGCTTGTCGTCGACGGCCTCGTGTCCGCCGCCGCCTTGATTGCGTATCCGTCGAATGTTTCGTCCGCCCGGTGCCGACCGCCCCACCATGGGGCGCGAAGCGGACGGCCGTTCGCTTCGCGGAGCGCAACCAGGACACGGAGGACAGTTATGCCCTTACCCCGAACACATCTGATCCCCAGAAAGCTGGCGGGACTCGTCGCGGGGGCGGGTCTGGTGCTCACCATGTGGCTGGGCGCGGCACCCGCGCAGGCGGCGCAGGCGGTGGACTCGGCTTCCCCGGCGGTCAGTTCCACCGCACAGCACGCTCAGGCGAGCGCGCTGGCGAACTCGCCGGGGATCTCGCCGGCCGCCGAGCGCGTCCGGTACGTATCCGGCAGCAGCTACGACTGCCCGTACGAGCGGCTGTGCGTCCGCGTGTACGACCCGACCGTCGGCTCGTACAAGGTGTTCGACCTGTATGCCTGCCACACCTACTCGCTGTCCTACTGGAACGGCACCGACGGCGGCTTCTTCAACAACCAGACCACCGGCACGGTGGCCCGGTTCTACAACCAGAGCGGCGGAGTCGTATACAGCTCGACCGCGTACGGCATCGCCCCCGCGGGGTGGGACTGGGGCCCGATCTGGAAGATCAAGAACTGCTGACCCACACACCGCACCGCACAACGCACCACACAGCGCCCGCCGCACGGCCGCACACCGGCCCGCGGCGGGCGCTCCCGTGCCCCCTCACATCCCTCAGTTCCCGTTCAGCAGTGCCTCCCCCAGCCCGGTGCGCCGGTGCAGCATCCGGTGTCCGTCCCGGAACGAGCCGACCAGGCCCGCCTCCCGCAGCACGGTGGCGTGGCGGCTGGCGTTGGCCGGTGAGAGGTGGAGCGCGGCCGCGATGCCGCTGGTGGACATCGGGCGGCCGAGCAATTCCAGCACGCGGGCCCGGGTGGGGCCCAGCAGCCGGTGCAGGCCGGATGCGCCGCCGGGCTCGGCCACCGCGAGGCAGCCCGGCGCGCGCGGTAGCGGATACACCAGTACGGGAGGGAGTTCGCGGGCGGTGAGGGCGACGGGCCGCCGGACGCAGAAGAAGGACGGGATCAGGGTCAGCGGGCGGCCGTTCAGCTCCAGGCCCCGGTCGAAGGGGTAGCCGCATTCGAGCCGGCCGTCCCGCCAGGACAGCAGGTCCGGCTGGTAGCTGCCCAGCAGCCCTTCCGCCCCCGCCGCCAGCGCCGATTCGGCGCGCCTGGCCAGGTCCGCGTCGACGGCCCGGTCGATGACCGTCCGGTACGGCGCCACGGCCACCGCGTGATACGCGCGCACCGCCCGCCCCAGCCGGTGCAGTGCCTCGCTCCCGCCCTCCGCGAGCCGTCGGGCGCCCGAGGGCATCGGCCGGTCCGGGTAGAGCCGGGCGAGTTCGTACCGCAGGCGTCTGCGGGGTGTGGAGAGCACCGCGTCCAGTCCGGTGTCCGGGTCGGGGTTGCCGATGCCGGGGGTGAGGAAGTCCGGGAAGTAGGAGGCGCACGGGTTCACCTCGATCAGCGCCCGGGTCGTCCGGATCAGCCCCGCTCGCGCGAGATCCTCGCGCACCTGTCTGCGCCAGGGGTCGAAGACCAGGGCCGCGTGCCGGTTCTGGAGCAGGTGAAGGCTGAGGACCACCTCCCACATGAAGTCGCTGCCCGCCGCCACCCGCAGCCGGCTGAGGTCGTCCGTGCCGAAGCCGATACGCAGCATGTCCCCACGCTCCCCGTGGTACGTCCGCCCCCAGGACATACCGTTGGGGCAGACGGGCAGGCGAGGACGGACGGTTCCGGAGGCGGCAGGAGTTGTCCGAATAGCTGCGGCCTCAAGTCCCCTGCGCCCAGGCCTACTTCTTGTCTTCGGGCGACCGTCGATCCCCGCGAACGCACCGTACGCGGGCGAACTTCTCCGGCTCCTCGAAGGACGGTTCCCGTCACCTCGCCGGCGGGTTCACCAGCGGGTTCGGCAACGGCAGATAGCGGGCGTCCGCGCCGTCCGCGCCGGTCCAGCGCAGCAGCAGGTTCGTCTTGCCGGGCAGGGTGGGTGAGGCGAGGAGTTCGGCGACCTCGGGGAGGTCGTGCCGGGCGAGTTCGGCGCGAACCGAAGGCCACGGGTCCAGCTCCGGGTGGCGCTCGGCGAGGGCTCCGGCGATCTCGACGAGGTTGTTGACGACCAGGCAGTACACCAGCCGCTCCCACCCGGCGCCCCGGTCCACGTCCGTCAGCAGTTTCACGCCCTCCGCGTCCCGGTACAGCGCCTGCGCGGGCATCCCGTCCGCGTCGACGGCGACCAGCGTGTTCTGCAGATGCGCTTCGAGTACGACGCCGTGGTCCGCGAACGCCGTCAGCGCGGGCGGTACGACCTGGCGCAGATACGCCTCCCACCAGGCCGCCGGGTCGGCCGTACCGTCGAGCGGGTCGCCCGCGAAGCCCTCGACCAGGCCCGCGGCGAGCAGCGGGGTCGTGCCGGGCAGGAGGTGGTCGCGCAGACCGTCGCGGACCAGGACGGCGAGTTCCTCGAAGGCGAAGTCGGCGGTGCGGTAGCCGCGGTCGCTGAGCCAGGCCGCCGGGCCGGCCGACGCGGCGAAGGCGTCCCGGACGGCCGTGTCTGTGCGCTGGAGTTTCAGCAGGTCGTGGCGCCAGAGTCGGCGTACGTCATTGGTGATGCGCACATCGAGGCTGAACTTCAGGAACAGATCCTCAACGGGGTCGTACACCGTGCGGATCGCGGCCGTCGGCCACACCTCCGCCCCGGTCGTGCCGAGCCGGATCAACCGGCCGTCGGCGAAGGCGTCCGCGAGGCCGGTGCCGACGAGGTCCAGCTGCCAGGGGTGCGCGGGCAGCAGCCGATAACCGGGCGGTGCCTCCCCGAAGGCGTCCAGCGCCGAGACGTCCCCCTCCTCGACCACCGCGTCCTCGCGCAGCCCGAGCAGCACCAGCGGGAAACGGGCGTACGCCTCCGGGGCGTAGGGCAGCCAGCCCGCGACGGGGCCGCCGCCGCGGGCCTTGGGCGCGGGATGGTAGGGATGGCCGGTGATCAAGGACTGTTCGGAGCGGAGATACGGGTCGTCCGGCGCCGTCGCCCCCTCGCGCGCGGTGAGCAGCGCGGCGACCGCGTCGCGGCTGTCGGTCATCTCGGCGGGCAGCTCGTGGTTGGACACCCCGGTGTGCCGGGTCAGTTCCTCGGCGACGAGTTTCACGAGTTCGGTGTGGTCGACGCGCTGCCAGTCGCCGTCGGCGTACACCTCGGGCTCGGCGGGCCGCCGCTCGCCGCGTACCCGTAGGAGCCGGCCGCTTCCCGGCAGCCGGTACACGGGTCGCTCCCCCGGGTCCGGGAGCGGCTGGGCCACTTCCCGGAGCAGACAGTTGAGCAGGGGCGCGGCCGCGTACGCGTCGGCGCGCTCCGCCACGTCGTCGCCCGGGGGTGTGAAGTCGACGCGATCCATACGTTCCCTCAGTCCGTGTCCTGCGATCGCGATCAGTATGTCTCTCGTCGCACAGTGTCCCGCCGCCCCGTCTCTCGCCCCTCCGCCTTTCCCCGCTCCGTCTCTCGTCGTCACCGACCATGACGCCCCGTCCGCACCCGAGGAGTCGACCGTGGACCGTCCCCCGCTTCCCGAGGCCGAGGTCGCCGAGGAACTCGCCGCCGTACGGCCCGACCTCGTGCAACGGTACGCGGCCGAACTCCCCGGCGCCCGTGCGGCGGTGCTCACCCGGCTGTGGCGGGCGCTGGCTTTCGAACCGCTGCCGTGGATCGTCGACAGGGCGCCCGGCCCGGTCCTACGGCTCTCCGACGGCCGACGGCTGCGCGGGCCGCGCGCGGACCCGTACGCGACCGACGCCTACGTCACCGTCGTCCACCTCGACGACATCGCCTACGACGATCCGGCGCGCCTGATGACGGACCTGGCCGTGCCGCACGGGACCGCGTTCGCGGCCGAACTCGGGCACAGCGTCGCCTCGTTGGCGCTGTCGCGGGCCAACCAGCCCGCCCGCTCGGAGGGTTGGCCGACGCACGACTGGGAGTGGGAGCAGCGGATCGTCGACGGGCACCCCTTCCACCCCAACTGCCGCTCCCGGCCCGGGTTCTCGGTGGCCGAGCAGCTCGCGTACGGCCCCGAGCACCGGCCCGTGGTGGCGCTCGGATCGCTGCCGGTGCGGGCGGAGGAGTGCCTGCTGACCGGGGTGTGGCCGGACGAACTGCGGGACGCCGGACGGCTGTTGATCCCGGTGCACCCGTGGCAGGCGGCCCATGTGCTGAAGCGGACGGGGGACGCCCCGGTCGGCGCGCATCCGCTGATGTCCCTGCGCACCCTCGCCCTGCCGACCGGATCGCACATCAAGACCGCGCTGAGCGCCCGGCTGACCTCCTCGGTACGGGACATCTCCGTCTACTCGATCGGGCTGTCGGCGACGTTGTCGGCGTTCGGGGAGACACTGGCGGCGCGCTCGGACGGCCTGTTGCACGTCACCCGCACGCTGGGCGCGGCCACCGCCGACTCCCCCGATCTCGCGGCCGTGTTGCGCGAGTCGCCGCAGACGTATGCGGACACGGAAGCGGGCGAGCGGGTCCTGCCGGTGGCCGCCCTCGCGGTCACCGACCTGCCCCGATCGCCCGCCTGGCTGGCCGAGTTCACGCGTCTCGCCCTCGTCGTCTGTCTGCGGCTGCTGGAGTCCGGTGTGGCCCTGGAGGCGCACGGTCAGAACCTGCTGGTGGTGCTGTCCCGCACGGGTGCCCCGCTGCGCCTGGTCTACCGCGATCTCGCCGACATCCGGGTCAGCCCCAAGCGCCTTGCCGAGCAAGGCATTCCGGTACCGGACCTGAGCGGACGCATCATCACCGACGACGAAGTCACCCTCCGCCGCAAGCTGTTCGGATCTCTCGTCGCGGGAGCACTCGCGGGTACGGCGGGTTCCGGTACGGCGCTCAGGGCGACGCTGGCCGCCGTCGTACCGGATCTGCCGCGGACGCCCGACCTCCTGGCGCTGCTCGAACAGCCGCTGCCGGCCAAGGCGTTGACGCTGATGCGGCTGTCGCCGGAGCTGCCCGGGGACCAATGGACCGGGCTGCCGAACCCGCTCGTTTTGGAGCCCGGTCCATCTGATCAATAGGATCCGGCGATGATCACAAGACAACGGCTGGCGGCGGGGATCTGTGCCCTGCTCGCCACCCTCACGGCCGGGGTCGCCTTCCCTGCCGGAGCGGTCGCCGACGAGACGGACTCCACGGCCTCCCCCAAGGTCGAACTCGTGCTGGACGTCAGCGGATCCATGAGCGCCAAGGACATGGACGGCGGCTCACGGATGGCAGCGGCGAAGCAGGCGTTCAACGAGGTGCTCGACGCCACACCCGAGGAAGTGCAGCTCGGCATCCGCACGTTGGGCGCCAACTACCACGGCAACGACCGCAAGACGGGCTGCAAGGACACCGCGCAGCTCTACCCGGTGGGCACCCTGAACCGCACCGAGGCCAAGACCGCGGTCGCGACCCTCCAGCCCACCGGCTGGACCCCGATCGGCCCCGCGCTGCTGAAGGCGGCGGACGACCTCGACGGCGGTGACGGCACCCGCCGTATCGTCCTGATCAGCGACGGCGAGGACACCTGCCAGCCGCTGGACCCGTGCGAGGTGGCCCGCGAGATCGCGGCCAAGGGCATCGGCCTGACCATCGACACGCTGGGATTGGTGCCGGACGCCAAGACCCGCGACCAGCTCAGCTGCATCGCGGACGCGACCGGCGGCACGTACACCTCCGTGCAGCACAAGGAGGAACTCTCCGACCGCGTGGGCCAGTTGGTGGACCGCGCCGCCGACCCGGTGGTGACCCCGGTCGCCACCGAGGGCACCGCCCAATGCACCAGCGCCCCGACCCTCAAGTCCGGTCTGTACACGGACCGCGAGGAGTTCGGCAAGCAGCGCTTCTACCGCGTGGACGTCAACCCCGGCCAGGAGCTGCGCGCTTCGGTGAGCGTGGGCGCCGACCGTGAAGTCAACCCGGACTACGGGGTGTTGCTGCGGGCGGTCACCGTGCACGGCCGCGAGATCGTGCGCGGCGAGGGCACGGGCAACGGCCGCACGGACGTCGTCTCCACCGGCCTGCGCTACCCGAAGGCGGAGAGCGACGACGACAACGCCCCGGCGGAGACCGTGTGTCTGCAGGTCACCAACTCCTTCTCGGCGGCCTCCGGGGTGAAGACCACCCCCGGTCTGCCCCTCGAACTGACCGTGGACGTCGTGGACGGGCCCAGCAAGGCGAGCGACGTGGCCTCCTTCGGCCTCGGCCGCGGCTGGTGGCTCCTCGCGGCCCTCGTGCTGACCGGCTTCGTCGCGGGTCTGCTCTGGGGCTGGCTGTCCCGCTGGCGTCTCGCGGTCTGGAGGACCAACTGATGCGGATCACACGTGTGTTGAGTACGGCCTTGCTGCTGGCAGGGCTGGCGGCGACGCCCGCGATGGCGGACTCCTCGCCCTCCGCGAGCCCCTCCTCCTCCGACGACAGTTCGGCGCCGACCCAGGCGGGCACCTCCTTCCGTACGGCGACGGAGCTCGACCAGGGCCAGCAGGCCACCGCGAGCGGCTCCACGGGTGACTACCTGTACTGGTCGTTCGCCGCGGACGCCGGCCAACGCCCCACCGTCAAGACGACGGTGAAGCTCCCGGACACGCACGCCGGGGAGACCTGGCAGCTCGACGTGTACGACGGGCTGCGGCGCCGTCAGGCCTGCCAGTACGGGGCCTCGACGCGCACCGCCGCGCAGGACGCGACCTCCCTGGACCTGGCGTGCACGCTGCGTACCGTCCGCGCCTGGTCGGAGACTTGGGCCAACGACCCGCTGCCGGGCACGTACTACGTCCGGCTCACGGTCGTGGATCTCCAGTCGTCCGACCTGGGCCTCCCGGTGAGCACCGAGGTGCGGGTGGACTCCAAGGACATCGGCGGTTCGGCGGCGGTGGACGGTTCGCTGGCACAGCCGCTGACGCCGGGGATCGCGGCCAAGTCGGCTTCCGATGACGACAGTTCGTCGTCCTCGACCTCGGCCGCGCTGTCCAGCATCGAGCCCGACGGCGGCTGGTCCTCCGGCTGGTGGTCCGACCGCTGGGTGTGGACTGGCCTGGGTGGCGTGCTGGCCGCGCTCGCGGGGATCGGCGGGTATGCGCTGACCCGGGGTTCGGGACGCCCGAGGCGGGTCCCGCCGCCCGGCATGTAACTCCGTGACGTCTCGTCAGAAGGCCCGCACACAGCGGGCCTTCTGCCATTTCAGGCCTGACTCACGCCTCCCGCAGTGCCTTCGCCAACGTCCCGTCACCACTCACCTCGACGCGCCCGGCACGCACCGCGTCGGGAAGGCTCAACTCCCCCTGTGCGACAGCCGTACACGTGTCGACACCGAGCACGAGCCGGGCGTCGGGCTCCCGGGGCGCGGGCCCTTCGCCGTAGACCGACCCGTCTCCCTCCGCCCCCACCCACAGGTGGAACTCCCCCTCCTCCAGCCGGACTTCGACCAGCCCCTCCCCTTCCAGCGCCCGCAGCAACGGCAGCGCGAACCAGTGCGCACGCACCGCGTCGGTGGGCCGCCGCTCCCCCAACTCGGGCGCGCCCCAGGCGCCGAGGGCTTGCAGCACGGGCAGCAACTCCCGCCCCCGACGGGTGAGTTCGTAGACGAAAGCGGCACCGGGAGGCGGCAGCCGCCGCCGTGTCGTGAGCCCGTCCCGCTCCATGTCCTTCAGCCGTGAGGCGAGTACGTCCGTGCTGACACCCGGCAGATCGGCGTGCAGGTCCGTGTAGCGGCGCGGGCCGGCGAGGAGTTCGCGGACGATCAGCAGGGTCCAGCGGTCGCCGACGAGGTCGAGCGCCCGGGCCGCGGAACAGTACTGGTCGTAGCTTCGGCGAGGTGACATGCGACGCAGTCTAGACATGTTGTTGGACTTTCCAAGCTCACACTTGGTAAAACCAAGCAACACACGAAGCCGATGGGGCGAGGGCGCAATGGAGTTCCGGCAGTCGAGCAAGCTCAGTGAGGTCTGTTACGAGATCCGCGGTCCGGTGATCGAGCATGCCAACGCACTGGAGGAGGCAGGCCACAGCGTCCTGCGCCTGAACACCGGCAACCCCGCGCTCTTCGGCTTCGAGGCGCCCGAGGAGATCATCCAGGACATGATCCGGATGCTCCCCCAAGCACACGGCTACACGGACTCGCGCGGCATCCTCTCCGCCCGCCGCGCGGTCGCCCAGCGCTACCAGACCCTGGGTCTGGAGGTGGACGTAGACGATGTATTCCTCGGCAACGGCGTCTCCGAGCTGGTCTCCATGGCCGTACAGGCACTGCTGGAGGACGGCGACGAAATCCTCATCCCCGCCCCGGACTTCCCGCTCTGGACGGCGGTGACAACACTCTCCGGCGGCAAGGCGGTCCACTACCTCTGCGACGAACAGGCCGACTGGTACCCGGACCTGGACGACATGGCGGCGAAGATCACCGACCGCACCAAGGCCGTCGTCATCATCAACCCGAACAACCCCAC
>Ga0307515_10000056_pt1 | contig 261973 bp, 215 predicted proteins | sample 17_EM_MG_FD_194513 | JGI IMG/M metagenome (GOLD analysis project Ga0307515, IMG submission 194513) | Populus trichocarpa ectomycorrhiza microbial communities from riparian zone in the Pacific Northwest, United States - 17_EM | ecosystem: Host-associated > Plants > Roots > Unclassified...
CCAATCCGTGGGGACAACCTCCAAATAACGAGCCAGAATCGCATCCGTGCTTTCCATCTCACAAACAAGGACGAAACACAACACCCAAAAAAACTAGATGGCATTGGGCGGGACGCCTACGCCACAAGAGGGGTTTCATGTACTGCGGTACATCGGTATAGTTGGCCCTCATGAGCCCTCTGATCGGCCTCATCCTCTTTCAGGCCAGTACCACCGGACTCGATACGCTCGATCTTTCCACCATGACCAACGGTTGGAGTCGGCCGCACGTGAACCGGAGTATCGAAGGAAAACCGCTAACCTTGGGAGGCAAAACCTTCGACCACGGCATCGGCGCCCACGCCCCGAGCCGGCTGAATTTGAAACTTGATCGCGCCACCGCCTTCGACGCCACTGTAGGCGTCGACGATGAAACGGGCGGCAAGGGATCTGTCGAATTTATCGCCCTAGTCGATGGAACGATCAAGTGGCGTAGTGGCGTCCTTAAGGGCGGATCGGCGCCGAAAACCGTCCACCTCGACCTGACCGGCGCCAAAACCCTCGCCCTTCTCGCCAATGATGGCGGTGACGGAAGTGGGTACGATCACGCCGACTGGGCAGATGCCCGGATTGCGGGCTCCGGCGCCGCGCCTACCCCCGTGAGAGACCTTCGCCCGATCCGCATCGAGACCGCCCACGCGGCCTTGGCCCTTTTCGTTGACGACGAAGGGAGGCTCTTCCAGCGCTCCTTCGGCGCCAAGACCGCCGATGAGGTAGCCGGCCAGGTGGCCTATCCCGCGGCCGGTGACGGTTGGACCTTCGAGCCCGCTCTTCGCGTGACCCACGCCGACGGCAACACCTCGACCGACCTTCGCGTCACCAACACCAGCCAACAGGGCGACACCACGAAGATCGAACTGAAGGATCCGGCTTATCCGCTCTTCGTCGATATCTACTTCCGGACCGTTGGCCAAGACGACGTGATCGAGACTTGGACGGAGGTTCACCACCAGGAAGGCGGGACGGTAACGCTCGAGAGCTTTGCCTCTTCCGCGCCGGACTTTGGGGACGACGATTTCTATTTGACCCAGTTCCACGGCAACTGGGCGGACGAGGCGAATCTGGCGGAGGAGAAATTGGGCTTCGGGACCAAGATCCTCGATTCCAAGCTCGGTGTCCGCGCCCACCAGTTCCGCGCCCCATGGTTCCTTCTGAGCAAGGGCGGTCCCGCGCAAGAGGACAAAGGCGAAGTGTTCGGCGGCTCGTTGGCCTGGTCCGGCAGCTTTCAGTTCTCCTTCGAGAAGATCCCCCCGGCCGGCTATGTGATGGGCCGCGAGCGATCCGGCCGGCTTCGCGCCACCTGCGGCATGAACCCCTTCGCCAGCGCCTACCACCTCAAGGCGGGCCAGAAGTTCGAGACCCCGAAGATGGTCTGGGGCTGGAGCGACAAGGGCACCGGCGACCTCAGCCGCAAGCTCCACGTCTACGTTCGTAACGACGTAATTCGCGATGGCGACAAGCCACGCGCGGTGCTGCTGAACAACTGGGAGGCCACCTACTTCACCTTCGACGAGAAGAAAATCGTCTCACTTTTTGACGGCGCAAAGGCTCTTGGAATGGAGCTGTTCCTCCTCGACGACGGCTGGTTCGGCGTCAAATACCCGCGCGATGGAGACACCCAGGGCTTGGGCGACTGGACTCCCGACCCCAAGAAACTCCCGAACGGCCTCGGCGCGCTGACCACCGCGGCGGAGAAGAAAGGGCTGAGATTCGGCCTCTGGTTCGAGCCCGAGATGGTGAACCCAAAGTCGGAGCTTTTCGAAAAGCACCCGGACTGGCTTATTCAGCAGCCCAAGCGCCCGTTCGATCTCTCGCGCAACCAGATGATCCTTGACCTGAGCAACCCGAAGGTCGAGGAGTACGCGTTCCACATCGTCGACGACACGCTGAGCAAGAACCCGGGCATCACGTATGTGAAGTGGGACTGCAACCGGTTCGTCACCCAGTCCGGCTCGCCCTACCTCGGTAAAGATCGCCAGTCCCATCTCTGGATCGACTACGTCCACGCCCTCTATCGGGTGATGGATCGCCTCGCGAAGAAGCACCCGAACGTCGAGATCATGATGTGCTCCGGCGGCGGCGGCCGCGTGGACTACGGCTCCATGCGCTACGCCCAGGAGTACTGGCCCAGCGACATGACCGACCCGGCTCACCGGATCTTCATCCAGTGGGGCTACTCGTTCTTCTTCCCCGCCATCACCAGTTCCAACCACGTGACCTTGGCGGGCGGGCACGGCATGAAGTTCGCCTTCGACGTTGCGATGAGCGGCCGTCTCGGGATGGACGTCGACGTTGACAAGCTTTCGGCTGCGGATCGAGAGACTTCCAAGGCCGCGATCGCGACCTACAAGTCGATCCGTGACGTGGTTCAGATGGGCGAGCAGTATCGCCTCGAGTCGCCCTACGACGGGCCTCGTTCGGGTCTGATGTACGTGAAGGGTGACCGCGCAGTGGCTTTCGCTTACTCGTTGGGCGACGCTCCCACCGGAGGTCTGAAGCTGAAGGGGTTGGGCGGGTACAAGCTGTACCACGTGAGGGAGATCAACCTCGCGCCGGGTCAGGCGGGGATCGACGTGAAGATGAGCGGCGCGCTTCTGGAAGGCCAAGGGATTCCGCTGCCGGCGATGGGCAAGTATTCGAGCCACATGTTCGAGATCACTGGTTCGTAACGTCACCGATGCCAGGGCGGCGAGGTCCTTATTTTGTGGAGGACTTGCTTACCATGGGGCTTTCCCAAGCATGAAATCGTTGGAGAGCCCCAGGGGCTTGGGCTGCAAAGATTGTTTTGGATGTCAAAGGCGGCCCCCAGGGCATTGCCACGTGGGGAAAGGATAATGGGCTGATCGGTGACGGGGGCGTCGTCGCTGGCTAAAGACACAGTTCTTCGCGAGGGCTCTCCGCAGCCACGGAGGCTGCGCCTACAACGCTTCGCGTTAGCTCCAAACCTTGCCGGGTTTCTTCCTAACACGAAAAAACTCCCCATCGAAAACTCTCTCTGTGATACAATGACCACGTGTACAGAACACGGGTTCATCCTCGAAGCAGCGGGCGGCCTACACGGGACGATGTCGCGAAGTACGCGAACATGTCCGGTGCGACGGTTTCGCGAGTACTGAGCGGACGGACCGACCTTTCCATCTCCCCCGAAACCCGCGCCCGGGTGCTGGAAGCCGCAGAGAAACTGGGTTATCAACCCAACTCCGCGGCCCGCGCCCTCACCAGCGGTCGCACCGGTCTTATCGGATTCTGGATGAGCCTCGCTTACTCCCGCTACCGCGGCCAAGTACTCGACCAGATGCGCTCCGTCCTCGGCGGAACCGAACTCGCGATGGCCGTCACCGACGTCGATGAGGAATATCAGTGGGACCACAACTTCTCCCGTGCCCTTCGCGTTCCTGTCGACGGCATTATCGCTTTCGATAACTCCGCCTCCGTCGATGCCTTTGCCGCTCAGCGAGAGAAACTGGCACCCTCGACTCCCTTCGTAAGCATGGGAGCCTACTGGTCGGAAGCTCAAAGCTTCGTCGGCGTCGACCTTCACGCTGGCGCTGAATCGGCGATGGACCACCTCCTCGCCACCGGCCGAAAGCGGATCGCTCACATGGCGCCCTGGACCTCGGACCTTATCAACAGCGGCCCACGTTTCGACGCGTACAACGCCAAGATGGCGGATGCAGGCTTGGAGCCGACGATCATCGGCGTCGAGCGCGACTCCTTCGGCCCGGTCAAGGTGGCGCTCACCGAGCTGATGCAGTCTGGCCCCCTTCCCGAAGCGATCCTCTGCATGAACGACGACCTCGCGATCTCGTCGGCTTACGTCCTGCAGGGAATGGGGATCGCGGTCGGAAAGGACGTTCTACTCGTGGGCTTCGACGGCATCGAAGAGACCGCTCACTGCCCTTGCCCCATCACCACCGTCCGCCAACCCATCCAGGAGATGTGTTCCCTCACCTGGCAGTTCCTCATGGCCCAGATCCAGGATCCGAAAGCAGATCTGCACCAGAAAGTTTTAGTCCCCGAACTCATTGTCCGCGAATCGTCTCAGGGTTGATCCTAGGACACCGCACGCCCTCAAAGAAGAGAATCCATGAACCGAAAAGCATTTACTCTCATTGAACTTCTCGTCGTGATCGCGATTATCGCGATCCTCGCGGCGATCCTTTTCCCCGTGTTTGCGCAGGCGAAGGCCGCCGCGAAGCGAACCGCGGATCTCAGCAACACTAAGAACCTCTCCCTCGCCATGCCGCTCTACGGCACGGACGCGGACGACACCCTTCCCTTGGTCATGCAAGGCGCTTGGGACTGGCCGCGCTATCAGTACACGATCTGGAAGGACTCCGTACTGCCTTACGTCAAGAACGGCGGCAAGTACATGAAGCCGGACGGATCGAACTACACTGGGAACGCGAACCAGGACGGTGGCATTTTCGCCTCGCCGACCTACTCCGGCAATTGGACCAACCGCGGCCTGCCCGCGAACTCCTACGGAGACGCGACCACCCGCTTCCCCCGCTCCTATTCGATCAATGGCGATGCGGGCATCAACGAAGGTCTCGGCGGCTCGGGCGCGGCGGGCGTTTGGGGTTGGGTCGCCTACTGGTCTTGGGAAACGCCCCGCAACGTGGGCGGCAGCGGAAGCATGACTTCGCTCGACAACCCCGCCGGCACGATCATGATCTCGGGCACCCGCGATCCTTATCCGAACACGGGCGCTTGGTACCTGTGCTACGGCTGTGAAAGCTGGAACAACTGCGACGTGATCACCGGTGACGTCACCATGGGCCGCAGCGTTGGCAATGGCCTGATCAATGCCGGATACTTCGACGGCCACGCCAAGGCGGTCAAGGGCATGAAGTCGGTCAGCGACGACCAATGGGATCGCTTCAAGACCGATGCCTCCGGTCAGCAGAGCCTCCTCGGCTATATGCGCGGCATTAAGGAATGGAAGTAGCTTCCAACACCGAGCGCAAATCACCAAGCATGAAAGCAACCATTCTGGTTCTCGCGCTCGCCGCATCCCTGCTTCTGGCAGGATGCGGCGACTCGGCCAACACTACGCCGCCGCCCCAAGCGATGGCCCCCCGCGACAGTACACCGCCCAAGATCCCGTCGACGGTTGACGAGAAGATTAAGGCGATTCAAGACTCTGGCATCCCTGAAGCCCAAAAGAAGGAAGCAATCGAGAAAGTGAAATCGGGCGCCCTTTAGTCCCACTGCTCCCCTCCCCTTAGGGGAGGGGCTTCATGACCACGAGACCTTGACGAAACCCGCCGCATTCCTCGCCCTCACCGTCTTCGCCTCCAATACCTGGGCAGGGACCCAAATTCAAATCCCGGATGCCGGTTGGCGTCTTTGGCCGGACACCCAGGCGCGGTGGCGAGAAGACAAGATTTTCCTGCCCAACGGTGTTCGCTTGGGCTCGCTGCCCAGAAATGCGCCCACCGGCGGCTGGTCGAAACTGAGCGCCCGGGCGGGCGTCCCAACCAACCTTCCTTCGACCGTCGAGGCCCACTACTGGGGCAAATTTGGTCTGCGCCCATATAAAGGTACTTACTACTACGAAGGCGAAGATAAGCAGGTCAAGAACGGGAGTTACGAGGGCGTTTCATGGTGGTGGCGCGACGTTGTCGTGCCCAAATCGTTCGCTAGAAAGCGTTGTCTCCTTAAGATTCGCGGCGCGCGCCAACGCGCGGAGATTTACGTCAACCAGCGGCTGGCGGGCTACACGATCATGGCGGAAAGTGCCTATGAGTGCGACGTCACCGGCCTGCTCCTTCCTGGCCGGTCAAATCAGATAGCGGTGAGGATTACAAACCCTGGCGGGCGGGTCGACTGGCCGGATTGGGAGACCCTCGCCTGGGGCGGAATCGATCTTCAGAAGAGCCACGGGTTTGGTGGGTTGGACCGTGGGATAACGATTACGGCTCAAGAGCCGGTCGCGTTCAAGGATGCTTGGGTCCTCAATACGCCAAAAGTACGAACGGTGCGCGCCACCGCATTGATCCGAAACGACACTTCAAAAAACGCTCTCTGTGCCATCCGAGCAACCATCTTGGATCCGCAAGGCCGAACCCTCGAGACGGTTCGTTCCACTCCCTTGAGCTTGAAACCAGGGGAGGAGAAACCAACAACCTTTCTCCTAAGTTGTCCAGCCGCGAAGCTCTGGAGCCCGGAGCATCCGAATCTCTACCGCCTCCGGTTCGATGCCGGCACCGACCAACGAGAAGTCACCTTCGGCTTTCGTTGGTTCACCCCCGATGGCATCGGTAAGAACGCCATCCTTCGCCTAAACGGCGACCGTATCCGCGTCTTCTCTGCCATCTCCTGGGGCTTCTGGGGCATTAACGGCCTTTTCCCCACCCCCGAATTGGCGGTTAAGGAAGTCGCGGCGGCCAAGCGGCTTGGCCTGAACTGCCTCAACTTCCACCGCAACGTCGGCAAGGAAGAGGTGTTCGCCGCGCAGGACCGGATGGGGCTTCTCCGTTACATGGAGCCCGGTGGCGGTGGCACGGCCATCGGCGCTCCGGGGGCCAGCGCGGTGGCGAAAACAGACGGCGAACGGTATTCGGAAGAGAAGATCATTCGGATGGTCCGCGACTTTCGCAGCCATCCGTCGCTCATTCTCTACGTCTTGGAAAACGAGCGGGGGAATAACGACTCCAACAACCCTCGGATCGCCCACGTCATGCGGCGGATGCACGCGGAGGACCCGAGCCGCACGATCGTGCTTAAGAGTGGCCTCGGTCCGAGGAACGAGGTCTGGATGCGGCCTTACGACGAGACGATTTATACGGGCGAGAGCGCCGGTTGGTGGGACAACCACACCGTCGGCTACCCCGATGCCACGTGGCGGGATGAGAACTACCAGGGGCCGGGCAAGCACGTTTACGCGACGGACAACGTCAAGGAGATCGTCGACTGGGGCGAGATGGGCGGTTCGGGAACTCCGGACGACCATGCGGCGATGATCCGGCAGATGGGGGCCTCGGCCTACGACTTGGCGGATCATCGGGAGATCCTCAGCGCGTACGATCGGTTCCTCGCGAAGTGGGGATTCCGCACCACCTCCAGCGCCCTTTTCCGATCGGTCGGTGGCCGACAATATGAGTATTGGGCCAATGTGCTGGGCGCGGCGCGGCTTGCCGATGCGAACGACTTTCTCACCCTGAGCGGTTGGGAGACCACCGCCGTCGAGAATCACTCGGGCGTCGTCGATAATCTTCGTAACTTCCACGGCGATCCTGGGGTCATCTCAGACATGCTCCGGCCGACGATGCCCGTCGCTTGGCCTCGTCAGACGAGCGTCGCCACCGGCGCATCCGTCAGCTATGACCTCTGGGTTCTCAACGAGGCCGCGCATCCAAACCCGGCCAAAGTCCAGGCATCGTTGACCGATCCTCGTGGGCGAGTCACCTCTTTGGGGACTTACGCCGTTCCAATGTCTAAGGCTGGCCAGTTCGTCTATCCGATTCGATCCGACCTTAAAACTCCAGCCCTTAAGGAGCCGGGCGCCTATCGGCTGACCGTCGAATCCGGCGGTGTCCGCCAGTCGCGAGAGATTCTCGCCGTCGCACCCGTTGCCGTTCCCGCGCTCCGCATCGGACTGATCGGCTCCATCGGCAGCCTCGCGGACGATCTCGCCGCGCTCGGAAACGCCAAGGCTGAACCCTTCCGCCCCGAAGTGAAATACGACCTCCTCATCGCCGGCGGCACCGGCATCGCCCACACCTACTCTGCGGCCGATGACGTCAAGATTATGGGAACCGACGACCCAACCCTCTTCCGCAAACAGGCCTACGGAAAGGAGAAAGAGTTCGAGATCTCGGTTCGTGAACTCGGTAGTGAGTCTGCCGGAGTCTCAATCCTCTTTGCCGAGAATTATCACGACTCCGCCGGGGCGCGCCGTTTTGACGTTCGCCTGAACGGCACGACCGTTCTGAAAGACTTTGACCTCTTTACCGAGTCCGGCGGTACGGGCCATGCGGTGACCAAAACCTTCTCCGTCCAACCGATCGACGGGACGATCACCCTTTCCCCAGGGCACGTCGCCGCTGACAACGCCAGCTTTGCCGGCATCAAAGTCGTCTCGGGCGGTAAGACCGTCGCCTATTACTTTGGCGACCAGGCCTACACGGACAAGCAGGGTCTCGTTTGGCTTCCTTATCGCCCGGATGCCAGACTCGGAACCGCCGCCATGAACCGGGTCCGCGAGGGAACTCCTTTGCTGGTCAACGCCCCGGACGATGCGGTCAGCGACAGCATCGCTAAACAACTCTCCGCTGCCGGAGCCTTCCGATACGGCGGCCTCGTCGGCCGGGCCCGTGCCCCCTGGATGGGCTCATGGACTTTTGTCCGCAAGCACCCGACTTACGACGGCCTGCCGGTCGATGAGGCGATGCACGGCGACTACGGCATCGGCTCCGGCGCGGTCAACGGTCTCATGGTCGACGGTCCGGGCGTTGAGGTCATCACCGGCTACGGCCGGGATCACGATCGCCACCTCGGAACGGTCGATTTTACGGCCAAACTGGGACAAGGTCGCATCCTATTCCATGCGCTCCCTCCGGCCAACGCGCCGCTCCAGCGTAGATGGCTTGCCAACGCCCTCCGCTACCTCTCCCGGTAAGAAACATGCTCCCCCTGCTCGCTCTTTCCCTGGCCGCCGCCCAACCCGTTACTGTGGTTCGGGAAGCCGGTCACGTCATCGTCGACAATGGACAGATCCGCCTCAATCTCGATGAGAAGAGTGGGCTCTACGACGTCACCTGGGGCGACAGGGCGGCGATCCGAGCGGTTGCGGGCGAGGTCCGTCTGGCCGGTCGATTGGTCAAGACGTCGGAGTACGCCCAACACAAGATCGCGTCGCGAAAGGTGAAAGACGCGTTTGGTGCGGGCTTTCAGATCACCGTCCGGCACCAGTCGCCGGGGCAACCGGAGGTTCGCCAACTCTTCTGGGTGTACGAGAACCGGCCGGAGGCCACCACCCGCCTCGAGCTCCTGGATGCCGCCGGCGCGAACTATCTGGCCCCCGTCGTGACGGAAGCTCCGGTAGAGCTTTCCCACCAAGCCCCCCTCAACGCACTCTTCGTGCCGTGGGACAACGACATGTACTTCCGTTTCCGTTCCGACGGCTGGGGCGAAGGGGACGGAGATGGGGACGGCAGCTATGAGGTGAGTTCGTTGTACGACGATTCGACGCGCCACGGCATCGTTGTGGGTTCGATCGATCATGACCTTTGGAAGTCGGCCGTTCGCTTTAAGCGAAACGGTGGCGTCCGTGCCTTCGCTGGGGTGGTGAGTAAATACACCCACGATAGCCAACCCCACGGCACCGTTCCCGGACCGGTCGTCCGGTCTCCGCGGATGGTCATCGGCCTCTACGACGACTGGCGCTCCGGCCTTGAGCGGTTCGGCGACTTGAATGCCATCGTTAGGCCCGCGCTCCCTTGGAAGGGCGAAGTGCCTTTCGGCTGGAACTCTTGGTCGGGGCACAAGACCAAGGTCAACGCCGCCAATTCTCAGGCCGCCACCGAGTTCATCCGTGACGAGATTCCCGGCTTCCGCAGCGGCGGGACCGCGTATATCAACTTCGACTCCTACTGGAGCAATCTGAAGAGGGAGGAGCTTCTGGCGTTTGTGAAGCGCGCTCACGATGCAGGCCTCAAGACCGGTATCTATTGGACGCCCTTCGCCTGCTGGGGCGGCCTGGACAACACCATCGACCCCGGTTCGCCCTATAAGTACCGCGACATCTGCCTTAAGGACGCCAAGGGGGCGCTGATCCCACAACTCGACGGCGCCTACCCCGTCGACCCTACCCACCCGGGCACGCTCTCCCATATCGATCTTCAGATGAAGAACTTCGTCGGTATGGGGTTCGACTACGTGAAGCTCGACTTCCTGAGCCACGGCGCGATGGAAGGTCAACACGCCGACCCGAAAGTCACCACCGGAACCGCCGCCTATGCCCTGGGCATGAAGCGGATCATCGACGATCTCGCCCCCAAGAAGATCGGCCGCCCCTTTTTCATCTCCCTCAGCATCGCCCCCATGTTCCCTCACGGCTTCGCCCACAGCCGCCGCATCTCGTGCGACGTCTTCGCGAACATCGGGGCGAGCGAGTATCTGCTGAACTCCACCAACTACGGCTGGTGGCCGGCTCGCCGGTTGTATGCGTTTGACGATCCGGATAGCGCCTGCGTCTACCAACCAATGGATGAGCCACCGGTCACTGAGGCCGAAGCCATCACCCGCTTCACCGCCTCCGCCATCTCCGGCGGCATGATGATCCAAGGCGACGACCTCACCAAACCCGAGGCCCGCGCTCGGGTGAAGAGGCTATTTTCCAATGCGGAGGTCTTGGCCCTCGCCCGCAAGACCCCCCAATTCTGGCCGGTGGATGGGAATACGGAGACCAAGGCCGGAGATGCCTTCGTCTGGCACGACGGGAGGGCAACCTATGTTGCGGTGTTCAACTATTCGAAAGATGCCGCGAAAACGAAGTCAATCCCCCTATCGCGACTTGGGCTGAAGGCATTGAGTTGGAGTTGCCATGACTTGTGGACCGGCGAGAACAAAAACGGCCGCGGCGATCTGAATTTTGAACTTCCGCCGATGTCAAGCAAGATAGTTCGAATTCTATAGACCGCTTGGGGCGATGAACGCGTATATTGAAAGGCGATGGCAATGTTGCTGGCGCTGGCTCTCCTGACGTCTCAAAGTACAGGAACCATATGGATCGAAGGCGAAAGCCCCACCACCGCCAGCGTTAAGTACGCCTCGGGCGCGCCCGGACGCCCCGAACTCCTTTCCGGAGGCCACTGGCTCGCCATCACCGGAGCGATTCCGGACGACGGTGCTACCCTCGTCTACGATTTCAAAGCCCCCACCGGTAAGCGAGAAATCTGGCACCGAGTCGGCTACGAAGCCGCCCGCTCTCCGTTCGATTGGCGGGTCGATGGCAGCGCCTGGCATCACGTCGAAGGTGCCACCCCCACCACCGACCTCACCGAGCTTGCCACTTGGAACGGCGTTGCCTGGATGAACATGGGTTCGGTAGACCTGGCCGGCGAAGGTCACAAACTCGAAATCCACATCCCCAAACCCAAAGGCGACGTCCTCTACGGCTCGGATGCCTTCGCGATTGTCGATGGCCCTTTCCACCCTTACGGCAAGTGGCAACCCGGCCAGGACCCACGCACCGAACGTGACCTCAAGGCCGAGGCTCGCAGCTTCGCCATCGAGGACAAACCCGGTCCCGAGCGACAAACGCTCAAGCTCGACGGAGACTGGGAGATCGCCCGCGACGACGAGATCGCTCCCGCTCTCGTCGCTACCCCGATGACCGTCCTCGACCCAAAACCCGTCTGGACCGCTATCTCCGTCCCGGGGGACAAGGCCACGGTTCGCCCCGACCTTATCCTCGCCCACCGCGTCTGGTACCGCACGCGCTTCACCGTCCCGGTTGGCCAAGCCGGCCGTTCCTTCAACCTCACCTTTCGCCAAAACAGCCTCAATACCACCGTCCTCGTCAACGGCAAACCGTGCGGCTTCAATAAAAATCCGTTCGTGACGTGGAGTTGCGACGTCAGCCCCGCTGTTCACGCCGGCACGAACGAGCTGCTCGTGGGTATCCGCGACGCTTGGTATGGCTTCCACCAAGATCCGAAGAATCCTGCCTCGATCAGGACTAGCTTCGCCATTCCGCTCTCCTTCGATCACCAAGGCTTTTCCCGCCTGGATTACCCGGTCTGGGGCTGTTTCAAATCGGGCCTTCTCGTGCCCCCCGAGCTCACCGTCGGCGGGAGGGTCTTCGCCTCCGATGTGTTCGTCAAGCCGAGCGTTGCCAAGAAGGAACTGCAGGCGGACGTTACGCTCCACGGGTCTGGCCCGGTGTCCGTAACCCTTAGCGTCGTCGATCCCGAAACCGAAAAAGTCGTGCAGGGGCTGGCATCTTCGAAGATCACCCTAGACGGCGAGAAGACCGTCTCGCTAAGTGGTTCCTTCCTAAACCCGACCCTCTGGTGGCCCGACCGGCCGAAGATGTACACCCTCCGAACGACGGTCCTCGACGGCGACAAAACGATCGACATCAGCGACACCCCCTTTGGCTTCCGTGAATGGACCTCCGACGGTCCCAACTACCGCCTCAACGGCGTCATCTGGCACGGCTGGGCCGAGTTGACCCCGGGCGATGCCAAAGAGACCTGGCTCGCCAACTACCGAAAGTCCGGCCAGCGGTTCGTCCGCATCATGGGTCCGTGCCAGAACGGCGGCAGCGTCTACTGGCACGGCATGCCCTTCGACGCTGCCCTCGACTGGTGCGACGCCAACGGCGTCAACGTCCGACGTTGCGGCCCGCTCGACGGCGAGGCTATCGGCTATATGGCCATCGACGACCAAGGCGGCATCAACAAACCACTCCTCCAAAATGTCCGCGACCAGATGGTCGCCCAGGTCAAGGGCGAACGGAATCACCCGAGCATCAACGTCTGGTCGGTCGAGAACGAGTGGCTCTTCATCAACTGCATCAACCTCTACGGCGGCCTGATGGACGATTTCGAGCGGGACATGGCCGGCACCATCGACGCCGTCCGTGCCGTTGACCCGACCCGCCTCGGCATGACCGACGGCGGTGGCGCGGGCAAAGCGAACCTCCTGCCGATTCACGGGGATCACTACGTCTACACGAACGAGCCGAACGACTACCCGAACCTCGCATACACCTCTCAGCCCAACGGCGGCGGTCGGGACCGCTGGGTCTGGGACGGCAAGCGCCCCCGGTACGCCGGGGAGGACTTCTTCGCCACCGGCATCAATCCCGCTGACTACGCCTGGATCCAGGGCGAAGAGGCGTTCGGCGGCAAGACCGAAGCCCAGCGCGGCATCGCCATGGTCCAAAGAATGATCACCGAAGGCTACCGCTGGTCTGGCGCCTTCACCGGCTTCCATCTCTGGGTCGGCGACGAGGGCAAGCAGTTCCCCGACAAGTACATCGCCAACGCCGAGCGCGTTGTCTTCGTCCGCCAATACGACTCCGCCTTCTCCGGAGGAACCAACGTCACCCGCACCCTCGGCGTGTTCAACGACTCCCGGTTTGCCGACCCGTTGACCGTCGATTGGTCCCTCACGGCCGGAGGCAAAACCCTCCAAAAGGGCACTAAAACCCTAACCGTCGTTCCGGGGAGTCGGTCCAATTTCGATATCCGCCTCGCCCTTCCCACCGTCGCCGCAAGAATGACTGGGCGATTGAATCTCAACCTAACTGCATCCGGGAAGTCGGTCTTTAGGGACCAAAAGGTAATCAACGTACTCCCCTCGCCTCTCTGGGGGAGAGGAGCCGGGGGTGAGGGGCGACAACTTGCCGTATACGACCCATCCAACAAGCTCGCGACTTACCTCACAAGCCAGAAAGTCGCTTACCGAACGGTCAAGGACCTAAAGCATCTCCCCCAAGACGCCCAAACCCTCCTCGTCGGCCCGGACGCCATCCCCGAATCCGCCAGTAGCGACCCCGCTCTCGCCGCCTATGCCTTCGATGGCCACCGCGTGATCGTTCTCGAGCAGAGCCATCCCCTCAAGTACGGTGCCCTTCCGACCGATCTCGAACCTGCTGACAAAGGGGGCGCGTTCGGCTTCGCGGAAGACGCGACCCACCCGGTTCTCGCTGGCCTCACCAGCGACGATCTCCGCGCCTGGGGACCCAACGCCCGCCTCTACGACCAGCCCTACCGAAAGGCCACCCGCGGCATTCGCTCCCTTGTCGAGGTCGGCCCCCGTCTCACCCAAACCGCGCTCGCCGAGGTTCCGGTTGGCAAAGGCGTCGTCCTTCTCAGCCAACTCCAAATCGGCCAAAACCTGGCCGCCGGTGGCCCTTCGCGCACACTCCTTGCAAACCTGATCAACTACGCCAGGACCTACCGTCACGTCGAACGCCCGGTCCGCACCGCCATCTCGGACCCCGTTTTCGCCAAAGCCCTCGACGCGACCGGCGTCCGAGCTACCGAAGTCAGAGACCCTCTAGCCACCCTCCAAGGTGCCGGCATCGCCGTCGTCTCCGCCACTCCCGCCAACCTAAAAACCCTGGCGGCAAACCTGCCCAAGGTCCGGACCTTCACCGCCGCCGGCGGCTCCCTCGTCTTCAACGGCCTCACCCCCGAGGGACTCGCGGACTACAACAAGATCGTCGGTGTCGACCATCTCATCCGTCCCTTCCGCCGTGAGAAGACGGCCCTGGCCACCCCTAGAGACCCGCTCGCCGCCGGACTTACTCAAGGCGACGTTGTGATGTACTCCAGTGAGCGGATGTTCGATTTCAACTCGGACATGTTTGTTGCCAGCGATATCTTCCGCTACGTGGTCGACACCGACGACGTGGCCCCCTTCGCCGCCCTTCCCAACGGAATGGAGAATACGGTCAATGGCTTTGTCAGCGCCGATGGCTGGAAGTACATCTTCTCCTTCACGCTCAAGTCGGGCGACAAGCCGGAGTACACCATGACTTGGCCCAAGACGCAACCGTTCCGCGAGCTCACTTGGATCGGTAACGGCTTCTATCACAAGGTCACCAAGATCGGCCTCTCCTTCGACGGCGGCCCGCTGGTCCCTTACGATGTTCAGCCGAACGTCGAGCCCCAAACCCTCGCGATTAGCCCGGTGAGAACCGCCAAGTCGATCCGGCTTGTGATCCTCGAATGGACGACCCAGGACGGTGCGACCGCCGAAGTCGTGGGGATCGATAACATCTACTTCAAACCGGCCCGCCCCGCCGGGTGGTTTGGGAAGGTCAAGCCGCTCATGAACGTCGGCGGCCTCGTCCGCTATCCCCAAGGGAGGGGCAACGTGGTTCTGGCCAACATGGCGTTCCTGGACAAGGAATCTGTCCCCGAGAACGCCGGGAAGAAGCGGGCGATGCTCGCCGCCGTCCTCCGCAATCTGGGCGCCGGCTTCTCGGGTGGCGCCAACGTGGTCGTACCGGGCGCGAAAGGCATCGTCTACACCCCGATCAGCCTCGCCGGAAAAGCCACCGCCTACCGCAACGACCGGGGCTGGTTCGGTGACGCCAAAAAGACCCTCGCCGAACTCCCAACCGGCCGGCAAATCTTTGGAAGCGTACCGTTCGACGTTTACGACTTCCCCACTTCGCCGGTACCCACGGCGGTGGTCTTAGGGGGCTCGGGCGTGCCCGGCAACCTGCCAAATCGTGTCGACGGAATCAAAGTCGGCACGAAGGCGAACGCCTTATTCTTCCTCCAAACCGCGCGGCTGGATTGGCGACGCGATAGTCGAGAGATTCGGGAGAGCAAACGCTATGAGTTGGCCCGTTACGTGGTGACCTACGCCGATGGGTCGGTCGTTCGCGTGCCGGTTATCGCGGAGGTCGATGTGGACGACTATCGGCAGATGACCCCGCACGATCTGCCGGGCGCGCGGCTGGCCTGGTCGAAGCCGTTCGCCGCGGGAGACGGCTCCGCAACCGCCTACCTGATGCAGTGGACCAACCCTCGGCCGGAAGTCGTGATCGCGACGATTGGGTTGGAGTACGGACCTGATCCTCGCGGGGTGCCAGCCCTACTGGCGGTAACCGCCGCAAAGTAGATCCGCACGTCCTTTTGAACTTTATCGCCATCCCTTCGTCGTTGCGGAAGTGATGTCTGCCGTTGCATTCCTTCTTCTTCAAACGGGGACGACGTATCGCGACCTCGTTTACTCAAAAGTCGGTTCTCGCGAGTTGCATTTGGATTTGAGGCTGCCGGTGGATGCTCCAAAGCCAGCGCCACTCATTGTCATCATTCATGGCGGAGGGTGGGAATCGGGATCAAAAGATGGAGCGACCAACCCTCGACTCCTGAGAAAGGGTTATGCCATCGCCTCCATCGAATACCGCTTGAGCGGGGAGGCGATTTTTCCGGCGCAAATTCAGGACTGCAAAGCGGCAATTCGGTGGCTTCGGGCGCACGCGAAAGATTACGGTCTGGACTCCCAGCGATTCGGAGTCACGGGCCACTCCGCTGGTGGCCATTTGAGTTCGCTAGTTGGGACCAGTGGTGGCGTGAAAGAGTTTGAAGTCGGACAAAACCTCGATCAATCGAGCGCCGTGCAAGCGGTGTGCGCGTTGTCTGGCCCCACCGATTTCCTTCAGATGGATCAACAGGCTGTCGGGGGTGGAATGCTCAAGCACGACAATACAAACTCGCCCGAGTCCCGACTTCTGGGAGGAAAGATCACCGAGCATCCGGACTGGGTTAAAAAAGCCAACCCAATCACGTATGTCGATCCAAAAGACCCGCCTTTCTGCTTGATCCACGGAACCAAAGACTTGACGGTCGCCCCCGGTCAGGCCACTCTTCTCCAGGAGTCGCTCGCCAAGGCCCATGTTCCGGTTGAACTTCATTTCCTGGAAGGAGCGGGCCACCGCCTTGGCGGCTCAGACCCTGGACGATGGACCGAAGAATTCTTTGATCGCCAGTTCAAAGACCGTAAGCCGCCGAGAAGTTGAGACAAGCAGGCGGAACCCTGACGGCTGTCCTCCCGTCCTAGACCCCATTCGCCTAAAGCGGCTCGCCGCAAGGCCGATTCCCGTTATGGTTGCGACTCACCCGAAAGCCGTCTCCCGGTCACAGCTTGCGCGGCTTGCGGAGCCGGACGCTTTCTTGTGGGCGACAGGCATCGAAGACACCTTCGTCTTCAATCCTCACCCTATCACCGGCCGCATCTTGGACGAGTACGAGCTCACCAAGCATTACGAGCGCTGGAGTGAAGACCTTGACCTTATGGGGTCCCTCGGCGTCACTGCGGCGAGGTACGGCATTCCCTGGTACCGGGTTCAGCCGGAAAGGAGCCGTTGGGACTGGTCGTTCGCCGACGCCGCCTTCGATCGCATGCTTGAACACGGCATCGATCCGATCGTCGATCTCATCCACTACGGCACTCCCGGATGGCTGGAGGGCGGCTTTCTGAACCCCGATTTCCCAGACCTGATGGCCGAATACGGCGCCGCGGTTGCCGAACGTTACAAGGGGCGAATCCGCTGGTACACCCCGCTTAACGAGCCGCGGATCACCGCCCACTACTGCGGCCGCATCGGCTGGTGGCCGCCCAATCGGTTCGGTTGGTCCGGCTTTACGGCGGTCATGATGGCCTGCGCGAAGGGGATCGTGAAGACGGATCGAGCGCTTCACGAAATCGACCCGGAAATCGTCTGCCTGCACGTCGATGCCACGGAGACTTACGAAAGTTCCGATGGAACTGCAGAGGCCGAGGTTCTCTTTCGCCGGGAACTCATCTACCTCGCTACCGACCTGGTGAGCGGCAATATGACTCTGGACCGGCCGCTCTACCCTTGGCTCGGCAAGCAAGGTGCGGCGGCATCGGATCTTGAGTGGTTGGCCGAGAATGGGGTGGCTCCCGACGTTCTTGGGGTGAACATGTATCCGATGTTCTCCAGGCGGGACGTTTCCCGCATCGGCAACCGCACCAAGTTCCGTGCGCCTTACGGGAGCCGCGCCATGGTGAAAGAGATCTGTGGCGGCTTCCACGCCCGCTACAATCGGCCGGTCATGATCTCGGAGATTGCTACCCGAGGGTCGATCCAGCGGCGGCTCGAATGGCTGGAGGAATCGTTGGCGGGGGTGAGGGAGCTTCGTGCCGAGGGCGTACCGGTCGTCGGCTACACCTGGTGGCCGATGTTCTCGCTCATCACTTGGGCCTACCGCCAGAAGGTCGGCCCCCTTCAGGACTACATCGTCCCGATGGGTCTCTGGGATCTTCGGGGGGATGAGTTGGAACGGGTTGAGACCGACGTCGTCCGCGCTTACCGCGCTCTGATCGCCGAAGGGCACCGTCCTGCAGGGCTTCTTAAGGGAGGGAATCATGTTTCGTAGCTTCTATATGGCCGGGTTCGAGTGCGCGACCGGGCACAACTCGTGCGGCGAGTGGATCGACCAGATCGCCTGCACCCAACACGATCTTCACCTGGACGAGGACTACCGCCGTCTCCGCGAAGCTGAGATCTTCACCGCCCGCGAAGCCATCCGCTGGCCCCTTGTCGATCACGGCCTCAGGTACGACTTCTCCACCCTTGATCCCGTTCTCCACTCCGCCGAGCGGCACGGCATCGAGTTGATCTATGACCTGTTCCACTACGGCTACCCTGCCGGGCTGGATCCGTTCTCCTACGAATTCGTCGATCGGTTCGAGGACTACTGCCACGAAACGGCCCGCTACATCGCGCGCCACGCCTCCGGCCCTTTCTACTTCACCCCGGTGAACGAACCTTCCTACTTCTCCTTCGCCGCCGGAGAAGCCGGCCTCTTTGCCCCCCACGAACGAGGCCGCTCCTACGAACTTAAAGTGAATCTGGCCCGCGCCGCCATTCGAGGGATCGATGCGATCTGGGCCGCTTGCCCGGAGGCGCGCATCGTCAACGCCGACCCCCTCTGCCACGTAGCCACCCCGCGCCATGCCCCGGAGATCCAGGGCGAGGTCGACTTCTTTAACCAAGTCGCCGTGTTCGAAAGCTGGGACATGCTGTGCGGCCGTCTCCTCCCCGAGCTCGGCGGCAGCCGCCGCCACCTCGACGTCGTCGGCATCAACTACTATTGGACCAACCAGTGGGAATACACCCATGCCGGGATTCCGCTTGCGGACGACGATGAGCGGCTGGTCCCTCTAAGCGACCTCGTGGAGAGCGTCTACCGCCGGTATGGCGGCGACGTCTGCATCACCGAGACGGCCCACGTCGGCGATCAACGCGCCCCGTGGATGCGCACGATCGCCCAGGAAGTCGAGAAGTTGTTCGACCGCAACATCCCCCTCCGTGGCGTCTGCCTTTATCCGATCCTCGGCATGCCTGAATGGCACGAACGCGACCGGTGGAGCCACATGGGTCTCTGGGATCTTCACGGAGAAGACCTGGGCCGCAACCTGCACGAACCACTCGGGGAGGCCTTGCGAGAGGCCCAAGCCGTAGTGCCGCCTTTCCGACGGCATCTCCCACGCTCTCCCCGGCATCCGGCCGGGCCGCATCTCCGCTAAACTCCGGACATGCCCCGAGCAACCGTCCTCAAAGCCCGGCTCGCTTTCGTGCGCCGAGACTTCGACGAAGTCCTTGGCCGAATCGACCAGACCATGCTGGACTGGGCACCCGCCGAAGGGATGCGCACCATCGGCGGCCAACTGGTCGAGGTCTTGATCACGGAAATGCAGATCGTCGCCAACCTCCGCGAAGGGAAACGTATCTCCGACGACGAAGCTAAGGCTATGGTCGGCAACTACGACGATCTCGCCCATCTCCGGCACTCCCTCAAGGCCGTTCGGGAAGACACTCTCGCCTACCTCGACTCGTTCTCCGAAGCGGAACTCGCGGAGGAGATTTCGTTCGACGGCGGCTGGATGGCCTCCCTCGGCCTTCCGACGATTCCGCGCGCCGAGATCTTCATCAACATCGCGGGGCACGAGTGGTATCACACCGGCCAACTCACGAGCTACCTCTGGGCTCGCGGCGACCATCCGTACGATTGGTGAAGCGGGATAATTATTTCAAAGAGCAGGTTTATGTCGTGAATTTTCACGACATTTCACGAGGAAATCTCGTAATATTTTATTTGGGTGAGCTTTTTTTGATGCATTAATGTAAAAGTAATCATTTCTAATTTAAAACCAAGTAGAGCGCACATACGTCTACTATTTTACCTGTTTGTGTAAGCTTTCCGGATTCGGATTCGGGCAACGTTTCGTTCCGTCGACGGCTTGCTCGAAGGGCTGAGATCGGCAACCCCGCCGGGGTTGGGGCGGTCGGGTTCCGCAGTTCCCGGGGTGACTACCCCGGGCTTTTGCATTCGGAAACCGCTCCGCGGTTAAGAAGGCTCTTCAAGGCAACATTTGTTCCACGCTTCGCCATGAGGAGAAGAAGGAATAGATAGGTGGTCCAATCCCACAAAGCTTGCGCCACCGGTACAGTTCGGCTAGACTGCCACTCGTGATCAGTCGCCGAAGCCTGCCCATTCTCCTCGCCGCCATCCCGGTCGTTGCAATCGGTCTCCGAGGGCGTCAAACTCCGGCCCCCATCGTGACTCCGCTGAAAGTCTCGGGCATCTACGGGGAGAGCGAGCAGGCCGGCTGGAAAGTCCAATTTCCCAGCGGCACGACCGAACACTACACCTACTCCATCAAAGAGAACAACGCCGTCGTAACCATGTCCGGCGATCTCGACCCGGCCGGGGTCGCCACGTTGGGGATTAATCTCAACCACCCGGGCATGCTCTACCTTCAGATCACCCCGAAGAGCGGTGGGAGGGGTTGGAGTTACGGCGCGGCCGTTGCTCCGACCAAGCTGAAGCCGGTGGTGGAGAAGCCGAAGGATTTCTGGTCCTTCTGGCACGACAAGATCGCGGAGCTTCACAAGATTCCGGAGAACGCCAAGCTCACTCTGGAGAAGAGCTATAAGCCTGAAGTTGGGCTCTTCACGATCCAGATGGACCACGTGAACGGTACGCACGTTTACGGCCATTTGGCTAAGCCGATGCTGCACGGCAAATATCCCGCCCTGGTGATCTTCCAATGGGCCAGCCCGCCCTACCCGCTGCAGAAGTCGTGGGCTATCGAGCCAGCCTCCCAGGGTTTTCTTACCCTCAACATTGAGCCCCACGACGTTCTTCCGGACGGGCCTCCCTCGTACTACCAAGGGCTACCCGCCGCGCTCCGGAACTACGCCTCCACCAACCAGGACGACCGGGATAAGAACTATTTCGTCGAGATGTATCTCCGCGACTACCGGGCCATCGACTACATCACCCACTGCCCCGATTGGGACGGTAAGACGATCATCGTGACCGGGGGCAGCATGGGTGGACAGCAGAGCCTTTGCGTGGCGGGACTTCACCCGAAGGTCACCCACTTGATCGTCGAAGAGCCGGCGGGTTGCGACATGAACGCGGCCCTCCACGGCCGCCAGCAGGGCTATCCCAACTACCCTTCCGGCAACCCGAAGGTGATGGAGGTCGCCCGTTACATCGACCCGATCAACTTCGCTTCCCACATTCGGGCGACTTCGCTGGTAGCGATGGGCTTTACCGACACCGTTGCGCCCCCCACCGGCATCTGGACGGCTTTCAACCAGATTCGCGGGCCTAAGGAGGCGGCTCCGATGCCAGAGGCTCCGCACAACAACACGGCGACGGCGGAACAGCAGGCCCCCTACTTCACACGGTCGGCGGCTTGGTTGAGCGCGTTGGCGAAGGGGAAGAAGGTGGAAGTTCGGAAGTGAAACCTGGGAGCGCGGGCTTCAGCCCGCCGAACGAGCCACGGCGAGTTCGAACGTCTCCAGATTTCGAGTGGTTTCGCTTCGCCTAGGCTCGCGGGCGGGCTAAAGCCCGCGTTCCCAGGATTTATGGTTAAATTAACCCAGTCCAATGCTGTACGCCGCTCTCCTCGCCTTCCAAGCGCCCGCCGACCAGCCGGTCGAGCGAACCGATAAGAATTCACAGCTTGCCCACGCGCAGCTCCTCGAGAAGGCGAAGAAAGGCGGGATCGACGTCTATTTCGAGGGTGACTCGATTACCCGTCGTTGGGGCTGTAGTGATGTGGGCTGGAAGGCGATGTACGAGAACTGGAAGGCTAACTTCTGGGGATGGAACGCCGCCGACTTTGGTTGGGGCGGCGACTCGACGCAGAACATCCTCTGGCGCTTGGACAACGGCGAACTCGACGGCGTCAATCCCAAGGTCATCGTGTTGTTGGCCGGCACCAACAATGTGGGCAATCGGCCCGGCGACGACGCCAAGACCGCGGATGTCACCCGAGGAATAAAGGCCATCCTCGACCGTTGCCGGGCCAAGGCGCCGAAGGCGACGATCATTCTCACCGCGATCTTCCCACGCAACGATAACATGGCCGTGATGCCGACCATTGATGGGATCAACCGGAACCTCGCGAAGCTCGCCGACGGGAAGAAGATTCGGTTTCTGAACGTCAACTCCGGGCTGGCGGATGCGAGTGGCAAGCTTTTCGAGGGGATGACGATCGATAACCTGCATCCTTCGCCGAAGGGGTATCAGGTGTGGGCGGATGGACTGAAGCCAATCCTAACTGAGTTGCTCGGCCCGCGGGCGACGACGGATCACGCGCCCCCTCCTACGGGGGATCCGAGCGCGAAGCCGCCGAAATAGAAGTCCGGGTGTGGAGTGCGCAAATTTATTTGCGCTGTTCTCAGGAGATTTATCTCCGTGATCACTACTTAGGTGGAAGCTACGCCAATAAATTGGCTGACTAGAGCGCAAATAAATTTGCGCACTCCACATCCGGACGTCACAATTCCCTCATGATTGAAATCTTCCTCACCGCCGAGGAGAAGTCTCGAGGGCGGCTAGATAGCGACAACCTCACGGAGGCCGTCCGAGCCCTTAAACAAGACGGTATCGTCGTCCTCCACGACGTGATCGATCCCGCTCACATCACGACGATCCGCGAGCGGGTCTTCCAGGACATCGACAAGCTAGTGAACCGGCCGAACGCGCCGTTCAACTGGAATCGGGGCAACCTGCAGCAGGACCCGCCACCGATGCCTCCCTACTTGTTCCGCGATGTCTTGGCCAACGATTTCGTGATCCAAGTCAACCGAGAGCTGCTTGGCCCGGGGATGTTTAATGCGTTTTATAGCGGCAACACGGCCATGCCAAGTGAGAGTCGGCAGCCGGTTCATGCGGATACGGGGCAGCTTTGGCCGAATCTCACGGTGGCGACACCACCTTATGCGCTGGTGGTCAACGTCGGGCTCGTCGATATGAGCCCGGAAAACGGGAGCACCGAGATCTGGCTCGGGACACATACCGACCCGACCGTTCTGATGCAGAGCGGGGATATCGAGGTCCCGCGGGAGGTTCTGGAGGCTCGACGGGCGGTTTCGCCGCCTTTTCAGCCAACGGTTCCAGTTGGGAGCGTGGTGATTCGGGACATTCGGCTTTGGCACGCGGGGATGCCGAATCGGACGCAGACGCCGCGGCCGATGATGGCGATGATCCATTTCGTCGGCTGGTGGCACGGCGGCAACTTCACGTTGCATAAGGATGCGGAGGAACTGCTCAAGCACCCCGGATTGCAGCAGCGGGCCACGTATGTCGACGGGCCGATCGACTACATTTCCACGCCGGACGGCCATGCCTTCGAGGAAAGCTAGCCCCTTTCTCAACCGCCTCGTCTTCTTGGTAACAATGCCCTGGGGGCCGCATATGATGCACTTTCGTCAAAGAAAGCCTAAGCCCCTGGGGCTCTCCCAGGCGTAACGTCCTGGGAGAGCCCCGGGGGCTGGGTCAGTAGAAATCGGAGGGTGGATCTAGTCGGCCCCCAGGGCATTGCCACCAAGAATCTCCACTCCCAAATTTCGGGCAAACTACGCCCATGCCGATCAAAGTCGCCGTCATTGGGGCCGGAAGCGTAGGTTTCACCCGCGGGATCACGCGGGACATCCTTTGCGTGCCGGAACTGCAGGAGGCGGTGTTTGCCTACCACGACATCGATGCCCAGAACCTGGACATGCTGACCCAGCTGGTGCGGCGGGACATCGCGCATAACGGGGTTGGGGCGACCATCGAGACTTCGCTCGACCGCCGCGCGGCTCTGGACGGGGCGGACTACGTCCTCTCCTTCGTCCGCGTCGGTGGCCTTGAGGCATTCAAGACCGACGTCGACGTTCCTTTGAAATACGGCGTCGATCAGTGCGTTGGCGACACCCTCGGTCCGGGCGGGATTATGTATGCGCAGCGGGGCATCCCGGCTCTCCTCGACTTCTGTCAGGACATTCGCGAAGTCTCCAACGACGCCCTCTTCCTCAACTACTCGAACCCCATGGCCATGCTCACGTGGGCCTGCAACCATTACGGCGGGGTTGAGACGGTCGGGCTTTGCCACGGGGTGCAGGGCGGGCATTGGCAGATTTCGCGGGCAATCGAATCCTGGGCCAAGCTCAAGGGGCTGATCGGCGAGGAAGAGAAGGTCGCGAAGAAGGATGTGGACATCGTCTGCGCCGGGATCAACCACCAGACCTGGTACATCCAGGTTCTCTGGCGCGGGATGGACATGACGCCGCACCTTCTCGAAGCCTTCGAATCGGTGGAGGATTTCCGGAAGACGGAGAAAGTCCGCATCGACATGCTCCGCCGCTTCGGCTATTACAGCACCGAAAGCAACGGCCACCTGAGCGAGTACCTGCCCTGGTACCGGAAGCGGCCCAGCGAGATCATGGAATGGATCGACCTCGGCTCTTGGATCAACGGCGAGACGGGCGGGTATCTGCGCGTCTGCACGGAGGGGCGGAACTGGTTCGAGCATGACTTCCCCAACTGGATGACCGCCGATCCGTTTGAGTATAAGGCCGAGAAGCGGGGGGAAGAGCACGGCTCCTATATCATCGAGTCGTTGGAGACGGGACGCGTTTACCGAGGGCATTTCAACCGGGTGAACAACGGGACGATCACGAATCTGCCGGACGACTGCATCGTGGAGGCGCCGGGCTACGTGGACAAGAACGGGATTTCGACGCCGTTGGTTGGGGCGTTGCCGCTGGGCTGCGCGGCGGTTTGCAACGCCTCGGTTTCTGTTCAGCGGCTGGCGGTCGAGGCTTCGATGTCGGGCGATGTGACTTTGCTTAAGCAGGCGATGCTGCTCGATCCGCTCACGGCGGCGGTGTGCAATCCGCCAGAGGTGTGGCAGATGACGGACGAGATGCTGGTGGATCTCGCGCCGTGGCTTCCGCAGTGGTCGGGGGAGATTCCGTTGGCGCAAGAGCGTTTGGCGACGGGGCCGCTGGTTCCCACCCGCGACTATCAGGGGGCGGCGCGGCTTCCCACGAAGACCATTGAGGAGATGGAGGCGAAGGCGGACGAGAATCGTAAGCTGGCGGCGGAATCGGATAAGGCGAAGGAGCGGCCGGCCGCCGGTTAGCGGGTAGGGTTCAAGCATGGCACTGTGGCCACTGCTTCTTCTCCAGACGATCATCCTCCGCAACGGCGATATGGAGTCCGGGACGACTTTCCCGCTGAATTGGGAAAACAAATGGATCGGTCAAGGGACCGTGACGGCAACCCGCGACATTTCCGAAAAGCATGGAGGAACCGCTTCGCTTCGGCTCGACTCCAGGGCCGATTCGAAGGGCCAGTTCTCGCAGTTCATCGAAGCTAAACCCGGCTCTAAGTTCACGATCGAGGGCTGGGTGAAAACGAGTGGGGCGGTGAAAGCGAACCTCGCTTTCCAACCCTTCTCGGCTGATTGGACCAAAAACGAGTTCAATCAGATCGGCTACTCGGCGAACGAGTCGGGCTGGCAGAAATTCAGCCAGACGGTGACGGTGCCCGACTGGTCGACTCGTTTCGCCATCGGGTTGACCGTTGAAGGTGAGGGGAGGGCGTGGCTGGACGATGTGAAGCTCATCGGCGACAACATCGGCGTGGAGGATAAGACAGTTCCGCCGGAGGTCCAAGACCCGACGGTGCCGTATCGCGGCTATTGGCCAACGGTTCCGGACGCTTGGAATCAGACCTTCGACGGGCTTAAAACCGAAGCGGCGAAGGGTGGCAAAGACGTGGTCTTCATCGGCGACTCCATCACCCAGGGCTGGACCGGCGATAACGGGAAACCGATCTTCGAACGCGAGTTCGGCCCCTTGAAGCCGATCAACCTGGGGATCGGCGGCGATAAGACGTGCCAACTTCTGTACCGCATCGACAACGGCCAGTTCGACGGACTCGACCCCAAGGTCGTGGTGCTCAACGTCGGGGTGAACAACCTTTGGGCCGGCAATCTCGATCCGGAAAAGGTTGCGGACGGAGTCTCCGCGGTCATCGCCCGCATCCGCGCGAAACTGCCCAAGGCGAAGATCCTGAACATCGGGATCTTGCCCGCGATGGAGAACTTGGACCACCCGACCCGGGTCCGAGCGAACGCCGTGAACGGCTTTCTGGCGAAGCGAGCCGACGGCAAACGGGTCGTATACGTCGACCTTGCGAAGACTTTCATCGACGGCGAAGGCCATCTATCGAAGGAGATCATGCCGGACTTCGTCCACCCCAACGGCAAGGGTTACGAGCTTTACGCCGCCGCCATTCTGCCCAAAATTCGCGAACTTCTAGACTCGAAATGATCCTACCGTTGCTCGCCCCGACCGTCGTCCGCATCCTGTTCGTCGGCAATAGCCTGCTCAACTTCAACGACCTCCCCGCCACCGTCGCCAAGATGCTCCAAAGCGACGGCAGCGAGCGGACCGTGACCTACAAGTCCTACTTCGTTGGTCACCTCGAAGACGTTACGCGAGGCTCCGAGGTGGACCGTGAAGTCACATCGGGCCCTTACGACATCGTCATTCTTCAGGCCGCGATGGTGAGTTCGTCCATGACGCGCACCTATGCCCAGGCTCGCGGCATCGAGATGGCCAAAGCCGCCCGTGCGCGGAAGGCCCGGGTGATTCTCTACGCGGAGTGGCCGCGCCGAGGGATCGACGAGACCGAGTACACGCTCAATGTCTACAAGGGCATCGCTAAGGCGGCAGACGCGGAGATCGTGCCGGTGGCCTACGCTTGGAACGAAGTTCGCGCCAAACTTCCTGCGGTCAATCTCTGGAGTCCTGACGGCAACCACGCCCAGCCCACCGGCTCATTCGTCGCGGCCTGCGCCGTCTACGTTCGGCTCGCCGGAACGACGCGGACGCCGAGCTATCGGCCTTCTGCGGTCGATGCTTCATTTGCCCAAGTCGCCCTCAAAGCGGCCCGTGATGTCGAGGCGAAGGTCCCACATGGCTGACGTCAGCGCACGGCAAAAGATCGCGGAGGCCGCCCCCGGGTTTGTGGCTCAACTGGAGGGGGAGAAGGCGGCCCGTTTCAAGGCGGACTCGATGCTCATCCCTTCTCCCACCCAGATCCGGGACGCCATCGCTGCGATTCCTTACGGCAGGTCGAAAACCGTTTTGGATGTCCGTCAGGAATTGGCTTTGGCCAACGATGCTGGGGTCACATGCCCCTTTATGATGAGCGTCGGATGGCGACTCGTCGCCCAGGCCGCCGAAGAGGACCGCGCGGAGGGCATCGCCGACGTCACCCCGTGGTGGCGGCTCACCCGGGATAAGAAACCTGACCCAAAAATGCCCGGCGGGATCGAAAACCACCGGGCGCTCCTCGCACAGGAAGGCATTGCAATCTGAGATTCCTGTGGTAATTTCGCCCGCTCACTTGGGTTTATCGATGTACCAGCGTGTCCCGAGGATGTACCAAACGTCGGCGATGGTATCCCTTCGTAGTAATATGTTCAGGTCAATCTTGCGAGGTCCCTTGGGCTCCTCGCCGTCCCCACAGTTGAGGCAACTTTGAACCTAAAAACGCTCGCTCTACTCGTCGTGACCTCCGTCGTTTTCGCGGGCTGCGGCTCCGGAGACAAGGCCGGTACGGAAACTGCGGACTCCGGAAAGCCGCCGGCCGAAGGCGAACTGACCATCGCGGTCATTCCGAAGGGCACCACCCACTCCTATTGGAAGTCGGTTGAAACCGGCGCCAACGCGGCGGGTAAAGAGTTCGGCGCGAAGATCCTCTGGAAGGGACCGCTGAAGGAAGACGACCGCTCCGGTCAGATTCAGATCGTTCAAGGGTTCGCCGCCGACAAGGTTTCGGCCATCGTCCTCGCTCCGCTTGACGACAAGGCGCTTGCTTCGCCGGTCGCCGATGCTTCCAGCAAGGGCATTCCCGTCGTCGTGATCGACTCCGCTCTCCAAGGCGAAGCCGGTAAGGACTTCGTCTCCCTGGTAGCCACCGACAACGAGAAGGCAGGCGAACTGGGCGGCGAGCGGCTCGCCAAGCTCTTGGGCGGTAAGGGCAAAGTGGTCCTTCTTCGGTACAGCGTCGGCTCGGCCAGCACGGAAGCCCGCGAAGCCGGCTTCCTTAAGGCCATCGCGAAGTTCCCGGGCATCACCGTTATCTCGGACAAGATGTACGCGGGCGCTACCCAGTCGGAAGCTCAGACGAAGGCGATGCAGATGATCGACGTTCTTAAAACGGCCGACGGCGTCTTCACCCCGAACGAGTCGTCCACCCTTGGCATGCTCCAAGCGCTGGTCTCCAGCAACCTGAGCGGCAAGATCAAGTTCGTCGGCTTCGACACTTCGGCCGAGCTGATCGAAGACCTCAAGAAGGGCCAGGTCGATGCGCTTGTCGCGCAGAACCCGGTTAAGATGGGCTACGAAGGCGTCAAGGCTGCGATCGAGAAGATCAAGGGCAAGACCGTCGAGAAGTCCATCGACACGGGCGTTGCGGTCATCGATAAGGAAAACCTCGAGACCCCCGACATCCAGAAGCTGCTCGCCGGTAAATGAGCGAACTGCGGATGGCCGGTATCCGCAAGCGGTTCGGGGCCACTTTGGCCCTGGACGGCGTCGATCTGTCGGTACAGAGCGGCGAAGTGCTTGCCTTGGTCGGTGAGAATGGAGCGGGCAAGAGCACGCTCATGAAAATTCTCTCCGGCGTTCACGCGCCTGATGAGGGCGAAATGACCCTGGGGGGCGCGCCGTACCGGCCTCGTAGCCCTCTCGACGCCCGCAAATCGGGCGTCGCCATGATTTATCAGGAGCTTTCCCTCGCCCCCGACCTCTCGGTGGCGGAAAACATCGTCATCGGCGAAGAGCCCCTCAAGGGCCGCCTGATCGACTGGAAAGCCCTCAAAGCCCGCGCCGCCGAGGCGATGGCCGTCGTCGGACGCCCCGACATCGACCTCGACACCCCGGCCGGCCTGCTTCCGATCGCGATTCAGCAGTTGGTCGAAATCGCCCGCGCCGTCTGCCTCGGGAGCAAGGTCCTTGTTTTCGATGAGCCGACCAGCTCCCTCGCCCGCGCCGACGCGGAGCGACTGTTCGAACTGGTCAAGCAGCTGCGCGCGAAGGGCCACGCCATCGTCTACATCTCCCACTTCCTTGAGGAGGTTCGCGAACTTTCCGACCGTTATGTGATCATCCGCGACGGGAAAACCGTCGGTAGCGGCATCACGGAAGGGACCAGCGAAGCCGAGATCGTCTCGCTCATGGTCGGGCGCGACGTCAGCGATCTCTATCCGCGCTCGCCACGAACTCCCGGCGAAGCCATCCTTGAGGTAAACGGCCTGGAAGGCAAAAAGAGACCTGGCGTATCCTCCCTCACCCTTCGCCGCGGCGAAGTCGTCGGCATTGCCGGTGTCGTGGGGGCAGGGCGAACCGAGTTTCTTCGCACGATCTTTGGCCTGGATGCCGTGAAAGACGGCTCGATCAAAGTGGCTACCCACGAGGACCGGGGCGCTTCCGTGCGCAAACGGTGGGAAGACGGCATGGGCATGGTGAGCGAAGACCGCAAGACCGAAGGGCTGGCCCTCGCGATGAGCATCGCGGACAACACTACGTTCACGAAGCTCCCCCGCTTCTTCAATCCGGCCGACATCGAGAAGCAGGCGGAAGCCTCCGCCAACCGGATGCAAGTGAAGCGAAACCGGATGAGCCAGCCCATCGGCGACCTCTCCGGCGGCAACCAGCAGAAGGTCGCCATCGGAAGGCTTCTCCACCACGACGCCGACGTCCTCCTTCTTGACGAACCGACCCGCGGAATCGATGTCGGCTCGAAAGCCGAGATCTACCGCACTATCGACGAGCTTGCGGCCACCTCCAACAAAGCCGTCCTCGTTGTCAGCAGTTACCTTCCAGAGTTGCTTGGAATCTGCGATCGCATTGCCGTCATGCACCGAGGCGTGCTCGGCCCGGCTACGCCGGTTGAAAATCTAGACGAACACGAAATCATGAGACAAGCGACCGGAGCCGCGGCTTGAAGGCTCTCAATAAAATCGGCCCCTTCCTGGGCCTTCTTGCCGTACTGATCCTCTTCTCCGTCCTGCGGCCGAAGACGTTCGCGACGTTCGACAACTTCCAGCTCATCCTCCTCCAAACGGCGGTTGTGGGCATCGCGGCGATCGGCGCGACGATCATCATCATTTCGGGCGGGATCGACCTTTCGATCGGCTCCAACATCGCGCTCTGCACGGTGGTGGTCGCCAAGCTGCTCAACGCCGGCGCTCCTCCGCTCGTGGCCGGTCTGGGCGGCATCGCGGCGGGTGCGATCTGCGGGCTCTTGATCAGCCTGCTCATCACCAAGGGCAAGCTCACCCCGTTCATCGTCACCCTTGGCGCCTGGGGCGCCTTGCGTGGCGCGGCTAAAGGGTTGGCCAACGAGACCGTCGTCTCCGCGCCAAGCACCTGGCTCAACATGCTTCTCCGATCCCCGGAACAGAAGTGGATGATCTTCCCTATCGGCGTCTGGCTGATGATCATCCTTGGCGTGCTGGTCAGCGCGATGCTGAAGTACACGCGATTCGGCCGCCACATCTTCGTCATCGGCTCCAACGAAGCCACCGCCCGGCTCTGCGGCATCGCCGTCGAGCCGCGCAAGATCCTCATCTACACCCTCGGCCTAAGCTTTGTCGGCCTCGCCGCGGTGCTGCAGTTCGGTTACCTCAGCATGGGCGATCCCACGACCGCGAACGGTTACGAACTGAGCGCGATTGCGGCGGTCGTCATTGGCGGAGGAAGCCTCGCCGGCGGCCAGGGTTCGATCCTTGGCAGCCTGATCGGCGCGACGATCATGACGGCGATCGGCAACGGTTGTACGAAGATGGACCTTCAAAACTGGGTCCAGGAGATTGTGACGAGCGTCATCATCGTGCTGGCGGTCGGTCTGGATCGGCTGCGACACAAGACGGCGAGCTGACCATCTCTGGAGTGCGAAGCATCAGCTCCGTAATCGCCACCAAAGTGGCAGTTACGGAGCAAATCCTATCTATGTCGATTACCCAACAGGCACGAGCGCGACGACCGTCTTGCCCAGGTGGGCCTGGGTCCGGTTCCGCTCAATCGCCTGCGGAGCCTCCTCTAGACTCACGACCGACTCGATCTTCTGACTCACGCGTCCTTCCACGATGTCCCGAGCCGTTCTCTCGACCTGCGCCGGGTCGGACTTCGTCATAAGAAAGACCCCTTTCTTTCCTGGGGGAACTTTCGCCGCGATGTCCGGGGCAGCGGTCGAGACGATCATGCCGTTCGGGGAGAGGACCGACCACGACCGGTCGAGCGTTTCGCCGCCGACGAGGTCGAGCACGAGATCGATGTTCCGAGCCTTCTCCTCGAACCGCTCCGTCTCGTAATCGATGACCTCGCTCGCTCCGAGCCCACGAACGTAGTCCGCGTAACGTCCCCGCACGCTGGCGATGACCGTCGCCCCGGCCTGCCGCGCGAACTGGACGGCGAAAGCGCCCACGGCTCCGGCCGCACCATGGATCAGCACACGGCTGCCCTCGCCAATCGAACCGCCCGCCTGCAGACTCTGCCACGCGGCCCGAACGACGGTGTGAAGGCCCGCCGCCTCGATGAAGCTCATGCCCTCCGGAACATGCCCGAGATCGGTCACGGGGGCGAGAACTTCGTCCGCGTATCCCCCGATAGCGCCCAGTCCGCCCATAACCCGGTCCCCTTCCCGGAACCCCTCCACGCCCCCACCGACGGAGACAACGACGCCCGCGATTTCTAGCCCGAGCGTCGCCGAAAGCTCCATCGGGAAGACCTCCTTCACGTAACCTTCGCGGATCTTCCAATCCAACCCGTTCACGCCGGCGGCGTAGACTCGAATGAGAACCTGGCCCTCCGCCGGACGGCCCGGCGCCTTGATGGACACGACCTGCGTAGCGTCCTCCCCACCGTATCTCATCAGTTGAAGCGCCCGGATCTGGCCCGTCTGAGTTTCGTTCGTGTTTTCGTTCATGTTCCGTTTCCTGAAATTATGTGTCCGACCACATAACTATATCACAGAAAACGTGGCTGGCAACATAAACGTTAGCGCGTCCGGATAAAGACCCGAAAATTCCGCTATTCCAGTTGGTCGCGCATCTTACGCGCCAAGCGGATGAAGGTCTCCGCCTCCTCAGTGGAGAGCCCGTTGGAGGTTCGCTCCTCCAACTGGCGCCACGCCTCCACGATCCTTCCCTGGATGCGTTGCCCGGCTTCGGTGAGAAATACGCGGGTGATCCGCGCGTCCTTGTCGTCCTTGCGGCGCTCCACCAAACCCGCCGCCTCCAGGCGCCCCACCGTTTTGGCGATCGTCGAATGGTCGGAACGGATGAGGTGGGCCAAGGACTTCTGCGATTGGCCGTCTTCGGATCCAAGCTGGGCCAACAGGAGTTCCTGACCCGTATATAGCCCAAGATTCGAGATAAGGGTTCCGGCGAGAGCGCGGTGAGCGCGCGCCACGCCGAAGATGGCGAAGCTCAAGGGACAGCCTTCGGCGAGAACGGGCAATTCTTGGTCCTGGGAGTTCGTCTTGGGCTTCGCCATCACTGGGCAGTGTATCTAGTGAAGCGTCGGGTAATCCGTGTAGCCCGCCGCCCCGCCGCCGTAGAACGTCGCCGGATCGGGCTCGTTGAACGGGGCGTCCGCTCGGAACCGCTCCACAAAGTCGGGATTCGCCAGAGCCCAGCGGCCGATCGACACCACGTCCGCAAGCCCCGCCGTAACGTCGTCGCCAAGCCCTTCGAGCGTTCGGCCGAGCCTGAGCAGAATGAGCGGGTTCTTCCAAGCCGATCGGATATCGCGGAGCAGCGCCTCGTCGCCCGCGTACATCAGGTGCAAATAGGCGAGGTTGAGCTTGGCTAGCTCCGGCACGAGGTACCGGTACAGACTCGGCCCTTCCTCCCCCTCCTCGATTCCGTTCAGCGTCACCCCCGGAGAAAGGCGAATTCCAGTTCGCTCCGGCCCGATTTCCTGTGCGATGGCCGTCGCCACCTCAATTGCGAAGCGCGTACGATTCTCGATCGCCCCGCCGTACTCGTCAACGCGGGTGTTCGCGTTCGATGCGAAGAACTGCTGGACAAGATAGCCGTTCGCCCCGTGGATCTCCACGCCGTCCGCGCCCGCCTCCACCGCCCGCGCCGCGGCATGCCTAAACTCCTGAATGGCCTGACGAATTTCCTGAGCGGATAGTTCGCGCGGCTCCGGAATCGGCTGCATGCCCTGCATCGTGAACATCGGTGTGCCCGGTGCAACGGCCGACGGCGCGACCGCTTGGCGGCCGTGAGGTGTGTTTCCCGGATGCGAGACCCGGCCCACGTGCATGAGCTGAATAAATAGGCCCGCCCCCTTCTCGTGAACGGCATCCGCAATCCTCCGCCACCCTTCCACATGCGAGTCGGCGTAGATGCCCGGGGTCATCAAGTAACCCTGCCCGTCTGCGGACGGCTGGGTTCCCTCCGTGATAATAAGCCCGAGTCCCGCCCTCTGAGCGTAGTACTCAGCGGCGAGTTCGCCCGGCGTACCGTCGAATTGAGCCCGACTGCGCGTCATCGGCGCGAGGGCGAAGCGGTGCCGAAGGCTCAGGTTGCCGACGGTAGTGGGGGTGAAGAGAGCGTTCTTGTTCATGGTCTTTTTCCTTTCTTGGGGCAGCGGCCGTTTATGTTGCCAGACACATAAGTATAGCCCAATAAATGTGGTCGGCCACATAAATAGATTTTTTGGAGAATCCCCCTCGTAGAATGAGGAGCGATGCCATCCCTTCACGATTTGCTCAAGGCCCGGTTCGCAGCCACCCGCCAAGACCTGCGGCAGGTTCTCGACCGGCTCAGCGAGCAGGACCTCGACTGGTCCCCGCGCGAAGGTATGAGGACGATCCGCGAGCAGCTACTTGAGATCGCGGACAAAGAGGTGGAGACCCTGGGCTGGGTCGCGACCGGCTCCTGGCCCGACGACCACGAGGGCGCCTTCGCCGCGGACGCCTCGCTGACCGAGATCCGCGCCCGCTTAGACGCGATCCGCGCCGACACGCTCGCACTCGTCGACTCCCTCGACGAGGAAAGTCTCCGCAAGCCCATTGCGGCGCCCGAGATTTGGTGGGAAGCGCTGCGGCTTCAAGCCTGTCCGTTCGACGAGATCCTACGGAATATCGCCGCCCACGAGTGGTATCACACCGGCCAGATCGTCACCTACCTCTGGCTAATGGGCGACGATCCGGAGGCCTGGTAGCTCGCGCTATTTGATCCACAAATAGACCGGTTCTTCGCCGATCGTCAACTTCAACCGGCCGCGCGAGATCGCCGTCGACACACTCGACGCCGCCCCTTCCGTCAGCGGCATCCTCTCCGCGCGGACCACCTTCCCCTTCGGGGCAGGCAAGGTCACCTCCACCTTCCGTCCGGACCCTGTAGCCGACCAGACCACCCAAACCAAGCCGTTCGGCCCGCGATACTGATACTGATACGTTCCGCCGGCTTCGGAGAGAATCGCCTTCTCAAATCGCTTGTCCCCCAACGACTTCAGGAGATGCGCTACCGCGTAGAACGAAGGCTTCGGCTTGAAGTTCCGCGTCAGGCCCGACGAACCATGAAGCTGGGGACTGTCGTCGTCGTTGAACCAGTAGAGATAGGCTCGATCGATATCCATAGCGGAGAAGGTCAGATAGGAGCGGACGATGTACTTCGCTTGCTCGGCATCCGTGTTGCCCAGCCATTTGGAGAAGTCCCCCGTCGGCTTGTTGGGCTTCGTCGTCGCGTCATAGCCGAACTCCGTAATCCAAATCGGTCGCCCGGGGGCGTGCGCATTCCGCCAGTCGACAATTGCCTGCGGCTGCTTTAGGTAGTTGATCTTCGGATCTTCGGGGAAGCTCCGGCGCCATGTCGGCCACATCTCCGCGAAGGCGTAGGTGTGCACGTTCAGAACGTCGATATACGATTCGAACCCTTGGAGGCAGGCGATGTCTTTGGAGTACTTGTCCTCCTTACCCACCGCCACCGCGCAGGTCGCGATCTTCATTTTGGGGTCGCCCTTCCGAATCCCCTTCGCCATGCTCTCGAATACTGTCCGGTACTGAGCCTCCGTGAAATCCGCCGGCTCGTTCCCGATCTCCACCACCTCCAGGAGGCCGGACGGCCCGAAGGCGCGGGCGAACTGTTCTCCATACTCCGAAGCCTGCTTCGGAATATCCGTCCAATGCTTTGCCGGAATCGACTCGAACATCGCCGAGGCTTCCGTCTTATAGCCCGCCTTCTTCCAGTCGCCATACAGCTGAGCCCAATTGACCCCGTTCTGCGCCATCGGCAGGATGGGCTTTTTCGTCAGGTCGTCACCCAGGTCCCAGGCCACCGGGTGATAATTCCGAATTAGCCGGGTGACCGGCGCGTAGAGGTCTGGCTTGAACTGGACGGTGTGAGTATTCAGGCCGATGAAATCGCGCATCAGCGGCTTCGTGACGAGCAGGATCAGGGGGAACAGCATCGAGGTTAACGTTAGCTAAAAACTTGTTGGGAGAAGGGATAAGTTTTGTTTTGGGCTGAGTTCATAGAATAGATCCTATCAGACCCAGACCTTAACCCAAAGACCCTAAGCCCAACGATCCCAACACCCAAAAAATCCCCACGCCGATCTACCAGGATTTCAAACGAACTTCCGAATTGGCTCGAAAGCTGCCGTATGCTTCCATGTAATGTTCATTCTCGCTCCGATTCCCACCACGACCACCGAATACAAAATCGTTGACATCCGCCGAACTTCCGTCTTCGCCGGCAAACTCGGTCAGCGCGTCTCCGAAGACGTTGTCGTCGAGAGCAACGGCACCAAGATCCTGGTTCACATCGCAGGCAGCTACCACAGCCTCATCGTCCGCGAGGGCCAGCGCCTCCACCTCGGCGACACCATCTCGATCAAGGGTGCCATGCCGACCGAAGGCGCTACCGTCGCCCGCGGCCGAATCGCCAAAGCCTAAGCCTTAGGCCCTCTCCCTCTCACCTAGGTGAGAGGGAGAACCAAAAAATCACCGTCCGAGCTTTCTAAAGAACTCCGGCAGATCCCGCGGCTTCAGTCGGGTGTAGTCGCCCAGCGCTTCCGCACCTTTTGCCTTCGTCGGCTTCTCATCCCCCGTCGCCGCACGCCAAACCGCAACCGAGTCGAACCGCTTTGCCGTCTCCACGAACGGCACCGCCAATGACGACCGATAGTCGTTCCCCCGGAAGGTCACGTCTCCCGGAATTCGTTTCGGGAAATTATTCCGCACGAACGCAGAGCCCGACGCCGAGATCTCTACCACGTTCTGTCGAACCATGGCACGCTCTAGCCGTTGGGTCTCGATCGCCACTTTGTCGTCCCGGATGAAGGTCGCAAAAAGCCCCCCGTTCTCCCGCTTTTGCAGGTCCGGCAGAGTCAGCACCGCAAGGTTCTCCTCAATGAGACAATTGTAGAGCCCCGATCCCCAAACCACGAAGCCAAATCCAAACGGCTCCCCCTTCGCCTTCCGTCCGTCGTCGACACTCACCGAATTCCGGATCACGTTGTGGTGCGTCCGCGGCGAGCTCGGATAGTCGCAGTGCATGTACCCGGGCCCCGCGTTGTCGTACGAAAGGCAGTGCTCGACGATGCAGTTCACCGACCCGCCGTCGAGGTCGTAACCCCCACCGTCCCCCGAGCCGCGCGTGCCGTTGGCGATGCAGTACCGGAACTTCACGTTCTTCGCGCACCACGCCCACATCCCCAACGCCCCGCCCTCGCCTCGGTTCCCGGTTGCCTGGCAGTACTCCACCGTTGCCCCGTCAACCCCATTTAAGATGATTCCGTTGCCGTCCAGATTATTCGAAACGTCGCAGTCCGAAAGCACGATCCCGCGATGGGCATAGCCCTTGGAGAGATAGGCCACACTATCCGCCGAAAGGATCCCGGTGCCGTAGTTGCCATGAACGATGGCCCGCGAAATCCGCAGATCGTCGAAGCCGTTTAAGCTGTCCTTCGCTGCCTGGATCGATATCCCCTCAGCGCCGAAACCCGATACTTCGATGTTATCTACCCGCACATAGGGCGACCGCTTGTTCGCAGGCGCGCTCAGCAACAGCCCAACGTGCTCTTTATTCTTGGCCGAAGCTCCACCGATGAGCGTCAAATTCCGAACCTCGATCCCGCCGGTCTTCACCGTGACCGCAGGCCCCAAATTCGAGACGATGGTTGCGGGTGATCCCGAAGCCGTCACCACCACCGGATCCTGCGGAGTTCCCCCGGTCGACAGAACCAGACTCCCCTCGAACGTTGTCCCTCCGGCCAACAGCACCCGGTCTCCTGGCCCGAGCACCTCTTTTGAAACGCACGCTAAGGTGCGCCAGGCATGGGAACTCGAAAGCCCGTCCGCCCCGTCATCCCCCGACGGCGAAACGAAGAACGTCCGGGCAGCGGCAAACAGGAGAACAGAGATCGTCATAGTCGGCTTCCGGCGGTTAGCGGAAGCTTATTCCAGATCGAAGAATTTCTCTGCGTGGCTCTGGGCACCCGGCACCCGTGTCAAGAAACACTACGCACAACACGGGCACTCGAGACGAACCATCCCCTAACTCCCTAAACTCAACCCTTCGTACTCCACCTTCACGAGACCACCCGTATCGTGGCTACAGGCAATCGGTCCTACCAACACCGATTTTGGCAACTTATCCGGCACAGACGCGAAGCTCTTCCAAGCGCCGCCCGTAAAGTAGAACGCCGTAATCGTCCCCGCCTTCCTTACCAGCCGCAGTTGCAAGCCCGGAAACTTCCCTTTCGCCGTCGGCGGAGCAGTCGTATCCCCACCGGCGGTATCCCGATGCGCCAGCTGCACCTCCCCGCTCGGGAACGAAGACAGCAGCGCAAACGGCGAATCCGCCGCATCCGAAGCGCGAATCATCAGCCCAGCCTTCGTGTAAGAGTCGATGTTCTCCTCGGACCGAATCGTCACGGTGATCGAGAAGTCACCTTCCAACCGCCGATTCAGAAACCGGAACGAATCCTTTGCCCCCCAAACATCGCTTCCTCCCCCATAGAGCGCGAAACCGGTGGACGTATTCTCCAACCCACCCGCCAAGGGCGAGCCAATATCCGTCTGCCGCCAACCTACCAAGGTCTCCTGAGGCGCGGTCACTCGCTTGGGCGGAGGCTCCGGCAACGGCCCGGGCTTATACGTCGGATCCCCCAACGCCTTCTGCAACGGAAGGTTGATCGCCAACTCCTGCGTCGCGAAGCTCCGGAAATACGCCTCAATCGCAGCCTCCGAATCCTTGTTGAAGTCGATCTGCAACGCCGGTTTCGCGTTTGCCACCGCCCCCCAAGACGCGTTGCCGTGGCCGCCCTCGGTGTGCTGGATCTTGTAAGACCACATCGTCGTCGCCCAACTGTAACTCGCGTGCTGGTCGTAGGTCCGCCGCATCATATCGGCACCACCGGCGGCGTCGAACACAACATTCATCTCGCCGACGAGGAACGGAACGTTCAATTTCCTCACGTTCGCCGCGATCCCTTTCAGCGATTCCAAATGCTTCCGCTGGGTGGCAATCGTCGGATCACCGCCCCCAAAGAGTCCTGGGTAGTAGTGCATCTGGAACCCAACGTTGTGCCAACCGTTCGCCTTCGGGTCGCCGTACTGGTCGAACCCGTCGAAATGGCCCATCGCGTAAACCAGTTTCGAGGGGTCCACCTTTCGAATCTCTTTCAACGACTGCTCGAAGATCGGCTTCTGCAGCGGCTTCGGCGTCCCATAAGGCTCGTTCCAAACGTCGTACGCCACCACCGCCGACCGGTTCCGGTACCGCTTTGCGATCTCGCCCCAGAGCCAAGCCAACCGCTTCTGATCCTCCGGGCTGTCCTTGATGTGGTTCTGGTCCGAATGCCCGGTGTGGTCATACGGGCTCTGCCCGCCCTGGACGCCGTGCATGTCGATGATCGTATAGAGCCCGTTCTGCTCTGCCAAATCGATCGCCCGGTCGATCCATTTCCAGACGTCCTTCTTCAGGTGGAACGGATACCGATCGTCTTCCATCAACCGGTACTGCGTGGGAAGTCGGACCGCGTTAAACCCGAACGTCGGCAAGATCTTAAAGTCCCGCTCGGTGAGCCAAGAAGACCGGTACGCATCCATCAGCCGGTCCTTTTCCGCCTCGCCGAACCGGCGGGTTAGGATCGCCTCGAGGTCGAACTGGTCCTTCGGCGGGTTCTTTAGAGCCAGCATCCAGAACTCGATGACGTGCCAATTCCCCAGGTTCGCCCCTTTGAGAAGGACCTCTTTCCCAGAAGGATCGAGTAGCCGATGGCCCTCGACATGGAGGGCTGGGAGCGGTGCCAGGACGGCGGCGATGCCGAGCAGAGCGGTGAGCACAAGGCCAGAATACTCCTAAAAATCCGGAGATAAATCGATTCATCTCACCGGTTTTCTATGATATGATTAATCGATCCATCGGATTCTGTCCGGTGGCGAGAATCCAGCGATGAAGCTTAAGAAAACTCTCCTCTGCCTCCTACTGGCGATGCCGCTCTTCGTGGTCGTGGGCTGCGACTCCAACCCGACCAACGCGCCGTCCCAGGCCGAAATCGATCAGGCAAAAACCGACCAGATTGCCGCCATCGACAAAGACACGTCGATGACGGAAGAGGACAAGCAGCGATTGAAGCAGGCCAAAGGACTCGTCCCGGGTGGCCCTCCTGGCTACCAGGCCGAAAGTGCAAAAGGCCGCGACAAAGGTTAGGCTAGCGTCATGGGAATTACGATCAAAGAAGTCGCGAGAGCGGCGGGCGTCTCTTCGGCGGCCGTCTCGCGGGTTCTTCATGGCCGGGGCAAGAACATTCGGGTCAGCGAGAGCAAAGCCGGCGAGATTCGCCGGGTCGCGAAGGAGCTCAACTACGTTCCCAATGCCCTTGCCCGCGGTCTTCGCGTCAACAAGACCAACACGATCGGCCTCCTTTTCGAAAACTTCGCCGGTATCGCCAGCGGTCCGCAATACATCGTCGAACTTCTCGACGGCGTTGCCCGCACCATCTTCCCTCGCCACTATCGCCTCACCATCCTTTCCGAGCTCAACCACGACAACGTGATCGGCAGCCTCGGTGATGGCCACCTAGACGGCGTGATCTGGTGCAAGATGGCCCGCGATGAGAACGTGCTGGAGCAGATTCGCAGCTGCCCCATTCCCATCGTCGCAATGAACGCCGCGGCCCCCTCGACCACGCCTTTCGTCGCATGTGACAATCGGCAAGGGATCGAGTTGGCGCTAGATCATCTGGCCAGCCTGGGTCACCAGCGGATTCTCTTCGTTCACGAACGGGAAGAGCACGACGCTCCCGACTGCATCGAGCGTCGCGAAGCCTTCCGCGCCGGCGCCACGCGACGCGGCATGGTTCATGACGTCGAGGCTTGGAATTGGCACATGCAGGAGTTCCATCGTTGGCGCGAGATCGGCGGACGCCACACCGCGATCATCGGCTGGAGCGAGCGTTGCGCCGCCGCCATCCTCCTCCGCGCCGCCGAAGCCGGGATCGACGTTCCTACCGAACTCAGCGTCGTCGGTTTCGACTCCACCGCCTACTGCGAGACCACCCGTCCCCGCCTCACCAGCGTTCGCCAGCCCATCGCCGAGATGAGCACGCGCGCCGCCACTCTTTTGCTCGACTTGATTGGGGGGGAAGACTCCTCCGCGCCATCGTCCCTTTTCCCCTGCACTCTCGATGTGAGAGACAGCACGGCCCGACCCTCAACGCTGAGGAACATCCATGAATAACTCTCGCAAGGCATTCACTCTTATTGAGCTTCTCGTCGTCATCGCGATCATCGCGATTCTTGCCGCCATCCTCTTCCCCGTCTTCGCCCAGGCTAAGCTCGCCGCGAAGAAGACCCAGTCCCTCAGCAACGTGAAGCAGCTGGGCACCGGCGTCATGATGTATCTGAACGACGCGGACGACACCTATCCACAGTCCGAGTTCGGAATCAACGACACTCACCAGACCTGGGCCACCGTCGTCGATCCGTACGTCAAGAACGGAGACAACAAGGTCAGCACCGCTGGCGTCACCCAGAACTGGGCCGATAGCGGCATCTACCGCAGCCCGGGCAACCCAGTGGGCGTTACGCCAGGCCAGTCGTCCGGCGGCCAGTACTCCTACGGCGTCCACCACGGCCTCTTCGTCAACAACTACAACAACGGCAACAACGGTAACCCCGGTGTCCAAGCGTCCGTGGTCGAAACCCCCGCCGACCTCGTCGCCCTGATGGAGAAGGGCGCTAACGGCGCAGCTTGGAACTACCCGTGGTTCATGGACTGGCAGCAGCAGTGGGTCGGCGCGATCTGCACCACCGCCGGCAACCCGGCTACGGTGTTCCGCGACGGCGTTGATGTCTATACCAAGGGCACTCCGGTCTACAGCCCGGTCTTCGACAGCGACTGCACCTCAAGCACCGCCGGTGCCTGGGAATGCGCCGCCCACGCCCGCTACCGCTTCCCCAACACCGCCCCCATGGCCTTCGCCGACGGCCACGCCAAAGCGATCAAGAAGGGCGAGATCAAGTGGTTCAAGAACATCTGGCTCGACCGCCGCAACATCAACACCGTAGGCGGTGCCTACGGTTACGAAAACGGCTCCGGCTGGGGCTTCCCCGGCATCCACTAAGCGGTTGCCAGACCCCAAAAGCCCCTCTACCGTAACCGGTAGAGGGGCTTTTGGGCGGTTAGCCGTTCGCGGTGAAGAGAGTAAGCCCGCTAACCGCCAACCAAGATAAACTCCGCGATATGTCCGCGTACACCGAGCTGCTCGACCTCTACCAGGAGGTCACCGCCCTGAGAGCCGCCGGGTCGCTGCTCTCCTGGGACCAGCAAGTCCTGATGCCCACCGGCGGTGCAATCGCCCGAGCTGCTCACGTCGGTCGGCTCCGGCGTCTCACCCACGAGAAACTCACTGGGGACGCCATGCTCCGCGCCGTCGAGAAGGCCGCCGCCGAATCGGACCCCGATTCGGACGAAGGACGCGGCGTAGCCGCCCTCCAACGAGAACTCGAATCCGAAACCAAACTCCCCGTCGAGCTGGTCGTTCGCAAAGCCCGCCTCTCCTCCGAAGCCTACGACACCTGGAAAATCGCCAAGCCCACCAACAACTTCCCCCTCCTTGCCCCTCACCTCGAAGGCCTCTTCGACATCGCCCGCGAAACCACCGAGTACCTCGGCTACACCGACCATCCGTACGACGCCCTGATCAACCTCTACGAGCATGGCGCCACCTACGCCGAAGCTCGAACCGTTTTTGACACCATCAAAGGCCCCATCGTGGAGATCGTCAACGCGCAGCCCCCGGTCGATGACTCCGCCCTGCGTGGCAACTTCGATCCCGAAGGCCTTCGCCGCTTCGCCCAACACGCCGCCGCCGAAATCGGCTTCGACTTCGGCCGCGGCCGCCTCGACGTCTGCGGCAATGCCTTCTGCTCCGGGGTCGGCAACGCCGACGTCCGCATGACCACCCGCCCGAGCGACCATATCAAGGGCATCGTCTCCTCTTCCCTTCACGAGATGGGCCACGGTCTTTACGAACAGGGGTCGCCCACCGAATGGAACGGCACCCCTCTCGGCGGCGGCGTCTCCCTGGCCGTTCACGAGAGCCAGTCGCGCCTCTGGGAAAACGTCGTCGGCCGCTCCCTCGGCTTCTGGACCCGCTTCCTCCCCGAGCTCAAAAAGGAGTTCCCCCAGATCGGCCTCGACGCCAAAGGCATGGTGCGGGCGATGAACAAGGTCCAACCCGAGTTCATCCGCGTCGGCGCGGACGAACTGACCTACAACCTCCACATCCTCGTCCGCTTCGAGCTCGAGGTCGAGTTGATTACCAACAAGCTGTCCATCGAAGACCTCCCCGAAGCCTGGAACGCCAAATACACCAAATACCTCGGCATCACCCCACCCTCCGACACCCTCGGCTGCCTCCAAGACGTCCACTGGAGCCGCGGCTCCGTCGGCTACTTCCCCACCTACACCTTCGGCAACCTCATCGGCCTCCAGATGTGGGAGTGTCTGCTGGAGGACATTCCGGATCCGGATGCGCTGATGTCGAAAGGGGAGTTCGGTCCGATTCTTGGGTGGCTATCCGAGCGGGTCTACGCGCAGGGTAAGCGTTTCACGCCGCGAGAGCTGGTGACGCGGGTTACAGGGTCGGCGATGAAGGCGGACGCTTGGCTGAGGTATGCAAGAAATGAGTACAGGAGCTAATCGCTTCCATTTCACTCAGGTAAATGGATCCAGCTTCCGACTTCAGCAACTCCATCCGAAATAGCCAGCTACAGCCAGGCCGATTGCCTTCCCCCGTACTTTTGAAGATGCGTCTAATTTTGAGTTGTCCGTTTCGGGAGCGCACTTCATCAATGCCTACTTCGCCTGGCAAACCGGCACCCGCCACGTTTCTCGCGCGATGTTCAGACTCCGGTCGGGCTACGCCCTCCTTCCACCCAAACATCGCCTTGACCACGCATTGTCAGAAGAGAGGACTCTAGTTTATCCCGCCTTCATCGATACGAGCAGAACGGCGGATCACACTCAAATAATGTTTGCAGAAACACGTAAGTGCCTATTACCTAGATTTTATGTTCGTCGAAAGGTGACACCACCCTAAATCCGGTAGGCGAGTGATCATCCAGCTCTAACCTGTAGCCTTCCTTAAATCCCAAGTCGGGGACCGATTCACCTAGCGTAACGGCAAGGCGTCGATTTGCAAGAAAATTCCGAAGCCGAGAAGCAACCTCGATATCTCCCTCTTGTGGGGGTAACGGCGGGAGCATCCTCATTAGTTGGACCGCATCAAAAATGATAGCGAGGAGCGCCTCGGTATCTACTTGCCGTTTTGAATTATTAATCTTAATTGCAAATGTTTTGAATAATTCTCTTATCTGCAAAGATAACCAGTTTGCTATTTCTGTTTCATTTAAACCGAAGACGATTTGGCCTGGAACTCCGATCTTCCCATTTATCTCTCCCCGTTTGTGCTCCATACGAACACCGGAAACCCCTTCCATGCCGTAAGAGCGGATAGCGCCATCGATAAAGAATCCAATACCTATACCGTGTAAATCCCCGAAGGAGCGAAGGTCAATCCCACTCACGAGACTTCGGAACAAGCGAATCCGGTCATTAAGAACAGTCACTCCGGGACCGCCAACGATACTATAGATCGCTATATGTCCGTTAGGTTCGGGTCGCCTGCCATGCTCACTCATCCTCAAGCCACCAGTGCAACCCTTTTTCCCTACGTTTCTGCTTTTCTTTAACCCATGAATCAATGGCTTGAGTAGCTTCCTCTTGAGGATCTCTAAACTCCCAAGAGCCATCACTTAGTGGCGATCCACCAGATGCCCCTACTCCTGGGAAGTTAACTGGCCCCCGCCATAGCTCCCTGTTCAAAGGTCCCGGGCAACTCTTAACCATCAACCTCTCCTGCTCTAAAATTTCACTCTTTTCGGTTGAGCGAAACACTTCATGCATTCTTGCATTGTGCTGCTGATAGTACCACTGAGCGTACCGTCGCAATGGGTTTTCTCGACCTGTCATACCCCACTTCAGCAAAGCCCCAGAAGACTCTTCAATGAGCACATAAAGGACGTAGAGTTTTGGCTCTACCGGCCCCCTTCCCTCAAGGCCAAGGGGATCAACATTCCCAACAGGTTGCCCGGCACAATAACTATATAAGTTTAGGCCACCAGTGAGGCTGATCGGATCCCGCGTCAGCCAGCGTCCGGCATATAAGTCGTAGTATCGGTTCTGACAGTAATACAAGTCGGATTCTAGGTCATGGTAATAGCCAGACGATCCGTTGTAGCTGAACGGATCGTAGAGGGTAGCGGTCGTGAATTCCTTACCGTAAGCGTCGTAGGTCGAGGACGACAGAATGTTCCCAGATCCGTCAAGCCTCTGGGCGACGTTCCCCTGCAAGTCGAACTGATAATAGATCCAGGAGCCAGCCTGCTTTCGCGCGACGAGTCCATCTGGGGCGAAAACGTTGGTCGCGGTAACCGTGCCCGAAGAGTTCAATTCGGCCACGGGCTGGCTGCCATCGTAGAGGAAGTAGGTCCTCGATGATCCCACCTGCTTCCAAGCCCGAAGGTTGTCTGGGCGATAGCCGTAGCTGAAACTCGAACCAAACGAAGTCAACCGCTTCGCCGGATCAAAGGTCATTGCGGGGCCGTAGGAGGTCGGACTTCCGTTTCCGTCATAGGCGAGGCCGGAAGCGGTTCGTTGGTTGTCGGAATTATACGTGTACCCGGACGCGCCTCGTATGGTCGTTGCGTTTCCAGCGGTGTCGTATGCGTGGGTCTGAGTCGAGCCGCCAGTGGCCGGAGAGACCTCACCGGTTAGGCGATCCTTCGTGTCGTAACCATATCCAATGGTTCCGGTTTGGGCGGAAACCGTCGGAACTTGGGCCGAAAGACCAGCGAGATTGAATGCGCCGTCGAAGGTTGCGCCGTAGTAGCGCGAGACCATGTTCGAACCGCCGCTATTCCAGTTCCAAACAACGTTGGTTTGACCGAGGGGGTTCTGGGCGTAGTCAGTGCCGATACCGGTTCCGACTCCAGCCGCACGCCCGGATTCCCAGTCGTTGTTTTGATAAGCGGCGTAGGCGGTAGCTGCGGGCGACGTCATCGACGTGTAGCGCCCCTCGTCGTCGTACGCATAGGCCCAGTTCCCGGCGATATTCGCCATCGTCTTACGAAGACCATTGGGCCAATACGTGTAGTTGGTGGTTTGGGTCGCGATGGCGGATCCGACGAACTGCTGCGTCGTCGAGATCACCGCGTCGGCATTGTTGTACGTCTTTGTAACGATCTCAGTGCCGTTGCCATTCGAGGTCAGGCGATCATAATTGTCGTACGCTAGAGCAATGTTATTCCCTGTCGCTCCGGGGTAGCTGATCGAATCCAGCAGCCCATCACCATCGGTGTAGGTGTAGTTCGTCACCTGCCCGTTGCCGTCCGTCCGGCTGAGGAGATTCCCTGCGAAATCGTAGCTAGTGAACTTGACCTGATCGTAGTTTGCCCCGGTTGCTCCAGGGTAGGCAACGGAGGTTAGATGGCCTACGGTGTCGTAAGTATAGGTGGTGACGTGACTGTTTCCATCTGAAACAGTTTTGGTGTGGTATGCAGGGTCGTAAGTTTGGGATGCGGCTTCCGCGCTGCCCGTTCGGGCGAGGGACTCACCTTCGGCGCCGTAGGTCAGCGAGACGGTGCGGACAACGGATCCGGACTCGTTTCGTGCATCGACCTGGTAGACCGGGCCGCCCTCGTAGAGGTAGGAGTTGGTAACCGACGAAGAGCCTGATCCAGTGTTACCCGTGGGAGGGTTGTAGACGCTGTAGACCTTGTCGGAGGTTGTGTAGTAGTAGTAGGTCCGGTATCCAGAAGGATCCTCGACGTAGCTGATCGTTCCACGAGGGTTGTAACGAATGTGGGTGACGTGGCCGAGGGGATCGGTGATCTTAATCGGTTGGCCGAGGCGCTCGAGTTGGGTGTAGGTGCCGTCGGTCGTGTAGTTGTAGGTCGTGGTCTGATTGATTACGTTGCCGCTGCTGTCGTAATTGTTACCGGGGCGGGTAACCGAACTGATATTTCCTTTCGCAGTGTAAGCGTAGTAGGCGTCGGTCGTATAACCGTCGGGAGAGGGGCCGGTAGCCTGATTTAGAAAACCGTTGGTGATGGAGTAGTTGACCCCGCGAGAAGACGATCCCTGCACAACGGAGCTGATCTCTGCGGAAAACGCGCTGCTTGTGCGGTTGAGGGTAGTGGTAATACTTTTTGGTGTCGTGGAGGTTTTTACGCGGCCAAATTGGTCAAAAGTTTTTGTCCACGTCAACCCATTGCCGTTAGTGACACTGGTTGCGCCGTACGGGTCGTTCGAATCGCTATAGCTCTTCGTCCAAACGGTATGCCCGGCGGCGTCAACCCGTTTGGTCGGATTCATTTGGGCGTCGAAGTACAGGTCGTACTGCTTGACCACGGTGGTGGAAGGGGAGGGTCCGAGGATTTGGACGCGGGCCGAATTTGGTTGGGCTACGCCACCGACGGAGGCGGGGGAGAGGACCGTTCGGTTACCGTTAGCATCGACGAGATCGGTCACTTCGCCGATCGAACTATAGTTGATTGTCGCGGTGGACATGCCCGTACCGGTGGGCGAAGGGACGGAGATCGTGTGGAGGAAGGGAACGGTTTCGTTCGCGCCGCCGACCAGTTCCGTATTGTTGTAGTTTTGGTAGCCGTAAGCGAATCGTGTCGGTGGGGTGGTGACCGAAGTATCCACGACTTGGGAGACCGCCGTCAGCTCGTCGCAGGACTGAGGCAGACCCGAAGGGACATTTGTGGTGGCGAAGCTGCCAACGGAGTAGGCGATTTTCCGGAAATAACAGTCGGTCGCGTTCGCAAAGGTGGATCCGGAATAGTTGAGGGTGAGAAGAACGTTTCCGGAGGAGTCTTTGATCGTGGTTAGGCCGAGCGAGTCGGTCGGATAACTTCCGCCGCTGCTTCGATCGATATCGATCTCACGGTAAGTGAAGGTGCCCCACTGGAGGGTGATGTAGTTACCGGCCTTATCCGTGATTTTGGTGGGATAGTAGGCCACCCCGGAACCGGCGCCAGAGGAGGGGTATTGGGGCGTGAAGGTCCAGGTCGAACGATCCGGATAGGTGATCGTGAAGCTATTGACCGTGTGGATAGGGTTCCCGTAGTTTGCGGCGAGGGAGATACTAAGCCCAAGAAGATTCGAGCCGCCGCAGGGATAGGGGAGGTTATAGGAAGAGAGATAGCTGGAGAAATTGAAAGCAATGCGACCGCTATTCGGGAGGACCAGCGTACCGTTCGTGCTGGTGTTTGAGGCCATGATGATCCGCGTGTTGTACGGATGGGTCCAACCGCTCCCGAAGCCGTTGGGGATCGTATTTGCGAGGCTGGAATAGCTGGGGGCGAAGTAGACCGACGGACCGGTTGGATTGTAAACCGATAGACCCTCGGGCGCAGTGTATTCCTCCTCGCCGGTGGCAACATTCACCGGATCGTTGGTGCCAAAGATGCTCCCAAAGGCACCTTCAAGAAAGGGAACATCTTGCCAGCCTAGGCAGTGGAGACAGACGGCGGAAACCCCGCAGATGGGGGGAGGGCTTTTAGGCAGGGTATTTGCCTGTCCGAGAACGGCGGTTCCGAGAGTCGATAGGATCGATTCCGCGGCGGCGACGACGTTAGGGGTCTCGGATCTGGTGGAGGCGAGGAGGACGTGGCCAGGGCCGTTTTGCTTGTCGGTGGGCAGGTTATCTAACGCAAGGGCTTCCGGGGTGCCTTTTTTGGCGACGGCAAGGAAGATGCTGGCTTCCATGGCCCTCCACTGTTTCCAGCTGAGTTCCACCATGCCGCCAGGCCAAGTGCCACAGTCGGAGCAGAAGTATCCGACGCCCTTTTTATCGGCTTTTACGACGGCGATGAAGTGGTCGTGCTCAACGAAAGCGACGAGCGGCTTAGGGAGGCGCTTTAGGCCGTTCTCATCGGCGGTAACGATGTGGCCGGAGAGGCCGAGGCTAGGAAGGGCCTTTTCGAGGTCGGCCATCGAGCTACCCTCGCCATTGTAGTAGATCTTCTTCTTTAGCTCTGCCTTTGGATAGGGCATGTTCCGGCCGCGAAGGCAGACGGCGAGGGCGGAGATGCCGCACAGCGGATCTAGCTCTCTAGGCTCAGGGATTCCGAGGTTATTGTGCGCTTGGTGGTATCCCTCGCAGGCGGCAGCGTGACTGGAGTAGAGGACGGCGATGCGGCGATCGACGCCGGTGAGTTTCGACTTGACGAGATTGCGGAAGGCCTCTTTGGCTTCCGTGAAGCGGCCTTGGCGGAAGATGGTGATGGCGGTATCGAACTTGGCGAGACCGCGGTCGGGGCTGGCGTAGGGGAGGAGCCGGACGGCGGTTTCTAGTCGGGCTTGGGCGCGGGCGGGCTCGTGTCGGGAGATATCGACTTCGGCAAGTTGGATGAGGAGGCGGGCTCTGCGTCCGGGGGTTGGCCCTTCGTTCAGTTCGATTCGCCATGCTTTTTCCTCTTTCGCAGGGACGTCGCGGCGGAGCCGTCCTTGCTCGTCAATGAGGGTGAAGCCGGAACTAACTCGGATCTGGTGGGGCCGCTTCGCATAGTCCGGCGGATCGGCCGCCGGAGTCGCCTTCATGAGGGGTACCCCTGGCATGGGCGGCGGCGGAAGGACCGCCTTTGCCACCACCGCTTTCCGGGCGGCGGACGTATCGAATCCCTCTTTGAGCGAGAGGGCTACCGGGGCGCCAGTTTGCAGTAAAAGCGCGGAAGCGGTGAGGCGCCCGAGGATCGAGAAAACGTATGGATGCATGCGGTTACCAGGGCACAAGGCGTGCCAGCACACTAATATAAAGGTCCTCAGATTAAGGAGCTATCTTTCCTATCGATTAAATTAAACTTGCGCTCAGCACCGCAATAACCCGTACAAAAAACTAAATGAAATCTTAAGTTTCTTTAAGATTTTTCGAATAGCTTGCAGATAACCAAGCTTTTGATCGCCTGTTTTTCAACGCTCCTTTTGCGAATATTACGCCCCCCAAGGGTACATATGAGGATGCCGGTGCCAAGCCGCGTTCTCGCCATTTTCAACCACCCCAGTCCCCCCAACTCCCATGTCAATGCAGCCCTGGTTCCCCGACGCGAAGCTCGGGATCTTCATTCACTACGGCATCTATGCCGTCGACGGCGTAGCCGAATCCTGGTCGTTCTGGGATAACAGCGTCCCGTACGACCGGTACATGAAGCAGCTCGACGGCTTCACCGCCTCGAAATACGATCCGGAAGCTTGGGCGGCACTCTTTGAGCGAGTCGGCGCGAAATACGCGTCCTCACCACTAAGCACCACGACGGCGTCGCGCTGTGGGATACCCAGGCCAACGACCTCAGCGTGGTCAAGAAGACGTCTGCGGGACGAGACCTCATCACCCCCTATGTTGAGGCCCTCCGCCGACATCACCTGAAGGTCGGCTTCTACTACTCCCACCTCGACTGGTCCCACCCCGACTACGCCACGATCTACCCGACCCGAGACAGCGAAGAGCAGACCGGCACCGAACGGTATAAGAACCGCTACTCCTATCCCGAGAAAGGCGCGGAGAACCCCGAGGCGTGGAAGCGCTTTCTTGAATTTCACGGTAAGCAACTCGAAGAGCTCAGCACCCAGTTCGGCGACGTCGACATCTACTGGTTCGACGGCGAATGGGAACGCGACCCCGAGCAGTTCGACATGGCCGGTCTACGGGAAAGGCTTCAAGCTTGGCAACCCAACGCCATCTTCAACTCCCGCCTCCTCGGCCACGGCGACTACGCCACGCCCGAGCAAGGCATCCCCATCGTCCCGCCGGACGGTCCTTGGGAGTTCTGTGTCACCGTCAACGACTCCTGGGGTTACCAGGGCCGGGACCACAACCACAAGTCCGTCCGCCAGATCGTCCGCATGTTCGCCGAGACCATCGGCATGGACGGCAACATGCTGCTCGACATCGGTCCTTACGAAGACGGCTCCCTCCAGCCCGAGCAGGTTGCCCGCCTCGAAGGCCTCGGCGACTGGATCCGCCCAAACGCCGAAGCCATCTACGACACCATCGCCGGCCTCCCCGCCGGCCTCTTCTACGGCGCCTCCACCTTCTCCAAAGACCGCAAGACCCTCTATATCTTCGTCTTCGATATGCCCATCGACCAGATCGCGGTCAAAGGCCTAAAGGTCAAACCGACGCGTGTCTCCACTCTGGAAGTCGGCGATACCCTCACTTCGAACATGATCGGCGGCCTCGGCGAAACCCCGGGCATTCTCTGGATCGACGTGCCGAAAACGGTCAACCCGAATGCGACGGTGCTGAAGCTAGAGTTTGACGCGCCGGTCGAGCCTTACGTGGGTAAAGGAAGGGGCTAGACCCATGTGGAGTGCGCAAATTTATTTGCGCTGTAGTCAGCCAATTTATTGGCGTGATTTGTACCTAGGTAGCGATCACGGAGATAAATCTCCTGGCAACAGCGCAAATAAATTTGCGCACTCCATATGGGCTACCCCTCCAAGTCGGAATTAAAGTGCAGCCCCACGTTGCGATCCCGCGCCAAGGCTCCGTCCACCACGTGCCGCGCCGCCACGGCCAAATTCCGCGCCTCCAGCGTATACGCCGAGAACGGTGCCGAAGGGAGCGCGTCCAACTCCGCCTGAATCCCCGCCACCGTCTCCCTCTGCTCTCTCAGACCAGCAAAGGTGCGAACGATCCCCACGTGGCTCATCATGGTCCGTTGAAGCTTTTTTCGTAACCGAACTGCATCCGCCTCGGGAATCGAGCGAGCCTCTCGAACGACTTCATACCGACCCGTCCCGGGCTCCTTCTCGCTCACCTCGGAAGCCGACTCGGCAAAAACGATTGCCTCCAAAAGACTATTCGAAGCCAACCGGTTCGCCCCATGCACCCCCGTGCTGGCCACTTCCCCCGCCGCGAATAACCCGGGAACGCTCGTCCGTCCATGTAGATCCGTCACTACGCCACCGCAAGAGTAGTGCTGCGCCGGAACGATCGGAATCCAGTCCTTTTCCATCTCGATCTCGATTGTCCGCAACCGATCCCAAATCGTCGGAAACTCGTGCTTCAGCCGCGCCGGCTCCAAATGGGTCGCATCGAGATAGACGCACCAGGTCTCATGCTTCTTCATCTCCGCCTCGATCGCCCGCGCGACCACGTCCCGCGGGGCCAGTTCAAGCCGCTCGTCGTAGTCGTACATGAACCGACGACCAAGGTGGTTCCGCAAGGTCCCCCCGGCCCCACGCACCGCCTCGGTGATCAGGAACGACCGCATTTGCGTGTGATACAGCGTGGTTGGATGGAACTGCATAAACTCCATCCCTGTGATCAGCGCCCCGGCGTCGCTCGCCAGGGCAATCCCGTCCGCCGTTGCCACGGAAGGGTTGGTCGTATGCTGATACATCTTCCCGCACCCGCCGGTCGCCAAAAGCGTGCTCCCCGCGAGGAAGTGACGATCACCCAGTCCCGGCACATGCGCCGCCGCACCGACGCACCGGTCGCCGTCCTTCAACAGCGACGTCGCAAAGGCGTGCGGGAAAATCTTGATGTTCGGATTCGTCCGAACCGCCTCCACCACCGCCCGCTCGATCTCCCAACCTGTCCGGTCCTGGTGATGCACGATCCGGTTCCGGCTATGGCCGCCTTCCCGGCCCAACGACAGATCATCCCCATCCAGATCGAAACGCGCGCCAATCTGAAGCAACCAGTTGATCGCTCGCGGCGCGTTCTGCACGAGATGCCGAACCGCCTTTTCGTCGCACAGCCCCGCGCCCGCGATCAACGTATCCCGTTCGTGCAGTTCCCACGAATCAGCCTCACCGACCGCCGCCGCGATCCCGCCTTGAGCCCAACTCGTGTTGCTCTCGCTAACCTCACCTTTCGTCAGAACACCCACGGTGCCCTTCTCGGCGGCGTGGAGGGCGTAAGTCAAACCGGCGAGGCCGCTCCCAAGGACGAGAAAGTCGAATCGGTGAGGATCCATGCTAACTACCTTCTCTTACGAGCTTGACCGCCACATCCTTTTCGATCCTGGGCAATTCGACCCGCGCTAAACCGTCGATTCCAATCCGAACCTTCGTCGTCGAGAGAGCCGCGCCGGCGTACGTGTCCCAAATCTCCGCGCGCCAAGTCCCCGACCGAAGCCCTCGCAAACGCATCACCGTCGGCGCCGCCGGCTCGATCGTTCGCTTCTGCTCTGAAACCGCCCGCCAAATCCGCCCCGCCAATCGGACCCAGGCCATCGCCGTCTCATCCCCCACGACTGCCCAGGCGTTCAAAGGAGGCGTCGTTCGAGGCACTACCCCCACCAGCCGGTAGGCCACCTTGACCCAGTCGGTCCCTGTGTTATCGACCACGATCGTATGCACGCCTTTCGAAAGTGCGATAGGAAACGTCCCGGCATAGTTCCGAAGATCGTCCGTCTTGGTCGTTCCGTCTGGATCGTTGAAATCCTGCGTCAATACCGGCACCCCATCGACCGCGACCTTCAGATTCGCCCCTCCATACCCGGAGACCGTCGAAACCCCAATCTCGAAAGTCGTCGCCGCCTCCACCCGAACCCGAAGGGTCAGCGGGTTATGCAACTCGGCATGGTTCACCAGCCCGTGGAGAATTCCCGCCGGCACCTCTCCTTGAAGCAGCCCGCCCGAAATCACCGCCCCCTGCGGGCGCATTCCCGGCCCGGACACCCAGCCCACCGGGCCGTTATCGAAGACCAAATCTCCCGGCGGGATCTTCGCCCGTGGATCGGCCATCGAAAGTACGACGTCCGTCTGCCGGAACCGCTCCTTCGCCCAATCGACCCCCTTCAGAAACTTAGAAGGCGCGTCGTAAATCCCGTAGAGCCCCTTTGCCGCGATCAGCGTGTCCCACCACCAAGGCATCGATCCCCCACTCGCCCCGGTCCCGATCGAAGCCCAAATCGGATCGTGAATTTGCATCCCCGACGGATCGTCATCCGCTCGAGGTCCGCTGCCATCTGCGCCAATCTCGCCAAAGAAGTGCGGCTTCCCCCAACTCGATTTCCGCGACTGCTGCGTCGCTACCGTCCCCGCCGGATCGGCGGAGTCGTAACTGTGGGTCTGCATGAAGTCGAGCTCCGGAATGAGGTCGATCGACCGCAAGCCCGCGGTAAGACTCAAACTCGTCGTGCGTAAATGGTGATAGACATCGATTGAATCGAGCTGACGCGCCATCCGCTGGTGCCAATCGCGCACCGTCGCCGCGTCGAACTCCGTCGTGAGGTCGACCTCATTCCAAAACTCCCAAGCAAAGACATGACTATCCGCCCCCCACCGCGCCACGAGATACCGCAGCCGGTTCCGATAAAGCCGGTCCATCGTCTCGTTCGTCCAGAAGTCTCGCCAGATCCTCAGCGGCCCGCCGTGATCCGAGTTGTGCGGCGTCTTATCCCACCACGGATTCGCGTCGCTCTGGCGAAGGACGTTGTAGGAGTCCAAACAAAGCGTCGCGTAGATTCCCTTCCCGCGGGCCGTCTCCAACACGTGATCAAGCCGCCAAGCGTTCGCCAAATCGATCTGCCCGAGTCCCTTCCCTTCTTCCTTCTTCCCGGGAAGCTCCTGGGCCAACGTGGTCCAACTAGGAGAAAGCCAAAGCCGCGCGTAGTTCGCGCCGTGATCGCCCAGCTTCCCCAGCCATTCGTCGTAATCGAAAGTTCCCCGCGGCCCTGCCCAAGCAACGTTCGCGCCGAGTGGCCAAAAGCTTGAGCCATCGGAAAAAGCGAAGAACCGATGATCTTGTTCGGAAGCTTTGACAAACCCCGCCTCCTTGGAAGCGACGCACCGAAACACCCCGTTCTGAACCTTCTCTCCCGACTTATCCGCAAAGACGACGCGTACCGCGTACTGACCTTCCTGGTCCGGGCTTAACCTAAGCTTCCAACGCGCCGGGCCCGTCGGTTCAAGCCGCTCTGCGCCATCCACGAGGCTTCGGCGAAAGGGACGGTCCAGAAACCCCGGAACGGAAATCGTCGAGCCATCCGGCTTCGTCAATTTCGCGTCGAGCCGGACCTGAATCGGATCGAAGGGATCGTCGTAGGTTCCATGGGCGTCGACTTCGAATTCGACCATCCCATAACGCGGCGCTGTTTCCGCAATTGCCAAGGGCCCTAATCGGAGCGGCTCCCGCATGGCGTAAGGTGAAATGCCCGAAGCTTGCACGAAGGGGCTAAGCAAGAGAATCGAAGAAAGCATAAGGACGGCTCAGAAGTTAACGTTCATGAGCTCGATGCCCGGCCGATTAGTCTTTCGAGACCAAGTGATTCCGACCTCTCGCCAACCGATGCGATAGCCAAGAATGTAGTAGAAGTCCGAGAAGCTATCGTTTCGGTACTGGTTGAAGTAGGTCGAATAACTCAGTCGCCACAAGCTGCTGAACCGGTAGGAAGCCTCGCCGGAAAGACTCAATCGGTCGACGCCAAGCCCCTTATTGAAGGCCAAGCGGAGGTTAGTGTTCCCAGAGACCATGTTGCCCATCAGCCCCACGCTATGGGTCCCCATAAACCGATCGCTGAGGCCATCGTTCAGGTAGTTATAGGTCACGAGGGCGGTCGTGGTACGACCGATGCGCCGGTTCAAACTGAGGTTTCCGGATAGCGAGACTTGCCGATACGCCTCCGGGCCAAACAGCTTCGTTGCTCCGAAGGAGCCTGTCAATGTGGTCGAGCTATCCAGTCGAAGTGCATCCGAGAAAAGGCGCGTGGCAAAACCGGCGCCCGAGCGGTGGATCGTCTCCGTGCCGTTAACGTGATTGTTCTTGTCAAGGGTAAACCCGCTCGACTGCGCATCGCTGGCGGTGAGGCCGTAGGTGAACCGCATAGGGAGATGCGGAATCTTGTTCGGATTTCGATCCAACGAAATGCCGTAATAGCTCGAATTGAGGTTGGCCTTTACCCCGTCGATCACGGGTTGCCCGCTGAACGTTTGGCTTTGCGAACCGTTTATGGCGATGTTGTAGCTGCCCAGATTGTGGGTGAGGCTGGCGGAGCCCAGGAGACTCTTCGCGCTCGGGGAATCGATCTGAAGCGACATTGAGGTATCGCGGTTCATCCGCCAGTACTGGCGCATTGAAGCGACCCAGTCGCTCCGACCGACACCTCCGAAGACGAAGCTCCCTTGAACCTCGTCTCCTTTTGACCAAGAAAGTTCGTAATCTAGGAACGCTCCGCGGTTAGCCGCTAAACTTTCTCCATACCGCTCCCCCGTCCGGAACCTGAGCAAACTCGTCAAGCCCGGCCGAAGCGAAAGATAGTGCGGGTAGTTGAGAGCAATCGTATTGTTGCTCACGCTCAGAAGCTCGTCCGTCACCAAGGGACTGTTCGTGTTCGAGTTCAGATTAACGACGAACAGGGGGAATTTAAGTACCCGCGAGTTGTTGACAAAAATATCGGCCCGGTGGAACTGAACCTCCCGCCGAGCATAGATCACCGCTTTACGCGAACCGACGGTGCTGGGTGACCCCGAGATGTCGACCATCTCAAAGGGATCTTCTCCCAACGGGGCGTTAAGCGGCACGTCTCGGTCAAGGCCAATCTCGACCAGGCCAAAGCGCATCCGCGGTTGGGCAACCGTTGAATCTCCGTCCTGATTCGTCTCCACGAACGCCACGCCCCCCGGGTAAGCCATGAGGGAATCTGGACGGGTCGCCGGATAGGTGGTGAGTCCGTACCCCGTTCGGTTCGTGAGGTCATAGGAGAACGAGTCGTACTGAACGGTTCGACGGCCCCGCCGGACTGTAGCCTTCTTTGCCTTGAGCGTGAACTCGTTGAGGTTGACCTGAACGACGTCCGCATGAATCTCAAGATCTCGGTAACGGATGGTAACGCCCTTATCCGGCGCGGTCCCTTCGAGGACCTTGACGTCGTTCGCGTAGATCAGCGAGCCGTTCGACATCGCCTCGATCGTTTCGCGGGCCGCCGACAGCTCTTCGCGAGTCTTGACGAACTCAACTTCGCAAACTGTCGCTGAGGATTCGCCGCCCAAGGCACGGGCTTTCACATGGGCTGTTCCCGGTACACCACCGGTGATCAGAATCGCCCGAGCGACGCCTCCCGAGGTGCTGACGACGTTCTCTCGAAAGCTTCCGAGATCCGTCTCGAAAACAACTTGGGTTCCGTCAGGCACTGCCCGGCCGTCGTTAAAGACCTGCGCGGTGACGGCGATCTGGCTTCGTCCGTCTGCAACTTCCGCGTTAGGAAACGACGTCAGCCGAATGGTATTCGGCCCGGCATTCGCCATGGCGGCGAGAACCGCAAGAGCGGCGACGAGGGTTACTCGGAGCGGGCGCATGAGAAAAAAGCTCAGGCGGGAAGCTGAAAGCTTCCCGCCGGGAAAGGCCGCGTTAGCGGCGGACGGTGATGGAGACCTGCTTGACCGACGTCACCCCGGCCTCGCCCGTAGCGGCGACCGCCAGGACGTAGGTTCCATTCGGAAGGGGCAAGCCGTTCGAACCAATCATCGGCCAGGTCACCTTGTTGGTGCCCGCGACGATGTCGATATCAGAAGCGACCGTTCCAACCGCCACCCCGTTCTTCAGGACTTGGAGCGTTGCCGCGCCTCGCCCGGAGGTAACGAACGAGATGTTCATCAGCTTGATGCTTCCCGCCTGAACGATCTGCGTACCGACGGAGCCGATTCGCTGGGAGACCGTTCCCTGAGGAGTCACCGTCACCGTGAAGGATCGAACCGACGCCTGCGGAGCGGTGTACGTGTACCCCGCCGACGACCGAGCGTTGATCTTCTTCTTCGTAACGTTATCCACGATGGATACCGCGAGGTTGCTGGGGATCTGTTTCAGGTTCGGCCACGAGACCGTGACCGGGCCCGCCGCCTTGTTGTTCACGTTGTAGGTGAACGTCTGCTTGCCGCGAGCATATCGAAGCGAGGAACCCATCTGCAGGCTTCCGTTGGTTACGAATGACCGAACGGCGTCCGTCGTCGGCGCGATGGGCGCTTTCCGGTAGGAAAGAGCGGTGGCGTCAGACGGATTGCGGACGATGCCCACGTTCACCAAGTCGGTCGCGTTCGAAGTCGCGGCACTGAGTTGGAGCTTCCAGTTATTGAAACGCTGAGCAAACGTCGGTTCTGCGACGGCACTTCGAATAAACAGGTCGTATAGAGGGGGGAACTGGATGTCGAACGCGACGGCCGCGTAGACCCAGTAGCCACGGTTCGGCTGGAGACGGGCATCAATACCCTGCGTTGGCGATCCGTATCCGTGAAGATCCTGATCGTACGACGAGAAGGAGCCATCCGTATAGCCCAATCGGACGAGATCAGAGTAGGTCAGCGCAAGGTTGTTCTGACCAACCGGGATGCCCGTGATCTGACCCAGCGGGAACGCATAGTTATATGGGTTACCCAACAGGTTCCAACCCGGCTGAAGCCGCACGATCGGGGCGCCGCCAACGTCGAAGTTGGTCGGATCCGGGAACTCGTCGGCTGGCTGCTGAGGCGATCCGGCAAGGACGCGCGTGCCGAGATCGCTCTTCGAAACAATCCAGGAGCCACGGCCACGCTCAGCCGCTGTCTGGGTGACGTACTGCTGAAGCTGAGCATCCCAGGTGTACGACTGGAAGTCGGCGTCCAGGTCGAGACCCAGAATCCCCTCCCATGAGTTATCCGCGAATTCCCAAGGCGGCGATACCAAGTTCGCACCGTTGCGAACCAGCAATCGGGGGGTTGCCGCAACATTGATTTGACCAGTTAGGGTCTTCGTCGCAAAACCGGGCTGCGGGACGATGGTGACGGAATACGGGAGGGAACCTACCGTATTTGCATCGATCGCCACTTGGAAGTCAACCGACCCCATGCTCGCAGGATCAATGGAGGAAATGTTCTTGATCATCGTGCGCGAGGTGGAATTCACCGCGTGCATCCCCGCCGGCAGATTGAGCGTCACCTGAACGCTCTGCATCCGCACGGTCGTGTCCGTAATACTAAAACCACCCGTGTTATCCACGTTCACGCGAATCGTAATCGGATTTTGCGAGAAGACGGTCGGATCGCTCGAATTGGTCGAGATCGCCTTCGGAGTATCGACCACGGCCGTATAACCCTGGAAAGCCGCCGAGTAACTAGAATCGAAGTTCGTCGGCCGGTAGTAGGCCGTAATGTCGCGGGACCCACCCGCAGGCACAACCGTTGAGGGCTCCCACTTCTGAATGTAAGAAGGTATCGTCCCCAGCGGAGCGGCGTCGGCGTTACCGTTACCGACCGCATTGAAGATGAAGTCATTGAAAGCCGGATCAGCCGTGTTGTAGTGGCCGTCCGTAAGCGCCGATGATTCGCCAATAACGAACTCGTCGACCGGCGTCTGGTCATTGGTACTATTCGCATCCACGCCGGAAAGCGCCGTTGGGCTGTTGACAACCTGAAGACCAAAGGCCGACTTCTGCCCGCCCGAGAAATTCACATAAGGCGGAATACCAATCGTCGCCCCCCCGGCTTGACCCGACGGGCTGAGACCGGTCGTGTTAAATCGCTCGTGAACCGTCAACGGCTTGCGACCCGGAATCGTAATATATTCCGTCTGGAAGGGACCCTCCGCAGTGGCAAAAGGAACGCCCCGAATCAGACCGTCCTCTCCGATCAGCGCGACGCGCTGACCGAACCAGAGACCGAGACCCAAAGGGTTTGTCGAAGTGTTCGTCAGACGCCAGTTAACGCGCGCCGCATCACCGAGTACGTCGATAATGCAACGTACATTGACATTCGTACCGTTGACCGGCCCCTCGGTATACATGTATCGGCCGCTGCGGCCAATGAAGGCCAGACTGAAACCGACCGAACCATAGAGGTAGCTCGTCGTCGTCGGGGTCGTACCCTGCGTCCTGACCTGAACACGAGCATAGCTCAAACCACCGGAGCTTGGAGCAAAATACGGGCCCGCGAAACTCACACCCGGAATCGGAAACTCTTGACCCGCGCCGAACCCTTGAGTTAGTCGAAGGTGATCGTCACCCTCACTGGCGACAGATCCTGGTGAAGAAGCAAAAAGGATGTTGTCCTGAATACTCCCCTGCGGCCCAACCGTAAACCCGATGCGACCACGAATAGGCGACGTACCTTCGCAGAGAGTCGCCTGGTAAGCAATCGTTCCCGCTACACCGATACCTGCCCCAAACAGCTGCGTTTGGAGATAGTACATATTGTAGTCGTTACTATACGGCGACGCCGTGGAGTTCGGATCGATACAGTGTCCCGGATCGTCGTACTGGGCGAGTGCGGGAGCCACTCCGCCAAGCACCAAAATGGCGGCGGAAAGAGCTCGATTAAGATTGCTATTCATCTTCTTCCTTGCGGGCATGTGTCCCCGCAAACTTTGCGGGGACAGTCATTGGACGTACGTAACCTTACTTTCGTTTTGACTAAGGCGTTGGAGGCGGAACCGCCGGCCGGGTGAACGAGTGGACGTCGGAGTAGATATACCGGCGATCCAATTTGCCCGCGCTGGTAAACCGGGTATCCGGCAGGGGGCCTGGCTTGTCGAGACGATTACGGACACCGACTCGGTAGTAGATCTGATTGTAGCCCAAGATCTTCGTGAAGTCCGGAGCCGACGTTCCGATCGTGTTAACCTTGGCCGAAGGAGTCGTCGTCACAAGCCGAACCGTGAGGTTGGCCGGAAAGTCCTGGCTACCCGAGAACTCAAGCACGTACTGCGGAGTGATGTTCGCCACCCCAACCGTCGAGAAGGTGAACAGTTGCGTCGGACTCTGCAACTGCTGACCATCGCTCGTAGGCGTCGGGGTAATCATGACCGGCTTGTTCAGAGCCGTCGCATAACCCGAAGCACTCTTCGCGGATCGGAAGTATGAGACCGTCGCTCCGCTACCAGAGGTGGTTCCCGAGGTTGTACCAGACGTGGTGCCCGAGGTTGTACCAGACGTGGTTCCCGAAGTCGTACCGGACGTGGTGCCCGAAGTCGTACCGGACGTGGTGCCCGAAGTCGTGCCCGAGGTTGTACCGGACGTGGTGCCTGCAGTCGTACCTGACGTGGTGCCCGAGGTAGTCGTCGTACCCGTGCTACCCGGAAGATCAATCCCGAGGATGCCGTAGATAGCCTCCACGTCGTATTTGAACGGGGAGCCTACTTGAAGCGCAGGCTGAGTCGCCGGCAAGGTCGCGTTCGAAGGACTACCCTGCCCCGTCGAACCGCCGACCGGAATCGAACCATCCATGTAGCCCGTCTTGTCGGACGCGTCGAAACCATAGTCTACGAAGCGGCGATCCGCGAACATGACGAAGATCGGAGCCGTCGTACCGCGACGATAAATCTGCCAGCTCGCCACACCGCCCGAAGGCTGATTACCCTTAAAGAAGCCGTTCGGCGCCCAAGAGATGTGAACGATCGGGGTGACCAAGTCGGCACCAAGAGTAGCTTCGGCATTAACCTCGGCGGAACTCTGACTGTTGCTGTTGCCACCCGAAAGGAGCACGGCAACTAGGCCAACCACGAGAAGCGCCGAGATCAGCGTCGCATTGTTAGAGTTTCCGCGAGGTCGCGGACCCGTCCGCAAACTATTGTCGGCCTTCAAAACGCCAACCGCCGGCAGGGCCGGAGGAGTGAAGACGGCCGTAACCTTGTCACCGGGAGCCACACCCAGCCAAATGCGCTGGTAAGTGATTTCGGCCTGGTCCGGCTCGATCACGCCGATGCGCGCTACGGCAACCTGCAGGTTTCCACGGGTCAAGATGACGGTATCGCCCGTCTTGAAGCCGCTACGGTCGCCCTGATTGATCAGCGCGCTGCTGCGCTGAGTATTGAGAACGGTCGCCGTCGGAAGCTGCTGGCCCGCCATGGTTCGCGTCGCCGTCGAAGCCGCCTGACCAATCGCATCCTGAATGAGCGCCTCGTCCGAAGCATTGAGCGGCTTAGTGGCCGATTCGCCTTTCTCAAGCGCGCCGTTCACAGGCAAACCGCTCGTCACGTTGTACGCGACCATTCGGAGAGCCACGATGGCCTGCTTGCCGCCGCCCACCTTGATGATCTTATAGTCGGCGACCTCGCCCTGAACGATCGTGGCTGCCCGGACATCCTGACCAACCCGAGTGAGGTTCACCAGACTCTCCAAAGGAGAAGCCAGGCCGAGCGTCTCGATCGAGCGCTTCACCGTCTCTTGGGCGACGACGTCGTACTTATTCGACTTCGCCAGCTCTCCAGCTACCGCGTCTGCCGCCACCTGGCCGTATTTACTGCCAGGCGACTTCAGATCTTTAAACTCGGTCACGGCCCAGCTTGGAAGCTGTTGGACCTGGGCCTCGGCGCGCGTTGCAACGGTCAACGTGACCGTGGGCAGAACGAGCGCCAGTGCGGCCAGGTGGCACATGGCCTTTCCAGCAATCGTATCGACGAACCGCCTCACTTAGGCGCGTCCTCCTTCCTCATTACTCTTTGCATCGGGTCTACGCCTCTCGGGTGACGCCAACCTCCCTTCACATCGCGGGCATAAATGCCCAAAGCGCCAACGGTGCGGACGGTCTCCGCTAGCCAGATGTGTCGTTCAGATCGACTTCCCAAAATATCCTCGTGGCTCTACCGGTCAAAAGTCCCACCGTCGGAACCTTCTTCGGCAAATCGGACGGAGTATAGCACGGTTATTTAGGAAGCGCAATCCGGGAGGGAAAGCACCGTGTTACCTCTGCCGTCAGAACCCTATGGACGGCCTCAATCGGCCCATCCGTTCGGATCACTTGATCAGCCAATCCTATTTTCACGCGCTCCGGCAACTGCCAGGCCTCCAAAGCCTTCAGGTCCGCCTCTGGACCGTAACGCGCCCGTAGTCGCAGCGACCGCTCTTCCGGGCCGCACGCGACCGTCCAGACCTCTCGATAGCGATTCTGCAGGCACGCCTCGAACAAGAGCGGAACCTCTACTACATCGGCGTCGAGAGCTGCGATACGTTGGCCCACCAAGGGATGCATCAACCGGTTGATCCACCGCCGAAGCCCTGGATCTTGGAGCATCGCCTCCCGAAGGGCAGCAGGAGCCACCGGGGCCGCCGCCCCTAGCCGCTCCGCCAACGCGTCCTGGATGAATTTTTCGTTAAAGATTTCTCTCGCGATCGCATCGCTGCTTGCTGTACGTAGCCCCATCTCCGCCAACATCGCCAACACGGTCGATTTCCCCCCCGCGATACTGCCGGTGAGACCGACGGGCCGAAGGTCTTCCATCACTCTATTTTGACGACACCGGAGAAGGAGTTTCGCTCGAAACATTTGCCGAACGGAGTCACCTGGCGCAATCGACATCGATTTCCGGATTCCCGATCCTCAATGCCCCGCCAGCCACATCAACGGGCGCATGAGACGGAAGTCGTCGTGCTGCGACCAAGAAGTACATCGTAGAAAAGCAGACTCGATAGAGTCACGCGACGCCCCAACTCAAAAAGCGAAAAAGGGCAGGCCCCGCCATACGGCGGAACCTACCCTAATCCTCAGACCCGAAGATCTATTCTTCGGTCTTCTCTTCGGCCGGAGCTTCTTCCTCACGGGCAGGAGCACCGCCGCCGCCGAGGAGGCCCTTGAGCATGCCAAGGCGCTCGCCAATCGTGGCGCCGGAGCCGGTCGAGACGCCGCGAGGACGCGAATCCTCGAACTCCTCGTAGCCACCGCCGTCGCGTCGACCCTTGCCGCCAGGACCGCCCATCGGACGCTTGCCGCCAGGACCGCCACCAGGACCGCCCGCCGTCTGCCGTCGGAACTGATCCTCGTAGGCGCCGCCCGGGGCTTCCGTCGCGCCCGGCTTGAGCTCGGTGCCGCCGCCGATCGAACGCATGGAAAGAACCATCCGTCGCTCGTCAGGCCGCAGATCGATGATCTGCGCATCGACTTCCTCACCCTCATCGACCACGTCCTGAGGCCGCTTAATGCGTCGGTAGCTCATCTCGCTGACCGGCATGAACGCCTCGGCGCCCTCCGGAAGCTTGATGAATGCGCCGCTCTGAACGATTCGTCCAACCGTGATCTTCAGGGTCTGGCCGATCTTGTAGTTCTCTTTGATGAGGTTCCAAGGATCAGGCAGCACCTGTCGGTGACCGAGGGAGATCTTGCCCGCGTTCGGGTCGAGACGAAGCACCATGACTTCAATCTTCTGACCTTCCTTGAACATCTCCTTCGGATGGTTGATGCGCGCCCAGCTCATCTCGGAGATGTGCAGGAGGCCATCGACGCCACCAAGGTCCACGAACGCGCCGTAATCCGTAAGGCGGCGCACGGTGCCCTCGAGCTTATCGCCCGGCTTGACCGCAGTGAAAATATTCTCCTTCGCCGAAGCCCGTCGCTCTTCTTCCGCCTGGCGGTTGGAGAGGACGACCTTCTTGCGCTCGCGGTCAATCTCGATGACCTTGAGCTGAAGGGGCTGACCGACGTACTTCTCGATATTCCGAAGCTTGCCGGAGCCGACGTGCGTCGCCGGCACGAAGCCGCGGACGCCGATGTCGACCACGAGGCCGCCCTTCACGCGGTCCACGACCTGCGCGTTGAGCATCTCTTCCGTCTGGAATGCATGCTCGATGCGGTCCCAAACTTCTTCAAAGTCGGCTCGCTTCTTCGAAACGATCGGGTTGCCTTCCGCGCCTTCCGGCCGGATAACGATAACCGAAATCTTGTCGCCGATATTGAACTGACCGATCGCCGTGTCGAGGTTCTCTTCCGAGAGCTCGCCAAGCGGGATAATGCCTTCGGCCTTCGTGCCGAGGTCAACGAAAACCTTGTCACGGTCAACCTGGATAATCGTCGCTTCAACGCGGTCGCCCTTCTGCAGTCGCTTATACGAGCTGTCGATGGCGGCCTCGGGATCGTCGCCACGATCCATCGCACTCATGTACGACTCGAAGAGGTCCATGTCGTTCGCGGCGGCCACCGGAGCCGCAGCCTGCGGCGTAACGGGGGCGGGAGCCGGTTCCGGAGCAGAAGGCGCGGGGGTCGGATCGGCCGGCTCGACCGGGGCGGTCGGCTCGACGGGATCACTGCCCGGCAGCGGCTCGCCCGGAGTGCTGACTTCGGGAGTCGTTTCGGCAACAGGCTCGCCGGCCGCAACGGTCTCTTCCGCAGCGGGAGCGGCGGCGGCAGGCGCCTCCGGATCGGCCGAGACAGGCTCGGTTGCCGGCGTGTCAGTCGTAGACACGTCGGAGGTAGGGGCGTCGGTTGCCGGGGTCGCCGATTCGGTCGAATCGGACGCCGTATCGGTGGTCGGCACCGAGGTGGCTTCTTCTTCAGCCACAGGCGTCGGGTTAGGGTCGATGGTCATGGGTGCGATGACGAGGCTCCAGTGTGGACGCTCCGCCGCAACGGGCGGAGCGACTTATTATGTCGCATTCGTCTCGTTCCAAGCGCGGGTAGCCGCGTAGAGACTTCGGTAGCGCGCGTAAGCAGCCCCATACTGCGTTGAAGTTGGCTCAATTCGCCCCTTCCGGCGCACCGCGGCCGCCGCCGCGCTCGCCACATCCGGCCAGACCCCGGCCCCAACGCCCGCGAGGAGTGCCGCCCCAAAAGCCGGCCCCTCGTCCACTTCCAACGTCGTGCAAGGCACCTCGAAAACGTCCGCAAGCATCTGGAGCCAAAGCGCGCTCTTGGATCCCCCGCCGTTCACCCGCAATTCATCCGCCCGCGCCCCAAGTTTCTGAAGCGCTTCAAATCCCTCTTTGAGCCCAAAAGTCGCCCCTTCGAACACGGATCGAGCCATATGAGCCCGCGTATGCGCCAGACTCAACCCTGCCCAAGCCCCCCGCGCCACCGGGTCGTTGTGCGGCGTCCGCTCCCCACTCAAGTAAGGCAAGAAGGTCAATCCCTCACACCCCGCCGGTGCCGTAGCCGCCTCCGCCGAGATCGCATCGTATGCCGTCCCCGGCTGAATCGTATCGCGATACCAACGCAAAGCTCCCGCGCAAGAAAGCATCACGCCCATCGCGTGCCAGCCGCCGTTCGCGTGGCAAAAAGTGTGCGCCGCCCCACTCCGGTCGTACTCGGGACCGTCGATCGCGGTAAAAACCACCCCGCTCGTTCCTAACGAAACGCTAACAATCCCCGGCGTGACCGCCCCCGTTCCGACCGCTGCCGCCGCCTGATCGCCCCCGCCGCCAACCACCGGGATCCCCGGCTTCAGCCCCGCGATCTCCAAAGTCTCCGCCGTTGGCACGTAACTCTCCGCCACGGGTGGGAACAGCCCCGGGTCGATCTCCAACGCATGCATCATGTCCGTCGCCCAAGCCCGCGCCGGCACATCGAACAGCCCCGTCCCGCTCGCATCGCTCACTTCAGTGAACTTCTGACCCGTCAACCGAAGACGAATGTAGTCCTTCGGCAGCAGCACGGAGCGAACCCGCTGATAGTTGCTCAGCTCATGATTCCGCAGCCAAAGCAGCTTCGGCGCCTGGAACCCCGTCAACGGCGGATTGCAAGTCGTCGCCCGAACCCGGGCCGCCCCCACCGTCCGATCGATCTCCGCGCACTCTTCGATCGTCCGCTGGTCATTCCAGAGAATCGCCGGGCGAACGATCTGGTCCTTTTCGTCCTGGAACACCGCCCCATGCATCTGGCCGGTCAGCCCGATCGCGTCCGGACTCGATTCACCAATCTCCTGGAGGCAGCGAACGACCCCGCTCCACCAATCCTCCGGATCCTGCTCGCTCCAACCCGGCTTCGGGGTCGACAACGGATACTCAGCGCTCGCACTCTTTAAGATCCGCCCCTCCTCGTCGATCAGGAGAACCTTACAACCCGAAGTCCCAACGTCGATGCCGAGCAGCTTTGCCATTGAAGCGGATTATACGTAGACAAGTTCATGTTGTGGGAGGAGGTCCGGGCAAAGGCCTCTTGAAGACATATGTGCCGGCCTCGGCAACATGCACCAACTCCCACCCTTCGTGGCCCAATTCGTTCAACTGTTCCAACTTACGATCTAGAGTCAAATGCTTTAGATCTGGACGCAAAATCTGATACTCCCAACGAACCATACGGCGACGACTACGTTAGCCGGCATTCAAGGGTTGCCGGTACCCTTCCCCCAATGCCTAAAGCGGTCATCGACGTCGGCTCGAACTCCGTCCTCCTTCTCGTCGCCGAAAACGGAACGACCCTCTTCGAGTCCAGCGCCGTCACCTCCCTCGGCGAAGGCACGAAGAAAACCGGCCTCCTCGGCGACCCCGGCATGGCCCGCACCCTGGACGCCCTCAAAAAGGCGTTCGCCGACGCCCGCGCCCACGGCGCCACCGAGATCCGCGCCGCCGCCACCATGGCCGCCCGCATCGCCACCAACACCCCCGACTTCCTGCAACGAGCCGAAGCCCAAGGCACCTCCGTCGAGGTTCTCAGCGGCGAAGACGAAGCCCAACTCGGCTTCCTCGCCGTCGCCAGCGACCCCACGTTCTCCGGCGAACCCCGAATCTCCATCGTCGACGTCGGCGGCCAAAGCACCGAACTCGTCACCGCCGACCGGATCCAGGACGGCTGGAACGTCGTCTTCCGCAAGAGCTACCCCGTCGGCACCCTCGGCCTTAAGGACGGTTTCCTGGCCGCCGAATCCCCCGATGGCCCCGCCGTTTTCCAAGCGGGCGCCCAAATCGACGACCTCCTCCAAGACGCCCACCACCCCGGCGGTCTCACGATCGCCCTCGGCGCCACCGGCACCAACCTCGTTACCATCCGCGACGCCATCGCCGAATGGGACCCCGCCAAAGTCCACGGCGTCTGGCTCCACTACACCGAAATCGGCGCCATGGTCGGCCGCCTCATGCCCCTCACCGACGCCGAACGAGCCGCCATCGTCGGCATGGAACCCGGCCGAGAAAAAACCCTCCCCGCCGGCGTCCTCATCCTGGAAAGATTCCTCAACGCCCTCTCCGCCAAAGGCTGCGCCGTCTCCGTGCGAGGCTGGCGGCATGCGATGGCGGAGGAGTTGGGGAGCTAGGGAGCTTCTTCAGAGGAACGGTAGGCCAAAACCTAAAACCTAACTCCCTACCTTCCTAACTCCCTACCTCTGTATAATTGCGCCATGCACCTACCGCCAAAGCAGGACCTTGTATTAAAGGCCTCGGTAATCCTGTTGGTCGGTGCTGTTGCCTTCGCTGGCGCCTCCCGCATCCGCCCCGATGCCCCTCTACGCGTCGAACCACTCACTCAAAAACAGACCGTCGCGACAAACCTTTCTCCCCCGACTGAACCGGCGACACCGGTCGTTCCAGCTAACAAAATCGTCGTCGACGTCGCTGGCGAAGTCGTTCACCGCGGCACCGTAACCCTCTCCGAAGACGCCCGTGCCGAAGACGCGATCAAAGCCGCCGGAGGAATGAAACCGACCGCCGACGTCGATGCCGTCAACCTCGCCGCCAAGCTGGCGGATGGCGACCAAGTCTACGTTCCGCCAAAGAACCGGGCCAAGTCTTCTTCAACAAAAACCATCCGCGGTTCAAAACGCACCCGTTCGACGAAAGTAAAGCTCCCCAAAGCGACTCTCGCCGAGAAGGTTTCTGCCAAACCGACAACGCTGAAACCCGCCGGGTCGGACATCGTGTACGTCGACCTTCGACCGGACGAAAATGCTGGCCTACCGCCCTTCCCTGACGGCAAAACTCACGAACCAGTGAGGAACGGCCCCAGGGATGCAGCGCCCTCCGCAAAGACCTCCGACAAAGTCGACCTCAACCGCTGCCAAGAAAGCGACCTCCTCACCGTCCCCGGCATCGGCCCCTCCACCGCCCGGAAGATCATCGCCTATCGGAACCTGAAAGGCCGTATCCTCTCCATCGACGACCTCCTCCAAATCCCCGGAATCGGCCCCAAGAAACTCGAAAAGATGCGGCCCTACTTCCGCCTCTAGCACCCAGGGACCGCCACTCGCCAGAGTGGCCTCAGAACCCCTCCCTTTCGTTCCGACGAGAGGGAGGGGCAGGGGTGGGAGAGTCCGGGTGCGCCCCAATTCCGACAAAGCAAACGGCAAGCCTGTCAGACTCACCCCCGTGGCCTACGACGACCTCCGCCACCTCTTCCAAGCCTTCCAGCAGAACCTCCCCGAAGGCAAAGCCGTTATCCTGGCCGACGGCGACGTCGACGGCCTGGGTGCCGCCTGTGTCGTCTGGGACGCTCTCGGCGATCATCCAAAATCCTTCCTTACCCCCGCAAAAGGCCGCAACGCCTTCGGCGACGAAACCGCCGCCCTCGTCGCCGCCGAGAACCCGACCAGCCTCTTCGTCCTCGATCTCGGCATCTCCCCCCGAATCATCGCCCCCGGCGTCCCCACCCTCCTCCTCGATCACCACCACCCCCGAGGAGCCCCCGAAGGGGCCACCGTCCTCTCCGGCTACGGACTCGATCCCGTCCCCACCTCTTCCCTGCTCGCCTGGCGCGTCGCAGGAACGGCCGAAAACGATTGGAAAGCCGCCATCGGTAACGCGGGCGACATGGGGCCGCCCGACGAAATCCTAGATCACGCCCGCGCCGGAGGCACAAAACGTGCCTTCGACATGGCCAAGTCACTCCTCAACTCCGCCAAACGCTCTTCCGACCCCGCCCGAGCCGTCCCCGCCGCCTTCCGGGTCTTCCAGACGGCGAACTCCCCAAAAGAGGTCCTCGAAGCCACCGGGGGAGACGCCGAAACCCTCGTTCACGTCCAAAACGAAGTCAAACGAGAACTGTCCGAAGCCCGCAAAGCCGCCCCCAAGTTCTCAAAAACCGAGCCCCTCGCCCTCATCCGCTTCTCCAGCCCGGCCCGCGTCCACCCCCTCATCGCCCAACAATGGCGCGGCCGCCTACCCAAATACGCGGTGATCGCCGCCAACGACGGCTACGACAAGGGCCGGACCGCCTTCTCCCTAAGAACCAATTCCGGTCTAGACCTCCTAGAAATCCTCGCCCGCCACGGCCAAGCCCTCGGAATCAACGAACCCGAATACGGCCACGGTCACCACGCCGCCACCGGCGGGTCGCTGCCCACCGAGACGTTCGAGCGACTGCTAGGGTCTATGGGGTTCGGATAGCCTGTTTAGCAGAGACTTCTCAAAGGACCGATTTTGCCCGTTTCGGGAAGTTTTAGGCTCCTTAACTTGCATAGTCGTGCAAGCGCTTAGGTTCAAGTCGGTTTTTGAACAGGGATGATTTAGGTTCAAACCAGGTTTTTTTCTCGGTGAAATCTCGGTTATATGAGCAATTTTAAATCTATTGCTCAAATGTGCAACTTGCGCCTGTTTTAGGAGTGAGGGCAAGTGCCCCCAAGTCAGGTTCCTTAGTCCGCCAACGAAACCGCAAGCACCCGGATGTACTCGTTGTTCGGCAACGTCACGCTCTTCACCGTCTTCGGCGATAGCGGAAAGCCGTAGGCATAAACATTGAACTGCCGCGGATCCTTCGACCCATCCGATAGATTCCGATAAGCCATCCGAACTCCACGAGCTTCGCCCGGGAACGACTCCGGCTCGAACCAGTCGCTGAAGTTCTGCACGAACTTATCCGTCGAACCGTCCGTGTAGGTGATCACGACTTCCTGGCCGTTCTGGCTCCCCTGAGCCGCGCCCGCCAGTAGCCAAAGCGACTTATGCTGTCCCGACAACGTCACCGCCTGCCCCTTCGCCGCCGCCGCATTCGGCTTTCCGGAGGTCCCTACCCGGAAACGAACCCCGCGAACCGTTGGTGAGGAACCAAGAAGCTTGCCCGAATACGTCGAACCCTCGCCATCGAAGCCGCCCGAGTCAGGCACAGTCGCCCCATCTTCGGCAAAGGCCACCACCGAGAAGAGCGCCGAGAGGTCGGCCGGAACGCTCGTCCCTTCCTTCACCTCGGGCAGCGGCCGAGGCGCCATGCCGGCCGGGACCGGCGGAGTAATGATGTGCACCGGGTCCGCCTTATAGGCCGCGAGGAACTCCTTGCTCAAGGTCGCCACGTCCTTGCCCGTGTATTTCTGGAAAAGCGCATCGCTGTACTGATGCATCCGACCCGCGTTGTGCAGCTTCAGCACCAGCTTCGAATCGTAGTTCAGCTCGCACCAAGCAAGGAACACCGCGCCCGGGCGATAGGCCTGGCGCATATCCGACTTCGTCGGATCGATTCGGTACGTAAAGTTCTGCGGCTCGTACTTGACCCATCGCACGTAGTCCGCCGTCGCCTCCACCAGCCACCCCGGCTCACCCGTGCCCGCCTGAATCGCGTGCGTCACCTCGTGCACCGTCAAGCCCGTGTCGTCCGGATGCTGCCGCGCGTAGGCCGAGTTCACCTCCATCTGCCCGCCGCCCGTAGCCGCCACCGGTGTAACGCGCGGCCCCGTGCGATAGACGATGTTGATCTTGTTCGGCGGCACGAAGCCGTCCGTGTAAAGCAGCGCCTCCGTGTTGCCCCAGAACGATTCCATCTGCTTGGTCGCGATCGCGTCCCATTTGGCCAGATCCGGAGCCTGCGAAAGATCCGACCAGGGTCGTCCCGGCCCGCGCAGGACATGGGTGATCGGCGTCGCCGAAGTCAGCGAGATCTCGCGAAGAACCAACTTGCTCACCGACGTGCCACCCGCCTTCACCCGAACCGCGACGATCGGAGCATCCCCCGGCACGGCCTCCGCCACGCCCTTGGCGTCAAACTTCGCCACCGTCTTAAAACTTTTGCCATCGGTCGAAACCTCCAGCACCGCCCCCGTCAGCAGATCGTCCCCCGCCTCACTCCCACTCCCCACCCGAATCTTGGTGGCGGAAATCGGACGAGACAAAAGAACCGTAAAGTCATCGGCCGGCCCCATCCCGCCCACCGATTCAAAAGTCGACCGCTCATCCCCATCCATCGCCATTTCCGGCCGATGAGCTTGGGTGCACGAGAGGGTGGTGTAAACGAGAGCTTCGACGGGAGCCTGAGGGGCCTGCGTCAGAAGGGCGAGAATTGCGGCGGGAATCATGTCGGTCCGAGCGTCGAAGCTAGAAGGCCACATCGCCCGACAAACCGCAGGCACATCCTATTGTGGCCTGTCTAAGACAATCAGAACCCCTCTCCCCTCTGGGGGAGAGGGGCAGGGGTGAGGGGCGAGAGCCTCCCAGACTCACCCCAAATCGAAAATCCTATCGTCCGCCCAATCCGCTCAACGTCACGCCCTCGATGAAGTACCGCTGCGCGAAGAAGAACAAAGCCAGCACCGGCAGCATCGACAAAGTCGTCAACGCCATCAGCATCCCCGGCTCACCCGTGCGATCCCCCTTAAACAGGTTCAACGCGTACGAGATCGGCATGTTCTCCGGCGAACTGACGTAGATCAGCGGCCCCTGGAAGTCGTTCCAAGAACCCATAAACGTCCAGATGGCGATGACCGCCAGCGCCGGTTTGATCTGCGGCAGCATGATCTTCCAGAACGCCCGCAGATACCCGCAACCATCGATCTTCGACGCATCCTCCAACTCCATCGGAATCTGCATGAAGAACTGCCGAAGCAGGAACACGTTGAACGCGGAGGCAAAGAAGGCCGGGACCCAAAGCGGATACAGCGTATCAATCCAACCCAGCCAGCGGAAGATCAGGAACTTGGGCATCAGCGTAACCGCGCCCGGCAGCATCATCGTGCTGAGCAAGACGGTGAACAGCGCCTCTTTGCCCGGGAACTTCAACCGGCTGAACGCATAGGCAACCAGCGCCGAGGAAAGAAGGGTCCCCACGACCGTAAAGAGCACGATGATCAGCGTGTTCTTCAGATACACCAGACCGCTATTCGTCTCCGGCGGCAGGAAGGAGATGCCCTCCGTATAGTTCTGCCACCGCAAACCCACGTGGCGAATTGGCTGAACGTCCGCCGGAGAGAACGTCTCCTGCTTGCCCTTCAAGTCCGCCGGCGCTCGGAACTCGACGCGGCGGTTGCCGTCGTTCTCCTCCCGAACCACCATCCCCTCAAAGGTTCGGCCGTTCCAAGAACCGGTCACCAGCGGGATATCGACCGGAATCTCCTTCAGCGCGCTCAAAGGCGTGTCGAAGGTGGACCCGCGAATCGCGAGCGGCTTCTGAACGTCGATCCGAACCTGCCCCGCCGGCGCGCCCGGAATAACCCGTCCCTGCACCGTCTGACCATTGAAAGTCCCCTCATAGAGCGGATTGCTCTTGTCGTCGTAAGGAACCGTGTCCTGCACCTTCGGAATCCAAACGATTCCATTGGGCGAACTCATATCCCGGTCTTCCTTAAACGAGGTGATGATCGCAAAGGCGAACGGCAAACCAAAGATGAAGGAGCCGAGGATCAGCGTCGCTTGTACAACGGCGGCCTTTGCGTAACCGCGCGTCGTCAGCGACCGCCCCGCAAGCACCATCGCAAAAACGGCGGCCACCGCGAGAAGGATCATAGCAACGGCGGTGGTTGGGGCGAAAACGATGCCCCCTTTAAGGATGTCGATCTTGTGATCCTCGTCCCCGAAGTAAAGGAAAGCGAAGGCGACCATGGCCACCAGCCAACCGATCGCCAATTTGAATCGCGGAATCCGTTCTTCCTCAAGGGCCAAACCGGCTTGAGCGATCCGGCCAAGGGCCATTACCAATGAGGTAAAGCCCAGCCAAGCCGTCCAGGGCATCACGAACCAAACCAGCGGAAGCCGCCAATTCGCCTCTGGAACCTTAACCCCGCCGTTCATCGGCAGCACCGCCAAGATCAGCAGGCAAACGCCCGCCGTAAGCGCGGAGAAGAGAAGCCCCTTCGAAGCCTTCGGTCGGTCGAGCGACGGCGCGGCTAGCAAAAGCTGGACGCCCAAAATCACCGCCCGAATCGCCATCACCCACCCGACCCACGAGAGCAGGGTGCCGACCGAGTACAGCCCGTTCGAAGTCACTTCTCCACCTCGTAGTGAACCCAGCGGGGGGCTAACTTGAACTGCGTGAAGGTCAGGACGAGGATGATCGCAAAGATCATCCAGGCGAGCGCGGAGGCGTATCCCATCTTGAAGAAAGTGAATCCGTTCTGGATCAGGTGATAGACCGGCGTCAACATCGAATCGTCCGGACCGATCGGACCGTCGTTCGAAGGCCGCATCACGTACTGGCGATCGAACTCCTGCATCGCCCCGATGAAGCCCATGACGGTGTTGAAGAAGATGATCGGGCTGAGTTGCGGGAACGTCACGCTCCAGAACTGCCGCCACGGCGTCGCGCCGTCGATCCCCGAGGCCTCGTAGAGGGAAGGCGAAACCCCCTTCAGACCGGCAAGCCAGAGAATCATCCCCGAGCCGGCCCCCCAGATGCCCATGACGATCAGGCCGTTCTTCGACCAGTCCGCCGACTGCAGCCACCCCGGAGGCGCCACCCCCAACCAAGGCGTAATCGTATGCGCCCAGTAGGCGTTGATCAACCCCTTGTTCGGATCCGGCGTCAGAACCCAAGTCCACAGCACCGCCGCCGCGATGGTAGGCACGATCGCCGGCACATAGAAGAACGTCCGGTAGATCCGCATCCCGCGCGCCGCCGTGTTCAGCAAAAGCGCCACCGCCAGACCGGTCATCAGACCGAGCGGTACGCCGAGCCCCGCCATGTAAAGCGCGTTCCCCAGCGACTTCAGCACCGGCCCTTTGCCCACGCCCGCCACATCCTGATAGTTCTTCAGGCCGATAAAGCGCGCCGGGTTCAGAACGTCGTACTGGGCGAAGCTGAAAAGCATCGACGCAAGCATGGGTCCGAGGGTCAGCAGCAAGAAGCCAAAAGCCCAAGGCGAGATGAACAGGTAGGCCCACTTGGCCTCGCTCCGCTCCAACCGCCCGATCTTGAGCCTCGAGAACCAAATCACAAACCCAATCAGCCCGAGCCCCACCAGCACACCCGCAACGGTAAGCGGGGTCGAAAGATCGAACAACGGATACTTGTCTTTATTGAAGAACGCATCCAAGTCGCGCTGCACGTTCGCCTGACCTTCCGTCAACGCGTCGTGCGGGGTCGACTTCTTATAGAGCGCCGACTCCATCGACTTCACGTGCTCGTTCCAAAGCACCTGCCCCGCGAAGGTGGCCGGACGAATCCGGCCCGCCGGCATCATGTCGAAGTACTGGCGAAGCACCGCGGCAAACTTTTTGTCCGCCGGTTTGAACTGCTCGAACACCAGTTCGTTCGCCTCCCGGCTCGCCAATACGCTCGGGATATAGGCGCGTCCCCTCAGCTTTTCCCAAGCCCGCTGAGCCGTCGCATCGATCAGGCGACCCTTCGTGCTCGTCGCAAACTTGATGTACTCCCAAGCATCTTGGACGTTATGGGCGCCCTTGGGAATTGAGAGGCAGTAGCCACCGATCCAGGTGATGTACTTTTCCTTCTCGTTCGCAAACCGCCCGGTCCCGTTATAACGGGCGTCTGGAATCGGGGCGGGCGCCGCCATGATCTGAGTCTGCGGGGCATAGCGGGAAATGTCGTTGAGAATCCAACCGCCGTCGACCTTCATCGCGACCTTCCCGGTCACGAAGGCATCGTTCTCCTTTCCAAGGAAGCCGGATTCGAACGACTTCGCGGTCTCGTAGCCGCTCTTGCCTTTGGCAAGCGGCCCCGTGCCCTTCTCCATGTACTCCAGCGCGTCCTCGATCTTCGTGTCGGGAAGCAGCAGGTCGTAACCGGCGATCATGAACCGAAGCGCGTACTCGGACTCCGGGGTATCCAACGTGCACTTCCGGCGGTCGTCGCTCATGAACGGTGCGTTGTTCTGGAAGCCGTACATGTACAGCCAGGAGTTGCCGAAGTTCGGCATAAATCCCGCCCGCTTAAGCGTCCCATCCGGATTCCACTCCGTGATCGCCCGCCCGTAGCGAAGGACCTCAGTCCACGTCCGTGGCGCCCGGTTCGGGTCCAGCCCGGCCGCGCGAATCTGCTCCGACCGCTCAGAGAAAATCTTCTTGTTCCAGACCAGCACCCGGTCGTCCGCGCCCGTCGGGATGCCATAGATCTTCCCTTCGTAACTCGCCTCTTCCCAGGTCGCGGGGTAGTACTGCGATGGCTTCGGGCAAAGCGGATCGTTCTGATCCCGCTTCACCAGGTCGTCCAAAGACTGGAACGCCCCCCGGCTCGCCCAGTCGGAAATCGAGAACCGGTCCTGGTTGATCACGTCCGGAGCGACATTGCCAACGATCGACGTCAGCAGCTTCTGCGGGTCCATATTGCCCGCGCCCATGCTGAGCACCTTGACGTTGATGTCTGGATGCAGTCGCGCAAACTCACGCTTGACCGCGTCCTGCCCCTTCGACTCCGGCCCGATCGCGATGCCCCAAATGACGAGGTCGCGTTTCTTGACGGGATCGCTTGCTTCCGCGATGCCACAAAAGGCAAGACCGGTCGCGATGAGCACGGCGAGGCGAGGGAGTCTACACATCCGCGCATCTACTGTACTCCCAACCCAAGCAGGTTCAACGAGTGAGAATAGATTCTTTAGAATCGGCGTGTACCATTGGTTGCACCGGCGGTCGTTTTCGAGGCCGAAGCGCAATCGATATACCAACCTAAAATAGGTCTTCAAAACGAGGCCCCAGCCCTTCCAAAAAAATTAGCCCGCAGAACCCCTCGCCCACCCTTGGAGAGGGCAGGGGTCATTGCCATCGACTTCACCCGATTCGAAGCCCGCACCTCAGTCCCTCTATCAATCTGGTCCTCGTCATCAACGTCAAATCGAACTAAATCTCCTCGAAACCAGTCCAACCGACTACCCGATGCCCCACTCAAAGAAGCCGTCGTCCGCAGTCGTAAGCCAGGGTCCGCCATCGCGGACAACCGTCCCGGGCACGATTCGCCTTAACGATCCGGTATACATCCTCCGTGGCGAGTAGACGCGACGCAACCGGCTCCCTTGTGGGACTTGCGGTTTTTTTGGCGGGCGTCGGACTTCTAGGGATCACCTTTAAGTTCGCCTTTGACATGTTTGGAGTTCCTCAGGCCAAAGTCCTCGGCCTGACTAAAGGACAAGCGATCGACCTCGGCGCGACCGGAGGCTCCTTCGCCGAAATCGTCATCCACCTAGGCGTCCTCCTCGTCATGGCCATCGTCGGCTCCCTCGTGGCAAACAAAGGCATCGGCCTCTACGCCGGTTCCCTCCACCCCGTAGAGAAACACCTCATCCCCGGCGCCAACACCGAAGTCCCCCTCCAAGAAGTAGACGCCCCCGAATAGTTCAAAACCCCTGGGACCGCGGGATTCATCCCGCCTCGGTCTACGACCGAGATCGTCGAACTCAAAGCAGATCGATGGATTGATCCATATATCAGCTACAGATGTTATGTATCCCTACCTCGAGATTCTCCGAGATTTCTCCGAGAAAACCTCGGAGAAAGCCAACTCATCGTTGATATATAACAACAAGCCTCAGACCTTCAAAGAGAACGGAAACACCGCCTTCAAGATCAAACTCGTCCGAAAACTCACCGCGTTCGGATCGCCCAAGATCAAGTAGTACTCCGCCCCCCGGTTCCCCGACTGACGAAAAGACAGATACCAGTTCGTCCCGCCCGGACTCACCACCGCCCGCCCGCCGACCGAGCGGAAAGGATCCATATCGTAGTTCGCCGAAACGATCGTCTGATCGAAGGTATCCCCAAAGTAAGTCGTCCGCTGGAAAGTCCCCGCCAACTGAAGCGTGGGCAACGGACGGTAAGACAGACCGGTCGAAAGGTTCTCATACCGGAATCCACCGCGCCGCCCGGTGAAGTAGTTCAAAGCCCAGTGCCGATACGGATCGCCCACCGGCCGTTCGAGGGACAAACCATACGTCTGGTCGTCCGCCCCTTCCATAAACCGGCGCCACTCAAACACGCCGTTCAAGTGAAAACCGTCGCGCAGCGTAAACCCCGGATACAGGCTCGCCGACTCGTCGTAAGTGCTCTTCAAGTCGAACGACTTGTAGTAGCTCCCCCCGAAATCCACGCCGTAGCTCACGAATCCTTTCTTCGGCGCCGCCCAGCCCTGCTCGGTAAAGAGATCAAAGCCACGGTAGTCCGTCTGCGGGGCGTAACCAAGCTGCGGATGGAACTCCGGCGAAACCTCCGCGTACCGCCAAAACAGGTTCGATCGCTGTCTCTCGTAGTAGCCGTTCACCACCGCCCGATGCCCCTTGTTACCTTCCCCATCGTCCGCCCCGGAGAGCTGCCCGGTGAAGTTCCAATACTTCCATCCTTGACGAAGGATGGCCGCCAGAGCATTGTTGCGCCGCCCCTCGGCCCCGCCCCCCGCATACTGCGCGGACCAGCCAGAGCGAGGCCCCGTCTGCTGATTGATCCGCGCCACCACCGCATCCGTCTGCCCCAGATCCGCCGTTGCGAGAACGCCGATGTCGGTCTTGGGATCGAGCTTGCCAAACACCTTGCCACCGCCGTCGAAATTACCAATCCGCTGGGTCACGAAGATCGGGCTGTCCCCCCAGCTCTCGAAGAACTGCCGACCCTCCAAAAAGAACGGCCGCGTCTCGTCCGCCAACCGCTCGAAGTAACTGAAGTCGAGACTCAGAATGCTGCGCTCGACGTTGCGAAAATCCGGATTGATCGTCCCAACGAAGTCGAGATCTTGACTCAGGGCGTAACGCAGGTCGATGCCCGCGTTGGCAATCGTTCCCTTCCGACCGTCCGCGCCTCCGTAAAGGTACGGCAACGCCAAAAGACGAGGCGGCGCGGGGGCGGGCATGTCCACCGTCTTCCACCGTCCGTAGTTGTTGACCTGCCCGTTCGCGGTCAGCGCCCAGGAGAATTCGCGCTGCAGGCGGCGATGGTTGCGGTAGACGTTGAACCGCAAATCGTGCACCCCTCTCCCAGGCAACCGCATCACGCTCCACGGAATCCGGGCCTCCACTTCCCAACCCGTCTCCGTCACGCGGCCCCGGGAGGCAAAGTCGCCCATCCACTCCCGCTTCGCCGCCCGGCCACCCGCGATCTCCAAATTAGTGGCCCCTCGCGGGTTCATCGTGAACCGGTTGAAGTCGGCCAGCGTATTGAACGGATCGAGCGCCAACGTGACCGTGTCGTTCCCGTCCAACCCAACGTTGGTGCGAAACTCGGTCGCCTGAATCGACCTCGGGTTGAGATCAACCAGTCGCGCCGCGAAGTAAACGAACTTCGAGTCGTAGCCCAGGTAAAAGTCGCCCCCCTCCGCGCCCACCGCCCCGGTCTGGCCGTCGACCAGGCCGGAAAAGTGCACCGCATCCCGATACTCCGCCTCGTCGATCTTGCCGTCCAAAGTAGGCGGCGTAGCCAGACGCCCCCCAACGAACTCATTCGTCTGAGCGAACCCGCACGAGGCGAGAATAAGGAGAAACAACGTAGTGCCCCAGCGCATAGTTTTAGGTCCTTAGAGAGAAGGGGAAGACGGCCTTAAGAATCACGCTGGATCGAAACTCCGGCGCATTCGGATCCCCAACGATCAAGTAGTATTCAGCCCCCCGATTCCCGGCTTGCCGGAACGACAAATACCAATTCGTCCCATTGGGACTAACCACCGTGCGGCCACCGATTGAGTGGTACTGATCCAAATCGTAGTTCGCGGACACGATCGTTTGATCAAAAGTCTCATCGAGATACGTGGTGCGCTGGAAGGAGCCGTTCAACTGAAGCGTCTTCACCGGCCGGTACGCGATCCCCACGCCCAGGTTGCGGTAATCCGAACCCGCCACCTGCCCACGGGTGTAACTCACGAACCAGTGGCGGTAAGGATTATTGAGCGGCCGATCCAGGTAGATCGAATACCGCTGATCGTCGAAGCCGCCGAAGAAACGGTTCCAACTCAGATTCGTCCCGATCCGGGTCCCGTCTCGCCACACCAACCGCGGTCCGATCGAAGCGCCCTCGTGGAACGACTTCTCCATATCGTAACTCCGCTGGTAGGTCAACCCACCCTGCACGTTGTAGTTCAGAAACGGCCCATGCTTCAACTGAACCGTGTGGCCACTGTATAAGTCGAAGCCGCGAAGATCGGTTTCCGGCGTAAAGCCGAGGCGAGGCAAGAAGTTGCCCGTCGTCTCCGTATAGCTCCCATAGACGAAGCTTTGGTTCTCGCTCCAGGTACCGGTAAGAAACGCGCTGTGGCCGTCACCCACTTCCGCGTCTTGGGTCGCCGCCACTTGGCCGTTGAAGTCCCACTTGCCGTAGCCCGCTCCATAGCTGCCCATGACCGAGTCGTTCCGCTCGCCCTCGGCCCCGCCACCGGCGTACATCGCCGACCATCCCCGCCTCGCTCCGATCTGCCGAGACAGCCGCGCCACGACCGCGTCGTTATGTCCAAGGTCGGCTGTGGCGAGGACGCCGATATCCGTCCTCGGGTCCAGTTTCCCAAACACCTTCCCTCCCCCGTCGAAGTTGCCGATGCGTTGGGAATTGAAGATTGACGGCGCGCCAAAGTCGTCTCCGCCGCGAAAGAACTGACCGCCCTCCAGGAAGAAAGGCCTCGTCTCATTCGCCAGCCGCTCGAAATAGCTGAAATCGAGGCTCAGAACCCCCCGTTCGACGTTTCGGAAGTCAGGATTGATCGTCCCGACGAAGTCGAGATCGTGGGTCAGCGGATACCGAAGATCGAGCCCCGCGTTGGCCACCAACCCGGTCTTTTCATCGGCGCCCCCGTAAAGGTAAGGCAGCGCCTGAACCGCCGGAAGCTTCGCCGCCGGCACCTCGACCGATCGCCACCGGCCATGGTCTTCGACGTGTCCGTTCCAAGTTCGCACCCAGGCGAAGGTCCGCAAAAGCCGACGGTGGTCACGAAAAACGTTGAACCGCAGATCATGCGGTCCCTTCCCCGGAAGCCGCATGATGCTCCACGGAATCCGCGCCTCCGCCTCCCATCCGTCCGCCGTAATCCGCCCCTTCGACTCAATATCCCCCAGCCACTCCCGCTTCGCCGCCCGTCCACCGGCGATCTGAATGTTCGTCGCTCCCCTCGAGTTCATCGTAAATCGATTGAAGTCCCCCAGATTGCCAAAGGTATCGAGCGAAAGCGATACGGAGTCATCGCCGTAGAGGCTCACGTTGGTCCGAAACTCCGTCGACTGAATCGCGCTTGGCTTTCGGTCGACGAGGCGGGCGGCAAAGTAGATGAACTTCTCGTCGTAGCCAAGAAAGAAGTTTCCTCCCTCCGCCGCGACGGTCCCGTTTTCCGCATCGACCATTCCATTGAAGTGGATGGCCTCCTTATACTCGCCCTCCGTGACCTTCCCGTCAAGAATCGGCGGCGCAGCAAAACGACCACCGGCAAACTCCTGAGGAGTCGCCATGGCAGCTGTCGTCAATGAAGCAACCAGTAGGGCAAGAGCCAAACGCACCGAAGCAGTATGCCAACCCTAGTGCCGGTTCCGACCAATAGGCGCAAACACACCACTCTAAACCGCAAACATTAACATCGAACTCCCCCTCTCGTCGCCCCGGCGATAAGCCCGCGGTGTACGCAAGGTCCCATCGGGCGATGAGAGGGGGCCGGGGGGAGAGCAAGAAGGCCTCCCAATCGAAGGCCCTACCCCCGATCCCCTCATCCCCCATAATCCCCTTGTGCGGATTTTGGCGGTCGACGGCGGCGGAGTGCGGGGTGTGGTCCCCGCGGCGGTACTCGACCTCTGGCAAAGTGAAGGCGCAAACGTCGAATTCGACACCTACTCCGGCACCTCCACCGGCTCCATCGTCGCCGCCGGCCTCGCCCTCGGCCGCCCGCCGAAACTGGTCCTCGACCTCTTCAAGAACCACGTCCCCCGAATCTTCACCCAAGAGTCGCTCACCCTCTCCCAAAAACTCCTCTCCTTCAAAGGTTGGGCCAAACCGGCCTACAGCGGCGAAGCCCTCAAAGCCGCCCTGATCGAAGCCTTCGGCGATGCCACCCTCGGCGACATCCCTAAGCCCCTGGCTCTCAACGCCCTCGACGTCGTCACCGGCTCCACCCGCACCTTCCGCTCCCACCACCACCCCGGCTCCGCCGCCGACCGCGGCGTCACCCTCGTCGACGCCGTCCTCGCCAGCACCGCCGCCCCAAGCTTCTTCCCTAGCGCCTCAGTCGCCGGCTCCTCCTTCATCGACGGCGGCATGTGGGCCAACAACCCCGCCCTCCTCGCCCTCCTCGACGCAAGAGCCCTCGGAGCCGAAGACCCCCGCCTCGTCTCCCTCGGCACCGGTCGCCTCTTCTGGGGGCGCAGCGTCGGATTTGGAACCGCCCGTGGGTTGATCGGTTGGGGTGCACCGCTCATCGTATTGATGATGTCGGCGCAGAGCCAAGGGGTGGACGGCTACGTCCGGCGTCTGCTGGATCCCGAACGATATCTCCGGGTCGATCCGCAGCTTCCCAGGGAGTTAGCTGGTCTAGACGAGCCGGACGCGATTCCCGCGCTCCTGGTCCGCGCCGCCGAAGCGGCCCGCACCGCTTTGCCCGCATTTCGCGAGCTTTAGGTTCTCGGTATAGTCCCTACGTGGACAAATCGCCCTTAGAATCCGCCGTCCACGGCCGCCTCAAAGAGTCGATGGCGTCGATCGTCGGGACGCAGAACTTCGATGAGGCGGCGGTGGAACGGATGGCCGCCGAGAAAACTGCGCTGGTGCTGCCTATCCTGCGCGAGACCCTACTTGAGGACGCCACCCCTTCCCTGGACCAGATTCACCGGGCCGAGTTGGAAGCAACGAAGCGGTCGATGAAGACGATGATCGGCCTGATGACCGACCCTGGAACGACCGTCGCCGAACTCAAAGCCAAAGCCGAACTGGCCGCCGTCCCGGCACCGGTACCCGTCGACCTGTTGGCCGACGAGTTGGAGGCGCGGTTGGCGGAGTTGGAGGCGAGGATCGATCCCGTTGCAGCGCGGGCGCCTCGCCTGCAGCCGGAAGAGGACGAGACTGCAGGCGAGGCGCCTGCGGAGTCTGGAAATGCGGGAGAGCCGCCCACACCACAAGGTTAGGCTCAGCCACAATAGGGTGATGAACGGCAACCTTCAGTCGTGGCTCGGCGCGCAGATTGGGGAGCTTAAGGAAGCTCACCTTTACAAGGTCCCCAAGATCCTCGAAACCCCGGCCGGGGGACGCGTGACGATGAACGGCAAGGAGGTGGTGAACCTCTCCAGCAACAACTACCTCGGCCTGGCCAACCACCCGAAGGTTGTCGAAGCCGCCCACGCCGCCATCGACCGCTGGGGCGTCGGCGCGGGCGCCGTCCGCTGGATCGGCGGCACCATGAGCGTGCACGAAGAGCTTGAGCAGCGGCTCGCTTCCTTCAAGCACACCGAAGCCGTCCTCGTCTTCACCGGCGGCTTCACCGCCAACGCCGGCACCATCCCCGCCGTTCTGACCAACAAAGACGTCGTCATCTCGGACGAGTTGAACCACGCCTCGATCATCGACGGCGTTCGTCTTTCCCCCGCCAAGTACAAGAAGAGCGAAGGCTTCGTCTTCCCCCACAAGGACATGGAAGCCCTGGAGAAGATCCTCCAGAACACCCAGTCGTTTGAGAAGCGGATGATCATCACCGACGGCGTCTTCTCGATGGACGGCGACATCGCCCCCCTTCCGACGATCGTCGAGTTGGCGGAGCAGTACGACGCGTTCGTCATGGTGGATGACGCCCACGCCAGCGGCGTCCTCGGCAAGAACGGCGCTGGCACAACCTCCCACTTCGGCCTCTACGGCCGGGTCGATATCCAGCTAGGAACGCTCAGCAAGGCCCTGGGCGTCGTCGGAGGTTACATCGCCGGCTCAGCCGTCCTCAAGGACTGGCTCATCAACCGCGGCCGCCCCTACCTCTTCTCCACCGCCCACCCCCCGATGGTCGCCGCCGCCCTCATCGCCGCCCTCGACGTCATGGAAAACGACCCCGAGCCGATGCGCAAACTCTGGGAGAACACCAAATGGTGGAAGGCCGCCCTCGAAGAGGCCGGATTCGACACCATGGGCAGCGAAACCCCGATCACCCCGGTCTATGTGGGCGACGAGAAGAAATCGGCCGAGATGGAAAGACTCCTATTCGAAGAAGGCGTCTACGCCCTCTCCATCGCCTTCCCCACCGTCGCCCGAGGCAAAGCCCGCATCCGCACCATGCCATCGGCCGCGCACACGCAGGAAGACCTTGAGTTTGCGCTGGGAGCATTCAAGCGGGTTCGAGACAAGCTGGGATAGGTAACGCGAAGCGTTGTAGGCGCAACCTCGGTGGTTGCGGAGGACATTCCAACAAACTACAGATTGGAAGGCTCTCCGCAACCACGGAGGTTGCGCCTACAAATCGCCTGGGGGCGATTTCAACAAATTCGATCGCCCACGGGCGCATCTCCGTGTGGGAGTCCTACGAGTCGAGCGGGATCGAACGGGCGACAAACCAGTCGGCCAGACTCGCCTCATCGACTTCGCCGGCAGCAAGCTCGACGAATACCACCGCAACCTCCGCTTCGGAAGCGGAGAGTTGATAGCCATTGAGACCAAGAAACGTGCAAGAGGCCGCTAAGGCGGTTCGTCGATTGCCGCCTGAGAAGGGCTTCTCTTTGACGATGGTAAAGGCGTAGTCGGCGGCTAGCGCCGGAATGCTCGCTTGATCTACGTTCCAGCGGCTCAAAGGACTGGAGATCACGGCGATCATGGGTTGGGTGTTGGCCGCGAGACCAAAGACGCCGCCGAAGGCCGAGACCTGCATCTCGTTAATCGAGACTAGTTCGAGAACGGTTAGGAAGCGCGGCTGACTCACTTGGCCAGTTCCGCGAGGGCGTTCTTGTTGCGATTCATGACGCCGCGAGCGACTTCCATGGCTTGCTCAAAGTCGGGATCGAGGGCGGTCAACAGTACTCGTCCCGGCTGTACCGACAGATTTAGGCGATCCCCCTTCTCCACTCCAAGATGAGCCATCACATCTTTGGGCAAGACAATCCCAAGAGAATTGCCAATCTTCATGACTTTGACTTCCACCATCGTTACAACGATCATTATAACAAGGCGACGCGCCACAATAGAGGCATATGCCCACCTTTCTCGCAACCTGGGATCAGCCCGGGAGGACCGCCGTGGAGACGGCTTGGCGAACGTGGCAGGCTCAAAACGATCTTCGCGGCGCCCTTGTCGAAGGTCTCGCCGCCTGCGAACTCAACCCCGAATACCTCGCCATCGGCCTTGGCTCGCTCCCGAATGAAGAGGGAGAGCTGGAGCTGGATGCGGCGATTATGGACGGCCGCGATCTGAATGCCGGCGCGGTTTGCGCCCTGAAAGGAATCGTCCCCGCGATCAAGGTTGCCCAGTTGGTCATGGACCACACCGACCACGTGATGATCGCCGGAGAAGGCGCCCGGCGGCTCGCGATCGAGCACGGAATGAAGGCCCAGCAGACCATGACGTGTAAGAGTTTGGAGGCTTGGGAGGAGTGGCGTTCGAAAGGCGCCCACACCGATTACATCCATTCCGTCGACGAACTCGGCCATGCCGATACGGTGACGATGCTCGGATTGAACGGCGACCACCTGGTTTCTGCCAGCGCGACGAGCGGCCTTTCGTGGAAGAAGCCCGGGCGAGTCGGCGATTCGCCCATCGTAGGGGCGGGCGTTTATGCCGACAATGAAGTAGGAGCGGCCGGCGCCACCGGTCATGGCGAAGAGCTGTGGAAGGCGGTGGCCTCGTTCCGAACGGTGGAAGGAATGCGACGCGGTCTGAGTGCTCAAGAAGCTTGTGAAGAGACGATTCGACACCTGGTGCGCCGACAACCTCGGGCGATGATCATGCAGAGCGTAGTCCTGGCCCTTCGGGCGGACGGCGATTTCGGCGCGGCGGTCAACCAGGGAACGTTCCACCTTTGGAGCTGCGTCGACGGAGAGATCGGCGTCAAGGCCTATGAGGGGATCTGCACATGAAGCCGGTCGTTGGCGTAGTCGGCGTGATCGACGTCGAGCTACCAGATTTTGAGCTGGTGCCCTTCCGCGAAGGCGTTCCCGTCGATGCGGTTCTCATCGCCCCCGGCGACTTTCGCCCGGACGGTATTGAGGAGTGGGTTCCGGTCGTTGAGGAGCCGACGGCGAAGGCGATCCGCAAGGCTATCGGCCGCTGGTCGGTGACAATCGAGGACGTGGAAAACATCCACGGCGTCGGCACGATCGTTTTCGGGTTGCTTGAAGGCGGCCGATTACGTGAAGGAGGGCTGGTGGTTCGAGAGGGACACGAACGGGCGATTCGGATTCGCGAAATCCGGGTCGATCGTCGCCGAGTCGAGTTTGCCGAGCCCGGTAGCGAGGTTGCGATCTCCTTTGGGCCGGTGCCGAAGACCCTGTTCCGCCGAGGATTCCGGTTGCGTCCGGGCCGCGAGGCGCAGGCCGTCGAGAAGCCGCCCATCAACGCCGATATCAAGAAAGCCATTCTCGACGCCGTGGGCGACGAGCCGATTGGACGAGGAACCCCGACGATCTGCAAGACGGTCGACCAGACGCCGCAGCAGCTTGGCAACGTCTTCGAAGAGCTTCGCCGCGAAGGCAAGCTCGTCGGCTTCGCCGGCCAGTGGATCAAGCCTCGCGCCTTCGATGAGGGCGTGGATCGTTTCCTCGCCGCGCTCGACGCGCTCCATTCCGGACAGCCGAACCTGGCCTCTCATCCAGTCGGGAAGGTCGTCGGCATGGCCCGCTTGGGCTGGTCCGGCAAGCCGCTCGACCGGATCGTGACCCGCCTCGTCGAGAAGGGCGCGATCATGATGCGCGACGAAGAGGTCCGCCGTCCGGCGTTCAAAGTGAACCTTGGGGATCGGCAGCGGGCTCTGCTCGACAAGGTCGTCGCGATCATTCAGTCGGGCGGCATCAATACTCCGAACGCCCACGAGATCGGCAAGCGGCTTCCCGCGCCGCCTCAGGCGATCAATGAGATTCTGAGCCTGGGCGAGGATGTTGGGGAGATCGTAACGCTCTCCGATGGCGTTCTGTTCACCGCCGATGGTCTTACCGAGGTACGGGAGCGACTGCGGGCCGGAACGAATGGGAAGCCGTTTACGCTGGCGGAGATGCGCGACTCCTTCGGCACAAGTCGGCGGGTGGCGGTGGCTCTGTTGGAGTACTTCGACGCCATCGGCTTTACGGAGCGTCAGGGCGAGAAGCGGATCGTAAAGAGCTAGAGCCTCAGGAGGTTTAGGCCGGGGAATCGCTCGAAGTCTTTGTCGAAGGTGACGAGACGGAGGTTCCCGGCCACGGCGAAGGCGGCGAGATAGGCATCGGTCCAGAGGCGTGGCGTGACGATTCCATCCCGCACCCACTGGGCGAGCAATTCATCGACTCCCTCAGGATCCGGCAACATCCGAACTGACGGCGACAGCCAAAGAGAACGATAGATTTCCCAAGCCTTTTTCGGTGGAACCGCCACGGCCAATTCCCCGTGGTTTTGACAAAGGATTCTCAGCACTCCGAGCGAAGTCGTTCGGCAGAAACCTATCTCTGTGTCAGCGTCTGAGTTCCAGAATAAGCGAGCATCTTTGTGTGCCGGATGATGGGCACTCAGAAGAGCAATCCAAAAGTTAATGTCAGGAAGGTCGATCGACCTGCTCCATTACACGAATGATATTTTCGTAATCGTCGCGTTCCAGAATCTCATTGATCTCCGCGTTTGACGAAGGGGGTGTCCACCCGAAAACCGCGACAGGAGGCGGTCTCTTGTGACCAAAAATCTTGTTCGCATCAAGGCCCTTCTGAACTAATTGTCCTGCTAGGTCACTTGGTCGAATCCCTGCTTTGGCCGCCTCGGACTCTAGGTCGGCGTAAAGATCGTCCGGTAGTTCTATCGACCTCATACTTCATATTCTACGCCGCCCTCGGAGAGTGAGATAGGTAACCTGCCCTAAATGGCTCATCGCTTCCTCGGCGCCCACTTCTCGACCGCCAAAGGTCTGCACCAGGCCGTGCGCGATGGGTACGCCTTGGGCGCAGGGGCGATACAGGTCTTCACCTCCAGCCCGCGGATGTGGAAGGGCGGCGCGGCCGATCCGGCGAAGGCGGCGATGCTGAAGAAGGCTTGGCAGGAGTGCGGCGAGCCGATCATCGTCAGTCACGATACCTACCTGGTCAATCTGGCCCACCCCGAGGAGGAGACGCAGACCAAGTCGCTCAACTGCCTTACCGAGGAGATGCAGCGTAGCGGGGCGTACGGAATTCCTTACGTCGTTTCCCACATCGCCTCGACCAAAGGCCAAGACTCCGATATCGCTCGGGGCGTCGCGGCGGCGAATATACGCCGGGTCCTCGACAACTCGCCCGACAACGTGACTCTTCTCATGGAGACCACGGCCGGACAAGGCTCGTCGATGAATCGGACATTCGATGAGCTCGCCGCGTTCCTCAACGATCTTCACGGCGATCCGAGGCTGGGCGTCTGCCTCGATACCTGTCATGTCTTTGCCGCGGGCTACGACATCCGCACTCCGGAGACCTATGCGGCGACGATGGCGGAATTCGATGAGAAGGTCGGGCTCGATCGTTTGAAGGTAGTCCACTGCAACGACAGCCTGAAGGCACTCGGGAGCCAGGTGGACCGCCACGCGAATATCGGGAAAGGCCTTATTGGTTTGGAGGCGTTCCGAGCGCTGGTCAACGATCCCCGGATGGCGGAGAAACCGATTTTGTTGGAGACCCCCGCCGAAGACGAGGGCCACGCCAAGGATCTGGCCCAGCTAAGAGCTCTCGCCGAGGCCTAATCTTTGTAAGGATCGATCACATCGTCGCCCGCCATCACCACGCCGATCGGGCGGAGGGTGTGGAGGATTCGAATGGTGTCGCCCTGCTGCGGAAGGACTTCGTCCAACCGCTTGTAGGCCTGCGGAGCCTCATCCACGTCCGCGCCGCGAAGCTCGACGCCTTTCTCGCGGACCCACTTCATCATGGAGTCCTTCGAGATAGCCCCTCGCCCTTCACCTTCCCCCACCGGCTCTTGCCGGTCGCGGCGGTTCGGCTCATGACGCGGCCCGCGCCGTGAACTGTCGAGTAGAACAGTTCCCGGGATTCCGGAGACTCCACGCCCTCGACGATCACCGCGTTATCGCCCATGCTTCCGCCGACGAAGCCGCGCTGACCCGGACGTGCCGGGGTTGCGCCCTTTCGGCAGACCCAGTAGTCGAGACCATTGTGCTTCTCAAGCCAGGCGAAGTTGTGGTGGTTGTGAACCGTCTCCACGATCTCCGCGCCGAGAATCTCCGCGACCTTGTCCACCACCGCCTCCCGTCCCGCGTAGGCATACTGCCCCGCCAGGTCGAGCGCCTTGATGTATTGCTCGCCCAGATCCGACCGCGCCGCCAGCCAGACAGGAGCCGCGTCCATGTTCTCGTTGGCGTTCGCGGCATCGAGGAACCAGGTCGCGGTCTTGTGGCCGAAGCCCCGGCTGCCGAAGTGGACGCCGATCCAGACCCGGTCCTTTTCGTCAACGAACAGGTCCACATAGTGGTTGCCCGAGCCGACGGTGCCGAGTTGGAAGTGCGCCGTGTCTTTCAGCGTATAGCCTTTGCTCGTCTGCTGAAACGCCGGAAGTTCGTCCCAGAGCGGAGAGTCAAACAGCGGGTGCTGAATGTCCCAGTTGCTCTTTCGGCCGATGCCGAACGAGATTTGAGACGCGATCTTGTCCATGATGCTCGCGATCTTCGCGCGCACCTGATTGGCGTCGATGTCTACTCGTGCGGCAAGGTTGCCACACGCAATGTCGTAACCGACGGCGGTTGGCGAAACCGACACCTGCGAGGCAACGACGCCGCCGATCGGCACGCCGTAGCCTTTGTGGTGGTCGGCCATCAACGCCGCGAATTCGCAGGTCGCGCGAGCGCGCTCAATCTGCTCCAAAGCGCCAAGGTCGACGGGAGTTCCGCAGACCGGGATATCACCGTACTTTTCCATGGGACGGAGAAGGTACCGGACGGGTCGCGGAATCAGAGGGTCATTGGGTCTTTAGGCGGAGGGCCATTTGGTCGTAGGGCCATCAAGATATTAGGGTCACTACCATAACCCTTCACCCAACAACCCTACGACCCAAAGACCCTCGCCCCTTAGACCCCGGCCAACTGGAACATCTCGGCGACTTCTCGCCGAAGATCTCCCACTAATGCTCGGAGACCAGGGAAACCCGGGGCGGCTCCTTCCAGAGCTTTCAGAGCCTCACCGTAGTACCAAAGAGTGCCTTCTTTCTGCCCTTCGAAGGCGATAAAAGTAGCGTCTCCCCGCTTCCGTTGCATCTTCACCACGTCGCGGGCATTGTGAAGTTTGTCTGCCGTCGTAACCAGTAACGCCGACGCACTCATTGACTCAATGGACGCGAGAAACGTTCCTTTGCGGTCTCGCCAACAAAGCGGATCTTGACAAAGGTTATCGGAGCACGCAACCACGATCGCGGCAATCTCCTCGCCGAACGCGTCCTCAAGGACGGCGACCGACGTGGATGTATCTTCCAACGAATCGTGGAGAAGGGCGGCGGCACCTTCGACTGCCGTTCCCCCATGTTCCAGCACGAGGGCCGAGACGGCCATCAAGTGAGAGATGAAAGGCACGGGAATCCCTTTTCGCACTTGGTTGCCATGAACCGCAAGCGCAAATTCGAATGCGCGGCAGAGGAGGGCAGATTCCATAGGACGTAGCCCCGTCACCCTGGCGTCAGCCAGGTTTCGACGAGACAAAGGGGACTCCAAGAGCATACCGTGACTTGTTCCATCGAACTCCATTTTCCCCCTCGGTAATCCTTACAGCCGGTAGAAGATTGGAGTTTCTAAACGTTAGACTCAGAAGAAGGACCGTCCGTTCACCAGAAGGTGACACTCGCCTTATTTCTTTCAAAGCAGACGAGCCAATGCTGAATTGGGAGAGGCGTTGCGGTCGCCGCGAACTACGCGAGCGACCAAAGCCTGGACAGAGTCCAGAGGAGCCGAAACGGCAAAAAGAAAAGATTGGGGCGGATAATGGGTCTCGAACCCACGGCCTCCTCAGCCACAGTGAGGCGCTCTAACCCCTGAGCTATACCCGCCGTACAGGGAGCGTAAAGAGTACCCTAATCAAGCATGGCACTCGTCGCCGTCTCGATTCTGGGAACAGTAAATCTTCCCGACGAGGTCTTCCGGCGAGCGGGCGCCGCCCTCGCCGCGCGGATGGATGTCGCAAGCATCGGCTCGGTCGAGCGAGAAGTGGGTCGCGCGGGAATGGCCGCCGTTCTCCGCACCCGCATCGGGCCGGCAGCCTTGAAGAATATCCTCAACCGCCTGAGAACTCCCGATGCCCTGGTCACATTTGGCATCCTGGGTTACGGAGCCCTCGTATACCAAGACGAAAGCCTCATCGTCCCTCCGCTTAGCTTCGACGACCTCACCGTGGTTCTCAAATCGCTTGCCGGGCTCGACAAGGACTTTCATATTCCGAACCTGGGTAACGTGTCCGCGCACCTAAGTGGCACTTCAGACCGTCACCCCCATTGAAACACGATGCGATTCTTCGCTTACCGCGGCACCGATAGTCATGGACGACCGACACAGGGCACCATTCAGGCCGCCAGCGTCGACGATGCCCAGCGCCTCTTGTCCAGTGGGGGCGTCCGTACAACATCGGTCAAGGAGCTAAGCCCATCGAGCCCGGCGCCCCACGCGCCTGCGCCGCGTACGGCGGTGCGATCATCGCCCGCAGGGGACGGGTTATCGATCCCCTCACCTATCACGCCTGCCCGCCCCGCACCGGCAAAGGTCCCGGCAAAGACGCCCGCGCCCGTTGCCGCAAGGGTGAGCCAAACTCCTCCCGGCCTCAAGTACCGGTTCGTGGGCAACAAGACAAGCTTCTTCTTCTTCGACGCCATGGGCCGCTACCTGAAGAGCGGCGTAGCGCCGAATCGGGCCCTGGAAGAGTTGGGGCGGCAGAATCAACGACAAAAGGAGTGGTTCGGCGAACGGCTTCTGCTGGCGTCGGAGGCGGTCGGTAAGGGCGCGTCGCTGGCGGAGAGCCTCGAAGCCTGCCAATGCTTTCCCACCGGCTGTATCGGTACGATCCGAGCGGGAGAGGCGTCAGGCTCGCTGCCCGAAGCCTGTTTCCAAGCCGCCCACGGATGCGAACAGGCGCATAAACTCGGCTCCCGCTGCGGATACATGACGATCATGTTTGTGTTCTTCGCGCTGTTTGCCCCGATCGCCGTGGCGATGGTGAACGGCAGCGTCGACGCAATGGAGAAACAGGCGGACAACAACAGTACGTTGCCCGCCGTACAAACCGCCGCCACCAGCATGTGGGGCCAAATGAAAAGCATGCTGCCGATGGTCCTCCCTTGGTGGATCGTGGTGATCGGTGGCTGGAGGCTCTGGCTGACGCATCGGTTCCAACGGGCTCGCCACCGCGCCATCTTTATCGTGCCGATCCTTTCGGGGCGTGCCCGCGAAGAGTCGTTGGCCCGTTCCTCTTGGGCGTTGACCGAGCTCGCAAGGGCCGGCATCTCACCCGGACAGTCGATGCTCCTCGCCGCCGACGCGTGCCCCAATCTCATCATGGCGGACCGGTTCCGCGACGAGGCGCGCAAGATGCATGAGGGAACGAAGCTTTCGACGGCGATGCGCAACACCGGCTTGATGGATCCCCAATTGATCGATGTGGTGGAAAATGGCGAACTGGCGGGCGACGTTCCTGGAGCGGTCGCCTCCGTTCACCGGGCCACTTCGGCCGAATTTGAACGAAAAGACGCGACCACTCACACCCGGATCTGGTTCGTGCTCTATCCGATCCTGGGAGTCGCGATCGCAATTGTAGTGGGGATTTTGTATAAGACCCTCTATCTGGGCGAATTTCACGCCATGTTAAAGGACACCTAATGCCGACTTACGAGTATCAAGCCACGAAAGCGGACGGAGCTAGCGAAACCGGCCTTGTGTTCGGAACTTCGCTGGACGGGGTTGCACGCGACCTCCAAACGAAAGGTCTCACCGTAACCCGGATCGGCCTCGCCATGAGTTCGGGAGATCCGCTGGCGGGAGGGGGAAGTGTCGCTCCGCGCAGAGAGGTCCCGCGCCCCGAATCGACTCGGCAGACCGAGTCGTCGGGCCTTGAAACCTTGTATGCGGAGGAGGCGGTCGAGCATGGTCCGCCGACCGGAGAGCGCTCGTACATGGAGACCAGCGTTTGGGGGCCGTTGGTGGGAGGCGTCGACCTCACCCATCTCGCGTTCTTCTTCCGGCAAGGGGGCACGATGCTGCAGGCGGGGGTGCCGATTGGCCAGACGGTGAATACGCTTTCGGGACAGGCGCGGAGCCCCAAGCTTGCGTCGATTCTTCGTGAGACCGTTGGCCACATCGAGGCCGGTCGGCCGATGTCTGCGGCCTTCCAGCGGTATCCGGAAGTCTTCTCCACCGTCGTGATCTCCGTTCTGCGGGCCGGGGAGACGGGCGGCTTCTTGGACTCCTCGATGCATACCATCGCGGACTATCTCGATCAGGAGGTCGAGCTTCGGCGGCTGTACAAGAAGGTCACCTTCTATCCGAAGCTCCAACTCGCCGCCTCGGCGGTGATCATCATCGGCGCGAATCTGATCATCCAGTCGGTTGCTCCCGGCGCGAAGGGGCTGCATTCGCCACTCACGACTCCGGCCACATGGGTTGTATTGGGGCCGATCCTTGTTCTGCTGTTTCTATTCTCCCGGGTCGGTTTGGCCAATCCGCGGGTTCGCTATAACTGGGATGCCATTGTCGCGAGGCTGCCTTATATCGGCACGACGCTTCGCCAAGTCGCGATGGCCCGGTTCGGGCGAGCTTTTGCCGCCCTTTACGCCAGCGGTGTTCCGATCGCGCCCGCCCTTCGGATGTCGGCGGACGCTTGCGGCAACGAGTATCTCCGTGCGTTGATCCATCCTGCTCCCGCGCGGTTGGAAGGCGGCGCGGGGGTGACCGAGACGCTCCGCTCGACCGGGGCTTTCTCGCCGATCGTGCTCGACATGGTTGCCACGGGTGAGACGACGGGCGATCTGGACGGCATGCTCGGCAAGATGAGCGAATTCTACGTTGCGGAAGCCGAAGTTCGACAGCTCAAACTTGGCCAAGTGTTCGGCATGGTCGTCGCCTTGGCGGTCGCGATCTACATCGGCTACATCGTAATCACGTTTTGGCAGGAATACGGCCAAGGCGTCAGCGGCCAGATCAACAACTAGTAAGATTGCCTGAACGTCCGCACCTGTTGCGGACGTCCGTACTCTTTTCCCCCCAAGAAAAAAACACCGTGCTATACTCGCCTAGCGGCGTCAGGCCACGGTCCCATGAACATCGAAGCGCTCTACAATCAGGCGTATCAATGCCGGTGCAACGGTCAGTATGCGGAAGCGCAGTCGCTGCTCCAACAAGTTCTCGCCATGGATCCCAACCACATCGATGCCCGCCACCAGATGGCGCTCATCGTGGGCTTCACTGGGGACTTCGACGGCTCACTCGCTCAGCTCGAAAAACTGGGTGCCCAGTTCCCCCGGAACCTCGGCGTGAAGTACGACTTGGCGATGACCCAGATGATGCTGGGCATGCAGGACGAGGCGTGTGCCAACTTCAACGCGATCCTCGCGATCGACCCGAATCACGAAGAAGCGCTCCGCCAATCCGCTTACTGCTAGTGACACGATAGACTAGTCTCCGATGCGCCATCGTTGGCCTTTGTTGATTCTGGTTCTGGCTCCGCTTGTCGCGTTGTGGCCGGGATTAACTGGCTTAGCGGTTGGACCGTTTGACCAGATTCGGCAAATGGCGCCGTGGAACGGGCCGAAGCCGACCCAGCCTTGGGACGTGCTAATGGCCGATTCTGTTCTGCAGTCGCACGTTTGGCGAACGCTTGTGCTGGACGCTTGGGGCAAAGGCCAGTTACCGCTCATCAACCCTTACCAGTTCGGCGGGACGCCCCTGCTGGCCAACTCGCAGTCGGGGGGCTTCTACCCGCCTCACATTCTCTTGGGTTTGCTGCACGTGTCGGCGGGACTTGCCGGATTTCTTCTGGCATGGTTCCATCTGGCCCTAGCCGGGCTTGGCCTGAATGCGCTGGTGCGCCGTCTGGGCGGCTCCACGGCCGCTGGGCTGACCGGCGGTCTCCTCTTCTCCCTTTCCCCCTTCATGCTAGGCTGGACGCCCCTCAGCAGCGTCATCTCCACCCTCGCTTGGCTTCCCCTGGCCCTCGCCTGCGTCACCGACGTCACCAACCGAAAATCTTGGCTCGCCCTCACCGCCTGCGTCGCGATGATGCTTCTGGCCGGCCACCTCCAATTTTCGGCCTATGGCATCGGAGCCATCGTATTGATGGCCCTCCCCCTCTCGTCGCCCCGGCGAAAATCTCTAACCGCCGAAAATGCTGCGTCGGGCGATGAGAGGGGGCAGGGGGGAGAGCAAGACGGCCCCTCGATCCCGCCTATGCGTCTCCTAAGAACCGGGGCGGTGTTCGCCGCGTTGGCCTTCGGCTTCGCCCTCGCCGCTCCGCAGGTTCTGCCCGTCCTCTCCTGGTCGAAAGAATCTCACCGCCGCAACTCTCCGACCGAAGATGGCTACCAAGCCTACATCGGCTCGGCCATCAAGCCTTATGAGTTGGCCAACCTTGGACACCCGATGGCTCTGGGTTCGCCGAGAGAGCCGATTGAGGTTGGGGGTAAGACGATTGCCACCTACTGGCCGCCCCTCGTCAAACCTGGCGGGAACTTCGCCGAATCGGCGATCAGCCTTGGCGCCATCGCCTTTGCACTGCTCTTCGCCGTGCCATGGCGACAACGTGAGGTCTGGCCCTTGGCTGCCCTCGGGGTTTTCGCATTTCTGCTTGCTATCGGCACCCCGCTGAACCGGCTCCTCTACTTCTTCATGCCGGGTTGGTCCAGCACCGGCTCCCCAGGGCGAATCGAAGCGATCTTCGTTCTCTGTGCCTGTACCCTGGCCGGCCTCGCGGTGGACCACCTTGCCGAGCGCAAGACCCAGCTCCTCGCCGGAGCCGGACTGGTTGTGGCGCTTCTTCTTGCCTTTGTCCTACCGGGACTAGCGGAGGCGGCGGAGGCAGCGGCCGCCCTTCGTGGCGCGGCAACGGCCAGTGTCCTGCCTTCCCTGCTCATTGCCCTCTGTTTGGCTGCAGGCGCCTTTTTCCTGGCAAAGAAGTCTCTTTGGGCCGTTCCTGCCGGCGCGGTACTGGTGGCGGCGTGGACGCACGCTCTCATCCTCGTTCCTTTCGGCGCTCCCCTGGAGCCGCCGAAAGGCGATCCCGATGCGCGCATCGCCGTGATCAACAGCCAGTGGGATATCCTCACCGCTCAGCCGGCCCTCCTCCCGCCGAATCTTGCTTCCCTTGGGGGGCTGCACGAGATCTCCGGCTACGACTCACTGACCTCAAGAACCGAAGTCGAAATGCTTCGCACGGCCAGCGGTAGCAACGATCCCGCGCCGCCGGTGAACGGCAACATGATGTTCGTCAAGCCGACGTTCGACATGGCTGCGCTGGCGGATGATGGAGTGACCGAAGTCTGGACGACCCAACCGATGCCGCAACTAACCGGCGCGGAAAAGCGGGACGGCTACTTTGTCCAAAAGATCGAAGGGCCAGGAATCGCCAGCTACACGGACGGGAGCGTTAAGCTTCAGCAGCAAGCCTACGATCACATGACCGCCCGGATCGAAGGAAAGCCTGGTGGGAATCTCACGGTTCGCGTATTGGCCCAACCGGGTTGGACGGCGACGGCGGAAGGAAAAGACGTTCCCCTCTCCGCCGGATATTGGTTGGAAGCCAAGGGCGTTAACGGCTCGGTTGTCGAGTTCACTTACCGCCCGCCGGCGCTCCGTACCGGCACGATCCTCTTTGTGGTCGCTTTCCTGACGCTCGCCGGTTTGTCTTTAGTTTCAAACCGGCGAGCAAAGGACGTCTAGCATCCTAGCGAACTCGCCGTTCCACATCCAGGGCAAGCCACCCTGGAAGCGGCGGCAACGTCACGCTTTTTCCGCCGTCGGACTTCCAGTCGACCTGTCCCAAACGAGCGCCGGTGCGAAGATCGCGCTGGTAGATGCGGGTCCCTGCGGGGGACCAAGGTAGGGTGAGATGTAGCGAAATGGGCTCGGGAAGCGCGTCGACGTTGACCCGCAAATGGTTGCGATCCACCGTCGTCATCGCCATTGCCACCGGATGGCCGTTGCTCGACGCCCGGTCGTCAAAGTGGTAACCCGGCTTCGAAATCGTGGTCACGACCCGGTTCAGGTCTGAGTCGAAGGCTTTGGAAGCTTTGCCCCACGGTCCGGCCGCAGACCAACCGAAGCGGCGTAACCTAAGCCCCCCGGGAGAGTATTCGTCTGTCCCAAAATTCACCACTACGACCGTGCCGTCCGACCATCGAGTCTCTTGCACGTCTCGGTTTTCTGTGACGAATCGGTGGCTGACCATTTCTTGATCGGCCAAAACTTCGTGCAGCTTCGCCGTATTCCGATAGCTGGTCATGAACTTATGCCGGTCCTTGAACCATGAGCCCGTCCCGGCTTCCGTGACCATAAATCCGGCAGGAACGCCGTACAGGACGCTGGATGCATCCTTCATCTCCTGAATCCAGTCGCCTGGAATATTCACGGTGACGTCGTTGACATCCCACGGATACCACATGCTGATCGCGCTATCGTGGAAGACGAGTTGCCACAGGGGAATCCGGTACGTGTGGCCCGCGGTGCCCCACTTTCGGTAGTACTGCCATTTCTCATCGTTCCCTTCGGCGGTCGGAAAGGTCACATCCGGCCACGGCCACTGCACACTCGGGATGCCATAGAAGATGCTCGTGTAGGGCACCTCCCACCACTTCCCGTGCTCGGCCGCCGGGATCTGGCCGAGGCTTACGATGTACTTTAAGAGATCGCAGACCGCTCCGCTCCACTCTTTTCGCCCAAGCGGATGTTCGGGCGCGTAGCACTCCTCGAGCGAACCGCCGCCGAGGTACCCGTCGGTTACGCCCAGGTAGTCGGCGGTGAGCTGGTCGAGGTAGATCGCGCCCGTCGGAAACTTTGCCAGCCGAGGCGGGATGATCTTTTCCGCGACGGTTCGATAGTGGGCCGGGCAACGCTCCCACCAGTCCCCCTCCCCCCGATACTTGCCGTTCGCGCCCACCACCACGTGATTCCAATCGCCGTAGTAGCCTCGCCCGCTCGTTCCGGAAAGATAGGGGTGCTCAGGGGATATGGGATGCGAGCTTAGGTAGTAGTCGTAGTCTTGGGTGAGGTAGCCAAGGGCGTTCGCGGTTTTGACCGCGTCCCCATGGGCGCCCCAGTCCTGAACGTGGTGGACACACTTGTCGACGCCCAGCACCTTGAGTTCCGTATCGGACACAAGGTGGGGAAAATCCCAGAGTTCCGGAGCTCCGTACAGCTTCCGAATATTCGGATTCTGCCGCGCCTTCGCCGCTAGCTTGCCCAGCTGGGTTCGCGCCCGGAACGCTTTCGCCTGGTCGACGTAACTTCCGCGAGCAGTGAAGTGATAGGTGAGCGCGCGTTTGTAGCCGAAACGCCCCTTTTCCGGCTGCCAACAAACCCAGGGCGCTCGCTGCCCCGCCGTCTTCACGCACCGGAAGGCGGCATCGAACGGAGTGTCGACCATGACCGAATAGCCGCTCCCGCTTCGGAGGTCGAATATACCGATCCACGGCATATCGAGCGCGTTGACGTTCACCCGGTCGAGGTTGTACAGCGGCCACGACTCAAGGTCGCAAGGGTACATGTGGCCATCGGTGTAGTCCGCCACGGCGAGGTAGCTGCCGGACACTGGTTGGAAAGGCGGGAGGAAGTCGAAGGTTTCGATCTTTGCGTCAGGTGACGCCTCCATCGAGATCGTCAGGTCGCGGGAGCGAGGCGGCAACCGGAGCTCGATCCAACCTGGAACGCCGCCGATAGAAGTGCGGAGCCGCAGCCGATCGCCTTTCTGTTGGACCTCTCCCACATTGAGGGCAGGGCCTTCCGCTTGGCGCCAGGTGTATTGCGTGCCTTTGTCCAAGACCTCGAAACGGCCGGTGTCCCGGTCGAGGCTCACTCGAAGTTCGGCATTTTCCAGGGTGAGCGGGGCGGGGGCCAAGAGGTAGGCAGCCAGCATAGATACGCCAGAATAGCGTGAACTGGAGGATGCGGGTTCGAGCCCGACTAAAATGTGCGGCTAACCTTGCCCACCAATCGTCTTTAGCTCCGTGGCGCGGACGCTGCTGATCGGCGGGCCGGAGGTTTCTTGGCGGGCATGGGAGAAGGAGAACCTACGAGGAGACGATCTCCTCCTACTCGACCCTTCGGACGCCAGTTACGGTGCGCCTACCGTTCTTCGTCTTCTCAGGGACGATCGGCCGGTTTGGACAAGACTCTATGGCTCTCTCGATCCACGACGCGCCCCTCACTTGATGGTCGCCGCCCTGGCCGAAGGGCTGGAACGGGCGGGGGAGAACCTCACCGTTCGTCTCTTCGCCTATCGCAACACCCCTCTCGCCCGGCAGACGGTTTCGTTGATGGCCTCTCTTCTGAAACCGAACCGCATCGTGGTCGCCCAAGGCACCGAACTCGACCTTGACGGCTTCCCCACCGGACCGGAGACCCCCGAGCTCGAGCGCGCCTTTCCGCCGATAGTTCGCGATGCGATGCGGAAGGCCCAGTGGATGAAGCTCCTCGAATCCTGCTCGACGCATGTGATCGATCTTCAGAAAACGGTTCTGGAAGGCACGCGGTTGGGTAGCGGACGCCGCTATCATCCGGAGGAAGTGAAGCGGGCAGGCTTGGAATCCCTTCACGTGGAGCAGTCGGGAAAGACGCTGTTTATCGTCGCCGACGACGTCCCGGAATCTCACATCGCCCGTGCGCTGGACCTCACCCACTGCACCAAGGTCGTGATCGCCTCCCCCGCGGCCTACGAGGGGCTTGTCTTAGCGTTTGTAAGGCCGAATGGCGAGGAGATTGGCCACGGACGGGTCGAGCGGATCGACTGGGAGGAAGGTCGCCTCTACGCCTCTTGCAGCGCCATTCCGCCCGTCCCGGTGCAGATCTTGCGCCTCGGATCGTTGCGGGTCGACGCCAAAGGCGTCGAACGCGGCGAAGCCCGTCTTTGGGAGATTTGAGTCCCGTGTAGCGGCGACGCCCTCGTCACCGTTCGGAGGCGTCACGTAGCCGGATCGGCGACGAGGGCGTCGCCGCTACGTTTAGAAAATCCGAATCGGACAAGGCGAGGCCATGTGCGCGTTGTCGTAGAACGGCACCTTGAGCGTGTGGGCGTATTTGATTCCTCGCTCTCGCAAGGGCTGGGCCCAGATATTCAGTGGCTGGCCCGGCGGAAGCGCCCGCGTGTCTTGCTGAAGCACCATCGGAGGCTCTTTGCCACCCTTCCAGTGGAGGACGAGATGGTAGGTGACGCCATTTGGGACCATTCGTGAGTTGGGCTCCGCGATCATCACCAGCGCATCCAAATCGCCCATCGGCCCCACCGTCGTCGAGCCAAACGCCTTTGCGCCTTCCCGGCGGCGATACATCCCAGACTTCCCGTCGAACCGGATCATGACCAGGGAATAAGCGGCGAACACTCCGGCGAGGCAGACAGCAAGGCTCGTGCAGGTCCACCACATCGTGCCAATGGGCGGCTCGGTGATGCCCATAAAGCCCATGACCCCGTACAACGTCGCCAAGCCGCCTCCAATGACGCATGCCCGGACCAAAGCATGGTAGGCCGTTGGTGCCGAGAAGACAAGCATCCGATCCTCGTTTGAGAACCTTCCGAAAAGGGGCGTCTCAAGCATTAGGAAAACACTACCGTACGGCCGTCGTGAACCATCACCCGATCCTCGCAGTGCCATTCCACCGCCCGTGCCAGAACAGCCCGTTCCACCTGCCGTCCAAGCCGCCGCAACTCGGCCGGATCGGCCCGGTGATCCACTCGCCGCACATCCTGTTCGATGATCGGGCCGGCGTCCAGCTCCTCGGTCACGTAATGCGCGGTCGCTCCGATGAGCTTCACCCCTCGGTCATGCGCCTGATGGTACGGCCGGGCTCCGACGAAGGCGGGGAGGAAGCTGTGGTGAATGTTCACTACCCGCCCCGCCCAGGTGGCAAGAAGCGCGGGAGATACGATCTGCATGTATTTGGCAAGGACGATGAGATCTAGGCCCTCGACCAGTTCCATCTGCCGTCGCTCGGCTTTGGCTTTGGTATCGGACGTCACCGCGACATGGTGGAACGGCATACCGTAGGGCTCGACCACCGAGGCGAGTTCCGCGTGGTTGCCAATGACGAGGGCGATATCCGCCTCCAGGTCACCCGCGCGCTGGTGGAGCAGCAACTCTAGAAGGCAGTGATCCTCTTTCGAAACAAAGATCGCGATCCGCTTTCGGTTCGCCGGGTTGACGAACCGGGCGTCCATGCCGAACCGCTCGGCGATGGGCACAAAGGCGTTCTCTAGTCCCAGGTCACCATCGAACTCGACCCGCAGAAAGAACTGCCGGTCGGCATGCGTCGTGTGCTGATCCGCGTGGACGATGTTCGCGCCCTGGTCCGCTAGAAAGCCAGAGACCGCCGCCACGATTCCGGGGCGGTCAGGGCAGGAGACGAGGAGGCGCTGAAAGGGCATGGGAAGGAAGGAAAAAGGGAAGAAGGAAAAGGGAAAAGGCTGGAGGCCAGAGAAAATCCTATTCCCTCTTTCCTATTCCTTTTTCCCTCTCCTACACGAGCTGTACTTCTTTGGCGCCCGACTGGACTTCGCCGATGATGGCGGCGGCTTCGCCGGCCTCGGTCAAACGCTGAAGGATCGCCGGGGCGGCGGCGCGGTCGGCGAGGACGACCATACCGATGCCCATGTTGAAGGCGCGATACATCTCCATGTCCGAGACGTTGCCCAACTCTTGAATCATCTGGAAGATCGGGAGCGGCGTCCAGGTTCGGCGCTCGATGATGACCCGGACGCTACTGGAGAGGACGCGGGGGATGTTGTCGTAGAGGCCGCCGCCGGTGATGTGGGCGAGGCCGCGGATCCCATCCGTGTCCTCAAGAATCGGTAGCAGCGCGTTGGCGTAGCAGCGATGGGGGCGGGCCAATTCATCGCCAATAGTGGTGTTCAGGCCCGGAACCGTATCGTGGACGCTGAGGCCGCCCACTTCGAAGAGCGCGCGGCGAGCGAGGCTATAGCCGTTGGTATGGAGACCGCTGCTGGCGATGCCGATCACCGCATCACCGGGCAGTAGCTTGCCCTTCGGAAGCCGCTTCCGGTCGTCCACGACGCCCACAATCGCGCCGACCACGTCGATCTCGTCCTCGTGATAAACGCCCGGCATCTCGGCGGTCTCGCCGCCGATGAGGGCCGCGCCAATCTCGCGGCAGGCGGCGGACATCCCTTGAAGGAGCGGCTCAAACTGCGTGCCGTTAAGGCGGGCGCAGCCGAAATAGTCCATGAAGAAAAGCGACCGCGCGCCCTGGCAAAGGACGTCGTTGGCGCAGTGGTTGACGATGTCGGCGCCTAGGAAGTCGAACCGACCGACCATGGCGGCCACCTTCGTCTTCGTTCCTACCCCGTCGATGCTGCTCACGAGGACGGGCTCCTCCATATCTGGGAAGCTGGCTCGGAATAGTCCGCCGAAGCCTCCGACCCCGCCAATTACGGAAGCGTTGTGCGTCGATCGGATATCCCCGGTCACCGCCCGTAGGGCTCGCTGGGCTTCGTCGATATCGACTCCGGAAGCGGCGTAAGTGAGCGGAGCGTCGGCCATGCCGTTAAGGGTACCGCCTCAAACCGTTTAAGCCAAGGAGGCGAAAGGGGAGACCGGAGAAAAAGGAAAAGTGGGCCCGGAGGGACTCGAACCCTCGACTAACGGCTTAAAAGGCCGCTGCTCTACCACTGAGCTACAAGCCCGGTCGGGATAGAGTGTACCGAATCGGCGTGGGGTCATTGGGCGGTGGGTCATTGGGTCTTTATGTTCTTGGGTGAATTCGGTAGCCCATTGACCCCGGCCCCAATGACCTTACGCCCCTTTTATCACCGTAAAGTACGACCGCTTCAGAGCGCCGTACACGATCCTCTTCGCGTGGCTGTCACCCCAAAGACTATTGGTTCCGTTGGTGTGGAGGAAGTTGAAATGGTCGCGCAGAGACGCCTCGTTTGGAGCCGAGGTAGTCCAGTCAGAGGGCATCAGGAAGTTGCAGAGGGGAGCGTAGGAGTCATGCTCCCAGAGGATTAAGGTCTCAGCGGGGCGGTCGACTTCCGAATCTGCCGCGCCGCCAAAGTCGGCCCATCCGTCGATAAGTGCGTAGGTTTTGGAGGCTGGGCCGTACTCGTTCCCCCTTGCCTCGGGGTGGGACGCATAGTAGTCGGAATCAAGACTCGGGTTCCAACCGTTGAAGGCCCAGGCGGTTTGGGATCGAGGAGGCTTGTTGGGGCACCGCTTAAGGTCTTCGCTTTTCAGATACTCGTCAATCACGCCAGGCCGTTTCGGGTGGGTCGCGGGGGCACTGACATTCCCCGAAACGGATCCGCGGCCTGGATCGTTGTTGTTGTCGTAGCCGACCCACGGCCGCTGATCGGCAAATCCAGCGAGGGGATCGACCTGCACCAGGCCGAACCATTGATCGTCGTTGTCTCCTAGGTAGAGCGACGTGGCCACGCCAAGCTGCTTCATATGGGCCATGCAGACGGCACCCTTTGCCGCGTTCTTTGCCTGAGCAAACACCGGGAAAAGAATCGCCGCGAGGATGGCGATGATGGCGATCACCACCAACAACTCGATGAGCGTAAAAGCTCTCACCCGGTTAATGTACAACGAACGATTGACCATTTACAATTGACCATTGGGTGCTCGTCAATCGTAAATAGTCAATCGTCAATTTCGGTTACCTCGGAATCCGGCCCTTGTCACCGACGCGAGGAATATCCTTTCGCGGCGCCTTCGCCGGCATCGCCTTAAGCTTAGCCAGAAGCTCTTCGACCGCCCGCTCAAGCTGCGGGTCGCGGCCTTGAGCCACCAGGTCGGGGCGGTTGTCGATGTCGATGTCCGGCTCGACGCCCGTGTTCTCCGCGATGATCTGGTTCGTGTCCGGATCGTAGATGCTGAACTCAGGAGCGTAAACGCCGCCGCCGTCCACCAAGGGCGCGGGGACCGAGATTCCGACCAGACCACCCCATGTGCGCGTCCCGATAAGCGGACCGATGCCCGCCTTGCGGAACAGCCATGGGAACATGTCGCCGCCGGAACCGGCGTTCTGGTTGATCAGCATCACCTTCGGACCCGGCACCGCCGAGTTGCCAGGGACATCGATGCCGTTCCGCTGCTGAATGCGGGTCGTGTTCTGGCGAGCTAGCGCCTCGACGAAGAAGTTCGGCAGGTTGCCACCGCCGTTGTTGCGCTCGTCAACGATCAGCGCCTCCTTGTCCGTCGCCGCGCGGTAACCGCGGGCGAACTCGTTGGCCCCTTCCGCGCCCGTATTGGGCACGTGGAGGTAGCCGATACGGCCTCCGCTGAGTTCGGTCACCTTTCGGCGATTGGCTTCGACCCATTCGCCGTAGCGAAGTCCCGACTCATCGGGCATTGGCATGACGCGGATCGTCTTCTGGTCGCCGCGGGTGCCCGACTTGCTGAGCGTGAGGGTGACGTACTTGCCCACCTTATTGACCAGCAGCGAACTTGGCGAATGGTTTTCGTCGACTGGCTTGCCGTCGATCGCCATGAGGAAGTCGCCTTCCTTCACCGCGCTGCCCGCCTCCGCGAGAGGCCCTCGGCGGGTTTCATCGGCGGCATCGCCGCGATAGATCTTCGCGAACTTCACCTTGCCGTCTTCCACGGCGTAATCCGCGCCCAGAAGGCCGGTCGGGATCTGCGGGATGGAGACGCCGTTATCGCCGGGAACTACGTAAGAGTGGCCGGTACCCAGCTCCGCGATCATGCGGGCGAGGACTTCATTGAGATCCGTGCGGTGATCGACATACGGCAGGTACTTGGCATACCGGTCGCCGATCGCCTGCCAATTCAGACCGCGCAGATTCGGATCGTAGTAGTTGTCGCGGGTCCAGCGCCAGGATTCCCAGAAGATTTCGCGCCATTCGGCCCGCGGGTCGATGACCGCGGTCACGTCGCTGAGATCGACGAGGCCGTAGCTGGGAGGCAGTCCTGGACGGACGTCCGCAACCCGCAGACTGACGCCCGTGTAGGTCGCCATCTTGGTTCGCTTAGCGTTGAATGCGATGTTGGCGTTGATCGGCCCCATGATCGGCTGGACGCTGCGCGAGTCGAGGTCGAACTTCTGAATGCCATCCTCGCCGATGATGAGCACACCATCCTGCACGCCGACCACGCCCGAATAGCCGCCAGCCTCAAGAGGCAGCGGAATTGCGCGGGAGGAGAGGCCATCGAAGTCGATCTTCGTGACCCCGTCGTTGTCATCCTTCTTGCCCGGAGCATCGCCCGTCGGCTCTTCTTCGCTCGGCTCCGTCAACGGGTTGCCGGCGTCCGCCGCCAGAGGCAGGATGTACGGTCGAGTGGCACCCCGAATCGTGAGGTCGTAGCCGCCCTCCGAGTTGGGGATCTGCTGGAAGGTTCGGTCGGAAAGGAAGTAGAGGTACTTGCCGTTCTGGTCGAAGGTGACGTTGAAGTCGTTGTAATAGCCTTCCGTAACCTGGGTCAGCTTGCCCGAAGCCAACTCGTAAAGATAGAGCGCCCCTTGGCCATTCGTCTTCGCCAAGGTGAGGGCGATCCATTTGCTGTCGGGGCTGAAGTCGAGGGTTGTTCCCGGAAGGATCGGTCGCACGACGTCCTTGGTCACCTTTGCGACCGGATCGACGAGAGTCACCACGCCGGCTCGGGTCGTGACGACGATCCACTTGCTGTCCGGAGACCAGTCCAGACCGGTGATGTTCTTCGGCAGAACGACCGGCACGAGGATGTCGTCTCCGCCGGTGGCCGGTCGGATGTAGAGCTTCGGATCGTATTCGTTCTGTCGGGTGTAGGCAATCGTCTTGCCATCGGGCGACCAGGCCGGGAACCGCTCGCGGACGCCTTGAGTGTCGGTTAGATTCCGCGTATCGCCTTCCCGGGTCGGTAGCGTGAAGATGTCACCCCGGGCCTCCACCAGAATTCGCGTGCCGGTCGGTGAGAGCGACATGCTGGAGATCTGGGTGAAGAGCCGCTTGAGAACCGGTCGCGCTTGAAGGTTTTCCGCGGTGATGATCGGTTTTACGGAATTGACCGCCTTGGTCGCGAGGTCGAGGGTGAAGAGTTGGCCGTCCTTTTCGAAAGCTACCTTCTTGCCGTCGGTCGTAGGGAACCGAACGTCCTCATCCGTGAACTCCGTCAACTGCGTCTCTTTGCCGCTGTCAAGGTCGTACTTGTAGAGATTCAGGGTGGCCAGTTTCTTGTCGCTGGCGTAGATGACCGAGCGGCCCACGGCCATCGGCCAGTAGTACTGATCGCGCGCCGCGGGCAGTTCGCGGTAGGCGTTCGTCTTCAGATTGAAGATCGAGACCCGGCCTTGGGTACCGCCGCGATAGCGTCTCCAATTGAAGTTAGAGCTACCGAATCGGTTGTAAACGACGGTGTCGTTATCGAGGAACGATCCCTCGCTGATCTCGTCGATGACCGTCCCGCGCGGCATGCCACCTGTCGGGGCCACCGTCCAAAGACGGGGCGTTCGGTTCGAGGAGCTTCCGAAGGTCGAGGCGTAAGCCACGCGTCCGTCGGGCGTCCAACCCATGACCACATCGGGCTGCGGCTCATAGGTCAGCCGCTTCGGCTCGCCACCGCCGATCGGGATCACGTAAACGTCAGGATTGCCGTCGTACTGGCCGGTGAAAGCGACCCATTTGCCGTCGGGCGAGATCTTCGGCCGCTGCTCCAAGCCGGGGTGGCTGGTGAGCCGGCGCGTCGCGCCGCCGCTCGTAGAGGTCACCCAGAGGTCGCCGGCGTGGACGAAGACGATAGTGTCTCCATAGATCGCCGGTTGTCGGAGCAACCGCACATCGGGGACGGTCTGCTGGGTCGCATGGGCGACGACGGCGAGTGCGAGCGTAAGCACGCTTAGAAGAGACCTCGCATGGATAAGGGGGAGTATGTCCGTTTCGAGCAAAACGTTCCCGGGTCCACTGTAAAACAGCCCGAAAGGCCCGATTGTAGGGCTCGATAAGGGCAAATCTAGAGAAATTTAATCTCTACGATTCGACCTTCGAAAACTGCGATCCCTACGCAGTCTTGCTCCTCGGCGCCAGGTTCCCCGAAGAGCAAGGTGAACTCCCGATCGGGGGCGGCTCCCTGCCAGATGCTAATCAGTTCCAACGGATCTTCGGCGCCTCGTGTCGCCTCTTGGAAGATGGGAGCTTCCATGGCCAAGACGTGGATCCGGGGAACGTCCTCCAAGATCGTAGGAAGCCGAGACAAAAACTCCGGATCGGGCTCCCCCTCACGGTCCTTCACTTGGAAGCCGGGAAAAGTATTCCACGGTGAGTGCCACCCCAACCGACTCTTGATAAGCAGACCCACCGACGTTTCGCGCTGAGGTGGCGGGAAATAGTGCTTCCACAACGCGCCGAACGGCCAGCAAATGAGGGCCGTGACGCAAAACAGCACGATGCATGGCGACAGGACGATCACCAGGAGCGTGACCCCAATGTTAGACAACACTTTATTCATCGCTTTGTCCCGAGCCCACTGCCGCCCAGCAAATTCACCCGCTGATAAAAGGTTACTTGGAAGCTTCCAAGGACTGAGTTACACTAAGCCTTGGTTGCAACGGAGCACACCATGATGAGAACTTCTTTCGTTATCCTCGCTTTCGCCGTCTCGGCGGCATCTTTCGCCTCCCCCTTTACGAACGGCAGCTTTGAATCCGGCCCGGTGCCTCCCTATTACGCCGGTGGAAACGGTGATCCTACGGTCACCGGATGGCTCGGCACCCACACGGGCTATGAGTGGTTCACCCCTTCGAACGCCGATATCGGCGCCGCCGACTCCGGGGTCGCCTGCGTCGACGTCGCAAACTTTGTCTTCAACATGGGAGGCATCGCACAGACGTTCGACACCGTCCCCGCTCAGGTTTATCAGGTGACTTTTGCAGCCAGCACCAGCACCTACGCCGGTCGCACCGGCACCGGCATTCTCGATGTGACGGCGCCGGGCTACACCAATTCGTTCAATCTGACGAACTTCGCGCAGTTCGCGAACTGGCAGCAGTTCTCGTTCAACTTCACCGCAACCGGCATTTCCTCAACGCTGGAGTTCGCGAACTTTGAAGACGGGAACCAGCACTTCGCGTTCGTCGACAGCGTAGGCGTCCAGGCCGTGCCGGAGCCTGCCACCTGGGCGATCCTCGGCGTGGGCGCCGTTGGGCTATTGCGACGCCGCCGACGTAATTAAGGGTCGATGTGGAGTGCGCTAACTTGTTAGCGCTCAGGTCAGCCAATTTGTTGGCGTAGCTTCTACCCAGGTAGAAGCTACGGAGATAAATCTCCTGACTACAGCGCAAATAAATTTGCGCACTCCACATCCAGCTAGACCCCGACCGGTTCCGGCTTTTCCGCCATTTTCTTCTGCCGCGCCACCGCCGCCGCCACCAGACCGGTGAACAGCGGATGCGGGCGATTCGGACGGCTCTTGAACTCAGGGTGAGCCTGGGTCGCCACGAAGAACGGATGGTTCGGGACTTCAATCGTCTCGACCAAACGGTAATCCGGCGAAACACCGGAGATCGTCATGCCCGCTTCCTGGAGACGCTCGCGGTAGTCATTGTTGACCTCGAAGCGGTGGCGATGCCGTTCTTCGATCCGTGTTCCACCGTACAGTTTCGCGGCCTGGGAGCCGAAGACGAGGTTGCACGGGTAGGAGCCTAGTCGCATGGTCGCGCCCTTCTCCACCACGTCTTTCTGCTCCGGCAGGAGGTGGATCACCGGGAACGGAGCCGCGGGGTCCATCTCTTCGCTGTTGGCACCCTTCAGGCCGACCACGTTGCGGGCATACTCGATGACCGCCATCTGCAGACCGAGACAGATTCCGAGGAACGGCAAGCCACCTTCTCGCGCATGGCGAATCGCTTCGATCTTGCCCTCGATACCGCGTCCGCCGAAGCCCGGCGCCACTACGAGGGCATCCGCGCCCGCGAGCAGGCTAGCGGGATCTTCCGAGGTCTCCAGAAGATCGCTCTCGATCCAGCGAATCTCGACGCCTGCGCTGTTCGGAATTCCCGCGTGCACCAGCGCTTCGGCGATTGACTTGTAAGAGTCTCCGTTGCTTGTGTACTTGCCGACCACCGCGATCGTCACGGTGGAAGTCGGATTCTTAAGGGTGTGAACCAGGCCCTCCCATTCGCTCATGTTCGCGGGCCGCTTTTCCAGGCCAAGCTTATTTGCCACATAGTCGCCCAGGCCAGCCTCTTCGTAGGTGAGGGGGACTTCGTAGATCGTGGCCACGGTCTTGCTCTGCACGACCGCTTGCGGGGGTACGCCGCAAAAGAGGGAGATCTTTTCTCGGACGTCGGAGTCCATCTCCACTTCGCTCCGGCACACCAGAACATCCGGCGCGATGCCGATTTGGCGAAGCTGCTGCACGGAGTGTTGGGTCGGCTTCGTCTTCACTTCCTGCCAGGGTCCAACCGTGGGGATGAGCGTGACGTGGACGTATAGCGTGTTCTCCATGCCGACGTCTCCGCGCATCTGGCGGATCGCCTCCAGGAACGGAAGACTCTCAATGTCGCCCACCGTACCGCCAATTTCGGCGATGACCACGTCGGCGTCGATCTCCATCAGCCGTCGCTTGATCTCGTTGGTCACGTGCGGGATGACCTGCACGGTGCCGCCCAGGTAGTCGCCGCGCCGCTCGGCGTCGATGACGGCTCGATATACCTTGCCCGTCGTGATGGAACTGGCTTCGGTGCAGTCCACGTCCATGAACCGCTCGTAGTGGCCTAGGTCAAGGTCGGTCTCCGCTCCGTCCTCCGTGACGAACACTTCCCCGTGCTGGAAAGGGTTCATCGTGCCCGCGTCCACGTTGATGTACGGGTCGAGCTTGACCGGGGCAACCGTGAAGCCTCGGTTGCGGAGCAATCGGCCCAGGCTTGCGGTGGTGATGCCCTTACCGATTGAAGAAACGACGCCGCCGGTTACGAAAATAAACTTAGCCAAGACTCCCCCAAACCGCCCGGCAGAACGCACGAAAGGACGAATGTTTTCCGTCGGGGGGTTTTAAAGATTATACGCGAGCGAGGGGGCCGGACTGACCATGACACGATGAAAATGTTAAGGCAAAACCGCATAATCGGCCCGCCTTCATTTCGTCTTCATCCTCTCCTCTCTCAATGACGGAAGAGGAATTGCATTGAACAAAGCCGTTACACCTAAAAGCAAAACTCACCGAAAACGTCTCGCCGCTCTCGCGATGGGCTTGAGCGCGACCACGTTCGTTTTCGCCGCCTTCCAAGGCTCGTCGATTCCCCCGGGGACGACTCGGTTCAACCTGGTCCTGCCGAAAGGGATTCCAAAGCCGCCCCTCTCCGCGGATAATCCGCTTACCGTCGAAGGCGTCGCTCTGGGCGAGCGGCTGTTTAACGAGGTCAAGCTGTCGGTTAATAACTCGATCAGTTGCGCCAGCTGCCACCGAGATGATGCCGCCCTGAGCGACCCTGGCAAAGCGTTCAGCCGGGGCGCGGAAGGCCAGATCGGCGTGCGCAACGCTCCTGCGCTTACCAACGTCGCCTTCGCCGCCCCTTTCTTCCTCGACGGTCGGACGCCTACACTGAGAGCCCAAACGGTTCAGCCGATCCAGAACCCCATTGAGATGCACCAGTCGGTGGCGGCCGCGCTCGTTAAGTTACAGGCGGATGCAACCTACGTCGCCGCGTTCAAAAAGGCCTTCGGCTCTGCAGGAGTTACCGAAGATCGGCTGAAGAAGGCGTTGGAACAGTATCTGGAGCAGTCGCTTTCCGGGAATACCGCATTCGACCGATTCCAAGCCGGCCAGACAGGGGCGCTTACGGCTTCCCAGCAACGTGGGCGGAAATTGTATTTCACCGCGCCCGGTGGCCGGGATCGGGGCGGCGACTGCTTCCGGTGCCACGGCGGGCCGGTTCTGAGCGACCATGCCTTCCACAATGTCGGCCTCGATCTCGTCTCCGCCGACAAGGGCCGCGGTGGTGTGACCAATAACGCTCGCGACAACGGTGCCTTTAAGAGCCCGTCCCTAAGGAATATCGCGGTCACCGGGCCTTTCATGCACGACGGCCGGTTCCGTACCTTGCGGGATGTGGTCGACTTTTACAGCGATGGGATTCGCAACTCAACCACACTGGACCCCGGTCTCGCGCGGCTAAGAGGTGGATTCCGCTTTACCGCGCAAGAAAAAACCGACCTGGTGGCTTTTCTTGAGAGCCTAACGGATCCGAAGTACCAAGCTCGGACGCCGTAAACCGATGTGGAGTGCGCTAACTTGTTAGCGCTCTTGTCAGGAGATTCATCTCCGTAGTTGCTACCTGGGTAGAAGCTACGCCAATAAATTGGCTGACCAAAAGCGCTAACAAGTTAGCGCACTCCACATGGATTATCCTTACTTCTTAGCGTTCTTCAGCTCAAGCTGCTTACCGATGAACTCGACGATGCCCGGGCCGCGGAGATTGCTCGAGTCGCCGAGGATCTTGCCCGTGTCGCCGTCGATGAGAAGGGTGAAGGGAATACCGGCGACATCGTAGTCTTTACCGATCGACGTGTCCCAGTACTTGCCTTCGTAGATCTGGCGCCAAGGCATACCGTTGTCGTCCGTGAACTTCTTCAGCTTCTCCGCCCAGTTCTCCTGATCGAAGGAGATCCCAAGGACTTCGAAACCTTGGTCGTGCCACTTAGCGTAGGCTGCCTTGACATTCGGGATTTCCGCTTTGCACGGTCCGCACCAAGTGGCCCAGAAGTCGAGCATGACGATCTTGCCCTTGTAGTCCTTGCCCAGATCGACCTTCGAGCCGTCGGTAGCGACCGCCTTGATCGGCACGGTCTTCAGGCCAAGGTCAAAGCGGGGAGGAAGAGGCATCTTCGGAAGCTTCTTGGCCGCTTCCTCCAGGACCAGACCCGTCGGGGCGACGGTGAACTGATAAGTGGTTCCGGTGTAGTTGAACGGCGCGCCAACTTGGACCACCTCACGGAAGGTCGAAATCTTCTTGTCGCCGTCGCGATCAATCGTGATCGACGAACCGGGACCGGGCTCGCCCGCGATGAAGCTCTGGAAGGGCTTCTTATCGAGGGTGAACGACACTTCGTAGCCGTAATCGAAATAGTAAAGAACCGTGTTCTTGAGGGCCGCTCGCTGCGGATCCTTCGGATCGAACCGGTACATCTGAATCGCCACGGGAACGTCCTTTCCGATGTTCACGGTGGCCTTTCCGAAATACATGTTCATTTCGCCGACCTTCTTGGGGGCCCACTCGGCGGGCGCATCGTTGGAAAGGTCGCCATCGCCGTTGGAGTCGACGATGAGAGTCGCCGGCTTGCCTTCCGGCTCGTCGAGAACGAACGCAATTTTCTTGGTTCCCGCAACGATCGTGCCGTACTGGGGAGCGGCAAGGCCGGTAGCCGGCTTGGCTTCGCTCGTAGCGCCGATATCCGCGCGAATGGGCCGATAGCCTCCCGTACGAGCCGTCGCACCGGACGGAAGGAGCTTGAGCGTCACCGGTTGCGGGTTGGAATTGAACGTGGAGAGCAGGATCAGGGTGGGGATCATCCGAAGTACCTCCCGGTAAACTTACCCAAAATCGTTAACGTCGATGCTCTATTCGCGGCCACGGAGGGCCGCGCCACGTCTAGACAGCCCGCAACAGGCCAGCAACCGCGTCATCGTAACCGGTCGGATCTGCCTTATCTTGCCGTAAGAACCCGTCGAGGCCCGGCATCTTGGCAATCGCGGCGTCACTGGCAGGTTGGGTGCCCGGCTTGTAGGCGCCAATCGAGATCAAATCCTCGATGTCCCGATAGGACGCAATGGTTTCTCGGGCGCTACGGGCCGATTCGAGGTGCTCTTTCGAGACCACGAAAGGCATCGTTCGACTGAGGGAATTCATGACGTCGATCGGCGGATAGTGGCCACGGGACGTTAGCTTTCGAGAAAGCAGAATATGGCCATCCAAGATTCCTCGGGTTGCGTCGGCGACCGGCTCGTTGGTATCGTCGCCTTCCACCAGCACGGTGTAAAGCGCGGTGATCGCGCCCTTCTTGCCCGTTCCGGCGCGCTCCATGAGGCGTGGGAGCATGGCGAAGACACTCGGGGTGTAGCCCTTGCTGCTGGGCGGTTCGCCGACGGCCAGGCCAACTTCGCGCTGCGCCATGCAGAAGCGGGTCACGCTGTCCATCATAAGCAACACGCTTTTGCCTTCGTCTCGGAAAGCCTCCGCGATGGCGGTAGCGGTGAGGGCGGCTTTAATGCGGACGAGCGCCGGCTGGTCGCTGGTCGCACAGACAACCACACTGCGGGCAAGGCCGTCCGGCCCTAAATCGTTTTCTAAGAACTCCCGCACCTCACGGCCTCGTTCCCCGATGAGCGCGATCACATTGACGTCCGCTTTACAGTTGCGGGCGATCATGCCAAGCAAGGTGCTCTTGCCAACCCCCGAACCGGCGAAGATGCCCATACGCTGACCAACGCCGAGGGTCAGCATGCCGTCGATCGCACGAACACCCGTTGCAAGAGGTTCTTTGATCATCGTCCGCTCCAGGGGATTAGGGGGCGCGGCGAGGATAGGGTAGGTGTCTTGGACGTCGAGAGGACGCCCATCCATCGGATTGCCGAGCGCATCGATCGCGCGGCCCAAAAGGTTATCGCCGACCGGAACGCGAAGACAGGCACCGCTGGACTCGACGGTGGCGCCGGGCGCAACGCCTTCAAGATCGCCCAGAGGCATGAGCAGTGTGCGGCCCGACCGGAAGCCCACAACTTCACAAGGGACACGACTGTCGCCGCAATCCACCCAGCAGAGATCGCCGATGCGGGCGGAAGGCCCGCTCGATTCGATGACCAGGCCGACCACGTCGACGACGCGGCCAAGAACCCGGGCATTGGGGATGTTGGACCAGCGTTTCGCCAGCCCGTCTAAACTCAAGCCGCCTCCCAAAGCGTCAGCCGTGTGTTCAGCGTCGCATCAACCAGGCCGTTCTCGGTCTCGATGATGCAGCCGCCGATGATCGACGCATCGTCGACCAGTTCGACGTTCCGCAATCCAACGCATGCCGCCAAGATCTCCTCCCGTCGTTCGGCCAACACGGCGCGATCTGCGGGCGAGAGGCGAATCGTGGCCTTAAGGGCTCCTTCGGCGTGACCTAAGGCCTCTCGGACAATACCCATGGCGTCTGGGCGACCGATGGCAAGTTCCGCCGACAAGAGCGTGCGAACCGCCCTCATCGCCATATCCGTGACCTGAGCTTCCAGCGATTCCTTCCACCGCTCCACCGCCGGATCGACGGTAGCGACGACCGCGGCAAGAGACTGACTGAACATCTCAATCTTTTGTCGCTCCTCTCGAAGGGCCTGTTCCATTCCTTCGCGGCGACCTTCTACGGTGCCGCGCTCCATGCCGGACATCAACCCGTCAGCGTATCCTTGCCGGAACCCTTCGTCCTGAGCTTCTCTCTTCACTAGTTCCAGGTCGATCGCATCCGGGTTTAGGATCGCATTTAGCGTATCGAGGGCGGGAGGAGCCCAACTGAACGATTCCGGTGTGGGACGCGTCGGTGTGGTTCCGAGCCCTTGGACCCAGCCGGTCGTCGGCGCGGCCGGCTTCGGTCGAGCATCGCCGAGCGAGTCGAGCGTTGGGAAGGTGAAATCAGACAAGGACGTCCTCTTCGCTGCTTCGGCTCACCACGATCTCGCCGGACTCTTCCAGACGACGGATGACGGCAACGATCTTCTGCTGCGCTTCCTCGACGACTCGCATCCTGACCGGTCCCATGAACTCCATGTCTTCTTTGAGCATTGCCTGAGCGCGCTCGGACATGTTCTTGTAAATCTTCTCTTGCACGTTGGCGTTCACGCCCTTGAGCGCGGTCGCGAGTTCCTTGGCGTCGACATCCTTGAGAAGTGCCTGAATCGCCTTGTCTTCCAGAACGACCACATCTTCGAAGACAAACATCATGTTGCGGACGGTATCGGCAAGCTCGGGAGCCGTCTCCGACAGGTTCTCGATGATCAGCCGCTCGGTCGAACGGTCAACCCGGTTGAGGAGGTCGACGAGGGCCTTCGGTCCACCCGCCTGGGTCATTTCCTGACTGATGACGGAGGAGACCTTCTTTTCCAAGACCTGCTCGACACGCTTGATGACTTCGGGCGGGGTCTGCTCCATCATCGCGATGCGGCCGGCCACGTCGGTTCTCATTTCGGGAGGGAGCTTGCCGAGGATGATGGCGGCGGAGGATGCCGGAAGGTAGGCGAGAATCAGCGCGATGGTCTGGGGATGCTCGTCCTGGATGAATGAGAGAATCTGGCTGGCGTCGGCGTTCCGGAGGAACTCGAACGGCACAACCTGCATGGCGGCCACGATTCGCTTGACCATCTCTTCGGCGCGTTCTGAGCCAAAGGCCGACTCAAGGAGTTCGCGTGCCTGGCTCACACCGCCTTCGGCGATGTACTGCTGCGCCTTCGCCGATTCGAAGAACTCTGTCACAACCGCCGCCTTCTGAGTGGGGGTCACTCGATCGAGGCGAGCAAGTTCGAGGGTAAGTTGCTCGACCGTCTCCTCTTCCAGATGCCGGATGACCAGACCCGCTACTTCCGGACCGAGGCTCATGAGCATGACAGCCGCTTTTTGTCGGCTCGATAGGCCATCACCCTTTTGTCGTGCTTTCATTAAATGTCTCCCAGCATCATGCTCTTGATCAGAATGGCAACCGTCTCGGGCCGTTCGTTGGCCATCTTCTTAATGCTCTCTAGCGGAATGTCCACGCGCTCGTTGAACTCCTCAAGTTCGACCTCAGTCATCGGAATCGCCGTCCGTTCCATATGCGAGGTGATGGCGGCCGGGGTCAAATCGGTAACCGATCCGGCAGGCAGCGCATCCATTGCGTAGCCCTCAGCGAGTGTCTCCTCAGCGGTGGGTAGCGCGGGGAGGATGGAGCGAGAAATCTTTCCGACCTGCTTGGCTACCAGAAGGGCGACCAGAAGAATCGCGCCGATCGGGAGCAGAGAGATGATTTGCTGCGTTCGCTGCTGGCTGGCGGCCGCATCTGCGGCGGCCTTGGCGGCGACGCCGGCGGTGCCATCGAACTTCACGCTGGTCACCGTTGCGCTGAAGGCTTGGTTGGCAATCGGAACCCCTTGGGCGTCCATCTTCATCTTTCCGGCCAAGACGCCGTTCAAGATGGTTTGGACCGCTTTGGGGTCGCTGACCTTCTCCGAGTTCACGATCGCGACCAGCGACAGGCCGTTGTAGCCTCCCACCGCGTGGGTCGTCGCTTCGGTGTGGCGGTTGGCGAGAAACTCCTGGGCCTGCTTGCTATTCTCGTACTTCGAAGGCGTCCCGGTGGTGGACGCGGTTGTCGGCGGTTGCGCGGGCTGCTGGGCCGTGGTATTCGGAGTGGCTCCCATCGCGCCGCCGGGGAGACTTCCCTTCGTGCCGGTCATCGACTCGGTAACTTTCTGAACGGTGCCCGGGCGGTCGGACGGCGAGCTGTTATCTTCGCTCGACGTCGTTCGGTCGAGGTTGAGGTCGGCGTTGGCCACGACCTTGGTGTTGCCCGGGCCGAAGACGGGATCGAGGGTGGCTTGAATCGTGGCCTCGATATCTCGGGAAGCCTTTGCGTCCATCTCCGCCTTCGTTCCGCCGAAGGAGCCCTCTCGGTTTTCTTTGCCGTCCCAGAGGACGCCTAAGTTGTTGCTGGCGACAAATACGTCTTGAGGCGTCATTCCGTCGACCGCGTTGCAGACAAGGTTTGCGATGACGCGCCCGTTATTTCGGGAGATGGTGCCTCGTCCTCCCTCGACCAGGGTTACGCTCGCCGTCGGGTGGTCTCCGTTCTCGGCAAAGATCCGCTTCTCCGGGATGTTCAGAAGGACGGTAGCGGACGCAACGCCTTCGGAGTGTTCGATGGTGCGCGCAAGACGACCCTCAAGGACGGCCTTGATGATCTGACCTTCCATCGCGGGCGAAGTGCCCATCGTGACGTCTTTGTATTTCTCGAGATCCCAGTGGCCGCTCTCCTTGGGCAGCTTCTGAGCTTTAGCCAGACCCATCATCGCATCCTCGGCTTTGCCTTTAGGGACTTTGACGACGCCGGTCTCACTGTGCTCCTCCGGAATGCCCAGGGTCGTGAGACCTTCCACGATTTGGCCCTTCTCCATCTCGCTCAGACCCGAGAACAACGTCTCGTACTGAGGGCGGGTCGCGAAAAGCGTCGTGCCGACGAGCAGGAGAAGAAGCGCCCCGATTCCACCCAGCGTAACCACTCGCTGAGTGCGGTCGGCGGCGTTCCACCACATACGGATCCTAGAAATGAGAGGGAGCATAGGCTCGTCGGTAATCATCGGCCTCTGACCCGTATTTCGTTAGTGCTCCTGGGCTAGAAAAATAGGACTTATAGGACGGATAAGTCCTATAAGTCCTACGGGGTTGGGTGGGACTAGCCTTCGGCCAAGACCGCCGTGGTGGCGGCCTTGAGAACGGCAGCGTCTAGCTCGCGCGTTCCCTCTCGATCCAACACACGGACGATTGGCGGCGTCTTGCCGAAGCCGCCGGTCGCGGAGTCGAGGTCGGCGGCGATGTCGAGCATCCGAAGGCCTTCCTGAAGAACCTCATCCAACGACTTCGACTCGAACGGGCCCTTGGTACGCGCGATGTACTCGAACACGCCGCGGATGCGCTCCGAGCCGGAGCCTGCGCAGGCATAAGCTCCATTTTCAAATCGCGCGCCTGCGCCATCGAAGAAGTAGACGCCAAAACGATCCTTCTTCGGATCGTAAGCGGCCACGATGGGGAGGAACAGGCCAATGCCTTGCATCGCCATCGGAGCGTTACCCGCGAGGGCGCGGCTGATCTCCGCGAGTTTGCCTTCCAGGCTCATCTCATGGAGGACCGAGCGGCGATAGTAAGCAAACGAGTGTTTGAGATAGCGCACGACCTCGACGGAGCGCGCGAAGGCACCCGAAATGGCGACGACGGTTCGGTCGTCCAAGGCCATGACCTTCTCGGCCTGGTCGTACATGATGAGGTTTCCGGCGGTCGCGCGGCGGTCGGAGAGGGTCAGGACGCCTTCGTTATAGCGGAGAGAGAGCACGGTCGTACCGTGAGACTCGTCGCCCATCGCCCCGGCACGGGGAAACGGATCTTCGACGAGATCTCGGAACTCTTTCATGCCACCGGGAATCATCCCTTGGGCGATCATTCGCCGGACCGCTGGCGGTACTTTTTCGCCTGATCGGGGTCGATCTTCTTCATGCGCTTCAAGAGTTCGTTTCCGCCGTCTGGGCGGCGCACGCCCGGCGCGGAGGGGCCACCCTCATCGCCGCTTTTGCGCTCGGGTTCGGGGGCTAGGGGACGTGTTAGTCGATCGCCGTCGGTCATGGGTTTCCTGCGAGGCCTTTGAGAGCCCCGATGAAAGTTCCTACGTCGGAGATCAATTCCAGTTCCGCCGGATACTCCGCGTCGGGAGGCAAATCCACCTCTCCTTGTTTGAAAACTAGGGTGCGCCAGGAGGCCGAGAGTAGATCTTCCGAGAACTTCCGAACTGCGATCGAACGCGCGCGGGCTCGGGTCCCTTCATTTACCATCCCCGAGCGGCCATCGACGGGTGGGCCGACGGACACTTCGTCCATCTCCTCCAAAGCCGAGTGAAGCCCCTCATCAGGGTCCGGGTTGTGGTACTCCAGGTCGTAGGAGCGCATGGCCGCGTCCTTCCAGTCGAGACCGGTCTGTTCCAGGATGTACCGCTTGGCCGCCCAGTCGACCTCGCGGCGAAACTGGTCGAAATCGCTTCTGAGCTGGCCGAGAAGGCGGCGGGAGGACTCGATGGTCCAACGGGCGTCCTCGTCGAGTTCTAGGCGTGCCTCGGCGGCGGCGAAGTAGCTCTCTAAGATTTCATCCGCGGTTGTCCAAGCGCCGTTCGCAAGCTTGGCCTCAAACTTGTACTTCGCGTCCCGACTGATGTCCATGAAGGCCCTCACCGGATCGGCGAGTTTGAAATCGGGCGGCTCCCCAATCTTCGCCAACCCCAGTGCGAGTTTGAGCAGCCCGGCCTTTCGCGCGGTGGCCGCCGGGATCATGTTGGCATCGCCCGCGATCACGTGGAGTCGAATCCATCGGTTGCCGTCCCCGTGCGGTTCGTCGCGGGTGTTGAAGACGGGGCGGCGGTAGAGGGTCTCCGCATTGGCGGGTTCGACGAAAAAATCGGCGCGCTGGCTTAGCTGGTAGTCGACCCAAGACCCTGTCTCCGAGCCCACTTTGCCGGCTCCAACAAGGATTTGCCGAGCGACCAACATGGGCACGCAAGCGGCGAAGAGGCGGTCGAAACCCAGCGACCGCGGAACCAGGTAACTCTCGTGGGTGCCGTAGCTGGCGCCGTGAAAATCGGTGTTGTTCTTGTAGACCCGGACTTCGCGATCCGTCTCGGCCGAAAGAGCACGGGCAGCCCGGAGCATAAAAGCCTCCCCGGCGCGATCCTGAAGAGCCAGTTCCCAGATCGAGCGGCACTCCGGGGTGGCGTACTCGGGGTGCCCGTGGTCGTTATAAAACCGGGCGCCGTTCGCGAGGATTCGGTCGGCCCGAATCTCGTGGGGCGCGCCATGGCTTCGGCCGCTATCGAACTGGGCATCGACCGGATCGAAAGCGAGGGCATCGAGGCGAAAACCGCGAAGATCGGCGCGAGGGCTCTCGGCACGATAGTCCCAACCGACGAAGCGTCCGTCCGGGCTTGCCCGAACGAACGCCGTTGCGTCGTCGATCTGATCCTCTGCGCCCCGGCCCTCGACGAGGAGGCCGTACTCGGTATCGAGTCCGCAGAGGATTGAGTTCACTCTATTTTCGGAATACGGTGACCGTACCGGTCGCCGGAACTCCGGTCGGAGGCGCCGGGAGCGTGTAGGTGAACTTGCGGATCGCCTTCACGTCGGTCGTGCCTGCACCGTTTCGATCGAGATAGCTCGTGACGGTACCGGTAACCCGAGCGGCCTGTGCGTCGTCGTCACCCGGGTCAGCTCCGAGGAACTGAATGGGATAGAGTTCGAACGTGCCCTGACCGAGGTCGACGCCGCCGAAGTACATGTTCGTGATCTTGCCGCTCGAGTTTCGAGCGAAGGCCACGACATCGCCAAGCCGTCCCACAACGCCGCTTCCACCATCGCTTTCGAAGGAGTAGCGCTCGCTAGAGTTCGGGAACATGACCATCTCAAAAGTACTGCCGCCGGTCAACACCTTGTTGAAGTCGCGGAAGCCGCCGTAGAGAGCCACGATGCGGGTGTTGCCCGTCACGTCGGTGGGAAGCGCGTCGCGAAGGTCGTACGTGCCCTGGAAGCCAGTGGTTAGCGAACCTTCGGACCACTTACCGAGAACGATTTCGGAGAAGACGTTGCCAACTTCCTGGAAGTAGGCGCCGCTGCCGTCCGAAAGCGCGAAGTTGTCGCCCGTGAAGTAGACGAACGAAGCCGTCTCGATCGGCGTGCCCGACTCGTCTCGCACGACCGGCTTCAGAGAATCCGGCACATCCGCAAGCGGGAAGCGCACGAAGTCGGCAAGTCGGCCAGGAAGATGATCGACGGCATCCGGGTCGGTTCCCGAAGAGCTGTAGTTCAGCGCCTTAAAGGCGTCGGAGTCAAACGACATCGAGCCCGACGAGCCTGGGAACGACGCGGTGCTTACATGAAGCTGAACCACGGTCGTTCGGCCTGGGAAGACCTGGATGCGAGCATCCATATCGAACGGAAGAACATTCGCATTTCCGTTCTGGTCCAGGATCGTTTCCGGAGCCGTTCCCGTGTCGTTCAACCGGCCCGAGCTGTCCTCAGTGAGGATGCGGTTCGGGTCAAACGAAAGCTCGGTAAAGTTCCGAGAATTGGCCCGGCCTACGGTCGTCGTTCCAAACGGAACGTTAATCCGCGCGGTGAGGGTCTGGAAACCACTCAAGCGCAGGTTAAGCGGAGCAAGGCTGTCCCGTTGAACGGGTGTGCCGCCATCGCTGATGGTCTGACGCGTGATCTCGAGGTAGTTATCCCCAAGAGCGCGACCCTCACCGGTCAAATACGTAATTTCTACGCGGCCGTAAGATGGGTCGAGATTGACCGTCATCCCGCCGGTCGTGGTGCCCGTCGCCGACGTAGAGCGATGACCGCCCCCGCCGCCGCCGCCGCATCCAATCACTACCGCCGCGCATGCGGCCAAAAGAAATGCCTGATTCCTCAAACTCGATTCACCTCGGACGCCGCCCCACCGTTGGGGCCGGTTGCGCGGACAGTATAGCGCGTTATCCTCACATTGGGCGACGGCATGGCACAACCTTTCCGTTCGATTGAAAAAACTGACCCTTTTCAGGTCCGCAGGTAGACTTGCAGGGTCCATGCACCGGGACGATCTTCTCGACTTAAACGACGTGCTTCAGCACCCCGGGCGCACCCTTGCGGTGGACGTCTCGACCGAACTGCCCGAAGAGGCCGACATTGACCTCCTCAGTCCGCTCGAAGGGTTTCTCGAAGCCGTTTCCACCGGCAACCTCCTGCTCATCACGGGGGAGTTCTCTACGCGTATCGTTGTGGAGTGCGCCCGTTGCGTAGGCCCCCTCGAAACCGACATTAAATTCGAAATCGACGAACAGTTCGCGGTTGCGGGGACCCCAAGTTCGCTCGACCCCAAAGACACGGCGAAGGTTGTCGCGGACGAGCCTTTCCCTCTTTTCGAAGGCAATCAACTCATCGTAGAGAATCTTCTTCGCCAAGCATTGCTCCTTGCCCTGCCCGTTCAGCCCCTTTGCGAGTTCGGATGGGATGGCGATTGCCCTGAGGCGACGAAGCGGGGCGTCGTTGCTCGGACGGTCGAAGTGACCCGCCCGGAGTTCGACGCTTTGCAGAATCTACTTCGAACCGAGGGCGAGGATCTGAGTTGAGCATCGCGCTGGACGCGATGGGGGGCGACCACGCGCCCGATGAAATTGTCGCGGGAGCGATTCTGGCCGCCCCGGAGTTGCGCATCCCCTTGATTTTGGTGGGCGACCCGGAAGCAATCGCCAAAGCGGCAGGCGGGCCATTGCCCAAGAACATCACCGTCCGCGCCGCCAGCCAGACGGTGGGGATGGAAGAGAAGCCGACGGAGGCCTACCGAAAAAAGAAGGATTCCAGCCTCATGGTGGCGGCCCGAATGGTGAAGGAGGGCGCGGCCGCAGCCCTGGTTTCCGCAGGCAACACCGGCGCGGCCTCCGCCTTCTCCCTGCTGATTTGGCGACAGCTTCCAGGAGTGCACAAGCCCGCGATCGCGAGCCGCCTTCCTAACGCGCACGGCGGGTTCGTCTTGCTGGACGCCGGCGCCAGTCCCGATGCGGACCCAGAGGACCTTGTCGAATTCGCGCACATGGGCCGTGCCTATGCGGAGAAGATCATGGGGCGCCCCAACCCTCGGGTTCACCTTTTGAACATTGGCGAGGAGCCCGGTAAGGGAAATGCGCACGCGAAGCAGACGTTTAAACTTTTAAGCGCCTACCCTTGGTTCGCGGGGAACATCGAGGGGAAGGATATCTTCCGATCTCCTTGCGATGTGGTGGTGTGCGACGCCTTTGTGGGCAACGTCGTCCTCAAGACCGGCGAGGGCGTGGCGGAGCTGATCGCAGATACGATTCGCTCCGGGGTTCCGACCAATCCCCTCCTTAAGTGGCTCTACTGGCCGGTCCGCAAGGTCACCGCGCCGCTTCGTAAAAGCATGGACTACGCCGAAGCGGGCGGAGCCCCTTTGCTCGGCCTGAACGGCCTTTGCGTTATCTGCCATGGCCGCAGCAGCGCAAAGGCGATTAAGAACGCGCTCCTCATGACCCAAACCGCAATCGAAAGTGGACTCGTCGATGCGATCGCCTCTGCGATCCGCCCTGGCGCCCGGGAAGAGGTCGCGTCGTGATCCGACCGGTCGTTATGGGCTCGGGAAGCGCGGTGCCACCGCGAATCGTTACGAACGACGAGCTCTCGAAGACGGTCGATACGACCGACGAGTGGATTGCTCAGCGCACGGGCATTCGAGAGCGGCGAGTCACGGCACCGGACGAAACTTCTTCTACTCTCGGCGCCGAAGCAGCCAAAAAAGCTTTGGCGGCGGCAGGCGTCGAGGGAGCGACGATCGATTTGGTGATTTGCGCCACGACCTCCCCGGACTACCCGTGGCCTTCGGTGGCCTGTTTGATTCAGGACGCGGTGGGCGCTACGACGGCGGGCGCATTCGATTTGAGCGCGGCTTGCGCCGGATTTACTTATGCGCTTTCCGTGGGTGGCGCGATGATCTCCGCCGGGAACGCCACGCGAGTTTTGGTGGTCGGGGCAGATACCCTGACCAAGCAAGTCGACTGGACGGATCGCGGCACCTGCATCCTTTTCGGCGACGGCGCTGGCGCGGTCGTGCTTGAGGGCAAGGAAGACAGCGAACGAGGGCTGATCGATTCGGTGCTGTTTGCCGATGGCTCCGGGACCAAGCACCTCCTTATCGAAGGTGGCGGGGGCCGGTATCCGAAGGGCCAATCGTACAGCGAAGGGATTCGCGATACGATCTACATGGCGGGCCGAGAGGTCTACCGGTTCGGCGTGAACGCGATGCCGGATGCTTGCGAGAAGCTTCTTGCCAGAACGGGCCTCACATCAGCGGATATCGATCTGTTCGTGCCGCACCAAGCGAATGTTCGCATCATCGACTCGGCTGCCGAGCGGTTGGGGATTCCAAAGGACAAGGTCTTTGTGAACCTGGAGCGGTACGGGAACACGAGCGGCGCTTCGATTCCACTAGCGCTGGATGAGGCCGTACAGCAGGGTCGATTGAAGCCAGGAATGCTCGTCATGACCGTCGGTTTCGGCGGCGGCCTCGCCTGGGGCGCCAACCTCATTCGCTGGTGAGTCTTCTCCCCGGGGGACCGCTAGTCGCCAGAGTGGCATCCGGAACCGAAGAGGACGTTCAGCTACCCCGTTACGCCGCCAGGGTCACGGCGAGTTCGCGGTGAACCTTTACGCCTTTCAGTTCGGTGAGATGAACGTGACGGAGGTCGGTGCGGCCGTTACCGGTCAGCCGCGATAGGTACTGGCATAGTTCTTCTGCCTCTTCCCGGGTAAGGGTTAGGCAAACGTCGTTTAGGCTCTTGCCACTCTCAAAGTCGGTAATTCGCATCGCACACTTCCACAGGGGGTTACCGGCGTTGACGTCTCGATCGTGCCCAAGTTTCGTAAACCGGGACCTTCGGTCCTACAAACCGAAAAATGTCGCTCTTATCCACTCTTTCCCCCGCCCCTCTTCCCTTTTCCGTCAAAGATCGGGTCTAATATCTCCCGACCGGGGAATTAGCTCAGCTGGGAGAGCGCCTCCATGGCATGGAGGAGGTCAGGGGTTCGAGCCCCCTATTCTCCACCACTCGTTCGAACCTAAAGAGGGCCAGCTTCCACTCAGGAAGCTGGCCCTCGGTTCGTTTTGAGCCTTACGGGTGAGCCTTATCTGGAAATTACGCGAAGGAGACCTATAGAATCAGGACCGGATCTGCGTATATTGTTTTGTAATGGCAGATAGCGTAGAAGCTGAAGTTTCTCTTTCGTCACCGATCGTGCAGGCTGGCTCCGGCACCGACATCATTTACATCTCTCAATTCGGTAGCCACACCCTGCGAATCAATAGACAGACAGGAAAGACCCATCTTCTCAAACTAATTCGAGAAGACCGAATCGTCAACAATGTTAGCGGTGGCGTAACCGGCGCTAAATGGATCCCGGTCGAAGGTTAGCCCACGCTCGGTTTACGTGTCTCTGCATCCAGCTCCGCAGCCGCGTGATCCAAAACACTGCGGAGCTTCCCAACGCTTTCGCGTTGGGATTCGCCAAAGGTCTCGCCATATACCTCGATGATCATCCGCGACATTGCGTGGCCGACGTTCTTTTGGATGGCCTTCAGGTCCGCACCGCCGCGAAGCATCAAGGAGATGTAGGTGTGGCTACGCTGGCGCACAGAGCAGGACCGATGGCCCCAAGGCCTTCGCACGATCGAGGAGATTGAGCGCCGTCAGGCCAAGCTGACCGGAAACCCTCAGCCCTCCTTGCCGATCCCCGGCGACCCCGGCGCGGAGGATCGCCTTTGGGCGGCCGTCCTCCGCGAGAACCCCGGATAGGCGCTCAAAACCGCAATATGAAGGGTGTCCGTTCACATTCCGCGCATATCTGTGTTTTCTTGCCGGAGGACGAAGATACTAGGCCTGTGCCCTCTTATAGGAATGCGCCCTCCCGACTTCTCGCGCTAGCCGCGATCCTGAGCGCCGTGGCCGCCGCGCCCAAGGCTCAGGCTCAGTCCTACTACTGGGCAGGAGGTTTCGGCGACCTTTGGAGCAATTACTTCGGCTGGTACGGCGGTACGCCCAACCAGTCCGCCACCACCGACCTCATCTTCGGCCAACCGATCGGCGGCAACTCAAACTTCGATAATAACGGCGTCGTCACCAACGACATCGCGGACAACTTTTATCTCCGAAGCCTCTCCTTCCTTAGCCAGGGTTGGAGCATGGGCGGGAAGAGCCTTCGGTTCGCTTCCGGAGGATCGATCTTCGTTCAGACGTCTGCTCTGGTTTCGAACAAGATCAGCCTCGACGGCACCTTCACCGCCCTTGTCGGCAGCGGAGGCGGACTGACTCTCACCGGGATCGTCTCTGGGGGCGGTTCGCTGCTGAAGGACGGCGACGGCACGATGGCGCTCACCGGCGTCAACTCCTATTACGGAGGCACCACCGTGGCCAAGGGAAGGCTCATCGTCTCCAACCCGTACGGGAACTACGCCGTCAATGGCACGAGCGTCCTGGAACTCGCCACGGCCGGCGCCCAGACCCTCACGGACACCATTTCCGGCACCGGTTCGCTCGTTAAGAGCGGCGGCGGAACGCTCACCCTAAACACGCTCAACAACACCTACTCCGGCGGGACCACCGTGAACGACGGAAGGCTCGTCGTTCGAAAGCCGCTCGGGAGCTACGTCACGAACGGCTCCGGCACCCTGGAGATCTCTCCCTTCGAGGCCGTCACCCTCTCCACGCCGATAACCGGCACCGGCAGCTTCGCTAAGGGCTTCGTGTTTCCGCTCACCCTGAGCGGGAACAGCACCTACCAAGGCTCAACGACCGTAGACGACGGCCAGCTCTACCTCGGCATCGACAACGCCCTCCCAACCTCCACCGCCCTGGTCCTCAACGGCGGGCAGCTTTACCTAAACAACCACTTGCAGACCGTCGCTTCGCTTGCCGGCGGCGGCTCGGCCGTTCTCGGCAGCGGTTCGGTCCTCACCGTGAGCGGATCGACAAGCACAACCTTCTCCGGCGTGCTCTCCAGCGTGGGCGCCCTCAAAAAGCAGGGAACCGGAACCCTCACCCTTTCCGGGGTGAATACCTACTCGGGAGGAACCACCGTCAACGGGGGCGTTCTGGTTGAGTCCGTCCCGCACGGGGCCTACTCCGTAAACGGAACGGGAGCCCTGGACATCCGAACCGCCGGCTCTCTTACCCACGCCACACCCATCACCGGCACCGGCTCGCTGATCAAGAGCGGCGCGGGCGTGCTCACGCTGACCGGCCAAAGCACCTACGGCGCTACCACCACCGTCAACGCCGGAACCCTCGCGAACGGAATCAACGGCGCCCTGCCCGCTTCCACCGCGCTCGTCGTGAACGTGGGTGGCACCTACGATCTGGCGGGGAAAGTTCAAACCGTCGCCTCCCTCAGCGGCGTGGGATCGATATCCTCGGGCGGCGGCACTCTCACCGTGGGTGACGCCACGGCCACAACCTTCTCCGGGGTCATGTCGGGCGCGGGCTCCCTGACCAAGGTCGGCACGGGAACCCTGACTCTCTCGGGGGCGAACACCTATACTGGCCCCACCAAAGTTGACGCGGGACGCTTGATCGAACTCAAGCCGCACGGGGAATACGTCACGAACGCCGCCCTCGAGTTCAACGTGGGCACCGACGAGTTCAACGCCCCGGTGCCCGAGTTCGGCGGCCCGATCTCTGGCTCCGGATCCTTCACCCGAACCGGCATCCGAACCTTCCGGCTCACCGGGACGACTACCTACACGGGCGGAACGATTCTCAACGGTGGCTACACCATCATCTACCACCCGCACGGCACCTACGCGATCTCCGCCGGAACGCTCGACTTTAACGTCACCGACGCTTACGAGCAGACTATGCCGATCACCGGCTCCGGCGGCTTCGACGTGACCGGCTCGGGAACCGTAACTCTCTCCGCGGTAAACACCTACACGGGTTTGACGACGGTCTTTTCGGGAGGCTTAATCGACCTCCACCCGCACGGCTCCTACAAGCCGTTGGGCGGCACACTTAAACTGGTCAACCAGACCGACATCAACATCGGCGCGTTACAATCTGGCAGCGGCGCTTTCGTCAAGGCCGGCGTGGGAACCCTCACGATGAGCAGTGGTGCCACCCGCGCCGGGATGACCACCGTGGACGAAGGCCGATTAATCGACGTTGCCCCCGGCAAGAACTACGTCACCAACGCCGAGTTGGAACTCGGCGGCGCGAGCTTCCCGTTCAGCACAAGCGTCTCCGGAACGGGCAACTTAACCAAAAGCGGCACCGGAACCCTAAACCTTGCCAATACCGACACCTACACCGGGAACACCACCGTAAACGTCGGCCGCCTGATCACTGGGAGTCCCCACGGAACCTACGTTACGAACGCCGCGCTCGAGTTCGCCACCACCGGGAGCCTCAACTACGGCACGCCGATCACCGGCACCGGCTCCTTGAAACTAAGCGGCTCGGGAGGAACGCTTACCCTCTCGGGGATCAACACCTACACGGGCGGAACGATCATGAGAGGATCGTCGCTTACCGACCTTCATCCGCACGGCGACTACGACACCTGGGCTGAGCTATTCCTGTCAACTGCCAGCGACGCCACCATCGGCACGGTCACCGGCAGTATTACCGCAAGGCTGATCAAGGGCGGCGCCGGAACGCTCACCGTGAACGCGGCGACCGGCATCCTTTACACCCAAGTCGATCAGGGACGCCTTATCGAACTTGCGCCGACGGGACATGACTACCGAGTCGGAGCCGACCTGGAGTTCTCCGTCGCCTCGGACACCAGCCTCACCACAAAAATCACGGGAGCCGGCTCGTTTACGAAAAGCGGCGCCGGCAATCTTCTCCTGTCTTACGATTTCGGTCAGAGCAATCGCTTCACCTACGGCGGCAGCACCACTGTGGCCGCCGGCCGTCTAAGCATCGGAAAAGAGGACGTTCTTCCCACCGGCACCGGTCTGATCGTAAACGGGGGAGCCACCTTCGACCTCAACGGGTTCAACCAGACCGTCGGCTCGCTGGCTGGAGGCGGCTCCGTCTTGCTAGGGGGCAAGACTCTCACCGTAAACGGCGGGGGCAGCACGACTTTCTCCGGCGTCACCTCCGGCATCGGCCCGCTGGTCAAGAACGGCGCGGGGACCCTCACCCTCGCCGGGGTCAATACCTACAGCGGCGGCACGACCGTGACCGGTGGCCGCCTCATCGACGCCAATCCCCACGGAAACTACCTTGACAACGCGACCCTCGAGTTCGCCCCTGCCGGAACGGTGAGCTTCGCCGGCTCCGCCATCACCGGAACTGGAGCGTTCGTAAAGAGCGGGGCAGGAACCCTCACCCTCACCTCGGCCGTCGCCGCCACCGGCTCGATCTCCTTAGCGAGCGGGATCCTCAAGGGCTCCACCCTGGTCTTCGACCGCGACATCTCGAGCACCGGCGGCACCCTCCAGTTCGATCAGACCCCCAACGGGACCTTCTCCCGCGTCTTCTCGGGCAGCGGCGCGCTCCTAAAGACCGGGGCAGGCACCCTGACCCTCTCGGGTGCGAATACCTATACCGGCAGCACCACCATAAGCGAGGGGATTCTCCGCAACGGCGTGACGAACGCGTTGCCCACCGCAACCAACTTGACAGTGGGCGCCACCTACGACCTAAACGGTTTCAGCCAGACCGTCGGTTCGCTCGCTGGAGGCGGTTCGGTGCTTCTCGGAACCAAGACCCTAACCGTCAATCCTGGAACAGACACGCTGTTCTCGGGCTTAATCTCCGGCACGGGCTCCCTCGTGAAGGGCGGCGCCGGCACGATGACGCTCTCGGGCATAAACGTCTACTCCGGTGGCACAACCGTGAACGCCGGCCGATTAATCGATCGGAACCCGCACGGCCGCTACGTGACGAACGCCGAACTTGAGTTCCGCAACGCGGCCACGTACAACCAGGGACTGGACGGCGCGATTACCGGCACCGGCTCGTTCACCAAGAGCGGCGGCGGCAACCTGGTTCTGCTCCAACCGAACAGTTATGCCGGGGCGACGACCCTGACCGAAGGCACCACTTTTCTCTCCGGGAACGGATCCCTGCCCTCCTCCACCGCCCTCACCGTCGGTTCCGGCGCGACCTTCGCCTTCCCCTTCATGTCGCAGACCGTGGCCTCCCTCACGGGCGGGGGAACCGTCGACCTGTCCAACGGTGCTGCCCTCACGGTCAGCGGCTCCGCCGATTCAACCTTCGGTGGCTCGCTAACCTACGACGGCCGCTTGATCAAGAACGGAACCGGCAAGCTCACCCTGTCGGGTTCGAACAACTACACCGGTAGCACCTTCATCTACGGAGGCCGCTTGGTCGTCAAGAACCCCTACGGCGCCTACTTCAACAGCGCAGGCCTCGAGTTCAACACTCCTACGAACCGGACCTTCAGCGACTGGATCGTCGGCAGCGGTTCGTTCATCAAGAGCGGCGCGGGAACCCTCACTCTGTCCGGCAACGCCTCCTACGGTGGCGGCACCACGGTGAGCGAAGGCAGGCTGATTGACCAGAATCCCCACGGCGACTACCTGGACAACGCCGCCTTGGAGTTTCAGGGCGGAGGAAGCCAGAACCACGCCGGCGTGATCTCCGGCACCGGCACCTTCACCAAGAGTGGCGGAGGCACCCTCGTGCTGGGCGGACTCAACACCTACTCGGGCGGCACCAGCGTGAACGCCGGGCGGTTGATCGACGCCAACCCCCACGGAAACTACGTAGCCAACGCCGCTCTGGAGTTCGCGACTGCAACGGACCGGGGCCTCTCGGGCGCGGTTTCCGGCACCGGATCTCTCACGAAGAGCGGAGCGGGCACACTGACCCTTGCCGGGGCAAACGCGTATGCGGGAGGCACGGCCGTCAACGGGGGAACACTCCGGGTGACCGGTTCCGTGGGCGGCAACCTTAGCGTTGCGGCCGGAGCGACTCTCGACAACGCGACCGCCTCCGGCCTGACTTTCGGAACGGCCAATCTCCAAGGCGTGGTTCGCACGGCCAACGTCAGCCACTTCACCGGGCCCGTCTCCGGCCCTGGTTCGTTCACGGGGCCGGGCACCGTGGAGTTCCGGGGCGGCTATAGCCCCGGCAACAGCCCCGCGTCGGTGACCTTCGCCGGCAACATGACTCTGGCCTCGACAAACTCGCTGACCATGGAACTCGGGGGCACGGCCCTCGGCACCGGCTACGACCACCTGACCGTGAACGGCCTCGCTACCCTGGGCGGCTCACTCACCCTCGCTTACTACAATGGCTTCTCGCCCTCCTATGGGCAGAGCTTCGATCTCTTCGACTTCAACTCCTCGAGTGGGATATTCGCATCCGTATCCCTCCCCACCCTCGGCAACCACCTGTACTGGAACACGAGCATGCTCTACACGGACGGCTCCATCTCCGTGCAGGCCGTCCCCGAACCTGCCTCCTTCGCCGCCCTCGGCCTCGGCGCTCTCGCCCTCCTCAAGCGCCGGAAGAAGTCGCGAAGCTAGGTGCCGCGCCACGTTGAATCCTTGCGGTCGGGGGCCGCAAGGATTCGATGTCGGTTGGAGATGGAACTCCGGTGCTTGGCGATTCTGAGGGATTAGACGGCTTAACTTGGTGGGGCAGAGTTCGAAACGCGGCCACTATTCTCCACCACGGTTTTGAACCTAAAAGGTTCCGAAAAGGGCGGTTTAGCTTCGGCTGAACCGTCCTTCGTTTTTTGCTCTCTCCGTGATCGTCGCCGGAGGGGCTCGTGAACTTTCGCGGCGGACAATTTTTCGAGATTTTAACTCGGCAAAACCAAGGACTTATTCTTTACACTTGTCCATGCCTGGGTTTCCTATCCGTAAATCCTTTGGCGCAAGCTCATGACCTTCCTCGCCGGCCTCGTCGCTCTCGCCATCGGTTCGCCCCTCCAAGCCCCTCGACAGATCCAGATCGACGCGAAGGCCGTTTCGGGGAGGCTTGACGACGCCTTCCGCCGCTGCGTGGGCGCCGGGCGGGCAAATGAGGGGTTGCGGGCGGATTGGCAGCGGCAGCTTCGGCAGGCGAAAGCGGCTTGTGGTTTCGAATACGTTCGAATGCATGGGCTGCTGACGGACGATATGGGGGTTTATCGGGAGGAGCGGGGGAAGCCGGTCTATAACTGGCAATACATCGATGAGCTTTACGACTTCCTGGTCGATCTCAAAGTGCGGCCGTTCGTGGAGCTAGGCTTTATGCCAAGCGGTCTCGCAAGCGGAAACAAGACGATCTTTTGGTGGCGCGGCAATGTGACGCCGCCGCGGGACTTCGATAAGTGGGGCGGCCTCGTGGAGGCACTGACCCGGCATTGGGTTGAGCGGTACGGCTTGGCCGAGGTCAAGAAGTGGTTCTTCGAAGTCTGGAACGAACCGAACCTGGACGGATTCTGGGCGGGCGACCAGCAGGCCTACTTCCATCTTTACGCGGTTTCGGCGGCGGCGATCAAAAGGGTCGATTCCGGCCTAAGGGTCGGGGGGCCGGCGACGGCGGGAGCGGCTTGGGCACCGGAGTTCATTCAGTACTGCGTCGACAACCGGGCACCGCTCGACTTCATTTCGACTCACGCCTACGGGGTCGATGTAGGGTTTCTGGACGAGTTCGGTGGACGTGGAACGGTGCTGAGCAAGAACCCGAACGCGATCGTGGGCGATGTGAAGCGCGTTCGGGAGCAGATCGCGCAGTCGGCGATGCCAAAGTTGCCGCTTCACTTCACGGAGTGGAGCAGCTCTTACACGCCGGCCGACCCGGTTCACGACAGTTATGTGAGCGCACCCTATATTCTTCAGAAGCTGAAAGCGACGATGGGCGTGGCGGACTCGATGTCTTACTGGACGTTCACCGACATCTTTGAAGAGCCGGGACCCCGAATGACCCCCTTTCATGGCGGCTTTGGGTTGGTCAACTATCAGGACATCAAGAAACCGGCATTCCGCGCCTACGAGTACCTCAACAAGCTGGGATCGAGCCAACTGACTTGCACGGACCCGGACGCTCTCGCCGCGAAGAAGGCGGACGGCAGCGTACAGGTGCTTTTCTGGGACTACACCTACTCCATTCCCGACAAGACGAACAATCAGCAGTACTTCGTAACGGACATCAAACCCGCGGCCAAAGGTAAGGCCCACCTGCGGGTGGCCAACCTTGCTCCGGGCCGGTACCAGGTTTCGGTTTACCGCGTGGGGTATCGGATCAACGATCCTTTTGCCGACTACTTCGACCTCGGTCGCCCCAGCCAACTTACGCGGAAGCAGGCGAGTTGGATCAATGCCCGGAATACCGGTAAGGCGGTGCGGACGGAGACGGTGACGATCGGAAAAGGGGGTTCGCTGGTGCGCGACTATCCCATGCGAGATAACGATGTGTATCTGGTGACGGTTGACCGGCGCTAGGATGCCGGGCGTTTCGACATATATCTGCTAGTGTCCGCAGAACTTGGTTTTTTCTCGGTGAAATCTCGGGGGTTTCGCTGAAATTGGGCTTTCAAAGATGGCCTATGCTTTATATGATATAAAGCATAGGCCATTTAATTTCTGTTAATAATTTGCCGATTCAATGGTTTTTTGAACCTAAATTCGGGAAAATTTGGCCCTTACGCCTACCCTTCTCCTCCAAGGGGGGCGAGAAATTCGGAGCGGTCTTTGGCCGCGCGGAGGGATTTCTGATACGCAGAATAGCCTCCCACTAGGTTCACCGTGTCTTCGATTCCGTGACGTCGGAGGAGGCTGATGGCCATGGAGGAGCGGGTGCCGCCGGCGCAGTGGATGACGAGGGGTTTGTCTTGGGGGACTTCGTCGATGCGGGACTCGAGGTGGCCTAGAGGGATGTTGAGGGCGTTGGGGATCGCGCCGAGGGCGGTTTCGGAGGGGTTCCGGACGTCGAGGACGGTGAACTCGTCCGACGACGGGAGGAATTGGTCCACCGACATTTGAGGGGTGGCGACGAGGGAGCCGAACCTTTCGACGTAGGCGCTGAGGGCGTCGGAGCCGAACCAAGCCGGGACATCGTCGAGGCCGATTAGGGCGAGGCTTCGTTTGACCTTCGCGGCGTCGTCTTCGGAGGAGGCGAGGATATAGATCGGGCGGTCGTAGGGCAACAGCCAGCCGGACCAACTGCTGAAGCTTTTGCCGAGAGGGATGTTGAGGGTGCCCACGGGGGAACCGGCCTGGGCTTCGGGAATGGAGCGGGCGTCGACGATCGTCTCTCCGCGTTCCAGAAGATCGAGCATTTGCAGGCCGCCGAGGCGGGGCGGAGCGCCGAGGCTTCCGACGGGCGCGGCGCCCACCTTGTTCAGCCGCTTCATCTCCTTGTAGTAGGTGGGCGGGGCGGGCTGTCCGGCGAGCACGTCTTCGACGAAGCGATCCTCGTCGGTGATCTTCAACGCCCAGTTGGAGCGGAGTTCATAGGCGAGGGTAGAAGCGGGAACGCCGCCGAGGCTCTTCCCGCAGGGGGAACCGGCGCCGTGGCCGGGCCAAAGCAAGAGTGATTCGGGGAGTTGTTTGAACTTCTGAATCGAGCGAAAAAGGCTTCTCGCGCCCTGGTCCATGGCGCCGACGATTCCGGCGGCGCGCTCCAAAAGGTCAGGCCGGCCCACGTCGCCGACGAAGATGAAGTCTCCGGTGAGGGCGCAGAACGGCAGGTCGTCGGTGGCTTCGTCGGTGACGAGGAATGAGAGGTGTTCGGGGGTGTGGCCGGGGGTATGAAGGACTTCCAGGCGGACCATGCCGACGCGGATCTCGTCGCCGTTTTTGACTAGGCGGACGAAGGGCCGGTCGGCGAAGGCGTATTTCCAATCGGCATCCCCCTCATCGGAAAGGTAGAGGGTGGCGCCGGTGCGTTCGGCCAGTTCGAGACTGCCGGAGGCGTAGTCGGCGTGGATATGGGTCTCGGTGACGCCGGCGATGCGCATGCCTTCGGCGGCAGCGGCTTCGATGTATTGGGAGAGGTCTCGATTGGGGTCAACGACGATGGCCTCTCCCGCTCCTGGACAGCCGATGAGGTAGCTCGCGTGGGCAAGGGGTTCGTCGTAGAAGCGTTTTAAGATCATCTTCTTTCCTTTAGAGCTTCCATTCTGGCGGGTGGAACTTGTTTTTGGGGGACCGGCGGGGTTCTGGCGGCGGGGCCGCTATTTACCCTTAAATCTCCAATGCGATCTAAATGGCGGGCTTCAGACGGTCCCGGGGAGGCTGAGTAGAATAAATTTATTCAAAATCCGCGACTTTGACTCAAATTTTCCGTTAAATTCAGATAAGCCGATGTATTATTCAGACCGGTCATCCCATTTAACCGTAAATCAATGAGAGCAACGATTCGCGAAGTGGCGGAACGGGCCGAGGTATCGGCCATGGCGGTGAGCGACGAGCTGAACGGCGCCGGTCAGAACGTAGCCCTCGATATCTGGGAGTCCACCGCCCGCCCCGCACTCACTGAAGAGTAAAGAAATGAAACGAGCATTCACCCTAATTGAGCTCCTTGTTGTGATCGCGATCATCGCGATCCTTGCCGCTATTCTGTTTCCGGTCTTTGCCCAAGCGAAAGCTGCGGCGAAGAAGTCGGTCGCCATCTCCAACCAGAAGCAGATCGCTTTGGGCCTGGTGATGTACGCCGGCGATGTCGACGATACGACGCCAATGGCCCAGTCCTATGGCAACTTCAACACCAACCTCCCCATCGAGCTTTCGCCCTACATTCAAAAGGTCAAGAACGGCTACGGCGGTGACACGGGAGACATCGATACCAACACGCTCTGGAAAGACCCGATGGATCCCGGGACCATCGTCGCCCCGGATAACAGCCGTAAGTGGGCCAAGCAGAGCTTTGTGCCCATCTACTGGACCGCCGGGACCGATCGGCAGGCATGGGGCACTTGGGTGGGCAACACCGCCCCGGCTACCGGCGCTTACATCCCGGGCCGTTCTATGACGGCCTTTCCGGCACCGGCGGACACGTTCGTTCTCGCGGAGACGGCAAACGTCAACAGCGTGCTTGGCACCAACTACCCAGGCGTCAAGCGGCCTTGGGACCCGGTTACCAGCACGTGGCCGGGCAACGCGGGTGCGAACCCGGGTGGAGCTTACGTGGGTCAAGACTGCGTCACGAACGACGGCGCCGGGGTCTGCACGAAGCTTCTAAACTCGACCAAGCCCACGGGTTTCCACTCCGAGGGTTGGGTTTATGCTTATGCCGACGGCCACGCGAAATACCTCAAGGTATCCGCGACGGTTGGCAAGGGCCGCGCCGGTGGGCTGGACGACACCGGAGTTGCCTGCAGCGGCCTTCGCCCTTGCGGTCCTTGGACGCTCGACGACCAAGACTGATCGTCTACCGGGCCCTCGTTCTCATTTGAACGAGGGCCTTGCGATGTAAAAGAATCCTATGAAAAAGACTCCGCTCCTTTTTGTCGCCGCTCTTTCCGCTTTTCTCCTCGTCGGCTGTGGTTCCGGCGATTCGGCGTCCGACGCCACAAAGCCCGACACAGCGGCGCCCGCAGCCGCGGCTTCCACCCCTCCGGTCGCGGTGACGCCCGCCGGAAAGTCCGCGTCCGATACGGCTGACGCCACGAACTAGGCGTGGTTTCATAGATCGAAGGCCGCCCTTGGCGGTCGCCCTTTTGCCCCGGCGGAGTAAGGTCCTTGCCGGGGATCCGTTCGTTAGCCTTCTCACCCGAAGCCATGATCATTGCCGCGCTTGGTTCTTTGCTCGCCTTCGCTCCCACTAGCCATCGAGAACGGATCCGCTTCGATGCGGATTGGCGATTCTTCCGCGCGCCGGTCATTGAAGGGGCCGCCCGGCTTGGACCTTACAAGTGGGAATGGAAGCTTGCCAATACGGGTGAGTTGAACCTAGATCGTCTGCCGGACGATCTAGGTCCGGGCGAGTGGAAGCCTACACGGTTGGGGATCAACGTGCTGGAGCGGCGGCAGAACGGGTGGTTTCGAGCGGAGTTGGGACCTGACCCGGCGGGAGCGGAGAAGGTGTTGGTCTTCGATTCGACGGACGAGGACGCGTCGATCTTTTTGAACGGGAAACACATCGGCACCCATGTTGGGTTCGGCACGCAGTTTGAGATTCCCGTCGGCGCCGCTTGGCGGCCCCAGGGGCCGAATGCGTTGGTGGTGCTGGTGAAGAACTGGGCCCAGTCCGGGGGCATCAACGGGGGCGTTAACCTCGTCATGCCGGAGAGCAAGGTGGTGCCGGCGGAGGTTGCGACCCAGTTCGACGATCGGGCTTGGCGGACGATTCATTTGCCGCACGATTACGTGGTCGAGGGCAAGTTCGACCCGAGCGCGGACAATAGCCACGGGAGTTTGCCGAAGCCGGTCGGCTTTTATCGGAAAAGCTTCACCGCACCGCCGTCGATGCGCGGCAAAAGTATTTGGCTGGATTTCGACGGGGTGTACCGGAACTCGGATGTTTATCTGAACGGGGTGAAGCTGTTTCATCAGGACAGCGGCTACGCGGGTTTCCGGGTGGACCTCACAAGAAAGTTGGCGTTCGACCGGCCGAACGTATTGGCGGTGCGGGTCGATCCGCGAAAGAACGAAGGCTGGTGGTACGAAGGAGGTGGCATCTATCGCCATGTCTGGCTGAACGCGGCCAACGCGTTGCACGTCGCCCCGGATGGGATATTCGGAAGGGCGGAGGTGGCGAATGGGAAGGCCGTCGCTCACGTAACGGTCACGCTGACGAGCAATGGTCCCATCCCGCGGACGGTGACGGTTCGATCTCGATTGCTTGATCCGAAAGGTCGTCTGGCCGGCGTTTTGGAGGCTAAGGATGTGGCAGTCGGCATCGGCGAACTCAACGTCGGCGGGAAGATCGCGGTCAAAAATCCAATGCTCTGGGATCTCGGGAAGCCCAATCTCTACAGGATCGAAACCACGCTCTCGTCAGGCGGATCGACGATCGACACCGATAGCGCGTCATTTGGCATCCGCACGATACGGTGGGATAAAGACAACGGCTTCTTCTTGAACGGGCGTTCGGTCAAGCTGCAAGGCACAAGCAACCATCAGGACCACGCGGGGGTGGGGATCGCCCTGCCGGATGGGTTGATGGAGTGGCGGATCAGGAGGCTGATGGCGATGGGGTGCAACGCCTACCGCACCGCGCATAACCCGGTGGCCCGCGAGTTTCTGAACGCATGCGACCGCCTGGGCATGTTGGTGCTGGACGAAACGCGGCATTTGGGCGACACGACGTCTTCGAAGAGCGCCTCGGGGACGAAGGCGGACGATCTGTCGGAGCTGAAATATCAGATTCGTCACGACCGAAACCACCCGAGCGTGATCGCTTGGTCGCTGTATAACGAGGAGCCGCTTCAGGGGGCGGAAGAGGGGGCGGCGATCTTTTCGCGGATGCGGGCGGTGGCGGATGAACTCGACGGGACCCGGCTTTGCACGGGGGCGACGAATACCGGGTTCGACAAGGGGATCATCGACGTCACCCAGTTATTCGGCGTCAACTACAACATCGGGGCGTATGACGAGGTCCGGGCGAAACATCCTCAGATTCCGCTCTTTGGGAGCGAGACGGGGAGCGCGGTTTCGACGCGAGGAGTTTATGCGAACGACGCGGCGAAGGCATACGTCGGCGCCTATGACGTGAACAAGGCGTCGTTTGGAAACACCGCGGAGGAGGCTTGGCGGGCAATCGTGACGCGGCCGTGGATGGCCGGGGCGTTCGTTTGGACGGGTTTCGACTACAAGGGAGAGCCGACGCCTTACGGATGGCCGGCGATCAACTCTGCGTTCGGGATTCTGGATATTACGGGAGCGCCGAAAGACACGTTTTGGTACTACAAGGCTTGGTGGAGTTCTCAACCAGTGGTCCACTTATTGCCCCACTGGAACTGGGCCGGGCGCGAGGGGCAGCCGATTGAGGTCTGGGCACACTCGAACGCGGACGAGGTTGAGCTTTTCTTGAACGGCCAGAGCAAGGGGAAGAAGCCGGTGCCTCGATTGGGGCACGTGGAGTGGAGCATTCCCTACTCGACGGGCCGCTTGGAAGCGGTGGGGAGAAAGGGCAGGAAGGTGGTCGCCCGAGACAAGGTCGAAACGGCCGGACCAGCGGTAGGGATTCGGCTGGTTACGGACCGGAAGTTTATTCTTGGCGACCAGGAGGACCTCGCGGTAGTCGAAGTCGAGATCGTGGATGCGAAGGGCCGGGTCGTGCCGGATGCCTCCAACCGGGTGAGCTTTATTGCGGAAGGAGCGGGAACGGTTGCCGGGGTGGGCAACGGAGACCCAAGCGACCACGATCCCGACAAGGCGAGCGACCGCAGGGCCTTCAATGGGCGATGTATGGTGCTTCTTCAGTCGAACGGAGCGAGCGGCCGGGCGCTGATTCGCGCGACGTCGCCGGGGCTTCATCCGGCGGCGGTTTCTTTCGCGATTCGTTGAACGGCTCGGAGGGCGGATCTGGGCCGATTTACCCGGTGTTCAGGTTGGCCAGACTTTCGATTTTCGTCCACGGGACATCGAGATAGTCGCGGACGATGCTGCGGACCATTCCGCAGTTGACTTCGGTGACGTCCCCAAGGTCAACCAGGTCTTCCGCCAACAGGAAGACGGCTTCCTCATCCACCGAAGCTTTCGCCAGTTCTTCGACCAAGGCCTGCGCCTTACGGTGTACGCGGGCGGCCAGTTTGGCCCTTCGGGTGGTGAGTGCCAGGCGATCCAATCCACACACGTCGATCGTAGCTCGTCCGGCGGGGGAGTTGTTTCGCGGCGAAATCGCGCCGATAGTGTCGAAGCTCAAATGATCGACGGGATCGCTGGAGCCGAAAGGGTGCAGGAGGAGAGGCGTGTTCGGATGGTGTTGAGAGGCGGGCCAGTGGCCAGGGGTTTCAGCTATCGGAAAGAGATTGCCTTTCCATGTGCTGTTGCATACCCGGCAGGACAAAAGGTAGTTCTCCCACTCGTAGGCCTGCCACCAGTAACCCGTCACCGAAACGGCCTCGATCTTTCGTCCTTTGATTGAGGCGGAGTTCTCTGTTTCGGTTCCTCGCGCGAGGAGATCGGTCACGTTGGTCTTCGGCGCGTAGTGTTCCACATCGCCGGGCTGACCGGCGATAACCTCCTGTTCGCAATACCCGCACTTGTTATGCTGCGCCTTTCCGAATTCGACCTTAAAAGTGCCCCACACTTCTTTGAAATCGTCCGACGTAGGAGCACTGCCCGCATCGATGATCGCTTGGATCGTGGCTTTGTGTGGTGCGGTATCCGCCGAAAAATTCGCCGGTATCGAGGGCCGCTCGAAGTGCATCAAGGCGCCGTTTGCCCCTTCACCAGATTTAAAAGCTTCTGTCGAGCGTTCTCCCTTGTTTCGGCATCGACGTCCCGCAGTTCATCCGTGATGAGCTGGTTGGCAACACTCTGCACGGTGTGGTCGGTTGAGGCGGTTCCGAATCCATCGAGCCTACGTCTGATTTCCTTTTCAAGCCCTTTTCGTCGAGGGCTATCTGAAGGTTCATTTTCGGACAGCAACTGGCGGTGCTCCTCCATGAGTTGCTCCGTTTCGCTGTCCAACGTGCTTCGGAGATTAAACCAGGCGCCGGTCAGAACGTCGTCTACATCGCCGGGCCGTAGGTCTACCGCTTCGATCCTCGATGGCGATCCCATTGTGGTTTGATCCACCACGAACAGTTCGCCCGGACGGGAATCCATGATGGTGAGCGGACTGTGGGTCGTTGCAACGAAAGTCATGTTCGGGAAGGACGACCGAATCTGCTCAACCACTTGTCTTTGCCAGATTGGGTGGAGGTGCAGGTCGATCTCGTCGATGAGAGCGATACCCGTCATTTGTTCGGCAATCGGTAAGGGGTCAAGGTATGCGTCAGGATTCGCATCGAGCCAAGCGGCGATCATGTCCAGCACCCAAGCCGCCGTCGTGAGATAGCCGTCGCTCAGCGAGACAAAAGGAACGCGACTTCCGTCCTCCATCAGGACATCGACCCCGGCCGACGTCACTTCAATGTTCGCCACGTTCGGAAGAAGTCCGCAGACGCAATCCACGACTTTTTGATAGAAATCTCCCCCGTTTGGCGTTTCATAGGACCGCAGCCGATTCTGTTGCAACCAAGCTTGCGGGTCTAGCAAAGGGGCTTGTGGCAAGAACAAGGGGGCGAGCGAGTCGGCAGGCCGGCGATTTAGAGAAGCCGAGTTTTCGCCGGTACCTCGAAGGCTTCCGTAGCCCACCAGAAAGGGCCGGGTACCGACTCTGGTTATGGACCGGTTTATTTTGTCGGTGGGGCCGGAGTTGAGACGAACTTCGAACGGTAAGTTCTCGGACTCCAACTGAACCTTGGCACCTCCAGAGTCTCTCCCGCTTCGAACAAAATTCATTCCGGTTCTTGCGTCTTCCAGGAACCTTGTGATGGCATCCGGCTCGCCCAGTGCCATGGCGATCGCTTTTAAGAAGGTCGATTTTCCTGCGCCGTTGTTCCCCAAGAGCACGATCCACTGCCCTCCGGTGGCGGGCCGATTGAACTTAATCTTTGCGGTTTGGAAGGTCCGGATGCCCTCGATTTCGACACTAGAGATGTAGATCGGCACAGGCATCGATTTATGATGCCTCAATTACCTGCGAAGAGCCCCTTTCACTTTGGAGGCACCGTTAGCCGGTGCCGCTTGAGGCGGGTTCGACGCTGAAGGGCAAGTAGTCTTCTCAGCCCGGAAGGGCAAAAGCGAAACGATGAGGTGTAAAACCCTCATCGTTTCCGAATTTTCTTCTTTATTCAGCGATCTGTCGCGATGGGTAACGGGGAGAGAAGGTTTAATTAGTCTATAACTCTATAGATTATAGGATTAATATGAAACGAGCCTTTACTCTCATTGAGCTTCTTGTCGTGATTGCCATTATCGCGATCCTTGCCGCGATTCTGTTTCCCGTTTTTGCTCAGGCGAAGGTCGCGGCCAAGAAGACGGCCGACCTCAGCAACATCAAGCAGATCGGGGTGGCTTCTGCCCTGTATGAGGGGGATTACGAGGATACGATTCCGTTGGCGGGCTACCAGAACTTTGTCGCCAACACGCCGACGACCTGGATGTATCTGGTCGATCCGTACGTGAAATCGGGCTATCCCGATACCACTTCCAGCGAGAAGGGGAACGGATTCGGCGTGTTCCAGAGCCCGTTCTATACGCCGCCTCCCGGGACAACGGGGGCGGGATCGCCTTCGCACAGCTATGCGATCAACTGGAACTACTCGCCGACGTTCATTACGGAGATCGTGAACCTCTACGGCTACCAGCCCAGCCACTCGGCGACTTCTCTGGAGGCTCCCGCGAACGTCATCCTGTTCACGGCGTCGATGGGCAGCCGAATCTTCACGGACGGCAACGACGTGACCGATTACTCTTCTCAGCCCACGGTGGTTCAGCAGCAACAGGCGGTCTATCTTTGGGGGAGGGCTCGCATCGGGGGCGGAGCGAACTATGGGTTGAGCGATTCGCACGCCAAATACTTCCGTGCACCGAACCCTTCGTTTACCCACTCTTGGACCTCGGCGAGTTCGAGTAACTGGTACAAGATCACCCCGGTCACGAGTCGTGGTCCGGTGGTGTACGGCCGGAAGGATAACCCGGGCGCGGCGGCCTGGTTCTTGGAGAACTGACGATGCCCTTGCTTGCGTTATTAGCTCTCGGCCTCTCTCCGAAAGAGGAGGCGATCGCCAACCTTCGACGGGGGGAGATTCTTCTCGCGGCGGCTCCCTCTGTTCGGGCCACCTTCGTTCGGGAAGATTGGGGCGGTGGGGATTACACAGATCTCCGGCAGACCGGCCGCGTCGAGGCGACCCGCGAGGGAGGACTCTACGTCCATATCGACCGGTCGCGCCGAGTTCGGGATGGCGAGCCGTGGCGGGATACGGGGAACTCGACGTTGGCGGTGACCGACGGCAGGACGGGTTACGATGTGTTCTTCCACGCCCATAGCATCCAGGCACGGCCTCAAGCCACCACGCCTGGTCTGGCCTCCGTTCCTCCGCTCTCGGCCTTTTTGGGCGGGAAGGTTCTGAGCGAATTGGTGGCCAAGGCGGACGATGTTCGAGTGGGGACCGGTTCGGTCGACTTCTCCGCTCCCGCGGGCCGGATTCATGCTGAGTTCGATGGGCAGGGCCTGATCCGGCGGTATACCGTCGTCTCTGTTAAGGGGAAGACGCAGGATTGGCGCATCGAGAACCTGGCGTTAGGCGAGAAGCCGACCAAGGGGATCTTTACCTACGTACCGCCGAAGGACGCGCTGCCCTACGAGAACCGGACGGGCGGCGAGGCGCCGGAGGTGGGGGAATTGGCTCCGGACTTCCAACTGGAAGACCTAAAGGGCAAGCCGGTAAAGCTCTCTTCGTTACGCGGGAAGGTTGTGGTGTTGGAGTTCTTCGCCACTTGGTGCTGGTCTTGCAACCAGGCGCTTCCGTTCATCAATGAGACCTTGAGTGGGTTCGATTCGAGAGACGTGGCACGGGTAGCGGTGGCGATCCGGGCGGGCAAGAAGGACATCGTGGTTTGGGCGAAGGAGCATCCGGCGCTTTCCGGGTTCCAGTTCCTTTTCGAAGATCCGCGGACACCGACGGCCTCTTCGGTCTTCGGGGTCTCATCGACGCCGACGACTTTCGTGATCGGTCGTGACGGGCGGATCGCCTTCACGTCCTCGGGGTACCGAGGACCGTCGGATGAGTTGAAGACGGCGGTTGAGGCGGCGACTAGGAGTTAGCCCCTAACTGGGTAGCGTATGCCTAGCGATGTTGGGCACCGACGCAGAGTTGAGGTTTCGCCAGGTTCATCTGGACTTTCATACGAGCGAGCACATTCCGGGGATCGGATCCGAGTTTGATCCCGAGCGGTTCGTTCATACGTTGAAGGGGGCTCACGTAGATAGCGTGACCCTCTTCAGTCGCTGCCACCATGGGTGGATTTACCACGATACGAAATTTCCGAACCGCCATCCGAACCTGACCTGCAATCTGTTGGCGGAGCAGATTCGGGCCTGTCACGCGAACGATATTCGCTGCCCGATCTACATCACCGTCGGGTGGGACGAATACATCGCGCGGACCCATCCAGAGTGGATCTGCGTGCATGAAGACGGGAAGCGGGATGGGGCAACGCCGCTGAAACCGGGGTGGCACACGCTGGATTTCGCTTCGCCTTATCTGGATTACGTGGTGGCGCAGACGGAAGAGGTACTCGATCTTTTTGGAGACGAGGTGGACGGGCTGTTCTTCGACATCATCCACGTACACGGGGTGCATAGCCAATGGTGCTTGGCGGAGTTTCAACGACAGGGTTGGGACCCGGCGAAGGATCAGGGCCGGATGCGGGCTCATCTTTTGCGGCGCTATGCGGAGACGATCACGGGGGCGGTTCGGGCGAAGAATAAGACGTGCACGATCTTCCATAACGGCGGGCATGTGGGGCCGACTTTCCGGCCGATTCTGGAGAACTTCAGCCACCTGGAAGTCGAGTCGCTGCCGACGGGTGGCTGGGGTTACATGCACTTCCCGGTGACCTCCCGATATTCCCGAACCTTGGGCAAGGACTTCCTTGGGATGACCGGGAAGTTCTCCGAAATGTGGGGCCACTTCAACAGCTACAAGCCGCAAGCGGCGTTGGAGTTCGAGTGCTTTTCGATGTTGGCGCAGGGTGGGAAGTGCAGCGTAGGCGACCAGCTTCATCCGAGTGGCGCGCTGGACGAACAGACCTACCAGTTGATCGGCAGCGTCTACGAGCAGGTGGCGGCGCGGGAGCCGTGGTGCCGAGGCGCGCAGGCGTTGACGGAGATCGCATTGATCAACGCGGAACTGTTCCAACCCTTCACGGGGAAGATCAACGAAGTGAACCTCGGCGCGGCGCGGGTGCTGATGGAGGGTCGGCACCAGTTCGACATCGTCGATTTCGAGACGGATCTGACGGCTTACAAGGTAGTCGTACTGGCGGACATCATGGAATTGGACGCGGAGCAGACGGCGATTTTGGATCGCTTCGTTGCTCAAGGCGGCTCGGTTTTGGCAACCGGCTCGTCCGGGTTTGGGCTGGAGGGCTTCCCGGCGGAAGACCTGGGTGAACTTCCCTTCTCGCCTGATTTTCTCCTCCCTGAGGGGGCCGAGGGGAGTCCTTTCGTGATGTATGAGCGCGGGCGGCGGGTTCGGGCGACGGAAGGTGCGGAGCCGCTGGCGAAGATCTACGAGCCGTATTTCAACCGAACCTGGGACCATTTCTGCAGCCATGCTCACTCGCCGGTACGGGGCGAGGGACCGGATGTGGGGGCTTTGGTGAAGGGGCCGATCGCGTATGTGGCGCATCCCGTGTTTACGACTTATGCCCGTCACAGCATGCCTTTGCACCGCGACTTCGTTTTGTCGGTTTTGGCGCGGCTGCTCCCGCAGCCGTTGGTGACAGCGAGCGGGCCGACGAGTTTGCAGGCGACGATGACGGAGCAAGGGGATCGTCGGGTGGTTCACTTGCTTCACTACGTTCCGGAGCGGAGAGGGCTCGTTCACGACATCGTGGAGGACCGGATGCCGGTGGCGAATGTGGAGGTTCGGGTGGCGGGGGCGGTACCTTCGACGGTTTGGTTGCAGCCACAGGGGGTGGGGTTGGAGTTCTCGGTCATTGAGGGTGGCGTGAGGTTTACGGTGCCGCTGGTGGACGGGCATCAGATGGTTGTTTTGGAGGAGTCTTGAATTGCTCAGACACCGCCGTGGCTTTTGGGCCAGGTATAAAAGGCCGCTGTCGAGGGATCGGATCGTCGAGAACTAACCTAGTCTCGTCGGAGATATTCATAACCGGGGGACGAGCAAAAACTCGTCGCGTGACGCGCGATAAGGTTTGAACACGAAGGATAGCCGTGGGGTTGTCCCTCAGATGCAACGAATAACCATGAAGCGCGCAAGCATTATTTTCCTTCTCGCGGTGGCATCGGCCTGCCAAGTTAATCGAAAGACTGCAGTAAAGGTCGACGATCAGATCGTTGAGGCCTATACCGATTTTTTGGACGTGTCGGTCATGCCCGGCGACACGAAACTCAATGAACTGGATCGACGCCTAGGTCGACTCACCAATACGGGAACCGCTGCCTACCCTCATGTGCTCCACCTTGCGGAGATTCCAGAGCTAGTTGCGCTGCGGGCCGTGGACTTTGAACTAGGAGCGGTAATGACGCCGAATAAGGTCGAAGCCCAAGCCCTTGCACATTATTCAGATTCTGCACGCCGAAATTGGAGCCCCATGGCTCGTCGGCTTTGGCTAGAAGCCACTTACAAAGATTCCGACAACCTACCCACCATACAAGCTGAGATCGCTAGCCTTAAGCGAAAGGGAATTGATACGGTGGCATTGGAAAGCGCCCTTGTCGGACAAGGTTATCACGACCCCAAAATGCTACTCACCCTTACTGAGAAGACGCTTGCTTTTGCTGAATCGCACCCGAACGATATCGCCGGCGCAAAACGTACCTCCCTTTACCTCTACCTCTTAATTGTTACCGCTAAAAAAGGCGAACCGGTTCGCTATGATCTCGTCAATCGGGTCTACGCGCTCGAAGCTCGCACGTTGGATAATCAAAACAAACAGTTGAACGATAACCTGAAGAGTCTGCATGTCTTCGATGTACTGAGGAAGTTCGTACCAAAGAAGCCATAGCGAAATGATTCCCATCCTACTGGATGGTCCGCTCCTCAACCGAGCCAAGTTCGAGGAACGCGCCCGCCGGCGAATTGAGATACAGATAGGCCGTCGACGACCAGTCGTCTTGGCGGTAGAAGTTGCTCCAGCCTCTGTCCTCCGGGAAGCTCTCGACAGTCATGCCAGGGGCGGCCTCAATTAGGGGGATCATCCCGCGCTCGTCCCCGAAGTCCAAAGTTGTCGGGGTCAAGGGGACGCCAGCGTCGCGGAGACGAGCGACTTTCTCGCGTTCACAACCTCCGATGGTCTGGATCGTGACCTCTAGGCCATCGTCGAAGTAGACCGGATCGTCGACGTGGTACCGGTAGAAGGCGTAGTAGCCACGTTCGCCGTCGGCGATTGGCGAGCCCTGTGTCCGGTTCACATAGGCCCCTTGGCCCCAGGCGGTGCCGATGTAGTCTTCGGTTCCGGTGCCGCAAAGGGTGGGCTTCTCTTCCTCGCCGAATCGCATCTTGACCTCGCCTTCACCAAACCAGGCGCCCTCGTAACGAGGGTCGACAATGACGCCGAGGTTGCAGCCGAGGAACCGGCCGCTCTGGGTGATCTTGGGAACGATCGTATAGTCCTGACCCAAGACGTTGGGTTTTTCCCGGCGCCACACCGCGTGGAAGTAGAGGGTGTCTGGAGCGTGATCCACGTTGACCAGCGCGTCGACGTCGTAAAACAGGTGGCGGAGATCTTTGCCGCTTTCGTTGGTGAGGGTGATCCGCGCGCCTTTTTGGAAGGGCATCGGGATGAAACAGTTGAAGCTTCGGCCTTCGGGATCGGAGAAGAGGGCGCATTCGAACGGGGTGCGTTCGCCGAGACCCATGCCGAAGAAGTCTCCGAAGGGGACGGAGACGGCGGGGGTTTCAGCGCCGTCCCAGAACATCTCCAGCCGAAGAGAGCGGAGCATCTCCGGGCTGCGGTCGTCGATGGTCGCCCAGATTCGGGTGACCGTGCCGCTGCCCTCATAGTCCATAAGGGTCGTGGTCGCCCCGGCGGGAAGGCGGAGGTAGGGTCGTCCCTTTGCGCCGCCATTCGCCAAGCCGCCGCGTGACCGCTCGCCGCGTTCATTTTCGGGACTGAACCAGCGCGTCTGCACGCCGGCGGGCTTCTCAAATAGATTCGACATCGATCTGGAAGACCGTTTACCCGAAGCGGGGGATACCGGCTGGAAGCCGGTGCCACGTTTTACTTTGTTTTCAGCCGGAGAACCGTCACCGAGTAGGGCGCGAAGAGGTAGGTTTCGCCGTTGGCGAGGGTCTTCTTCTTGAGGGCGACCGGGGCGACCTTACGAGGCTCTTCGACGGTGTTGTAAGCATCGAGGGTGCCCGTAAGGATCCAGCCGGTGATGTTCAGTTGCTTCATGCCCGCGATATCGAGGCGAATCGGCGAGGCGGTGGCGGAGAAGTTGACGACTTTCAGGATCGTCTCACCCGTCTTCGAGTCTTTGGTCGCGGAGGCGTAGACCGGCGAAATCTCCGGAGCCGGTTCGTCCGCCTCGATGACCAATTCGCCATCGACGTAACCCTTGATGTGGCCGCCGGTTACGACGATCCTCAACACCGCTCGCTGGCCGGCAGGGATTGGAACGGGTTTCGCATGGGCGATCACACGGGTCGAGAACGCTTCCGTGTGGACGATTTCATTGGTGGCTCCGCCGACATTCCAACGAAAGGTGTTTCGCTGGTCGGTGAAGTTGAACAAGAGGCTGACCGCCGGAGATTCGGTACTACGCCGCACCTGCACGGTGAAGTCGGTGTCCTGCCAAGAGGGGCCCGCAGCAGTAGCGATCGGATTCCATCCGCTTAGTACGATGGCAGGTCCTTCGAGCACATTGATCGATCCATCGCGCGGTGACCAACTCGTGATGGCCGGCAACGAGCGGCCGACGACTTGGGGGAACGAATACGCGACGCCCGCTCCCGCAACTCCGACGCCGCCGCGGTAGGACAACTTCTCAGCTCCCTTACCTGCATCGACAACCGCCGGAAGGATCAGATCTCCCGCGTGTTGGCCGAACAGCGCCTGGACCCAGTAGGAAGGAGAACCAAAGGCGTGGAGGCTATCGTAACCGATGAGGTTGGTGTTCCACTGGCGGGCGCCAGGGGCGGTGTGGGTGAGGAGCGGGGCGTAGGCTTCCATCACGACGATGTCGGAATTCCGCTCCATTCCGGTGAGGAAAGCGGCATCGCCGAGAGCAGCCTTGAAGTTGGGGGTCGGGTCCCCTTCGAGGGTGGCCCACTCGCCGACGAAGATCTTGGGACCTTTGCGGTCGACCTTGTCATAGTGGCCCGCGTCCCGCGCCATCCCAGCCGCGGTTTGGTAGAAGTGGTCGTCCATCAAGTCGGGGGTGCGGGACTTGACTGCGGTGGTCGCGATGAGTTGGAGATGCGGGTATTTGGCTTTGATCGCGTCGTAGAGCTGGGCGAAACGCCGGTCGTAGCTGCCGGAGCGGTCGGCCCAGTCCTCGTTGCCGATCTCGACGTAAGTGAGCGGGAAAGGCTTGGGGTGACCGTTAGCGGCGCGAACCGCGCCCCACTTCGTGTTAACGTCGCCCGTGACGTACTCGATCTCGTCCAGCGCGTCTTGGATGAACGGCTTCAGAGCGTCGCCCACCACGTGCTCGCCACCCAGCGCATAGCCGGCGAATACGGCGAGGACCGGCTTGACCTTGAGGTCCTCGCACCAGAGGAGAAACTCCAGCAGGCCCATCGCATCGGACGAGCGATAGCCCCAGGGACCTTGGTGGCCGGGCCGGCTATCGACGGGACCAATGGTCTTCTTCCAATCGAACCGATCAGCGATCGTATTTCCTTCGAGATAGTTGCCACCCGGCAACCGGAGGAACGTTGGGCGCATGCCGTCCATCAACTCCATCAGGTCGGGGCGGAAGCCGGATTTTCGATTCTTGTACGTGGGGCCAAAGAGGGAGACACCGGTTACTCGGAACGTGCCGTCTTTGGTCGCGCGGAGCGCGAGGCGGTTATTGCCGGAGGCCGTACCACTCCCGGTGCGGAGTGACATCTCGACTTTGCGCCATTCCGCCTTAACGCCCACCTTCGCGCTGGCCCACACATCCGATCCGTTCCCGTTCTCAAGAGAAACCGCCAACGGGGAGACGCCTTGGACCCACAGGCTGAGGCGATAGGTGGTGTTCGGGCGAACCGCGATACCGTAGTAGCCGCCGTTGGCCACACCTTGTCCCGCTTTCGCGTCTACCGCAAGGCACTTTGCGAGGGCGGTGTTCGGAACAGGATGGGATGTGTCGAGAGTGACGGTACCGCCGTCAACCGCCGGCCAGTGGGCGGCCCGGACGGGGTCGTCGTTCAGGGCGCGGTTTTGGATCAATTCGCCGTAGAGCGCGCCGTCGTAGGAGTGGTTGATCTCCTCGGTCATCAGTCCGTAGAACTCTGGCGCCCGCGGATAGAGGGGCCGATTAGGGTCGACAGAGATTCGGCCAACGGAAGTTTGGGCGAAGACGAAAGTCGGCACCGCGACGATGCCAAGAAGAAGAGCGCGATTCATTTTGTGAACGTCCGGTTGATATTCTTCTTCGAGAATAGCTGGTATTGCGACAGGAACGTTTTGAATATATTGTTCACCTTCCCCCCTCTCACCGGGCGGAACGGGAGGGTTCCGAAGGTAGTTCGATACGATCGGTGACTTCGGTGAAGTTGTAAGGCCGGGGGAAGGTGGAGTACCAGCTTCGGTCGGGGAGAGGCGGGAGTTTCTCGCCGAACAGGTCGCTCAGAACGAGACGGAAGGAGTTGACCGGGCTGATATCCGGGCGGAGGTCTTTGCGGATCTCGGCCGGGACATAGTATGCGTTGAGGATGGGGAACACCTCGTGGACGTCGGTCTTGGCGAGGGAGTTTTGGTTCAGTCCAACCTTTGAGCCGTGATCGCCTTGAATGATGATGATCGGTGGTTTGTCAGGCTTGGCGGCAGCAAGAAGGACGTCGATCGTTCCCAGCACCTTCTTCTCGATGAAGGCGGCTTGGTTCGAATAGCCCTCTCGATAGAGAGAAGGCGGCCCAACGTTCTCCATGAAATCGCTGCCGTCCACGAACCCGCTCCAGCTGTGAAGCGTGGTAGATGAGCCATCGGCCTTAAAGACAAAGGGCGGATGAGGGGCGAGGATGTGGGCGACGATTAGCCGCGGCACGGTGGTGGGCTGGGCCAACGTTTCGAGGTCTTCGAACGCCGAGAGGAGTTGCTGGCGCCGTTCTACTACCTGGGAAGTCAACGCTGCCTGGTTCAACGAGAGAGGGGTCATGCCGATCAGGGCGGTTTCGATCATCGATTGGCCGCCTTCATAGCCGAGGTGGACATCGGCGCTGGCGAGTCGGACCGGCGGGAAACCGGTGGTGACGGAAACGTAGCCGTACCCTTCCTGCCGGAATCGTCGCCCGACTTCGTTGTGGTCGATCAGGTGGCCGAGGGGCGCTCGGTCCGCTTCATCCGGCTTCACCTTGGGCAGGAGATTCGGAATGAAGTCCATGTTGAGAGACGACGATAGCGACAGTTCGGTCTGGCAGTAGTTCGAATGGCTCTTATCGGCCACGTAGAAGCCGCGTTGCTTGAGTCCTTCAATAAAGCTGGAGTTGTCGTAGCCGATGGCCCGCTTGATCGCGTCGGATCGTCCGTGGCCGTCCAGGATGATGTAAAAAACGTCCGGCCGCACTCCGGCTCGGTGACCCGCAACCGGTTCATTCGAGATGCGGGCCATGAGCAGCGACTCCTTTCCCAGCAGGTAGGCGATGTTCGCGGCGGAGACGGCGGCGATGGCTACGGAGAGGACGTTTAGCGCCTTGGTTTGAGTAAGACGCCAAGCGGCGAGGGCCATCAGGACAGCCGTCGGGATTCCCCACATCGGGAGGGGATATAGGGACCAGACCCCGAGCTTCGCCACCAGAGGCGCGTACCCAAAGCAGCAAAGGATGCCCACCGTGGCTGCGGCCGCGCCGCGAACCACGTTCCGCAGGACGAGGCTCAGAAGCGCCCAAAGCAGGGCGGTCGCACCGACGGTGCAAAGGAGCGGACGCACGAGTTGGGAGAACGGAACGTAGGCGAGGTTGGCCGAGAAGAAAGAGACGACCGGGAAGGCCGCGACGATGAGAGGATAGAAAGGGAAAGGCGCTCTTTTGTCCTTCGTCTCTCTCACAGATTTCTCCGGGAGAGCCGGAAAAGGGTGCGCGAGGTCCCGGCGATGGGCGCCTCCGTTTGAACCTCGAAGTACGGAGCGAAGGCCTCCCGGAATCCTTCGATGTGGTACGCGGGAAAGACGTCGCGGCGGCTGGCGAGGAGGCGGCGAACCTGGGAGTCCTCCTTCGGGACGAACTCGACGATCGCGTTCTTGCCAAGCCGCGCGAAGTAGGCGGCCACGTCGGCGAGCGGAACGTTGTTCCCGATGGCGAGGTGATGGACCAAGGCAAGAGCGAGCAAGACGTCCGCCGGGCCGCGGGCCTCGATCGAATCTCGCTCGCCACCCGCCCAACCTAGATTGGGGGAGGGATTGGTGAGATCTTGAAGGAGGGGAAGGACGCCGGGAATCTTGGCGACGTAAGCTCGTTCGACCGCGCCGGGATCGACGTCCCAGGCCACGGTCTCCATGCCTAGCTCGGCGGCGATGCGGCTGAATTCGCCCGTGTTTGCGCCCAGATCCCAACAGGTTCGCGCCTCGGTTGCTTGTAAGAAAGCTCCAACCAGCCGCCGTTTCTCGGTCATCGCGGCATCGGAGTAGTTGGTGTCGGCATAGTAGTCGGCCCACTGGGTGCCTTTCACTTCCCAGCGCAGCCCTTCGACCGTTCCCTTCAGACTGTCGAGCGATGCGAGGAGGCCGGTCTTTGAGATGCTGGCCTTCTTCACATCCTCGGTCGCAGACATCTTGGACGCCTTGCCGTGAAGATGGAGGTGCATTGCGAGTCCCGGCTTCAGCTTGGTCATACCGGGCAGGAGATCGGAAGCTAGATCCAGCGGGATACCATCGATGTTCGTTCGAAGCAACGAAGCAAGACGGACATCAACCAGCGCCATGAGGGCGAGGGGCGCGAGGAAGTGGGAGCAGAACTGGCGGTAAGCGATCCACGGCTCACCCTCTTGGTAGGTCTCAAAGGAGAGCGTGTCGATGAAGACCGGCTTTCCCTTTGTGAACTGCACGTTATAAGCGCTGGCGTCCTTGAGAACCATGCCGTGCTCGAGGGCTTTGCGTGCGATTTCAAGCGTGAGTAGCGCCGCGTCTTTAAGCTGGCTGAAAGACCACTCGTAGGGATAGGAAATGAGAGGGATCCGCTCCGGACATAGCACGGCGGCGGCATCAGGGACGGGAGACAGGGAGACGTCGGCCCGTGCGCATGCAACCAGTTGACCCGCCTCCACCAGCGAGTCATAGAGCCCGCTACTCCATAAAAGCTTAAGATCCTCTGAGTAAATCTCCGCGACGTGACGATACAAAACGCCGTCCCGCTCGAAGACAAATCCGCTCGGGTCGCGAAAAGAGGATCCGAGCCGTGCAGGAGCGATCACTTATCGGATTGGCGATTGCCCACGCGCATGACGGTGGCCTTCAGGAACGCCCACTGAGCCTTCACAAAGTAAGCCGCGGTCAAGATCCCCGCCAATCCCGCCTGAATGAGCATGCTGCCCGTGCCACCGTCAAGGTAGGCAAGGGGGCTGGTGTGGATCGTCGTTAGTGTAAGGTCAATCATCGTTACTCGCCTAAAACGTAGACTTCCTAGGTAAATGTTCCTAGTCCTGAAAAAACCAGGAACATTAGCGTTCAAATGGAAGGCGTTTCATGTTCTTGGAATCGTTGAGTCGATTTCCGTCGTGCATGCTATGACGACGAAACCCAAATTTTGTGCGGTTTGGGTTGTCAGTATTATGTCGGGATTATTGATAGGCCACCACGGTCATGAGGAGCCGCACCGGTTTTTCGCCGACATATTCCAAATGAAGGGCGGAGGAGGCCCACAGCCGCTCGCCATTCTCGAAGCAAAGCTGATAGGTCCGCCGCAGGTTGGTCCGTCCTTCGTCGATCATCAACTGAGCTGCGTTTCGAGCGCCTTCCCGGTAGTCGGGGCAGAGACGGGAGATGACGGTTTCATACAAGTCGGGATCGTTTCGGTCGACGCGGTAGATGGCGCAGAAACCGTCGTCGACGATGAGATCGAAATTGGAGAGATCGCGTTCGTATGATCCTATAAAGAAGTTCCCCGAGAGCGAGGAGGTGAGGTTCATGATCGGAACGTGGCGACCCACGAGACGGATCGCCCGACCGGTTTCGTCGCGGATGACTTCCACATAGGCGCTCGCCAGTTCGACCCCCTTGTCCGTAATCATCCGGGACACGAAGGAGAAGGCCGGCACGTCCTGTTCTTCAACCGCCTGAAGCAGCGATCGCACCCGAGGCCCGTCCTCCGGATGGAAGCGCTCCAGCATTTCCTCGACGGAGATACTGCCCTGCGGCAGGATGTCCCGTTCGCCGTAGTAGTGCATGATCCCCTCGACGAGATCGATGTGCCAGCTCGCCCCCTCCACGGCTCCGACGTTCGACCGTCGCTCGACATAAGAGACCGCGAGGGCGCTCCGAGGCACCTCGCCAACCTTTGCCCGAATTCTCGTCCAGTAGGTCCGGAGGGTATTCAGCGACACGTTCATCTGAACGGCAATCTGCTTATCCAGCAGTCCGGTCGATGCCAGGGCTAGGACTTGTTCCTCACGGGGCGAGAGTTTTTCGAGGCCACCAGGATCAACGCCCTGAAGAGAATTCAAAGCCCCCTCGTTGGAGCGACGGCGCATATCTACACTTTACGTCGAACCTATCGAGCCTGATCCAACGTCATGCCAATTGTGCCTAATCGAAGTCAGTTACCGCATTTTAGGCGCACGTCGCACACAGGTGCGACATCGGTTTGACCGTTAAATGCGCAACTCTAAGCCTTCCCTTACTTATGAACGCAACTGCAAAACCCATGCCTCATCCATCTGAGCATGGTATTCGTGAACAATTAGAGATTCTCTGGCGATACCAATCGATCAATGAAATCCTTGACCCAAGATTCATTCGGAGCCATGCCCTTTCCGTGGTCCAACTCTCGGATGAACTCGAAATGACTCGTCGGCGAACCACGCTCGAAGAGTACAACCTAGCCTAACGGCGAATCAATTGGCCAAGGCGGCCTTAGCAGGGGACCCCGAACGATGGCGTCGGAGAGTAGTCCCATTCGGTGATCAGAGTTGGTCCCGCCGCAGGGTGTAGATCCCTTGCAAAGTCAGTGGCAACGTCGCTCCAACTCCTCTTAAGCACTCGGCTTTAACTACGACCGATCCGATGCGCGGTGAACCAATTCCCGTTCGATGCGACGATCTGGGATGAGCCAGATGAGGGCCACGGTAACGTATAAAAGTTGCCCAATCCAGGGCCGGATGAAAGAGGCGCCAATTCCCACCGCATAGAGAAGCGGCGATAGCTTTCCCTTTAAGTCGCTCCCTAACGCATGGGCTAGCGTCGAGTCTTTCTCTTGGGAGCGCACCAGGGTCTGCTGCATGATCATATAGGCAATGGCGGCCATCAGTAGGAGAAAGCCATAAACGGCCGTGGGTGCGGACTCATGCGGATTCTCGCCGACCCAGGTCGTGGCAAACGGCACGAGTGAAAGCCAGAACAGCAGATACAGATTCGCCCAAAGAACGGGGCCGCGGACGTGCTTGGCCGCTTGGAACAAATGATGGTGATTGTTCCAGTAGATCCCTAAGTAGACGAAGCTCAGGGTGTAACCGAGGAGTATTGGCAGAAGCGGTTTGAGCGATTCGAGAGTTGGTTCGTGCGGAACCTTGAGCTCCAACACCATGATCGTGATCAAAATCGCAATCACCCCATCGCTAAACGCTTCCACCCGGCCCTTCGTCATGGTGCCTATTATGGAGCGCCTTGCCAGGAGTGTTAGAGAATCTTATCCAGCGTAATCGGTAAGTCTCGGACCCGCTTGCCCGTCGCGTGATACACCGCATTGGCCAGCGCCGCGCAGGCGCCGGTAATGCCGATTTCTCCCGCGCCTTTGGCCCCGAGTGGAGAGATCCACTTGTCCTCCTCGGGGACCATGATGATATCGATGTCCGGGATGTCTCGGTTGACCGGGACGTGGTATTCCGCCAGGTTGGAGTTGACGTAGCGGCCATGGCGAGGGTCCATCATAGACTCCTCCAGAAGCCCCATTCCGATGCCCCAGATGACGCCGCCTTGGAGTTGGGAACGGAGGGTCTTCTCGTTTAGAACCTTGCCGAGACCAAACGCGCCGACCCAACGCGCGACCTTGATCGTGCGGAAATCGGGGTCGACGTGAACTTCGCAGAACTGAGCGCCGAATCCATGGAACGAGTAGGCGTTGGCCCCTTCCACCCGCTGACCACGGGCCTCCGCGCTCGCGGTCTTCTGGCCCGTCGCCTTAACCGCGGCTACGTAGCCTTTCGAATCGCCCCCGAGCTTAGTCCGCAGGGCTTCCGCCGCTGCCTTCACGGCCGTGCCGGCGCTGGTAGCGCTCCACGATCCGCCCGAGAGAGGAGCGTTGGGGAGTTTGCTGTCCGCAATCTCGACGCGAACCGCCTTCGGATCGACATCCAATGCTTCGGCGGCGATCTGGGTGAGAATCGTATAGGTGCCGGTGCCCAAATCTTGGGTGGCGATTTCGATCAGGACTTTGCCCTCGTCATCGATCGTCGCGCGGGCGTTGGCCTGCATGAAGTTGGAGGGGTAGGTCGCGGTGGCCATGCCCATGCCGACCAGAACGTTTCCTTTGCGCATCGAGCCGGGAGCCATCGTTCGCTTCGACCAGCCAAACCGGTCCGCCGCCTGGATGTAGCACTCCTTTAGCGACTTGCTGGACCAAGGCTTGCCGTTGCTCGGATCGACGTCGGCATGGTTGCGGAGCCGGAGTTCCAGCGGATCGATACCGAGTTCGTAAGCGAGTTCATCCATCGCGCTTTCCAGGCCGAACGTGCCGGATGCCTCTCCGGGGGCACGCATGTAGGTTCCGGGCGGAATGTCGAGCTTAACCGGGCGATCGGAAACGCTTGCGTTGGCACAGGCATAGAGAATCGGATGAGCGACGCCCGCCGACTCGACGAAGCCATCCCGTTGCGCCTGGTCGCACTTTCCGTCATGCACGATGGCGGTGAGCTTTCCGTCGGCCGAAGCGGCGAACTTCTCCGTCTGAACGGTCGAGGGCCGGTGGCCATTGCTCGTGAACATCTGCTTTCGGGTTAGCGAGAGCTTCACCGGGTGCCCGACGATTCTCGCGGCCAGAACGCAGAGCGAGGTGTGCGGCCAAACGTTGCCTTTGCAGCCAAAGCCGCCGCCGACGAACGGGTCAACCACATGAACGTCGGCGGGCGGGATTCCCATGCGGCCGGCGACGGTTTGGGCGGTGGAGATGACGCCCTGAGTGGAGTCGTAAACTGTCACCTTGCCGTCAGTCCAAGCCGCCACGGTCCCGTGGGCCTCCATCGGGTTATGGTGTTCGGTGGGGGTGGTGTAGGTCTGTTCGACGCGCTTCGCAGCACCATCGAGCCCGGCCTGGACATCGCCGCGAAGCCTCGGACGTGGGGGGGAAGCGGTATCGAGCGAGGCTTTAAAATCCGCTTTGGTCGGCTGGGCGTTGTAGGTGATTTTCAGTGCCGACGCGCCGTGAGCGGCGGCTTCGAAACTCTCCGCCACGACCACGGCAACGGTCTGGCCGCTGTAGAGGACGTCTTTCGAGAGGAGCTGCGTCGCGCCCGCCGTCTCGCTGGTGATCACTTCGAGGATGCCGGGAAGAGCCTTGATGGCGGCGACATCCATCGCCGTAATCGTGCCCTTCGCGATGGTCGTTTGGACCAGCACCGCGTGCTTGACTCCGGCCACCGGGAACTCGGCGGCGTACCGCGCCCCTCCCGTCACCTTCAGCCGCCCGTCCACCCGGTTCATCGGCTTCCCCACCGCCCCCTGCATCACGTTCTCCATTGACCTAACTGTGCTACGAGGTTAGGGGGAAATTGTCGCGGAGAATAACGGAGAAACCGCGCCGCGACGGTACGCCCCCGGCGACACTCCGACCTGCCTCTTAAACGCCTTCGCAAACGCCGCCTCACTCTCGTAGCCAACGCGCTCCGCCACCGTCGCCACCGACTCCTTCCCGTCCCTTAAAAGAACGGCCGCCTGGTGCATCCGCCATCGGGCGAGATAAACCATCGGTGACTCGCCCAAGAGTCGGCGGAACCGTTCGGCGAAGGCAGAGCGGGACATCGCGACCCGGTCGGCCAGACCCGCAAGGGTCCAGGGCTCGGCGGGTTGGCGGTGCATGAGATCAAGCGCCTGATCCATCGCCGGATCGCGGACGGCGGCGGGCCAACCTTGCGCGGCTTCGTCGAACTGGACCCAACCTCGAAGGGCTTGAATGAAAAGAACATCGCAGAGGCGGTCGAGGACGGCGTTCACGCCGGGGCGGACGGAGGTGGCCTCGCTGGCGAGGAAGGCGAGCGTCGTTTCAAGCCAATCGACGGAATGCCCCTCGCTGCCTTTGATGAGAATGTAAGGCGGCAGGGAGCGCCACAGCGGATGGGTGTCCGCGTCTTCGAAAGTGAACTTGCCGGAGATCACCGAGGTCTCCGGGCCATCACCACCGAACTGAAGGGTGATCCCGCTCTCGCAAAGCACGTTTGCGCACGAAACGAGGTCACAGATGTCCGTGGGAGCGGAGAGGTTGCGATCTTGGACGGTGTGACCTTCACCCAAAACCAGCGCAAAGTCGCCCTTCTCCAACACAACCGGAGGCATCCCCGGCACGGTCATCACGCCACCTCCCTCCTCAATGAAATGAAACTTCCCTGTCTTCGGGCTGGCGGGGAAATAGACCGCCCACGGCTCGTTCAGCACCACTCGGTTCTGGAGTTCGCTTTGGAGGCGTAGCGAGCGAAGGAGACTGTCGAGGGATTTCATGATTTGGACGATTGAACAAGAAAGCCGTTCAATGAAGCATAGCGCGTCCAAATCAGGAAAGGCAACACTGAAGTCCTGATGAGCATCGTCGTTACCACCCCAACCGGAAACATTGGCTCCCGCATCGTTCGCGTCCTACTCCAAGCAGGGGTTCGACCTACTTTGATCGCTCGCAACCCTTCAAAGCTTTCCGCCGAAGTCCAGGCACTTTCCGAAGTCCGCCAAGGCGACCAGACGGACGTCGCCTCGATCGTCGAAGCTACGAAAGGGGCTTCTACTCTGTTCTGGCTTAACTCCCCTTCACATGGCTCCAACGACCCTATCGGCGACTACCGGAAGCTAGCCGAGAATGCGGCCACTGCGATTCGAGAGAATGGAATCGCGCGAGTCGTCTTCCTCAGTAGCGTGGGCGCCGAACTGCGGCACGGCGCGGGCGTGGTCGATGGTCTTGGCCAGAGCGAGGAGATTCTCAACGAGACCGATGCATCCATTGTCCACCTCCGCCCGGGCTTCTTCTTCGAAAACTATCTCGGCCAACTGGACCCGCTCCGCAACGGCATCCTTCCCGTTCCCGTGCTCGCCGAAACGATATTCCCCCAGGTCGCGACACGCGACATTGGTGATATCGCCGCCGCCCGGCTTCTCGATCCGACTTGGACCGGTCGGCAGACTCAAGGTATTCACGGTCCGAAGGACTTGAGCTTTGGCGAGGCGGCGAGGGTCTTATCCGAGGCGACGGGACGCAAGATCGAGTTCGTCTCGGTTCCGGACAACGCCTTCTTGTCGGCTCTGATCGGGGCGGGTTTAACCGAAGGGTACGCGGAAGGTCTGCTTCAGCTTTATGTAGCGTTGCGGGGCGACTTTAAGCCGGAAAACGTTCGAACAGAAGTTACAACAACGCCGACGACGCTCGGGGCTTGGGCGTACGAGCACTTGCGGCCGCTGCTTTAAGCTCCTCAGGACCGGGGGCCCCGCCTCCGGTCTACCGGATCAGGCTTCCGAGGCGGCTTTCTATTTCGGAGGAAAGCGACTCGTTATCGTCCACCGTGGTCACCCAGACCTTCTCCGAACCATTGCCAAGGACGTATTGGTTCACTCCTCTTGCGTACCGCCGCTCTGCGGTACGAATCTGCTCCCACCGCCAGCGATAGACTTTGCCCCCAAGTTTGTGGATCTCGATGCCCTCGGGCGATGTGGTGACGGAGTAGCTCTTTGCATAGATCAGAAACGCCAGCGCTGGCCCCCAGAAAATGATGGGGAAGAGCGTGAGGGCGACCAGCCCCGCAGGAGATGCCGCTCCCGTTTCAACGGTTCCACTGAGGTTCGAGGTAACGGCAACCGGTTTTCCTCCGATAACCATCCAAAGCATTTGGAGTTGGAGCGCCAGACCCATAATCATGAAACCGAAGAGGATGACCGACACGACTATCGGTGATGTGTACGTCCTCCGGACCGGGAGGGTTAAAGCCTGAGCCGGACGGGCCGAGCGTAGAGCCGCTCGCTCCGCCGCAAGTCCCTGCGTGTAGTGCACGAACGCCACGGTGGATAGGCTAAGAAGCCCAAACATGAGCCAGACGACGCCCCCGAGATTCGGCACTCGGTTATCGCGGACCCATCGGTCCGGACGATAGTCCGATAGGCCGGGTTTCTCGGGCAGGTAAACGACGTTCAGCGGTTGACCGATCGTCGTTTGGATATATTCCGAGGCCGAAAGTGAAGCTATGCCCCAGTAGCGTTGACCGGCAACCAGGTACGCGTAGGCCACTTCGTGGGCCGGTCGCCGCATTTGCGTGTCCTGTTTTCCAATCACCCTCGCCTGGATTGGAACGCCACGCTTTACGAGGGCCTCTTGATTGGCTCTCGAGTCGTCCAAAGGCTCGGGGACGAAAGTGGCGTACAGGCCGACTACGATCATCACCGCGCAAAACAAGTACCCCCGCCACCATTGGCGCATAGCTCACTATATGCGATCTCCAATCCCCCACATGGGACTATTGGAGTTAAGAAATCTCCGTCAACGCTCGCACGATCACCCGTTTCGCCAACTCGATCTTGAACGAGTTGTGCTCGTACCCATGAGCCTCCTTCAGTTCCAACTCGGCGGCAGCCCGGAAATTCTCCGCCATCTTCGGCTTTCCGAGAAGGAAGTCTTCCGCCTTTGTCGCCCGCCATGGTTTGTGCGCCACCCCGCCCAAGGCGAGACGGAACTTGCCAGCCTGATCCACGATGGCCGCGCAGGTGACGAGACCGAACGCATAAGACTGACGGTCCCGAACTTTGATGTAGGTCGACTTCGTATGGGTCGCGATGTGCGGAAGGGCGACCGAGGTGATCAACTCACCCTTGCCAAGATTGGTGTCGATATTCGGCGTCGTCCCGGGAAGGCGATGGAAGTCGGCGATGTGGAGCGAGCGCTTCCCTTTCGGGCCGTCGATCATGATCACGGCGTCGAGGACCCGCATCGCCACCGCCATGTCGCTCGGGTGAACGGCGATGCACTGGTCAGACTGCCCGAGGATCGCGTGGATTCGGTTAAAGCCCCCGATCGCTCCGCAACCGCTGCCCGGCTCTCGCTTGTTGCAGGGGAGAGCGGTGTCGTAGAAGTAATAGCACCGCGTCCGCTGGAGCAGGTTGCCGCCTGTGGTCGCGAGATTGCGGAGTTGGGGCGAAGCACCCTGCAGGATCGCCTTGGAGAGGACGCCGTAATGTTGGACAATCCGCGCGTCCGCCGCCAGATCCGAATTACGAACCAGCGCCCCGATGCTGAGTCCCCCGCCCGGCATCTCGCCGATCTTCGACAGCGGCAACCGCGTGACGTCGACCAGTTTGTCGTGGCTCTCGACGTCGTACTTCATCAGGTCGATGAGGTTCGTGCCGCCGGCCAGAAACGTCCCGCCCTCTTTCAGTGCCTCGGCGACGCTGGTCGCGCGCTTGTATTCGAAAGAATTCACTTCTTTGCCGCCTCCTTAACCGCGGCCACGATGCCTGGGTAGGCGCCGCAACGGCAGATATTGCCGCTCATCCACTCCCGGATCTCGTCGTCGCTGCCAGTGTGGCCTTCCTTGATCAGGGCCACCGCCGACATGATCTGCCCCGGGGTGCAGTAGCCGCACTGGAACCCGTCGTGTTCGATGAAGGCCGTCTGAACCGGGTGAAGCTGGTCGCCGTGAGCGATGCCCTCAATCGTCGTGATCTTCTGACCCTCCGCCTGCATGGCGAGGACGAGGCAGGAGTTGACGCGCCGACCGTCGAGATGGACGGTACAAGCGCCGCACTGGCCGTGATCGCAGCCCTTCTTCGTCCCGGTCAGGCCCATTCGTTCGCGGAGGGCGTCCAGGACGGTGGTGCGAGGGTCAACGGCAACCTTGATGTCTTTACCGTTCACGTTCAAAGTGATGGACCGCTCCCCTTTCGTGGTTTGCGGAACATCGGCAAAGCTTCGACGCGGAACGCAGGCAAGCGCGAGAGAAGCCGCGGCCGCCGTAACGAGAAGGGTTCGTCGGGAGACGCCCGGTTTCTGGGCACGCTGCACGCTCGCGGTCAGTTCATCCAAGCTCGGCGTGGTGCCAAGTGGCCCCACGTGGGACCAACGGACAACGCCTTCCGGGTCGATCACGAAGACGGCCTGCTTCCCGGCAACGCCGAACGTGGAGGCGAGGTTTTGGTTTTGCACCAAAGGAAAGCGAATCGGCCCTTCCTCCGCAGTGTCGAGTTCCAGCCACTGTTCGTCGTGGGTCACGCCGAGAAGCTGCGCGCCGAACGGCAGACTCCGTAGCGCCTCGCGGTAAGCGCTCACCTGAGCAGGCCGCGAAGGGTCCCATTCATCCGGGAAGAAGGCCAGCACAGTGGTCTGCCCCTCGATGCGTCCTTCAAAACTCGGCGCACGCTCGCCAACCCTAATTTCGACTTGCTCCATTGCCCGACGTGGGCTACGAGTGCCCCTTAACGACAGTTCCTAGACGTAAAAGTCCAGATTAAGTGGCCCACGTGGCGATGCTCCCCAGAGCATCGTGCCCCCTTAAGGCGACCAGCTACAAAGTCGGAAAGTACGAGACTCTGGAGAGTCTCGCCACAATGGTTTTATGACTCTCGAAGACGTTTTCGAGGCCTGGCGAGTCAACAACGCCGTCAATCTCCGCCTTCTTTCTTTTTGCTCCGAAGCCTCCTTCGAGCTTAAGCCTGGGAAGGGCAAAACCGTCCGTTCGAACTGGGTCCATATCGTCGGCGTTCGCCGCATGCACCTTGAAGAGTCATTCCGCAAAGAAGCCGCCGCGATTCCGAAGCTCGACTGGAAAACCGCGACAAAGGAAGAGATCGAAGAGGCCTTAGAGGTCTCTCACGACCTCACCCATCTCCTCTTCGAAAAACTCGATACCAAGCCGACGCGCTGGACGGCGGCCAAGTACTTCGGCTACGCGGTCGCTCATGAAGCGCACCACCGCTCACAGATCGAGATCGCGCTTCGCATGGGCGGAGCGGAGTTGAGCGACGACGATATGTATTCGCTCTGGAACTGGCCCAAGCTATAAGTGGCGATGGTCTCCAGACCATCGTGCCTCTCAAGGACCTTAGTCTCCCGGTTTATCATCCCGAGAGGCTTTCGGCTTGAGCGTAGGCACGATGGTCTGGAGACCATCGCCACATAGCTACTTCGCTACGCCGAACCGGTACTCGGTGACCGAGTGGAGCGGATGCTTCGGCAGCAGAATGCAGCTCGGGAAGCCCTTCTGGTTGGGGGAGTCCGGGAACTTCTGGGTCTCCAGGCAGAAGGCGTGGTACTGGTCGTACTTGATGCCGTGCCGTCCAATAATCGAACCGTCCAGGAAGAAGCTCGTGTAGAGCTGAACGCCCGGCTGGTCGGTCCAGCACTCGAGGGTCCGGCCGGTGGTCGGTTCGACCACACCCGCGGCGCGGTGCATCTTCGCGCCGCCTTCGAGAACGTAGTTGATGTCGTAGCCGCCAACCGCGTCCATGTCCAAACCGATCTCTTTGGTCGTGGTGAAATCGTAAGGCGTGCCGCTTACCGACTTGATCTCGCCCGTTGGGATGAGCGTGCTGTCCACGGGGGTGTAGCGGTTGGCGTAGAGGTGGAGCAGGTGGCCCCGAACATCCGAAGCGCCCGCGTCCTTCAGGTTGAAGTAAGAGTGGTTCGTCAGGTTGATCGGCGTCGCCTTCGTCGTCTTGGCGTCGTAGACGATGCGCAGAATGTTGTCGTTGGTCAGCGTATAGGTGACCGCCAGATCCACCGTGCCGGGATACCCTTCCGTGCCGTCTAGGTCGCGTAGGGTGAGTTTTAGCGCCGGGCCTGCTTTGGTCATCGACGGAGTCGCCGCCCAGATCCGCTTGTCGTAAGCCTTGATTCCGCCGTGCAGCGAGTTCGGGCCGTTGTTGACAGCGAGCTTATAGGTCTTGCCCGCCAAAGTAAACCGGCCCTTGGCGATGCGGTTGGCGTACCGACCGACGATGGCGCCGAAGTAAGGGGTTTTGCCTTCGTAAGGACCGAGTTGATCGAGCCCGAGAACGACGTCGCCCAACTTGCCGTCACGATCCGGCATCTCAAGCCGGGTGACGATGCCGCCAAACGTAATGATCTTCGCCTTGGCGCCCTTGGCGTTGGTGAGGGTGTACGCGGCGACGGACTTCCCGTCCTTCGTCGTCCCGAAATACGACTTCTGAATGCCCCCAGGGGCGACGGCGAGCAGAAACGCGGCAGTGGTAAGCATGGTCGGCATTGTCCGGCGCAGTTGCGCCGTGCCTAGATTACTCATAGATACGAAGGCGAAGGCGATTGTTTTCGGCGCACCTTAAGCCACCCGATGACTCAAGAAATGCCTAGGAGATAGAATTTCCGATTGTAGATGAAGCTAAATCGCTTCGAGTCAGGGTTCCAATGCACCTCACCGAAGTGCTGATAGCAGTCCATTTGGCGATCGATGTTGTCCGGGTGAAAAGGAATCTCGCCTAACTCGCGGAGATTCTCGCCGCGAGGACCGCTGATCCATAAGGAGACCGCTTGATAAGGGTAACCGTTCTCCGGAGTAAGTAGCTTCTTGCCTGGTCTCCCCATCGTCCAGAGAAGGTGTTTGAGGTCCGGGGAAGGATTGAAAGAGATCAGCGCTTGGCCTTTGGGCGCCTTCATGGTCCAAGAACTCAGGACCTGCTTCGGGTCAGTAAGACTCCACTCCAGGAAAGCGAGCGAGTCGTACCTTTCGCGCCAAGCCGGGTTCATCCAGGCTTTGCCTGCAACCATCGTCACCTGCCGGAAAGGGGGGATTTTCTGTATGACGGGCAAGGGCATACCGTGCGAGAGGTCCCCCAAGTCGCGCTTTACGACCTGGGCGTTGAGGGTTGCACCCTGCCCTTGTGGCCAGAATTCTAGTTGATAAAGGGTTTGCCCATCCGTAGACCAAATAGCGTCCGGCCCGGGGGATCCCATGTCCATGCCCCTAGCGAGTCGCGGGGTGCGCGACTTGATCGTCCAACCGCCGACCCCGGTGCGGTCGGATACGCGGGTAATGCTCCAGGTTACGGATCGCCCCTTCCATTCCTGGCTCAGCGAAAGCGATCTGTCCGGGGACAACCCCAACCCTCCTTGCTCTCTCAAGATTGGATTCGAAAGCCTTGCCGAGGAGTGGTTCGAAAGGTCGATCAATTTGGGATCCTCATCCTTGATGAAGGCGAGGATCTTGGTTGGCGACCACCAGCAGTACCTTCCGACCGTAAGAACGGCTTCCTCCCAATTGCCCACCGGCATGACGAGGTCCGCCTTTTTCAAAAGCAAGGGTGCCGTGGTCCCCTTGGAGATCAGGAATGCGAGAATGCAGGTCTGGAACATGGCGTTCTTCCCTTCGAGCCAATCCGATACTACACCCGTTCACCGCACTAACGGGAAGAAGTCGGCGCCTATCCTGCCGACACCCCGAACCGGTATTCCGTCGTCGACTCAAACACCTCTCCCGGTCGAAGGATCGTCGACGGGAAATGATCGTGATTCACCGAGTCCGGGAAGTGCTGAGTTTCCAGGCAGAAGGCGTGCTGCTTCTCGTAAACCCCGCCGTCGCGGCCCTTGAGCTTGCCGTCGAGGAAGTTGCCGGTGTAGAACTGGACGCCGGGCTCGTCGGTCCAGCATTCGAGGGTCCGCCCGGTCGCTGCCTCCTCGACCATCGCGGCCAACGAGAGGCGGCCCGGGGAGCGAAGGACGAAATTCTGGTTGTAGCCCGCCTCCGGCTCGAACTCGGGATTGTCTGACTTCAACACGAAGTTATGGTCATAGCCGCCTGCCTCGTCGATCTCCGCGCCGACCGGCTTCGGCTGGCGGAAATCGAACGGCGTTCCTTCGACGGAGCGGATCTCCCCGGTCGGGATCAAGGTGTCGTCTACAGGGGTGTAGGCGTCGGCGTCCAAACGTAGGATGTGGCTCCGGATATCCGTCTTACCGCCGTCTTTCAGGTTGAAATATACGTGGTTGGTCAGGTTAATCGGGGTAGCGGCATCGGTCGTGGCCCGGTACTCGATGCGGAGCACATTGCTGTCCGACCAGGTGTAGATCACCCTCACCTCGACATGACCCGGGTAGCCCATATGGCCCGCGGGGTCGTCGATGGAGAGCTTGAGGGCTGGGCCATGGGTCGAGTGGTGCGGCTCCACCTGCCAGACCCGCCTGCTATATCCCTCCGGTCCTCCGTGAAGCGAGTTGACGCCGTTGTTGACCGGAATCTGATACGCCTGACCATCGAGTTCAAACTGGCCCTTCGCAATCCGGTTCGCTACGCGGCCGACGAGGGCGCCGAAGTGGGGACTGTCCTCGAAGTGGGTCAGCGAATCGTCCGAGCCGGGAACGACGTCGCCAAGGACGCCGTGCTTGTCGGGAACCTGAATCCGCGAGATCGATCCGGCATAAGAGAGGATCGTGACCGAAGCCCCTTTCGCGTTGGTCAGGACGTAGGAATCCACTGCCTCCCCTATACGCGTGGTGCCAAACGGTCGCTTCTCGATGCTCATGGCCTGATTATGAAGCGTCACCCCCACCGGTGGGCGTAAAAGCCCTGGGCGTCTGCAGCCAAGAACCGGACATCTTTGAGACTTTCCTAGACGCGCCGGTAGGAGTACCTTTCCCTGATGTTATGGGCGAAATACGTCCCATGTGAACCTGCGCCCATGAAGTCGGCATGCTCCGACGGCGGCACACGGTCGTACTGGTAAACGCCTCCATTGCGAAACTCGACTTCGAGAATGCGGGTGGCCGGATCGTAGCCGACACTTGCAATACTCGAAGACGAAACCGGTGTTCTCCGCACGGTCTTTTCTACGACATAGCTCCTCTTCGGCGCTCCAACCGACGATGTGAGTACCCTAAGTTCGCCGCGTGAACACCGACGAATACGCAAAGATGTTCTCCCTCGAGGACCGCTACTGGTGGTTCGTCGCGCGGCGTCGGTTGGCGCTCTCCCTTCTTGGAGAGCATCTCAAACCACAAGCCACAGACCACAGACCACGTGTCCTCGACCTCGGCTGCGGCACGGGTGCTGTCTTAGACGAACTCGCCTCTTGGGCGACCCCAGTGGGTCTTGACATGAGCTCCCTCGCGCTCAACTTCTGCCAAAAGCGCGGCATCAACCGCCTTGCCATCGGCGACGGCACCGCGATGCCGTTCGAGAACGGCGTCTTCGACGCCATGATCGGCCTCGATGTCTTCGAACACATTGAAGACGACGCCAAGGCCTTTGCCGAGTCGTTCCGGGTACTCAAGCCTGGTGGGAAACTCGTCCTGAGCGTTCCCGCCTTCGCCTTCCTCTGGGGGCCTCACGACGTGGCCCTCCACCATTTCCGCCGCTACACGCGGCGCGAGGTGAAGCAGAAGCTTCGCGCCGCCGGATTCGTGGTGGAGCGGTGCACCTACTCCGTTTTTCTCCTCTTCCCCCTCATCGTGGTCTGGCGCGTCTTCGAGAAGCGGAAGAAGGGGCCGGCGAAGGCCTCGCTGGTCGCGCTTCCCGATTGGGCGAACCGGCTGCTGATCGGAATCCAGGCCGCCGAGGCGGCGCTCACCCGGTGGACAAATCTTCCCTGGGGGAGCAGCGTTGTGGCGGTCGCACGCAAGCCATGAAATATACCGTCGGCTCGGTCCCCTACGTTAACGCCGCTCCGCTGATCTCGTACTTCGATTTCCTCGGCGATCGGTCTCCGGTGAAGGTGCGTACGGCGGTGCCGGCGCTGCTCCCGGATCTACTCGATGAGGGGGCGCAGGCGATTATGGTTTCGTCCGTCGACGCGTTGCGGCATCCGGATCGGCGGCTGGTCAAGGGCTTCGGGGTTGGTTCGAATGGCCCGGTCGAGTCGGTGAGGCTTTTCTCGAAGGAGCCGATGGAGGAGATCCGAACGCTGGCGCTGGATCAAAGTTCGATGACCAGCAACCGGCTCGCCCAGGTGCTACTCCACGATCTTTATGCCGTGCGTCCGCAGACCGAATCCCGCCCGCCCGACCTTCGACAGATGCTTGAGGAGCACGACGCTTGCGTGCTCATCGGCGATAAGGGGTTCGAAGCGGATGGCCGCGATCTTTACGTGCTTGACCTGGGCGAGGCTTGGACCCAACTGACCGGGCTCCCGTTTCTCTGGGCCGGCTGGATCGGCGGAGACGGTGTGACCGAGGAGTTGGCGGGTTATTTGGACAAGGCGCGGCTCTGGTCCAAGTGCGGTCGGGCGGAGGCACGACGAAATCCGGAACCGAGCGAAGGAAGAGACCATACGATTCGCTTCGCGATGCGTAACAGCGGGTGGAGCGAAGAGCGGGCACGCCACTACCTCTTGGAAACGATGGTCTACGACGACACGGAGCAGAGCCCGCTCTTCGAAGGACTTAGGGAGTTCCAGCGGCGACTCTTAGCGAACGGCTTCGACGATTGCGGACATTTGCCGACCCTGGTCTAGCCGGTGACGGCGTAAAATGGCGCGCATGGATCCCAAGGCGTTGCACCAGGAGGCCAAAGATCGGTACTGGAGGGACAAAAACCTTCCCGAGACTCGTCACCTCCTCGAAAGAGGCATCGCCCTTGCGACTCAAATCGGCGATGTCAGCGAGCAGAAGGCGATGAACTACAATCTCGCCTCTTTTTGTTGGCCAGGCTGGGATGAAGACGGGATTGCGCCGACGGCGGAAGACATCGACGTAGGTGAAAAGGCCGCGAACGAGAATCTCCGCCTCGCCGAGGAGCTCCAGCAAGGCGACGCCCCGATGGCCAACGCCTGGTTTATGGTCGGGGCATATCACCTCGTTCGGACCCGCTACGCCGAGGCGGACGATGCATTTGCCAACTCGATGGATGCCTCCTTCCGAGCCGGAAACACCGACCATATGCTCCTTGGAGCGGGCTTCCGAATCTTGGCCGGACAACTGACAAGCGGAATTGTCGACGTCGAAGCCCCATGCAGCCATATCCTCGCAGAAGGCGGCGAGCATGGGAAAATGTTTGCCGATCAGCTTCGCGCCGCCGCCAAAGTGTTTGCCTCATGACCATAGAGACCCTCGACAACATCGAAGACGAGATCGACGCTCTTGCGGAGATCCTTCATCAGTGCGTCCTCGGCGGGGCGAGCGTCAACTTCATCCTCCCGTTCTCGATGGAAGACGCCCGCGCTTGGTGGCGAAAGGTCCAAGGCAGCATCGTCTTTGTGGCCCGCATTGACGGCGAGGTGGTCGGAACGGTCACGCTGGTGCCGGCGAAACAACCCAACCAGCCGCATCGGGCCGACGTGGCGAAGCTCCTCGTACACCCAAAGGCCCGGAAGCGAGGCGTGGCCAGTGCGTTGATGAAATCTTTGGAAGAGCGCGCCCTCGTCCAGGGCAGAACGCTTTTATGTCTGGACACGAACTCCGGCGACGATGCGGAGCGTCTGTATCACGCGCTTGGCTACACCCTGCTCGGAAAGATCCCCGGATTTTCGATTCCGACCACAGGCGGCGAGCCAAAACCGGCGAGCTTCTTCTACAAGGAGCTAGCGGTGCGCGGTTAGCGGTTGGCAGTTTATGGAAGAACCTCCACAATCCCCAACCGCCCCCGTCGCTAAACCGTCAACTCTTCGCTATCAACTCGCGTAAACCGCGATCTTCTCCGCAAATCCGACGTCTACCCAGACGTTCGAACCCTTTTCGACCTACAGACTGTTGAACCGATCAGGAAAACCACAGATGTCTTCCCTCCCCCGTTCCGAACATCCTCGTCCCCAGCACCGCCGCGAAAACTGGCTTTGCCTGAACGGCGCTTGGGAATTCGCCTTTGACGACGCCGAGATCGGCCTCGCCGAAGAGTGGTTCGACGGGCGCGGTTTCCCCCTGACGATCAACGTTCCCTTCCCTTATCAGGCCCCGGCCAGCGGACTCGCCGACACGTCGGTTCACGAAGTCGTCTGGTACGCCCGCACCCTCACCTTCGACGAGACGTGGAAGGGTCAGGACCTTCTGATGCACTTCGGCGCGGTGGACTACGCCTGTGCCCTCTACGTGAACGGCCAGTACGTCGGTGGGAACCGCGGCGGCCATGTTCCGTTCTCCTTCGATATCGCCCCCTATCTCCACGAAGGCGAGAACCGGATCGCCCTGCGCGTTGAAGACCGCCAGGATCCGACCCAACCGCGGGGCAAACAGGCTGCCTCCGGCATTCCCCACGGCATCGACTACACGTGTACGACCGGCATCTGGCAGACCGTCTGGGTCGAACCTGTCCCACAGGTCCGCATTGAAACCTTCCGGTTCACCCCCGTTCCCGAAGAAGGCGGGGTCGAAATCCGAGTAGTCCTTCACGGGCCGGCCAACGGATGGGAGATCGAGGCCGAAGTCTTCGATGGAACAGAGTCCGTCGCCACGATCCGTCGCCCTTCCAACTCGGCGGCAGGACGAATCTACCTTCGCATCCCCAACCTCAAGACTTGGTCGCCCGAGTCGCCCCATCTGTACGACGTCAAGCTCCGCCTCATCCAAAAGGGCGAAGTGCTGGACGAAGTCATCAGCTACGTCGGCATGCGCTCCGTTGAACTCATCGACGGGAAGTTCCTTCTGAACGGCGAAGAGACCTACATGAAGATGGCCCTCGATCAGGGCTACTGGCCGGAAGGCCTCCTGGCCGCCCCGTCCGACGAAGCGCTCCGCTCCGACGTGCTACTGGCCAAATCGATGGGTTTCAATGGTGTTCGCAAGCACCAAAAGGTGGAAGATCCCCGCTTCCTCTACTGGTGCGATGTCCTCGGTCTCATGGTCTGGGGCGAAATGGCCAACGCCCGCGCCTGGTCGCCGGAAGCCGAAGACGCGTTCCTTAGCGAGTGGAGCCGCGCGGTCCAACGCGACTATAACTCCCCGTGTGTCGTCGCTTGGGTCCCCCTCAACGAAAGCTGGGGCGTCCCGCTGATCAATAAGGGCCACGTTGGCCAGTATGCCTTCGTCGAGCGCGCGGTTCGAACGACGCGTCTCTTCGACTACTACCGCCCCGTGATCGATAACGACGGCTGGGATCACACCGACGTCACCGACATCTGCACGATCCACGACTACACCGCTACGGGAGACGAGATCCGCGAGCGGTACGCCGAAACCGCCAACGGCGGCCCCCTCCCCAAACAGACCTGGTGGGACGGCGGCATGACCTTCGTCGAGGGCTCCCATTACCACGGCCAGCCCGTAATGCTGACCGAAATCGGCGGCTTCCTCATCAAGCCGTTCTGGCTCCCGAAGGACCAGTGGGATGTCCTCTACGCCACCTACGGTTCGGTGGACGATACCGACGAGCTCCTCGCCAAAATCGAAGATCTCATGGGCGCCATCGCTTCGCTGCCCTTCATCTCCGGCTTCTGCTACACACAGCTCACCGACGTCGAACAGGAGATCAACGGCTTGACGACGTATGATCGCAAACCGAAGGTGCCAATCGAGCGGATGAAGCAGATCAATGACTCGCTCCGGGTGAAAACCACGGTCGAACCGAGCGAGTTTTCTTAAAACGGTAGCCTCGAATTGTCGCCAGCAGATGCAAGAGGTAGTTGCGCCCAAGTCCGCAACTACCTCCCGGACTTATGGCCAAACGTACTATTGGACTAGGATCTTTGTAACCTGATCCGGTGAACTTCTTTTCACGTCCTCATTTCCGGATTTGCGCGTTCGCCCTCGTCTCGGCGGCAATAGCGGCGGCGCCTCGTCCGGCAGAGGCCGTGACCTACACATTTAAGAACACCGTCTCCCAGAAATGGAGCGATAGCGGCAACTGGTCGAGTCCGGCTCCCGCCTCTAACGGCTCCTTCGACCAGGATCTCCTCATAGGCGATAGTACCAATACTTCGGTCACCGCCCTCATAGGCCCCATTGATTTCCTCCTCAACCCGAACCGGAATCTACGTATCCACAGTCTTCATTTCGGTACCACTGGCAATGGGGCTGTCGGCGATTCGTATTCTCTTTTTAAAGAGTACGCGTTCTACTTAGCGGCCGGTGGATCGATCGGAGACGTGACCGGGACCCACCAGATCAATTTGGCCCTCCAATTGAACTCCGACGGGCTCGGCGGCACGAACAGCACTCTGATAACGACGGCGTTTGACACGGCAGGATTGCTTACGATCACCGGCGCCATCAGCGGTAACTCCGACCTGTCAGTGACTGGCGGCGGGACACTTAGTCTCAATTCGATTGCCAACAGCTATTCGGGCGCAACGACGATTGCCGCCGGAACAAAGTTACAGCTCGGCGACCAGGGTGCGCTTCCTTCGACCACCGCCCTAACCGTTAACGGAACTTTTCAGCTCCAGGCTTACGGGGATCACACCGTCGGCGCTCTCAGCGGTTCCGGCAAGGTGGCGGTTGGGTATGGCGACTTCACGTTCGGCGATGCGACCGACACCAGCTATTCCGGCACGTTCACGAGCATCGCAGTCACCAGGGGAGCGGTAGTGAAAGTAGGAGCCGGCACGACGACCATCACGACATCGTACACCGGTGGTACCACCGTTAAAGAAGGCAAGCTCTTGCTTCTAGGCGGGGGATCGAGTTACTACTCGCTGGTCGGCGGCTCCGGCACGATTGAGTTCAGAAGCGCATTCTCTGGCATCCTGCCGGGCATTCTGTTTTCGGGCGATGGCACGGTGGTGAAAAGCGGCACTGGGACTCTCAGCATGATCACAACGTTGGTCCCTCTGTCCGCGCTCACGATCAACGGCGGCACCCTCGCAACGAACGCGAATGGTGCAATCAACGGCACCACCGTCACCAACAACAGCGTCTTGGATCTGAAGAATTCGACCCAGTCGCCGAAGTGGATCACCGGTGCGGGCGCGATCAAAATGAATGGAGGGTCGCTAACGCTGACGGGGGGCGGAACGCTTAGCGGCATCATCTCCGGATCCGGCAGTTTCGCGACTTCTGGAACGGCCGAGCTTACGGTGGCGAGCCAAAGCACTTACGTGGGACCGACCTCGATCGGCGGGCCGGTATCGCTTGGAGTTAGCAACGCCCTCCCAACGACCACCGACTTGACGGTGAAGGCGAACAGCACGCTCAAACTGAAAAGCTTCAGCCAAACCGTCGCCAGCATCGCCGGAGCAGGCGAGATCGACCTTGGAACCGGCCTCCTTACCGTCACCTCGGGCAGTTTTAGCGGCAGCCTCACCGGCGCCGGCAGTCTCACGAAAACCGGAGCCGGAACCCTCACCCTCTCGGGCAGTGGCAGCTACCTCGGCGGGACCACCGTTAGCGGAGGGACCCTCGTGGTCGCGCAGCCCATCGGCAGCTATGTGAACAACGCCTCGTTGGAGTTCTCGAGCGACGCCAACGTCGCATCCAACGCTTCGGTCTCGGGCACCGGCTCGCTCACCAAGACCGGCGCGGGAACCTTGACCGTCAACGGGCCGATGACCCTGACCGGCGGAACCACGGTTTCGGCTGGCCGGCTGGTGGTTGCCCAGCCGGGAGGAATGTACGTCAATAACGCCACCCTCGAAGTCTCGAACTCGACCAACCAGTCGATCGGCGCGGTCTCCGGCACGGGCAACTTCGTGAAGAGCGGCGCAGGCACATTGACGGGCCACCTCGAAAACACCGGCGGCGTTCGGGTCTCGGGAGGCAGCCTCGATATCGACGGCGCCTTCTCCGGCGGTTTGACCGTCGACGCCGGCGCTTCGTTCTTGAACACCTCGGGAGCCACCGTCACCGTAGGTGGACGCAGCTATGTTCAGGGCGAAGTCGATACGGCGGATGGTTCGACGACCGTCTTCTCCGATCTGGTTTCCGGCAGCGGTGGGTTTGGCGGCTTCGGCACGGTCGAGTTCGATGGCGGCTACTCGCCGGGCAACTCCCCCGCTTCGGTGACGCTTCAGGGGGATATGATCCTGGGCGATACAAACGACCTAACGATGGAACTCGCCGGCACAACGCCCGGCACCGGTTACGACCATCTGAACGTACTTGGGACAGCCGAACTTGGCGGGAATCTGAATATCGTCTACTACGGCGGGTTCTCGGCTTCGCTTGGGCAGACGTTCGACCTTTTCGACTTCGCCACTACGACAGGATCGTTCGCTTCCCTTTCGCTGCCGGCTTTGGGAAGCGGATTGGTTTGGAATACGTCGAGCCTCTATTCCGACGGCCTGATCTCCGTGCAGGCAGTGCCGGAGCCGGCGTCCTTCGTGGCGCTTGCTTTGGGTGGATTGGTTCTGCTTCGTCGACGGCGAAAGTAGCCCGCGCGCGAGCCCCTTCGCGCAACACTTCCGGCCATCGCTAGAGCAGCGGGGCCGGGGTGACACAATAGCCTCATGGATCTCGGACTCACCGGAAAGGTCGCCATGGTGGCCGCCGCCAGCAAGGGCATCGGCTTCGCCACCGCTAAACTACTTGCCGCCGAGGGCTGTCTGGTCTCGATCTGCGCCCGTAACGAGGAGCAGCTTGAAGCAGCGGCGGCGGAGATTGGGGAAGAAACGCGTAGCTACGTCGTCGATGTCTCAAGTGCTGAAGACCTTGAATGGTGGTTCAACCAGACGACCGAAGATCTGGGTGCCCCGTCCATCCTTGTCACCAACACCGGCGGCCCCAAGGCGGGGCCGGTGGGCAGCCTTTCGGACGAGGATTGGCAAGGCGGCGTCGATTCGACCCTGATGAACGTGGTTCGACTTGTGCGGCTCGTGCAGCCAGGAATGACGGAAGCCGGCTGGGGCCGGATTGTCCATGTCACCTCGTTGGTTGCGCGTGAGCCGGCGAAGCTCCTGCCCATTTCTTCCACCCTTCGCGCCGGTCTTCTCGCGCCGACGAAGCTCCAAGCCCTTGAGGTGGCGTCGCACGGGGTGACCGTCAACGCTGTACTCCCGGGCCACACCCGCACCGACCGACAGACCCACCTCGCTCAGATCCGCGCCGACCGGGAGGGGATCACGCTGGAAGAGTCGATGGCGAACGGCGAGCGGGAAATCCCTACCGGGCGATTTGCCGAGCCGGAAGAGGTGGCGGCGGCCATCGCGTTCCTCTGCGGATTGCCCGCCGCGTCGATCACCGGCCAGAGTCTGCTGGTGGACGGTGGACTCGTGCGTGGACTCTAGCCCGCGACGGTGGTCTAGGGTGTAGTCGAATAGTTCGCTAACATTGCCCTGGACCTTTTGAGGCGTATTTTTGCCTATACCAGTCTTTCGAACGATCTGTTCCGATCCTTGCGTCTTCGCCGTATACTTCGCCTTGACGTTTCCATTTTCTTAGAGAATTAGAATGAACTTGTCCCATTTCGGATTCCGATCGTCTTCCTGTCGCGCTCTGCTTTCGGTCACCTTGGCGGCTCTTGCCGGGGCGTCAAATGCTCAAACCGTTTCCGCTTTCGCCACGGACAGTGGGCAGAACCAGATCGTGGCGGTGAAAGACACCAGCTCCACTAGCAATTTTTTCAGCGGGATCGAAATCAACGGCTTCATCGGCGCGAAGACATTTTATAATGCCGGCTATACCGGCACCCGCTCAACCGTCGCAAACGTGGAAGGCGGCATTGCCTCCTCAAACCACGAGATGACGTCGAAAATCCTTCAGACGTTTTACGGGGTGGGTGCGCTCAGCTCGGGGGCAATTCAAGCTCATGCGACGGCGTGCACGTCGATGATCGCCGGCTACGATGCGACCCGCCCCTATGACGGGCTCACCGGTCTGGCTCATACTTCCTACAGCACTGGAATCGCCTACGGCGCAAACCTTTGGACAGGCAATCTCGCGACCGGGTACGGCCTGAACGGCACCTTCTCGACGTCTACGAACTCCACATTCACCGCGTACTACAACGCCCTCATCGGAGGGATTGGCGGCAAGACGGCCAACATTGCCAGCAGCTCGTGGGGTTCCACGAGCACCAACCTCACAACTCAACGGTCTCTGGCCGCTGGACTCACCTTCGACGCGATCTCCATCGACGCCATCGTTTCGCACTCGAACAAGCTCATCGTTGTGGCAGCTGGCAACAATGGAGCCGTTGGGAACGGAACCACCCAGGCGATCTTTCGAACCCCTGGCTCACCGGCAAGCGGTAATAATGCCCTCGTTGTCGGCGCCTCCGGTCCCAACGATTTCAACAACCCCGGCAGCGCCTACAACTCGCGAGCGAGCTTTTCCGCTTATGGTCCAAGCACCGCTTTCGTGGCCGTCACCGGCCAGTCCGGAAACCTGATCAACGAGGCTACGGCTCAACGCGCCCGAGTCGATATTCTCGCGCCGGGAGTTGGAATCGTTGGAGCTGCCACGGGCGGCGTCGGGTACTACTTAAATGGAGACGGAACGTCCTTTGCCACCCCCATAGTTGCAGGAGGAGCAGCGCTCGTCGAAGATGTCGCCCAGTCGCGCGGATTCCTGAACGCAATGGACAATCGGGTCGTGATCGCGATCCTCCAGAACTCGGCCACCAAGCTTGCGGGGTGGACAAACAACTCCTCCGCGGTGGGAGGCGTCCAGAAAACCACCCAGGGCCTGGACTTCCAGCAGGGTGCCGGTGAGATGAATCTCGACAAAGCCTACGGCCAGTTGACCGTCGGCACACACGACGTCGCTGGCACGGGCGGCGGGAAGGTCGCGGCTCAAGGTTGGGATCTCGGCGCGCTTAGCGTGGGAGGCTCCAACGACTACACCATGACCCTGACCGGGGGAACGACCTTCACCTCCACCTTACGGTTCAATAGCGGAGCGGACTACGGAACGCTGGCCCCAGACAACTCCGTTACCCAGGCAAATCTCAAGTTCCAGTACCTCAGCAACTTCTCGTTGCAGCTGTACTCCGGAATCGGCGCGACGGCAACTCTGATCGCCGAGTCGAACGCCGCCTACATTACGAGCGAACATTTCATGTTCGATCTAGCGACGTCAGGGCTCTACACCCTGCGGGTCAACTACCTGTCGGACGTGTACGACATTACCGGTCACGGCGCCATCGGCTACGGTCTCGCTTGGAGCGGAACGGGATCTGCCGTTCCCGAGCCGGCTACCTGGGCCGTTCTGGGCTTTGGCGTCGCCGCCCTCGCACGACGTCGGCGGAAGGCCTGAGGTCCGGTGGCTACCGTAGTTTGCAGTTTGAACATCCCTTCAAACCGCAAACTACGTGCCCCGGCCAGAAAAATGACCGCTTGGGTGGCAACAATCTTGGCTTAAGTGGGGTATCCTAGCCTAATCGCAAAGGGGTCCGCCCCTTTCGGAAGTCTTCAGAATGAGCCAAGAGAGATTGACGCCCCAGGCGGAGGCCCTCGCCGCGATTCCTCGTCCCGACAAGGATGCGGAACCGACAGGGCGTTTTAAGGGCAAGCGCCGCCGCAAGGTCAGCTACCTGACCGCCAACAAAATCGATTACGTCGATTACAAAGAAACCAACATCCTTCGCCGATTTATCAATGATCGGGGCAAAATCATGCCGTCGCGCCAGTCGGGTAACACCGCCAAGCAGCAGCGCATGATCTCCTCCGCGATCCGCAAGGCTCGCGAGATGGCACTGCTCCCGTTCGTCGTGACCGAGATGGGTCCCGACCGCGGCCGCGCCGATTTCCCGCGGCGACCGCGACGCGACGACGAGCGCGCCCCGCGCGATCGCGACGCCGAAGGCGAGTAAGCCTTCTCCGGAAAAGCCCGCCTGTTTTCGCAGGCGGGCTTTTTTATGCCTGGTTTGCGGTTACGGCTAGTCGAAGTAAGTCGGTCCTCGACCAAGGGCCAGTTCGACGCTCTTCTCAATCTCTACCACCACCACCCGGTCTAGAGACAGCGGCGGCAGGTCGGTCAACTCGAAGAACCCGATCTCTAACGTATCCTCGCAGAGTTGTAACTCCCCGCCAAGTTCTTCGCAAAGGAAAAACAGCTTATAAGCGTGGAAAGGCCGCGGCGGATGCCCGTGAAGGTTCCGATCCCAGAGCCCCAATAGCCGGGTCGCTTGTACGGTCAGGCCCGTCTCTTCCAACACCTCCCTCTCGACCGCCACCGAAGGCTGGTCGCCGACATCCGCCCAACCGCCCGGCGGACACCAGAGGCCATCCGCCGCCTCGCGAACCAGCAGCACCTTGTTCTCGCGAAGAACGATCGCGCGGGTGTCCACCTTGGGCGTCGCGTAGCCCCACTCGGACTCAAAGGAAGGCAGCAGCCCGGCATCGCCCATGAGCGCCGCCGCGATCTCGCGAAGCTGCTTGTAACGTTCGATGTCGTACCGGTCCTTCGTAAACGCAAGACCGGTTTGGGCGAGAGCTTGGATCCGCTGGGCGAGGATGTGGACCGGTTCAGGAGCCATCGCACCGGCCCTGGCAGGACGATGGATTCGGGCGGCAGATTCGCATGCGGGCTTTCGGTAAAGCGTTGGCGACATCACTCGCGGTGTAGCCGACGCCCCCGATGGCAGTGGCGCAATCGTCCGCTGCCATGCCATGCCAGAACATGCCGCAGGCGGCCGCATAGTAGCCCGGCAGGTCCTGCGCCATCAGGGTCGCGATCACCCCGCTGAGCACGTCGCCCATCCCGCCGGAGGCCAACCCAGGATTGCCGGTGCCGTTGACCAGCATCGGCTGCCCTGGCTCGCCAACTACCGAGTACGGCCCTTTCAGGAGGACGCAGGCCTTGGTCTTGGCGACCGCCGTCTGGACGGTGCGGAATCGGTCGTTTTGAACCTCCGCAATGCTCGATTGAACCAGTCGACCCATTTCACCGGGATGCGGGGTCAGGACCCTTTCTGCTTGGGGTGGCGGAACTCCGGTCGCCAGCGCGTTTAGCGCGTCGGCATCCAGCACGCACGGTTTATGCCAGTTTGCCCAGACCTTGGTTAAAAGCTCCCGCACGCCGTCGCCATGGGTCATCCCTGGCCCAAACGCGGCCGCGCCGATTCGGTCTTGGGCATCGAGGAGCATCTCCGCCGCTTCGGGAGAAATCGCCCCATCAAACTCGGGGAGCGGTAGGAGTAACACTTCGGGAAGCTGCGCGGAGACCGCATCGCAAACCACATCGATGCCAGCCACGGTGACCAGCCCCGCTCCCGCGCGCAACGCGGCACGGGCGCAAAGAACCGCCGCGCCGCGCATCTTTCGCGAACCGGCGACGATCAAGACGTGGCCGTTGTCGCCCTTATGGCTTGCCCGGAGGCGTTCCGGTAAGAGTTGGCCAACCCAGCATTCGTCGAGGAGCCGGGCGTGGGTCGGCGTGGCCACGAGGACGCCCGGATAACCGATCTCTGCAACCGTCCAGTGGCCGGAGTGCTCCAGGCCAATGCCCTCGAAGAGGTAAGGCTTCGGAAGGCCCATCGTCACGGTGCGCAACGCCCAAACGCTCTCGCCCAGTTCCTCGCCGGTATCGGCCTGAATCCCGCTGGGAACGTCGACCGCCACGACCGGGACCCCGGATCGATTGATCGCCTGAATCGCCTCCTTCACGGCGCCTTTGACGTTGCACTTAGCGGAGGTACCGAGGAGCGCATCGACGAGAAGATCTCGCGCGCCAAGCGACTCGATTCGGCGGCGCCACCGGGCGTCGTCGTAGAAAATGGGTTGGAGGCCGAGCGCCCGGGCGACAATCATCTGCTCCCGGGCAAGCGGGATCAGATCGGCTTCTTCGCAGGCCACCAGGCATTCGACGTGGTAACCGTTATCGCGAGCGACACGGGCTACGACAAACCCATCGCCACCGTTCCCCCCCTTTCCGCAGAAAACCGTGATTCTTCCGCCTTCGGGAAGGAGTTCGCGAACCGCTTCGAAGACCGCTAGTCCGGCCCTTTCCATGAGGACGTTCGCGGGGAGTCCGAACTCTTCGGTAGCTCGGCGGTCGATATTCCGACTGTGTTCAGTGCTTGCGATCCACATGGTCGGCGGTATCGGGGTCTACGCAACGAAGCCGCTGGTCGTCGCGGGGGCGAGGGGAGAAGAAAGAGGGAAAAGTGAAAAAGTTGGGCTTACAGGCCTCTTTTTTCCTTTTACGTTCTACTTTTCCCCGCCCCTCGCCTCAACCCCGACCAGTTTGAGTCCCCCGCCGCACTGAGCGTGGACGTATTTCCGACCGCGAGGGAGCCGGCGGCGGCGCTCGATGGAAGATCCGCAACGAACGCAACGATAGGTCACCACCTGACGCGAGGCGTTTCGTGCGACCTCGTAGGTGTGACGCACCCGCGGCTCGACACCGAGATCGATCATTGCTCTCTGCCAACCGGCGCCGTGACCGCGGCCAGCTTGGCCGTGGCGGGCGTAGGCGAGAAGGTGGGCGTATTCGTGAATGAGGGTGTCGATCAACCGTTCCGGAGTGGTCAGGACCGAAGCCCCTAAACCGATCGCCTTCCTCCGGTAATACGCCATGCCGGCGGTGGTCCGAAAGGGGCGCCATTCGAGAGAAGGCCGATAGCCCATGGGGAACTCCGCGCAAAGCCGGTCGAGTTCTCTTTGGGCCAGCGCGATCATCTCCGGACTCGGCTTCACCCCCATATTGTGATTTGTGGTGTGACGTTTGTGGTTTGAGTTTCCTTTCCTCAAACCACAATCCACCTGAATCAAACCACAATGACTCATGTCGGAAGCGAATCGTGGACGAGTGGGTTGGGTTGACTTGACGGTCGATCGGGCGGAAGCGGTGCGAGATTTCTATTCCGCGGTTATGGGCTGGGAGGCGGAAGGGTTGGAAATGGGCGGTTATGACGACTACGTCATGACTCCCGAAGGCTCCGACGAGCCGACGGCGGGGGTCTGCCATCGTAAGGGGCAAAATGCCGACCTGCCTCCTCAGTGGATCGTCTACTTCACCGTCGATGACGTGGAAGCCGCGGTTCAAACCGCCCTGCGCAATGGGGGCTCGATGGTACGGCAACAGACCGACTTGAACTTTGCTCTTATGAAGGATCCGGCCGGGGCGATTTTCGCGTTGCACTCCGGCGAGTCGGACAGCGACGGGTAGTTTAGAGACGCGGATTTCTTGCCTTTTGGAGGCTTTAGGCTCGAAAAAGTGCACTATACCGGGCGAGGTTCAGGTTCAACGGCATTTCGGGCCGGAACGATTTTAGGTTCAAAATAGCGTTTTTTCTCGGTGAAATCTCGGCGGAATTAGTTATTTGATTTCTTTAGAATTTTATTATCTTTACTGGCAGTAGGCGCTGGTCCTAGAGTTTGGCCCAGAGGTCACCGAATGCGGAAAGGACCTTGCCCCGGTGGCTGACCGCGTGCTTCTCCGTTGCGGTGAGGTCGGCCATGGTCCGGTGGAGTTCGGGCAGGTAGAAGATCGGATCGTAGCCAAAGCCGCCTCCACCGCTGGGCTGCTCGGCGATTCGGCCCTCGCAAATCGCGGTCAGAACCTGGGTCTCGACACCAGGGCCGGCTAGGGCCACACAGCACCGGAAGCGGGCGCCACGCCCCTCGGCGGGTACGTCCCGCATCTTGTCGAGGATCATGGCGATCTTTTCGGGGAACGGAAGATCTTCGCCGCCGAACCGCTTGGAGTAGAGGCCGGGAGCTCCATCGAGGGCATCGATCTCCAGACCGGCGTCGTCGGCAAGACACCATTCGCCGGTGAAGGCGGCCGCAGAATCCGCCTTGATGGCGGCATTCTCCGCATAAGTGGTTCCCGTCTCCTCGGGCTCCGGCGCGCCTTCGAAATCGGCGAGGGTCTTGAGTTCAAGTTCGGGAAAACGTTGACCTAAGATGGTGAGCATCTCGCCCGCTTTCTTCCGGTTATGGGTGGCGATCACGAGGCGGGAGGGCACGAACCATTTTGGTCGAAAACCGGAAACGAAATCGCCGAGTGGTCGAAACCACTCGGCGATTTGGATACGGCGTCTGGGAAGACTTAGCCGCAGTTCGGGTGCGCGCCGTCGACGTCGGTCGTCCAGTAGCAGATGTTGCCAACTGCGGACTGCCAAGCGAGGGACTTCGCGTGGCCGTCGGCCCACTGAACGTTCAGCTTGCCGCGCTTCTTGATGTTGGCTACCGCCTGAGCGTCGGTAGTGTTTCCGATCGTCCAGTTGCCGTCGCCGATGTTCTTCCAGTAGTTACGGTAGTTGGTGTTCTGGCCGTCGATGTAGGCGAGTTCGCTACCGTTGAGCTTGCTTGTGTCGCTCACACCGGAGGTGCCAACAACGTCAGGCCCCGCGCCGTAGTAGCTACCCTCGATCGTGAGAATTGTGCTGGCGATGCGAGGGATCGAGGTTGTGCTCGGAGGCGTCGGGACAACCGTGCCGCCGCCGGTGTTGGTCGACGGACTCAGGTAGAAGTCGTTGTGAGCGTAGCTGTTCTGACCGCCGTAGTTGTTGCCGACAACGGCTCCGCGACCGTTAAAAGCAACAGTAACTCCGCTGCCCGGGTAGAAGGCGGCGTCAGCCTTGGTCGGATCCTTGAACATCTGGTAGTTCTTGGCGTACGGCTGGAGCATGTAAACCCAATAGTAACGAGCGTTGACCGGCGAACCGGAGCCAGCCTGGTCAGGGGCGTCGGCTTTGAGACCGTTCGGGCGGGAGGCATCGACATACTCTTGGCAGAGGGTCGGAGAGGCCGGGTCGTTGCAGTTAAGGCGGTGGGGGTAAAGCGTATCGTCAGCATCGTCGACGTAGATCATCGTCGCGGTACCGATCTGCTTCATGTTGCTCAAGCTGGCGGTGCGCTTGGCAGCGAACTTCGCCTGGGCGAAGACGGGGAACAGGATCGCTGCGAGGATCGCGATAATGGCGATCACGACAAGCAGCTCGATGAGCGTAAAGGCTTTCTTCATAGCGTTACTCCCCAAAGGGGGTTACGCAAGAGAGTCTGCCGGTAGATTAGGCGTCTTTACGTTCGCTTAACACAACCTTTACGGAAGGTTAACCGGTGAATCAGATTTTGAGGGAACCGCGGGTTCGGTGGAATCGTAGGGCTGCGGCATCGGACGATGGTGGTGAATATAGGCGGCGCGTCCGTCCTTTTTCACCTGAATTTCGACCCAACCGAACTCCTCCCTCGCATCCTTCTCAAGCTTGCTGCCTCCGTCTCCCGAAATGATCTGCACCGCCTTCGTGCCGGGAATCGTTCGAACGTTCCATGCATGAACGTGGGCACAAACATACGCACGAAGCTTCGTTTTGCCCTGCATCGCAGCCAGCAGCACATCCGCCGCACGCTTATCGACGGGGGCGTCACCCTTCCCTTCCGAGGGGTCGATCAAATTCCGATGCCCAAGCACGAAAACGGCCCGGACCTTCGGGTCCGTTTCCGCCCGGGCCAGTTGGTCGCCCGCCCATTTTGCGGGGATCCAACCCAGGGCGGTCCCGGTAACCGAATCCTTAACTTTAGTACGTGTATCCGTGTTAAGAACAATGAAGCGAACGCCCGCTCGATCAAGTGTATAACTCATTTTTGATTCGTCCATCGCGAGTTCATCCTGAGGATCGTTAGCCGGCGTGGGGCCGTTCCCGCCGCTCACGTAGCCAGCGCGTTGGACGAACGCTTCCCAGAGCGGATAGGTGAGATTGGACGGCATCCGTTGATCGCCCGTCTTCTTGTTCAGCTCATGGTTTCCCGGCACCGCGACCAGACCGATTGACTTCGGAAGCCAAGCAACTTCCTTTGCCCAGGCCGCCAGCTGAGTTTTAAGGACGGTGCCGTCGTCATCCGCATATCCGTTAACGATGTCTCCCCCCGCAAACAAGAGAGCCGGATGAGCCGCTACGACTTCAGTGAGGGTCTGCTTCAGTTGAGCGCGGTTGGCGGAGGAAGGATTGGCTACGGGATCGAGATCCTTGGCGTCGATCCGGTTACAACCAAAGAAAGCGAAGGTAAGCGTGGTTTGAGCGGCAAGGGCGGCGGCAAGCATCATATTCACGGACGCAAAAGGCGTAAGGGGCCGGAGCCACTTACGCCTTTAGGAGTTGCAGTAAGACGAGCGACTACGGGGGGCAGGCACCGGCGCCGGCCAGAGGAGCCGGATACCACTTCTCACCGTACTGGAACTTGGTGGGGTTCAGCGTCTGATCAAGCTTCTGGTACTTGGCATGACCGTCGGCATAGGAGTAGTTCGCGCCGCCGGTATGGCGGTCCCACTTGGCACGCACGATCGAATAGTCGTCGTTGGTGTCGTTGGCAAGGTGGCTGGCAGCCAGAGCAGGGGTGACCTGGACATAGGCAACGCCGGGGCAGGGCTGGCTCGGATCGAAGCCAGAGAGACCCTTGTGCGTTCCGATGACCGTTCCCTTCGTGGTCTTGTCGCGGCGCTCGGTCGTCATGATGAGATCGGCGGGCGCTTCAAAGTTGGTGAGCGAAACCGTGTTCCAGTCGTGCGCCGGCATCAGGTTGTAGTTCGGGATGAGGCTGTACTTCGGAGCCTGCCAGTCGCAGGTCATCACACCACCGGGGGTCTGACCGAGATCTGCGATGCCGTTGGCGCAGGCGTTCTTCGGCGTGATCGGAGCGGAATCGCTCGGGCAGCGGAAGATGTCCCAGTTCTTAATGTAAGGCTGAAGGAGATAGGTCCAGTGGATCTGGTACTTTCCGGCCGGGTTAAAGGGCTGCTGGAAGCCGGCAACCTTACTTTCCCAACTCGTCTGGGAGAGCATATCGTCAGCATCCCCGGCGTAGAGGAAGAGCGCCGTCGCAACGTTCTTGTTGTTCGAAAGGCACGCCGTCTTCTTGGCGGCTTCCTTGGCCTGGGCGAAAACCGGGAAAAGGATAGCGGCGAGAATGGCGATGATCGCGATGACCACCAAGAGTTCGATGAGAGTGAAGGCGCGCTTCATAGGACTAAGACCGCAAGAATCATGCGGCCTTAACTTGTGACTTTACGGTCTCTTAACACAACCTTTACGAATACTTAACTGTTTAGAAGCGGACTTGAAGACGCAGGAGGGTCTGAGAATAGCGGGCCTGGGAGAAAAGCGCGTGCCGGGATTCGTCAACGAACGCCTCTTCAGAGAAGGTGAATCGAACGTTTGGAGTCAGGTCGCGAAGGTAAGCGAAGCCGAGCCCATGAAGGCCACTATTTCCGGCATCCAGGTTCGAGTCGAACCCTTCCCAGCGAACCGCAAGCCGGTCGAGACGAGAAAGACCAAAGACGCCGACCAGACTGTAGCCCGCCAAATCGTGGCCACCCAACGTCGGAGTGGCGATGGCGGAGGGCACCCGATCATGACCGGCCATCGCCTCTCCCAAGAAGGTCAGACGATTGTTAAGAAGGCCGCCGACCTTTGCATCGAGATAAAGGAACCGTCGACCCACTTCCGGGGAAGAACTGCTTCCAGAGGTGTAAGTTGCGCGATCACCGGCGAATCCGGAAACTCCTACCGAGGTGTCTTTGGAGGGCGCGTACCGGGCCGCGGCGGCTACGGCTAATCGATCGCCAGTTCCCGAGGATAAATTGGCCTGTTCGGGATCTCCGATGGTGAGAGCATCGAAGCCACCACCACGTAAGGTCCACCGACCGTCGGTGCGCCGATACTCAACTCCGCGGGTGCGCTCGGCAGCGAAAAGGGTTCCGTTGAACTGCGACCGCTCGGGCATCTCACGGTCAAACTCGGACCTTTCGAGTTCGTATCCTATCGGTGGAGCGAACTGCCCGGCCCAGACGAAATCACGGCCAAGTTTAGATCCGCCGCTCGCATCCCAAGCGAAGATAGCGTCCCGGAGCGCGAGATTCGTTTGGTTAGCTCCCGAGGCCAATTCAAAACTAACCCGGGCCGAAAAGCGTGGGGCAAAGGCCTCGTCGAACATCAGACGGAGGCGACGGAACTGAAAGGCGTCGAACGGGACATTCCCTTTGCGGTCGGTGTCCGAATATTGAAACTGGCCAAGGCCACTCCAGCGGATCCTTCCTTCCTGGGGCGCGGCGGGAGCCTCGCCCTCTAATCTCCGGAGACGCTCGCGAATCTCCTTGAGCGCATCGACCATCTGCTGGAGCAGCCGGATCGCCTCGTCACTCGTAGGAAGCTCGCCCTTTTTGGCCAAGTCGCCAATTTGCCGCGTCTTTACCTGCGCCTCCTTCTTCAACCGGGCGATTTCGGTGGCGCGGTCCGGGATTTGCGCGGAAGAGGTGAGAGCGAGCGAAAGTATCGCCGGTAAAAAGCAACCGCGCATTGGCCCACGGATTGTTAAGGATATGTGACGGAATTGTCAAGAGAACGTTAAGGGCGAGAGGAGGTTGTGCTCCTAACCACAGGAAGCGTCCATCCGCGGCACTTCATTTTCCAGTGAAAGACGTATAAGTCCTCTACCAAAAAGGTACAATTCGAAAGTTCAAAAGAACACACGGGCCCGGTCGTGCGGACCAGGTCCTTCTTTTTGCGTCGAGCGAAGAGAGGGTCACAAAGCGCGAAAACCAACCGAAGCCCGGAGGAACAACCTGGAAAAATGCCTGAACTAAGTATGAAAGAGCTGTTGGAGTCCGGCGTCCACTTTGGACACCAGACCCGACGATGGAACCCGAAGATGAAGCGCTATATCTATGGCGCGCGGAACGGGATTTACATCATTGACCTGCACCAGACGATCAAGCTGTTCGAAGACGCCCTGAACTACGTTCACAAGGTCGTTGCCGACGGTGGCACCGTGCTGTTCGTGGGCACCAAGAAGCAGGCGCAGGCGGCCGTTAAGGAAGCTGCCGAAAAGTCGGGCCAGTACTACATCTCGGAGCGATGGCTCGGTGGAACCCTGACCAACTGGAAGACGATCCAGGGACGCGTTTCGCGACTCAAGGAACTCGACCGGATGGACAAGGAAGGCTTCCTGGACCGTCTTCCGAAGAAGGAGGCCCTGAAGCGCCGCGAAGAGCGCGATGAGCTCGACCGGTTCCTCGGCGGTATCCAGAACATGACCCAGGCTCCGACCATCATGTTCATCGTCGACCTGAACAAGGAATCGATCGCCGTTAAGGAAGCCAAGAAGCTTGGTATCCCGATCGTCGCCATCGTCGACACCAACTGCGATCCGGATCTGGCCGACGTGGTCATCCCCGGCAACGACGATGCGATCCGCGCGATCCGCCTCGTTACGTCGAAGATGATGGAAGCGATCCTCGAAGCCCGCCCGCTGCCCGACTCCCTTACCGAGGGACTCTCCGGCGACAGCGAAGAGCCGATCGAAGAGACCGACATGGACTACGCCGCACCGATCGACGCCGAGCTGCTCAAAGCTTTCGGCGCCGAGTAGTCCCCGCGAAGGGGGCGACGCCCCCTTCCCACCCCATGAACGAAATTGCCCGTCTGGCCGCCGAAACCGGCGCCTCGCTCGAACAGTGCGAGGCCGCCTACGGAGAGGCCGACGGCGATTTCGAAGATGCCCGAAAGATTTTAGAGAACTGGAGACAAAGAGACATGCCCAACTATTCAGCCGCCGACGTTAAGAAGCTTCGAGAGGAGACCGATGCCCCGATGATGGAGTGCAAGGGCGCCCTCGACGAGGCAGACGGCGACTTCGATAAGGCGAAAACCATCCTTCGCGAGAAGGGTAAAGCCGCCGCCGCCAAGCGCGCCGACCGCAGCACCGCTGCCGGCGTCGTGGCCTTCGCCGCCTCCGAAGACGGCAAGACCGTCGGCGGAATCGTGCTGGAGTCGGAGACCGACTTCGTTGCTCGCAACGAAGAGTTCATCGCCCTCGCGCAGTCGATCGCCGAGACGGTTCGCGACAGCGTGACCGTGGACGAAGCCGCGCTCAAAGAGCGCACAGACGCGGCCGTTGCCACCATCCGCGAGAACATCAAGGTTGCCAAGTACGTTCGCCTGACCGTCGAAAACGGCAAGGTCCTCACCTACGTCCACCACGACCGGACCAAGGGTGCGGCCGTCGTCGTCGAGGGTGATGCCACGGACGAAGTCCGCAAGGTCGCCATCCAGGCCGTCGCTTTCCCGCCGCAGGTGCTCGACAAGAGCGAACTGTCGCAGGAGAAGATCGACGCCGAGATCGAGACCGAGACTCAGCGCGCCATCAACGAAGGCAAGGACGAGAAGATCGCCCGGAACATCGCGGTAGGCCGAGTGAACAAGGAGTACATCAAGCAGGTCGTTCTGCTCGAGCAGCCTTTCTACCTCGACCCCAGCAAGTCGGTCGGTCAGTACCTCGCCGAGTCCGCCAAGGGCAGCAAGGTCACGAAGTTCGTTTACCTGACCGTCGGTCAGAGCGAAGCGTAAGAAAAGAATCGGGCGGGAAGCGAAAGCTCCCGCCCTTTTTGTGGCTGGAAATTCGGGAACCCTATGTGGAGTGCGCAAATTTATTTGCGCTCTAGTCAGGAGATTTATCTCCGCAGTCGCTACCTAAGTAGAAGCTACGCCAATAAATTGGCTGACCAAAGCGCAAATAAATTTGCGCACTCCACATGGGCCGTAGTCCTTGGGACCATTCCTAATGGCCTGTACACTCAGGACGGTGCGCATCATCAACCGCGGGGACTTCAAGAATCTGGCGGACTACTCTTTCGGACAGTCGCTCTATTCCGCCACGCTATGCCTCATCGGAGGATGCGTAATGTTGGTTCCAGCCTATGGTTACCTGTTCACCCGCAAGGTAGAAATCGCGATCCCAGACCGGGGTGTGCCCTCCTATCGAAGCCCAACCCAACGGATCGTCGATGGGGTCTTCGTCGCCTCGTTGGGCATATTCCTCATTGGGATCGGCACGGGCACGCTCGCCGCGAAGCGTCGGTCGCGGACTCGCAACTGACGCAGGCGGGACGCCTACGCCACAATTAGGTTATGTCCCCTTGGCAGGCGTTTTTTGACGCGCATGCGCCTCACTACGACGCCAATCCGTTCACTCAGCACACGAAAGCGGAAATCGACTTTCTTCTCAACCTCTTTGCCCTCCCCATAGGATCGACGATCCTTGACGTGGGCTGCGGGACCGGGCGCCATTCCGTCGAGTTGGCGAAACGGGGCTACAAAGTGGTCGGGATCGATCTGAGCGAGGGCATGTTGAACGTCGCTCGGGCGAAGGCGGCGATTGACGGGGTTTCGATCGAGTTTCGCCAGGCCGACGCCGCGAACTTCACCATCGATGAACGGTTCGACGCCGCCATCTGCCTCTGCGAAGGCGGGCCCGGACTGATCGGTAAAGGGGACGACGCGGAGGCGCACGACCTGGCGATCTTTAGGAACGTTGCGCAGAGTCTCAAAGCCAACGGGGCGTTTCTCCTCACCACACTGAATGGCTACGCCACGATCCGGCAGATGAACGACCAGATCACCCACGAAGGGCGGTTCGACCCGGCGACGATGATCTCGAAGTATGAGGACGAGTGGGAACTGCCGGAAGGCCCTCGAGTGGTGCAGATCTATGAGCGGCTCTTCATCCCGCCGGAGGTCGTCAAGCTCCTGAAGACGGCGGGGTTCCGGGTGGACAACGTCTTCGGCGGTACCGCCGGCCACTGGGGCCAGCGGCCGGTCGGGCTTGACGAGGTCGAGGCGATGTACGTTTGTAGGAAATAGGGAAGAAGGAAAAGGGATAGGTCGGGAGAGTCCTTCCTGGCCCTTTTCCTCTTTCCTCTTCCCTATCCCGCCAACATCCCAAACCGAATCGACGACGCCTGGCTCCCCCCAAGCTTCACCGTGATCTGCGCCTTCTGAAAATCGGGGGGCTTCGCGTGCTGGACGTTTACGAAGGTGTTGGGATTTCGGTCGACTAGGGGGAACCAGGAGGATTGGACTTGGACGGCCATGCGGTGGCCGGGTTTGAAGGTGTGGAGGACGTCGTTCATGTGCATTTTCACCTCTGTCGCCTGCCCGGGGACGAAGGGTTCAGGCTTCTCGAGCGAGTTTCGGAAACGGCCCCGCATGACGTCGGCACGGACCATGCGCATCTCGCCCGCATGCGGCTCCCCGGCGGGTGCGATGTCGAGAACCTTGACCACAAAGTCCCCATCTGTCCCCGTCGTCGAAACCCAAAGGTCGACGTCCACCGGACCGGCCACCGTAACGGCCCTCTTCATCGGCTGCCCTACGTAGGTCAGCACGTCGGAACGCTTGGAGGCCCAGGCCTCATCCTGAGCCAGGAGGTCATCCGGCCGGTCTTCCCTTGTCGGGTCGGCCAGGTAGGGCGTGGGTGCGTTGGGATCGTTGGTATAGGTGTCAGCCGCAGCGGCCGGTGCGGTTTCGGCGAGTGAGCGAGCGGGGGCCAGATAGATATCCATCACGGTCAGCCCCTTCGGAGGCCACTCGGGGAACGTCCGCCACTTGTTCGTACCCGTCTCGAAGCCGGTCATCTCGGGGAGTTTGGCCGCAGGCTTCCCGCGCAAGTAGCGCTCGAAGAACGGGAACTCCACGTTTTGCCGATACCAGGCGCCGGTGTCCATTCCCCAGCGCATTCCGTTGAGCGAGGTGGCATCGCCATCCCACTGGCCATGGCTCCAAGGACCCATGACGAGAAAGTTATCGATGCCTGGGTTCTGCCGTTCGGTAGCAGTGTAGAGATTGAGCGCGCCCCACATATCCTCCGCGTCGAACCAACCGCCCACCGTCAGTACGGCGCATTTGACGTCCGTCATCTGAGGGGGCAGGGCACGCTCTTTCCAATAGTCGTCGCGCGTATCGTGGCCCAAGGCGTATTCGTTGAAGTAGGGAATCTGACCTTTCAAGTACTTCTTTTCCAGACCCTCCGCGGTACCAGCGTCCAGATAGAAGGTATAGGCGCCCTTGGGATTTCTCGGCAGTTCCAGCCCCTTGTGGTCGGTCTCCAATCCCTTACGCGGAGAGTCGAACCAGGCCGAAAAGCCGAAGTTGTCCTGAAGGAAGAACGCCCCGTTGTGGTGAACGTCGTCGCCCTGGAACCAGTCGGCGACCGGGGCCTGAGGCGAGACCGCCTTCAGCGCAGGATGACGGCTTAGCGCACCCACGCCCGCGTAGAAACCAGGATACGAGATCCCCCGCAGGCCCACGCAGCCGTTGTTGCCCTTTACGTTCTTGATGAGATATTCGATCGTGTCGTAGGTGTCGGTCGATTCATCGACCCCTTTCTGCCCGGGCTTCAGTTGAGGGCGGACGTTGACGAACTTACCTTCGCTCATGTACTGACCCCGTACATCCTGAGAAGCGATGGCGTAGCCGGCTTTCGAGTAGAGATCGTCAAAGTCCGGAACCGTTGGGCCGTAAGGCGCGGAGGAGTAGGGCGTCCTTTCCATCAAGATCGGGAAGCCTGTTTTGCCCGCGGGGACGTAGACCGCGGTGTAAAGCTTGACGCCGTCCCGCATTGGAATGCGAAATACTAGTTTCTGATACTGCGGGGCCGGGTGAGCTAAGAGGCACATCGCAAGTAGCGAAGTCATTCCGCCGTCATACCCCAAGCGAGCCCTTTATGAACCTAGATCAGCTGTCCCGCATTCAAGCCGCGTTAAGATCTGCCGCCTCTCGTCACCGGGAAATCCGACATCCCGGACCCTTTCTCGTCACGGTGACGCGGGAAAATGAGAATCCGTACCTGAACTACGCGATCCCCGAAGATGGCGCGATTCCTACCCCCGAAGACGTGGCGCAGTTGGTAGCGGCGTTCTTGGAGTTGGGGCGTAGGCCGCGGCTTGAGTACATCCCCAATCTTGCTCCGGCGGTCGAGCCGTCGCTGACCTCCGTAGGGTTCGAGGTGGAGTCGCGCACGCCACTAATGGTGCTCTCTCGTGTGGTGGCGGTTCCGATCCCAAGCGGGATCGAGTTGGTGGAGCCCAAGAACGACGAAGAGGTTCGTGAGCTGATGGCGAGCCTGAACGAGGCCTTTGGCATGGGCGAAGCGCCGACCGAAGAGGATGTGGCGCGTCAGCGATCGCAGTTTGCCGACGGTTTGACCGCGATCCTTGCCCGTGACACCGCAAGTGGCGAACCGGTTGGCGGCGGCTATTTGGTCGCGCCTGAGGGAGGAATCGCCGAGGTGGCTGGGATCGGGGTGCGGGAGGCCTACCGCCGCCGAGGCATCGGAGCGGCGATCACCGGGCGGTTGACGGCGCTGGCCTTAGAACGTGGGACGGATCTGCCTTTTTTGATGGCGGCTACGGAACGGGAGGCGAAAATTATGCGCAAGCCGGTTTTGAGACGGTTGGTGAGGTCCTGCATATCTCACTCCCATAGTCATAAGAGATCAAATCCAAAATCGCGCCGGTGCTATCCTTACGTTATCGTGGGACAGGTTCTGATTCGCCAAATTCCGGAAGAGACCATCGCCCGCTTGAAAGCGAGCGCCTCCCGCCACGGACGCTCCCTCGAAGCCGAACTTCGGGCGATTCTTGAGAGCGCGGTCGCCGAGCCGAAAGAAGAACTGGTTCGCCTCCGCGAGGCTCTGGGCGGCAAGCGCCTTCCGGATAGCAGCGACTTGGTGCGGGAGCGTTGAGCCTGGTTGTCGATGCCTCGGTCGCGATCAAGTGGCTTCTTCCCGAAGCCTATTCCGATGAATGCCTCGCCCTCCTCGATCGGAACGTTCCGATCTATGTCCCGGACTTCCTGGTGAGCCAGGTCGGCAATGGCTTGGCCAAGCGCGTCAAGACCGGCGATCTCAAATCTGGATGGGCGGAAGAAGCTTTGGCCGCCCTGCTCCGGCTTCCTTTGATTCATGTCCCGATTGCAGAGATTGCCCACGAGGCGATGAGTCTGGCCGGCCACGGAAAGCGACCGTTCCATGACGCGGCATATCTCGCCCTGGCCGTCCGAGAGGACGTGCCGCTGATTACGGCCGACTGGCGCTGGTATGCGCTGGTTTCGAACGGACCGCTCAAGGATTACGTCAAATTTGTCCGCGACGCTTGAGCTCTCGCATTACATCTTCGGCCAACTCTACGAGCGGCCATTCGCCGTCCAGGACGAGATCGCAACTTGCCTCAGCAGATCGATCAATCGCCAAGTAAGGAGCGCGAACGTGATCGATAAAGCGGGCCAGAGAGTCTTCGAGATTTGCCCTTGCTGCCCCGGATACTTCGGGTGGCGAATTGGGAGAAAGGTCCCGTATGAACTTCCGCTGGAACTCGGAGGTATCACAACGCGACGCCGCAGCGAGGTCGCCGAGCATCTTTCGGGTGAGCCCGGTTTCAATGGAAACCTTTAGAAAAACGCAAAGGTCGACCAGGGGGGATATTTCCGCGCGGGAGCGGCCAAAGGGTTCTTGGAGAATCAGATAGCCGTTCCGTGAATCACTTCGAAACCTACGAAGATCGTCGACCAATCGGGGAGTCCGTACTTTGTTCGGGTCACCTCCCTTCTTTGCCCAGACAAACAGATCCGACGGGACCTGGGATGTTCCTTCGTACTCCTCAAAATCCAGGGTGAATGATCCGTCCAGACGCTCAACGAGAAGACGCGCCAGGGAGGTTTTCCCGGCCCCTGAAGTCCCAGCAACGGCGATCACATACATTGATTACTCCGGCGCATCCGCCACCCAAAGGCAATCGTACTCCTCCGCCGCCTCCGCAAGCTCTTCATTCACCGGAGCATCGAAGATCGCCTGCCACCGCTCCTCAAACTCGGCTTCGTCGCGGACGATCCGATCGTAACTCTCCTCGTAGAACGGCGGCCAGCGCTCTTCGCTCTTCTTGATAATCGCCTTCCCCACCCGGGTCTTCGCCTTTTCGACGATATCGCTAAGCTCGTAGGGCCGCCCCGTCGAAGCTTCGTGGACCTTGAACATCAGCTCCGTACGATCGGGAAGGACTCCCAAAATTAGGAGTTCCCACTGACGCCCGTCCGGCTTGAGAAGGGCACGCAAGAGGTTCCGCCGCTCGAACTCATCGAGCGGGCGGCGATGGCGAAAGGTGACGTAGTAGGTCACATCGTCCGCCCGCCAATGCGGCAGCCGTCCCCGCCACATTTCGAAGTTCTGCCAACGCACTTCTTATTTTGGGTTTTATGTTTTGGGTTTTGGGTTGCCGGACGACCTAATGGGCCGCCAATGCCTCTTCAACCGTACTTTTCACCGCAAAGACGCCTTCCGCTGAGTACTCGCCGCAGGCACCGCCACCTTCGTTCACTTCCAACTCCACCGTCGAACGGTCGAAGCGGTAGACCGGGAAGTAGTAGCGGGCCACCTTCTGCGCCTCGCCCACGATGTAGTGCCCGACGAGAATCCGGCGGAACCCATTGGATTCGTTCGGCCCGGAGCCGTGGACGAGCTGGCCATTGAAGAACACAACGTCCCCCGCCTTCATATGGAGATCCTTCACCTCGTACCCCGGCGGAACCGGCACGGTTTCGCGGGTGAAGGACTTCGCCCGGTCTGAAGTGACAGGGCAGAGGATGTCGATGGTGTGCGTTCCCGGCACCACCTGCAGACACCCGTTCTCCGACGTACAGTCGTCGAGGGCGAGCCAAGCCGCCATGCACGTCCCGGGTTCCACGCGGAGATATCGCTGGTCCTGATGTAAAGCCTGACCGCGAGCACCTGCGGGTTTGAAATACATCATGGTCTGAACGCCGTAGGGCTCCGTACCGAGAAGCTGGGTGAGCGTATTCCGCAACCGCTCATCGAGCATGTAATCGAGGCTGAGCTCGTCGCCGCGATGCATTTGGAGCAGCCGGGGATATTGGCGGAGGGGATCGGGGCTGTCCGCCTCGATCGGCCTTTCCGTCCATCCCTCCCCGCCGGCGGCATGGACGCGCATGAAGTGATCGAGAAACGCCGCCACCTCGTCTGGAGTGAAGAGGCCCCGGGCAACCAGAAAGCCATCTCGTTCATAAGCGTCGACATCGACGATCGGATCGTTCACCTCCCTATTTTGTGCATCTTCTAAGGCGAAGGGAATGTGCGAGGCGGCCGACTCCATGTAAGATTCGGTTATGGTCGTTTTGACCCACGATCCAGTGATCGCCTCGTTCTCCGGAGGACATATGTTCGAAGGACCGGGATATCGGGTTGCGCGAGCAAAGGGTTCCACCAGTTGGCTCGTCATCGTGACCGTCTCTGGGAGAGGCTGGGTCGGCAGCGCCGATGGCGGGGACGACCTGCTCCCGGGAGAGGCCGTGCTCCTCGCCCCCAACCATCCCCATGCCTATCGAACCGCCGAAGGATCGGAGTTCTGGGAGTTACGCTGGGCTCACTTCCATCCCCGTTCGGATTGGGGCCCGATTCTTTCCTGGCGAGACTCCGGCCCCGGTCTTCGACGAACGAAGCTAGAGGCGGAGTTTGAGCCGGTCGTGCAAGCGTTTGAGGCGGTCCGGCTCCACAGTATCCGTTCCGCGGACGTCTATGAAGAACGTCTGGGAATGGCGACCCTTGAATCGGCACTCGTACGCATTCGCCGAGCGGCGGCCGACGAGGAGCCGCACGGCGACCCCCGGCTCCGTAAGGCGGTGGCCTTCGCCTTGCGCCACCTCCAAGACCCGATCGGCCCCGAGGAGATGGCCGCCGCCGCCGCAATCTCTCCGTCCCGTTTGGGCGCTCTTTTCCGCCAAGAAATCGGAGTTTCGCCGCGAGCGTTCATCGAGCGCCAGCGAATCGCCCGCGCCAGGCAACTCCTCGCCATGACGGATCTGCCGGTCAAAGCGATCGCCGCCGAAGTAGGCTTTGCCAGCGAGTTCTATTTCGCCAACCGTTTTCGCCAGGCCACTGGCCTCAGCCCCACCGCCAGCCGCGCATCTGCGCGGCGTCCTTCCCAACCGTGAACTTCGCCAACCGCCTGAAGCCGTCCGCAATAGGAATCGCCATTGGCGCCTGGGTGGGTATTGTTTGCGGACTCGCCTCGGCCGGCTTCCTCTGGAGCCTCGACGAAGCTACGAAGACTCGTCTGAGCCATCCCGAGTTGCTCTACGGATTACCCTTCGTCGGGATCGCTATCGTCTGGGGCTATCGGCGATTCGGAGAGAAGCTCAACACCGACCTTCTTTTGGAGCGGGTTCATGATCCGGAGGGAGAGCTGCCGGTTCGGATGGCGCCGATGGTGCTCGTCGGCACGGTACTGACGCATCTTTTCGGCGGATCGGCGGGGCGAGAAGGGACGGCGTTGCAGCTTGGAGGCTCGCTGGGGCTCGCCGCCGTGATTCCCTTCCGGCTTACGACCGCGCAGAAGCGGCTGACGCTCATGGCTGGCCTCGCGGGCGGCTTTGGTTCCGTGTTCGGCACTCCGCTCGCCGGGGCGGTTTTCGGGATCGAGGTGCTCACGGTGGGGAGTCTTGAGTTCGCGGGCCTAATTCCCTGCCTCACCGCGAGTTTCATCGGCGATTTCGTTTGCCGGGGGACGGGGATCGATCACGGGCAGTACGTGGTCGCCGGCTCCGGGCCCCTCGTTGAGTTGGGCGTCGCCGTCGCGGTGGGTGGGTTTTGCGCCATAGGGGCGCGCGGCTTTGTCTGGGGCACGGAGCATTGGAGCGGGTTGCTGAAGCCGCTGCCTTGGTGGGCGAAGCCGGTTCTGGGTGGGTCGCTGGTTCTTGGCTCGACCTATTTCCTGGGCCAGCGGTACCTGGGCTTGGGTCTCAACCTCATGCCGGAGGCGCTTTCTGCCGCCGGATCGCCGGGTTATGACGCGCCTTTGAAGCTGGTCTTTACGGCGATTACTTTGGGTTCCGGCTTTAAGGGGGGCGAGGTGACCCCGCTTTTCGTCTCTGGCGCCGCCCTCGGATCCTGGGTTGGGCGGGTTGCGGGCGTGCTGCCCGACCGGATGGCCGCCGTCGGCTTCGTGGCGTTGTTCGGCGCGGCGGCCAACGTACCGATTGCAGCGTGCCTGATGGCGATTGAGCGATTCGGCCCGGGGATCGGGCTGGCGGCGGTTGTCGGAGTGAACGTGGCGAACGTGTTAAGTGGGCGGGCGGGAATTTATCGGGCGCAAAAGGTTTCGGGTGAACTCATCGGAACCCCATGCCCCTCCCGGGAAGAGGGTGTATAGGCCTGAGAGATCGGTTAACCCCTGTTCGGGGACAGGGGTAACCGTTTGGATCGATAGGTCACTCGGGATTCCTTTTCGCGTGACCCTGGTTCGCCGATGAATTGGCCGGGCTTCGCAGGCGGGGGCGTGGAAAGGCCAGTCAAGGTGGGCGAACCTCCCTAAACGATATCAACACGATCTCAGTACGTGAGGCGTGCTTATACGAGTAATCCAGTATATTGTCACACGTGCTACCTGTGAGGCATCGGCAATAATTCAGATAACGGTCGGATGTGGAATGAGGCCAACTATATCTTGCAGAATCGGGGCCGAGTCAGAATAATGATGAAGTTTTCTTTCGTTTCGATGATCGCCATCGCTTCGGTCGCCGCCCAGGCGCAGCTCTTCCCGGGCAACCCTGACGGGGACCTCCTGCCCGCCCAGGCCGACCTCCCGCTGACCTGCACCCAAATCCAGGCGGGAACCGCCCAGACCGTCACCGTCCAGCACATCGCCGGCCCTGACAACGCCGCCACGCTCGGACTTCAGAGCACGACCGTCACCGACGTGACGTTCAACGGCGTAGTGATCGGCCAAACCAGGTTCCAGTTCGGCGGCTTCACCGGGAAGGATGGCGGAGCCGATGACTCGCTCATCGGCGCGGTCATCCGCGGCGGCTTCGTGTTCGCCCCGGGCTCCCAGCTCGCGTCGGGCTACGAACTCGCTTGGATCTCGAAGGTGAAGGAATTCGGCGGCGACGAGGACGAGGAGATCGTGGGCTTCGGAGGCACTCCCTTCTTCGAGGACGCCACGATCCCTGGCTTTGCAAAAGGGATCTTCAGCTCCTACGCCGAAGAGATCGACACCACCGTCACCCGGATTGAGATTGAGTCGTCCCTCGTGATATTCAACACTGCATCGCCCAAGGACCTGTCCGTGATCGGCTCTTGCCCCTGGGGCGGCAACCTATCGGGCGGCGGTGTCGCTGCCTTCGCGAACTCCTTCGGCACCGTAACGCCCGGGTTCCTCTCGGTTTTCGCCACCCAGTTCGGGGGCTCCGGCTTCACCGCGACGAGCGGCGGTGGCGGCGGCGGGGCGGGCGGGGTGGTTCCCGAGCCGGCGTCCGTCCTCGCGATGGCGACTGGCTTGGTGGTCTTGGCCCGTCGACGCCGTCGCTGAAAAGTGACGTTTTAGAAAACTTCTCTCGTCGCACGGAGCAAGGACCGAGGCGACGAGAGGACCCGCTCGTAGAGGGAGAGGAGGATGTCGGCTTGGAATAAAAATGCGAAATGGGCTGAACTCCAAAGGAGTTCAGCCCATTTTCTTATTCTTCCGAAAGCTTAAGCCGCGTTGTAAACGGCAACTCGTCGCTTGTTCGTCGGACCCTCGAAGGTCACGATGCCTTCGACGAGGGCGAACAGCGTGAAGTCGCGACCGATTCCGACGCCGGAACCCGGGTGGAACTTGGTGCCGCACTGGCGAACGATGATCGAGCCGGCCTTGGCGACCTGGCCGCCGTAGAGCTTTACGCCGCGGTACTTCGGCTTACTGTCGCGGCCGTTGCGTGAGGATCCTTGACCTTTTTTATGTGCCATTAGCTACCTGCCACCACTTCGGTGATCTTAACGTGGGTCTGCGGCTGGCGGTGACCCCAGCGCTTTCGCTCGTTCTTCTTTGCCTTATAGTTGAAGGCTTCGATCTTCGGGCCCTTGGCCTGACGAACGATCTCGCCGCGAACGATGGCGCCCTTAACGTGGGGCGAGCCGATCGTGCTCTTCGCGCCGTCTACAACGAGAACGACCTCGCCGAGTTCGACGGCCGTTCCGGCCTCGCCCTCGAGCTTATCGACGATAAGGACCGCATCCTTCTCGGCCATATACTGCTTACCGCCGGTTTTTACAATCGCGTACATCTAAATCCGTCTCCGCGCCGACCGACAAAACGGCCACAGGGCGCAAGTTCTAATTATGCCACGGGAGGAGGGGGAAAGGGAATAGGGAAGAAGAAAAAGGGAAATAAGTTGAATCCTTTTTCCTTTTCCTTCTTCCCTTCCTTTACGCCCCGCCCCTCAACCGGCTCACCAGATCGACGATCTCCGGATCCATCCGAGGCAGAGAAGCTCCGAGATGCGAGTCAAGGGCGATGAGGGCCTGCAGCACCCGGGCGAGCAGGGGCGCCGGAGATTCGACATCATGGGGCCGGCGCATGGCCTCGAGCAACGTCACGAGAGGTGAAAGCTCCTGATAGCCCCTCAAACGATCCGCATCGGTTCGCCAACCGTCCGAAGCGACGACCAGCGCCTCCAGCAGGCCTCGCTGTTCGGGGGTCAGCCGTAACGTCATCGAAACGCCGTCGATATCGGATGCGTGGCGGGACAGCCGAAGCATGCCCTCTTCGAAAGCTTCGTCACCGAGAGGCCCGCGGAGGCTGGTCACCAAACGATTGGTACCGTCAGGGCAATCGGGACCTTCAACCCGGTTTCGCCCCCCGCGCTTTGCATCGTAGAGCGCCACGTCCGCCGCTTTAAGCAGCCCTGGCGCATCGGCGCCTTGCGCGGGATAGACGGCGCAGCCAACGCTCACCGTCAGCGGCACTTCCCGTCCCCCGGCGGTCGTAAACGGACGAGAGGCGATCCGATCGCGCAATCGTTCGGCCAAGCCCTTCACCCCGGCCGCCGTGGCGCCCGGGACGAGAACCGTAAACTCTTCCCCGCCATAGCGTGCCGCCAGATCGTATGGCCGTACGGATGACCGCAGCACTTCGGCGACTTGCCGTAGCACCTCGTCGCCCGCATCGTGTCCTTCCTGCTCGTTGAAGTCTCGGAAGTGGTCGACGTCGAGCATGATGCAGCCGAGCGTCTGGCCGTTACGGTCGCACTCCGCGATCCGCCAATGAAGGAATTCTTGCAGCGCCCGGTGATTCGACAACCCGGTGAGAGGATCGTGAGAGGCGAGCCGCTCCAGATTTTCGTAAAGCGAAGCTCCGTTTAACGCCAGCGCCAAATGCTCGGACACCGTGAGGTGAAGCTCGACATCGTCCTCAAACCGGTCATCCCCTTCCCGGCCGACCAGTTCCAACACCCCAAGAAGCCGCCCCGATATCTCGAGCGGAAGCACTCTCACTCCTCCTGGACGGAGGTAGCAGAAACGGCCCTCGATCTCCTGGGTCAGCACGTGCCCCAGCACGCTCGGCACGTCAAACGGCCGTTGAGTCATGGCGACCAGTTCAGCCGCGCAGCCGGGCGCCCCGTCGACCGCCAACCGGGTGAGGGTGGCGCTTCCTTGGCGATTCACCCCAACGCTGGCCGCCAACTCCATCGATTCGTCTTCCGGCAGATGGCGCCAAAGTAAGACCGCCGCCAACTCGGCGGCCGAAGCGATCTCATGAACCGCCGCAACGCAGAGCGGACCGAGATTCTGGTTCATGCTCAAGGCCTTCCCCAGCCGCTTCAGGCCCTGGGCGAGACGCCCACGCCGCTCGCTGCCGTCCTGCGCCGCCTGTTCATGGCTGGCGTCGACGGCAAACAGCCGCCATCCGCCATTTTCTTCCGGGGTGGAAATCACGCGAACCCCGTTATGGCGAGCCGAAGCCGGCCCGTCCGTCAGAACCGGCGCAAAGGGACCCGTGCGAAGATCGATTCCCGCTTTCAGTTCCGCGGTCGCCGCAGCAAGCCCCCAGGACGCCCGGACTTGTCCATCGGAACGGATGATCGCCATTCCGACCACGGTCGGGTCGAGCCCAAAAGCGGTTGCGGGGTCAGCGACATCGACCACCACCCCCGGAGAGAGGACCAGGGGCAACCCCTCGGCTTCTTCTCCTGGCAGGAGAAACCGGGTGTTTCTGGCCCTGTCAGCCGGGGAAACCCCTGGATCGTGGCGGAATTTATTCACAACGCAAAGTTTTTCGGTCGATATGGTTACGGACCGCACGGCTTGAGGCGTACCATCCTAGGGAACGAGGATCAATGAATCGCGGTCTAAAGAATCTTTTAGCTTTCGTAACAATAACGGCAAGTGCCCTACTAGCCGGATGTGGCGGAGGCGGGTCTTCCAATTCTAGCGGAACTGGTGTCCTTTCGGTGACCCTTGAAGGAGACGCTGGTTCTGCCAGCGGTCCCATCGGCACCTCGCACCATCTGGTGGTTTACCGCACGGACGGCACGATAGTCGATGAGAAGACTGTCGACCTATCGTCCGGGTCGAGGCAAGTTAGTTTCAGCCATCTGCCCGCCGGAACCCTACATCTCCACGTTGGTTTGGCCGCCACCACCGGCGGCCTCGAAATCGGCGCCGTCGACACCACCTTCCCTGGCGCCAGCGCCCCGCCCCCCATCGTAGTGACGATGCGCCAGACCGTTTCGACGGTTCAGGTCCTTCCCGCGTCGTCCACCGTGGACGTCGGGGCGACCAAGCAGCTTTTCGCGGCCGCCAAAACGATCGGCGGTAGCTACGTTTACACCGCTTCGTCCTCGTGGACCTGGTCGAGCGATACCCCGGCCTTCGCCACGGTCACGTCGACCGGAACGGTCACCGGTGTGGCGGTGGGCGGATCGACGATTAGCGCGCTCTACGTTCCGAACAGCATCACCGGCAGCACACCGATCAGTGTTACGTCGGACGTTCCCACCCGAAGCAAGTGGACCATCATGGTCTTCCTGAACGCTGCCAACACCCTCTACCCCTACGCGGTTCAGAACATGAACCAGATGGAGAAGATCGCCGGCAACCCGGATGTCCGGTTTGTCGTTCAGTGGAAGCAGGTCGAGGGACTCGACGGAAACGACGATCCGCTCTTCTCCGGTACCCGCCGCTATCTTGCCAGCTACGATTCGGCGAGTCTGAACAGCTCGACGAATACGATCAAATCGAACCTGATCCAGGATCTGGGCGACGGGATCGATATGGGTAGCAGCGACACCCTCGCCAACTTCATCTCTTGGACCAAGTCCAAGTATCCCGCCGACCACTACGCGGTCGTGCTCTGGAATCATGGCGCGGGTTGGAATACGCCGCGGTCCAGGCGGCTCATCTCGCGAGGAATCTCCTACGATGACGAGTCGGGCAACCACATGGACCCATGGGACGTGAATGCCGCCCTCGCCGGCCAACACTTCGACGTTCTGGCCTACGACGCCTGTCTCATGCAGGGCGCCGAGGATCTCCTCGAGATTTCGGATAAAGCCGACTACATCGTTGGCAGCGAAGAGAACACCCCGGGTCCGGGCTATCCGTATCACCTCGTGTTCAAGCCGTTCGTCGATACGCCGGACACGGCCGTTCCCGACCTCGCGAAGAGTCTGGTGACCGAGTATCAAACGTACTACGCCGCCGATCCGACATGGCGGACGCAGCAGCTCCACCAGAGCGTATTGGACACGTCCAAGGTGGTGGCCTTCCGAAACGCGCTCGATACGCTGGGCTCCGCCCTCGTAACGAACGCCAGCACAGTAGGCCCGTTGATGACCAGCATCCGTTCGGCCTGCACCCGCATCGCGCCCGGCGACGGCTACACCTACTACGACCTCGATCAGGTGAGCCAGCAGATCGCGGCCCAAACGACGGGAACTCCGGTGACCGCCGCCAACGCGCTCCGATCGGCAATTGCCGATATGACGGTCCTCTCGCAAGGCAACTCGCATGGACTGTTCATGAAGGGCGTCTCCATCGAGTTCGGCCGCTCCGGGCCGATCAATGGAACGTACGGTTCGCTGTACAGCAATCTCAAGCTGGCGAATCTGACGCACTGGGACGAATTCCTGTCGAACCCGACGGCGAATCCGTAGGTAGGACATTAGGGAGCAAGGAAATGAGGGAGTTAGGAACCACTAGCCTAACTCCCTAACTCCCTAACTCCCTAACTCCCTAACGAAGTACCCTTTCCCCCATGTCCCTCGTTAAGAACTCCGATCTGGATGGGTTTCGGGTCGAATTGCGGCGGAACTTACGTCCGATCGACCATCGGGGATTTGAGAAGCTTCGCGACCAGGTAGTCAAAGCCCTGGATGCGGACGGACGGATCGTCGTTCAGAAGGCTCGACGCACGGAGAAGCCAGATGCGCTCCTCGAAGTGGTCTGCGCCTGGACCGGTATCGATCCCGAGCCTCGCGCCGCGGCGGCCGCCCTTCGCGAGATTTGGCCTTTCGTAAATACGCCGCGGGAAGAAGAGCGGCACTACGCCGAACCACGCGACGAAACCGTTGTGCTGCTCTCGGCGATGAAAGTCGAGGAGCGATATGCGACGGTAAGGGTCCTGATCGTCCCATAAGAAACCCGGGCCCAAAATCGCAGTCCGAAAACGGGTGAACGAGCGTTTCTCGAAGTTTGCCCGCGGGGCCTCCGTCGCAACCGGTTCGGCGGCCGCATTCTGCATCGCAGTACTGGTCATTGTCGCCTGGGCGATCACCGGGCCGATGTTCCACTTCTCCGACACTTGGCAACTTGTGATCAACACCGGAACCACCATCGTGACGTTCCTGATGGTGTTCCTGATCCAAAACGCGCAGAACCGGGACGCAAAGGCGATTCACCTGAAAATCGACGAGTTGATCCTCGCCACCAAAGGGGCGCGGAACAAGATGATCGACCTCGATCGGCTCAACGAGGCTCAACTAAAGCAGCTTCAATCGGAGTTCGACCGGATCTGCTCCAACGCGCAGGATCCCTGTGACGAAGATATCAAGGACTCGGGTCATCCGGCCGGAAGTCTGGAAGCCGGTAAAGCCCGCAACGAAAATACTACGTACGCGTAGTATAATTCGGAAGTAAGCCCTTGGCCATCGCGCAAGCCCTCCCTCGCCCCGCGTCCCCTGACGACGTCAATTTCAAGTATCGCTGGCTCATTCTGGTCGGCCTCATTACGGCTGCGATCATGGAGGTGCTTGACACCACCATCATCAACGTCGCCCTGCCCCAGATGGCGGGCAACCTCGGCGCAACCGCGACGGAAGTCGCTTGGGTCTCGACCGGCTACATCCTGTCGAACGTCGTCGTCCTCCCGATGACCGCGTTCCTCACCGGGCTTCTCGGCCGGCGGAACTACCTTTCGGCGTCGATCATCATCTTCATCGTCGCCTCCTTCCTATGTGGCATCAGCCATTCGCTGATCGAACTCGTCATTTGGCGCGTTCTCCAAGGAGCGGGCGGCGCGGCCTTGCTCTCGACCGCCCAAGCGACAATCCGGCAGATCTTTCCCAAGGAGCAGCAGGGCCTCGTTCAGTCGATTTTCCTCCTCGGCGTGATCGTAGCCCCCACCCTTGGCCCAACGCTCGGCGGATGGATCACCGACAACTACACCTGGAACTGGTGCTTCTTCATCAACGTGCCGATCGGCATCGTCTCGTTCTTCCTGGTCTCGAACTTTCTCATCGACCCGCCCGGAATGCGTACCGGGCCAGGCAAAGTCGACTTCCTCGGCATCGGTCTCCTGGCCGTAGGACTTGCTTCCCTGCAGTACGTCCTTGAAGAGGGCAATCAGGACGACTGGTTCCAAGATCCGACGATCTTGAAGCTGGCGATTATCGCCGCCGTTTGCTTAACGACGATGTTGTGGTGGGAGCTGTCTCCCAAAAACAGTTCGCCGGTCGTCGATTTCCGTGTCTTGAAGAACCGCGACCTTTCGGCCTCGATCTTCCTCTTCATCGCCCTCGGTTTCGGCCTTTACGGCGGCGTCTTCATCTTCCCGTTGTTCTCGCAAAGCATCCTCGGATTCACCCCGACCGAGACTGGTCTGGCGTTTATGCCGGGCGGCATCTGTACCGCCATTACCGCGCTTTTCTGCGGCGCGATGCTAAACGGACCGAAGGCACGCATCGACCCGAGAATCTTGATCTTCCTCGGCGTGGTCTTGTTCGTTTTCTCGATGTGGGACCTCGGTCACCTATCCGTTGCGTCTGGCTACGACGACGTGAGGGTTCCCCTCATGATCCGAGGCCTCGCTCTCGGCTTCCTCTTTGCCCCCATCAATAACGTCGCCTACGGAAACATCGATCCCCGAATCGCCCAGCAAGCATCCGGTCTAATCAACCTGGCCCGGCAGCTCGGCGGCTCCTTCGGCATCGCCGTCCTCGGCACGTATCTCACCAACCGAACCCACACCCGCCGCGCGGGCCTTGTCGACCATCTTTATGCCGGCAACCCCATTCTTGAAGCTCGCCTCAACGCCCTCACCCAAGGCTTCCAAGCGAAGGGCATGAACGCGGACGACGCGAGGCATGCCGCTCAAGCGGCGCTGGATGGCATGGTGAACCGGCAGAGCGCGATGCTGGCCTACAACGATTGCTGGATGCTCATCCTCATCGCCTTCATCGCCGCCTCGCCGGCGATCCTGTTGCTGAGAAAGCCGAAGGCAAAAGCGGCCCCGGTCGATGCGCACTAAGGGGTTACAGTCCCTGTAACCCTTCTTCCACCGTCGGCGCTCGGCTGATCACGAACTTCACGTCCCCGTACCCTTCCTTCAACAAACGGGCGGCCAATTCCTGGCCGTCCTTTGCTTGCATCTGAAGCCCTTCCGGCGTTTCCCTGATCGAAACCTCGAACGGAGAGACCAATGCCCGCACCCCGGCTTGGCGCTCCGTGGTCACCGTCAACTCGTGCGGCGGCCCGAGGCGGCGGAGGGCCTCTACGGCGCCTGCAAACACCACGCGATGGTCGCGCAGGACCACGACCACGTCGCAGTGCGCCGCCGTCTCCGGCCGGTCGGTCACGATGAGCGCCGCCCGGCCGCGGCTACGAAGCTCCCCGAGCGTCTCCCAAGCGCGGGCGTGGCTCCATGGGTCGAGCCGGTCCAGTTCGCCATCGATCGCGAGCAGTGAGGCGTTCGAGAGCAATGGCGACAACAGATCCACCGCCGCCCGATGGCCGGGAGCCAGGTCGGTGATCGGCTCATTCCGGACCTCCCAAAGGCCCAGAGCAACCAAAAGATCGTTCGCCTTCGGATGCCCCGTCGCCTTCGCCACGGATGCGACCCGCGCCCGCCGACCCAGGCCATCCCCCGCGACGACCACATCGGCCGCCGTCGTCGTCCGCCCCCTCGTCGGCTTATCGCGCCCCACGCAGACGCGGAGCAACGCGCTCTTCCCTGACCTCGCCGGCCCCATAATCGCCACCGCCTGCCCTGCGCGCACGCTCAGCGTCAGCGTAGCCCCATCGCCCCGGAGGGCAACGCCGTCGAGGGTCAGGAGTTCCATGGGAATGTGGTTTGTGGGCTGTGGATTGTGGTTTGAGAGCAGATGTCGGAGCGCAGACCCTCAAACAACAATCCACAACCCACAATCCACATCATCGCGCCGGAAGAACCAGAAGCTCTTTGGGCGACGCCGTAAGAATGTCGACGCCGGTCTCCGTTACCACCACGTCGTCCTCGATCCGCACCCCACCGAAACCGGGGATATAAACGCCGGGTTCAACCGTCCAGATTTGGCCGGGCGCAAGGACGTCTTCGCTGGTGGCGTTCATCCGGCCGGTATCATGCACCACTCGGCCGAGTCCATGACCCAACCCGTGGCCGAAGTACTGGGCAAGGCCCTTCTCGTCCAGGATTCGGCGAGCGAGCGCGTCCACTTCGCTGGCCTTCACGCCCGGCTTCATGAAATCGATCGCCGCCATCTCGGCGAGAAGGACTTGGCCGTAGATCTCGCGGTGGCGGTCGGTCGCCTCGCCCACCACGACGGTCCGGGTGAGGTCCGAGTTATAGCCGTCGACGTTCGCGCCGAAATCCATCGTCAAGAAGTCGCCGGTCTCCAATGGCTTATCGCTCGCCTTGCCGTGCGGACGCGCGCTTCGCTCGCCGCTCACCACAATCGGCTCGAAGGCGATCCCTGCCCCGGCGCGACGGAGATAGAACTCGAGTTCGATCTGGAGATCGTATTCGGTAAGACCCGGCCGGATCAGACGCGTCAGGTGACCAAAGCAGGCGTCGGCAATGGCGCAAGCCTTTCGGATCGTCGCCACCTCTTCGGGGGTCTTGATCATCCGGAGCTGGCCAAACAGATCCGGAGCCGGGGTGAGCGTCACGTGGGACATCTTCGCGGCCATGTTCTCGTAGGCCGCGTAGGTCGTCGTCGCGGCCTCAAAACCAAGCTGCGAAACGCCCATCTTGCGGGCCTGCTCGCCCACGAAAGTGTCGCCGTTGACCGGCGAAGCAAAACTCTCCAGCGGGAACCCGGAAACCTGCTCTTCCGCTTGGATCGTGTACCGGCTATCCGTCACGAAGAGCGTATCCGACTGGGTTACGATCACCCGGGCGAACGTACCGGTGAAACCGGTGAGCCAAGCGATGTTGGTGGGGTCGGAAACAAGAAGACCGTCCACGCCCTTTTGGGCCATGGCGTCGCGCAGTCGATCGAGAGGGGGGTTCATACGGATTCCTGGGTGAGGCCGAGGAGAGCGCGGAGGGCCAACACGTAGCCCTTTCCGCCAAAGCCGACAATCTGGCCAACCGTGATCGGCGCGATCACCGAGTGGCGGCGAAACTCTTCGCGGGCGTGAACGTTGCTAAGATGCACCTCGATCACCGGAAGGCGAACCGACATGAGGGCGTCGCGAAGCGAGATCGAATAGTGGGTCAGCCCGCCCGGATTAATCACGATGCCGTCCGCCCAGCGGCGATGCTCCTGAATCGTATCGATCAAGATCCCTTCGCTGTTGGACTGGAGAATCCGGACGTCGATGCCCATCTCGCGAGAAGCCGCGCGGATATCCTCATCGACCGCATCGAGCGGCTTCTTGCCATAGACGTCGGGCTCGCGAAAGCCCGTAAGGTTGAGGTTCGGGCCGTGCAGCACGAGCACCTTCAGGACGTAATCGCTCATTCAACGGTCTCCAACGGTTCGGCGTCTTCGGGCAGCAAGTGCGGAATCCCGTCGATCACCGGAAAGGCATGATTCCCCACGGTGCAAATAAGCCGCTCGCCTCGAACCTCAAAGGGAGGGCCATCGGGATGCAAGGGACACCGCAAGATTTCAAGCAACTCAGGGTCGATCACGCCGCGAAGAGACTACCCCTAGGCCAGAACCCCTCGCCCCTCTGGGGGAGAGGGGCAGGGGTGAGGGGCGACAACCTACCGAACCTCGCCCTGTCAAGCGGAAGGAACGACCAACTCGGCATAACTCCGCAGCCGCTCGTCGTCTGGGAACGCCACAACCAAATCCCGCAACGCCCTTCGCTCGATCTCCCGCCAAGGATAAGGGGGCTCGAACGGCAACCGGCCTGCCGCCGATAGATGCAAGGAGGCCTCCGCCCGCATCCGACTCCCTTCCAGCAACGACCAGGCCGCCAAGTAGTGCAGCATCGCCACCGGCCGCTGCCGGAGGGCCTCGTCGATCCACCGGCTCGCCTCTCCACGGACACCAATCTCCAAAAGAAGCACCGCGACTTCGATAAGGGCCTCCGGCTTATCCTTCAGCGGCGCCACCAATGGATTCGGTTCGCGCCCCTGATTCGGTGATTGCGCAAGGAACGCCTCGGCCCGAAGCGCCGGCTCCATTGGCGCCAGATAGTGCGCGTTCGGAAGTTCCGGACTCTCCTCCTCAACCCCGGCGAGACGACGCGCCATTGCCTTTGCCCACCAGGTGAGCGGATCGTCGGCGTTGTACAGCAGCGCGTTCTCCAGAAGTTCGTCCGCTTCGCGGAACTCCCCGACGGCCAGCGCCCGATGCCCGAGTTCTAGGAAGGCCACTGCTCGGTGGGTGGGGGAGAAGGTGAGGCGGCGGAGACCCTTTTCGTCCAACGACGCAACCTCGGGATCGCCGACCCCAGCGGGGGCCTCCGCGCCGGGCAGGAAAGGCTCAGGCGGAGCTTGCATCTTCTTCACCTCTCCACGAAAACGATCCTTCCGGTCGGCGTCCTGAATGGCGATCGCCACCGGTGCTGCGGGAAGATCGTCCAAGGGGATCGTCAAGACATGCTCGGGATAAAGATCGGCGGGAGCTTCGACGGTCTGCCCGTCGGCGAGGCCGAGGAGGATCCGAGCGCCCGCGATCGGTTCGGTCGCCTGAACTTGAATCTGGGTCTCGTCAACGAAGGCCACGACGTCGTTCGCCACCAACGGCAGCCCTTCAACCCCCGAGAACGGGGTGAGGACGGCTTTCCAAACATCGACCTGACGCGGACCGAGGGTGGCCATTTCAGAGAAGCGCGACCGCACCACCCGTCCGTTCAGGAATTGGCCGTGCTCCAGCTCCTCCGAATGAACCCTTAACCCCGCTTTCCGGTGGGGTGACCAAGCAACTTCCTCATCAACCGCCACCCACCCGAGATGGAACGCCAGTCCGCCGTTGTATGGCACGGGCCGGAGCGTACGGTTCATGACCCTGGCCTCCAGAACCAGTTCCGCCCGTTCGTCGGGGAGCTCGATCCGTAAATGGAAAGACAGCCCTGTACCGCCGGAAGTCTCCGCGATCCAAACGGCTTCCGGCGGCTCTTCGACTTGAAAATCGACGGGGCCGAAATCATTGAGCCGATCCGTTCCGTCGACCTGAAGCGACATCCCGGCGTAATGCATAGAGACTCCGCGCCTTCCGCCCGCCGTACCGAGGAGGGTTGGGGCGTGCATGATCTCCGTCGAAGTTCGCTTATCAAAGATCGAAAGAATTCTTCCCCCCACCTCAGGCAGAATGGTCACGCGCAGATAGGCATTCTCCAGAATGACCGTTTGGAAGCTGCGAAGCTCCTTTTGACCGGTCGTTTTGAGGCTCGGATAGGGGGAGGCCGGCGCGACCACCTCGAGCAAATCGATCTCAAGATCGACCGAATCTTCGAAGGCGTCGGTGGGCATAAGCTAAAATGAACCCTATGGGACGCGGTTCTGGCTTCGTTAAGTTCCTCGTCGTCCCTGTGGCGGTCGCGGCGCTGGGCTTTTTCGTCGTCGGCCCGTACCTGGGACGAAGCCCCAAGCTGACAAAAATGGTGCGCGAAAAAGCCGCCCAGTTCGTTCCTGGCGTGACCCAGACCCCGAACACTCCGGAGCCCCCCGCGGGTCAGGATCACGCCGAAACGACGCCGTCCTCCCAAGTCTCGGTGGACGTTCGGCCGCTTCCCGACAGCGCGCCCGCCGAAACGCCGCGCCGCCGGCGAAGACACTCGAACTAAAATCCGAAAAAGTCGCGGGCCGTCGCCGTGGTCTGGGCCGCCACCTCTTCAAACGGTCGCCCCAACGCCGTTGCCAACCCTTCTGCGACCTCCCGCACATGCGCCGGTCGATTCGGCTTCCCCCGGTACGGCACCGGACTCATATACGGCGCGTCCGTCTCCACCACAAGACTTTCAAACGGTAAGCCCCTAAGTACTTCCCTCAGCTCGTCGCCCTTCCTGTACGTGACCGGACCATCGACCCCAAACTTCGCCCCCAAAGCCACCGCACGGGCACCCTCCTCGGCGTTGCCGGCAAAGCAATGGAACAGATAAGGATGCGGCGGTCTTTTCTCTAGAACATCCAACAGGTCCGAATACGCCTCCCGCGCATGAAAGACCACCGGTTTCCCAAGGTCCGCCGCAAGATCCAGCCCGTCGCGCAAGGCTTCGAACTGGACCGTCCGCTCTGCATAGTCCCAGTGGTAGTCCAGCCCAATCTCGCCCAGCGCCAGCACCCGCGGATGGCTCATCAGGTCTCGCAAACGGCCAAGGCTCGATCGATCGTAGTCAGCGGTGTAGTTCGGATGCCATCCCACGATCGCCCACACCTCCGCATGCGACTCCGCCATCACGATAGCCCTCTCCCAATCTTCTGGCGAAGTTCCGACCACGATCATCCGCTCTACTCCCACCGCCAAAGCGGCCTCGATCTCCGACCGGGGATCGGGAAAGGCTTTGGCGTCGTTGAGATGGCAATGGGTGTCGATTAAAGGGGAAAAGGTCATTGGGCTTTGGGGCATTGGGCCGGAGGACAAGCCTATAGTGTCCCTCACAAACTGCACGCCCAACGACCTTAAGACCGAAGATCCCCGACGACCCTACGCCCAAAGACCCAAAGACCCTCTCGCCACACGGTAAGGTATCCCCCATGTCGCAGAAGATCCGCGTCGTCCTCGCCGATGACGAGTCCTCGTACCGTAAGGCCCTCGAAAAGACCCTCCAGTTGATGGGCGAGTGCGACCTGATCGCTGTTTGTAAAGATGGTCAAGAGGCCCTCGACGCCTGTCTGGCCGACCCGCCCGATGTGCTCCTCACCGACATCAACATGCCCGGACTCTCCGGCATCGAGGTGACCCGCAAGCTTCTCAAAAAGGAGAAGAGCGTCAACGTCGTGATCCTCACGGTGAAGGAAGACGACGACACGGTCTACGAAGCCTTCCGCGCCGGCGCCCTCGGCTACCTGCTGAAGACCAGCACTCCCCAGGATGTCGTCGAAGCGATCCGCCTCGCCGAGCGCGGTGAAGCCAAGATCACCCCGCGCATCGCCACCAAGGTTCTCGAAGACTTCCGCCGCGCCCGCGACGAAGACGAGATCGACGACTCCGAAATGTACGTCCTCTCGGAACGAGAAAGCGAAATCCTCGACCTCGTCGCCCAGGGCATGCGTAACAAGGACATCGCCGCTCACCTCTCCATCGCAGAGAAGACGGTGAAGAACCACGTCAGCAACATCCTCAAGGCCCTCCAAGTGAACAGCCGAACCGAAGCCGCCATGAAAGCGGTCAAGGCGAAGATGTCCGAGAAGTCGTAAGTATCCGGGCCGTTTCGGGATGCGTTCCTGCGACGGCCATTTTCGCGACAGTGCGGAAGTTTCAATTTTTTTATCGAAACCCGGTAGTTCGTACCGGGCCACTGGGCGGAAAACGCGTGTAGCATCCTCGTTGATCCAGGGATCAACGAACAATGTTGTTATTTCGCCCAACTCCCTTCCTTATCCTCTCCGCCCTGGCTATTCCCGCATGTGCGAGCGCAAGCGGTATCCGGGTTGCCTATCTCCAGAGTGATAGCGGTTCCTATTCCACGAACACCCTAACCGACCTGCTGACCGGTGACTCGCGTTTCGACCTTCCAAACTCCGCGACGTTCAACGGTCCGTTCGACTTCTCGTACATTCTTGCGAACTACGACGTCGTCCTAGCTTCTGCAAACTACAGCCCATACTTCAACGGTGATCAACTCGCCGACTACATCGATGCCGGTGGCAAGGTCGTTTCCGCCACTTTCGTGGGCCAACATAACATCGGTGGACGCTTCGAAAACGAGGGCGGGTATGACCCTCTTGCCGGAAACGACATTCACGCTTACGCCAGCGTTTCGCTCGGCGTCTATAACGCGAGCCACCCGATCATGCAGGGTGTGAGCGCCCTGTCTTCGTCTCAGTACAACGGAGACTACACCGCGGTCGCGAGCGGCGCCACTCTGGTTGCCTCGTGGAACAATGGTAAGCCTCTCGTCGCCGTAAATGCCGCTAAAAACGTCGTCGGAGTGACGCTTTTCCCCGATGTTTCCTACTTCGGCCATGCTTCGGGCGACTACCGGCCACTGTTCGCGAACTCGCTCTCCTACGCAGTCAACCCAGTTCCAGAGCCTGCCTCCATAGCCGCCCTCGGACTCGGCGTCGCCGCCCTGGTCGGCAAACGACGCAAGAAAGCCTAGCTGTCGATGTTCTTAGCGCGGGCGATCCTGCCCGCGCTAGGAAGTTTTCAAGCCGTCGCCGTTCGCCGTTCCGGCAAGAACTCGCCGATCAGCGCGCCTGCCACCACAAGCCCTCCGCCGACGCCGCCCCAAACACCCAGCTTCTCCCCGGCCATCACCCCAAACAACGCGGCAAACACCGGCTCCAGCGCATAGATCAGCGTCGCCCGCCCCGGCGATACCGTCCGTTGGGCATAGTTCATCGCCCAATAGCCGCCTGCCGTCGCAATCAGCCCGAGACCGCCCGCGAGCGCCAAAGCGGTCGTGGTGAAGTGCATCGGCTCGTTCGCCACCCCACTCAAAGCCAATAACGCCACCCCCGCTAGCTGCACCGCGGTAATCGGCAACGGATCGCCCGAAGCGGCAAACCGCCCCACCAAGACGATCTGCAAAGCACTCGCCAACGCGCCGACCAGCATCAGCACCTCGCCCAGACCAACCCGGATCGAGAGTTCGCCGTCCGAAGCCAACGTCGCCAGCCCGACGAACGCAATGATCGCCCCCAGGATCACGCCCAGCGTCGGTCGGCGCCCCGTCAGCGGCCCTTGAAGCAGCGGCACCAACGGAACGTAAAGCGCGGTGATAAAGGCCGCCCGGGCGCTCTCCACCGTCTTCAGACCGATCGTCTGGGTCACCAGTGCGATTGTCGTTACGACCGCGATCAGCACCGCGCCTTGAATCTCCGACGCGGTCGGCCGCCGCCGGACAAACGCGCCGATCACCACTGCGCCGATCGCGAAACGCATAAAGACGAGCGTAAATGGCCCGATCCCCGCGAGCGCCGTGCGGGTTGCCAGGAAGGTCCCGCCCCAGATCGCCGCCGCGAGAAGCAGAAGAAGCTCCGGAAGCCGCTTTCTCATGCCTCCTCCTTCACCACCGCCAATACGATGTTGGTGACCGTCCGCAGTACCGGCGGTTGGCTTCGCAATGCGATCAAAAGCTGCTGGAGATCCTTTGGGTTAGCGCATCGAACGGTAAGGAAGAAACTGTCCTCCCCGTCGACGTCGTAACAGCCCTCGATCCGAGGCTCCTCGGTCACAAACCGCTCGAACGTCTGATCTCCGTCCGCCGAAGGCCGGGTCACCACCCGCACGACCGCCCGCAGCCCCGCGTCCGCCACCACCGCCCGGTAGCCGAGGATCGTGCCCGCCTCCTCCATCTTCCGAATCCGCGCCAAAACCGCCGGACCCGTGAGGCCAACTTCCCGGCCGATGGCCGCATGGGGCGTACGGGCATCCCGACGCAAGGCGTTCAAGATAGCCTGATCGATCGCGTCGGAAGTCACCCTCAGAACCTACCGCTCCCCGCCCTCAATCCGCAACGAACCGGACCGAATACGAATGGATCCATAGCAGAACCTACGAATTAAGGCAGATTCGTTGGCAAGAAGACTCATTCAGCCAATCTGAATCCTGAACATCTATTCATGAACGAGTATTCATGCGTTAAGCGCCGACGCCTCCTCACGAGACCCGTAACTTTGTCTATCGCTTCCGCCTTTCTGAGGTGGCGGCAAGGCCCAAAGAAGGAGTTTCCCCATGCAATCCAAGATTCGAAACATTGCCCTCATCGCCCTCGCGAGCGTCGCCGCCCCGGCGATCCTCCTCGGCACGTCCCACGCGTCCGACCACGCCGACACTCCCGACATCGCCAGCAACCCAGGGACCGACATCACTGATGTCCACCTCTTCCCCAGTCCCAACAGCCCGGATCGGGTCGTACTCGCGATGTCCGTTCACCCCCTCATCGCCCCGGGTTCCGGGACGACCACCGCGTTCGACCCGAACGTGCTCTATCAATTCAAAATCGACAACTCCGGCGACGGCGTCGAGGACCTCGTCATCCAGGCCCGCTTCTCCGGCAGCGACCCGGCCACCCAGAAGGTGATGATCTCCGGGCCGACGAAGCCGCACATGACCGGCAGCCTCAGCAAGCAGGTGAACATGTATCCGGTGAAGGGCACGATCAACGCCGGCTTCTCGCCCGCAAAGGAGATCAACGTCTTCGCCGGTGGCCGGGAAGATGCCTTCTTCTTCGACCTCGAGCAGTTCTTCAACATCTTCCCGGATCGCGCCACCCCCCTCGGCGGCCCCGCGCCCGGCAGCCCAAATCAGCCGCAACAGACGACTTGGCGCGCTCAGGGCGTCGCCCAGGACTTTCTCTCGACCGGCCAGTACAACGTGCTGTCGATCGTCGTCGAAGTCCCGCGAAATCTTTTGACTGGCCGAAACGTGCGCAACCCCCGCGGACCGGGATCCAAGGTCATCGGCGTCTGGTGCACCACCAGCGTTCCCACCGGCAATATCTGGCGCCAAATGGACCGGCTCGCCCGCCCCGCGATCAACGAGCTCTTCGCCACCGTCGCCAACGACCAGCACAAACAGAACGACGAGATCAGCCCCAGCCAAGATAAGGCCTATCTGAAGCCGGAGATCAATAACTTCATTGTCAACGTGGCCGGCCGTTCGCAAGCCATCGCGAACGTCGTCACCGCCGTAACCGTGCCGGATGTCCTCAAAGCCGACCTCAGCAGCTTTGACCAGGCCTCCTATCTCGGCTACGAGACCGGTGGCGCCACCGGCGGTAAGTTCGGCGGCCGGGCTCTTGGGAACGATGTGATCGACATCTCCCTCGGCATCGTCTTCGGCAATGTCATCCCCTCGCTCGGCCTGGCACCGGACGACGGCAACGAGATCCCGTCCCTCGTCTCGGACCACGTGGACGCCAGCGGAAAGCACTTCCTCTCGACGTTCCCGTACCTGGGCAACCCCCGCTAAGGCCATGAAGACCTCGCTTGCCCTCACGACCCTTGCCGCCGGCGTCACCATCGCCGGCGGATGGGTCCTGGTCGCCTCCCTCACGACCAAAGCCAGCGCGTCCGCCATCGTCCTCGAACCCGTCGTCCACGCTCCATACGATGCGGCCAAGATCGACTGCGAGATCGCCCATCACGAGATGGTCGTCAGAAAGGACCCGGGCGGCGCGATTGGCTGGGGAATGCTCAGTGGCGCCTACCTTGCCCGCAGCCGGGAATCGGACTCCGACCAGTTCGCCTGGAAAGCCGAAGCCGCCGCCCAGGAGTCTCTGGACCTCCGCACCCACCGCAACCAAGCGGCCTGGCTCAAAGTCATCCAGAGTCTGCTGGAGCAGCACCGCTTCCAGGATTCTCTGGTCAAGACAGAAGAAGGCCTGAAGATCTATCCCGGCGACGAGGCCCTCCTGCGTGAGAAGGCGGACATCCTGGTCGAGATCGGCCAGCTCGAAGCCGCCGAAAAGCTGCTGAAATCGATGCCCGTAAAACACGACGGCGCCGACGCCGCGCCGATCCTTGCCCGTATCGCCTCGATCCGAGGACAGCACGAGAAGTCGATCCAGCTTTACCGCCAGACAATGCGGTTCCTCTCCTCCAACATGTCCGTCCCCCAGTCAGGCCTTGCCTGGTACGTGACGAAAATCGCGACGGAGCAGGAGTCGATGGGCGACCTGGAGGCCGCGCAGAAGTCATTCGACGAATCGCTGAAGATGTATCCCCGAAGCTACAAAGCGTGGCTGGGTGAAGCACGGCTGGCGATGAAACGAAAGGACTACGACGCGGTCATAAAGGCCTGCGACGAAGTCCAAAAGATCGCCAATTCCCTGGACGCCGTCGCCATGCGGGCGGACGCGAACCTAGTGTTGGGGCGTAAAGAGGCGGCCCGACGAGACTACGCGGAGGTCAAGGCAATGTACGAGGCCGAAATCAAAACCTTCGACGGCCTCGGCAAAGGCGGCCCCCTTCACGTTAAGCCGATCGATCGCCAGTTCGCTTCCTTCGCCGCCTCTCACCGCATGTATGAAGCGGAAGCGCTTCCCGCCGCCAAGCGTGACTTCGCCAACCGACCGGACGAAATCGCCCAGAAGAATCTAATTTCACTAACAAAGTAGAGGGGGAGGAGGAAGTCAATGATGCCTTTCAACCAACCCCACCTACTTTCAAGCCGTCGCCCAGCAATACCTGGGAGACGGAGCGTTGAGTTGCCGCCCCGAAGACTCAGGCCGAGACGTTGGGAGCTGGACGACCGACCCGGTCACCATCGCCACGAGCGTCGACGGCGGACTCGGGAATAGGCGGCAACAAGTAGACTCTCTTCCGTGCAACAGCTGCCCAAATTCTTGGCGCTTCTTCTGTTGCTCGCCACGTCCTTCCTTCAGGGCGTACCGCGTACGGCGGCCGGGACCCAGTGTCCGACGGCCCCGGTTCAAACGGTGAAAGTCGCGGTCAAGGACTGCTGCAATCGCACCGTGATGAAGAAAGTTGCCCCTAAACCGGGCAGCAAGTACTTCCTCCAGTGCCGTTGCGCCGAGAAGAAAGCCGCCCACGAAGTGGCCTCTTCCGGCACCCGCCTTGAGCTCTTCACCACCGAAGTCCCGGCCCTAGCGACGCCGGCAGCGCTCCCGCGACTCTTCCAACGCCATCGACTGACGGAGACGGTTCTCCACGTGGCGAGCCCACCCCGGCTACGCCCTCCCTTACCGGTCTGAGCGATCTCGATATCGACGCTTAACGCACGGCCCCGTCGTGCCTGACCGACCCCTCGGAGGGCCTAACCATGTCTCGAAGAAACGCATTTACGCTGATCGAACTGCTCGTCGTCATCGCCATCATCGCGATCCTCGCCGCCATCCTGTTCCCCGTCTTCGCCCAGGCCAAGCTCGCCGCGAAGAAGACGGCCGACCTCTCAAATCTCAAGCAGATCGGAACGATGATCATGCTCTACGGGAACGACAACGACGACGCCTTCCCCCTCACCTCCTTCCCCGCCAAGGGAAACTCCTGGCCCCTCCAGTGCCAGCCCTACATCAAGAACTGGGACATCTTCCGCTCCCCCGGCGACGCAAGCAGCTTGTGGCCGCAGGCGGGCACGAAACCGCCCCAACTCGACACCCCCGCCGCCGACCCCCGCTGGGGTTTCCGCTGGACCAGCTACCTCCTGAGCGCCTTCATGAGCGGAGCCTTCACGGACACGGACGGCTCCACCGGCAAGTACAGCGTACAGTCCTCCTTGGCTGCCCCCGCCAACGTGATCTACATCGCGCTGGCAAAAGACGACGCCGCGCCGCGAGACCACTTCCACGGTTTCTATTGGGGCTCCCCCAGCGAGCAGGTCAGCGGGTATATGCAGAACCTGACTTGGGATAACTCCAAGGGAATCACGAAGGAGATCAAACTCGAAGCCTTCTCCGGCGGAACCAACTACGCCTACGCCGACGGCCACGCGAAGTTTGGAAAGTGGTCGCAACTCTGGTGGCGGGACATCCCGAGGGGAATCTACGCAGGGAGTTTCGACCCGAGGAATACGGGAAGAAGCTAGCGGATCTCCCCCTCTCCAAGTGGTTCGTCTTGGAGAGGGGGCCGGGGGGGAGAGGTTCCGGGCGGTCCTAATTTGGCACGTCGCTTCAATCTGCGCCACCCTCGTCTGGGACCTTACTTTGAAGGTCCGCCAAGACTATCCACGATTGCACCTCGGTATGCATGGTCCTTTTCGGCAAGGACCAATCGGGAGTGAGGCAAATCGAGGTTGAGATATGCCTCTGCATAGTTAGGGCCGCCTTCGTCATTAAAGAAGATCTTTAAGTTGACGGGGCCGAGCTCAGGATTACGAGGATCGCCCTTTAGAGAAACCGCACCAACCTCCAAGTACTTGGTCATTTTGGGCACGGACTTTTTCGTTCCGTATTCTTTGGCCAAGGCGGCAAGGAAGCCGTCGCTTCTAGCCCCTGCCGACATGAACAGGCCGAAGTCGCGGTACACCGGGGTTGGCATGCGGGGTTCCGGGAGACGTTCCCATTTGTCGTTAGCACCCCAAACGAATACGAATCCGACCGGCTTGCCGTGATAGATCCCGGAGGCCTGGATGTAACGAGTCATCTTTCCAACCGCTTCGGCTTTTTTGCCCCTGGCCATGAAAACTAAATCGCGGAAACCGGTCTCCGATTCCGACGTAATCTCCGGCGGCACAAGCAGCACATCCTGCCGATCCATCGGCGTTTGAACATTGACGGTCGACTTGGGTGCTTTGTGGCAACCAACGACCACAGCGGAGCAAACCACTAGGAAGCACGAGGGCTTATAGAGAATCCCCGAACCTCCACGCAGGCGCCGCCCCTCGCTTCAGAACCCCATCCGTCAACGCGGCCCGAATCAGATCAACCGGAATCTGCCCCTCATGCAAGATCGCGTCGTTGTACTGCTTCCGCGTCATCTTCTTCGAGTCCACCAACTCTCGCCCAAGTGCCCGGAATTCTAAGCCGCCCATCAGATAAGCAATCTGATACAAAGGCCCGTAGTCGCCCGAGAATGACCGGCGAACCTCCGCCTCAGCGGTGCTCCGTTCGTGCCCAACCTTGTCGACCAGCATCTCCACACACTGCGGCGGCGTAAGCTTGCCCAGGTGGAATCCCAGCGAGAACTGAACCCGGGCGCACCGATGCATCCGCCAGAAGAGCGCCCCAACTCGCTGCTCCGGCGTGTGCGTGAAGCCGGTATCCCAAAGCAGCATCTCCCAATAGAGCGAATTGCCTTCCCAGAAGAAGGGCGTCCCAAAATCGCCACGGTATGGACGGTAGCGGGAGGCCATGAAGCCTTGCAACTCGTGGCCGGGAATCAACTCGTGAAAGACCGTCGCGCGCGAGAAGTAGGGGTTGTTGCCGCGCATGCTCATGAGCTTCTGCTCTTGGGTCATGGTGTCCGTCGGGTAGCTCACCAGGATGTCTTCGCCGCCGAGGAAGAACGGGCTCTGGAGTTGCCGCTCCGGTGAGAGCATCTCCATCCGCCAGGTCTCTTTCGCCAGCGGCGGGACCGTCACGAGGTCATTCTTCTCCACGTACTCCTCGGCTTCCCGGGCGAGATCTCGGATCAGTTCCGGCTGTTTTCCCGGTTCGACATACATCGTTTTGACCTTCTCCAGGGCCTTCTTCCAATCGTCCCCAAGCCCCATCTCGGCGGAAGCCTTCTTCATCTCCCGCTCGCACCAGGCGTACTCCTTGTCGGCAAGCGCGATCAGCTCCTCGGGCGTGTACGGAATGCGCTCGCCGCGCAACTCGGTCAGTAGCGCTTCCCGTCCGATGGGGAAGCCGATGATCGTCGTTTTGTCGTCCGGCGAGATCCCCACCAGCTTCTCCCGAACAAAGTTGGTGTGCCGGTCGAGCGCCGCCGTCACCGCCGCATAAGGCGCCTTACACCACCAGCCGAACAGCGGGTCATAGCCGTTGTAGAACCCGAACCAGTGGTCCAGCCGGCGGCGAAGATCACCGATCGTTCGCACCGCCCGGTTCGCCGTCGCCCGCGAAATCGCAAGCTCCGTCCCCGCCGGGGCGGCATCGACGCCGTTCGTTACCACCAGCTTCTTGCTTGTTAGCCGGTCGGAGAGATCTTTCGTCGACGCCTCGATCGCCTTCGCCAATGTATCCAACGCCACCGCCGCGTCCTTCGGTACGATCGACTGCACCGTCAACCGCTTCTCCTCAAAAGACCTCAACGCTTCGGCAAAGGGCAGAAGAGGCGCGGTCTGACGGCTGTACTCCGCATCCAAATCCAAACCCCGCACCCGCCGCCGGAGGTCGTCTTCCATCAGTATCACGTCGATCTGATCCTCCTTCGGAAGCTTGTCGAAGGGCAGCGCGTCCAGCGACTTGGCCGTATCGTCGAAGAACTTTCGAAGCCGGGCGACACGAACCGGGGAGCTCGCGATGGGATAGGCCCGCTCGATCAGTTGCCGATCCTCTGCGTACCGCGTGACGAAACCGGGAAGGTCAGGTCCCGGGGCGAGGATCAGAGCGAGCGCGGCAAACGGCAACACCCCGCAATTTTGGCCGATTGCTGGGATGGGCGGCTTCGACCTGATGCCATATATCAGCTATTAAATTCCGCGAAGGGTTTTTTCTCGGAGAAATCTCGGATCTATCAATGATTTCCGTATTTTATGACAATAAATTATATTGGTTGATATATATACTTAATGAAAGCGGTCTACACGGACATTTCCCAGGCACATTGATCCGATTAGCACGCCCCTTCATCCTGACGTGCTAGAAAACTAACATTAAAGCGAAATCGTGTGTTAGAATTCTAACGGACCCCGATCATGAAGCTTTCCGGCACCCTCAGTAAGCGCGAAGGACAGATCATGGATCTCGCCTACGCTCGCGGCTCCATCACCGCGACCGACCTCGAGATCGACCTTGGGGGTCTTTCGAACTCCGCTGTCCGCACCCACCTCCGGACGCTGGAAACGAAGGGCCACCTTTGCCACACGGAAGAGGAGGGCCGGTTCGTTTACCGCCCCACCAAACCCCGAGAGGCGATCGCCCGAGGGGAGCTCCACCGGCTTCTCTCCAGCTTCTTCGGCGGCTCCGTCACCGCGGTCGTCTCGACGCTGCTAGACGAGGAGCGAGACCGCCTCACGCCCGAAGAGTTCACGCAGCTTCAGGCAATGATCGACAAGGCAGCGGAGGAAGGTCGGTGATCCTCCTCGCCCTCTGGTCGCTTCGTGCCCTCGCGACGATCCTTCTTGGCGGACTCATCGTCTTGGCCTTCCGCCGCCGATCCGCCGCCGTCCGGTCGCTCACCCTTCGCATGACCCTCGTGGCAGCGTGGCTGCTGCCGCTGGCCGTCTTGGTCGCGCCTCGAATCGAGATCGCCGTACCAAAGCCGGTTCCCGTCGCGACCCCAATTCCTTCTTTCTCAACCACGGTGACGCCAAAGCTCCAAACGGCTCCGCCGAGGGTGAAACCGGTTTTGGAGGCAAACCCAACCGCAACCCCTGCCGCGGTCGTTGCCGTCGCGGCCCCGACATTCGATCCGGTGTCGCTGGTCCCCTTCGCGTACGGCCTTGGCGTTCTTGGCCTGCTCCTTCGATGGCTCGCCGGTCTGGTCCGCCTTCGCCGCATCGCCGAAAAGGGCGAGCGCCTCACCCCCCGCGTTATCCGGGTTGAGGAGATCGGCGTCCCCGCCACGTTCGGTCTGATCCGACCCGCCGTCCTCCTTCCCACCGCCTCCGCCGACTGGCCCGAGGCCCGGGTCCGGGCAGCCATCCTTCACGAAGAGGCTCACATCCGGCGTCGCGACTGGCTCTGGCAGACGTTGGCAAACCTGTTCGCTACAATCCATTGGTTTAACCCCGCCGCCTGGCTCCTAGCTCGCGCGCTTCGCGATACGGCCGAGGCGGCCACCGACGATGAGGTCCTAGCAAACGGGTTTGCCGCCTCCGCCTATGCCCGAGAGCTGTTGGCGGTCGCGGCCACCGCAACAACCGCCGGTCCGGCGCTTGCTATGGCCCGACGAGGAGGCGTCAGCGATCGGGTTGCCGCGATTCTGATTGCCAATCGAGATCGCCGCCGGCCCTCGCGACTTGCGGGAGCGTTTCTTATCTTCACCCTGGCCAGTGCGGGACTCGTAGTGGCGGGAGTCGCCGAGGCTCGAGCCCCGAGTTTGTCCGCTCCGGTACGATTTGCCGAGCATTCGGTCGATTTGATCGGCGCGGGTTATCCCGGCGGAAGAGCCTGGAAAGTCGACGGTACCCCCGATACCACTCTTCAGCCTCCGTCCGTAAACCTCGCCACTCGTCCGGGTTGGCGGCGAATCTCGGTTGGACTACGCGTTCAAGGAGACCTAACCGACGCGCAGGTCCGGGCTACGGTATGGAGCAAGTATGCCTATCCTTCGGACGGCTTCACGGTCCAAGCCATCGACGGTGATGCGGGAACGAACATCGTTTGGTGCTCACTGCAGATCCGGCCGGATGTGAAGATCTCCAAAATCGGAGTTGATCTATACGCTGGTCCTTGGGTGACCCATGCCGACGGCACCGCAGGTAAGAGCGATAACGTCAAGGTGGCGGAGCGAGGTCCGGCACGGCTATCTAAACGAGAATTGACGGTGTACGACGTTTCGTTCCCAAATGTCGTTTTGCCTGGCCGCGATCGCTTTGCCGAGCTGTCGGTGGCGGGGGAGCGCAGCCATGCGATGACTTTTCTGGGAGTATCTCCATCCGGTTCAGCAAAGAGCTACCTAGTGATGCTTAGCCGTGGCGAAAAGGTCAGCCGGGTCGTTCTCCGCTCCCGCTCCGTCGATCATGCAAGGTTCGACGGGGTGCAATTGATGCCGGTTATACGATCCTATTCGCAGGCCAACGAGGGCCGTCGGATTGGCCAGATCGCGATCGAACCGATCGGCCTCGGCTACCCGGAGGGCAAGGCCTGGAGACTCGACGGAACGCCCGATCCCACCCTCAAGCCTCCCTCCGATCGGATGCCCACCATCGTAGGATGGCGCCGCCTTCAGGTGGCCGTTCGAATCAAAGGCCGGAAACTGAAGAATCCGTGGGCTCAGGTCACTCTGTGGGACAAGGATCTGATGCCATGCCGATCCGATACCTGTGTGCTGGAAGACGTCCCCGGCTCGCCCAACGAAAAGATCGCTTGGTGTTCGCTGGAGGTCCGTCCCGAATTCAACGTGCGAACGATGGGAATCGATGTCGCCAACGGCGACTGGCGCACCGATGCGGACGTTTCGCCCGGGGCGGGGGCGGTGCTCGTGGAGAGAGTGATGAAACCCCGGGACCCTTCTTGGCGCTTCTACTACGTTCGTTTCCCTGGCAGAGAGCTGCCCGGTTTAGATCGGGATGCTTCGCTCGAGGTCTTCGGTGGAGGCAGTCAGGAGTCTACGACCTTCATGAATCAGGTGCCCCTGCATCCGAACGGCCCGTACGATTTCATGATCAATGGAGCGGGAAAGATCAAACGACTCGTTCTCCGCTCCCGGGCAAGTCAGCATGCCCGCGTCGGCAAGGTCAGCCTCTGGCCCTCCGATACAACCAAAGCACGGTTGGCTGACGGACGAACGGTAGACCTGCTCGAATTTGCAAGATATGGCAAATCCCCCGCCACCTGGTCTGCCGACGGCATCAGTCGGGTACCGATGCCAAACAGCTTCGATCAGAGGTCGTCCGTTCCTCAAGGGATTGAAGCCCACCTACGTACCGCTGGAGCTCCGGTTAGGGACAACACCCTGTCGTTTCGAATTTCCTATCCATCATCGGTGACGAGCACCCACGCGGTTTCAAGCTCACCTCCTTCATTCGACGGATTCGAGAATTGGTTTGTCCAATTCGATCTGCCGCCTCAAGGCGTGCGAACAGCAACCCTTTCGGCAGGTATTGGCGTTGGTCGGTGGGAGACGGTCAATCGATCGGTGAAGTTCTCTCGTGAGAACTACGTCTATCTGGTGCCACAGTCGCCGGACGTCGTCACCATCTCCAGCGAGATTCCGCGCCCGTCTGCGGATTTTCAACTCCGTCTTGTCGGCGTGGACAAAGCCGGCAGCAGCCTCGGAGATTGGCATCAGGCAGGTTCGTTCATGAGGAACGGTAAGTTGGTGATGGTCGCGAGCTCTGAAAACTCCCGGGCGAAACGCGTGAACCGCGTCGAGCTTCAACAACGGCGAATCCGATGGACCGATATCCCAAACGTGGCGGTGGTCCCGCGATAGCGGATTGAGAGACAATGGATGGGTGAGCCGGATCTGGCGACCGAATCAGTTAGAACGGAAATGTTTGGAGCGTCTGGACGCCCCCGGAGCCTGGGAAATTCTGAAAGCGGAGCGGCCCAACGAGGACGAGGTTCTTCCGTGGCGTCCGTTCCGGAGAATCTTCGTCTTCAACTTCATCCTTTTCGGCCTCCTGCTCACTCTCCTCTTCTTCGGCCTCGAAGTCGCCTCCAGTACTCTGCCCGAGGATATCCGCCAAGACGCTCCCGCCGGGCTTGGCGTCGTGGCGGCCATGGCTACCGGCTTCGGCCTCTACGTCACCCACCTTTACCGGAGAAGTTGGAACGGCCGCGCTCGTTCGCTGAGGCGAACAGACGACGGCCGTGATTTATGAACGCTCCATCGCGCGGGCGATCGTTACTTCACGTACTTCTTCGGGTTCTTGTCAAAGCACTTCTTGCAGTTCATCGTGCAGAAGTAGTACGTCTTGCCCTTGTAGACCTTCTTCGCCACGGCCACCTTCGCCGAGGGGATGTCGAGGCGGGTGACGGGGCAGGTTACCGGCTTCCCTTGGGCGAACGAAAAGGTCGCGCAGAGAGCGGCGAGAACCAAAACAGGAATCCGAGCATTCATCAGAATAAATGCTCGGATGGGAATACCCCTATCTTTAGGGTTAAAGGCTTAAGCCGCCCGAAGAAGGGGCGCTTCTTCGACCTCTTCGGTGTCTCGAAGGTTGGCACGCTCCACCAGGGAGTTCAGAACTCGGGCCGTAGAGTCTAGTTCGAGGGCCAAGTGGTGGAACTCCTGCATCTGGCTCGCCTGCATTCCCACCAGCCGCTGAACCTCCGCCGCCTGGGTCGCCGTATTCTGAGCGACGTCTCCCAACGACTCGACCGATCGTCCGGAGAGATCGCTTGCCGAGCGGACCGCCTCGAACGCGTCGCCCAGGGCGGAAATCGCACCATCGACCTGTCCGTAGCTCGTGACCGACGACACGACCTGCTGGCGCATCGCCTGGTTCTTTTCCAAGATCGAGGCGAGCGTGTCGCTGGCCCGTCGGGCATCCGTCGCCGTCTGATCGGCCTCTGCTTTTCCAACCTTAATCGACTGGGTGGCGGCAGCGACGTCTCGCTGGAGCGTGGTGACGATCAAGTCGATCTCCTTGGTGGAGCTCTGGGTGGACTCGGCCAGCTTCCGGATCTGATCCGCGACCACGGCGAAGCCGCGACCATGTTCTCCGGCCCGCGCCGCTTCGATTGCCGCGTTCAGGGCGAGCAGGTTCGTCTGCTCGGCAATGGTCACAATCGTGTCCAAAATCGAGCCGATCTTGTCGCTCTGCCCACTCACGTCCCCGACCGTTGTCGCCGTGCGGTCCACGAGTTCGTGGAGCCGATCGAGCCGCCGGATGGCCTCGCCCACCGCTTCGCCGCCCTGCCGGGCGGCAAGATCGGATTCCGTCGCCGTTGCATCGACACTCTTGATGGAAGTCGAAAGCGCCAATGTCGCGCCACTGGTCTTCTGCATGATGACCACCGCCTTCGAGGCGGAGTCGTTCTGGGCGGCGGCAAGTTGAGAGAGCTCGGCCGTGGCCTGATTCGCCGTCGCCGCGCCGTCCGCAAGTTCCCGCATCGCCTGGTCGATCGACTGCGAGATGTTGCTGCAAGACTCGGAAGTCTTGAGGATCGACTGCCCGGTCGTCGCGATGGCATGAGCCCGCTCGGCTACCTGAGCCATCATCTCCTGCAGACCGCTGAGGACCTCTTCGGCATGCTTTCGAGCCTGTTCGGCGATTCCCGTTCGCTCCTCGACTCGTAGCTCCAGTTGGGCATTGGAGGCGGTGAGTTCTTGCGAGGCTTTTCGGACCCGAACCACGCCGTAAGCAACCACAACCAGAAGGGCCAAGCCAAAGCCGCTAAGCACCTTGCTGGCGGCGGCGGCACTCGCCTCATCCTTCGCCCGCAGGGCTAGGACGCCCGATTCGAGCTTATGGATGTCGCCCACGAGGGCCGATCCCCGGACTCCATCGATCGTTTTTCCAAGCCGCTCCTGCTCTCGAACGACTACCGCCGCGTGTTTGCGGAATAAAACGAGCTTCTCTTCGATCTCCTTTGAACCGGTCGCGCCCTGAAGCGAAACATCGATCGGCGTCTGAGCGCCGTCCTGCCACGCGTTTCGGCGCAGAAGTTCGGTGACGATGCCCTGAGTTTTGTTTCGAACATCCGAACTGGCATCCGGAGCCATGATTCCGGCCAGGGTCGGCAAGAAGGCCAGCGAGTTCCGGTAAACCGAGTTCTCCCGCTTGAAATCTTCGACCGACAACAGCTTCGCGTCGGCACTGGTTTTCAGCGTCTCGAAAGACGCTTTCAACTCGGTCGGCGCACTCTGCGGGAAGGTCGCGGCGAGCGAACCCTCAATCGCGGCGACCAGGTTCTTTAAGTCATTGGAGGTCTGAGCCAGTGCATCGTAGTTCGGTTCGACGCCCGAGTGGCTTGCCAGAACCAGGGCATCGAGGGTCTGGTTCAACTCGTTCGCCCGCTGCATCTGCACGGTCAGCTTCGAGTATTCCGTTGCTCGGGGAACCTGAGCGGACCGAGCAAGGAAGCCGAGGGCGGAGACAACGCCCAGCGCGGCGCCGATGGCGAGAATGGGACGTAAATTCACGGGTTCACCTTTGGCTGTTCGCCGGTTAACGATTCAAGGAATCGCGCAATAGGTCGCAACTCCTCCGGATCGACCGGACGCCCCAATTGGAAGGCGGCCATCACCTCGATGGCTTGGGGAAGGGTCGTGGCGGAGCCGTCATGGAAGTAAGGCGCGGTCAACGTGATGTTGCGAAGGCTGGGGACCTTGAAGACGTTCATGTCTTCCGGCCGTTTGGTCACGTTGAAGCGGCCGTTGTCGGCGTCCGTGGGGTGGCCACGCTCGGCGAAGTAGTCGCCCATAACCCCGAACTTCTGATACATGTTTCCGCCAACTCCCGCGCCTTGGTGGCACGAGACGCAACCGAGGCTCTTGAACAGTTCGTAACCCTTCTTCTGCTCTGCATCCAAAGCGCTTTTATCGCCTTTAAGATAGCGGTCGAAAGGCGAGTTGTAGGTAATCAGCGTCCGCTCGAAAGTCGCGATGGCGGCGGTGATGTTTTTCGGCGTGGGCCCTTCGCCAAATACCTTCTGGAATTCGGCGTTCATCGCCGCGTCTTTGCTGAGCTTGCCAATGATTTGGGGCCAAGACGATTTCATTTCCTTGGGATTTAAAGGCGGTCCCCCGGCTTGATCTTCCAGGGTGGCGGCACGGCCGTCCCAGAACTGAACAAAGTTCAAAGCCGAGTTCAGCACCGTCGGCGCGTTGATCCCGCCTTGCTGACCTTCGACGCCGGTCGAGTGAGGTTTCCCGTCGACCCCGCCGGTATTGAGGCCATGACAGGTAGCGCATGCCACGGTGTCGTCACCGGACAGGCGCTTGTCGTGATACAGCTTTCTGCCCAACTCCGCCGTCGCGTCATTGATCTTAAACTCCGGCAAGGGGGTAAGCGCACCCTTGATCGGACTATCGAGACGAACGTAAGCGTCCCCTATGATCGGATGAAGATCTTTGAGGCTAAACGCGCATGAGCAAAGAAATATTCCCGTCGAACCCAAGAAGAGGACGGCTTTGAAGCTAGGCAATCGCATGATGTGAAATCCCCGTAAATCTCTAAGAAGCATCGGCATTCCGAGCCAAAGAACTAGGCGAAACCTAGTCTTTTCCAGAATTCCGACGCTAAAAAGTCCCTTTTTGGGCCTCACGTAGCCCTTTTACATCACGACGAAGGTACGGCGAAGCCTGTTTAAAAACCGGCCAGATCGGCGCGGCTCTTCAGATCTCCAAGATTCACTGCGGTACAGATCAGGGCGTCCCCAACTCAACCCTTAACCCCGTCAAGTATCCTCTCCCCAATGATCCGCACTACCTTGGGCTCCGGTTGGGAGTTTGTGCAAACGGACCTCGAAGGCGGGAAAGTTGGCTACGTCAAAACCGAATGGCTCCCTGCCGACGTGCCCGGCCACGTCCACCTCGACCTCATGGCCAACGGCGTCATCCCGGACCCATTCGTGGGCATGCAGGAGTACGGCGTCCAGTGGGTCGACGAGAAGGACTGGAGCTACCGCACGAGCTTCGATTGGTCGCCCAAGGAAGATGCGCCCCGCCGGGTCCTTCGGTTTAACGGCCTCGATACCGTCTGCTCCATCAAGCTGAACGGCCAGGAGATCGCGACCCACGACAACATGTTCACCGCGCTGGAGGTCGACGTCACCGACCTCCTCCAACCGACCAACGAACTGCGCGTCGACTTCCAGAGCGCCCTTAAGGTCGGCGCGGAACGCAAAGCCGAATACTTTAAGGCAGAAGGCATCGAGAACAAGCTGGATCTGTTCGACGAGCGATCGTTCGTCCGCAAAGCCCAATACATGTACGGCTGGGACTGGGGTCCCCGGCTCATCTCCTGCGGCATCTGGCAGTCCGTCGAGCTCATGGAATTTGCCGCTCGCCTCCTCGACGTCCAAGTCGTTCGGACCCGCGACGACGAAGGCGGATGGGATATCGAAATCATTAGCGAAGTGGAAGGAGATGGTGTCGCGCTCCACACCATGCTCGATTTCGAGGGCGACCCGTTCCTCGTGCCGGACGGCGTGTATTCGGTAGAAGAACTCGCCGAATGGACACCCGACGATCCGGAAGAGTCCCTGCTAGAGCTGGCCACCATCGTAGTCTCTCCGGCCATCGCGGACACGCTTGAGACGATTATTGAAGAAGCCGACGAGGACGAAGTCTGGACCGTCGAAACCACCCTCCTGGACGAAGACCCCACCGCCGAAGGCGCGGCCGATATGATCCAAGCCGTCCTCGGCACCGAGGAAGAGCCGGAGATCTTCGACTTCGTGGTCACCCGTTGCGATGTTGGGTCCATCCGCCTCCTCCGCGAGGCCGACGAATATGGCGAGTCGTTCGAGTTCGAACTCAATGGCCGCAGGATCTGGGCGCGCGGCGCCAACTGGATCCCCGACGACAACTTCCCCTCCAGAATCACCCGCGCCAAACTCCGTAAGCAGCTTGAGCGATGCAAGGACATGGGGTTCAATATGCTCCGAATCTGGGGTGGCGGCCTTTACGAGAGCGACGACTTTTACGAACTCTGCGACGAACTCGGCATTCTCGTCTGGCAAGACTTCCCCTTCGCCTGCGCCTACTATCCGGACGGCGAAGAGGCCCAAGAGGTCATCCGAAACGAGGCGGCGGAGAACATCCGGCGCATCCGCAACCACCCGTGTCTGGCTCTCTGGTGCGGCAACAACGAGAACCACGAGATGTACTACAACGGCTGGGCGCCGCCCGAGCGGACGCCGAAGCGGTACTACGGCATCAACCTCTACGAGCAGACCCTGCCCGAGGTCGTCGACGATTTCGATCCGGGCCGCAGCTACATCCCTAGCTCCCCCATCGGCACCCCGCCGGCGGAGAAGGTGGATGACGCCAAGCGGCGCGGACCAAACGCCGACCTCTACGGCGACCAGCACAACTGGGACGTCTGGCACGGTCGCGGCGACTGGAAGCATTACACCGAATCGAAGGGCCGCTTCTCCTCGGAGTACGGCTTCGCCTCCTCGTGCGGACTCCCCACCTGGAAGGCCGCCGGAATTCTTCCCACCGACCCCTTCCGCGCGCCGATTGTCCGCTGGCACGACAAGACCGGAAAAGGCACCGAGACCTTCATCGGCTTTGTCGAGCTCCACTATCCGCCGTCAGTCACGATCGAGGACTGGACCTACTACTCGCAACTGAACCAGCGCGACGCCCTGCGCCACGGCGTCGAGCACTATCGCCGCTCCCCGTTCTGCCGCGGCTCCCTGATCTGGCAGGTCAACGACTGCTGGCCAGTGCAAAGCTGGGCGATGCTGGACAGCCTCGGCCACTACAAAGCCCTGGCCTACGAGTCTCGTCGCCTCTACGCCGACCACGGCATCCAGATCGTCAAGGAGAACGACCTCGTCACCCTCCACGCCTTCAACGATGGCCTGGAGCCGGTGACCGATATCGTCGTCCTCCGAGCCTATCACCTCACAACCGGCGAGATCCTTCACGAGTGGGATGCCGAAGTCGAACAGGACCCCGACGCCCGTGGCGCGGTTCTCCAGGCCAACATCGGCGCGCTCCCGGCACCCGACGTGCTTCTCGTCGCGGAGTGGGGTGGGGATAGGACTTGGCGGCTGCTCAGCGAACCTAAGTCGGCTCGCTACGCTCCGGCTGCAGACCTGGTCGTCTCGACGGCAGGCGATGGCCACATCGAAATCCGAACGACTACGCCGCTGGTCGATCTCTGGCTCACCGTCGACGGCTCCAACGAGCCGTTCGTCGGCAACTTCCTCACCTTCCCGACTCCGGGCGTGTATGAGGTGGACGTGAAGGGCGAGATCACCAAGCTGGAAGCCAGGTCTCTGGCGGGACGGCATCCGGTTCGAATGACCCGGTCGACGTTGTGAGTTAGTGGATAGGACCTATAGGACAGATAAGCCTATTGGTCCTATCCCTGGGGGCTTGGCTTTACAACATGGCGCTTGCGAGGATTCTCTATGAAGTGCCCTCACCACCTCCGATGTAGAGCCAAAAGAGGCTTAGAATACAAGCGTGCCGAAAGACATTTGGATTCTGATTGGGCTTGCCATTCCTCTTTCAATGCTTTGGGGCTACATAGTGCTCGCTCTTTTTAAACGATTAGGAAAACGTCGAGAATGGTCCTAAAGCCAATTTAAAAAGAGCCTGATAGGGCGAGCTTAGATAGCGAATACGAGGGCTTTACCGAAACGCAACCGCCTTCGTCAGGTCTCTCGAGAGCTGCCGAAGGCTGTTGATGTAGGTGTGCAGTTCCGACTTGGCGATGTCCAGCGGGACGCCGCTGGCGCCGATGATGGCGTAACCCATCGACTCCAGCGCGGCCACCAGCACCGGGGTGAGTCGCTCGCCCGTGTGGCGGTCGTGAGCCACCACCGCGGTCAGGAGCTTCGGAATCTCCCCGAAGGTGGGATCCGTGGGTTCGTAAATGTCGTGGGCGTCGCAGAGTTCCTTAAAATCGGGCACTTCCAGGCAGAGCTGATCGAGGAGCGCTACTTCGCGCGAGTCGAGAATTCCGTCACTCCAGGCCAAAAGGTCGAAGAGACCTTTCACCGTTTGGGCCACTTCCTGGCGGAGATGTCCCGCCGAGATGTGGTCCGCGATTTCGAGAAGGGTATGAAGACTGCGTGCCGCCGTTGGTACGAGATCGAGAGTATTGCGGGGCATAGCCGTTCTATCGCAATCCCTCCCAACGGCGTTCCCGTAAATGAGGACGAGTACGAAAGTCGGCCCAAAAGACCCAGGCTTACGGCAAGAACCTAGACGTTTCTCAAGAAGTTAAACGGTTATGGGCTTGTCGGAGCCGATCTCCTCATTGCGCGACCACCGATTCTCGAATCGTCGCCGCCCTCTCCGGATCGGTCTTCCGAGCGTCTCGAAGCTCGGTCAACATGTTGACCATTCGTCAGCCCGGGCTTCTCGGCTTTCTCACCTTCATGATGGGGCCGTTTCTGCGGAGCGTTTACCTTTCCTCACCTCGTACGATAGGGGCTCAACTTGAAGGTGGATCGGCCTTGCCAGCTATCGGACGCTGCTCCACGACGATCCGATCTTCTGGCAATCGCTCCGGGGCATCCTTCGATATGCCTTGATTGCCGCCCCTCGCGGCATCGCAGCTGGCGCCCGTTTTGATGTCCCTTGGTAAGGCCCGGGCACCGAATCAACACTCGCGCTCGGGGTCGCCAAATGGCCAAGACCCTCACTCGCCGACGGGAATGGAGGAGCATTCAGTTCGCAATATGTGATGATTATTCGTATATTCATCCTGATTATACGAATGTTCACTTATCCTATAGCTAATCAACGCAATGGAGCTAAGAGAACACACTTGGGGAGGCCGTGGACGGATAACCCTTAATGACGTAGCGAAGGAGGCTGGCGTAAGCCAGTCGGTCGCTTCCGTCGTGTTGAACGGCGCCCAGTCGGGCACCAGGGTTTCGCCAGAGAGAAAACTGCAAGTCCTGGAAGTCGCCCGTCGGATGGGATACCGTCCCAACGCGCTGGCTCAATCTCTTATTACCGGGCGCACCGATCGAATCGGCGTCTATTCTGGCCGGTCCCGGCTCACATCGCGCAATGCCTTCGTCGCTGAGATTCTTGGCGGCATTTTCGAAGCGGCGGCCGACTTCCGAGTGAACACGGTTGTGCACACCTCGGGTCGTAGCCACGACGAGCTCCTTTCACTCGTTTCAAACGGGGCGTTGGATGGGCTGATCGTGCACGCCTCTGAAGACGATCCAATTATTCCTTTACTCAGCGAACTCCGGGCGCCAGCGGTAGCGGTAGCCGACCCAATCGACGGCCTTCCTTCAGTCGGCGTAGACGACCGAAAGGGCGGGACCCTGGTAGCGCAGCATCTCGCCAGCCTTGGTCACAAGCGTGTGCTCTTAAAGCAGATGGTGCCGCTACCCAAGTCTGGTGCAATGCGAATGGGAGCTTTGAGAGAAGAGGCGGTCCGACTGGGTATGGAGGTCATTGACCGCCCTGAGGCAACCGCTGAGGAGAGCGCTTTGGATTCCGAGGAGATTAGGCTCCTCACTGAGAGACCAAATCGAGCGACTGCCATCGCATGTTGGAGCGACGCCACCGCCGAAAAAATTTGCAACACACTTTGGGACCACGGCATATCGATGCCATCCGAGGTCGCGGTGACCGGATTCGATGGATTTATCCGGGACCCCGCACGACGATACTCACTAACGACAGTCCACGCCCCTTGGTTTGAAGTGGGCAATGTGGCCGCTCGTTTAGTGATGGCTCTCGTGAACGGCGACTCCGTCCCGTCCCTCACGACAATTCCCGTTGAGTTCATCAAGGGGAGTACGACTTAAATCGCAACGCACGCGCAAAGAAAGCGCCCTTAGTCTACGGAGATTACTCATGAAAACTCGCAGAAGAGCATTTACACTCATTGAACTTTTAGTCGTCATCGCCATTATCGCGATCCTTGCCGCAATCCTCTTCCCGGTCTTCGCTCAGGCGAAGAGAGCCGCGAAGGCCTCGGTGGATGTTTCCAACCAGAAGCAGATTACGTTGGGTCTGATCATGTACGCGGGAGATGCGGACGACATGTTCCCGCCCGCGAACAGCCACGACAACGACGCCGCCACGTTCTCGCGAACGTGGGTTCAGAAAACGGCGCCTTACATCAAGAACTTGCCGATCTTCCAGAGCCCGCTCGACAGTAAGCATGATGCCGCGGTTGCAAGTTGGGCAACGTCCTTCTCGCCCGATAACTTCACGCTAGCAATCGGGCTATCGTACGCTCCGAACGGCTATATCCACACCCAGGGTTCAGCCGGCATTACGACGTCTCCGACGGATGCGGCGCCAGCAGTGCTGGGCGGCATTATGAATCAGAACGATAACGGCAATTACGTTCTGCCTCACTCGAAGACGGCGACCCAGATCACCAATCCTGCCGGAACCGTGTTGCTGGCCGACCTGTTCTCCGACTCGATGCTCAAGTCGGGCTGCTGTGGCTTCGGCAACATCAGCGAGTGGTTCTCGGCTGCTTTCCTGCAGATTCGAGTTCCGGGCGACGTCGGTTACGGGCTATACGATTGGTACGGTCCGGAACTGATTCCCAACGGTCAGTTGGCAACGTCCAACACCTTCCCGAACGGACCCGATGCGGGCGTCAGCCTCACCAGCGGCGTGAACGCCAACTTCGCGTTCGCCGACGGACATGTCAAGTCGATGGCGCCTCGTGCCACCGATCCCGATCCTGTCAACGATCGGGCCAAGAACATGTGGGATGCCGACCGCTAGGTCGGCATTTCGAAAAATCATCCAACACCCTCATCTGAGGGTGTTGGAATCCTTCGCTAAACGAAACAAAAGCTTAAAGGATTGGGAGAGAACGTTACGGATGAAGAAATCAATATTTTTACTTAGCGCCGTCGGCCTGTCGATTTTCGCTTCCGTTGGCTGCGGCAGCGGTGCCCAAGAAATGACAAAAGAGCAGGAAGCCGCAATTCGGAATCCGAAACCTAGCGCGGACTACAAGGGTCCGAGCCCGGAGGCAACTGCTCAGATGCAGAAGTCGATCGAGGATTACCGAAAGAAGCACGCGAACGACGTCGTCAAATTCAAGTAGGCGTGTCTTTGTTCAGGTGGAAGCCGGTGCCCGCCTGCTTAAGTTGAGCCAGAGGCAGCTTTGGATCATAAGTCGCGCGAAGCCAACCGTCGCGAATCATGCCTTCCATTGCCTCTGGCATCATTGCCAAAAACGTCATCGAAGTAGGATCGCTCGCGTTAGCTCGCGCCATGTGGGCCATCATCTCAATGATTTGAGGCAAGCGCGACTCTTGCTGGAAGAGTCTCACCATGACGCCAAAGTGCCCCCAAAGGGGCAAAACCTTTCCATCCCGAACGTATCTCGGGGCTTTTACGACGCGGCCGTCGCTGTAAATGGCCCCCTCTTGCCAGGTGGCGCCCGAGAGGTCCAGGGTGAGGACGTTCTTTTCCTCGAGTGGCGAATCGGTGGCCAAGTCGGTAAGGAAGTCAGTCGACGAACGGATGCTGAGCAGGTTGAATCCACCCGCCCCCACCGTCAAATCCTCATCGATGAATCCGCCCTGCGCCAACCACTGCCAAGCCTTATCGGGCGAGAGATCCAACCCGTTGGACTTGGCTAGCTCCGCCGTGAACTCTTTGAGCTCCTTAAATTGGGCATTGGCACTATACCAATAGTCGCCAAAACTGATGTGGGTTTTGATGCGCCGGATTTGCCGCTGGCTGAACTGTTCTTTGAGCCACGCTGCATCGGTGGCTTGGCGGTCGATTTCCAGAATCGTGTAGGCGGCCTGTTGAGCTCCGATCTGAGCCATGCTGACCCCAGCGGAAAGAATTGGGTCGGCGAATCCGGCACTTTCTCCCACAAGCAGCCAGTTTTCGCCGGCTTGCCGTTGCGCCAAAAAAGACCAATCGCGGGTGGTCTGGAGCTTCCCTTCACTCGTGGCGTTTTTGAGGAGGGCGGCGAGGGCTTCTTCTTCCCCGATCGCGTTTGCATAGACCTCTTCGGCCTTCTTTCCAAGCTTTTTGAAGTGCTCGGCGGGGATGACCAGACCGACGCTGGTTCGGGTTGGGCCGAGCGGAATGAACCAAAGCCAACCGTAAGGAAGGCTTCGAACCTGAATTCGGGTAGCCCCAACCCCGATCTTTACCGCCCACTCCGCGTTCTGCCAGTAATCCCAGATCGCGATGTTCTTGAGTGTCGACGGATAGTCGCACTTAACGTCCATCGCTTTGCGCAATATGCCGCTGTTGCCGGACGCGTCCACATAGTGGCGAGCCGTCACTTCCTCGCCAGACTCAAGGACGAGGCCGGTGACCTTGTCCTGTTCCCGCCGAACGGTGGAAACTTTCGTGTTTTGCCGAACTTCGCAACCGAGCTCCGCGGCCCGGTTCAGAAGAATTTCGTCGTAGATCGCTCGATCTACTTGGAACGAGGTCAGGGTGCGCTGTCCCACATACTTTGCCGGGCGGGGCTCTTCTTTGAAAGACTCTGCTGGGAAGAATTCGAAGTCCCAAAGTTCGGGGTTCTTTCCCCAGCGCAGCGTCGCACCGATTTTGATGGGAAAATCCGCGGCTTCCACCTGGTCCCAGCAGCCCATTTCGATTAGGATTGGCGAGATTGGAGGAAGGAGACTCTCTCCGATGTGATCTCGGGGAAATATCTCACGTTCAAAGATCGCAACTTTCAGATCGGGGTTGTATTTCTTCAGCAGGCAACCGACGGTGGATCCCGCCGGTCCGCCGCCGATGATTGCGACATCAATATTCATGCGTTCTCGCGGTTAGGATGAAATCCAGAAAATCGGGAGCCCAAAGAGGCGAGCGATTGAGAGGGATCGTACGAAGCAACGACCCAGCCGTCGCTCACCATTCCTTCGAGTGCGGGCACGATTTGCGGAAGCACGTTTCGTAAAAGATCCTGATCTCCCGCGTGCTGTTCTGCGTAAGTATTCAGCATTTGAACAATTATCGGAAGGCTCGATTCGTGCTCGAGAAATCTGACGAGCAATTCGAAAGCTCCCCTAATGGGTAGGACGCGATTCTCGCGCACATAACAGAGGGTTCTTCCGACTCGACCGTCGATGTAGCTGGCGCGATCTTTCGTTTTTGCGCCTTCAAGATTGAGCCTGAAAACATTGTACTTTTCTAAAGGGGTTTCGAAAGCGAGATCCGAGAGGTAATGACGAGATTCTTTCAGGGAGCTGAGGCCGAAGCCTCCAATTCCAATCGACAACTCTTCGTCAATAAATCCGCCCCTGGCGATCCATTCCCAAGCTTTTTCGGGCGTCAGTTCTAATCCGCAATCTTCGGCAAGTTTGGTTGTGAATTCGCGAAGCTCCTTGAACTGCTCGTTGGCGCTGTACCAATAGTCGCCGAACCGAATATGGGTGTTAATCCTTTGGCGTTGTCGAAGCCCGAATTGCTCCTTAAGCCATTCGGCGTCTCCGCCATGTTCGATTTCATTTATGGTGTAGGCAAGCTGCTGCCCGGCGACATGCGCCATGGTGACTCCGGCGGAAAGGATGGGATCGGCAAATCCTGCGCATTCGCCGATCAAATACCAGTTCTCCCCATAATTGCGCTGGGCCAAGAAAGACCAGTCCTTTGTGCTGGTGAGCTTGCCTTCACTTGTCGCGTGCGCCAAAAGTGAAGCTAAACTGGACTCTTCTTCCAATGCCTGGGCGTAGAGTTCGGCCGGCTTTTTGCCCGACTTCTTTAGGTATTCGACGGGGACGACGAGGCCGATACTGGTTCGCGTTGGCCCCATCGGAATGAACCAAATCCAGCCGAATGGGACGCTTCGCACTTGGATGCGAGTTCCGCCAACTCCGATCTTTACCGCCCATTCCGCGTTCTGCCAGTAATCCCAGATCGCGATATTCTGCAGTCCGGGATGCACATCGCACTCGACCTGCATCTCTCGCCTTAGGATGCCGCTGTTACCGGATGCATCGATGTAATGCTTGGCGGTTATTGTTTCCCCGCCTACCAGCTCTAGCCCCGTAACCCGATCTCCTTCGTGCAGAACCTTAGAAACCTTGGTACCTTGTCGAACTTGGCAGCCACTTTCGGCCGCATGGTCGAGAAGAATCTTATCGTAAATTGAGCGATCTACCTGAAACGCGGTGGCAGTGCGTTGCCCCTGAAATTCCGCAGGTCTTGGATCCTCTTTAAATTCATCGACGGGAACGAAATCGAAGTCCCAAAGTTCCGGCCTTTTTCCCCATCGATACGTAGCGCCAAGTTTGATAGGAAAGTTCGCCCCTTCGATCTTGTCCCAGCAGCCCATTTCGTTTAGAATCGCCGAAATAGGCGGCAAAAGACTCTCACCGATATGGTCCCTTGGAAAGACTTCGCGTTCGAATATCGCGATATTCAGCGCAGGGTTGTAGCGTTTGAGTAGTGTGCCGGCTGTCGATCCCGCCGGACCACCACCAATGATTGCAACATCGTATTCTTCTGTGGATCGATTTGCCATAAAACCTCGGAGCCTCTAAAGTCGGGGACCTGCAGGCAGAGCTGGTCGAGAAGCGCGATCTCCCTTGACGGTGTCAGCCACTTCCTGACGGAGCCTGCCCGCCGAGACATGGTCTGCGATCTCAAGAAGAGTATGAAGACTGCGTGCCGCCATTGGTACGAGATCAAGAGTATTGCGTACAGGTTGTTCCCGTTTATTTCGCGCAGTGCGAAAGTCAGCCCTAAAGGCCTTTAATCCAGATCGTTAAGCCGATTCCTGGCAAGGCGGAACCGATCGCCCCACAGGAGTACCACGGAGTCCCGAATTGCCGCTGCCTGCTCGGCGTCGGTCTTGCGAGCATCCCGCAGTTCGCTCAGCATGTTGACGAGCTCCTTCAGGGGGCCGGTCTCCGGCTCGGCCAGCAGGCGCCAAACCGTAAGCCAGTCGGCAGAATCCTGGGTATCTACATGCGTACCCATCGCGCGCAGGTCGGCCAACGTGTCGCCGTCCAACTTGTCTTCCAAGATCGCGGTGATTCCCGCGACGTATCGCGCCTTCATGGCGGCGGAGATTGGCAGACGGCCGTAGTCACCGTCACGCACCGTCAGCGTCTTCTTGACGGGCACGATCCGCGAGATCCAAAACGTCGTATGCATCCCCGGCTCGATCTGGTCGGGCTTGTGGGCGTGAAGCTCCACTTTCCACTCCTTGGGCGCATCCCGAGATTCGAGTTGAAACCGCCGCCCCCCCATCGGCTTGCCCACCGTTCCGTTAATGGGATCACCCAGCCGAAGTTTGCTCATACCCAACAGTATGGAACCCCCTCCCGATGCTTCGGCGAAAATCTGTTATCTCCGCAACCAATCGACCACCGATACCGCAGGTAACGCCTTCCGTTGAGATAGGGTGCGGCAATTCGCGGCTTGCTATTTCCGGTGGCGGACATGATTGAAAAGCCGCCCATCGCGAAGCTCAATCAACATGTTGTCATTGCCACCCCAAGCGATTTCCGGACGCGCCAACATCGACTCTGCCCACGGCCGCAGCGTGGTCCGCATCAATTCCAACCCTTGCCAATGCAGATACTGCGTCCAATCCGCCTTTGGTACGCGGTATAGGCGCAGGCTTGCGCTTTGTCGGTGCTCTTCACTCAGATGATCTAAACCGATCGAGAGGGTTGCGATCACGCGTCCGGTGATCTTCCCCGGAGTCTCGCGACGTTCAAAGCAATGGTCTCTTCCAAAGGACGTTAGTTCAAGAACCTCTTCGCCGAACACCTCGCGAATTTCCCGCTTGGTGCAGGGGTATGTAAAGACATCGTCCAGCCCCCGCACCCAGATTTTCATCCCGGCACTACTTCGCCTTTAAGAACGTCTTCGGACGGCTCGTCCGCAACGGGCCGGCGGAGCCGTGCCCAAACTGGGATTCCAAATAGCGATCCCAAAGCCGCCAGCGGAAAAATCCAGGCGAAGCCAAACGGCCCTCGTGGTCTTGGTGGCGTAGCCGTGACGACGTGTCGCCCCCCAAACGGCGCCTCGGTGAGGACCTTGCCGTACGGAGAAATGATCATCGTCCGTCCCAGAGATCCGGCCCGCACCACTGACCAGCCGGATTCGATCGCTCTCCACTGGGCCGCCTGCGCCAACCGCTCCCGGGCGGGAATCGCAAACCAGTCGTCGATGCTCATCACCGCCAACACCTGGGATTGAGACGCCTGCCTTAAACCAAGGTCTGGGAAGAGGGCCTCAAAGCAGATCAGCGGCCCCACCCTCATTCTTCCGGCCCGCACCGGCGAGACCTTCGAGCCCGCCGAAAGGTCGCCGCCCGGAAGCCGAAAGGCGCTCGCCATGAACGGGAAATAGTCCCGCCCGGGCACAAACTCCCCGAATATCACCAGTCGCGTCTTGTCGGCGTAGGTCCAATTCCCACCCCCGTAGCCAAAGGCGGACTGGTACACCGGCCCCAATCCACGCTGCCCACCGAACACCACTGACAAATTCGGCGGAACGTGAAACGGTGTCTTGGGAGGCAATGTATCCCCGCCTTGGGCAATGCCCTCCGGGAGCACAAGAAGATCTGTTCTCGGCGTCTCTTTAAAAATCTGATCGACGACCGGTCCGAGCTTTTCGTTGGCGTCCGCATCAAAGGCCATGTCGACGCCGGGTTGGCCGGCGGAGAAGGTCTGCGGGTTCATGCCGGAGTCATCCGGATGTCTTCCGGAGAGAAGAAAAGTTACGGCCAGCGCTCCAACGCCCAGCCATCGCCGGCGAGTCAAGAGGACCACATTCCCCGCCACCACCAGCGCCGAAGCCAAGTAGATCGTGCCGTAATAAGCGGGCGCCCCCAGGTCAGGCACCGCAATCAATGGCTCCGCGAGCAACGCCCAAGGGAAGGCCAGAACCGGAATGTACGACCGGAAAACCTCCATCCCCGCCCAGACCAAAGGAATCGCCCAGAGCGCCTGAAGCCCGTAGCAGGACCGAATCAACCGCCCAAGCAAACCGTAATACACCGCCGTCAAAACCGAAGCCAGTAGCCACGGAAGCAGCCCGATCAGAATGCTGTCCGTCCACTTATACGCCAGATCACCCAGCCACCAAAGCTGGGTGAGTGAGAACAGAAGTCCGAACCCATAACCGCGTCGCCAAGCCTGCCGAGGCGTCGTGTCGCGAAGCGAAATCAACCAAGGAATCAGCGCGACAAAAACCAGCGGCCACAAACCCGCGAACCCGAGCGCAAGCAGAATCGCCGAAGCCACCGCGCCGATCCAAGGCCGCTCTTTCATCCGTACCTCTGTGCCGAAAAGCAGAACAAAAGGTTCAGTTCAGACTCAGAACCCCTCTCCCCTCTGGGGGAGAGGGGCAGGGGTGAGGGGCGAGAGTCTTCCAAGGAACTCGAACCTAACCGGTCTACGAAACACCTTCTCGTTTGGAATGACTGCCCCCTTACCAAGTTGGTCCTCCTCTCTGTGACCCTCAGCGCTCCCTCACTGTCCTCTGTGTCTTTCCGGACGAGAGCCCAGTGGCTAGGTAAAGCACTCCGCATACCGAACCATCACCAAACTCCCCTCCGGCCGACGCTCAAACGTCGTCACCGCGCAGTTCGGAAATCGGAAACCCCGAATCGTCTCCAAATTCCCTTCCAGCAGCCGCGCCAGAATAACCGCCTTCGCTCCCCCATGCACCACGACCAGCGTGTTCTGGTCGAACGCCTTCAACTCCTCGACCACCGGCCCCACCCGGTTCCAAACGTCAAGAAACGACTCTCCACCCGGCGGCCGAACGTGCATCCGGTCCACGCCCTGCTCCACCGCCAACGCCTCTAAATCGGACATGACGGTCAGGTAGTCGCGCCCCTCCCATTCGCCAAAAGAACGCTCGCGAATCTCGGGCCGAGTCTCCACCGGCAGGCCGAAAACCTCCCCCGTCTGACGCGCGCGGGCAAGGTCGCTGGTGATCACCCTCGTAATCCCGGAGAGAGATCGCCCCAAAGCAAGGGCCTGCGCCTGGCCCGTCTCATCAAGAGAAATATCCGTGTGGCCCTGGGCCCGTCCGGCGATGTTCCACGAAGTCTGGCCGTGGCGCGCGAGGTAGAGCCGCACCCCAACAGATTACCGGGTAGCCTCCCAGCGCCGCGAGGAAGCGGCATCCAGGCTTATGAAGAACGACGTCGATGTCGCGATCATTGGAGGAGGCCCTGCGGGCAGCACCGCCGGCGCCCTCCTCCGAAAGTACGCTCCCAACCTCTCCGTCACGATCTTCGAACGGGAGCGGTTTCCTCGTGACCACGTCGGCGAGAGCCAACTGCCGCTCATCGGCCGTGTCCTCGACGAAATGGGCGTTTGGAATGCCGTCGAAGCGGCCAACTTCCCCATCAAAGTCGGCGCCACCTACCGCTGGGGCACCACCGACGACCTCTGGGATTTCGATTTCATCGACGGCCAAACCCTCACCGACCGTGACCGTCCCGCCCGCTACGAAGGCGTCCGCCGAGACACCGCCTTCCAAGTCGACCGCGCCAAGTACGACAAGATCCTCCTCGACCACGCCAAGCGCCTTGGCTGCAAGGTGCGCGAAGAGACGGCCATCCGCGAAATCCTGCATACAAACGACCGGGTTGAGACGCTCCGCCTCGACAATGGCGAAGAGATCAAGCCCCGCTACGTGATCGACGCCTCCGGCGGCGCGGGCATCCTGCGCCGCGCGATGGGAGTGGAGATCAGTTCCCCCACCAACCTTCGTAACATCGCTATCTGGCGCTACTGGGACAACGCCGAATGGGCGGTCAAGATCGGCGTGGGCGGCACCCGAGTCTTCGTCATGAGTCTCGGCTACGGCTGGATCTGGTTCATCCCCCTCGGCCCCACCCGCACCAGCGTCGGCCTGATCGTCCCCGCCGAGTACTACAAATCCAGCGGCGAACGCCCGGAGGCCCTTTACGACAAGGCCATGGGCGAAGACCCCATGATCGCCGGTCTTCTCAAAAACGCCACCCCCGAAGAAGGCCTTTTCACCACGAAAGATTGGTCCTTCGTCGCCGACCGAACCGTCGGCGAGAACTGGTTCCTCGCGGGAGAAAGCGCCGGCTTTGCCGATCCCATCCTCGCCGCCGGCATGACCCTCGCCCACCAGGGCGCTCGCGAAGCGGCCTATACAATCGTCGCGCTTGAGCAAGGACACGAAGACGCGGCGTGGCTCCGCCAATCCTTCGACGAAGTCCAGCGCCGCCGCCTGGGCCAGCACATCCGCTTTGCCGACTACTGGTACAGCGCCAACGCCCAGTTCACCGACCTTAAAGAATTCACTCGTGAAATCGCCCGGGACGCCGGGCTCGAACTCGACGCCGACGCCGCCTGGCAATGGCTCGGCACCGGCGGCTTTGCCACGGAATATCTCGGCGGAACCGCCCTCGGCTCCTTCGACGTCAACGCCCTCAAGCTCCTCACCAAGCGATTCGGCGACCGAATGGCCGCTTGGAAGATTGCGGACAAAAACCGATTCACCCTCCACCTCGAAGGCGCGGAAAAGGTCGACGTCCCCCTCTATCACGAAGGTGCGATCCAACGCGTGAAGTGCCACGTCCGCGGCAACCGCCGGCTGCCCGTCTTCGGCGTCTATCAGGCGGTCATCCGCGCCCTAAAATGGGGGGCCGACGCCGAATCGATCCAAAAGAACTTAGAAGCCATCCGCTTCTCCTCGTTCAACTGGATCTCCCCCGGCCAATGGCGCTTCATGGGTCTCCAGACCCTAGAGGCCATGGTCACCGAAGGCTGGGTAAAGGCCGATTTCGAACCGGGCGGAGAGTGCTTCAAGATATCTTCCACCACCTAACCCCCGTGGTGTGGGCGGCCCGCCCGCACGTCCTCCGGCCACCACGGCCAAAAGAATCGAGGTACGCCCTGATCTGAGGAGATGTGGGCGTTTCTTTTCCCAGGCCGTGGCATGGGCTAGATCATCCCGGCCCGTTGGCCTTGCAAACCTACGTAGTCAATCGCCTAACTTTGCTCATCAAGTGTCGGCCGCCCGGTGCTGCCCTTCGAAGGATGCCACCGTCCCCAGGCCCAAAGGGCCGAGATATCACAGCCCAGGCCAACGGCCTGGGAAGAAGAACGCCCACATCCCCAAGCCCCAAAGGGGCGGAATTCACACCCCGCGAACACACCGCTCGCGCCTAATCTTAACGCCACATCACAAAGCCGGATCGCCCGGCACCGGCGTCGAGACGCAATGCAGCAGGATATGCCCGTCCGCCCGAATCTCCAACTCCGTCGACGAGCAGTTATAGAAGTGGAACGAATGAATCGTCTCCAGATTCCCGTGGATCAACTGCGAAACCATCGTCGCCATCGTCCCCCCGTGGCTCACCACCACATTCGTTCCGTCAAGTTCCAGCAACTCTTGCACGAAAGGCGTGACCCGCTTCCAAACATCGGCAAAAGACTCACCCCCGGGCGGCGCCGCCCGCAGGTCGTCCGTCCCTTCCGCCTCCCCCTTTGCTTTGATCATCGCGTTCACTTCGCCAAACGCGCCCCCTTCCCATTCCCCGTAAGACCGCTCCCGAAGAACGGTCCGTGTATCGATGGGTCGTTTCAAAGTTCGCGCCGTCTCTTGCGCCCGCCCCAAATCGCTGGCAAAAATCCGGTCGATCTGGACGTTCTCATACTGCTTCCCCAGCAGCGCCGCCTGAATCTTCCCCGTCTCGTTCAGCGGAACATCTGTCTTCCCCTGCGCCCGCTTAGGATCATGCCAGTCCGTCTGGCCATGCCGAACGAGGATCAATTTCACGGGTGAAGGTTACCGCCCCCCAAAGTAGCGGCGACGCCCCCGTCGCCGATCCGATGACCGGCAACGGTTAACAAATGCAACGGCGGTCTACTGCCCGGTAGACCCGGTGCTGGGTGGCCGGTCGGTAGGCTTGAAGTTTGCGCGCTCCTGGTTCTGCTTCTGACGAATCTCCATCATCTTCTCCGGGGAAGTGGGATTAGTGTCACCGATGTTGGAACACCCCGCCAAAGAGGCAATCGGGGCGACGACGAGAAGAACGCGGGAGAGAATGGATTTCATGGGCGGACGGAACGCCCCGGGGATCATCCCCGAGGCGCAAATGTGTCGATCAGTCATGGTTCCAAGGCTCTTGGGTGGCATCGCAAGCCCCAAAGTTGTACCAAGGGTTGTAGTTCGTTTTTGGATCGGCGGTCATGGTCGGATTTTTGCTGGGCGGCGTCCAACCTCCGAGTTTCTCCACGTTCACCCACTCGAAGAAGCCGAACGAGCGGAACTGCACCGCGTTCCGTCGCTTGAATCCCGCATGGCCGTCGGCGTAGGCATAATTGCCGCCGTAGTTGAAGTTGAAGCCAAGCGCCTGCCAGTCCGCGTCGTTGGTGCCGGTCCAACCGTCCGTGAAGTAAGCGCGACGAGGCAAGCAGATCGCTTCCTTAGTGGTGGTCGCGCGGCTCTGAAAGACGATGATCTCGGCCGGGCGCGCGACGCCCGTCTGCGACTTTCCGGACACGCAGCCGTTCATCGCGTACGATGTGCGGCCCGGCGTGCCGGTGACGCCCACCGGGAGATTCCGAACCGGAGCGAACTTGGCATCGGCGTCGTTCTGAGCGCCGGGTGAGACGAGCATATCCATGCTCTTGATGTAGGGCATCATTTCGCGCCCCCAGTTCTGAGAGGCCACCGGGTCCATAAACCCAAGCGCGCTATTGGGGGCATTGCCTCCCGCACCCGCCCCGACCGGACCCCAGTAGCCGCCACCCTCGCCGGTAAACGGTTCCAAACCCGTCCAGTTCCCGGCGGATGAAGGAATAAGCGCCTCGCCGTTGGAAACGAAAATGTCGTCCGTGTCGCCCGAGTAGAGAAGGTTTGCCGTGGCAATTTGCTTCTGGTTCGAAAGGTCCGAGGTCTTCTTCGCCGCAGCTTTGGCCTGCGCGAAAACGGGGAACAGGATCGCCGCCAAAATGGCGATGATCGCGATGACTACGAGGAGCTCGATAAGAGTAAATGCTCGATTGCTTCTTTGCATGATGGATCCTTTGGAGTCAGGGATTGAGGGCGCTTTCGGCGCGCCTTCCCACTGGCACTTTTCGGTTGTATTGGAGTCGGAGGACGAGGTCTTGGGCATAGTTGCCAAAGCCTCGCCCGAAGAGATTGAAGCCGCCCTGATGCTCCGCATCCGGCTTCACGCCGAGGCGGATGGAGATGGGCTGCTGCGGCGTCACCATCAGGCGGGAAAGGTTCACGTCCGAAATCCGCGTCCCGTCGACGTACGTCCCATTCGCGTCGACCGACCAGATCTTCAAAAGGCCGAACTGGGTCATATGCTCAACCCACCAAGACGGATTCAGCAGGCCGCGCTTGCCGCCAAAGTCGCCCGGACAAGTCCAGGTCCCCACCTCGACGCCGTTGACCCAAAGCGTGAGATCGGATGGGAAATCGGGATTGTAGTCCGGAGCCTCCGAACAGACCTCCATGCTCAGTTCCAGCCGCTCCACATCCATCGACGTGGGCAAGTCGTTCGGGAACGTGTACTCCACGAACCCATTCGCCATCCACAGAATCTCCGCGCTGGCCCGATCCGGATCGTAGAACGACTGCGACTTGTCCAGGAACCCAATGAACTTCGTTCGATTGGCCAGACCGCACGGCGCGCCCGGACTGATGAGCGAATACAGCCCGATCGGCATGCTCACTTCCTCAATCTTCTCGCTGCCCGTGAAGTCCGGATCGAGGTTTACGATGAGTCGCGTGTACCGAAGATGGCACCGCTTCTGCATCCCTTGCAGCCCCGGCACGTACTCGCTCACGATGAGCCCGGCCGCTTCAAGTTGTTGGACGTGGCGCGTCACCGTCGACTGGGAGAGCCCAAGCTCCGCCCCAAGTTCGTTGATGTTTTTATCCCCCGCCGCGAGGAGGCGAAGGATTTCAATACGCGATTCGAGGCCGAGGGCGCGGAACAACTCCACCCCTTCATCACTTCGAACCTCTAAGATATGGGAACCGATCTCTTGCGCCATTGCGGACCGCCATTAATATAGCAGAACATCGATCCTTATGCAAACAACCGCAAGAGATTCCGCACATTGAACGGAAACCGAGAGAATTTTAGATCGATACAGCTTCAATTTGCCGGAATAGGGTTTGCTTGCACCATTCCGCATCCTTACAAGACTTTATGACCCCGGTAACCACCGCCGCCTATCAAAATCCCGTCTACTCCGGCTACTTTGCCGATCCCTTCGTGCTGAGCCACGAAGGCCGATTCTATGGCGTTGGCACGGGTCCCACGGAAAGCGGTGTTCTTCCCACGCTCCAGAGCGACGACTTCGCCAACTGGAAACCCGGCCCCGGCGCCCTCATCCCGCCCGCTGGCTATGAAAACGGCGACTTCTGGGCCCCCGAGATCGCCTTCCGCGAAGGCCGTTTCTATCTCTACTACAGCGTCGGCCTCGGCCACACCGGCCACCACCTCCGCGTCGCCGTCTCCGACCGCCCCGAAGGCCCCTACCGCGATTCCGGCCACCCGCTTCTAGACCCCGCCTCCACCCCCTTCGCCATCGACGCCCACCCCTTCCAAGACGTCAACGGCCGCTGGCACCTCTTCTATGCCCGAGACATCGTCGAAGGCAACCGCCCCGGCACCTCCCTCGTCGTCGCCCCCCTCGACGACCCGCTCCACATCGGCACCGACTTCCACATCGTCGCCCGCGCCAACTACGACTGGCAACTCTACGAGAAGGATCGCGCCATGCCCCAATACGGCACCGACCGCTACCACTGGCACACCCTAGAAGGCCCCTTCGCCGTCCCCCACGACGGCAAGCTCTACCTCCTATATAGCGGCGGCAACTTCCAAAACGACACCTACGGCGTCGACTTCCTCATCGCCGATTCCGTCTACGGCAAATACGAAGACACCAACGACGGCAACGCCGCCCGCGTCCTCCGCACCGTCCCCAACCACGTCATCGGCCCCGGCCACAACTCCGTCGCCACCGGCCCGAACGGCGTCGAATACGTCGTCTACCACGCCTGGGACACCAACCTAACCGCCCGCCGCCTCTGCGTAGACCCCCTCACCTGGACCGAAAACGGCCCCCTCTGCACCCCCACCTGGACCCCCCAACCCTTGTAATTCGGTCCTCAGAACCCCTCGCCCCTCTGGGGGAGAGGGGCAGGGGTGAGGGGCGACAACCTACCAAAATCCGACCAGCATTTAATCCCTCTCCCCCAATGCCCCCACGCCCAAAGACCCGCACCCAATCCTGGCCCTACTCCAACCGGGTGCGAGCAAGCGTATCGGTCTTGGCCGGTGTCATCGGAGGACTCCTCGCCCCCGCCCTCCACTTCCCCGCCCTCGCCCCCCTCGTCGGATGGGATGTCACCGCCGCCGTCTACGTCCTCTGGGTCGCCGTCACCGTCTTCCGACTCAACGACGAAGACACCGCCGCCCTCGCCGAAAGCGAAGACCCCGACCGCCTCACCGCCGACGCCATCCTCCTCCTCGCCAGCATCGCCAGCCTCGGTGCCGTCGGCATGACCCTCATCCAAGCCGGCAAAGCCGAAGGCGCGGAGAAGACCATCCTCATCGTCACCGGCGTCGTCAGCGTCATCCTCTCCTGGCTCCTCGTCCACACCGTCTTCACCCTCCGCTACGCCGGCCTCTATTTCGATGAATGCGACGGCGGCATCGACTTCAACGAACCCGGAAAACCCTCCTACGTCGACTTCGCGTACCTCGCCTTCACCGTCGGCATGACCTTCCAAGTCTCCGACACCAACATCACCGACCGCCGCATCCGCCGCACCGTCCTCCGCCACGCCCTCCTCTCCTATCTCTTCGGCACCGTCATCGTCGCCACCACGATTAATCTGATTGCGGGCCTGAGCAAGTAGTCCCAAGGCTAAACTCCGGGTAGCCATGCTCCTCGCCCAACTCCCACCCCCGGACCTCACCCGCGCCGAAGTCGCCTGGACCACCCCCTCCAAAGACGCCAGCGGCTCCATGCCCATCGGCAACGGCGAAGTCGTCCTCAACGTCTGGGTGGAAGACAAAACCGGCGACCTCCTCATCCTCATCGCCCGCACCGACGCCCTCTCCGAGATCAGCCGCATCCTGAAACTCGGCCGCGTCCGCGTCCACTTCTCCCAACCCCTCTTCACCGGCCCCGGCTTCCGACAAAAGCTCGCCCTCAAAGACGGCCGCATCGACCTCGAAGGCAACGGCGAAACCCTCCGCCTCTTCGTCGACTCCGGCGCAAACGTCATCCACCTCGCTGGCAAGTTCAAATCGCCCCGAACCGTCACCGCAACCCTCGAAGCCTGGCGCAAAGAAGACCGCAAACTCCCCAACGACGAAGGCGGCTCCGCCTGGTCCGTCAACGGCGCCCCCTTCCCGCTGGTCGAATCCGCCGACCGCTTCTTCCGCCAAGCCGACGCCCTCAAATGGGCCCACCGGAACGAGACCTCCGTCGTCGCCAAACTCTGGGAGAACCAGTCCCTCACCGGCCTGCCCGGAACCTTTGACCCGCTTCTCTACCGCACCTTCGGCGGCACCATCGTCGGCAAAGGCTTCATCGCCCGCTCGGAAGACGAACTCGAAACCAGTATCCCTGTCCAGAACCTCGACCTGAGCATCGCCACCCACACCTGGCAAGGCACCCTCGAAGCCTGGGACGCTGGCCTCGGCAAACAGCTCCGCGACTCCCCCCTCGCCAAAGCCGAAAAACGCACCGCCGACTGGTGGCACGAGTTCTGGAATCGCAGCTTCGTCCACCTCCCCGGCACCTCGGAAGACGCCGAACTAATCGACCGGGGCTACAACCTCCAGCGCTACGTCCAGGCCTGCCAAGGCCGCGGCGAGTTCCCGATCAAGTTCAACGGCGGCTACTACACCGTCGAACCCGCCGCCATGGGCAAGCCGTTCAACCCCGACTGGCGGCAGTGGGGCGACCCGCACTGGTACCAAAACGTCCGCCACACCGTCGCCCCCATGCTCGCCAGCGGCGACTTCGACCAGATGGAGTCGTTCTTCCGCCTCTACGAAAAGGTCCGTCCCCTCGCCGAGAGCCGAACCCAGAAGTACCACGGCGCTCAAGGCGCCTACTTCCCCGAGACGATGACCGTCTTCGGCACCTACTCCGGCGGAGACTACGGCTGGGACCGCAACGGCAAGAAACCCGCCGACGTCGACAGCCCCTGGTGGCGCTACGCCTGGAACCAAGGCCCCGAACTGCTCCTCCTCATGCTCGACCGGTATGACTACACCGGCGACGAGAAATTCCTGAAGTCGCGCGTGCTCCCCATGGCCGAATCGGTCCTGCGCTACTTCGACACCCGCTTTAAGAAGGACGGCAACGGCCGCATCCTCCTCGACCCCGCCCAGGTCGTCGAAACCTACTGGGAAGGCGTCGTCAACGACACCCCCACCACCAGCGGCCTCTTTATCGTCACTCAACGACTCGCCACTCTTTCGCCGAAGCTCCTCACCGCAAAACAACGCGACTTCATCGCCCACATGCAAGAGGCCAGACCCACCCTTGCGCTGGTCACCGAAAACGGCGTCACCCGCATCGACATGGCCCGGAAGTACGACGCCACGAAGATCTCCAACGTCGAAAACGGCGCCCTCTACGCCACCTGGCCCTTCCGCCTCGCCACCCTCGCCCATCCCGAGCTTTTGTCCGCGGGCAAGGCGGCGTATGCCGTCCGCAAGAACCGACTCGACACCGGCTGGGGCTACGACGGCAACGCCGCCGCCCTCCTCGGCATGACCGACGAAGCCGCCCGCATCCTAAAGGTAAAAGTCCGAAACTCCAACCCCAACTACCGCTGGCCCGCCACCTGGGGCCCCAACTACGACTGGCTCCCCGACCAAAACCACGGCGGCAACCTCCTAAACGAGACCAACCTCATGCTCATCCAGGCCGAACCCCTATCGGACGGCGGGGCGATCCGCCTGCTCCCCGCCTGGCCAAAAGAATGGGACGTAGAGTTCAAACTCCACGCCCCGGGGAATACGGTGGTGCATGCGAAGCAGGTCGGCGGGAAGGTGACGGTGGTCAGCGTGACGCCGGAATCACGTCGAAAAGACGTGATCCTGCCCTAACGGCTTCTTGCCATATATCTTCCATATCGCCGATTTCCCGAGGTTTTCTCGGAGAAATCTCGGAGATTTGGAATATTTAGATGAATGAGATGATATATCGCTTTGGTTAATTTTTAGTCGCTGTAGTGACCGCTGACGAGATCGGTTAAGGTTTCCTTGCATCCCGAAATAATTCGGCAGCTTGAACCATATGGACCAAGACAGTTCAGGTCTCGGTCGATCCAATACTCTCCGTAGCCCGAAGCCGTTATTCGAATCCACGGCGTGCCGAACTTATCTGGGCTCTTCGCGGGCGGGGCGTCAAGGTATTCGTTACACGCGATGACTTTGCCGAGAACGATCCGCTCGACCGGCAACATCTTGCGTTTCGACCACCGGTCGTTCGAAAAGACTTGCACGGAAACGTTGACGCATTCCCCGTTTTTCGAATAAACGAAACCCAGAGGACGAGCAAGCTCGATCATTCCGTCGGCTAACTCTCCGTAGGTCGGAAATCCATTCCGATACGCCTCGAAGAGGAAAGGCGGGTGATTCCCAAAAGACCTCCCACCCGGATTCGGGGAGAGGCGATACGAGAACCCGAGAACTTCCTTCGGAAGGCCCGGAACCCCTACGGCCACGGCTGGCCAGGTCATCGTCCAAGAGGGTTCAAAGATCGGCGATGAGCGCTTCAACGATGAAGGCCTCTTCACCAGATCCGCCACCACCTTTTTCATTTCAAACACCGCGATCTGCGCCGGAGAAATCGGCGACTCCGGTTGCCGCATCAAAGAGATGAGAAAAGGGACTACTACCATCATGCGAAACCTCGAAGACCTGACTCATTCTCGCCGATCCGGGACCACGCATTCCCGGTAACACTTGATCTTCCCCTTGCGCATCAGGGTCATCACTCGCTTATTGACGTAGATCCCGGAATGCCGATAGAGGCCCATCTCGGCCCCGTCAAGCAGCGCGAGTTCCATCTTCGCCACATCGACATCCACCCGCCCTTCGACGCCGAGGATATACATCGGCACCTCTCCATCGACGATGACCTCGCCAAAGTGGAGCCCGCCCACCTGCTCAGAGAGAAGAAGCTCCTTAAACCTCTCCGAAACGGCCACGATGCCCATTGGACCACAAGAAACAAAGTCGCCGAGAGACGCCCCGGAAGACTTATATTCCGTGCCCCAGAACGGACTCATTTCTCCGTGCAGAACCGCCCGCGTCCGATCGATGTACCCCGGGATCTGCGGATACTTCATCGGAACCTCAAACCCTTCGCCGCACGGACTGATCCAAGCTTCGTATCGACCGTATGGCGGATTGACAGAGAACAACTTGCAGTTCGTCGCCGTTGGCCGACCTTCTCGTTTGAACTTATCGAGTTTCTTCACGAGCATCCCTCGTCGGAGCGAAGAAACTGTTCCATTGAAGCGAGTACCAAGTCGCAGTGATCAGCCGTTTTGTGATTTGAAACCAACCAAGATCACCTTTTGACTCCTGTAGCATCAGAAAATCCAATCCTTATACTCCCACGAGTACCCCTGCACCGTCATCTCCACCGTGGCCGTCCGCTCCTTAAGATTCTCGTCCCGAACAAGAATCACCAAGTCGCGCTCACCCACTGTCTTCATCTGAGGCCGCTCTCCAAACAGTTCGGTCTCCCAAGTTCGGTATCGGAACGGAACGAGCCCACCCTTCACCAACTCCTTGGTCGAACGCGGAAATCGGCCATGTTGATTGAAATACTGAGTGATGATCAGCAACGTCTTGATTTGGGCCTGCTGACGATCGATCAGTGGCGACGAACGAATCTTAAACTGCCGCCCGTCATACCACTCCTTAAGGAACATCGTCGACACCGTCGCCGAGGCAAGGACTACAATGGCCACGGCCAGAAGACGAAGGGATCTGATCATTGCTGGGTTCGAGAGGCAGGAAGTTGTCCGGTAAATAGCTGCTCAACCGCATCGCTTCTCGACCAATTGCGAGGAATTAAAATTCCACCCTCCACCTTCATCCTACTGCCACTGCCACCCTCCCTCATACTCCTCCGGCATCAGCCACTGCACCAGGTTTTCCTCATCCACGCCAACCCAGCCCGCCACCCTCCAAGTCTCGTCACCGAAATACAGAAACCTGTTCTGCGTGTAGTCAATCGCCGCTGCCCGCACAGGGTCCCCAGTTACGATCCCCAACCGCAGCTCCCCTGTATTCACGTCCCATAGCTGGGCACCAGTTTGTCCACCGGTCAGCAGCCAACGGCCATCCGGGGAGAAAGCCACGGAATTGACGCCACCGAGCGCTCCCTCAAGCCCACGCAACGAAGTGCCCGACTGCGCATCCCATAACTGGGCACCACTCTCTCCACCTGTGAGCAGCCAATGGCCATCCGGGGAGAAAGCCACGGAAAAGACGGCACCCGCTCCCACAAGTCTACGCACCAAACTGCCCGTCTCCGTCTCCCATAACTGGGCACCTCGTACCCCCCCTGTGAGAAGCCAACGCCCATTCGGGGAGAAGGCCACCGATCGGACCTCGCCCGCTCCCGCAAGTCCACACACCGAACCGCCTGTCTCTGCATCCCACAACTGGGCACCTCGATCCCCCCCTGTGAGCAGCCATCGCCCATCCGGGGAGAAAGCCACCGAAAAGACGGCATCTGCTCCCGAAAGTCTACGTACCGAACCGCCTGTCTCTGCATCCCACAACTGGGCACCTCGAACCCCCCCAGTGAGCAGCCAATTCCCATCCGGGGAGAAAGCCACCGAAAAGACGGCACCGGCTCCAGAAAGTCCACGCAATGAGGTGCCCGCCTCCAGATCCCATAACTGGGCACCTCGATCCCCCCCCGTGAACATCCAACCCCCGTCCCGGGAGAAGGCCACCGAACGGACCTCGCCTATCCCCGAAAATCTACGTACCGAACCGCCTGTCTCTGTATCCCACAATTGGGCACCTCGCCCACCCCCCGTGAGGAGCCAATGCCCGCCCGGAGGGAAAGCCACCGCGCGGACCTCATGCGCTCCTGCAAGTCCACGCGCCAACCGGCCCGTCTCCGCGCCCCATAACTGAGCGCCTCGATCCCCCCCTGTGAGCAGCCAATTCCCATCCGGCGAGAAAACCACCGAGTTGACCCAACCCGCTCCTGCAAGCCCACGCACCAAACCGCCCGTCTCCGCATTCCATAATTGGCCGCCACTAAGCCCCCCCGTGAGCAGCCAACGGCCATCCGGGGAGAAAGCAACCGAAAAGACGGCACCGGCTCCCATAAGCCCACGCACCAAACAGCCGGTCTCCGCGTCCCAAATCTGAGCGCCACTACGCCCCCCCGTAAGCAGCCAACGACCGTCTGGGGAAACAGCCACTGAACGGACCCACCCCGCTGCGGCAGGCCCAGGAATTGAACGGGCGGTCTCCGCATCCCATAGCTGAGCGCCACCAAGCCCCCCTGTGAACAGCCGACGCCCATCCGGGGAGAAAGCAACCGAAAAGACCTCACCCGCTCCCTCAAGCCCACGCACCAAACAGCCCGTCTCCGCATCCCATAACTGAGCGCCACTAAGCCCCCCTGTGAGCAACCAACGCCCATCCGGGGAGAAAGCCACGGAATTGACGCCACCGAGCGCTCCCTCAAGCCCACGCGCCAAACAGCCCGTCTCCGCATCCCAAATCTGGGCGCCAAGCCCCCCCCCCGTGAGCAGCCATCGCCCATCCCGGGAGAAAGCCACCGAAATGGCAGCACCCGCAAGCCCACGAACCGAACGGCCCGTTTCAACGTCCCATAATCGGGCCCCACTAAGCCCTCCGGTAAGCAGCCAACGCCCGTCCGCGGAGAAAGCCACCGAACGAACCACACCGAGCGCTCCAGTGACCGACGGCGCTAGATTACGCAAGCGATCCGGCACTCGTGAAAATCTTCCTTTCGCTGGCTTTTCCCTAGGGGCGGTGGAGGAACGCCAAATGGACATATCCCCTTCCAGCCCATCGAGTTCGCTAAGCTCCAATGAAACCGCATCGAAGAGGGCCGCTGCCGCCCGTGAACACCTCAGATCGGCCCCTTGAAGGTTCACGTATTTCCATTCAGTAGCAGTTAGATCCGCGCCCGAAAGGTTCGCCCGCCGCAGGTTCAGCGGCTCTTCCCAGGTCCCTCGAAATATCCAGCCGTACAGGTCCAGCCCCCCCAGTTCAAACCGATCCGGTTGCGCCAACGGCCATCCATTCTCCCGGGCCAACAAGAAGTACTTCAGTGCCGCCCGCGTGGCGTCCCCGTTAGGACTCTCCAACAACTCAACGATTCCTCTGCGCCGCGAAGGCGTCTCTTCCAACATCTCCGACAAAAACGCAAACGTCTCGTCGCTCGGCAAGGGCCCTGCCCATTTCTCTGTGATCAACGGGTTCAGCGCCTCAAGCAGCGACTGAGCCAAGAAGAATTCCTGCAGCGACGTATGGGCAAACCGGAACAGATCTTGGCTCGCCCCACCACGTACGATAAAGGTGGCGTTGCGAAGGTCTTCTTGAAGAACCGGAATCTCTTTAGGATCGTAAAGTAGCTTGCGGTCATCCGCCAGTTGCTCCGTGAACCAGTCGTCAATCCGGTTCCAAGGCCACTCGCGGGCCCCCTCCTTCCACATCGCTGCTGCCAACCGTGGCATCAAGCGTCGCTTATCCGACTCACGGATCTGGTGCTTGCCGTCGTCCCGTGCGATCCAATCCTTAACGAGATTCTGATAAAGATCTATCGAACGCACCCTGATCCCATCTGCCCGGCTCCGCTCCAGGGATTCAATTTGGGGGGCGATGAGGGACAGGAGCATCGGGCGACGGCTAAGCTCCTCCAGGTTATGGATCGACTTGACCGTCTCCACCGCCTTCTCCGCCCCCTCCGAACTCAAACCCATCACCTGGGTGAAATAGGTTAGGACTTGCCCCTCATCGAACGGCAGAAGAACCATCGCCTCGTAGTGCGAGGCTTTGATATTGTCTCGATACTGGGACGTGAGAAAGGCATTTTGCTCCCGCAGAGTGGCGAAGAAGTGGCTCCGGCAGCTCACCACAATCCGGCCCTTTCGCGGCCGCTGTCCCGTCTTTGGGTCGACGAAAGGCGGCGCGATACTCCAGATTCTTTGCACCAAAGCCTGCCCTTGCGAAGGCGTGAGGTGGGTCAGCTTTTCATCGAGGCCATCCATGATCAGGATCGCACCCTTCTGGACCAAATCAAGAACCTTCCCGGCGGTAAGCTCCTGCTTGTTACCTGCAACCACGCTTTCTTTGAGAAGTTCACCCAGCAGCTCCTCAGCATCCGGAACACGGCCTTCGTGAACAGCCTGACTGTATTTCCGAAGATCAAGGTAGATGACCATCGGAACGGCGGGGGTGGCCTCGCGATTGTTGGCCGAGATTTTCGCGAACTGACGGAGCAGTGTAGTCTTGCCAATCCCCGCCTCGCCCAACACCGCGTAGTAAGGACTCGAATCGACATCGTCCCGCCATTTGATAAGGAGATGGAGCGCGTCTTCACCTTGACCAGCCCGCAGAACATCGGAGATCTGGCTCAGGTCCTTAAACGCGGAGCCTTTCGAAGGGACAAATCCTTGGTCTTGGCCCAATTCAAGCGCAAGCCGTTCGAGGCACGCAACATCAAACAGCACTTCACCTTCCTTCGCCTCCGATGCCATCGCCGAACCATCGGCAAGACGGCTTAGAAAGACATGGATCAAGGCTCGCTCTTCCGAGGCAAAGAGTTTCTTGGCGTCCAACTCCTCCCCGAGCATCGGCAAAGGACGCAGTTTGCCAAGGTCGTGGCGCGCGCGGTCGTGGTGCCCACGGTTGACACTCCAAACTCGCCCCTTACGAGATTCGACCAACTGCTCGATCGCGGCGCGATGCTCCGGGTCGAACGCGTTGTCGCCAAGCCAAACCAATACAATATCGCACTCCGAAAGAAGCGCCCACCCCCCGACCTTTGCCTCGCCCACCATCACCTCCTGACTAACCACGTTCCATGGTTCCTGAAGCCGTGCAGCCTCACCTTTCAAGAGGCCGAGGAATTTACGGGCCTTGACATCCCCCGATTCGAAAGCAAAGCCGATTCGGGGGCGGGTCAACGTTCCGTCGGAATTGAGCAACCGTGCCGTCTGAGGAACGACCCACTCTTCGCGATGTCCGGCTAGTGTCTGGTCCGCCGCTTCGGCGAGCCACGTCTCCACGGCGTGAGCATAGGCTTCGAACCAGAGCGGCCGCTTCGAATTGCTCCGGTTCTTCGTCTCCGCCACCCCGATCCGCAGGCCGTTCGCCTCTTCCGTTCCATCGGCCAAGCGGAGGCGGAACTTGCGAAACCGATTAAGCTCGGTCGCGGTCTCAGCGTCGGGGGTGGTCCCATAAAGCATTTCCATCGCTTCTGCCACTGTTGTCTCCGACGAGGGATTTTCGACCAATGGAATCAACTTCGCAAGGGCGTCCCTCTCCGATTTCGAAAACGCGTCCCCCGCCTCTTCCACGGCCCGAAGAACCTGAGCCGACGTGAGCTTCACAAACGTGGGATCAGACATGACCGAACTCCTTCTCGAGCCGGTCGTAAATGGCACGAAACGCCTCGTCGGCGAAATCCCGCCGGGGGCTGGTTTGGGTAAACGCTTGGCTTTTAGTCGGAGCGCCGTAGGTAAACACCTGGAGCGGAGCAAGGGCTCCCAGGTCCATCCGGTCGAAATCGACGCACTCCAACATGAGGGGAATAATCGGCTTCCCCGCGTCGACCAAAGCCTTCAACTCGACGTTCTTGATGAAGTCGCTATTAAGCATGTCCGGAGAGACAAGGACGATTCCGCCATCGCAATTCGCTAGCGCGCCGTCAATCTCGTTGCGCCACCCTTCACCGGGAAGGAGGACGGTGTCCATCCAGGCGACGGTTTCAAAGTTCTTTCCTACGGCGAGGCGGGATTTCAGAAGGGCGGCAAGTTGGACGGCGGCGGCAGCATCTGCATGGCTATAGGACCAGAACAAAGTAATCCGTGATTTCGGCATACGTCACTATACAACGGAAATACCGCAATGTCCCGAAAAGTCACGGAACATTTTTGAGTCTTAGTTAGCTGGAGAAAAGTGATCGATTTCGCTACTGCGGCTTTAGGTCGGCTTCTCGTAGACTTGACTGGTCAAGTGGGCGATGAAATGATTGAAGTTGTGAGGGCCTATCTAGGATCATCCGAGGACGGTCTCGGGTTCACAACGACCCTTCGTTTCGGGAACATGCGTGTCGCGTTCCTCAGCGATGGGCGCAGCATTCATGCGTATCTCTTGGATGAGAAGGATGAGGTTTCAGGAGCGACGTGGCTGATAAACCTGATCGAATCAGGTGATCTACCCGAATGGGAGTCTCAGGAACGCTCCCAATATCTCAATCCCGGGAGTTGTTCCCGGCCCTTTGACCTCGATCGAAAAATTTACCAAGAGAAATTTCATGCGCATCGATTTGTCGTCGATGGTCCCTTTGTTTGGGCTCTTTACTACGGAGAGACAATCATTGGCCGGGTCTGGCTCGGAGCTTTTCCCGGGGACTCTGTCTTTGCAACCGCTCCCTCGCCCATGGCCGGAATGACTCCGGCAACCGCGGCTACGGACTACCAAATTCCCACAAAGAATGGGCTCGCCCATTTAGGGGACGAAAAGTGAACCAAGACCCCGCACCGGAAGAGCGCCAAGGCCGTTCCGTAGACGAACGTGGCGCCACGACCAGCTCAAAAGAGAATTTGAGATGGGTGGTGTCCCTCACTGGGGCGGTCTTCTTGCCCGTCGCGAGTCTTGTGGCCCTGCTCACCGTCCGCGCCTGGCAGGGGATCGGATACCAGCATGGCGACGAGGGTTGGCTCTCGCTCGGAACCCTCGTCGGGGCGGCCTTCACGTGGCTCTTGCCCGTGAGGCCCCTAGTCCGGCTCCTGGTGGGCCTACTTTTCCTCCCCACGATGTTCGTCGCGCTAATCCTGACCCACCAGTTGTACTATTGCGGTGCCTCGATCTCATGTCGTTGATTGAAATGTCTATCAGAAAGACCAAGTACAGATGATATCAACTCACGCCGTCATCGTCGCCGCAATGCTTTGTGGGCAAATGAATAAGGAGTCGGTCACCTCCGCCAAGGATGGTTTGTCGGTGAAGGATATCGTGTCGATCCGATATGCCGCCTTCGAGTACGAGACAATGGCCCCGGTAACCCGCCAATCGATGCGTAAGGGTGTTGAGGTGCTGCCGAAGTTCAAGCAGCCTGCCTTATCCCAGCTTGTTCAACTCCTCCAGGCGAAATATCCGGCGGCCGTGTTCGAGGACGGACGCGTGCGCCTGCGCGTTGCGACCAAGAAGGGAGGCGAACTGTTCGTGACGGCCGACGGAGAGTTGTGGCGCGGTGGCCGTGGCTGGAAAATGGATAAGAGGAGCTACCACAAGCTCGTCTCGCTCTTCTCACCAGAGTGGGACGGCCTTCCTCCTGGGTGATTGACAGCAAACGGTCGACCGTTAGTTCATGCCGGCTCTTCCGGCGAAGAGTACTACCGTGCGACCGGGCTAGCGAGAAAGCAATGTCTCGGCTATCAAAGATAGATTTTCATCAAGCTTGGCCCAGGCTACGGTTTGCCACCCGGTCCTAGGGGCTCAACTGAAGTAAGGTTCAAAACCTCGCGCCGCACAAGGATGGATATCGAGGAAGAAGGGAACGATCCTCGGCGTGATGAACGGCCTGTAAATTCTTCGCTGGCAAGGCATGGAAGAAGGTAAAATATAGACATTCGTCTACGCTAAAAGCGGCCAGTTATTCAAAATAAATGGCCGTTGACCAAACAAATCAATAACTCGCCGCCAAGAAAAAAATCACGGGATTTCCTCGTGAAATCCCGCGAAAAGAGCGCGATATAAAACTGCACCTTTAAATAAAAATACAGTAAGCCGAGCGGGCCGTTACCGCCCCAGAGCTTCCTTTTGCGCCAACGTCAACTCGTCGATGCCCTTCTTCCCGAGCGCCAACAGCCGGCCCAGCGTCGCCACGTCGAACGGATCTCGCTCCGCCGTGCCTTGAACCTCGACAAACTTCCCCGCCCCCGTCATCACGAGGTTCATGTCCGTGGCCGCCGTCGAATCCTCGTCGTAGTTCAGGTCCAGGATCTCCGCTCCGCGGTAGATGCCGACGCTGACCGCCGCGAGGGAGTCGATGATGGGGCTCTTCTTGAGCATTCGGCGGTCGATCATCCAATCCACCGCGTCCACCATTGCCACGTAGGCCGCCGTGATGGCCGCGCAGCGGGTGCCGCCGTCGGCTTGGATGGCGTCGCAATCCAGGGTGATCGTCCGCTCGCCCATCGCCTCAAGGTCGACCACCGCCCGCAGGGCGCGGCCGATCAGGCGCTGGATCTCCATCGTGCGGCCGTTCGGCTTCATCAGGTCGCGTTGGTTGCGCTGGCGGCCGGAGCGGGGGAGCATCGAGTACTCCGCCGTCACCCACCCCTCGCCCTTGCCCTTCTTAAACGGCGGGACTCGGTCTTCGACGGTGGCGGTCACGTTCATCTGCGTGTCCCCCAGCACCAACCGGCAGGAGCCCTCGGCGAACTTGGCGAAGTTTCGCTCGAAAGTGTAGGGACGAAGCTGATCGTTGGCTCGGCCGTCGGGTCGCATTCTGAAATGGATTGTGGCATGTGGTTTGTGGTTTGACGTTTGCCGTTCGACCGGGTCCGCCTCAAACCACAAACGCCAAATCACAAGCCACACTTTAGACATGCGTCTCGCCTGCGTCCAGATCAACGTCGTCCACGGGAGCGGTCAGCTCAACATTGGCCGCGTGCTGCGCAACGTCAACGTTCTCGCCGAGCAAGGGGTCCAACTGGCCGTCTTCCCCGAATGCATGCTCACGGGATACGGAGCCGCCGATGCCAACGAAGCCTGGAACATCGCCCTCGAACCCGAAGAGCTGGACCCGATCGCCGATGCCGCCTGCGAACTCAAGATCGGCATCCTCGTCGGCACCCTCCTCCGCGATGGAGACAAGGTCTACAACGCGGCCATCCTCTTCCTCCCGAACGGCCGCCGCCACGAGTACCGCAAAACCCACATCCCCTTCATGGGCGCCGACCGGTTCGTGCAGCCCGGCAACACCCTTGAGCCCATCGACACCCCCTGGGGCAAGCTCGGCGTCCTCATCTGCTTCGACCTCCGCTTCCCCGAAGCCGCCCGCAGCCTAGCCATGAAGGGCGCGGAACTGATCCTGGTCCCCACCAACTGGCCAGAGGGCGCGGTCGTCTCCGCCGAGCACATCGCCATCGCCCGCGCCGCCGAGAACCGCGTCTTCGTCGCCACCTGCAACCGGGTGGGCGAAGAGCGAGGCTTCCGCTTCATCGGCAAGAGCAAGATCGTCGGCATCGACGGCGAACTGCTCGCCTCCGCCGGAGACGAGGAGGCCACCCTCATCGCCGACCTCGATCTCAAACTCGCCCAGACCAAGAAACGCGTGGTCGTCCCCGGCGAATACGAAACCGACTGCTTCGCCCGCCGCCCCGAACTGTACGTTTCATAGAACGTTGCCCCTTCCAAAGTCGTCTCTGGTGTAATCCGTACGCCAGAAGGCAAACTGATACCAATCCTCATGCTTAAAGACCTCCTTCGTCGCTCCGGCGCAGTCCCGCTCTTCGCGGCTGCGGTCGCCGCCATTGTCATCGGTTGCGGTGGAGGCGGAGGAGGAGGCGGGGGAACCACCTCTGGGACCACGTCGACGGCCGGCACCACAAGCACGGCGGGCACGACCAGCACCGCCGGTACGACCTCGACCGATGGCTCTTCCTCCGGCACCGACGGCGGCACCGGCTTCCTGCCCCAAAACCGGATCTTCTACGCTGAGGCCACCCTCGACGCTCTCCACTACAACGTCCTCTTCAGCAGCGAGGACAACACGGTCACCGGCACCTACGCGTCGAACCTCTCGTACGACACGCCGTCCTCCCCGGACCCTTCTAGCACCAACCAGATCGTCTTCGCCTTCAAGCCCACCGGCGCGACGAAGTTCGGCATCTACCGGAACACGAGCATCACCAACGTTGGCGCAACCACCATCGTGGGCAACAACTACGGCGAGATCATCAGCCTTCAGGTCGCGAGAGACGGCTCCCGAGTCGTCTTCGTCGCCGCGGTCAACGCGGGCGGAACGTTGGGTGTCTACTCCGTGCCCACCACCCCCGGCTCGGCGCCGTCGAAGCTGGATAACGCCCTGGACGCCTCCCTCAGCTCCTCAGGAGACCGTGTGGTCTACAGCAGCTACCCGGCGGGCGGCTCGCTGCCGGACATCTACGTTCGAAAGTTCAGCGAGACCTCGTCTCACCGAATGACGAATAACACGCTGGACGAGGCCGATCCTCAGTTCAGCAAAGACGGCACCAAGATCGTTTTCGCTCAGCAGGTTGGCACGACGGATCGATTCCGCCTAGCCGTCTGCGATGTTGCTACTGGCGTCGTGACCACCCTCGACCCGATCCCCACGGCCTCGGTCCGCGGCCCGTCGTTCAACGGCGACGGCTCGCGCATCAGCTTCGTGGTCCAGTCGGGGACCGATTCGGTCAACGGCATCTATACGACGGACACCGCCACCGGCGCCACGGCGACCCAGGTTCTGTCCTCCGTTCGCCTGCAAACCTCCACCTACTGGACCACCTCCACCGGCCGCGGCCTGGGCGGCGTGCCGTTCGGGTTGAACGTTCACCGGAAGCGGTGAGGGCGTTAGGTCATTGGGTCTCGAACCCAATGACCTAAATGAGTTCGTAGCGGGTGTTTCGCCGGGCGGCTTCGTAGCCCGCGCCGACGATGAGTCGCTCGAACTCTTCTGCGGAAAGGATGAACTTGTTCCCGGCAGCGCTGACGACGTTCTCCTCGATCATCACCGAGCCGAAGTCGTTGGCGCCGTACTTCAGACCCATCTGAGCGATCTTCGGACCTTGGGTAAGGATCGAGAGTTGGAGGTTTTCGAAGTTGTCGAGGAAGATGCGCGAGACGGCGACGGTGCGCAAGTAGTCCAGGCCGCTGGCCTTTCGGGGGATCTGCAATCCGGTCTCTTCGGGCTGGAAGTTCCAGGTGACGAAGGCGCGGAACGGGTTGCACTCGTCTTGGAGGTCGCGGATGCGGGAGAGATGCTCGACCCGGTCCTCCAAGGTCTCGACGTGGCCGAACATCATGCTGGCGGTCGAGCGGAGGCCGAGTTCGGTGGCCACGCGCATGCACTCCAGCCACTCCTCGGTGGTGTCTTTGTATGGCGCGATGATCTTACGAACCCGGTCGACCAAGATCTCGCCGCCCGCTCCGGGGATGGAGTGAAGACCGGCCGCCTTCAACCGGGCAAGGGTATCTCGCAGAGAGAGCCGCGAGATGTGGGCGATATAGATGATCTCCGCGGGCGACAGCGCGTGGAGAATGACGTCCGGGAACTGCGACTTGATCTTGCCGAAGATGCCTTCGTAGTAGTCGATCTTCAGCTTGGGGTTCAGCCCGCCCTGGAACAGGATCTCGACGCCGCCCTTATCCACGGTGTCCTGCACCTTGGCGAGGATCGCGTCGTCGGAGTGGAGGTATCCCTCGGGATGGTTCGGCGTGCGATAGAACGCGCAGAAGTTGCACCGGACCCAGCAGACGTTGGTGTAGTTCAGGATGCGTCCGACGATGTAGGTGACGGTGTTGCCGGGCACCTTCCGCTGGCGCTGAAAATTGGCGAGGGTCGCCAGATCCAGCGGGTTGGGATGGTGAAAAAGGAACAACGCGTCCTCCGTCGTGATCCGCTCCCCGGCGTAAACCTTGTCGGCAACGGTATCGATCGTGATCTTGGAAGGCGCGAGGGTGCTCATCCCACATTCATTATGACGAAGTTTCAATAACTTTTGAAACCATTCTGTGGTGTTGCGCTGTAGAGACGCAGGCGGGACGCCCAATGCCATCTAGTTTTTTCTGGGTGGAAATTTCTGGTGCCTCCTGTAGGTTTCCCTTGGCGGGTGTTCTCTAGTTCTGGGTTTGAGTTTTCGTGCGGCGGCTC